>JAESGH010000063.1_pt1 | contig 394589 bp, 385 predicted proteins | sample 9269641 | NCBI WGS metagenome assembly JAESGH01 (sample SAMN14515345, study PRJNA621665) | algae metagenome | isolation source: Phormidium tanganyikae FI6-MK23 and co-occurring heterotrophs from granitic... | place: USA: Fort Irwin, California | collected 1998-05-24 | reverse complement strand
CTTCTCTTTTTGGCCGCCCCCGCCCCCCCCCCCCCCCCCCCCCCCCGAAACCAAAAAATAGCGAGTGCGGAAAGCGGGAAAAAGCTTCAAATAAAAAATAAATATAGCTTTTCGATGTAATCAAATTGTTCCTAAAAAATTTAAATATATCTTAATGCAACCACCCCGTCAAAAATTTCTTAGAAATTTTTGCTACCCCTCCTCTGGAGGGGAATTGAAACCGCGTACATTCACCTTTTAAAATTGACAATTTACAAGTGAAACGAATTGACCATTTATCCAATTACTATTTGTATTTCTTCTAAATTTCTTCCTGCATCATTGATGGCAATGGGAAATTCCTACATTTGTTTTATTCAAATAATTTATAACATGAAAAAGATCATCGCTGTAGCTTCTCTTACAGCTGTTTTACTAGCCTCTTGTACACCAAAAGCAACAACAGCGGCAGCTCCTTCCGCTGCTACCTCTACAGCCGAACAAATTGCACAGGGAAAAACAATTTTCGAAAATTCATGCGGAAGATGTCACAAACTTCCGGATCCTTCGTCACATACTTCTGTACAGTGGGTAGGCATTATGAATTCTATGGCTCCTAAAGCAAAGCTGAACGATGAACAGCATCAATGGGTATACGATTACATCGTCTCTGCAAAAAAATAATCACTTTAAAAAATATGATATGAAAAAACTGATATTGGGCATGATAGGTTTTTCTGCATTACTTGTATCTTGCGGACCTAAAAGCACTGCGGTAACTGGACCTAAGTACACCTCATCCGAGCAACTGGCTCAGGGAAAAACAATTTTTGAAAACTCCTGCAACAAATGCCACGCCCTTCCGAATCCGGAAAAGCACGACGATATGGGATGGATAAAAACATTAAGCAGAATGGCACCGAAAGCAAAGCTGAACGAAGAGCAGCATCAAATGGTATATGATTATCTGATTTCCGTAAACAAGAAATAAACGGACAGAAAGTTCTAACCCAAAAACTATTATAATACAAAAGGAGACTTATTTTGTCTCCTTTTTAATTTTCTTTTTCTTAGGCATTTTTGATTTGATGAATTTCTTACGGTCTTTCACCACATCCAGACTGTATTTACTAAAGCAATACTTTGCGGTTTCATCTAAAAATTTCAAAGCATTGGCAAAACTGCCGCGTTTTTCGGAAAGTAAAGATCTGTAATACCATAAGGTTGCTTTATCGATTCCCTTTATTTTCAAAGAATAATTGATCAGTTTTTCGGCTTCGTGATAATCTTCGTTATCAATAAGACAGCTGATGTAATATTGAGGAACATTCAGGTTTGTCACATCGCATTGCATGGCTTCTTCAAAGTACAGCTTTGCCTTTGCATAATCAGATAACATTTCGCTGTAGATTCTTCCCATCAGACACAGGCTGTCTGCATCTTCAGGATCATATGACAGCGCATAGTTCAATGCTTCCAAACAATCCGGGAGATTGTAAGGATAATTATCCAGTGCCTCAAAGTAATATTTATTTTTAGTTAAGGTCATTATTGTAATTTTTTAATTCATTTTTCAGTTGATTTCTTTGTTTTTTGAAAGATTTCTCCTGATAATTCTTTTTAAAATCTGTTCCGGAAAACGTCCTGATCGGATTTCCGCGCTGAACATTCAGATGATTATTCCATGTTTCCTGCATTCTTTTTTGCAACTGGATAATATTCTGTTCCAACACTTTTTCTTTCAGCCTTGAAACAGAAATTTTTTTATTCTCCAATTGCGAACGCGAATCCTGGACGAAAACACTTTGTCCCGTCGGAACGTGTGTAGCACGCACCGCCGTATTCACTTTGTTTACATTTTGCCCGCCATTTCCCTGACTTCTGGTTGTCTTAAACTGAATGTCTTTTTCATTAAAATTGATTTTCTCCAATCCTTCCAGTTCAAAAACGCCGATAAACCAGTTGGTTCTTTTATGCAGCTTACGGAATGTACTTTTCCCGATCCAGCAAATGCTTCCCAACCAGCTTTTTAAAAATTCTTGTAAATCTTTCGATTGTAGAAGAATGGTTACTGATTTTAATGTAAGATTTTCATCTCCGTTTTCACGATGTATAATTTCGGAATGTATGTTGTGATTTTTAGCTTCTTCAAGAAAAACCTTCAGCACTTTTGCAACGACCCATTGGCATTCTAAAGGTCCTTTTCCGGAGGTTATTTGTATGATTTTTTCCATTATTTAAATTTGAACCCTTCAAGGTTTTTAAAAACCTTGAAGGGTTCTTTTTAGCTTTATTATTTATATTTTATTACAATTCGGATAGAAAGTGGTATTTCCCATAATTTCGGATGACCAACTGGATCAATTCCTCTTTCCTGTCCGCTTTGAATTCTGAATTCCGGCCAGACTTCACCGTATCTTTTTATATTATGTGGTGCTCCCATTCTTTTGTTTTTTTTAAACCTTCAAGGTTTCATTTAAATTAATTAGTTTATTCTTTTGGTAAACCTAACAGATTTTAAAAACCTTTTAGGTTTGAAGTCAATTAAAATCTATCAACCACTAAAACCTTTCATCCAATTTACTTATCCATTCTTACAATTCTAGGCTGGAAGGTTCCCAGAATATCGACCAATTCGCTTTGTGCATTCATCACTTCGTTGATGTCTTTGTATGCCATTGGTGCTTCTTCGGCATTACCGCCCATTAAAGTGACATTTTTTAGTTTCAATTCTTTTTTAATGTCATTTTGGGTAAAAAGATTCCTGCATTCGCCTCTTGAATAGGCTCTTCCTGCTCCGTGAGAAGCAGAATGTAAAGAATCAGGATTTCCTTTTCCGCGTACGATGAATCCTTTGGCCGTCATGGAACCGGGAATCATCCCCAACTCATTTTCATTGGCCGGAGTAGCCCCTTTTCTGTGAACAATCACTTCTTTTCCGTTATGAATTTCTTTCCATGCGAAATTATGATGGTTTTCAATTCTGGCTTTTACCCTACCTCCTACAGCTTTAACCAGCCTTCTGTGAATATCATCATGACAGGCCGAAGCATAATCTCCCGCGAGATTCATGGCAGTCCAATATTCTATTCCGAGATGCGTATTCAGATCCAGCCATGCAAAGTGCTGTGCTTCTTTCGGCAGCGGACATTGTTCTGTTGCCACCCTGGAATAATATTGGGCAATTTCTGCTCCCAACCCACGAGAACCACTATGGGAAAGAATACCGAGGTATTTTCCTTTCGGAAGTCCGATTTGTTTATCTTCTTCCGTAATTTCAACTTCACCGAATTCCACAAAATGATTTCCGCCACCGGAAGTTCCCATCTGTTTGACGGCTTTTCCTTTCAATCTTCTTAATACAGGAATCATATCAAACGTATCTCTGTCGAAAATTTCATGATCGACATGGGATTTGTGTGTTTCATACATCCCGAATTTTGTATGTTCGGCAAGTGCATTTTCATATTTAGCTCTTGCTCCTTCCAGATATGAAATTGGTGTATCTAAAATACTAAGACTCATTCTGCAACCGATATCCATCCCTACTCCATATGGAATTACAGCATTTTCTACTGCAAGCACTCCTCCGATCGGAAGACCATAACCGCTGTGTGCATCCGGCATTAAAGCCCCGCTTACCGAAACCGGAAGTTTCAAAGCCGTGTAGAGCTGATTTTTTGCTTCGTCTGAGATGTTGTTTCCGAAAATCTGAAATGATGCACGGTTTGTATTGAGCATTCTTTTCTCTGTTTTCTTTGATGAAAGCAAAGCTTCAGCGATTTGTCCGAAAGTGAGATCTTTTTCGAATTGCTCCGGATTTTGCAGGATTTCTTTTAAAAGAGATTTCACATGATGGATATTTTTTGTTGCGAAATTTCTCTTCATGACTTCCAAAGCGATATTAATACTCTGATTGTTAGGGTAGCCTAATTTTAATATATCTTTTCCTTTAAGTTTTAAATTTCCCATTGTTGTATGATTAAAAATGTTGATTCAAACCTCATAGGTTTTTGAAACCTATGAGGTTATTAAACGGAACTTTATTCATAGCCCGGATTGCAGCGGCTACCCCACAGCGAACCTGAAAGGTGAGCGAGGAGTAATAGCGGAAAGCCGGAAATAGCTTCAAATAAAAAATTGTCTGCTATTCGAAAAGTTCCTGAATTTTATAAATGGATTTCGGGGAAACGTGTTGAGTTTACAATATTGCGCAATAAAAAAACCCGAAATCTTATGACTTCGGGTTTTGGTATTTCATTGTACTGTTGTTCTAAGAATGTACCAAGCCACGAAGCCTTACCACCATAAGTGGCAATCCAACTGTAGAATTTTGATTAAATCTGAACATTGCTTCGTTTTTTAAAGGTTAAACTTGATTTTCAGGTGCAAATATATGATAATTCTTTTTAGAAACATTCTAAATTGAAATGCAGTATTGAAAATATATTACTAAATTACATAAAAAGGTATAAATTTTGTCTATGTGATTTTACACATTAACCAAAAGTATTATGAAAAATTTTTTGAAACCTCTACTTTTTTCAGGGATTGCTGTTTTATCACTTTACTCGTGCGATGATAATGAGGATATGATGATGGACTCAGAAATGTCAGTCTATGCCAGAATCTCTTCAGACAGCGATCTCAGCAACCTAAAAGCTGCTGTTGATAAAGCAGGATTATCATCAACCCTTGACCAATCCGGAACTTTTACTTTATTCGCACCGACTAATGCGGCATTTGCAACATTTTTGCAGGCGAATGGATATGCCAGCTTAAATGATGTTCCAACTGCCTCACTAAAGACTTTATTGATGAATCATGTATTGGGTACTGAAGTTAAAAGTTCTGGAATATCTACAGGCTATGTATCTACACTTGCGATTGGCCCGGCTTCTGCTACACGTCCGATAAGTATGTTCATCAACACGAGCAGCGGAGTCAGAATCAACGGTGTATCTTCCGTGGTTGCGACGGATATTGATGTAAACAATGGTGTAATTCATAAGGTAAATTCGGTTATCGGTTTGCCGACTATTGTGACACATGCCACTGCAAATCCACAGTTCAGCTCTCTTGTTTCTGCACTTACAAGAAGTGACATGCCAAATTTTGTGGGTACTTTGAGCGGAACAGCTAATTCTCCTTTTACCGTTTTTGCGCCTACCAACACGGCGTTCTCCTCACTTGTAACTGAATTGAACCTCGCCAATCTTGCCGCGATTCCGCAGGCTACGCTTGAAAATACTCTAAAATATCACGTGGTAACAGGAGCTAATGTTGCTTCTACTAATCTTACCAATAATATGACTGTTACTACTTTTCAGGGTGGTACTTTTAAAATCAACACAATAAGTGGCGCGAAAATAACTGATAACAACAACAGAATTTCTAATATTATTGCTACTGATGTACAATGCAGCAACGGAATAATTCATGCGATCGACAAGGTTTTATTACCCTAAGCCATACTATTAATTAGAATAAAGCCTGCCGAAATTCGGCAGGCTTTATTATTTCATAACTAATCTTTTGAACCCAGACTGTCCATATCATCATCCATTCCTTTAACTTCATTGGAGTGATAGACTCTTTCTGATCCTAAAAAGTAAATATTATGTCTTGCTTTGGCAATAATGCCGTTGTATTCCTGTTCTGTCATTCCGTTAGGAATATCTGTCTGCTCTTCAGACTGTTTTTTAAAGACTTCCAGCGCTCCGTTTCTGTTTAAAATGGATTTTACAGCGGTAGCCTGTTCCAGATCATCTGCATAAACAACAATATTATTTCTTCCTATGCTATGTTTTCGATAGGCATCAAGCATTTCTGCATCATGAGCGAAAGTGTATTCAAAAAAACCTTTTGTCTGCTCATCTTCCTGATAATGGTCGGTCGATAATCCGCTTTCAACACTTGATTTTGAAACAATAATATTTGCTTCGTTGATACCGTTTTCTTTCAATTCTTTTTTAATCTCCTCTGTATCTACAGTCACCGGAAATACTGAAACTATTGTATAAGCCATAATGAAAATTTTCATTAATCTATACAAAAGCTGTGCAACTTATACTTTACAATCGTTAATTTAATTTAAAAATTTCTCCAGAATATCTACCGCACACTTTGGAAGATTGGTTCCTGGACCAAAGATAAAATCGGCTCCGTTGGCATATAAAAATTCATAATCCTGTTGTGGAATAACGCCACCTACTACGATCGTAATATCATCGGCACCGAGTTTTTTTAACTCTTCCACAACTTGAGGAACCAGTGTTTTGTGTCCGGCAGCTAATGAAGATACTCCTAAAATATGGATGTCATTTTCAACGGCTTGCTTTGCTACTTCTTCGGGAGTCTGGAACAATGGCGCAACATCCACATCAAATCCCATATCTGCAAATGCAGTTGCTACTACTTTTGCCCCTCTGTCGTGTCCGTCCTGTCCCATTTTTGCCACCATTAATCTTGGGCGGCGTCCTTCTTCTTCTTCAAATTTCTGGGTAAGCTGAAGCGCTTTTTCAAAGTATTCATTTTTTCCTGCATTCATGGCGTAGACTCCTGATATTGTTCTGATGTTAGCTTTGTATCGTCCGAAACTTTCTTCCATTGCATCACTCATTTCTCCCAATGTCACTCTTCTTCTTGCTGCTTCGATACACAGTGCTAAAAGATTTCCTGTTCCGGTTTTGGCACATTCACGGATTTCATTTAAAATTTCTTCAACGGACTGTGAATTTCTTTCTGATTTTATTGAATTTAATCTTTCGATCTGCTTTCTGCGGACTTCTGTATTGTCGATATCTAAAATTTCAATCTGGTCTTGTTTTAAAGCAGATTTAAATGAATTAACGCCAATAATGAATTCTTCGCCACTGTCAATTTTTGCCTGTTTTCTTGCAGCTGCTTCTTCAATTCTCATTTTCGGGATTCCGGCTTCAATGGCTTTTGTCATTCCGCCTTCCTGCTCCACCTCGTCGATATATTTCATCGCTTCTTCAATCATCTGCTGGGTAAGGCTTTCCACTAGATTACTTCCGCCCATCGGATCTACCACATCGCATATTCCGCTTTCCTGCTGAAGAATAATCTGGGTATTCCTTGCAATTTTTGCCGAATAATCTGTAGGAAGTGCAATCGCTTCATCTAAAGCGTTGGTATGCAACGACTGCGTTCCACCTAACGCTGAAGACAATGCTTCAATCGCTGTTCTTGTAATATTGTTAAAAGGCTCTTGTTCTGTTAAAGACCATCCGGAAGTCTGGGAGTGCGTTCTTAAAGCTAAGGATTTCGGATTCTGAGGGTTGAATTGCTTTAAAAGCGTTGCCCAGATGTATCTTGCTGCCCTCATTTTGGCAATTTCCATGAAATGATTCATTCCGATAGCCCAGAAAAAGGATAATCTTGGAGCAAAATCGTCGACGTTCATCCCGGCTTTAATTCCTGTTCTAACATATTCGAGGCCGTCTGCTAAGGTATATGCCATTTCCAGAACTGGAGTTGCTCCTGCTTCCTGCATGTGATATCCGGAAATCGAAATGGAATTGAACTTCGGAATGTATTTCGAAGTATATTCAAAAATATCGGCAATAATTTTCATGGATGGCGCCGGTGGATAAATGTAGGTATTTCTCACCATGAATTCCTTCAAAATATCATTCTGAATGGTTCCTGAAAGTAATTCCTGTGAAACGCCCTGTTCTTCTGCCGCCACGATATAAAAAGATAAGATCGGAAGAACCGCTCCGTTCATGGTCATGGAAACTGAGATTTGGTCTAATGGAATTTCATTAAACAAAATCTTCATATCTTCTACAGAATCAATAGCTACTCCTGCTTTTCCAACATCACCAACTACTCTGGCGTGGTCTGAATCATATCCTCTGTGTGTTGCTAAATCAAAAGCAACGGAAAGTCCTTTTTGCCCTGCCGCCAGGTTTCTTCTGTAAAAAGCGTTGGATTCTTCTGCCGTTGAAAAACCCGCATACTGACGAATTGTCCAAGGTTTCTGAACATACATGGTAGAATACGGACCTCTTAAATAAGGTTCAATCCCGGAAGTGGTATGAAGCAATTCCTTATTCTGTATATCTCCTGCTTTGTAGGAGGATTTTAACTGTAATCCGTCTTTTTCAAAACTGTAGATTTCCGTATGCTTTTCGGATATATTAAATTGAGGAGTTTTATTCTGAACTTCCCTTCTCATACTTTCAGGTTTATTTGATGGCTAAAATTAAGCATTTTTGAGATAATAAATTTGTGCTAATTTTTTAGTGAAAATTAATTTAAAGAAAGTTCGATTAAATTCAGTAATGTTAAGTAAAATATTTTTCTCCCGCATATTACGCGGATTTCGCAGATAATTGCTGGATATATTATTTTAGATTTAGATATATCTTTGAAAAGATTATATTCAAAAACGGGCTTCCTGCGATATGTTTAGGATAAGCCCGCTTTTATTTAAATTAAATCAGACAAAAAATTATTTTCCTAATTTTTTAATTCCCATTTCATACAGAGCAAAAGAAATCAAATCTGCATTTTCTCCAATGACCTGGTCTGTGGATCTTCCGGCTCCGTGTCCTGCATTTTTTTCAATTCTTAATAAAATAGGATGATCGCACGACTGCTTTTCCTGCAGCTCTGCTCCGAATTTAAAAGAATGCGCCGGAACCACTCGGTCGTCATGATCGCTGGTGATGATCATTGTGGAAGGATAACATGTTCCTGCCTTTACATTATGAACAGGAGAATACGATTTTAAATATTCAAACATTTCTTTGCTGTCTTCAGCTGTTCCGTAATCGTAAGACCAGCCGGCTCCTGCTGTAAATTTATTATATCTCAGCATATCAAGTACGCCAACTCCTGGGAAGGCTACTCTTGCAAGATCAGGACGCATGGTCATGGTAGCCCCTACGAGAAGACCTCCGTTTGATCTTCCGGAAAGCGCCATAAACTGTTTTGAGGTATATCCTTTTTGCTGTAAGTATTCTCCGGCTGCGATAAAATCTTCAAATACATTTTTTTTCTGCATTTTCGTACCTGCATCGTGCCATTTTTTACCATATTCTCCACCACCACGGATATTAGGAACTGCATAAATTCCGCCATTTTCCATCCAGATGGCATTAACTACTGAGAAAGCCGGCTGTAAACTGATATTAAAACCTCCGTAAGAATACAAAATCGTAGGATTTTTACCATCTAGCTTGGTTCCTTTTTTATAATTGATCATCATCGGAACTTTTGTACCGTCTTTCGAAGTATAAAATACCTGCTCCGAAATATAATCTTCAGGATTAAATTTCACCTTCGGTTTCTGATAAACTTCTGATTTCCCGGTTTCAGCATTGAATTTATAAATGGTTCCGGGAGTGATATAGTTGGTGAATGAGAAGTACAGTTCTTTTTCTTTTTCTTTTCCTCCAAAGCCTGAAACATTTCCTTTACCGGGAAGGGAAATTTCACGGATCAGTTTTCCGGTACTGTCGTATTGCGTTACTTTATCAATCGCATCAATCATATACGTAGCGAAGAAATATCCTCCGCCTGTTGTGATGCCCAACACATTTTCGGTTTGCGGAATTACATCTTTCCATGTTTCAGGAGAAGGGTTTTGAATGGTTGTTTTTACCAGACGCATATTCGGAGCATCCTTATCGGTAAAGATATAAAGATCGTCTCCCTGAGTATCTACAATGCTTGCATTGATATCGAAACCTTTATTAATCTGAATAAAATCTCCTCCCTTTTTAAGATCTTTTATATATAATTCATTTCCATTGGTGGCATTTGCCGCCGAAATAATTAAATATCTTTGATCCTCGGAAACACCACCGCCAATATATCTCCTCGGAGTTTTATCTCCTCCAAAAATCAATTGATCCTCAGACTGTTTTGTTCCTAATTTATGAAAATATACTTTGTGTTTGTCGGTCATGCCGGAAAGTACGGTTCCTTCCTTCGGCTTATCATAGCTTGAATAATAGAAGCCTTCATCGCCCTGCCATGAAATTCCGCTAAATTTTACGTCTGCGAGTGTTTCGTCGATTTGTTTTTTTGAAACAGCGTCGATTATAATGATTTTATTCCAGTCGCTTCCTCCTTCTGAAATGGAGTATGCCGCCAGATTTCCTTTTTTGTTAAATGATAACTGGGAAAGTGAAGTTGTCCCTTTATCCGAAAATTTATTCGGGTCTAAAAATACTTCTGTTGCTTTTGTTTTATTGTGCGTTCTGTATAAGACTGATTGTGCCTGTAAGCCGTTATTTTTGTAGTAATAGGTATAATCGCCTTCTTTGAAAGGGGCTGAAATTTTTTCATAATTCCAGATATCCGTCAGCTGTTTTCTAATCTCTTCACGGAACGGGATTTTTGAAAGGTAATCCTGGCTGTGCTTTACTTCTTCATCCACCCATTTTCTGGTGGCTTCGGAATCATTTTCAAGGTCTCTGAACGGGTCTGCAACTGCAGTTCCGAAATAATTATCGGTTTGGCTTCCTTTTAATGCTTTAGGATACATCATTTTTTGTGAATACAATGTTGCCGAAAACAAGACTCCGGCGGTTAGTAATAGTGGTCTGAATTTCATATTAGCTATTTTTTCAAAAGTAAGGAATCTATATGAAATTTTTAACAGCAAAAAAGTTATAGATAATCAAAAGGTATGTGTAAATTTTACTTAATAAATTTTTATAGCCTTTTCTTAAATTAACCTGAATTCGGGATAAGCAACATTTTAAATCGTTGATTTTCAAAATTAAATTATTTATCGCAAAGCAAAACAAAGAATATTTATTTATTAAAAAGCTTTTTAAGCTAAACAAGGCCACTTCGTTTATTAAGGTAATTCAAAGATGATCTTTAATATAACAAATTTATATATTGCTTACATTTAACCATTAAACACTTCTTTAGATGTATGCTTGTAAATCTTTATCCCGAGCTCAGGTTAAATTAAATAAACTTTGTTTATTCTTAAAATAACATTAAGAACTTCAGTGAATTAAGCTAACTATGATTAAGAAATCAATACATTGATTTTTATTAAGCTTTTTAAGCTAAAGGAGCTTAATGCCGTTAATGGTGAAAATAAATTTAAATTTAAAAACGTCCAAATAAAAAATCTCCGGAATAACCGGAGACTTAACAAAGATTTTATGATAAAGATTTTATAAATTTTCTTCTTCGCCTTTCATTTTTTCGGCATTTTCTGCCATAATTACGGCATCAATCATTTCAGAGATATCTCCATTCATGTAGGCATCTAAATTGTACATGGATTTGTTGATTCTATGATCCGTCACTCTTCCTTGAGGATAATTGTACGTTTTAATCTTGGCCGAACGGTCACCGGTGGAAACCATTGTTTTTCTTTGTGCTGCGATATCACCTTGAACTTCCTGCAGTTTGATATCATATAATTTCGCACGAAGCATTTCCATGGCCAGTTCACGGTTAGCCAGCTGGGAACGTGCCTGCTGACAAACGACAACGATTCCCGAAGGTTTATGGGTAAGCTGAACTTTCGTTTCAACTTTATTTACGTTCTGTCCTCCTGCTCCCCCTGAACGGGACGTCTGCATTTCAATATCTGCAGGGTTGATTTCTACATCTACTTCTTCCGCTTCCGGTAAAACAGCTATGGTAATTGCAGAAGTATGAACTCTTCCCTGAGATTCGGTTTCTGGAACACGCTGCACACGGTGTACTCCGGATTCAAATTTCATAATTCCGTACACACCTTCTCCTTCCACTTTCATGATGAGTTCTTTGTATCCTTTTGCCGCTTCGTTGGAATCAGTCACTTCATGTCTCCATCCTTTTGTTTTGAAGTACATAGAATACATTCTGTAGATATCTTCCACAAATATTGCCGCTTCATCACCACCTGTTCCAGCTCGAAGTTCCACGATTACGTTTTTATCATCGGCAGGATCTTTAGGAATCAACAATACTTTTAATTCTTCTTCAAGGCCCGGAATTCTGGCTTGAGCTTCCAGCTTTTCTTCTTTAGCAAGATCCACAAGATCCCTGTCTGAACCGTCTGCAATAATTTCATCCGATTCCGCAATGGAATCCAAAGCTCCTTTATATTGATCGTAAACTCTTACAATTTTTCCCAAATCACTATATTCTTTGTTCAGAGAAGAATATCTTTTCTGATCCGAAATAACATCAGGCTGAATAATAAGGTCTGCCACCTCATTATATCTTTGTTTTATAGCTTCTAGTTTTGGAATTAAACTCTTAGACATAGTAAAAATTTAGTTTGCAAAGATACGGATTGATTTACAGATGTGCTAATTTCAGCATGAAATGACTGAGAGATATATACAAGTAACTTGTTACAATCATATTTCCACATAAAAAGACCGCTTTTCAGCGGTCTCTGTTTATTTTATAATCATTTTCTGAATAGCAATTCCTGAATCTGATTTTAAATGAACCAGATAAGTACCCGGTGCATAATTCGCTTTTAATTCATAAGTGCCATCTTCATTTTTGAGCTTAAAGTTATCAACTTTTTTACCACTCATATCGTAGATTACGATTTGTCCGTTTTTAGCTTTATGATAGATCAATTTTGCCAAACCATTTTTCACAGGATTATCTGCAATCTGAAGAGATAATTTATAGGTTGCAGTTTCATCAATTGTTGACAGCGATCCCACATAATTTCCGAAAATCCTGAATTCTCCCGGCTGTAGTGTAATGGCAGCCGTTGTAGAGGTAATATTAGAAACCGTGTTATCCATAAGATTCTGCCATTGCCCTGTATACGGGAAGTATGGAACCACATTCTGTGCTGTTGTGTTATAGTTGGCAATCACAACGATATTTTTCACACCATTTGTAATCGCATTATCATAAACATATATTCTTGTAATCAGTCCATTTGGATCGTTCGCAAGGTTGTTAGATTCTACCGTATAGGTTTTTGTTCTGAAAACAGGATATGCATTTCTGATATCGATAATTTTAGCCCAAGTATCATAAACAGCTTTTCTGTTGACATTAGTATCATAGCCAAGTGTAAATGCGATTGGTTTTTCGTCTGTTCTACATCCTGGATTAATAGAGCCGTCGCCGCATCGGTTAATACTGAATTCGTAACCAAGTTCACCGAACTGCCATATCATTTTAGGACCGGGAATGGTAAAGAAAGTCGCGCCGAAAGTTTTCATTCTTTCTAAAGCGGTATTAAGATCTTTTACATTATAACCTCCATTTACAGCGCCATACGAAAGGTTTTTAAACATTAGTCTTTCTTCATCATGGCTTTCGCCAAAACCAACCGCATGCATGTTCGTAAACCCATGAAGCGCATGGTTCATTCTATCGTAATTGCTATCTTCCTTATAACCCATTGTATTTTGGTTGTAAGGGTCAGTCTGCTTATTCCAAAGCATCACACCTTTTCCTTCTGCTACTCTGTAATTGGCCCATTGCTGCTCTTCAGCATCTGTTCCTAAATGTTCAAAAATCATATAAGAATTCGGGTCAATGGCCCATTGTCTGTCTGCATAGTCTTTCAAAATATCTACTCTGTCCTGCTGATAAGCATTGGTACAGGTTTCATCATTTGCAGAGCAGTTCTGGGTAAATCCTTTGGTAAGATCCCATCGGAAACCATCGATTTTATACTCGGTAAGCCATTGCTGCAGACATCTTTCAACGTAATACTTAGTTGAAGCGCTTGAATGGTTAAAGTCTTCAAAGACGTTATAGGAGTGTTTCGGCACTGTATTGAAATATGGATTATTGGCCGCAACATTACCATATCCGTCACCATCCGGATCTACATTCCAAAGCCTAACCAATGGAGAGCGTCCCGTAGCGTGGTTGAAAGCAATATCTAAAATTACCGCAATCCCGTTCTGATGACAGATATCAACAAATTCTTTGAATTTTTCAGGTGTTCCGTACGCTTTATCTAAAGCATAATGGAAAGAAGTGTTATATCCCCAGGAGAGATTTCCCTCAAATTCCATAATAGGCATTAGCTCTATAGCATTAATTTTTAAATTCTTTAAGTAAGTAATCTTGTTGATTAATGACTGCCAGTTTTTTTCCTGTGTAAAGTCTCTCAGCAATAATTCATAGATTACAAGATTATCTTTCGCAGGACGCTGGAAGTTGGTAACCTGCCAGTTATAAGGAGCCTGACCTGTTTTAAACATCGAAACTTCAAAATCCTGTCCTGCAGGGAATGCCGGTAAGCTTGGATAGGTAGATGCGGAAATCCACTGATCGTCATAGGAAGATAAAATCTGCGGAGAATACGGATCTGCGACTTTTCTAAGGTCATTGGTCCTATATTGGAAAGTATACAACTGCTGTGGAGTAAGCCCGCTTAATTCGATCCAGTACAGATCCGGGTTGGTCGTATCCCTTTTCATTAAGTAAGTATCGTTTACCGTCCAGCTATTAAAACTTCCGATCACATGTACAAAGTTTTTAGATGGGGCATATAATGCCAGTCCTACTTTGGTCTGATCGGTAGGATGATAATTGATCCCCTGCTTGATCCAGCTTGGAATAGCCTCGGAAACTACGTTTCTTGGTACCTGAACAATGAATGCAGCATTTTTTGTATTGGAATTGGCATCTGTTGCAATCAGTTCCATATTCGCATCTCCTGTTACTGTATAGCTGTACGAATAAGAAGTTGAAGGCGTTGAGGTGGAATGCACTACACTTCCATTAGCCTTAAGCTGAAATGTAGCATTAACATTTGTGGTACCGGTAATATTTATTGAATTTCCTGTTGGTACCGAGGTAAGACTGTTTGCTGCAGGATTTGTTAAGCTTAAATTAAGAATCCCAACATTTACAAAAATATCCGGAGAAGTCTGGCTCGTTCCTGTTTTATTTTTCAGTAAAAAACCAAATCTTCCGATTCCTGTCCTCCCATAAAATGTGGTGGGGGTAAAGGTTAAAGAATAGGTGTCCGTCCCGGAATTATAGTTCAGCCTGTTCAACTCATTAGAGTTATTCCAACTGCCGTTGGTAGGACAATCCTGACTGTTCTGATAGTTTGTATCCAGAGACCAGGACCAGATATAAACAGCATTGTTGGCCACTCCCCAAGCGGATTCATCTATCTGATTTCCAGGAACCGTTAAGGTAATAGCATCTGTCTCGTTAAAAGGGTTCGGAGTGATGGTATAGCTTATCTGGCCAAAAACCAGAGTGATCATAAGCAATAAAATACCAGAATAAAATTTCTTCATAAAGTTTCTTTAGTTACACGAAAATAATTTCTTTTTTTGAAAACTAATTATTTATTATGAAAAAAATGACAAATTTAACATACTAATCTTCTGGTTTTCTCTAGAAACATTTTTATAATTTAAATCAATTCCCGAAAAAATTATGATTTTTACATTATAATAAATACTTATTATCCTACTATATTAACCATTATTACTATATTTTTTATAAATAAATAATGCTCTAAAGTAAGTTTAAATAATAAGCTGGATAAAATTTCAATAGAATAATTTAAAAAAAATTGCGCTTGATTATAATTTAAAGCAGATGCTAAGATTTCTTCCATATAATAATAAAAAACCACTTACCGAAATAAGTGGTTTTAGTATATGTTGTTTTGCTTTGATATTGCCTTCCCGGAATTCATGTGGGAAAACAATGACAATCAATTAATGATGTCCGTGGCTGTCGTGGCTGTGGTCATGAATAAAAGGACCGTGACCTTTTGGTTCATTGTAGATTACTTCTACTCCTTCCTGCTCATAAACCATTTTGCTTCTGATATCTTCAGGATCGAAAGGTTTTACTTTTCCGAAATATTCTTTCAGACCTTCAGTTAACCATAAAGGAATAACAAATCCGAAGAACATGAAGATACACCAGAATCCTACAAGGAACATGATTATGAAAAATACAGTCCAAAGGAACTGGTAAAACGGCCAAAATGCTGATAAAATCGTTATCATTTTTTCTTAAAGATTTTAGGCAAAAATAGGACATTTTATTTTTTTACACAAAAGATAGACGCCCTATTTTGTTATTTATTTTGATTTTAATTTAAAAAACTAAGAGATCTTAGACAAACGGATGATAGATTACAGCTTTTTTAGTCCAATTTATCTATTTTCTATCCGTCTATTATCTATATGTCTCCTATACTTTCTAATTCTAATGTGCCAGATCTGCGAAGAAATCATTTCCTTTGTCATCTGTAATAATGAACGCCGGAAAATCTTTAACCTCAATCTTTCGTACGGCTTCCATTCCTAATTCCGGGAAATCCACAACCTCAACGGAGAGGATGTTGTCTTTTGCCAGAATAGCTGCCGGACCTCCGATAGAACCAAGATAGAAACCTCCATATTTTCCGCAGGCATTGGTAACATTTTTACTTCTGTTCCCTTTAGCCAACATAATCATGCTTCCACCATGACTTTGAAATTCATCAACATATACATCCATTCTTCCCGCCGTTGTTGGTCCGAAGCTGCCTGAAGCCATTCCTTCCGGAGTTTTGGCAGGTCCTGCATAATAAATTGGGTGATTTTTGAAATACTCCGGCATTGGCTGTCCCGCATCCAATAATTCTTTGATTTTTGCGTGGGCGATATCTCTCGCAACGATTAAAGTTCCGTTTAATTTTAATCTTGTTTTAATCGGATATTTTGAAAGCTCTGCCAGAATTTCCGGCATCGGTTTGTTCAGATTAATCTCAACGGCTTCCTCAAGATGCGGCGGCGTATCAGGTAAGAATCTTTTAGGATTTTCTTCCAGCTGCTCAAGGAAAATACCCTCTTTTGTAATTCTACCTTTGATATTTCTGTCTGCTGAACAGGAAACACCCATTCCAACCGGACAAGATGCTGCATGACGAGGAAGTCTTATCACCCTGACGTCATGTGTTAAATATTTTCCGCCAAACTGAGCTCCAATTGCACTTTCCTGGCATATTTTCTGAACTTTTGCTTCCCATTCCAGGTCTCTGAAAGCCTGTCCTGCTTCGTTACCTTCAGTAGGCAGATGATCATAATATTTTGCAGAAGCTTTTTTCACAGCCGCCAGATTCGCTTCCGCAGAAGTTCCCCCGATAACCAAAGCTAAGTGGTAAGGCGGGCATGCAGCTGTTCCCAGATCAGAAATTTTCTCTTTGATAAATTCTTCCAAAGATTTTTCGTTCAGTAAAGATTTTGTTTTTTGATAAAGGAACGTTTTGTTGGCAGAACCTTTTTGTTAAGAAAAGAAACTCATAATAATCTCCTTTTTTTGCATAGATATCGATCTGCGCCGGAAGATTGGAGCCTGAATTTTTCTCATCAAACATGGTTAAAGGAACCACCTGCGAGTATCTTAAATTTCTTTTCTGATAGGTATTGTAGATTCCTTTGCTTAAATATTCTCCATCATCAACACCTGTATAAACATTTTCGCCTTTTTTACCCATTACAATCGCCGTTCCAGTATCCTGGCATGAAGGTAAAGCTCCTTCAGCAGCCACAGCCGCATTTTGAAGTAAATTATAGGCTACAAACCTGTCGTTATCGGTAGCTTCAGGATCATCAATGATTCTTCTCAAACTTTCTAAATGTGAAGAACGGAGCATGAAAGATACGTCTGCCATCGCTTCTTCGGCGAGCAATTCGAGGCCTTTCGGGTCGATGGTTAAAATTTCCCTGTTTCCTAATTGTTCAACTTTTACATAATCTGAAGTAAGCTTTTTGTACGCCGTATCATCTTTCTGAATCGGATACGGATCCTGATATCTAAATTCCATTCTTCTTTTTTTGGGTGCAAAAATAAAACATCGCGAAAAAACATGAGTAAAATCAGAGACTTAGATTGATATTTATAATGATTATAAATTGTGAGTGTTTTTATTTATATGTAATTTTATACAATCAGGCCAAGATTAAATAGAGACTGAAATTTCTTAACCTAAGCCTTAACCTGAATATAATAAAAACTTCAATCACAATGAATTACAGAATAGAAAAAGACACTATGGGTGAAGTGCAGGTTCCTGCAGATAAATTTTGGGGCGCACAAACCGAAAGATCCAGAAATAATTTCAAAATCGGTCCGGAAGGTTCAATGCCTCACGAAATCATTGAGGCATTTGCTTATCTTAAAAAAGCAGCAGCTTTTACCAATGCTGATTTGGGTGTACTTCCAGTTGAAAAAAGAGATATGATCGCAAAAGTTTGTGATGAAATATTAGAAGGAAAACTCAACGATCAATTTCCTTTGGTTATCTGGCAAACCGGTTCCGGAACACAGTCTAATATGAATTTGAATGAAGTCATTTCAAACAGAGCCCACGTCAATAATGGTGGAACTTTAGGTGAAAAATCGGAAATCCATCCGAATGACGATGTCAATAAATCCCAGTCTTCCAACGATACCTATCCTACGGCAATGCATATTGCGGCTTACCTCAAAGTGGTGGAAATTACAATTCCTGCGATTGAAAAATTAAGAGATACCTTAGCCGAAAAGTCCGAAGCATTTAAAGATATTGTAAAAATCGGGAGAACGCATTTGATGGACGCGACCCCATTAACTTTGGGGCAGGAATTTTCGGGTTATGTTGCTCAGTTGAATTACGGTTTAAAAGCTTTAAAAAACACCCTTCCGCATCTTTCAGAACTGGCTTTGGGAGGAACTGCGGTTGGAACCGGACTGAATACTCCAAAAGGCTACGATGTAAAAGTGGCTGAATACATTGCAAAATTTACCAATCTTCCCTTTGTAACCGCTGAAAATAAATTTGAAGCTTTGGCAGCTCACGATGCGATTGTTGAATCTCATGGCGCTTTAAAACAACTGGCGGTTTCATTGTTCAAAATTGCCCAGGATATCAGATTACTGGCTTCGGGGCCACGTTCGGGGATCGGGGAAATTCATATTCCTGAAAACGAACCTGGATCTTCCATTATGCCCGGAAAAGTTAATCCTACTCAAAATGAAGCGATGACGATGGTTTGTGCCCAGGTTTTAGGAAACGATACAACGATTTCTTTTGCTGGAACGCAGGGAAATTATGAGCTGAATGTTTTTAAACCGGTAATGGCTTTCAATTTTTTACAGTCGGCACAGTTAATTGCTGATGCCTGTATTTCATTTAACGATCATTGTGCGGTGGGAATCGAGCCGAATCATGAGAGAATTAAAGAATTAGTAGATAAGTCTTTGATGCTGGTAACTGCTCTGAATACGCATATCGGTTATGAAAATGCTGCAAAAATTGCGAAAACTGCTCATAAAAATGGAACAACTCTTAAAGAAGAGGCTGTAAACCTCGGGCTTTTAACGGCCGAACAGTTTGACGAATGGGTGAAACCTGAGGATATGGTAGGAGGTTTAAAATAGAATTAAATTTAAACGTTAATATTGTGATAAACGCCGGAAAAATTTCCGGCGTTTATCATTAAATTATAAAAATCATTTTATTCAAAACCGATGCTTAGTCCAAATACCAATGCTTTATCATTTTTAAAATAACTATCTCTAAAATAATTGCTGAAATCTTTTTTCACAAAAAGGCTTATATTGTCATAGGACACTGTAAACTGCGCGCCGTACACAAAAGGATTCGCCTGATAATTGCCTCTTTGCCTCAGTTCTGCTTCATTTGCTTTGATAATATTATTGGTAGACATCTGTACACCTCCGTAAATATTTGCTCCAACTTTGAAGCCTTCATAACAATTTCTATATTTAATATCCATTCCTGCATCTTTCACCTTGGAAAAATTATACTGAATCCCAAGCGGAACTACAATATATCCTGTCCTAAGCTTATTTTTATCCAGACTACCTGAGTAATTTTCCAGATAAACTCCATTATCAGCACCTTTAGCAAAAACCATACTATTATCTGTGCGAAGCGTTCTCCACGAGAATCCTAAACCGGAAGTAAGCGCCCACGGACTTGTCCTGTTGAATTGATAATGAAGCTTTAGTCCAAATTCTAAGTTGCTGGAATAACCTAGATTTTTATCCAGTTCATTATCCGGAAGATCATTTGTTAATGCCATAATTCCGTAAGAAAAATATCCTGTAAAGCTTCTTGCCGGACGGAATTTCTTTAAAAGCTTAGCTTTAAGCTCTTCATTGGACGTAACATCTGTGTTAAGGAGTGAATATCTTACCTGTTTCTCAATTACATTATCCAGATCGAATCCCAATTCTTCTATCCTTTGATCTATTTTCTCCGAATAATGATCTGCAATTTGTGCCTTTTCTTTATCAAAAGTTGTTTTGTCCAAATTCTTAGACTGAAGCACAAGTAAATCTGCTTCCATCAGCTTTTTTTCCTCCTGAATAATTGTATTGATTTTAGCTGCATATTCTTCTACTTTTTCTTTTACTATCGGACTTACTTCTGTCTCTTTTTTAGAGTTCAGATTAATTTTTAATGTCTTTTGGGCATAAAATGAAGTCGAAAACAGACATACGCATCCCACCATGATAAATTTCTTAATCATATTATTGTTTTTTCGTTAAAAATTGGGTTATCTTAAATTCACGTCGATTGTGGCAACATTGCTTCCTTCTTTGGTTTTTTCTATTACATCTTTATGTTCTACAGAAAATAACAGCGTGGAAGGGTCTACATACCGTTTCTTTTTTACCTGAATTTTTGCCGAATCAGATTTTGCAAGAATATTTTCAGGCTTCATTCTATAAATACTGGCCATAATTTCAGGGGCCTTTTCTTTTGATAAAGGCAGTGGCTCTTGCTCAATAACGGTCTGCACAGCTGCGGATTTTTTCATTTTCCCGCCTGAAATATTTTCGATGGCAACCGATTTTCTCTGTTTTTTCTCTGAAACTTCAGGAACTATTATTGTGGAGGTTTCGGTATTGTTTTGAATAGTTGATTCTTTAACCTCAGCAATAATTTTAGACTTTTCAGTTTTATCATTTTCTTTATCAACAAATAATACTGCTCCCAAACTGAATGTCAGAACCAAACATGCTGCAGCTAATAACCAGTTCATTTTCGATTTTGTTTTTTTTTCAACAGATTGAGATTCTATTTCAGACCACAAATCTCGTGATGGGGTAATTTCCCTTTCGCTGATCTGTTTTTTGATCTGATATTCTATACTATTTCTAGATGTGTTCATTTTTCAAGGCTTTTTGTTGTTGAAAGTAAATTTTCCTCATTTTTTCTTTTGCTCGGAATAGTTGCGTTTTACTCACAGCAGTTGAAATCTGCAGCATATCGGCAATTTCCTGGTGCGAATAATCTTCAAAGACATACAGGTTGAAAACCATCCTGTAAGCATCCGGAAGCTGATCAAGAAGTTCCTGGGCATTAAAATCAAAAATAATTTCTTCTTCATATATTTCTTCCAGATACGATTCGCTGATGTCGTCCAGATAAAAAACCGTTTTGTTACTTTTGATGAAATTGAGGCATTCATTCACAACGATTCTTCTTGCCCATCCATAGAAGCTTCCCTCACTGCGAAAGCTTTCAATACTTTTAAAAATTTTGCAGAATGCTTTTATGACACAGTCTTCAGCCTGATATAGATCACTGATGTAGCTTCTGCTTATACTCAGATATTTTTTTACATTTTGATCATAAAAGATTTTCTGCGCGGCCGGATCCTGCTTTTTGAGCCGGAGAAGCAAATCATCTTTTTTATTTCCGAACAAAAGTTTCATAATTATTTGTTTCTAATAGTAAGACAATAAAAAACTAAAAAGGTTACAAATCAGAAAAAAAAATTTTAAATATTTACTAAAAAATACCCGGGCGGAAAATTTCCGCCCGGGTATTTCTATTTTATAAGAAGGAAAAAATCAGCTTAACATTCTCTGCGCTTTTTTCACACCTTCTACCAGAAGATCGATTTCATGAAATTCATTATACACTGCAAAACTGGCTCTTACCGTTCCTGCAATATTAAAGAAATCCATAATAGGCTGCGTACAGTGATGTCCCGTTCTTACAGCAATTCCCAGTTTATCCAGAATCATTCCTACATCGGAAGCGATTCCAACGCCTTCAAGGTTAAAAGAAACCACTCCCGTTCTATTTGCCTTTTCACCATAAATTTTAATTCCTTCCAATTCTAAAAGCTGTCTTTGGGCATATTCCAACAAGGCATTTTCATGATTTTGAATATTTTCCTGTCCGACTCTTTGGATGAAATCTATAGCAGCACCCAAGGCAATATTTCCTCCAACATTTGGTGTTCCGGCTTCATATTTAAAGGGTAGCGAAGCGTAAGTCGTTCCGTCGAATGAGCAAGTTGCGATCATTTCGCCTCCTCCATGAAAAGGTGGCAAATCTTCGAGAATATGCTGTTTTCCGTACAAAATTCCGGTACCCATCGGGGCGTACATTTTATGTCCGGAAAAAACATAGAAATCACAGTCCATTTTCTGAACATCGATGGTAAAGTGCGGTGCAGACTGAGCACCGTCAATTACAATATAAGCATCGGTATTTTTTCTTGTTTTTGCAATGATTTCCTCTATAGGATTTATAATACCTAAAGCATTGGAAACATGATTTACAGAGACTACTTTTGTTTTCTCGCCTAGAAATTCATCAAATTTATCCAGCTGCAGTATCCCGTTTTCATCAATAGGAATAACTCTCAGTTTTGCTCCTGTTCTTTCACAAAGCAGCTGCCACGGAACAATATTGGAATGGTGCTCCAAATAAGAGATAATGATCTCATCATCCTTTTTAAGCTTTTGTGTTAAAATATAGGAGATTAAATTGAGTCCTTCCGTAGTTCCTTTGGTAAAAATTACTTCAAAATCCTGTTTTGCATTAATGAATTTCTGAATTTTTCTTCTGGAAAGCTCCATTTCTTCAGTTGCCAACTGACTTAATGTATGAATTCCCCTATGCACATTTGCATTAAGCTCTGTGTAATATTGATTCCAAACCTCCAAAACTGAATTTGGTTTTTGTGATGTTGCTGCATTATCTAAGTAAACCAAAGGCTTACCATTCACCTGCCTGTCTAATATAGAAAACTGACTTCTGATTTCCTGAATGTCAAACATTTATTAAAAATTTAAATTAAAACGTTCTTATTTAGAACTCTTCAAATTTACGGCTTTTTTTCGGATTGTTATAGATGATAAATGTCTGTAAATTAATAGAAAGATTCGATGGACAAGATGTTTATTTTTCCTTAAACGCTAAGATCGCGAAGAGTGGATAGTTTATTTAGAATATTTCGTTCGCAACTACGTTTCACTCAGTAAATGATACCTATGTTATATAGTTATAGAATTTAACATGATCATAAAGATTTAAATATATTTCAAATGTTTTAATAAAAAAACCTGACAATAAATTGACAGGTTCTATATTGTTCAGATAAGAAATTCTTATTCTGCTGCTGGAGTTTCTTCTGCTGCCGGAGCTGCTCCTTCTTCAGTTGCCACTTCTTCTTCATCTTCATCATCCATTGCTGCAGCACCACCTTTCATTGCATTTCTAGACATCTTAACAGCTACAACAACTGCATTGTCCGGGTGCATGAAAGAGAATCCTTCAGTTTTGATACCACCGATGTAAAGTTTGTTACCGATTCTTAAAGGAGTAACATCAACAACGATCTCGTCTGGCAAGTTAGCAGGGATTGCTTTTACTTTCAGTTTTCTGAAAGACTGACGAAGAACACCACCAGCTACAACACCTTTAGAACGACCTGTAATTCTTACAGGAACTTCCATGATAACTGGCTTATCGTCAGCTAACTGATAGAAATCTGCGTGAAGAATTTTGTCTGTAATCGGGTGGAACTGAATATCCTGAAGAACAGCCGGAATTGTTTGACCATCAACCTCAATAGATACCGTGTGTGCTTCAGGAGTATATACCAAACCTTTGAATGCTTTCTCTTCTGCAGAGAAGTTCAATGGCTCACCACCTCCGTAAACAACACAAGGAACTAATTCAGCATCACGTAAAGCTTTTGTAGACTTTTTGCCCACGCTTTCTCTTTTTGTACCTTGAATTGTAATAGATTTCATTTATAAAAATTTAAAAAATTGTTTAAAATTAAATTTGCAAACCTCTAAATATCAATTAAATAACAAATTTACTGCTAATTGATTGGTGCTCATGAACCATCTTCATAACGTCTGCAAATAATGGGGCGCAAGATAGCACTTTTATTTTAGATGACAAATTATTTTTTACAGGAATTGAGTCAGTTACAATAACTTCCAATAGTTTTGAGTTTTCGATATTCTCATACGCTTTTCCTGAAAGTACTCCGTGTGTTGCCATAGCTCTTACGGTTTTTGCACCTTTTTCCATAAGGATATCTGCAGCTTTACAAAGTGTACCTGCCGTATCAATCATATCGTCAATAAGAATTACATTCTTACCAACCACATCCCCGATAAGGAACATTTCTTCTACAACGTTTGCTTTTTTTCTTTCCTTATAAGCAATAACTACATCTGCACCAAGGTGTCCCGCATAATTTTTAGCTCTTTTAGCCCCACCCATATCCGGAGAAGCAATCGTAAGATTTTCAAGATTAAGATCTCTGATATAGTCTACGAAAATAGTAGATGCATATAAATGATCCACCGGAATTTCAAAAAACCCTTGAATCTGATCAGCATGTAGATCCATCGTCATTACTCTGGTCGCTCCTGCAGCTGTTAAAAGATTGGCTACAAGCTTTGCACCGATTGGCGCTCTCGGCTTGTCTTTTCTGTCTTGTCTGGCAAGTCCGAAATAAGGAAGTACTACGGTAATGCTTTTCGCAGAAGCTCTTTTTGCCGCGTCAATCATTAGAAGAAGTTCTAAAAGATTATCCGCCGGTGGGAAGGTAGATCCGATTAGGAAAACTCTTCCTCCTCTTACAGACTCGTCTAGTACCGGCTCAAATTCTCCGTCACTGAACTCCTGAAAGTTTATTTTTCCTAATTCTTTCCCGTAATGCTGGGCAATTTTCTCTGCCAAGTCCTTGCTCGTCCTTGTACAAAATAGATAACTTAACTGATGGGCCATTTTTACTTTTTAAAAGATTTTGCAAATTTAAAAAAAAACCACAAGAATCTATCCTGTGGTTTCTAAGTTTTTATTTTATGAGAATTACGGAAAGGTAACCCCGGAATATTTATTGGCATCAACCTGCGGCAGATTGGATCTGTACTTCATGTTGATTGAATTAATAAATTCATTAGCTACGATAGCATATCCTCGTCCCGTAAGGTGTACTCCATCAAGAGAAAAAGTACCTCCGCTAACAAATGTTGCGGTGTATTTTACTCCATTATAAGTGATCCCTGATTTTGAATTCAGTTCTACCATTTTTTTATTCATATCGACAAAAGCTAATCCATAGGAATCCGCCATTGATTTGATTGATGTATTATATGCGGTTACCGCTGTAGAAATATTACTTACTTCATCAGCTGTTAATGAATATTGATCCCCGATTGGGAAACTTGCACCGTAGATAAACACAGAACTTGAAGTAGCCGGCTGATTGGTCGTTGCATCCAAACCTAATAAACTGCTGGATGTAAGAAGCATTAACTCTCCTGGTTTTGCCTGACGTGCTCTTCCAAAAGCATTACCTATAAACGCAGCCTGAGTAGCAGGATAGCCATTTGCTGCCAAGGCAGCCGTAAGCTGAGCTGAAAGATCAGCTAATTTATTATCAATAATAAGAACAGGATTATTTCCAGCTACAACAGGATTGATTCTGTTACCTTGTCCATATGCCGTAAGAATAGCCTTTAAAGGTCCGTAAAGCTGAGTATTTAAAGCCTGGGCTCTTGTTGCATCTAAAGGAATTGCATTATAAGGAACTCTTGTGAAAAAAGGAATATTGGTAACATCAGGAATATTAGCGATAACGCCTTTTGTAACACCAGCTCCTTTAAGACCATCTAAAACCGCTTTGATAGAAGCTGCAACAACACTAGGATTTGAAATATCATTCGATCTGTATGTTGCAGGACTTGCAGTTTCTGGCTGAACCGTTGCTGCGGTGTATGTTGTAACTCCTCCTACTGTCTGAGAGTTTGTTCCTCCGTTTGTGGCGTAAGACAGTACATCATTGTTTCCTATCCACAGAGAGAAAAATGTAGGAGTCTGTGATACTGCATCAGCTAAAACGGAAGTTGTGGCAGATGAAGCAAATCTCACAAAATAAGGATTTGCTGTTCCTGTCGCAAGGCCGGCAAGACTTCCGTATCCAGGCGCCACAAGATGGAAAGATTTTGCTCCAGGCACCCCCATATTCTGATATGGTCTTCCTGAAGCGATATTATCCAGCGCGCCTCCGGCAGTACCAGCAACGGGAGTTAATGATCCGTTAACAACTTTAAGGGTAAGTTTCCCCGGAAAACCCGGCAAATTGTTAAAGCCTCCTGTATTATTAGGCATCAATGGCTGCTTAAAATCTCCTCCTCCGGCAAGCTTCATTTGCTGCGCTATGATGGAAGGGTAAGATTCATTTTGTCCGTCCGAATATAGAGCACCATCCCTATATCCTGAAGTTAATGAATTTCCCAATGCCACATATCTGGAAAAGTTGGCTTCACCACTGGTTACCACAACATCGTTTACATCTGTATCAAAATCATCCTCGCAACTCGTTGTAAAAAAAAGTGCGGAAATCGCAAATGTAGAAATTATAATTTTTTTCATAGTCTTCAATTAAAAAGGATTGTAAGATAAACCTAAACCTAAATAGTAAGCCGTAGCTTTAGCCTGTCCGTAGAATCCAAGGGTTTTATTATTTACATTTCTTGATTGAGGCATTGCGTAACCTCCTGCAATATCAACTCCGAACTGTTTTAGCTTAAATCCTACACCACCTGTCACCACATAAGTGTTGAAAGATGGAGTTTCGGGAATAAAATGGTCATCAGAGTAAGGCGACTCGTCATAATAAGCACCAAGACGTCCATAAATCATATCGCTGAATGCATATTGAGTTCCTAAACGGAATGTTTTAGCATTTTTGAAGTTTTTAGGAGCAACCACAACTGTCGGATCCGGATTTCCGGTAGCCAGAGGAGCACTCGCAAAATCGAGAGTAAGCTGAGTATATCTTGACCATCCGTGATAGTTGAAATCTGCGGAAACCAACCATTTCGGAGTTACTTTGTACGTTAAACCTATTGTGTATTCCTCAACTAAAGGCAGCGTTGCCGTAAAACCATCTGTTCCAGAAGAATTTAACCCTAACAAAGGATAGATTGAAGTTGAAGGGAATTTGAAAGTAGCCGTACCATCTTTAGCTTTCATATCAACCGGAGAACGGTAAGCAACACTTACATCCACTTTAGGATCCGGCCTGAAATAGAAACCAAAACCGTAACCGTGGCCGCTCGCCTCGCTATCAAGATTAAGTTGTCCTCCAAACTGAGTAACCGCTCTGTCCCAATTTACCGTACCTTTTGCATAGATATAACTCGCTCCAAAAGCCAGCCAGTCATTAAATTTATAAGAGACCATTGGCTGGAAATAATAGCTTTTCAGCTCAAGTTTCTGAACCATTTCCTTTCCTTCCCAATCGTTTGGCCATTCTATCGTACTTCCGAAAGGAGTAGTAAAACTGAAACCAACAGTCAATTTTTCAAGAGGTCTGTATGTTACTGCAGCATAGATTGGCGTCCCCAATGGATTATCAGTCTCTGTAGTCTGCAGTGTATTCAGATTTTGAAAAGTAACTCTATTGCTTGCGCCAAAACCTCCGGCTACAATACTCAATTTCGAGGGAATAAATGACATACCTGCAGGATTAAAGAATGCCACACTTGCATCTTCAGCATGAGCACTTGTGTGTGCCATTGCCAATTGTTTTACCCCTTGCAAAGAAACTCTAAAGCCTCCCGCATAAGATAGAACACCTGCCAATAATGCAGTTGATACTAATATTTTTTTCATAGACTATTATTATATAACCCAAATATAAAATTATTTTACTTAGGTCTGTTAATAAATCATAAAATTTTAAACAATAAAACCAAATAAAACTATGTTTAAAATAATACTTTACTTCAATGTAGTTCTAAATCTAAGATTATAAGAAATTTAAACCAAACCAAATTACTCATTTCATAACCTTGTTTAAAACTAAACATCTATATTTCTTATTATTTGATTATTTTAGACCTCATAAAGATAAAAATCATAAATTTGCAAATTAAATATATTATATATGAGTTGTGGATGTAAGACATCCGGCGATTCTGCACATTCTTGCGGACCCAAGAAGACCGCGAATGGCTGTGAAAATGTAAATACCTGTGGTAATAGTTATAAATTAAGTGTTTTTGACTGGCTTTCCAACATCAACAATCCCGCACCGAACAGATGTGATTTTGTTGAAGTTAGATTTAAAAATGACAGAAAATCGTTTTTTAAAAATGTAAACAATATCCCTTTACACATAGGTAGTGTAGTAACAGTAGAATCAAGTCCCGGACATGATGTAGGTGTGATAAGTCTCACCGGTGAACTGGTAAAGATTCAGATGAAAAAGAAAAAATTTTCTGAAGAATCTGCACTGAAAATATACAGACTGGCTAACCAAAAAGACCTCGAGGTCTGGCAGGAAGCCCGGAAAAAAGAGGAAAATGTAAAGATAGAAGCACGAAAAATTGCCCACAGACTTGGTCTTGAAATGAAGATCACCGATGTGGAATATCAAGGTGATGCTTCAAAAGTTACATTTTATTACACTGCAGACAATCGGGTAGATTTCAGGCAGTTAATTAAAGATTACGCAGGAGCGTTTCGAACAAAGATCGACATGAAGCAGATTGGCTTTAGGCAGGAAGCTGCAAAAGTTGGCGGAATAGGATCTTGCGGAAGAGAATTGTGTTGTTCAACATGGCTTACGGATTTCAGATCTGTCAATACCAATGTTGCCCGATATCAGCAGTTGAGCATCAATCCTCAAAAGCTGGCAGGACAGTGCGGTAAGCTTAAATGCTGTTTAAATTACGAGCTGGACAGCTATCTTGATGCGCTAAGCAACTTTCCGTCCTCTTCTACAACACTGGATACCGAAAAAGGAAGAGCGTTCTGCATAAAAATCGATGTTTTCAAAAAGAAAATGTGGTTTGCTTATGTAGAAAGTTCAATCGCATGGTACGACTTTGATATTGATCTGGTTAAAAAACTTATTGCGAAAAATAAACGTGGCGAAAAGACCCTTCCACTGGAAGAACTGAAACAGCCTGAAACTCCATTCGCAAGCATAGACCTGATTCAGGAAAATAATGTTGACCGTTTCGAAAAGAAAGGAAGGGCAAACAATAAAAACCGAAATCAGAACAGACAAAACAACAATCAGAATAACCAGAACAACCAAAATCAGGGGCAGAAAAAAAATACAGGCAGACCTGAAAGACAGGAACGTCCTGAAAGATCAGACAGACCCCAGAGACAGGACAAGCAGCAAAATCAGAATCCAAACAATCAGCAGAAACCACAAAAAACCAACCCACAGCAAAAGCCTCAGTTGGAAAAAGTAGAAGCTGCAGCAGATTCTTCCGCTGATAAAAAACCTAACCCGAACAAGAAAAAATTTAAAAAGAAGTTTCCTCCAAAAAAAGATAACAATGCGTAAAATCTTAGGATTATTCTCGCTTATCCTTTTCTTCAGCTGCAACACTTCTTCCACCGAAGAAGTGATTATGAATTCCGTTGATAACAAATGGAATAAGAAAAGCGAACAGAAATTTAATCTTGAAGTTTCGGATCCGCAAAATCCTAAAAATATTATATTTGTTGTAAGAAACAATAATGAGTATCCTTACAGTAACATAAGATTTATTGTAAATTTCACCGACCTCCAGACTAAAAAAAAGCAGACCGATACGCTGAATTACATTTTGGCAAAACCTAACGGAGAATGGCTGGGAACCGGTTTCGGTGATACAAAGGAGACTTTGTTTCAGTATAAACTGAATTACAAATTTCCGGAAAAGGGAAAATATGAAATCGGACTTACACAGGCCATGCGAAATGATACCCTTCCTGGAATTGAAGATGTTGGAGTAAAAATAGAAACGGCTAAACCGTAATCATAAATGGAAGTAAACAAACAAAATACAGGAAATAAAGGGAAAACATTCCCTCTTCCTCCTAAAAGGAAAAATACCGGCTGGAAAAAGTGGGTAAAATTTGTCTGGATTGGATTCTTTGCTGTAGTTTTAGGAATTTCAGGACTTTTCTTTGCTGTTTCCCAAGGGTTTCTTGGCGAAATGCCGGATGTAAAAGAGCTTGAAAATCCGGATATTTATGTTGCCTCCGAGATCTACTCTTCGGACGGTGTTTTGCTGGGAAAATTTGAAAAAGAAAAAACCCAGCCTATTATTTATAAAGACCTTCCTCCTTATTTGGTATATGCTCTGCAAGCCAAAGAGGATGAACGTTTTAAAGAACACTCAGGCATTGATTTACAATCGGTTGTGAGGGCTGTTGCTTACGGAGGAAAACGTGGTGGTGGTTCAACAATCACACAACAGCTCGCCAAATTGCTTTTTACAAACGGCGCTTCTCAAAATAAGATTGAAAGAGCTTTTCAAAAATTGAAAGAATGGGTAGTAGCCGTAAGTCTTGAAAGGAGATATACCAAAGAAGAAATTGTTACCTTATATTTTAATAAGTTTGATTTCTTATACAACGCTAATGGTATTGAAATGGCATCCAAGATCTATTTCAACAAAAAAACATCCGAGCTTACTTTACCGGAAGCAGCCATGTTTGTGGCAATGCTTGAAAACCCTGTAAAAAATAACCCAATGAGAAATCCTGAAAGAGCGAAAGCAAGAAGGGATGTCGTATTGGAACAAATGTTGAAGACGGGATATATAGATCAGGCTACTTATGATAAAGCAATATCAACTCCTATTGCTTTGGATTATCACCCTATCAAAAATATCAATGACGATTATTCTGCGTATTATAAATTTTATTTAAAGAAAGAAATTGATGCTTATCTAAAGGATTACGAAAAAGAAAACGGCAAAAAACTAAACCTTTATAAAGATGGCTTAAAAATCTATGTAACACTGGATTCCAAGATGCAGAAGTATGCCGAAGAAGCCATCAGAGAACATTTAACAGATCTTCAAAAAAGATTCGATGCGGAACAGAGAGGCAGAAAAGACTGGCCGTTCTATTATCTTAACAGCAAGCAGATTAATGACCTGATGGTTCAGGCTATGAAAAGAACAGGACGTTATAAGCAATTAAAAGCTGCCGGTGTTTCTGAAGATTCCATCATGATGGAATTCAAGAAGCCTATCAAAACATCACGTTTCACATGGGCAGGCGAAGAAGAGGTGGAAATGTCTCCTTGGGATTCTATCAGATGGCATAAAAAAGTGGCACAGGCCGGTTTAATGTCTATGGTTCCGGGAACTGGAGAAATCAAAGCCTGGGTAGGAGGAATCGACTGGCAGCACTTCCAATACGACCATATTAAACAGGGAAAAAGACAGGTAGGATCCACCTTCAAACCTTTTGTTTACGCAACTGCGATTATGAAATTAGGTTTAACACCTTGTTCTACAATTTCCAATGCAAGTTTTAACAAAGGAACTTATCATGTACCGGGAAGAGGTGGAATGCTTACGTTGAAAGATGCGCTCGCACATTCGCAAAACCCTGTAGCACTACGTTTGGCTGAAATGACAGGCACGCAGAGTGTTATTCAGACGGCGAGAGACCTTGGGGTAACGGAAGAAATTTCAACAAGCCTTCCGATGGCATTAGGTTCATCCGATATTACTATCTACGAAATGGTAGGAGCCTACAGTACTTTTGCCAACTATGGTAACTACAACAAACCTGAAATGATCTGGAGAATTGAAGATGCCAACGGAAGAGTAATTAAAGAAGTCAATGTAGAACCTAAAGAAGTCATGAATCCGCTGTACGCCTATACCATGATCGAACTGATGAAAGGTGTGGCACAGTATGGTACAGCTTCGGGAGAATTAGGAAGGAAAGGAATTTCAAAAGATATAGAAATTGCAGGTAAAACTGGTACAACCCAAAATAATTCAGACGGTTGGTTTATGGGAATCGTTCCAAAACTGGCGACTGGAGCATGGGTTGGCTGGGAAGACAGAGCAACCCACTTTTACGGAACCGGTGAAGGACAGGGAGCCAGAATGGCACTTCCGATCTGGGCGATTTTTATGAAGAAAGTATGGGCTGATAAAAGCCTTGGAGTTTCACCGAGTGATAAATTTGTGAAGCCTTCCGAATGGAAAGACGGCTGTTCAAATCTTAAAGGATTAGGTTCAGGTTACGGAGACGATGGCGGACTGCAAACGCTGGACGAAATTAAAAATCCAAAGCCTGTTGAGCCTTCGGGACCAAAAACACCAGGCAAAAAAGAAGAAAACGTCAACGAAAATCTTAACAGCAGTGAAGATATAGACTTTAATAATAAATAAATTCTCTTTTAGAAATACACAAGACCTTTCAATGATTTGGAAGGTCTTTTCTTTTTTAATTAATACCTTTGAGATATGAATATTGAAAACATACAACAACCCTTTATAAAAAAGTTTCCGGGAGATTTTTCCGGCAATACGATGCAGCGAAATACCCCGAAGGTTTTATTCTCAACAGTAAGTCCCGCAGGTTTTGATCTTCCTACGCTTATTGCTTTTAATGAAAAACTTTCCGAAGAAATCGGTTTAGGTAAATACGAAGAAAAAGATCTGGATTTTTTAGTTGGAAATAAACTTCCTGTAAATATAAAAACGTACTCAACAGCATATGCCGGACATCAGTTTGGCAACTGGGCCGGACAACTTGGAGATGGCAGGGCTATACTTGCCGGAGAAATCACCAACAATCTCGGACAAAAAAATGAAATTCAGTGGAAAGGCGCCGGTGCAACACCTTACTCAAGACATGCAGACGGAAGAGCTGTCCTGAGATCTTCAGTACGTGAATATCTGATGAGTGAAGCCATGCACCATTTAGGAATTCCCACAACGAGAGCATTAAGCCTTGCCTTTACAGGAGAAGAAGTGGTAAGAGATATTATGTACAATGGAAATCCGCAGAATGAAAAAGGTGCTGTAGTGATAAGAACAGCAGAAAGTTTTTTACGTTTCGGGCATTATGAACTGATGTCCGCACAGCGGGAATATACAACCCTGAAAGAACTTACCGACTTCACTATTGAAAATTATTTTAAAGAAATTCAGTCGGAAGGTCAACAGAAATACAAAGATTTTTTTGAAAATGTCTGCAGAAAAACCGCGGATCTCATGGTTGAATGGTACCGCGTAGGATTCGTTCATGGGGTGATGAATACGGATAATATGTCTGTTGTAGGTCTCACTATTGATTATGGCCCTTATTCTATGATGGATGAATATAGCCTTAATTTCACTCCCAATACTACAGATCTACCAGGAAGAAGATACGCTTTCGGAAAACAGGCACAGGTATCCCAATGGAATCTCTGGCAGTTGGCAAACGCACTTCACCCCTTAATTAAAGATGAAAAATTTTTGGAAGATATCCTGAATGATTACGGAAGCTATTTTTGGGAATCCCATGACAGGATGCTTTGCAGGAAATTCGGGTTTGATCAATTATTAACGAATGATGAAAAGTTTTTCACCAACTGGCAAAGTCTCATGCAGGATCTTCAGTTAGATTACACATTATTTTTTGATGAACTTGAAAAATACGATGACCAAAAAGATTTGAGACTGCAGTTTGAAAATGTTTCCTATACCTTTCTTAATGATGAAAAAATTTCCAGATTAGATAATTTTATAAAAGAGTATAAGCCCAGATTAGAAAAAAATATTATTTCAAGAGAAAAATCTCTGGAAATAATGCACAAAACAAATCCTAAGTTTGTTTTAAGAAATTACCTCTTGTATCAGTGTATCGAAGAGATTAACGATGGAAAAACAGATATGCTACACAAATTAACGCATGCTTTAGAAAATCCATATCATACTATTTATCCTGAATTTTCAGCAAAAAGACCGTCGGGTTATGATGATGTATCAGGATGCTCGATGCTTTCTTGTAGTTCGTAAATTAAGTAATATATAATAATAAAGCTTTTTGATAAAAATTTTCTCATCAAACGTGCTTTTTTTGTAGCTTTACAAAAAAATTATATGAAAAAACATTTACTTTTAGCTTCTCTATTTTTAGGGATCTTTGGAAACGCACAGACACTATTATCTGAAACATTTGAAGGAACTACATTTCCTCCCACTGGTTGGACAAGATCTAATACGAATGCATCGAGAGCTTGGGATTTTACAAACGTAAATTTCACCAGCGGCTCCACATTGGAAACTACTTTTAAAATAACAGGAACAAAATCAGCTTGTATTGATTGGATTGCTTCTGCAAATACTGCAAATCTGACGAGCCCAACTTTTAGCTTGGCTTCTGCTTCGAATCCGGTTCTAAAATTTAATGTAAAAGTTGGATGGTCTTACATGATTAATCAAAATGCTGGAAATTTAGTTGCCCAAGTTTCAACTAATGGAACAACATGGACAGATGTATGGACTGAAGATACCGAACCGGGATTTACGAATGATGGAGATGGAGATCCGGATACTGATTTATACAATACTGTTCTTGTTCAGAAAAGTTTAACTCCTTATATTGGACAGGCAAATGTTCAAATAAGATTTCGATATACCGGAGCCGATGCGGATGCCGTTTCAATAGATGACGTACAGGTTCTTGGAGCAGTCTTAGCAACAGATGAAGTTGCTGCTGTAAAACCCAAAGCTAATATTTATCCTAATCCTACTAAAGGTGAAATTACAGTTCAGGCAGATAAAAAGATAAAATTATTAACTGTCTTTGATGTTTTAGGAAAGCAAATAATAAAGGCTAATACGGAAAAAATAGATATCAGCACTTTGCCAAAAGGAACTTATTTTGTTGCTATAGATTTTTCAGATGGAACATCTGTTGGCAAAAAAATAATTAAAGAATAAATCACATTCAGACAAATACTTAAACTCACCTTTATGGTGAGTTTTTTATTTACTTTTGTAGAAAAATAAACTGGTGACAAAATTCAAAACAAAATTCATCCATTTTTTTAAGTTGCTATTTCCATCATCCGGAACTGAACTCATTGTTCTGCTTTTTTTCCTGGTTGTCTATGGATATTTGGGATCATACATTGCAATACATTATAAAATCATTTTTGACTCCCGAATTCCCTGGGATGCCTATTTCAGCTTTGACAACAAATCCATTGTAATGACAGGAGGCAGCTTCGAAAGACATCCTTTATCGTATTATTTTTTTAATTGGATCCGCGAACTGGCGTTGCTTTATTCAGGTGGTAAAATGAATGGTGATTTACGTTTTATCCTCGCATGGTTTAGCAATTTTACCGTTAGCTTAAGCGTACTACAGATTTTTAAATATCTTAAAAATATCATAAGACTTCCTTTAATCCTTAATTTTTTGCTGGTCCTATTTTTTGGAGCTTTTTCAACAACTATCCTGCTTTCATTTACTCCTGAAAATTTTACTTATACACTTTTTTTATTGACTTTATTTAATCACTATTCTGCAATAAAACTAAAAAAAGATGAAAAAATACCGGCACTGGCGCTGGCTTTTTCAGGAGTAACCATTGGAGGTTTAACGGTGACTAATATTGCTAAAGTTTTTATTCCTGTTGCGTTTGAGAAGGGACTTTTTAAAAGCTGGAAGAAATTTGGAAATGCTGTTTTCAGAGTTACCCTCACCCTTATTTTTTTTGTTTTATTATACCTGAACCGGATTGATTTCAAGTATCAGAATATCTTCAGCAAGACCAATGAGCAGTATGAAAAATTCTCTAATGTTAATTCCACTCCCACCTGGGATATGATTCTCTCATACTTTTTTGGCGGAAATATTTTGTTTTCAAATTTCATCGTCCGTGATAAACATAATATGGCGGGATACCATTACAAAGGTCTGATAATGACCGTCTATTCATCTTGGATCCCTTATATCTTTATTGCCGTTTTACTCATGCTTATATCCTGGAGCTATTATAAAAATTTTAAAAACAAGCTGGTGCAGGTACTCATGATTTCATTTTTGTTTGATATTCTGATTCACTGCATTATGAGATTTGGACTTCATACTTCATACATTTACGGAGGACATTTCGTTTTTGTATATCCGTTATTGCTGGGATGGCTTTTTTATTCCTACAAAGAATCACCAAAAATGCTGTCTTTTTTAATGGTAATTTTTACTCTTCTCTTTGTATATCTTTTAACAAACAATTATCTAAGAATGGTGGAATTTTTCTGGTTTCTAAACCAATATTATTAGTATACAATACTCTTTTCCTGATTGTATGAACTGTAATTAATGTAAAAATAAAAAAGCCGAGAATCAATCTCAGCTTCTACAATATTTCAAAATTAAATTTATTTTGCTTCTGCACAGAAAATTCTGTACTGTACGGCAATTGCCGATTTAAAATATTCTCTTACTTCAGACAGATCAGATGCAGCACTTTGTTTTGTGAAATAACTTCCTGCCAGAATTTTATAATTTGGTCTGAGTGATGCATCAGTTTCAACTTTCAAATTGGGAAATCTTTTTCTGAAATATGCCTTCACTTCATTGGCTTCATCATTGCTTTTCACAGTGGTTATCTGTATTTTATATCCTAAAATCCTTGGGTTCCTTCTGCAAATTTCTGCATTGGTGAGCTCCCTATTAGGAACATAAATTTTCGTCGGCCTTGTCACACCGGGATCTTCGTCTCCATCGTTTGAAACTACTGTGCTTGTAGTTCTTGCACACTTGTCTTCAATACTCTCCAGCGCAGCATTTACCTTTGAATCCATGGTCATCAGTAATTCCGTCCCTGCTAAGGTGTCTTTTTTTACAATTTGTTGGGCTTCAAGAGTATAAAATCCTCCAAACAACAATATCGAAAATATTTTGATAAAATTTTTCATTTAAACTTGTTTCCGCAAATTTAGGTAAATTAAAAAATTATACCAAATACAGTTATTTAGAATCAATACAAATTAAACGGAAATGATATTTTCCCCTTTCTATATGCCGTTAAATTCCTGTTAAATATATTATTTTTGCCGAATTGATTGAATGTTCAATATTTACTAACATAAGATAATTTAAATGATTAGTTGGAGAAAGCATTATAGACAAACGTTGATCGCAATAGGCTTATTGTTATCAACCAGTGCTTCAATTTACGGGCAAGACGGCGATCCTAAAAACGGAGAAAAACTTTTCAAAGCGAATTGTACTGCATGTCACGCATTAGACAAACAGCTTGTAGGACCGGCATTGAAAGGTGTGGTTGCAAGACTTGAAACAGAACAGGGGCTTGGAAAAGACTGGCTTCACAAATGGATCAAGAACAACAAGGAGCTAAGAGCCTCTGGTGATAAATACGCCAATGAAGTTTTCGAAAAATTCAATAAGACTGAGATGCTGGTCTTTCCAAATCTTACCGATAAGGATATTGACGACATCTTAGCATATACAACTAATCCGCCGGCTCCGGAACCTGCAAAAACGGATGCTAAAGATGCAGCAAATGCGGGATCTGCTAATGCGGCACCACAAAGCACTACCACTACAAACGTAGTAATCATTTCACTTTTAGCAATTGCAGGTTTATTGGTTTGGATACTGGTAAAACTAAGACAATTAGTAAAACTCGGACAATCTGAAGACTTGGCTGGGCTTAACGAAACAAGAGTAAAATCTTTCAGTGAAATTTACGAGAAATACCACTATATCGGGAAAGGACTTATTGCTATTTTAGCATTACTGGCAGCATACGGAGTATGGAACTGGATCATGTGGATCGGTGTTTACAAAGGATATAAGCCAGAACAGCCAATTTATTTCTCACACAAAATCCACGCAGGAGAGCAGAAAATAGACTGTCAGCTTTGTCACTCCAGTGCCAAATACGGTAAAGTATCTGAAATTCCTTCTATGAACGTTTGTATGAACTGTCACAGAACAATTTCCGAGTACAATGCAGAGCACTACATGGAGCCAGGAAAAGATAAAGCTTTCTATGACGGAGAAATCCAGAAAATCTATGCCGCTACAGGTTGGGATTCTGAAAAACAACAGTATACAGGCAAAACCCAGCCGGTTGAATGGACAAGAATCCACAACATGCCGGACTTCGTGTACTTCAACCACGCTCAGCACGTTGTAGCAGGTGAACAGGCGATCATCAATTCTTTCAACAAAAAGAATCCAAATAACAAAATCGATGTTGTATGTAAAGCATGCCACGGTAAAATTGATACAATGAATGTTGTTCAGATGGCCAATGACTTCACAATGGGATGGTGTATCGAGTGCCACAGAACTACTGAGGTTGATATGAACAACGGTTATAATAAAGAATACTTCAAGAATCTACATGACAAGTTGAAAAAACAATACCCTAAAGATGGTGGTAAGATTACTGTAGATGCAATTGGAGGTCTTGAGTGTGGTAAATGTCATTATTAATAACTAAAAATTAGAAGTATAAATGGCTTCAAACAAAATACAATTTAGAAGTATTCACGAACTTAAAGATCCGGCCCTAAACAATAAGCTGGCTCAAAAAGAGTTCCAGGAAGAAATTCCCGTAGAAGATTTCCTTGGAGATGCTGAAAAGAACGGATCCAGTACTTCAAGAAGAGATTTCTTAAAACTATTAGGATTCTCTACTGCAGCGGTTACATTAGCTGCATGCGAAGCTCCGGTAATAAAAACAATTCCTTATGTGGTAAAGCCACATGAAATCATCCCGGGGATTCCAAACTATTACGCATCAACATATTTCGATGGCTTTGACTTTGCGAGTGTTTTAGTAAAAACAAGAGAAGGAAGACCTATTAAAATCGAACCCAACCCTGTTGCAGGAGATCTTGGTAAAACAAGCGCAAGAACACAGGCAAGTGTACTTTCTCTTTATGACAACGACAAAGTAAAGCAGCCTAAATTTGAAGGTAAAGATGAAACTTTCGATAAAGTAGACAGCTACATCATCAAAGGACTGGAAGAAGCTAACGCTGCAGGGAAAAGAATTGTTTTACTATCACATTCTTTCGCTTCCCCTACATTCAAAAAATTATTCTCAGAATTTAAGGCTAAATATCCTACAGCAGAATTAGTAACATATGATGCCTATCCTTACGCTGCAGCATTGGACGCAGCACAGGAAGTTTTCGGAACAAGAGCATTACCGGTTTATGACCTTAGAGGAACGGAATTAGTCGTTTCCTTCCAGGCAGATTTCTTAGGAGACTACAACGGAGGAGGATTAGAATCTTCTTACGCTGCTGCAAGAAAACCGGGCCAGACCATGTTGAGACACATTCAGGTTGAATCGAATATGTCATTGACTGGTGCTAATGCTGATGAAAGATTCAGATTAAAGCCAAGCCTGGTTAACAAAACGTTGGTTGAAGTTTACAATGCCATCGTTGGTGGTGGAACTTCAGATAAAACAGCTTCTGAAATTGCTAAAGAATTACAGGCTAAAGGAAATAAAGCAGTGGTTTTTGCAGACGGTTCAAAGGGAGCTCAGGTTTTAGCACACCTTATCAACCAGAAACTTGCTTCTACAGCTTTCACAGGTAAAGCAAATCTTCTAAAAGAATTTGACAGAGCAAGATTCCAGGAATTCCTCGGATGGGTAAACGCAGGTCAGGTTGGCGTATTGATCGCCAATAATGTAGATCCTATTTACTCTTATCACAAGGGAGAAGATTTCAAAAAATCTTTATCAAAAGTTCCTTATGTAATTGCTATTGCAGATAAGAAAAATGAAATGTACAAAGCAGCGAAAGCTGTAATTCCTGTAGCCAACTGGCTTGAGTCTTGGGGAGATATCGAACCACAGACGGGAGTATATTCATTAATGCAGCCAACAATCCAAAAAATTTACAAATCAAGACAGATCGAAGAATCTTTATTGGTTTGGAAAAATGGAAAGAACAATGCTGCTAACAACTACTATGATTATTTAAAAGCAAATGCTTCTTCTGTACTGGGAGGAACATCTTTTAACAAAGCTTTATATAACGGCTTCAACACTTCTGCTAACGCAACATCACTATCGTATGCGGGAGGAAATGCCGCTCAGGCTGTCGCTGAATTAGGTGGCTTCAAAGCATCCGATTTAGAATTGGTATTATATACCAAAACAGCAATGGGAGACGGAACTCAGGCCAACAACCCTTGGCTTCAGGAATTACCGGACCCGATTACAAGAATGTCTTGGGATAATTATTTAACAATTTCTCCTAAAGATGCAGAAAGATTAGGAATAGAAAACGACCTGAACGCAAGAATGCAGCTAGACGGTTCTATTGTAAATCTTACGGTAAACGGAGTTACCATAAAAGATGTTCCTGTTTTCATTCAACCGGGACAGGCAGAAGGATCGGTAGGTCTTGCGCTTGGATATGGTAAGAAAAACTCAGGAGCAACAGCTGATACAGGGGTAAATGCTTATCCTTTATTCGATGGTTCTAATCTGGTAGTATCTAATGTTAAATTGGAAAAAACCGGAGAAGACCATGAGTTTGCAGGTATCCAGCTTCAGAATACATTAATGGGACGTTATGAAATTGCGAAAGAAGTTCCTTTGGCAGATTTCTTAAACGTAGCATTTGATGATGAACACAAAGGATGGAACAAGCCTTTGGAATATCACACCATTAGCGGAGCTCTTCCTGCAAGAAAGATTGACCTTTGGGATGCTTTCGATGATACCGATGGACCTCACTTCAATATGTCTATCGACCTTAACTCTTGTACAGGTTGCGGATCTTGTATTATTGCTTGTCAGGCAGAAAACAACGTTCCAGTAGTAGGAAAAGAAGAGATCAGAATGTCCAGAGATATGTATTGGTTAAGAATTGACCGTTACTATTCTTCAAGACAGAAAGTAGAAGTATATGAAGGATTAAAAGAAGGAATGGCAGTTCCTGAATTATACGGTACTGCATTCGGCGACGGAGGGGCATTGAACCACCCGGCTGATAATCCGGATGTAATCTTCCAGCCGGTAATGTGTCAGCACTGTAACCATGCACCTTGTGAAACGGTATGTCCGGTAGCGGCTACATCTCACGGTTCTCAGGGACAAAACCACATGGCTTACAACAGATGTATCGGTACAAGATATTGTGCAAACAACTGTCCGTATAAAGTAAGACGTTTCAACTGGTTTACATACAACCTGAATGACAAGTTCGATTTCAACATGAATAATGACCTTGGAAGAATGGTACTGAACCCAGATGTAGTGGTAAGAACAAGAGGGGTAATGGAGAAATGTTCAATGTGTATCCAGATGACTCAGACCACTATTCTTGAAGCCAAAAAAGAGAACAGAATCGTGAAAGACGGAGAATTCCAGACAGCTTGTTCAAAAGCTTGTACAACAGGATCTATCCAGTTCGGAGACATGAATGATAAAGGATCTGAAGTCAGAAAATTATATGCTGGCAACAGAAGATATTATTTACTTGAAGAGATTGGAACAAAGCCAAACGTGTTCTATCATACTAAAGTAAGAAACAGAGTAGAAAAATAAAGTTTAAATAATAAATAGGTAAAAAATGTCAGGACATTACGAAGCTCCGATAAGGGAACCTCTGATTATTGGTCACAAAACTTATCACGATATCACGGAAGATATTGCACGACCTATCGAAGAAAGAGCAGGCAAATTATGGTGGATCTCATTATATGCAGCCTTAGTTCTATTCATCTATGGATTCGGGTGTATCGCTTACACTATCGGAACAGGTATTGGAGCATGGGGACTTAACAGAACTATTAACTGGGGTTGGGACATCACCAACTTTGTATGGTGGGTAGGTATCGGTCACGCCGGAACCCTAATCTCCGCAGTATTATTATTATTTAGACAGAGATGGAGAATGTCTGTAAACAGATCTGCAGAGGCGATGACGATCTTTGCGGTTGTACAGGCGGCAATCTTCCCAGTAATTCACATGGGTAGAGTTTGGGTAGGATATTGGGTATTCCCTTTACCAAACCAGTTCGGTTCTCTTTGGGGGAACTTCAACTCTCCTCTTCTTTGGGACGTATTTGCAATCTCTACGTATTTCTCAGTATCAACAGTATTCTGGTTCATGGGATTGATTCCTGACTTTGCAATGATCAGAGACAGAGCAAAAACACCTTGGACTAAAAAGATTTATACATTCCTTGCATTCGGTTGGGGTGGTAAAGCAAAACACTGGCAAAGATTCGAAGAGCTTTCTTTGGTTCTTGCAGGATTAGCAACACCGCTTGTATTCTCAGTACACACTACCGTATCTTTTGACTTCGCCACATCGGTTATTAAAGGATGGCACTCTACAATCTACCCTCCTTACTTCGTTGCCGGTGCGATCTTCTCAGGATTCGCAATGGTACAGACGCTATTGTTGGTTGCAAGAAAAGTTTGTCACCTCGAAGACTATATTACTATGTATCATATCGAAATTATGAACATTGTAATTATCTTAACAGGGGGTATGGTAACGGTAGCTTATGCTACGGAATATTTCATAGGATGGTACTCCGGATCAAGATTCGAAGATTTTACCTATCTTTCTCCGGGAGCTGCTGTTGGTCCTTACTGGTGGGCTTTCTGGTCATTGATTATCTGTAACCTTGTGGTTCCTGCTTCTTTCTGGTTTAAGAGACTAAGAACGAATATTATCTGGACATTTATCGTTGCATTGATCATTAACATCGGTATGTGGTTTGAGCGTTTCGATATCATCGTTATCAACCTTTCAAGAGACTACTTACCTGGATCTTGGACCATGTTTAAACCAACGATCATTGATGTGGGTGTATACTTAGGAACAATCGGATTCTTCTCTGTATTATTCTTACTATACGCAAGAACGTTCCCTGTAATTGCACAGGCTGAATTAAAATCGATTTTGAAAATCTCAGGTGAAACTTATAAAGCAAAAGAAGGAGATGAGCACCACTAAAATTGTATACGGACTTTATGCTGACGACGACGATTTAATGAACGGCGTTAAAGCATTCAACGATAAAGGAATCGCAATTAACGAAGTTTATACTCCGTTTCCGGTTCACGGACTAGACAAAGCTTTAGGGTTAAAGAAAACAAGAATTTCTGATGCTGCCTTTCTTTATGCTCTTTACGGAGTAACGATCGGTGCTACTTTAACCTGGTATGTAATGAACCATGACTGGCCTCAAAATATCGGTGGTAAACCTGCATTTGACTGGGGACACAACATGCCTGCATTTGTAGTACCAATGTTCGAGCTTATGGTATTCTGTGCCGCTCACATGATGTCATTGACTTTCCTAGTAAGAAACAAAATGTATCCTGGAGCTCCTGCACAAAACCCTGACCCAAGAACAACGGATGATAAATTTATGATGGAATTTGTAACTGATGATGTAGAATCTGTAAAACAGTTGCTTATTGAAACCGGAGTTGAAGAAATAACTGTTAAAGATGCTTAAAATGAAAAAGAATGTATTAAAAATTACAGCAGTTTTATGTTTAACAACAGTTTTACTTAACTCTTGCGGACCAAAAGAAAATACACCATTAGTATACTTCCCGGACATGTATTTTCCGGTAGCTTACGACCCATTAATGAAAGCGCAGGATGCATACTCGGATCATGAAAATGAAATCCCTGCTTTTGTAAAAAATAACGGCGCAACAGGGCTTTCTCCAGTAGAAGGATCAGTTGCTCAAAATAAAGACGGTATTTTTGAAGAAGGATTGCTTCCCAAAAATGTGGATGAATACAACGCAGGTTATGATGCTTCAAAAAGCATGACTGCTTCTCCTTTAAATCCTGCTAATTCAGCGAAGGATCTAGAAAGAGGAAAACAGCTTTTTGAAAAAACATGTGCCGCTTGTCATGGTGTGGGAGGTGACGGCCAGGGACCAATCGTACAGTCGGGAGCTTTCTCCGGTGTGCCAAACTATGCCGACAGAGAAATTACTGTAGGATCTGTTCATTATGTAATAACAAACGGTAGAAACGCAATGGGATCATATGCGGGACAATTGAACGCTGGAGACAGATGGAGAGTCTCCATGTATGTAATGAATGCCTTCAAAAAAGGAGCTGCAGCAGCACCTGCCGCTGCAACACCGGCAGCAGGAACCGCTACTACAGCTTCAGCGACAGCAGCAGCACCGGCAACTACTGAAACTAAGACTACCGAAACTAAAAAATAAGAAAAGAAATGTATAGTTTTTCACCAAAATTAAAATCAACTTCTATAATCCTTCTTGTTGTAGGTTTAGTTCTTTTTGGTATTGGTTTCTTTTTAAACAAAGGAATCTCCACCGAAGAAATAGAACACATGATGGAAGCTGTTCATGCTTCTGGTCATAATGCTCCTACACATTCTAGTGAAATGGTAGGTCCTCAGGATCATGCTGCTCATTTGGAGCACGCTACTCTTCAGGTACACAACCAGCCTTTAGCGGCAATACATTTTGTAGCTGTATTTTTCTTCGGAGTGAGCTGCTGCGTATTATTTTTCTATTCTATTCAGCACGCTGCACATGCAGGATGGCCAATCATCATTACAAGAGTAATGGAAGCAATCGCTTCTTATATTCCTTACGGTGGTGCTATTTTGATCATCTTAATGCTTTTAAACATCACGCACCAGGGTCACCTTTTCCATTGGATGGATCCTGAATTGACAGACCCGAATTCTGCTCATTTCGATGTGATCTTATTTGAAAAAAGAATTTTCTTAAATATACCTTTCTATGCGGTAAGAACATTTATCTATGTATTAGGTGCTTCATTCTTCGCCTGGAAACTGAAAGCTCAGTCTAAAAAAGTAGACGAAACCAAATCAAAAGTAGATTATCAGATGCTTTACAGATGGGCAGTAGGATATATCGCATTCTTCGGATTTGCTTCTGCAGCTTGGGCTTGGGACTGGTTGATGTCTATTGATCCTCACTGGTATTCTACCATGTATATCTGGTATTCTATGGTAAGCTGCCTTTCAAGTGGTATTGCGGTTATCATTCTTTTAAGTGTTTATTTAAAGAAAAATGGATTCCTTCCACAGTTCAATGATAACCACTTGCACGATTTAGGAGTATTCCTTTTCGCTACAAGTATGCTTTGGACATATACATGGTTTGCACAGTTCATGTTGTACTGGTATGCGAACATTCCGGAAGAGGTAAATTATTTCTTCGGAAGATTCCAGCACTACTCACCTACTTTCTTACCAATGCTTATTATAAACTTCTTATTACCGCTATTGGTATTAGTGAGCAGCAGCATCAAGAGAAACTACAAAGTAGTAACCACAATGGCAATAGTTGTGATCTGCGGACACATTTTAGACTACTTCAATATGGTGATGCCGGGAACGGTAGGTCCTTACTGGAAAACACCGGAAGTATTTATCCTGATCTTAGGATCAATTCTTTTCGTGGTTGGATTATTTATGTTCACTGTGCTTTCTGCACTGTCTAAACTTAAATTGATTCCTACAGGAAACCCATACTTACACGAATCCGAAATTTATGAATATCCTTTCTAAGGAATTTATAACAAGATAAAACCAAAAGACTGATTGTAATGATCAGTCTTTTTTTTTGTATTATTTTTTTAAAAAATAAAAATTTCATGCAACTTTTTTCAACTTTTGTTGTCTAATAAGTAAAGTCAGATTTTAATTATTAATAAATTAACCATGAAGAAAATTTTTCCACTATTACTTTTAATATTCGCATCTTATCTTTTCAATGCGCAAACTGTTACTTTCATTTCCAGAACAACAAATAAACCTCTGCCCAAAGTTTCGATATTCGGAAAAGACGGAAGTATTATTGCTTATTCGGATATTGATGGAAAAATCGACAGAAATCTGATAAAGCCGGACCAGGAAAAATTTCAGCTGATCTACGACAATTTCTCCATAGCCACATTATCATATGCTGATTTTGAAAAAGAAGTGATTAAGGTTGACGACAAAATCCGAGATATTGAACCGGTTGTCATCAAAAACAACAAACCTGCAAAATACGTTTTTGTTAAAGGTAATTTTAATGCATATGTTACCGTAAACAACAAACTTAATTGCTATGCCGACGGAATCGTCACTTATATATTTGACAACAAAACAAAAAAACTGAAAGGCACCACTGTAGAGCAATACCGAATTTACAGGCTGGAAGATGCCGTTTTCGAGAAAAAGCAAACCGGATTGTGGGATTATCAGACCATGCTAAGACTTCCCGAAATGAAAGAGGTAGGAAATATTCTCGAATACAAAAAAAAGAATTCTGTGATTAAAGAACTCAAAGGCCAGCAAAAAGACCAGATTGAAATTACTGGTGAAGCATTACAGGGAAAAGAATTTGCGTTATTCGGATACCGTTTCTACGATGTAAAAAATATTATCAATGCTTCTTATGAGAAGAATACTCCAAAAACACTCAGAGATTTGCTGGAGTTTAATGAAATTGGCTTCATCAAACTTAAACACAAAACTGAACCGGATTACAATCAACTCATTGTTTACAAAAACTTCTATCCCATCGAATTAGACTTTAAGGATGAAAATACTTCCGAAAAAAATAAGTTTGATCTAAAAAACAGCAGCTATACTACAAAATATTGGGAAAGTCAGGATTTTCCGAATCTGCAGTCCGTTTTCAGTTCCTATTTCGGAGATAAATTAAAGGAAAAACAAAATATAAAATAAAAATCCTCTATTAATAAACGTTTTAGTAAATTTGTGACAAACGGAAAAAAAATGAAAAAGTTGTCTTTTCTACTAATTTTCAGTTTGTTGCTTTTTACAGCATGCAAAAAAGATAAAGTAGACGCCACCAACACGAAAACATTACAGTCGAGTATCAATGATATGACAGCAAGTCTTCCAACCATTAAACAGATTAAGTTTAATGAAGCGCTTTATATTTTAAAAACCTTCGGAGTGGAAGCCGACGGCGATGTTGCAGAATTAAAAGCACTTGGCCAGTTGATAGATGGCAAAAAAGTTCCGGAAATCATGGCAATGGCAGATCAGGTGGCGCAGAAAAATGGTATTGAATGGGCGAGTAACGCTCCTCCCTCTTTAGGAGAAATGAATATCTTCGGTGACGATAAAGCCAAGGAAAGTGATCCTAATGACGTAAAAGCAAACTCACTCAGCATTATTACCAGACCTACAGGCGATGATGGAACGGGCGCTGCAACTGCGATCCAGATCGTTCCCCGGTTGGTAGACAATGCAGGAAACCCGGTTTCCTTTACTGGCGCTGGACTTGAAGCAACACTTGAAGTTTTCAGTAACGGTGTAAAGCTTTCTACAGCAAAAAATCTTATGCAGGATAATAACTTTAAAGGATTTAATTTAAAATTCTCTTCTATTCCGGCAGCAAAAGTGGTTGATAATAAAATTGATATTACCGTATCGGTTAAAACGACAGCCAAAACATTCAAAATGACGAAAATAGGATTGGATGTAAATCCTTCATTACTGAAAGTTCCTGCTCCAGTGGTCGTAGATTCTACAGCTATAAACCAGGATCCCGCAGTAATTGACCCTAATAATCCCGGCGCAACAATACCTTCTACGGATCCAAATGCGACAACCCCAGCTCCTGCTACACCAAAACAGCCGGCCTCAGATCCTAAAAATGTAGTGTCTGGCTTTTTGAATAACGTAAGCTCTCAAAATCTTAAGGCAGCATACAGCTCTTCCAGCAACCCTAGCTGGGGAAGCTACGAATCGTTTTCCAATCCTACTTCCGGATTCGGATCGGTAAAAAATGTGAGCGTGAAAAATATAACAACAAATCTTGCTAATACTAATGTAGCAAGTGTAAATGCAACCTACGACGTAACCGATAAAAACGGAAGAACGACTTCACTAAAGGCAACTTTCGGTCTAAAAAACGTAAATGGCGAATGGAAAATTTCCAGTTATAAAATTAATCCTTAAATAATGGCGTCACGAGCATTGATCAGGAAACTGGAAGAAACGATAGAAAATGTGCCTGACTTTCCGATTCCGGGAATTCAGTTTAAAGACATCTCTCCTATTTTTTTAGATCCAAAATTGTATGAAGATGTGATTGCAGATCTTGTAGCATTTAGTAAAGGAAAAGTGGATGCCGTCTGCGGAATTGAAAGCCGCGGTTATCTTTTCGGGATTGCCATTGCTGTTGCGTTGGAAGTTCCTTTTATTCTGATTAGAAAATCCGGCAAACTTCCTCCGCCGGTTATTTCAGAAGAATATGATCTGGAATACGGAAGTGCCGTCATCGAAACACGTGAAGGACAAATAAAACCTGGTCAAAAAGTTCTAATTCATGACGACCTGCTTGCAACCGGAGGAACTACGGAAGCGGCAGCAAAGCTGGTTGAAAAGCAAGGTGCCACGGTATCGCAATTCAGTTTTCTCATTGGTTTAAAAGATCTCAAAGGAGAAGAGAAATTAAAGAAATACAATGCAGAAGTTTATCATATTTTAGAATATTAAACTTAAAATATACATGCTTCGCAGGCTCATCATGGCAGTTTTAATACCAATTGTATTAATACACCGTAAATTATTAGCGCTGTCATACTGAGCCTGTCGAAGCATTTTTTTATTAAATTACCCTATTACAATTCACAATTCAGTTTATTTGTTTAAATAAAATTCAACAATACGCACAAAGTATTTTGTAAATCATTCAGAAACAATTAAATTTGCATTTCAATTTTTAACAATTTATGGCAAAACTTACAAAGAATGCTCAAAATGAGCAAGAAGGTAAAGAAACAGTGGAGTTTTTTAAAGATCTTGACAGAGAAGCTTTAAACACCGAAAGATTTATTGAAAGATATTCAAAACCATTGGGTATTGCTTTCGGGGTGCTTGTTTTAGGCGTTCTGGGATTCTTCGCATACAAGCAATTTGTTGTAACTCCTAAAAACGCTGAAGCTGTAAAAAGTTTCCTTGCCGCTCAGAAAAACCTTACTGAAGGAAAAGATAAAGAGGCGCTTGGCGGTAAATCTGCTGCGAATCCTGGTTTCTTAGGCACCTATAATGAATATTCTGCAACCGACATCGGTAAGCTTTCTGCCTATAATGCAGGACTTCTGAAATTCAAAGAAGGAAAATTCCAGGAAGCATATGACCTCCTGGACAAGTTTTCGTCAGACAATAAAACATTGATGGCGATGAAGTACGGAGCAATGGCAGATGCACAGTCTGGTCTTAATAAAAACGAAGATGCACTGCAATTATTGGATAAAGCAGCTACTGCATCAGAAGATCCGTATACAACATACTACTTCACAAGAAAAGCAGGTATTTTGGCTTTGGGTCTAAACAAAAAAGCAGATGCTAAAAAATATTTTGCTACAATTGACGAAAAATATCAGGACTACGACAACGGAATGTCTGACTCTTATATTGAAATGACTAAATATTATTAAAAAAATGGCAACAGTTAATCTTTCCGATTACAAGCCACTTCATATAACCAATGCCGATGAATTTTCAATCGGCATTGTTTTTTCAGAGTGGAATGATTTTATAACCTACAATCTTCGTGATGCAGCATTGGAAATCCTTCAAAAAGAAGGGGTAAAATCTGAAAATATCAAACTTTTCCCCGTTCCCGGTGCTTTTGAACTCAACTATGCAAGCATGCAGCTTTGCAAAGAGCGTAAATATGACGCTGTGATTGCTATCGGCTGTGTGATCCGTGGTGAAACACCTCACTTCGATTATGTATGCTCTGCAGTTGCGCAGGGTATCAAAGACTGTAACATTTTGACAGATACGCCCACTATTTTCTGTGTGCTTACTGATGATACGAAAGAGCAATCCATCGCAAGAAGCGGAGGAGATCTCGGAAACAAAGGGGTTGAAGCAGCAGTCACTGCACTAAAAATGATTGATTTCAGAAAGAATCTTTCAGGTAAAAAAGGAAATATCGGTTTCGGCCATTCTTAATTAAATTAACTTTTATTAATATTCAGGGCCGTGAAAAACGGTCCTTTCTTTTTTAATATATAGTATAAGATTCGTTCTATAATTGTGATATTCGCAGATATCAAATTTTTAATTTTATTTTAAATAATTATAAATTTCTTAATCATTTTAAGATTTTCTAATAAAAAAATGCCACCAAATACTAAATTTGCAGGAATTAACATGTAACTAATACAGATGTTTTTCCCAAAAATAAAACCATTTCTTTATCTTGGCATATTCTATCTCATCGTTTCTCTTTTACTGAGAATCGTTTTCATTTTTCACCCGATAACAACAGCGGAATTTAGCTTTTTAGAAATATTGAAAATGCTGATGCTCGGACTCCTGAATGATGCATTGGTCTTCATAATCACATGTCCCTTCCTGGCTTTCTATTTTTTGTTTTTATCAAACTCGAAATATCAGAGACCTTATGGATATATTATTCTGGGAATTTTATGCCTTTTATTTCTGTATATTTTTATTATTCCGGATAACATTTTCAAACAATACGGAGGATCAGTTGCTCAAATAGCAATGGCATTCATCGGTTTGAAAATCATTATATTCACCTTAATGCTATTTCTTCCGGAAAAGCGGGTAAGGATCAGAAATTCCATGTATTTCTTAACTGTTTTTCTTTATGTGCTGCTGATCATCTTTAATGCTGTAAGCGAATATTTCTTTTATAATGAGTTTGGTTTGCGGTATAATTTTATCGCAGTAGATTACCTCATCTATACAAACGAGGTTATTGGAAATATCATGGAGAGCTATCCTGTTGCTCCTTTATTTCTTACCATATTTGCAGCTACGGTTATAGTAACGCTTTTTATCTATAAAAAAAACGAAAACCGAGCTTCTGGTCCTACCGGATATTAAGCAGAAAATCATTTTACTAAGTTCATTCTGTATTTTGTTGGCAATAGGAATTTTAGGATTAAATTTTACAACAAAATTAAAATCAGATAATGTTTTTGTAGAAGAAATCCAAGCCAATGGATTGCCAAAATTTTACTGGGCATTTACTCACAATGAATTAGACTATTTTCAGTTTTATCCACATATTAATCAGCAGGTTGCGGAAAATACTTTTCTGCACCAATTCACCCCGCCCGTATTGAAAAGAACGATTCTTTCTGAAAAACCTGAACTTAAGAAAAATGTTGTTTTAATCTCCATTGAAAGTCTATCAGCAGATTTCATGGCGCATTATGGCAATACACAAAAAATTACTCCATTCTTGGATAGTTTAGCAGATCAATCCCTGATGTTTACCAATCTTTACGCCACTGGAAACAGAACCGTTCGCGGGCTTGAAGCTCTTACTCTCTGCATTCCGCCCACCGCCGGGGAAAGCATTATTAAAAGAGAAAATAACAAAAATAAATTTACAACAGGAAGCATTTTCAAATCAAAAGGTTATGATGTTAAATTTTTGTATGGCGGCTATAGTTACTTCGATAATATGAAAGATTTTTATCAAGGAAACCATTACGAAATTGTTGACAGAAATAATTTCAAACCCGAAGAGATTTCCTTTGCTAACGTCTGGGGTGTTGCAGATGAAGATATGGCTAAAAAAGCAATCCAGACGATGAATGATGAGACCGAATCCGGAAAGCCGTTTTTCAACCACTGGATGACGGTTTCCAATCACCGGCCTTTCACCTATCCAAACGGAAAAATTGATATTCCGGGTGATGCAAAATCACGGGAAGGCGGCGTAAAATATACAGACTATGCCCTCAGAAAATTCTTTGAAATGGCTAAAAAACAAGAGTGGTATCCCAATACGGTTTTTGTAATCATTGCAGACCATTGTGCTTCAAGTGCAGGAGATACAGAACTTCCGATGGATAAATACAAAATTCCTGCAATGATTTTTTCAGAAGGATTCATTCAGCCTCAGAAATTTACACAGACTATGTCGCAAATTGATGTGATGCCTACCCTTTTCGGGCTGCTAAATTTTAATTATCAGACAAAATTTTTGGGTCAGGATGCATTTTCAAAAGAGTTTCAGCCTAAAGCATATGTGGCAACGTATGAAGATTTAGGACTGATTAAAGATAACTACTTAACCATTATTTCACCCGTTAAGAAAATTAAACAATATGCTTTAACACAGCAAAGAAACAATCTTTCTCCGGAATTCAATCTGTATTATAATGAAAAATATCTACACCCAAATCTTCAGAACAAAAAACTTGTCGAACAGACCATTTCGGCGTATCAATCAACTTCGTACTGGCTGAAAAAAAACCAGCTCAACCGGTAATTGGTAAAAATATTGCTCCATCCATAAAAAATACATTTTAAATCTTTAAATTTATATATCACAAAATAATACAACTATGAGATGGACTGACGACAGAGGCGGCAACGTGGAAGACAGACGCGGATTAGGCGGCGGAGCCGTTGTAGGAGGCGGATTGGGAACACTGATTATTGCTGCTATCATTTTTTTCCTGGGAGGAGATCCTTCTTCCATACTTTCTTCCGGAAACTCCGGAACCGCACAAACTGAACAGCGGGAACTCTCGGCAGAAGAAAGAAAAATCGGCGAAATGGTAGATATGATGGGAAAATGGAATACCATTACCTGGGAACAGGTGTTCAGTGAAAACGGAATGACGTATGAACCTCCGAAAATCGTACTTTTTGAAAATACTACACAATCCGGATGCGGAACCGCTCAGGCTGCGATGGGCCCTTTTTACTGTCCGGCAGACCAGTCTGTGTACATGGACATGAGCTTTTTTAATGAGCTTCAACAAAGATTTGGCGCAAAAGTGACAGAATTTACAGTTGCCTATGTCCTCGCACACGAAGTTGGCCATCATGTTCAGACCCTTCTTGGAACCACCCAAAAAGTAGATCAAATGCGAAGAAGCGGGCAATACAGTGAAGCAGAAATGAACAGGGTTTCCGTTGCCACGGAATTACAGGCAGATTTTTACGCCGGACTTTGGGCCAAAAGAACGGATTCTGAAAAAAATATTCTGGAACCCGGAGATATACAATCTGCTATTGATGCCGCTGAAGCGGTAGGAGATGATAACATTCAGAAAAGGTCTCAAGGCTATGTCAATCAGGAGAGTTTTACACACGGATCATCTGCACAACGTAAAGAATGGTTCATGAAAGGCTATAACACCGGAGATATCAGACAGGGAGATACTTTCAACCAGCTGTTGAGATAAACAAGATTAACCTAAAAATAAAGCCCTGAAGATTTTCTTCAGGGACTTTCTTTTTTATTGCAATTCGATTGGATTGCTATTTTTCTTCGATTCTTCTTTAATCCGGTCTTCCATTCTCTTTCTCATTTCTGCGGGATTTCCGCCTCCGCCTCGATTTCCGCCTCCCATTCTCATCGGTCCGCCACCACCTTGTGACATGAAAGCCATAGGATCTTCCATAAATTTTTTCTGCTGCTTTACATAATCAGTTCTTTTGACTTTAATGGTATTTCCAAATTGGTTTAACGTAGGAAAATCAGCAATTTTATAATTTTTCATTAGATCGAAAGAATATTCGCCTTTCTCATCTTCCACCTTTACAATAAGTCCTGGAAGGCCTCCGAATTTATAAGGCCCGTCCTGATAAGGCAGATCCGTAGTAAACCAAGCCGTCCATTTTCTACCACCGAAATCAGTTTCTGCCTTCTGAACCTTATACTCTCCTATTTTTGTGGTTTCCTGCATTATTTTCCAATTTAAAGGTCTGTCTTCATCATATGTATAAACATCTCTTCCTATTCGGTCCTTAAATATAGTCTTCTGATTTTTCTTATCTTTCTCTACGGAATAGTTTATAATTGATCTCAAATTTTGCATCTGATCTCTGTTAAATCCTCTTGCTCCGCCACTTTGTATTGTAGCCTGGATTACAGAATCTCTTTTAATTCTGTTTTCAGAATAGAATACCGATTTTTCCTGAGAAATATCAAGATATGCATTTTCAGTTTTAATATCATTTTTATCGGACGCGTCCGGCTTCATGGTTACCTGATATACAAATCTGTTAGTCTGTGCCAGAATAGTCTGCATGAATAATGACAAAACGATAATTCCTATTTTTTTCATTAAGGTAAATTTATTATTTGGATTTTAAAATCTCAGCAAAGTTAAAGCCATCAATAATAAAAATCGATAAAATAAAATCGCTAATTTTTATATACTAATTATTGTTCGTATTTTTGCATTATTAAATCATTCTAAATAAATACAATGATAAAAGTATCAGATCAAGCAAAGGCAAAAGCCGTCCAATTAATGACAGAGGAAGGCTTTAACCCTGTTGAAGACTATATAAGAGTGGGGGTAAAAAGCGGAGGATGTTCTGGTTTAGAATATGTTTTAAGGTTTGATAACCAAAAGACAGAAACTGATCAATTATTTGAAGACAATAACATCAAAATTGTTGTCGACAAAAAATCAATCCTTTACCTTGCAGGAACAACTCTTGAGTACTCAGGAGGTTTAAACGGAAAAGGATTTGTTTTTAACAATCCTAATGCATCCAGAACATGCGGATGTGGTGAAAGTTTTTCTTTATAAACAAGACATTGAAAGTCGCAGGCATAATTGTAAGCCCCGATTTTCGAATCTTAAAAAAAAATAATGAATAAATATACCGAAGACGATTTACGCGTCGACTTAGAAAATAAAAAATACGAATTCGGCTGGGAGACTCAGATCGATTACGAAGATTTCCCGACGGGTTTAAATGAAGACATCGTCCGCGCAATTTCCGCTAAAAAAGAGGAACCTGAGTGGATGACGGAATGGCGTCTGGAATCTTTCAGGATCTGGTTGAAAATGGTGGAGCCCGAATGGGCAAATATTAAGTATGAAAAACCGGATTTCCAGGCAATTAAATACTATGCAGCTCCCAAAGTAAATCCAGAACTGGAAAGCCTGGATGAAGTTGACCCTGAATTGATCAAAACCTTTGAGAAATTGGGAATCAATATCGAAGAGCAGAAAAGACTTTCAGGAGTAGCTGTAGATATCGTAATGGATTCTGTTTCTGTAAAAACCACTTTTCAGGATACGTTGATGGAAAAAGGAATTATTTTCTGCTCCATCTCGGAAGCCATTAAAAATCATCCTGACCTGTTAAGGAAATATCTTGGAAAAGTAGTTCCGAGAGGAGATAATTTTTATGCAGCATTAAACTCCGCAGTATTCTCTGACGGAAGTTTCTGCTATATTCCCAAAGGCGTAAGATGTCCTATGGAATTATCTACGTATTTCCGTATCAATCAGGCAGGGACAGGCCAGTTCGAAAGAACATTGGTAATTGCCGACGAGGGAAGTTATGTTTCTTATCTTGAAGGATGTACCGCACCGTCAAGAGACGAAAACCAGCTTCACGCAGCGGTTGTAGAATTGATCGCCTTAGATAATGCTGAAATTAAATATTCTACCGTACAGAACTGGTATCCCGGGAATGAAGAAGGAAAAGGTGGCGTTTTCAATTTCGTAACAAAAAGAGGACTTTGCGAAAGAAACGCAAAAATCTCCTGGACTCAGGTTGAAACAGGTTCTGCCGTAACATGGAAATATCCTTCTTGTATTTTAAAAGGTGACAACTCAATCGGTGAATTCTACTCGATCGCCGTAACCAACAATCACCAATATGCAGATACCGGAACAAAAATGATCCATATTGGAAAGAATACCAAATCTACAATTATTTCCAAAGGTATTTCTGCAGGGAAATCCCAGAATTCATACCGAGGTCTGGTAAAAGTAATGCCTTCCGCAAAAGGAGCAAGAAACTTTTCCCAGTGTGACTCTTTGTTGATGGGTAATGAATGTGGTGCACATACTTTCCCTTATATTGAAATCAAGGATCCTTCTGCACAGCTGGAGCACGAAGCTACGACTTCAAAAATCGGGGAAGACCAGATTTTCTACTGTAATCAGAGAGGTATTGATACTGAAAGAGCTATTGCTTTGATCGTAAACGGTTTCAGTAAAGAAGTTTTAAATAAATTACCAATGGAATTTGCTATTGAAGCTCAGAAGTTACTTGAGATTTCTTTAGAAGGTTCTGTTGGGTAAATCTTATTTTATCGCAAAGTAAAACTAAGTTTTTTTTAGTCGCATATTATTTATTTTAAGATAAACAAAGGCGCTAACGCTTAGGAAAGTAATACAAATTTTAAATTGAGTCCTACAATTAATCTTGTGTATCTTTGCGGAAAATTACACAAATGACCGAAAATGAAATTTCGAAGATTGTATTTGAAAGTGGATTAAAAATTCACAGAAAATTAGGAATTGGCTTATATGAAAGCATTTATGAAGAGTGTCTTTTTTATGAATTAAAAAAAGCAGATGTAAAAGTCGAAAGACAAAAACCTCTGAACATTCAATACGAAGAATTATTATTGGAAAATGCTTTTAGAATGGATTTATTGATAGAAAACAGAGTAGTTTTAGAAATCAAATCCGTTGAAAGTTTAAATAATTTTCATGCTGCACAATTAAAAAATTATTTAAGACTAGGAAATTATAAGCTAGGTATGCTTATTAATTTTAATTCTCAACTGTTTAAGAATGGCGTCATGAGAATCGCAAATGGTCTTGATTAATTTAGATATAAAATTAAGTAATAGTATTTCATTGATAAGCGTTAGCGCCTTTGTATATCTTAAAAACACAGGAAAGATAAAAATCTTAGTCTAACCTTGCGATAAACTAAAATATATGTTAGAGATAAAAAACTTGCACGCCAGAATTGAAGACGGCGCAGAAATTTTAAAAGGAATCAATCTTGAGATAAAACCGGGTGAAGTTCACGCCATTATGGGCCCGAACGGAGCCGGAAAATCAACCCTTTCTTCCGTCATCGCAGGAAAAGAAGATTATGAAGTTACAGACGGAGAAATCATTTTCGGAGGTGAAAACATCATTGAAGACGCTCCTGAAGACAGAGCACATAAAGGGATTTTCCTTTCTTTCCAATATCCGGTAGAAATTCCGGGAGTTTCTGTCACCAACTTCATCAAAGCCGCGATGAACGAAAACAGAAAAGCAAACGGACTGGGAGAAATGCCTGCTAAAGAAATGCTTTCGATGATTCGTGAGAAATCTGAAAAATTAGGCATCAAAAAAGATTTTCTTTCAAGATCATTAAACGAAGGATTTTCCGGAGGTGAAAAGAAAAGAAACGAAATATTCCAGATGATGATGCTTGATCCGAAACTGGCCATCCTTGACGAAACAGATTCGGGACTGGATATTGATGCACTGAGAATCGTCGCAGACGGTGTGAATGCTTTCAAAAACGAAGGAAATGCAGTTCTTTTGATTACCCACTATCAGAGATTGCTAAACTATATTCAGCCTGATTTTGTTCATGTACTGGCAAACGGAAGAATTATCAAGACCGGTGATAAATCTCTTGCATTAGAGCTTGAAGCAAAAGGGTACGACTGGCTTTTAAATTAATTAAAGATTAAAAAATTCGGAGATTCTATTTTATCTCCTAGTTTAACAATTCAGCCAAACAAAAAAAGAAAAAATGGTGCAAACCACAGATATACCAGTAATGGCATTAAAAGAACAGATTATAGAAAATCATAACGGGTTTTTGGAGAGCCTTCGTCACAGATTCTTAGACGAAAAAAGAAAAGAAGCTCTTCGAAAATTTGAAAATTTAGGTTTTCCAACAAAAAAAGACGAAGAATATAAATATACCAATCTAAAGGAGATCACGGAAAAAGCCTATAATTTTTTCCCGAAAGAAAATCACAATATTACCAAAGAGCAGTTGGATGAACTGCATTTAGGTGAAGAAAATTTTGACTGGATTACCTTCGTAAATGGTAAACTTCATAAAGAATTATCAAAAGTCTCGATTGAAAACGTAGAGTTTCTCTCATTTAATTATGCATTAAATGATGAAAAGCACAGAGAAGTTTTCGACATGTATTTTAATACGATTGCTTCAAAAGACTCTGCTTTTACCAATCTGAATGAAGCATACTGTAAATATGGATTTTTTCTGAAAGTTCCAAAAAATGTGGTAATCGAAAGACCGATCCATATTTTCTACATTTCTCAGAATCAAGAAGAAAACACCTTCTACAATACCAGAAATTTGTTAATCGTAGAAGAAGGTGCCAAAGTGGAAATCATTGAAAGCCACCACAATTTTGACAATACTTATGTTTTGACGAATTCGGTAACGGAGATTTTTACATATTCTAATGCGAAAGCGGACTGGCATAAACTTCAAAATGATAATGACACTTCATACCTAATTGACAGTACTTTTGCGAGACAGGAAAAAGACAGTTTAACCACCGTCAATACATTTTCTTTCGGTGGAAAACTGGTAAGAAATAACCTGGATTTTATTCATAACGGTTCCAATATCAATTCTTTCATGAATGGAATCACTATTATTGGAAAAGATCAGCTGGTAGACCATCATACAGCGGTTCACCACAATTTCCCGAACTGTGAAAGTTATCAGAACTACAAAGGTATTTTCGACGGAAAATCTCATGGTGTTTTCAATGGTAAAGTTTTCGTGGATAAAATTGCCCAGAAAACGAATGCGTATCAGCAGAATAATAATGTTTTGCTGAGCGAAGGAGCAATCATTGATACCAAACCGCAGCTGGAAATCTTTGCAGATGATGTTAAATGTTCACACGGATGTACCGTTGGCCAATTGAATGAAGATGCAATGTTTTATTTAAGGGCGAGAGGTATTTCTAAAAAAGAAGCCCAAGCCTTACTGCTGTATGCTTTCGCAAATGATGCGATGCAGAATATAGACATTGAACCATTAAAACAAAAAATTTCTAAGCTTTTGGCCGAGAAACTGGAAGTTGATATAGAATTTTAGTAATATATAATTGATAATAGTAAAGCACTTCGTTTTTGAAGTGCTTTTTTTAATGGTTAAAATTGGGTTAAAGCCTTTATTTTAAAATATTTATTAAATCTTAATTAAACTTTCAAGGTTTTGAAAACCTTGAAGGTTATATTTTACAAATTTAATTACTTCTTAATCCACCACTGGCTATCTTTTCTGTCTGAACGTTTTACCCCATTATCCAGCGTATAAGCAAAACCCACACCCAGCGTTTGTTTAAGCTGTGTTTTTTTGATCTGATTATGATCGTACATCAAATCTACCGTAATATTTGAGGAAATGAATTTATTAACCTTTAAATTTAAGATCAGTCCATAGGCTAGAACCAGTCTTTCCGGATGATCCAGATAATTTGAGAAAATGGAAGCCGTATTGGTTACATTCACATTTTCCATTAATTTAACTTTATAATATGCCGTTCCCAGAAAACCATACTGTAATAAAGAATCATCGCCATCAGCTTTTAATCCGTATGTTCCGGCAGTCTGAAGATCTTTATCCAACACAAAAACCCATCTGGCGTTGGAAGGACGAAGCGTTACATTGACATTATCATTCGGCCTGTATGTGATCCCCATACCGACATTCAGATAACCGGGAGCCATAAAATTGGAAATCTTTTTTGCTGCGGGATTGTTTCCATCTTCATATCCGGCAGTAAATTGGGAAAGAACTCCTGCTCCTACCGAAAGATACCAGCTTTTTGATACCTTTCTTCCATAATTGGTAGAAAAGTTAATGACATCTTGTGTTTTTCTTACTCCCAGACCTTTCGTATCATTTTGCCCATAATTCAGAAGAATAATATTTTCCCAGAGATCTTTATCTTTTTCATACGTGATATTATAATCTGCACCTACCAGCCAGCCGACATTATTGCCTCCTCCTCCAACCCAGTTGGAAAATGCCGCCTGATTGATTATCAGGGACTGCTTGCCAAGTACAGACCAGTGTTTAATGGTATCTACCTTAATGGAGGCAGTGTCAAGAAGTACCTGTGCATTGATAAAAATACCTAAGGAAAAGGAAAGAATTAATAAAAGCTTCTTCATGAGTTCAGGATTTCATTGTACAAAATTCTAAACAAAAATATTAAATATAAATTTTATGAAGCAACGCATGGCATTAAATCTAATTTTCAAGACGTTAAAAAATGAAATTTACTGACAATAGGATTAAGTTAAAAAATAAAATAGATCAAAAATTTACTTTTTGGCTGAAATAAAAGATAATCTTAAAAATTCATCGCCAAATTTTCCGAAATTTATCATTGGCTTTTCATTTGACATAAACACTGCATGCTAAAAAACGATGTAATTTCCAAAAAAGCTATCATTAACCCATTGCTGATGCTTTCAGCGATGTGGCTGGGATATTTTCTGCAGCTTCAAGGTTTTTTTGAAAGTTGCTTTGGTGCAATTATTCCTTTGTTGCCGGAAGGGCTGTTGGGAATCATCACGTCTCCTCTGCTGCATGGAAATCTAGATCATATTGTAGGCAATTCTATTCCTATTGCAATTTTGATGTTTCTATTGTACCAGTTTTACCCGATGGTGGCAAACAAAGTCTTTATTCTCGGATGGCTCGCTACAGGGCTTTTGGTATGGCTGTTACCGCCTATCGATTTTATGACCGGTGATTATCTGTATACCTGTACCATTGGGGCTAGCGGCGTAGTATACGTTCTTGCTTTTTTTCTATTTTTCAGCGGTATTTTTAAATGGAACGTAAAATTGCTCACCATATCATTACTTGTCGTTTTGTATTACGGAAGTCTGGTTTGGGGAATGCTTCCGGAAGAACTGTTCTACAACCTTCAGGAACCAAGCAAAATTTCATGGCAGGCACATATTGCAGGTGCTGTTGTAGGTGTAATTCTTGCTTTTATGTTTAAAAAGGTAGGCGAAAAAAAGAAAAAATACATCTGGGAATTCCCAAATTATTACAATGAAAAAGATGACAAGTTATGGCAGGAGTATATCGAAAAAAATCCTGAAGATTTCATGGAACTGCCCTATAAAAAGAAAGATGATATCTGGAAACATCTGGATGAACTGAGAAGAAAATAAACCAGGCAAATAAATTATCTCTTTCATGATTTACGCTAATTTAATACATTTGCCAAAACAACACAAATGTATTCTGAAGAACATCTCTATTCCATTGCCCTCCGCGAATGTAACTTAATCGGAGATATTAATTTCTACAAGCTTGTACGTACTTTCGGAAGTGCAAAAAACGCATGGCTGAAAGCAAAGAAAGAATATAAGAAACTTGATGGCTTTGGCTTTCGAATGGTTTCCGATATTGGAAATCCCGAACATCTAAGATTTGCAGAAAATGAAATCCGATTCTGCGAAAAAAACAATATTGTTATCAACCTTCGACATTTTGGTGATCTCCCAAGTTTACTCAGCGAATGCAATGATGCTCCGGCAATTCTTTACCAAAAAGGAAATTTTGACGATAAAAACCAGCGAATAAGCATTGTTGGAACCAGAAATATGACATCCTACGGCCAACAGTTTCTCAGTGATTTCTTTGAAGAAACTCAATCCTGCAACTATATTTCCGTGAGCGGACTTGCTCTGGGCGTCGATAAAGAAGTTCATGAGCAGTCAATTCAAAAAGAAATTCCTACTGCTGCTGTTTTAGCACATGGATTTCATATGATCTACCCTTCAAAAAACAGGAAACTATCTGAAAAAATTTTGGATAAAGGTGGTGCATTATTTACAGAGTTCAATTCTTCTCGCAAGCCGGACCGCGAAAATTTTATTCAGAGAAACAGAATTGTTGCCGGGTTATCCCCTTCAACAATAGTAGTGGAAACCGCTTTTGGCGGTGGATCCGTAAGCACGGCAACCTTCGCCAATCAATACAACCGGGAAGTTTTCGCTTTATCAGGAAAAATTACAGACAAGCAAAGCCAGGGTTGTAATCATTTGATTTATCAGCATAAAGCAGCGGCTATTTCTACCATTAAAGATCTTGTTGATGATTTAGGTCTTAAAAAGCCCAAAGCGAAAACGGGTGAATTATTTTCATGCAGCGAAATAAAGATTCAATTAACTGAAATACAGCATTTAATATTTAACATTATACAGGACAATTCACAGATTTCTTTGGACGAAATTATTGAAAAAACAAGGCTCTCCTCTCACAAAATTTTACCTGTAATTTTGGATTTGGAGCTTTTAGGGAAAGTAAAATCACTTTCAGGGAGACAATTTGTGGCAATATAAGATTTAACCATTTCTTAATATTGCATTATTTTAAACATAACATTTAATTTTTAATAAAATTAACGCTTAAATTATCAACTTAATAATATTAACTATTTATATTATTAAACTTTCAACAATCATTCATTAAGGTGTTGTGAATCTTGAAAAAAAAATTAAATTTGTTGGCAATAATATTCAACCCTAATATATGGAACAATATAATATTGACCAGAAAATCCAAGAGTTTATAGCAAAAATTGAGGCCAAAAACCCTAATGAGCCAGAATTTTTACAAGCCGTAAAAGAAGTTGCTGTTACAGTAATTCCGTTTATCATGACTAAGAAGGAATATACGGGCATGAAACTTCTTGAAAGAATGGCTGAAGCTGAAAGAATCATCATTTTCAGAGTTCCGTGGGTTGACGATAAAGGAGAAATCCAGGTAAACAGAGGATTCAGAATTCAGATGAACTCTGCTATCGGACCATATAAAGGCGGGATCCGTTTCCATCCGACAGTGAATCTTTCGGTTCTGAAATTCTTAGCTTTTGAGCAGGTATTCAAAAACTCTCTTACCACACTTCCGATGGGAGGTGGAAAAGGAGGTTCAGACTTTGATCCTCAAGGAAAATCTGATATGGAAGTAATGCGTTTCTGCCAGGCTTTCATGACAGAACTTTGTAAACATGTCGGACCGGAAACCGACGTTCCTGCGGGAGACATCGGGGTAGGTGCCCGAGAAATCGGGTATTTATTCGGGCAGTATAAAAAAATCAGAAATGAGTTTACAGGAGTACTTACCGGTAAAGGTCTTGCTTACGGAGGTTCTTTGATCCGCCCTGAAGCTACGGGATACGGTGTGGTATACTTCGCTGAACAGATGCTTAAGACAATAGGACAAACATTTAAAGATAAAATTGTAACGGTTTCAGGTTTTGGAAATGTAGCATGGGGCGTAATTAAAAAAGTTTCTGAGCTTGGCGGAAAGGTAGTAACCATCTCCGGACCGGACGGTTATGTTTATGATAAAGACGGAATCGACGGAGAAAAGATCGATTATTTATTAGAATTAAGATCTTCCGGAAACAACAGAGCGGAAGATTACGCTAAGAAATATCCATCTGCACAGTTTTTCGCAGGAAAACGTCCTTGGGAAGTAAAGTGTGATGTAGCCATTCCTTCTGCAACCCAAAACGAGCTTGATCTTCATGATGCTAAACAATTGGTTGAAAACGGATGTGTTTGTGTAACTGAAGCTGCGAACATGCCTTCAACATTAGATGCCATCAATTATTTCCTTGACAATAAAGTGTTATTTTCTCCGGGGAAAGCTTCCAACGCAGGTGGTGTTGCAACTTCAGGTCTTGAAATGACCCAAAACTCCATCCGTCTGAACTGGACCTCTGAGGAAGTAGATGCAAGATTAAAAGAGATTATGATCGGAATCCACAAAGCCTGCAGAGACTACGGTAAAGAGGAAGACGGCTATGTAAACTATGTGAAAGGGGCAAATATCGCCGGTTTCGTAAAAGTTGCAGAAGCCATGCTCGCTCAGGGAGTAGTATAAAATATACAAAGGTTGGGAATTTCCCGACCTTTTTTCATACAACCTGTTCCCGGGATTATAAATGGGATAAAAGTAAAGTGAAAGGAGAAAGCGTTGATGATTCAGCGCTTTTTTTTATTTGCAAATGTTCGGCAAGCTCAGCAACACATTTTAAAAAACGATTGAGAGTAATTACAATTTTGCATTGTATAAAATTATTATATTTAAATATGAAAAACACTTTTAAAAATATTGATGAATACATTCTTTTATTCCCTGAAATTGAGGACAAATTAAAAGCAATACGAAAAATAATTCATGCCCAAGATGCTGGAATTGAAGAATATATTGGGTATCAGATGCCTGCCTTCAGATATAAGTCAAAGCCCTTGGTTTATTTTGCAGGTTATAAAAAGCATATTGGTTTTTATCCCGGAGCGGCAGGAATTAAAAAATTTGAACACGAATTTACTATGAGAAATTATAAATTTTCCAAAGGTGCCGTTCAGTTTCCTATAAATGAAAAACTTCCTGAAGATCTTATTAGAGAAATTGTTTATTTTCGGATGGAAGAGATTAAAAACAAAAAATCCTGAAAAAATTTTCAGGATTCTTTATTTGCATTATCTACTTATTTTTCTTTTTCATTTTTCTGTCGCCGGTAGTAGCGTCTCTGTTCTTCCAACTGGCAGTATCGGTTTTAGATTTATCCCAATTATTATTGGTTCCATTATTCAGGGTGCCATTGGTCCCATTATTCAGTGTGCCATTGGTCCCATTGTTCAGGTTATTGTCGTTTCTCATGTCTCTGTTCCTGGTTGTATCAGGTTTTACAGTGTCCGTTGTCGTTTTTTGAGGTGTTGTCTGTGCAGATACTGTGATCGTTCCAAACATTGCGAAAGCTATCGCTACAATTAACTTTTTCATAATATAAATGATTTAGTGGTTGGTTATTAAAGTAAGTACAATAATCATACAAAGTGGTAGGTATAAAAAATGTTTTAACTTGATTTATAACAATTTATGATAAATTACATTATAAACAGATTGAAGAAAAATCCCGGAACACAAAATTCCAGGATTTCATTTCTACTTTACTAAATTTAAATACTTACTTCGACTTTTTCTTTTTAGACTTCTTTTCTTCTTTAGTCGCTTCGTCATTGGGTTTGGTTGCATCTGCATTTGGATCTGCAGTTATATTGGCTGAAGCATCAGTTGCAGTGGTTGCTGCTGCCGCATCCGTTGTTGAAGCTGCGTTAGTATTTTGATTTTGCGCCGCACCTGCTGAGTTTGCTCCCCATTCTGATGTTGACTGTGCTCCCTGTTGAGGTTGAGTTGTTGTTTGGTTATTAGGATTTTGAGTTTGAGACGGATTCTGTTGTGTAGTGTCCGTCTGAGCTGATACTGCGATTACTCCGACTAATGTAAACGCTGCTGTTAAAACTAACTTCTTCATAATAATTAATATTTTATTTATTAAATGGTTGTTTAACTTAAACGTCATCATTTTGCCGAATATTATCCCAGATGTCCTTATTTAACGTACTTTATAATTATTTAAGAAGGATTTTGAATTAGATGCTATTTTACTAAATTTTTCATAATTCGCTCTACAAACTCATAAGCAGCAGGGCAAATCAGCGTGTTTTTCATAGTGAGATTATTAATTTGATAGATTTTTTTTCTGTCTGTATGAGGATATTCCCTACAGGCTTTGGGACGTACTTCATAGATAGAGCATGTGTTATCACTATTTAAAAAAAAGCATGGTAAATTTTGCAGGACTTTATCATTATCTTCATCTACCCGAAGATATTTAGCTTCAAAATCTGCGGACTTCATGCGAAGATGTTTGGATATTCTTTCAATATCCTTTTCCGTATAAAGAGGGCCGGTGGTTTTGCAGCAATTTGCGCATTGGAGGCAGTCTATAGTCTCAAAAACTTCATCATGTGTTTCCTGAACAACGTAATCAAGATTTTTCGGCGGTTTTTTCTTGATTCCGTCGAGAAATTTTTTATGTTCTTTTTGCTTTTGTAAAGCTTGTTTCTTATATAATTCTAAATTCATTTATTGCTTTTCCTTAAATACCGGAAGATCCGCTGGTTGATAATGATTGATTTTATCCAAATCCAGTACTGTAGATTGATTTTCCTGATCCGGATAATACATAGGAACAAATTTGGCTCCGTACACAATCTCTCCGGAAATATAAGATGTGCGCTGTACTACCGTGTTGGAGAATACTTCATCAAAGGCACGAACGTGGACAATGATTTCAATATCCGTATTTTTAAAATCCTCATCCGAAAATCCTGAAAACGGAGAATCTTCGTCAATCTCATGAACAATAGTCCAGTTCAGGGCCAACGTATTAATCCTGTTAAGCCGGGTTTTCAGCGTATAAAAATTACTTTTTTTCACATTATTTTCGATCACTTCAATGGCTGCTGAAATCGTAACCTCGGCATCTGTTAAAGAATTATTCTTAAAAGGAGCAAGCCTGAACATCAATGCCGCTTTATCTTTGAAAGGAGCAATTACAGCAATATCGGAAAACGTAAGGTACGCTCTCGGTCTTGAAAACCTCCCGTAAAAAAGTCCGGTGGCAATGGCAAAGGTAAGCAACCCAAGGAAAGCCTCAAAAGTAGCTACAAGACTTGCCATAAAACCTACCGGGGCAATCCTTCCATAGCCAACAGTTGTAAAAGTCTGCGAGCTGAAGAAAAAAACATCAACAAATTCATTTACCGGATCACTTTTATCGATTCCCGTGAGATGCTCTACGCCGATGAGATAGTATATCAAAGCAAAAAATAAATTTACCAGAACATATGCAATCACCAGATAAGAAAGAAAATTGAAGGTAGACAGCTCCAGCATCGTATGGTACCAACTGAACCTGTTGAAAATATTCACTCCTTTCCTTCGTACGTTCGGAAGGCCGTCTTTATTTATAAATCTTCCGGATGCATTATCCCCGAAACCACTATTATCCGTATTCTTCTGGCGAATTTTTTGCCTGAATTCTTTTGCCATTGATGATCATTTTGTTTTTTAACTCATCACTTTCATTTATCTGAAAGCAACATGCAAAGATAGAATATTGTTTTCATGAAATTTATCAACCTTATTATTAAAATTCCTATTGAATTATACCTTAATTTTGAACTATGGAAAAGCTGGAATCACGGGAAGATATTGAACATCTTGTTAATTCTTTTTATGCGAAAGTTATTAAGGATGAAACGATAGGTTTCTTCTTTACCGATATTGCCAAGGTAAAATGGGATAAACATTTACCCAAAATGTATGCATTCTGGGAATCCATATTGTTCGGACAAATGACCTATAAGGGAAATCCTATGGGAGCCCACTTCCCTATTAATGAACTTCAGGCAATGGAACAAAAACATTTCGACCGTTGGCTCGGCCTCTGGAAAAAAACCGTTGAAGAAAATTTTGCAGGAGAATACGCAGACATGGCCATTTACAAAGCCGAAAACATCGCTAAACTGATGGCCTTCAAAATGGATCTTGCAAGAAGATTATAATCTTTTAAAGACCTAAGGTACAATTACGGTAAAAATATACGCCGCAAGATTTACAAGAAGTACGGTTCCATATAAAATATTGGTTTTGCCACGGCTTAGGGAAAGCATTACAATAAAAACCGATAATGAAAGCAAAATGATATCCTTTTTATCCAATCCTAAAACCAAAGGAATGTCATACATGATACACACCACAGAAACTGCTGGGATTGTAAGCCCGATACTCGCAAGCGCAGAACCCAATGCCAGATTAAGACTCGACTGGATGTGATTGCTGCGAGCCGCACGAATAGCAGCCAAACCTTCCGGCAATAAAACCATTCCGGCAATAATAACACCTACCAGAGATTTCGGAGCCCCCATACTCTGAACCATATTTTCAATGGTTGAAGAAAGTCCTTTTGCAAGCAGTACAACAATAGCCAGACAGATCACGAGAAAAATAAAGCTGATTAATGTTTTTTGAAGAGAAGGAATATAGTTTTCATGAGGATGTTCATCGGAGACGATAAAATAATTTCGGTGCCGCACCGTCTGTACCATCAGGAAAATGCCATAAATTACAAGACAGGCAATAGAAACAAATATCAGCTGTGCCTGATTATAAAATGGCCCGTTGACACTTGAAGTAAAATTCGGGAGAACAAGCGTCAGGATCAAGATAGATACAATACTCACCAGGTAAGTTGTTGCCGATGTCCTTGCAAAAAACTGTTCGTAATATTTTACACCTCCTACCAGAATACAAATACCCAGAATCCCGTTAAGAATGAGCATTACTGCTGCAAATACGGTATCTCTGGCCAGAGTGATAGCCTGATCTCCACCGGCGACCATTAGTGATATGATGAGCGCCACTTCCAGAATGGTGATACAGAGTGCCAGAATAATTGTTCCGAAAGGCTCCCCTACTTTATGGGCTACAACTTCTGCATGATGAACCGCAGAAAGTACACTCCCTGTCAATAAAATCCCGGCAATTACATCAGAAATTACTCCAGTACCCATAGCGCCGGAAAAATAATATCCTACGGCAAGAATAGGAAAAATGTAAGTATAATGTAAAAGTTCTTTTATTTTCATAAGTGTTTACAAAATACAAAAAATCTATGGTTTTTGAAATATTAAAAGAAAATATTAATTAAATTTTAAGGATTCCAACAATAAAAATCCTGAAAATCTGTAAGCATATGGAACAATAACCCAATCGCGATAATTCTTATATTTCCTTTGAAGAACAACATCAAAAAATACACCGCAATGGCATAATAAGAATGCAAAAAATGAAATCCTATACTTCCTCTGTCCGGATCGAAAATAGGATTGGCAAAAAGATGATCAAGGTCTACAAGCATCGTAGCCAGAAGGATAAGATAGGTTTTCTTCCAGTTTTTCCGATAAAAAATCAACGCTATAAAAACCGGAAAGACAAAATGCAGAAAGTAGTGTACAAATGTCTTTACCAAAGCAATATCTGAATGTTCCATTGAGTATAGATTAATCGTTCTGCCATCTCAGTATCAATGGCAAATTTTCTTTTTTAAACTGCAATCTTACAAAATAATCCTGATTTTTATTTCCATAAAAAATATAATTCAGATTGGAAAATACGCTTTTCTCTTTGGAATTTAACGATTTCAGACTCGATAAAAGTAACGCATTATTTTTAATAAAGATATAATTTCCATTCAGTCTGAACGACGGCTTAATCGTTTTTCTTGTAGAATAAATTTCAATACCGTCCGCTTTTTCTTCAAGGATATTTGGTTGGAAAGGAATGGCTGTAAAATGATTCTGTGTATTGATCCATTTTTTATCCTGAAAATATTGTAACACTTTTTCAGGCGCTGAAGTTTTAATTGAAATCGTATAGTTAGGTTCTGTTATTTTCTGAATTGTTTTCTTTTCAATTTCATTAAAATCATCATCATAAACATAGGTGATGATGGTGTCATTTACCTGTTGCAAGGTTGCTGTTGCCTGTAAGGAATTAATTTGTGTAGAATCTGAAATGCTTTTATTAAATATTGATGTAACTGCTTTAATATTATCCTTATCCAATTCTGCCTCAATAAAATAGCCTCTCTTTTCAAGTTTAGAAATCAATGAAGAAAAATCTTCTTTATTTCCATTGGTTATTTCAATATTATCTGAATTTAAATGGATAGGAAAATTCTGAACTTTACCCTTTGAAATTATTGAAATGCTTCCCAATGAACCATCAATAAACCGATCTGAGCTGAAGTCGGTCTTCCTGGGATAGTCTCCAAACAGGCTTCTTATATTTTTAAAAGCCGAATCGGAAGTTCCTACAATACAATATTCTCCTTCAATTTTGATAAAAAAATGATCTTTCCCGAAAACATTGTTGCTTTTTGCTACAAATTTTTCTTGCTTCAAAAAAGTGACAAATTTAGATTTGTTTTCAAGCTTCAGAATACAATACCACTCTGAAAATCCGGTATTTTCAATATGAAAAATTTGCAAAAAATCGGGAATTCTTACTCCCGATTCTTTTACCGACATTACATTTCTGCCTTTATTTTGCGATTTAAACCATTCCGAAGGATGTGCAAAAAAACTTACCAGATATTGTCTCGCTGCTTTTTTAGTATCAACCAAAACAACAACATCTGCATTACCAGGAACGTATTTTAATTCTTTATCACTATGATATAGAACAAAGTATCCGCAAACGAGCAGAATCAGCAATATAAAAGCAAATATTTTCTTTTTCATTTAGAGAACCGGTTGCTTTTTTTCGGCTTCATGTTGTTTGTACATCTCATCAAAAAGATTGAAGAAATACATTAGGCTGTTTTCCGAAGATCCTTTAATTGAATAATCAATTTCTGTTTGAATTGTATTCCCTTTAGATTCCGATTTAAAATAAATATCACCTACATTCTTTCTCACCAGATCAAGCATTTTTCTTTCTGAGCTGCTTTTAAATTCCTTTTCCAGTCCGGTTAACAGTTTCTGAACATCAACCCTTCCGGATACCGGAAATTTCGTTGAATCTTTTATCCAGTTTTTAGATTTTTGTCCATGATTTTCAATATTCATTCCGTTTGCTGAGGTCGTAACGTAAACAATTCCATCTTTCACTGTAAAGAAAAGTTCGCTCATATATCCGGAATTGCCATCTTCTTTGAAAGAATATATTTCTCCTTTTTTGAAAAAGTTTTTTGAGGTATTCTTATTCGTTGCAAGCAGATTGAAAATTCGGTTCCAGTATCCTTCATTTTCAGTGGCAAAAGCGAAAGTAAAATCCGGAACGGCTACTTCCTTAGTCTTTTTCACTTCCTTTTCATTGTAATCATTATCGTATTCATATTCCGTGTATTCCACCGATTTGGATTTCAGTTCATTAAGTACAAAAATTCCGTTTCCGGGAGCTATTTTAGAAATTGCTTCTTCATCCAGAACAATTTTCACAGTTTCCATGATGAGTTCCGCTTCCTTCTGGTATCGTGAATCTCCCGCATTTTTCATCAATGCATACATCATGTCGAAATATTTGCTTCCATTCACGTTAATTGCATAATAGCCAATACTTTTCTCGTTAATTAGCCGGGCAAGCTTCTTATTTTTACGGCCTTTATAGATTTCAGAAAAGCTTTTCTGAACCTCAGGATTTTTGTGCTGATAATTACTAACTAATCTTACCTGAGCTTTATCAAAATACAGATTATATGATGAGTTAGAGTTGTATGCCGAATTGATAAGGCTTCCAAATTCATACATTTTCATCATTCTTCCGTAAATTCCGTTATTGACCAGTCTTCCGTAGTCGGTGTATACAAAGACATCCGATTCGGCGTCTCGGGAAGCCGTCATTTCAGCCGGTATCTCGAGTTCCAGATTGGAGTTAAAATATTGATCGAAAGATGCTTCAGCAAGTTTTCTGTGCATTTTGAATTTTTCTTTTTTTAAAGAATCCATTTCTTTCTTAAAATCATCGTATTCAGGAATTTGTAAGTCTTCCATATCTTCTTCCGGAGCGGGCATCGGATCTGTTTCCACAATCGGCTCTTCATATTTTTTATCCGTTGAACCTTTCTTTTCTTCCGGATATTTGTGGTGCTTTTCCAGATACTTGATATCTTTCTGTATCTTTTCAATTTCAGCATTATTGTCCCTGATGCTTTCTTTTAAATATTTAATATCGTCTTTCAGGTATTGTATTTCTTCTTTATAATCGAAAGGCTTTTCGGGCTCTTCAACATAAGAACTGTCTACAGCTACACTATCTGCAACAGCAGCTGCCACACTATCTATTGCCACCATAGCACTATCTTCAACGGCTATGTCTTCCCATTTGTTTTTATACGGTTTTTCGTAGCTTATCATTTTCAAAACGGCTCTGCTTCCATTCCAGGCTACAAAAATATCGTCATCGAGACTTACATAAGAATAGTTGTTCTTACGGGAATTTTCCAGTCCTTTTTTCTTGATGGAATTGATGAATTCCTGAAATTTTTCTTTGTTGTCAAGGATAAAATGGGCTGTGTAAGCCTTCACCGAATCATTAAAAGAAGCATAATGATATTGTGTGGCATCGTATTTAATGCCTGTTTTAGAATAATCTGTCCAAGAAAGTTTTTCTTTATTCTTTTTAGTTACTTCCTGCAGGATCGGGTTAAACTTTTCCCAGTTGATTTTTTTATCCAGTTGTTTTCCGTTGATTTCCATATAGAAAAGGACATCGGCGGGCATTTTCATACGCTGCTGTGCAAAAGCCAGGGAAATGCAGAGCAATAAGAGTGTCACCTGTGTTTTTTGTAGTATCGATTTCATGGTGTGTGATTGAATTATTGAAACAGAATATTATTTTGTAATTGTTTTTTTTGAAGGATAAGGTCGATAATATTGGCTTCGAGCTTTACGGCTTTTTTGTTCGGAGAAAGTGAATAAGCTCCATTCGACTGGGATTTTACCGTATTTTCAAACTGCAGCACGGAAATGTATCGGGCTTCATGGAAGATTTCCTTGTCTGCCTTGCTCATTTTATCGTAATCACTTTTAAACGTGTTGACTTTGTTTCTGATAAAAACTTTCGTAGACAGATTCTGATTATAGATCTGTGTAGGAATCATTTTCCCGATGATATTTCTGGCTTTCATCTGTTCCAGTCCGGCATTGATATTCTCGATCTTACTGAAATTACAGCTTAATTTCAGGATATAATTATTAAAATCCATTGACGTTTTTACGTTGGAAATTCCTGGAGTTGCTTTAAAAATTCTGGCTGCTTCGTTAATCTTGGCTTCAATATCTGTTCTTTTCGGAACTTTCTTTCCGTTGATGGTTTCCATTTTTGAAATGGAAGCCAGCCTCGTTTTGCTTTTACTGGCATTGAGAATTAGAGTGTATTCTCCGCTTCCGTCTGCCCTTACATTTACTTTATCCAAAATATCGAAACAGCTTGTAAAAAGCATTAGAGGCACTATCGCCAGAAATATCTTTATAACTTTTTTCATAATAGGTGCTTTTCTGTTTATTAAACTCTACCCTTTAGATAATCCTGACGAAGAGGTTCATCAAGTTTTTCAATAGCATACCGAAGGCATGTTCTGGGCATTTGTTTGTAATATATATTTAAATATAAGATCAGTTCCTGTTTGTTTTTCTGTCCCATTTCTCTGAGCATCCAGCCGTTTGCTTTATGCATGAGGTCGTGCGTATGGTTTAAATTCTGTGTAACAAATTCTTTTGTAAGATTAAAGAACCCTTTTTTAATATAATGCATTGTTCCGACAACTGCAATTCTTTTGTGCCACATTTCCTCAGAAGCAGAGAGCTTTCTTAAGACCTCTTCTTTTTGGTATTCAAAGCAGTACCTCCCCAGAATTTTATAACAGCTTGAATCTACGAGATCCCAATTGTTAACATATTTCAAATGATCAAGATAAAATGCAATAATTTCTGATTTTACATTTTCATCTTTTGTTTTTTCAAATTGTAAGACCAACATGAGCAAGGCCGTAAGACGATGCTCATGATATTCTGACGAAAGCAGTTCGCTAAGATCCGTAAAAGAAGTCTGAGAATAATATTCTTTCGCAACAGAACGCTGATCCGGAACAGTTACTCCTAAAAACAAATCACCTTCACCATACTCCCCTTTCCCTGTTTTGAAAAACTTCGGAAAAAATTCTGCTTTTTCCGGAATAGATAAAACAGCAAGAGCCTCCTTTATTTTATTAACAATATTCATATGAATTGAGTTCTGTACAAGCGTAATCTATTAATCTACAATTTTTTGCCGTCTTCAGTTAAAGTAATGGTTTCTAACTCTTCCTCCTCCTTTGCAATTATATTCGGATTTGCAAGCTTACCAATGGTAAGTCCCTGAACGACAATTGAAAACACCACTACACAATAGGTAATACTTAAAACGGCAGTACTGTATTCATTTTTTGGAATGGAAAGAGCCAGTGCAATAGAGACTCCACCCCGAATACCTCCCCATACCAAAACTTTTACCGTTTGCGGGCTAAACGTTCTTTTCATAAATTTGGTAGGGCCATAGATGGAAACAAGCCTCGCCACCAACACAACAACGATAGCGACAAGCCCAGGAATCATGAAATGGCTTAAATCTTTGATTATCAAAAGTTCAAATCCTATGAAAAGGAATAGTACAGCATTAAGAATTTCATCAATCAATTCCCAGAATTTGATCAGGTAATCCTGAGTAATGGATTTCATTTTAAATTTGACATTAAAATTACCCATAAACAAACCTGCAGCTACCATAGTTAAAGGTCCGGAAATATGCATTTGCCGGGCAATAAGATAGCCACCCATTACCACAGACAGCGTTACCAGTACGGAAATAATATAATCATCCACTTCACGCATCAGCCTGGATGTTATCCATCCAAGTATAACACCCAGCAATAATCCGCCTCCCGCTTCCTTAAGTAAAAGAAGCCCTATGCTTTCCACACCGAGATCCACTTCGTTTCCTATAGCCAGCTGAAGAACAACCGTAAAAACCACCACGGCCATACCATCATTAAATAAGGATTCCCCTGCTACTTTTGTTTCGAGAGATTTTGAAACGTTGGCTTGCTTTAGGATACTTAAAACCGCCACAGGATCGGTGGGTGAAATAAGCGCTCCAAAAAGGAGGCAGTAAATAAAAGGAAGTTCTATACCCAGAAACGGCAGAATATAAAACATCCCAAATCCCACTACGAAGGTTGAAATAACGACACCCAGGGTTGAAAAGATGAGCACTGGACGCAACTGTTCTTTAAGATCATCTATATTGATATGGATTCCTCCTGCAAAGAGAAGGAAATTCAGCATGGCTCCCATGAGGACTTCTGTAAAATCGATGCTGTTCATCAGATTATGAAGGTGCCCGAAAGTTCTCGGGAGGACGGCTTCTCCGAAAGAAACCAGAAATATGGAAACGGCAATGGCAATCACCATAATCCCAATGGTACTTGGGAGTTTAAGGAATCTGTAATTAAGGTATGAAAATATGGATGCTAAAACGATTAAAGCTGAAAATGAATAATATAATTCCACTAAGCTGTTATTTTTAATTTATTTTTTTGTTAGAAATCGATATAAAGTACTTTTATAAAAACTGTATTATTATCCTTTCTCCAGATGTCGAACATTCCACCTTTTCCTGGTTTTGAAACACGTGTATAATCCTGTCCGAGATTCAAAATATTTAGGAGTATATATTCATCTCCCACAGAGTTAACCAGATATGCAGTATTTTCTGATTTCCCGTCTCCGGAGCTTCTGACTGCATCGGTTAAGGTACGAAACTGACTAAGGTGATGCATAAAATTACTTCCGTCTTTTTTAGAATCATAAGCCCTCAACAAGATCAAAAGAACATCTAGATTAGTAGGATCTTTTTCGTAAAGAATTTTTCCCTTTTTTATACAGTCATCAAAATCTCCGCTTTTGAATGCTTCCGCCAAAGCTTTAAAATCTTCGTCCGTTGTTGAAACAAGGTCACTTCTGAAATTTCTTCCGTAATACAAATGCCGGGATTCTATGGTATCAAGAGATTTAGGATATGCTTTGTATTTGAAAATCAGCTTCTCGTAATTGTATAGAGATTTACTGTTTTTAAGATTCTTTCCAATTGTCTTCAGATCAACTGCCGTTTTCTGACCGAAGCTGAAGACCGAAAGCAAAAAAAACAGGAGCAAAAGATGATATTTCATTTTATTCTAGGTGTTTTCTTCCTCGTCGTTATCAAAATATTCGAAAAGGAAATCATTATACGGGAATCTTGAGATATGAATTTTCATAACCTCATCATAGATCATCTTTTTCATTTCAGGGAAATTCTCTTTCGTAAGGGCTGAAATAAATACAGTAGGATGTTTTGATTTTGCCATCCATGTATTTTTCCACTCTTCCAGGGAAATATTTTTCCTGGTAGAAGGTGTGAGATCGTCTTCATCTTTTTTCTCGTAGCTAAAATCATCGATTTTATTAAAGATCATGATCATTGGCTTTTGATGGGCATTGATTTCCATTAAAATCTGATTAACCGAATCAATATGGTCTTCAAAACTTTCGTGGGAAATATCCACCACGTGGATCAAAAGATCCGCTTCACGCACCTCATCCAGTGTAGATTTGAAAGATTCTACAAGCTGAGTAGGAAGTTTTCTGATAAATCCTACGGTATCGGTAAGCAGAAACGGAAGGTTTCCGATTACCACTTTTCTTACCGTGGTATCCAGCGTTGCAAATAATTTATTTTCAGCAAAGACCTCGGATTTTGAAAGCGCATTCATCAGAGTTGATTTTCCGACATTGGTATATCCTACCAATGCTACTCTTACCACCTTTCCGCGGTTATTTCTCTGGGTAGCCATCTGTTTATCGATGGTTTTCAGCTTGTCTTTCAATAAGGAAATCCGGTCTCGGATGATACGTCTATCGGTTTCAATTTCTGTTTCTCCCGGACCTCTCATCCCGATTCCCCCTTTCTGACGTTCAAGGTGGGTCCACATTCTTGTAAGTCGCGGCAACAGGTACTGATATTGTGCAAGTTCCACTTGGGTTCTTGCGTATGATGTTGTGGCACGCTGGGCAAAAATATCAAGGATCAGATTGGTTCTGTCGAGAATTTTAACTTCAAGCTCTCTTTCCAGGTTTTTAAGCTGAGACGGCGAAAGTTCATCATCAAAAATGACGGTTCCTATTTCGTTTTCTTTTACATATTCTTTGATTTCCTGTGCTTTCCCGCTTCCGATAAATGTTTTGGAATCCGGTTGTGTTAATTTTTGGGTAAAGCGTCTGTCTACAGTCGCTCCTGCGGTGTACGCCAAAAACTCCAGCTCGTCCATATATTCCTGAAGTTTATCCTCATCCTGATGCTGTGTAACAACACCTACCAATACGGCCTTCTCGTAATTGTGTTCTTTCTTTTCTAGCATTAAATTCTATCTGTATTTGTGAGATTTACAAGATACCATTTTTAGTTAAAAAAACCAAGATGAATTTTCGTGGTACGTATTTCAGTGACAGTACCGTATATAGTATTCAATGCTCAAAAAAAGCAGACTGCGATTTACTTTACATGATTTTCACCGCTACAGCCTGATAACAGAATTCTTTTTTAAATTGATCTCAAAATGATCTGCAGGATCTCCGTTTGAAAGAAATGACATAATTTTAAAAACTTTTTTAAGATTCAGAACTAAAAGATTTTGACCCTGATAAGCAGAGAAAAGCTCTTCCATGATTTTATACTGCTGAAGTCTTTCACCGGGTATGTCTTTTCGGGCAAGCTCATCAGCCGACTGGAATTTGTATATATCCAGAAGAAGATCTTCTATTTTCCATTTTTGGAAAGCTTTACTATCTATTCTTTTTTCATGCAGTTGTTTAGGGTTTTGTACCAATAGCAGCAGATCTTCACCCGTAATTTTTTTTGTGTTTTCTATAAAATCTTTAGGCCATTCGTCCGGAATCATTCTTAAGCGTACAAGCTCTTTAAGATGAAAGAGCATAAATTCATGATAGGATGCAGATTTCAGGATATCCTTATTCCAGACGGGTTTACTTCCGTCTTTTTGCAAAACATCATATTCTTTTTCATACAGCGGAAACAATTCATTAAAATGCGGAACATCATCCAAAACTTCTGTCCGCACTTCCATTTTATCCGAAGAATGGATGATAAGTATTTTATAAGCAGGAATGTAAGCCGCCAGTGAAGGAACCTGAATATTTACCAACATTCTGCCATTAAAATTCCGAATTCCGGTGTCATTGATATGCATGTGTCCGGCAAAATGAATCTGCAGACCGGTTTCTGCAAAAGCTTTCGCAACTTCTTCTTCCGGAACCCTTTCCATCTGCCATTTTTTTTCACCCAAAAGACTTTTTAATTCCGGTGTCGCTCCGTCATTGAAATCAACCATAGGATAGTGGGTAAATGCAATAACGGTTTTGTCATTTTTTTTTGCTTCGGTCATGGTTCTTTTTACCCAGTCGATCAAATGCCTTTTATGGGTGAGCACATTATTGTAACCGATACTTGCTCCTTTGTAATTTTCAGGATTTTCAGGATTTCCGGAAGTATTTTTAGGAATGTATGTATTGCCATCGATTGCCATCAACCATATTCCTTTTACGGGCTCTACAACATAACTAAGATCAGGAACGGGAAAACCTTCGGAAACATTGTACATCCGCCTGCTGTAATCTGCATTCTGCCATGCTTTTTTGTAGGAATAGTCTTGATAGGAATATTTTGTGAAAGGGGTACTCCAAAATACATTTTCTTTTTTAGGATAAAAACCAAAATCTTTCAGCTCATCCAGAATTTCAAGATAACCTGATTCTGCAATGTCTTTGGTGATTATTTTACGATTGGGCTCTATATTTTCTTTGCTGTAGATCCCGAGCGGAAAGCCATCCTGTCCCAGAAAATCATCTTTCCCTGAATCTTGCCGGAATGGACCTACCGGATCATGATTACCGGTTGTCATATAAAATTCAATTCCGTATTGATCATGATATTTATCTAGAATTTTATGTAATCCGCGGAGATTATAGGCCTGTCCGTCATCTGAAAAATCGCCGGGCATAGCTACGATTTTAATTCCTTTTTGGGCAATATCATCTAAAGCTTTCAGGAATGCAAAATAGTTTTCATTAAAAATCCGGGTAGAATGCAGCTGCGCATCCATCGTTCGGAGAATCGTAGGCTTACCTGTTTTCGGATTGATAATTCCTTTAAAATCATTATCGGAAAAGCTTCCGTACAGATCCTGAAAATGAACATCTGAAAGAAAAGCAATCTTTACAGGCTCATACTGCGCTGAAAATAACGAGAAAGCAAAGATTAAAAATGAAAAAATTCCTTTATGCATCTTAAAAATACGAAGGTAAAGGAATATCTTGGGAATGAGTTTAAGGGAGTTTTAAATAATTGTGAAGGAAGGTTTATTATTGTCCTCCATATGTTTCTATGATATATTCAGTTGCATCTTTTAAGGCTTTTCCGTTTTCAGGATGTTTTCCGAAGCTTGTAAAAAATTCTACATTATTATCGCTTTTATCGTACCAGACTTTTCCCAAAGCATTCTCAACAGTAAGCGTGTCGGGTCTGGTAATCAGTTTGAGATATTTAAAAGGCTGTTCATTCATTGGAATTACTTCCAATTGAGGACCCAAACTACTGCTGTCTGTCGCGATATATCGGTCTCTATCCCAGTACATAAACGGTTTGTTTGTAGCGGGAGGATTTGGATCTGAAATAATTTTCAAGCGGTTTGGATTCTTGGGATTTGAAAAAACGACTCCTCCAGTAACGAGAAGTATAACAAAAGTCATCTCAAGAATTCCCATTCCATTTTTCTTGATGAAATCAGGCAGCACAATTGTAGGAGTTACTGTAATAAATATTTGCTGAAACTTTTCAGATAAACTTAAAGAGAAAGTTTCAAGATTGCTATCACCTACATTCACTCTATTGCAAAAGTCATCATAATTGTCATAACCAAGATATTTACTTAAATAAAGTAATGTCAGATCATCAATATTATAGTCTGTGTTTTCTTCTACTAAACTTTTATAGTACCGTGTATAGGACCGTTCGTCTCTGGAGAAATTGTAACGCTCTTCGAAAAGTGAACTTAAATAGCTCGAAATAGAACTTTTGCTTCCTTTAGGAAGCTCTTTTTTAGCTGTTTCGAATACAGTTTTCACTAAAAATCTCTTCTTCTCATACATAAAGTTTCAGGGTTTAATTATTTGCTGTCCAAATTAGACAAAAAACTAAACAAATTGTTTACGGTTTACCGTAAAAATCAATCATTTGCAACACATTCCACTGTCCATGCGCTGTCTATAAATTCAGAGATTTCTGATGGATATTTGTAAAAGAAAATCAGGGATAAAAAAGAAAATAAGAAAGAAAACTGATTTCAAAATCACCAGATAAAACGGAAGAAAACTCCGGGTTGGGAAGCAGATGTTTCTCTTCCGTTTTTGAAGGTTCACTTCCCAAAAAATTTAAGAAGCGCTTCGAAATTTTCACCGTGTAACACTGTCTGCGATCGGTTTCGCAGGGAAGAACACGAATGCTTTAACAATTAAATTTTTTGAAACATGATCCAATTCATATTGATGCTATTAGGCTTAGCATTCGGGCATCATAATGCCAATACTGCAACATGCAACGACGACACCAACGGACAACCAACAACGCAATATTCACCAGGTGATATTACAGATCCGGACGACGACGGATTAGACCCGGGAACCGGAGGTCCGGGTAACGGAGGAAGCACAGGAGGCAACACAGGACAAAACCCTCCTCCACTTGTAAAGCCATAACTAAATGTGGTACGGAGCAGATTGTTTTAATCTGCTCTTTTTTATTACTTTGCAAAATAAAACTACAACCAGACAACCATGAAAAACTATTTTTTATTCATCCTTTTGATCCTGCTGTTTTCCTGTAGTAAGGAAACATCAAACATCAAGAATGATTCTATTGCCAATACTTATTATAAGAAAGCTAAAAAGTTAACCGGAGATTCTGCTTATTATTATTACAATTTGGCAAAGAATTCATATTTAGACATTAAAGATTCTTCGGGAGTCGGGAGATCATTGGTCAATATGGCGATTATTCAACAAGAAAATGGTGATTACTATGGAAGTATTGAAACTTCTCTTGAGGGCAACAGATACCTTAAAAACGTTAATGATAGCATTATAAGGTTATCAATAGGTTCCAGTTATAATAATATGGGGATTAGCTCATCTTACCTTTATGATTATGAAAATGCTGTTAAATCCTATAATCAGGCATTAAAATATGCAAACAAATCAGATGACATAGCTCTATATCATAACAATCTGGGAGATGCTTTAATGTCATTAAAAAACTATAAATCAGCCGAAAAAAATTTTATTTTAGCTCTTAGAACGAAAGATAAAATAAGCTATGCAAGAGCATTAAATAATCTTGCAAGAGCTAAATACAATTTGAACCCGGAATACAATCCATTACCCCTTTTTTATAAAGCTTTACAATTAAGAGAGCAAGAAGGAAATCCTGTTGAGGAAAACTCAAGTTATGCTACATTATCAAACTACTTTTTAGATAAGGATAATAAAGAAAAGGCTTTAGAATATGCTAAAAAAATGTTGGCTGTCTCAAGGCAAAAAAATAGTAAAGAAGACCAGGCACAGGCACTTCAAAAAATAGTGAATCTTGATACAAAAAATTATTTGCCATACTTTAGAGAATTTCAAATATTAAATGACAGTCTACAAATTTCAAAAAGCAAGGCTAAAAATCAGTTTGCTTTTATACGATATGATGTAGAACAGAAAAATGCTGCCTACGAAAAATTGAGCAAAACTAATTTTCAAAAAAACATTGGTATTCTTGCTTTAGCATTAGGTTTATTTGTCGGAATTTTTTGGTACAAAAGAAGAAAAAAACTTCTCGAACAGGAAAAAGAACTCGAAATCAAAAACACACAGCTCAAACTCTCCAAAAAAGTTCATGATGTAGTGGCAAATGGTATTTACCAGGTAATGACAAAAATTGAAAACCAGGAACATTTTGATAAGGTAAAAGCGCTTGATGAGCTGGAATTTGTGTATGAAAAGTCGAGGGATATTTCTTACGAAAAAAGTGATAATTCAATTGAGGAGAAAGACATCAGCGAAAAAATATCGGAGCTTATCGGTTCTTTTAAAAATGAGTCTGTCAACACTTACATTGCGGGAAATGAGAAAATGCTTTGGGAAAATGTAAGCAAAACCACACAGGATGAAGTGTATCAAATTATTCGTGAACTGCTTGTGAATATGCGAAAACACAGTGGTGCAACCACCGTTTCTTTCCGGTTTGAAAGAACAGAAAATAACATCCGTATAAATTATTCAGACAACGGAGTTGGGATTCCTGGTGATGTACTGTATAAAAATGGTTTGTCTTCTACGGTTTCCCGTATAGAAAATATTAGCGGAGCAATTATTTTTGACACGAAAACTGAAAAGGGACTGAAGATCAATATTTCATTTCCTGTTTCTTAAAAAAACTAAAAACAATGTTCAAGAAAATTTTAATCGCAGAAGACCATGAAAGCATCAGTATTTCCGTGCAGAAAACACTGGAAGACCTAAACATCCCGAATGTAGATTATGTATATTATTGTGATGATGCGTTGGCAAAAATTCAGAAATCCCTCCGCGAACAGCAGCCTTACGATCTTTTGATCACGGATTTGTATTATGAAGAAGATCATCATGCCCAACAGATCAAAGATGGAAAGGAACTTATTGAAAAGATCCGGGAAATCCAGCCTTCTTTAAAAGTAATCGTATTTTCCGCCGAGCACAAATCCGGAATTATTGATTCCCTTTTTAAAGATTATCACATCAATGGCTATGTGCGGAAAGCAAGAAACGATTCCAAAGAGCTTAAAAAATCCATAGCTTCGGTGTATATCAATGAAGATTATTTGTCGCTCGACCTGAAGCAGGATGTCAAAAAGCTTAACAGCTATGAGTTTTCGGCGTACGATATTGCATTGGTTTCTCTTCTTTCAAAAGGAGTGCTACAGAAAAACATCCCGCTTCACCTTCAGGAAAAAAAAATGAAGCCCAACAGCCTGAGCAGCGTTGAAAAAAAACTCAACAGCCTGAAGGAAGATCTTGAAGTCACCAGCAACGAACAACTCGTAGCCTTCTGCAAGGATATCGGCATTATCTGATCATCATTTTTTAATCCATATTTTAATGAAGCCTTTCAATTTTTTTTGGAAGGTTTTTTCTTTTTTCCTGGTTTTACGGAATCCCGTAAGGTTTGGTTTTGAAAGGTTTATACTTTTGGAATGTTAAACAAATAAATTAATTATCATGAAAAAGTATTACGTCAACAAAAAAGCACAAAGCAATGGTGATCATGAAGTGCACCATGAAGATTGTATTTTACTTCCTTCTTTAGAAAACAGAAAATACCTCGGCCTATTTTCATCTTGTGATGATGCAGTAAAAGAAGCAAAAAAAGACTATTCAAAAGCAAATGGTTGCTTAAGATGTTCAACATCATGTCATACAAGCTAAAATATAATCATGGGAAAATTCATTATTACTCAGAGAATAAACAACGAGTATCAGTTTAACCTAAAAGCCGGAAACGGTGAAATTATTTTAACCAGTGAAGGTTATGTTCAGAAAGCTTCCTGCCAGAAAGGAATAGAGTCCGTAAGAATTAATTCGCAGGATGATTCCAGATATGACAGAAGAACGGCAGTAAACGGCAAAGATTACTTCGTGCTGAAAGCCAGAAACGGAGAAATTATTGGAAAAAGCCAGCTGTATTCCACGAGAACTGGAATGGAAAACGGAATTGCTTCGGTAAAATTCAACGCTCCCACTTCAGAAATTGTAGATCAAACCCTTAAATAATAATACGATGGATCTTAAAATTAAACTTGAGCAGCTTCATCAGAAAGTGATCGGACTGAAAGATCAGATCGGAACCGAAGAAGCGACAAAAAATGCTTTTGTAATGCCTTTCATCCAAATTTTAGGCTATGATATTTTTAACCCGACGGAAGTTGTGCCAGAACATGTCTGCGACATCGGAACCAAAAAAGGAGAAAAAGTTGATTACGTCATCCGAAATAATGAAGAACCGATTTTCATTATTGAATGTAAGCACTGGAAAGAAACTGCCGATGCCCACAATTCGCAGCTGCACAGGTATTATCACGTTTCCAAAACAAGATTCGGCGTACTGACGAACGGAATTGTTTACAATTTCTATACGGATCTTGAAAAACCCAATATTATGGATGAAAAACCTTTTTTCACGATTAATATTGAAGACCTGAAAGACAGCTCTATTAAAATCCTTGAGAAATTTACCAAGAAAGACTACAACCTGGAAAGTATTCTGGATTCTGCAGAAGCTTTAAAATACATCAAAGCCATAAGGAAAGAATTTGAAAAAGAAATTGAAAATCCTTCCGATGAAATGGTAAAGCTTTTGGTCGGCCGTTTTTTTGAAAAACCATTAACCGCCAACAGAATGGTTTCTTTTAAGGAATATGCAAAAAAAGCACTGGCAACTTCAATTAATGAATCCATCAGTTTCCGGTTAAAATCTGCATTGAATATTAATGAGCAGATTGAGAAAAAAGAAGAAGAGGTAAAAACTTCCCAGCCGATTGACAGCAATAACGATTCTAAAATTGTAACCACGGAAGAAGAGCTGGAAGGATTCCAGATTGTAAAAGCGATTTTAAGAGAAAAAATTCCTTCTTCGCGCATTGCGTATAGAGACACCCTCTCCTATTTCGGGATTTTACTGGATGACAATAACCGAAAGCCTTTGTGCAGACTACATTTCAACACGAATAATAAATATCTTGAAACATTCCACAACGGTAAGGAAGCGGGAGAAAAGATTTTATTGAATACTCTTGATGAGATCTACAATTACAGAAACCAGCTTCATCAGACTTTAGAAAAGTATAATTAATAGAACCATGAAAAAACTAATACCCTTCATCATACTCACCTTCAGTTTATTTCTATTGCATTCCTGTGTAAAAGCGAATGACAGCCTAGTACACGACGGACGGTGTACAGGGTCGGCTTATTGTACAGCCTGTACCAACTGCTCCCGGTGCGGCCATTGTGGAAGCGGAGGAACCTGCGGTGTCTGTAGCGGAAATTCTTCGGGCAGAGCCTCATCTTCCGAAAGCCACAAAAAAAGCAAGCCTAAAAAACACAAAACTTCAAATTCTTACACCTCTTCAAAAGGAGCATCAAAAAAAGCCCCGAAAGTTGAACTGAATGTAAATGTAAATTCTAATAACAGATATATCGCAGGAATTAACGGCACTAAGATTTATGAGAAGCCTTCCTTTAAATCTAATATTGTAACCACCGTTTCTAAAAATGCCAAACTGATCCAGCTTTCAAAGAAAGGTTCATGGATTAAAGTAAAGGTAAAATCAAACGGAAAAATAGGATATGTAGATTCAAAGTATGTAAAATAATTAACCAATAACCATGAAATACCTCATCATAATCGCTGCCATTTTGTGCTTCATCAGCATTTTCGAATGGCCTTACGGATACTATATTTTCCTCAGGATCTTAGTTTCATTTATGGCCCTTATCATTATCGTTAATGAATTCAGAACCAGAAGCTTTTGGCTGATTGCTTTTATCCTGATCTTCATCATATTCAATCCTATCTTTCCGGTTTATCTTTATCTCAAACCGTTATGGATCATCATTGACTATATCGTCGGACTTTTATTTCTCTATTACTTCTACACATTAGTTCCGAAGAAAAAAAACAAAGTACCTGAAACAATCGACACAAAACACGAAGAAATTTCTAAAACAAGAGACAGAATAATTAAATAACTATGGAAACCAATCAATTGACCGAAAACTTAAAAGCTCATTTTCTACGACTTTATCAAATGGCCATCTGCGATGACGATTTTAGCCCTCTTGAGCTTAAAATGCTCTACAAAACGGCAGAAGAAAGAGGAATCTCTTCCAAGAAACTGGATGAAATCCTCCTTAATCCTATCAATTCAAAATCTTTAATTCCCGAAACCATTGAAGAAAAAGTAGAATACCTCTTCGATCTTACTGTAATGATCTGGGCAGACGGTGTTGTTACGGAAAACGAATTATCAGCACTTAATAAATATGTTGCCCTTTTCGGATTTGTGGAGGAAAATGTGAAAGACATTGCAGATTATTTTATTGAAGCAGTAAAACAAGGAAAAACCAAACAAGATATTCTTAATGACTTAAAAAATTAATCACTATGAACCCCATGACTACCAACATCAAAAATCTTTTCAGGCTGAAACCTGTTCCCGCAGACAGCCCGAAAGATGAGCCTGTTAAATTCGACATCGAAGCCAACCAGGAATCTACAGAAGAAAGCAGGAGAAGAACCTACCATGAATCCGGATACCGGGACAGCTCCAGAAACAACGGAAATCATACCGCATTATCAATTTGCCTTGATGCCATCTATTCTAAATTTCAGAATGAAGAAAAAGAACTGGGCGACAAACAGCAGAAGCTGAAAGAGCCTTATCTCAACGAGCAGAAGAATAAAGAAACTGAAATAAAAGGACTTACCGTTTCCCTGGATAATAAGGAAGAACAGCTGAAAAAACAGGGTGAAGATATTGAAGCGGTTCAGGAAACCATCGAAAAAATAAAATTTGAAATTAACGACCTTCCGAGAAATCCCGAAGTTTATAATGTAAAAGCCACAAAAGGCGCATCTACAAAATTCTGGATCGGGTTGATTATCTTAATTCCCATCAGTTTATACCTGTTTGCATTCTATATTTCTACTTCCTATTCTGCATTTTTTAAAAATTTTGATGCCAACAACAATATCATTCAGAGTGTTTTGGATGCACAGGCTTTCAACAAGGCGTGGGCAGAAGGTCCTCTCGAAGGGGCTTTTGTTACCCTGATTCCTTTTGTATTCCTGGGTTTAGGATATCTGATCCATATGTTTGGCGAAAATAAAAACTTTGTGAATTATGCTAAAATTACACTACTTTTTATGATCACCTTCGTGTTCGATGCCATTCTCGCCTACGAAATTGAATCTAAATTATATGAGTTGAACAGGACTTTCAATTCTCCTCCCTTCGATCTTTCCATCGCATTTACCAAAAATCAGTTTTGGGGAATTATCTTCGCCGGATTTATTGTTTACATCATCTGGGGACTGGTGTTTGATTTCGTGATGAAAGAGCATAAAGAAAAAGATAAAATAAAACACGAACAGACCAAAAGGCAAAAAGACATCCTGATCTACAAAGAAAAAATACAAGATCTTGAAAAACAGAAAGAAGAAGTACGCCAAAGTATAGGAAGCATTAAAGAACTGATTGCCAAAGCAAAAGGAAGGATTGAAGAACTTCAGAATATTATTGACGGTACCATTATTCCTACTAAAGATTAAAAGCTCTATGCGTCCGAATACATGCAGGGCTGGATCACGTTTATTAATGAAAAGCTCGTTGTTTCTTACCCGGTAAAGCAGGAAATGATTGAAGAATGCAAAAAACAGTATACGTACAATCTTAATAAAGTAGGTGCAAATTCAGAAAGCCAGAACACGGTTTATATGTCAGTGTTATAAAAACGATACCATGAAAAAACTACTCTACATTATATTCGCTTCCGTACTGTTTATTGGATGCGGAAAGCCTAAAGACCCTATATCACAAACCATTAACTCAAATAGCGCAACAGATTCAAAAAATTTAAAAGACCTGAATATCAGTATCCTGATTGATCTTTCGGACAGAATTGACCCTGAGAAAAATTCTAATCCCACGATGGAATATTTCCAGAGAGATATTGAATATATAAAAGCCATTGATAAAGGGTTTCTGGATCATATCAAAACTAAAAAAGTGATTCAGCTTAACGACCAGATGCAGGTATTCTTTAACCCCGAACCTTCGGACCCAAAAATGAATGAGCTTACCAAAGACCTCAAAGTTTCTTTTGACAGGAATACCACAAAAGACAATATTGATAAGGTTGAAAAAACCTACTCATCGCTGCCTTCAAAAATTTATCAGTCGGCGATACAGGATAAAAAATATATCGGTTCGGATATTTGGGAGTTTTTTAAAAATAAAGTAAAAGATTATTGTATTAAAGATGATCACCGAAATATTCTTTTCATTCTAACCGATGGATATATGTACCATAAAGATTCCAAATTTTCTGAAGGTAAAATGACCTCTTACCTTACGCCGGAGCTTATTAAATCACTAAAACTTACTACCTCAGATTATAAATCCAGAATTCAGTCTGAAAAATCAGGATTTATTAAAGCCAATGACGATCTTGAAAACCTTGAGGTAATTGTTCTCGGAATCAATCCTGTAAAAGGAAATCCATTTGAGGAAGATGTCATTAAAGAATACTGGGAAAACTGGTTTAAAGAAATGAAAATCAAAAAATACCAGATTAAATCTGCCGACCTTCCTTCCAATCTGGAACCTATTATCCAGCGGGCAGTTTCAGGCAAAAACTAAAAAAAACACATTACTATATAAAACAATGCTGATGCAGACCATCAAAAAAGCGAAGAAAAAATCTTCGCTTTTATTTTTAATCCCAGTCGGCTGCAATAAATTCCATTTTATTTCCCGAATCATCAGAAAGCGTGAGAAAATGTCCTTTTACAGAATAGGTTGTCATATTCCTGAATGCAGTGGAGAAATCCATTTCCAGTTTCATATCCTGACAGGCTTTTAAAGTAGAACCAACATCTGATATTTTTACTTTTCCGTCATTCTTCAATTCGGAAGTAAAAAACATACTGTTGCAGCCCATAAAGGCAGTTCCTTTAATTTTTCCGTCTTCTGCTTTTTCCGTGAGGTCAATTTTTGCATTCTTCATGATAAGATCAGATTTAGAATACGATCCGAAAGAAGTAAGCATCCATTCCCTGTAAATCTGGGAATTCTTGTCGGTGTTTTGTGACGTATTGCTGTTTACGGCATTACAATTCAGTAACATTCCTGAAAATAAAAGACACAAAACCGAAACGAATATTGTTTTCATAGTCGGTCGAAATCCAATTTCATACCATTCCGGGCCCAGAATATGGTAAAAATTAGTAAATTAGCGACACAAAAATTATTTTATAAAATGAAAAGAATACTTCTGCTATTCACTTTCCTTTTAAGTTTTGCGCAAATGAGGGCAGACGAAGGAATGTGGTTGTTAATGCTTATTAAAAGACTTAATGGTGTAGATATGCAAAAAGAAGGCTTGCATCTTACACCGGAAGAAATTTATTCCGTAAACAATTCGAGCTTAAAAGATGCTATCGTAAGCTTCGGAGGATTCTGTACGGGAGAAATTGTTTCCGGACAGGGCCTTATCTTCACCAACCACCACTGTGGTTACGGTGCGGTAGCTGCGGCTTCCACTCCGGAAAAAGATTATTTAAAGAACGGATTCTGGGCAATGAAACAGAAAGACGAATTCAATGCTAAAGATCTGTATGTGAGATTTTTAGTAAGAATGGATGATGCTACTCAAAGAATCAATTCCAAACTCAACAACAACATGTCCGCTGCTGAAAGAAAAGCAGTTATCGATGCTGAAACTAAAGCGATCCAGTCTGAAAATTCTGAAAACGGAAAGTATACAGTAGTCGTAAGAGATTTTTTCAATGGAAACGAATTTTACTATTTTGTTTACCAGGATTATAAAGATATCAGATTAGTAGGTGCTCCGCCTTCCGCATTAGGAAAATTCGGAGGTGATACCGACAACTGGGAGTGGCCAAGGCACACTGCGGACTTTACGGTATTCAGAGTATATGCCGATGCTGCCGGAAACCCTGCAGAATATTCTCCAAGCAACATTCCCTTAAAACCTAAACATTTCCTTCCTGTTTCTTTGAAAGGAGTAAAACCGGGAGATTTCTCCATGATCTTAGGATATCCGGGAAGAACCAACCGTTATCTGACTTCTTACGGAATCCAGCAGATGGTTAACAAAGACTATCCGGCTTGGGTGGAAGCTTCCAAATTAGCCATGGATATAATGAAGAAGTACATGGATAAAGATAAAGGTACTCAGCTGAACTATGCTTCTCAATATGCATCTGTAGCCAACTACTGGAAAAACAGACAGGGAACGATTGACGCCGTTATTAAAAACGGAACGATTACCGATAAACAGAAAGTTGAGGAAAGATTCAAAACATGGGCTGTACAGCCGGAAAATATTGTACAATACGAAACGGTTTTAGAAGATATCGGTATTTATTACAAGCAGACTTCAGAAAGAAATGTTGAGAGAATGTATATGTCTCAGCTTTCAAGAAATGCTAAATATTTTTCTTTAGCATTACAGGTTGGAAGCGTGCTTAAAGCGTATGCAGATCAGGATATGGCCGGAAGACTTGCCATGAAACCGAAAGTTGATGCTGCATTAAAATCAGCTTACGAAAACATCAATACGCAGCTTGAAGGTGAAATGTTGAATTCTATGGTTAATCTTTACCAGACAAAAGTAAACAAAGATGTTGCATCTGAAACTATTATGGGACTTGATGCGAAAAACCTTTCTAATGTTGCTTATTCTTCAATTTTCGCGAACAAAACTTCAGCAACCAACTTCGTATTAAATCCTGATAAATTAAAACTGGATGCAGACCCACTTTGGAAAATTGCCAACGGACTGGTGGCAGACCAGAGAGCTTCAGCAGAAAGATTCGTGAAAATTGACGATAATTTCGCTAAAAACAACAGATTATTCTTAGCAGGATTAATGAAAGCAATGCCGGAGAAAAAATTCTACCCGGATGCCAACTCTACGATGAGACTTACGTACGGAACAGTAGATACCTTACCAATTCGTACAGACAGAAACTATTTCGGTGTTACGGAGAATTATTATACCGACATGGCCGGTCTTGTAGGAAAATACAAGAAAGGGGACGAAGAGTTTGATCTTCCACAAAGAGTAATCGACCTGTATAACCTTAAAGATTTCGGTCAGTATGCCGATGCTAAAGGATATATGCCGGTTAACTTCCTTTCCAATAATGATATTACAGGAGGGAACTCCGGTTCACCGGTAATCGATGGAGACGGAAACCTTATCGGTATCGCATTTGACGGTAACAGTGAAGCATTAAGCGGAGATATCGTTTTTGAACCGGAATGGCAGAAAACCATCAACGTAGACGTTCGTTTCGTTCTTTGGACGATTGACAAATACGCCGGTGCAAGAAGATTAATCGACGAATTACAATTGGTAAGAGACGAAAATACGCCTGCAGATACCAAAACAAAAATGCCTAAAGCAACACCTGCCAAAGGAAAAAGAAAATAATCTTTTTTGATATATTTTTAAACCGCGAAAGTTTCTTTTGCGGTTTTTTTTATTTAATTTTAGAATCATATTTTCAGTTAACTTATATAAAAATATCCCGCAGATTATACAGATTGAGCAGATTATAATATAAAGTTATATCATATGCTAATTACAATATTGATTGTTTATAGTTAGATTTCTAAAAAACTGAATAATAGTAATATAAATAAATTATAGATGAAGCTTCAGCCGATACAATTCAAAGCAATTATTAAACAGCACGGCACCATGAATGCCGCTTTTGTGGAATTTCCCTTTTCTGCCGAAGAACTGTTTAACAAAAAAGGGCAGGTAAAAATAAAAGCCCTCTTTGACGACAAAGTGGAATACCGCGGAAGCCTTGCCAAAATGAAAACTGCTTTTCATCTTTTGATTCTGACTCAGGAAGTAAGAAAACAATTAGAAAAAACTTTCGGGGACGAAATTTCTGTCAGCCTTACCGAAGACAAAGAAGAAAGAACCGTGGAAATAGCCGACGATATTCTGACCGTTTTTCATGAAAATCCCGAAGCCAAAACCTTATTTGACAAGATGAGCTACACCCACAAAAAGGAATACATCCGCTGGATCAACGAAGCCAAAAAACCTGAAACCCGGGAAAACAGGAAGTCCAAAATGATACAGATGATTTTGGAGGGGAAGAAGGGAGTTTAGAAATTTCATTAACAAAGCAGCTTATGAATAAGATCTTGTTTGCTAATTTCGAACTAAGGTGTTAACCTTATTCTTTTATGATAGCCATTCATAAAGACTCAACTTTTGAAAAAATAGATTCACGAAATTTCTTCTCATTTATCAGATAATCCTTCGGGATATCTATATCATAAATTATTTTATCATAATAAAGCGGCGGAAGTCCAATTTTTTCCCTAATCGAATCTACATTCTTAATATTTTCGATGGGATACATTTCATATTGTGATACAGTGCCATATTTTTGTTTTCCCGCTTTTGATATATGGTAATCGTCTTCAAATGCAGCAAAAAAATCTCTTTCCAAATTTCCTCTTTCAATGTCGGAATTAATATAAGGTTTAAAAAAATTCCAGACAAAGTTATTTTCATTATATGTTCCTCTATGATGCCATAGTAGTATCCAGCCATTTTCAAAATAGCCATGTTTTTTTGTAAGATCAATATATTTTTGAATATTTAATGAATCTGTATTTTCCATTAATTTAAATTTCAGATTTTCAAGATTTTTATCTTTAAAGTTTACAAACCTTCCATATTTTTGTATACCTAGAGAATCTTTTTTATTGACTGCATTAATATAATTAAACAACATTTCCCCTCCTTCCTCATCACTCACTCCAAGATAATAATTAGTCAGAGATCTAACATATTGGTCTTTTGTAACGAGTTGCTCTACTTCCAGATAAGCAGATATATTTTTTAGATGAGAATAATATTCTTTTAACAGGCTATCATATGAAGAGTTAATTTCCTTAATCAATTTTGAATTCTTATAAGGAGCTAATTTTGGATAAGTATTTATGAGTTCTAACGGTACTTTATATTTAGTAATTGACTCTTTTAAATAGGATTCAGCAATTTTTACTTTATTGAGTTTAAATGCTACTGAAGCTGCAGTTAGCAATTCATAGGACGTTTGTGCGGGAGCATATTTAAATGCTTTCGTAAAATATTTTAATGATTGATTATAATTTTTGTCATATAAGCTAACTTCTGCAGCGTACACAAGATAATTTCGCTTATCTCTGTTATTTTGGGCATGACATATTTTGGCCAACAGAATGAAAATAATTAATAGCTTTTTCATATAAAAATGAATTAAATGAATATAAAAACCAAGAGAAGAAAACTCAATCTTTATTAAGTTAAAATTTACTACCCATTCCAAAACTCCCGATCCAAACTCCTGTACTGTATCGCCTCCGAAATATGATACGAAAGGATATTTTCAGATTCTTCCAGATCGGCGATGGTTCGGGCAACTTTGAGGATGCGGTCGTAGGCTCTTGCCGAAAGGTTCAGCTTTTCCATGGCTGTTTTTATCAGACTGAAAGAGGTTTCATCCAAGTTACAGTATTGTTCAATTTCTTTGGGACCTATTTGAGCGTTGTAGCTTATTTTCAGATCTTTATAACGTTCTCTTTGAATCTCGCGGGCCAGAAGGACACGCTTTCTGATATCTTCGCTTTTCTCTCCTTTTCTGCGTTCGGCTAACTGTTCAAATTCCACTTTCTGTACTTCAATATGAATATCAATCCTGTCCAGAAGCGGCCCGGAAAGCTTATTCATATACCGCTGCATTTCGTAAACGGTGGAAGTATTATTAGGATCATCCGGGAAAAATCCGCTCGGACTCGGGTTCATGGAGGCGACCAGCATAAAACTTGCGGGATAATTAACCGTAAATTTCGCACGGGAAATTGTTACTTCCCTGTCTTCCAGAGGCTGCCGCATTACTTCGAGCACGGTTCTCTTAAATTCGGGCATTTCATCCAGGAACAATACGCCGTTGTGTGCCAGCGAAATTTCCCCGGGTTGCGGATAACCACCTCCTCCTACAAGCGCCACATCAGAAATCGTGTGATGCGGTGCCCTAAACGGCCGAACCGTCATCAGTGAAGTTTCCGTACCCATTTTTCCTGCCACAGAATGGATTTTTGTTGTTTCCAACGCTTCTTTTAGACTGAGCGGAGGCAAAATACTGGGAACCCTTTTTGCAAGCATTGTCTTTCCGCTTCCGGGAGGCCCGATTAAAATAATATTATGTCCGCCTGCAGCAGCAACTTCCATCGCTCGCTTTGCGGTCTCCTGCCCTTTCACTTCTGAAAAATCAAAAGGAAAATCATTAATTTTTTCCTGGAATTCTTTTCTCGTATCGATATCAATTTTCTCAAGCGGCTTGCCTTCGTTAAAGAAATCAATGACTTCTTTTATATTTTCAGCGGCAAAAACATCAAGATTGTTTACAATAGCTGCTTCACGCGTATTTTGTTTCGGAAGAATGATTCCTTTAAACCCCTCTTCTCTTGCCTGTATAGCAATTGGTAAAACACCCTTTACAGGCTGTAAGGTTCCGTCGAGAGAAAGCTCTCCCATAATGATATAATCCTGAATATTTTCGGCAAGAATCTGGTCGGAGGCCGCAAGAATTCCGATGGCAATACTTAGATCATAGGCAGCTCCTTCTTTACGAAGATCGGCGGGAGCCATATTAATCGTAATTTTTTTACCGGGAATTTTGAATCCAACGTTTTTCAGCGCAGCAGAGATCCTGTAACTGCTTTCTTTTATTGCACTGTCGGGAAGACCTACGAGATGATAGCCTACTCCTCCGGTATCAACATTAACTTCAATCGTAATGGTTTGCGCCGAGACGCCGTGTATTGCACTTCCATAAATTTTAATCAGCATCGTCTGTGTTTTGATGCAAAAATAAAATATTTTTTCTAATATTTTCACGAGAACACGGCAGGCATAAAAGAAAAGCCCGGAATTTAACTCCGGGCCTTTCAATCAATTAAATCCAAAATATCTCATCTTTATTTCTTGATGAATTTATTCTTGTATATTTTACCGTCTGCAGATTTAGACACGATAAAATACGTTCCGGGAACCATTGCACTTACATCAATAGCTTCAGAAAACTGATGATTCTTTTTTTGCAGGATCAGTTTCCCGGACATATCGATAATGGAAACCTCAGGGTATTTCTTATCCGCTTCTTTTCCGATATAAACAACTTGCGATGCAGGATTTGGGTAAATACTAAGATTATTTTCCTTAGGTTTGGTTTCTCCCGTTCCCAGATTGGAGCAGAAACTGAAGTTACCGAAGTTTAAAGTGATAAAAGCAAAATCACTTAACATTTCGCACTGATCCGGACAATATTCCGTACAGGCATAAAATCCGAAAGTTCCCGAACCTGTGGCGGTATAAGAATCTCCCGTTTCCCCTGGAATGATGCAAGGTTCTGACGGTGAAGGAGGATTACTTCCGGGAATGCATTTAAACCATGTGTGGGTACCGTAAAGCTGCGGAAAACCGTCATTAAGCTGTACTGATGCTCCATCACATACATTATATACTCCGGGTGCGGTTTCTTCAAAAGTTCCCGGCTGAAAGTCTGCCATCATAAATGGAAGCCCATATGCATAGCCATCTGCAAGAACCGGAGCACTTTCTGCGGTACAGTCATTTTGCGTTACCTCAACTTTGAAATAATACAGCATATCATCATTTCCGTTGATGGTTAATGTTTGTGAAGTTGCACCGGGAATTGCTACCCACGGATTGTTATTCGGTGTTTGCCAGTCCCACTGTTGTCTGTACCATTGGTATGTTCCATACGTCTGCGTTGTGGAAAGTGTTTCCGTTTCCGTGTTGCAGAAAACTATTTTTTCCGGAAACATAACCCCAAGTCTCGGACTGGTAATTTCAGGGGTACACTGCTGCGCTTTCAGCTGGAAAAAAATTAACAATAAAAAGCTTAAAAAAATTAGTTTTGTTCTCATATACAATTATTTTGTGATTTGATATTCTTTTTAATCCAATACTATTCTGACTCCGAACTTTAGATTAAAATTCAAAGGTTTTTCTTTATAAATAGTTTTCAGTGAACTGTTGTCTTTAAAATGATACCCGACTCCGGGCTCCGCATAAATTCCGATGTATTTTACCACCTTAAACTGAACGCCAACAGCCGAATTCACTGAAACCTGGACTGGTTTTTCATGAATGTCTTCTTTAATTTCCTGTTTAATTGTTCCGTCTACAATGTATTTTGTCTTAATATCACCTGAAACTGCTTTTTCAACCGCTCCTCCTCCCGTAATGTATCCAGTAAAAGCTCCTTTCTGAATAACATTATAGTTTACCTGAACGGGAATTCCCACATAGTGAATATTTTGTTCACTGCTGATAAAATCCGATGAAGTTCCGGAAGTAAGTTCTGCTGAAAGTTTAGTATAATTGATCCCTGTTCCGATGCTCCATTTTTTTCCTAAATTTTTGTAAACAGTAGCGCCAAAAGTAACCGGTGTTTTATGTTTTATAGTAGCATCCACCTTTTTATCCTGATTAGCAAGAAGAATAGACATCAAAGGATCTTCCCCGGATCCCAGACTCCACATTTCAGGAAGGGTTGGCGTTGCCCCGCTAAGGGTAGCATAACCGGGAAACTGATCGGTTGAATTTGAAGAAGCATTCCCGGTGCCCAAGCCAAGCATCCAATTTTTCTTCCGTTTGGCAAATGCCAATGTTTTCATTTTTTCAGACTCTTCTTTTTGCTTTTTCTCCTCTTTTGTCATAAGAGTATAAGTTTCCTTTTCTTCAGAAAAAGGATTTTCTCCAATGTTTTTTGCATCCTCTTTCTGAGCCAATGTGTTTTCAAAAACATCTCGATTATGCTGAGAATTTTCCGATGTGTTATTTTCATTATCTTCAACACCGGATTTTATTTCTGATAATGGATTTTCAAAGGTTTCTTTTATAAATATCCTATTTAAAAGCCTGTTAGAATTAAGGCTAAAATTCTGTATTTCAATATCATTTACCGAATTTTCATTGATTAGCCTATCTCCTGTTTTTTTTCGGAAATAATCTTTTACAGCATATTGTTTTTTTAATTCCGGTTTTTGTTTATTTCCGATAAAATCAAATAGCCCGCCCAGAATAAAGAATATGACAATTGCTGCTGCAACCCCTACAATACGGTATAGTAATGGCCGGTTAAATCTAATAACAGCCTTCTGCGCTTTGAGATCGTTCGGAGCGGAACCGGGAATGCCGTTGTTCTCGTCCTCCACAAATAATTCTTCCCTGATATTTTTCCACAATCCATCAGGAACATCTTCTGTGTGATCTTCCATTTTTCTGCGCAGATCATTTAACCATTCATTATTCATATTGCGCTGTTTTAGACATTTTATATTCTTTTATTTTCCGGGCAAGCATTGCTTTTGCCCTGTGAAACTGTGATGCAGAGGAGTTTTCTGCAATTCCCAATATCTCTGCTATTTCTTTATGGCTTTTCTCTTCAAAAACAAAAAGATTGAAAACCGTCCTGTAGCCATCAGGAAGCGTCCTGATTATTTCCATAATTTCCTGCTCTGAAATTTCGTCCAGATCAGGCCCTTCTTCACTTTCAATATCCGGAATATCATTTTCATCAGTGATGATTTTAAAATCTGCGTTCTGCTTAATGTGTTTCAATGCTTCATTAACTGCAATTCTGGTGATCCAGGCTTTCAGAGACCCTTTACCTCTGTATTCAAAAGAATCAATAGATCGAAACATTTTGATAAAGCTGTTCTGCAAAACATCATTTACCTGATCCCTATCAATGATATATCTTGAACATACATAGGCAAGACTCCTTGAATGAGCTTCAAAAAGCTCCTTCCAGGCCGCTTCTTCTTTCTGCAAAAGGCGGCTTACCAAAATCTGTTCGCTGTTTTCTTTCATTGACTTTTATGAGATCACTCCAGGACTGTCATTCAATTTAACATAATACAAAGATAGGCAGCCTCAAATTGAAGCCGGCCTATCTTAAAAAAACTACTATTTAATTCTTTATACTAATCGGAACTTCATATTTTATGGTCTGATAAGGCACAATATCTGTTCCTCCAACCGATATTCTCTCCGCTTCCCAGGCAAACCTCAGAGATGTATCATATCCTACATAAAACCCCTTCTGCTTGGCTGTCATCTTCACTGAAATATTTTTTGTCACCCCTTCCACAGGAATTTGGAAAGCCATAACCTGAGGTTCTAAAGCAAGTTCTACTACATTTTGCTCGGTATTCAATTTGGAGTTAAACTTTATTGTATATTCAACTTTCCCTAAATGGGCTAAAACAGTGTCCGCTTTTGCAGGATCCGTTATAATTGTTTTTACCACTTCTCTCATCGGAAAATTTTTAAAAGTGATCAAACTGTCTTTGGCATCAAAATCAATAATTTTCTCATTTATTTTTCCACCCTGGGAAGTTACCAGTCTTGCCTTATAATTTCCGCTGACATCGCTTAGTTTTACCGGAACAGGTTCATACCGGTCATCGAGACAGGATGTTAATAACATTCCGGATACAGCAATTGCAGCAAGCATCAGGAAACGAAGTACTTTTTTTATCTTCATTATCTTTAAATTTTAGCATTAAACATTATCATTGAGTACTCATTCTATAAATTCCGATTTCGGATAAATCTTGCACCGAAATCATAAAAATTTTATTTAAAACTCTTAACTCACTGATTTTTAGTAATAAAATTTTATTTAATAACATGATGTAAGTTTTATTATTTTAATACTTTTGTTAAAACCTAGAGAAAAGAAACACAAAAACAGAATAATAAATTAATATATCATGACCGTAAAACCTGAAATCTCCTGGGAAGATTTTGAAAAAATTGACATCAGATGCGGAACCATCATATCAGCCAATGACTTTGAAAAAGCGAGAAATCCATCTTATCAGCTGGAAATAGATTTCGGAGATTTAGGAACAAGAAAATCATCCGCACAGATTACATCATTATATCGAAAAGAAGAGTTAATCGGGTTACAGGTCCTGGCCGTCGTCAATTTCCCTAAAAAGCAGATTGCCAATTTCTTCAGCGAATGCCTGGTTTTAGGTGTTTATGGTGAGGATAAAAAAGAGGTTACTTTACTAACGCCTTCATTACCCGTTAAAAACGGACTGCAGGTAGGATAAAATAAAAGCAAATGATACAGCACATTCCAATAGAAAGAATTTTATTTATTGATATTGAAACAGTTCCAAGCGCCGGGGCATGGGAAGACCTGCCTGAATCTGAGCGAATGCTTTGGGATAAAAAGACAAGATTTCAGAGAAAAGATGAGATTTCCGCACAGGATTTTTATTCGGAAAAAGCAGGAATTATGGCCGAATTCGGAAAAATTATTTGCATCACGATCGGAATGCTTGAAAAGAATGATACGTTAAAAATTAAAAGTTTTGCAGGACATAATGAAAAAAAGATCCTTCAGGAATTCGGGGAAATTTTCAACAGTCAAAGACTTCGGGATGTAATTTTATGCGCTCATAACGGAAAAGAGTTTGATTTTCCCTGGATTGCCAGAAGGTTCCTGATTAACGGCATGATGCCTCCGGTACCGTTTCAGATGTTTGGAAAAAAACCATGGGAAATTCCTCATATCGATACCATGGAGCTCTGGAAATTCGGAGATTATAAAAGCTTTGTCTCTCTGGAACTGCTGGCTCACCTTTTTAAAGTACCGACACCGAAAGACGATATCGACGGTTCAATGGTTTCATCAATCTACTACATAGAGAAAGACTTGCAAAGAATAGTGGACTATTGTGAAAAAGATGTCTTAACTTTGGCAAATATTTTCCGGCGCATGCGTCAGGAAGATTTGTTGAAAAGGTATATCAATTTAGATTAAAAAATGAAATTTACAGACGATCAGATTGCTGACATTGGTGAAGAGATCATCAATGTCTTAAAAACCGTATATGACCCTGAAATTCCGGTAGATATCTATGAATTAGGACTGGTTTACGATGTTCAGATTTCCGATGATGCGGATGTTAAGATCATCATGACCCTTACCACGCCAAACTGCCCTGTTGCAGAAACGCTTCCTCAGGAAGTAAAAGATAAGGTAGCAGAAGTAGAAAATGTAAAAAGCGTCGATCTCGAACTTACATTTGAACCGAGCTGGAATAAAGATATGATGAGTGAGGAAGCTAAATTTGAGCTGGGAATGCTTTAATTTAATGTCTTAACATACTAAAGCTGCCAAAAGGCAGCTTTTTTTATTGATAAATGAAAACCATTGTCTGTACAAGATCTGGATGAAGGCTTTTCGCCACAGGACAATTATGTGCCGTTTCTTCTATAAATTCTTTTTCCTCATCAGAATACGAATCTGGAAACACAAAATTGCATACAATTTCGCCAATTCTCCTAGGATCGCCCTTCATTATTTTTTGAAGATTACAATACGCGCCATCAATATTTATATTTTTATCCCTTCCTAAAATAGCAATTGTCGTAAGAGCACATTCAGCTAAAGACGTTGCGCAAAGATCAGTTGGAGAAAACCTTTCCCCTTTTCCGTGATTGTCCGTAGGAGCATCACTCTCAATCATCGTACCTGATTGCAGGTGTTCAGCAGAACATCTTAAGTCTCCTGTATATATAATTTTTGAAGTCATCTGTTATCTATTTTAATTAAAAATGAAAAATATCTTTTGCTTTATTGTAGGCACTTTCAAAGTTCAGCAGATTCAGCTTATGCTCTGCTTTTTCCACACTCATGAAGTTGATTACCTGTTCAGTAGGCATATTTCCTACCAGATCGTCTTTTGCCATAGGACATCCTCCGATACCTTTAATGGCACTGTCGAATCTCCTGCAACCCTGATCATATGCCGCTTTTAATTTAGAATAAGAATCTTCATAGCGGTTATGAAAATGTCCTCCAAAATTGATTTCCGGATATTTTGCAGGAATTTTCTCAAATAAAAGAGCAATGGTTTCCGGTGTTGCAACTCCCGTAGTATCAGACAGTAATATATCTTTAATTCCTATTTCTGAAAATCTTTGAGCCCAGAAATCTACATCTTCCCACTTCCACATTTCTCCGTAAGGATTTCCAAAGGCCATTGAAAAATAGATATTCAGCTGTCGGTTTTCGCTTTTTACCAATTCCAGCATTCTGATAATTTCGTTAAAAGCTTCTTCCTGGCTTTTATTAGTATTTCTGTGCTGAAAAGTTTCAGAGATAGAAAATGGAAATCCGATAATGTCTACGGATTGGTGTTTCAGGGCCTTTTCTGCACCGCGGTAATTTCCGATAATAGCAGAAACTTTCGTATTAGACCTTGACTTATCAATATTTTCTGCAACTTCAGCAGAGTCGGCCATCTGCGGAATTGCTTTGGGAGAAACGAAGCTCAGGCAATCCAACACATCAAAACCAACATCCATCAGGGAGTTGATATAATCTATTTTTTTATCTGTGGGGATGAATTCACCCCAACCCTGCATTGCATCGCGCGGACATTCAGTAAGGAACATTTTTTACTTTTAGATTTTCTCAAATATAATAAAACTAAACTATTTAGTTTCATAACAAACAAATCTACCATTATTTTGATTCTCAAACATTTATAAATCATTTATAATTTCGATTAGGTATATCCGCTTACAAATAACCCGTTCTGAGCCTCAAATTCGTTAACTTTGCCACAAATTTATACTAATAATGAGCGCAATAGAATTCAACCCTTTATGGAAAGAAAAGTTACTGAACCGTTTTCTTACGTATGTAAAAATATATTCAACCAGTGATGCCGAGAGCGAAACCACCCCTTCTACGGAAAGACAGTGGAATATCGCCAACTATATTGCTGAAGAGCTGAAAACAATTGGTCTTGAAGAGGTGTCTATCGATGAAAATGGTTATATTATGGGATATGTCCCTTCAAACCTGGATAATAATGACCAACCAACCATTGGGTTTATTTCGCATTATGATACTTCCCCGGATTTCAGCGGGGAAAATGTAAGACCTCAGGTTTGGGAAAACTATGACGGAAGCGATCTTGTTTTAAACCATACGACCGGATTTACCTTATCTCCTTCAAAATTTGAAGGTTTAAAAAAATATGTCGGTCAGACGTTGATCACTACTGACGGAAACACACTACTGGGAGCCGATGATAAAGCCGGCTGTGCGGAAATCGTGACCGCTGCAGAATATTTAATTGCGCATCCTGAAATCAAGCATGGAAGAATTGCCGTAGGATTTACGCCGGATGAAGAAATAGGAAGAGGAGCCCATAAATTTGATGTGGCGAAATTCGGGGCAGAATTTGCATACACGATGGATGGCGGTGAAGTTGGAGAACTGGAATATGAAAACTTCAATGCAGCAGGAGCGGTAGTAAAAATCCATGGATTAAGTGTACATCCTGGTTACGCTTACGGCAAAATGGTGAATGCTGCTTTATTAGCTTCCGAATTTGCCCAAATGCTTCCGGCGAACGAAACTCCAGCAACGACAAAAGGTTTTGACGGATTTTATCATTTAATGGATTTAAACGCAGATATTTCTGAAGCTAAACTTCAATACATTATCCGTGATCACGATGCTAAAAAATTTGAGGATAGAAAAAAATTCATGGAAGAAAAAATTGCTGAATTTAATCAAAAGCATGGCGAAGGTACTGCCGAAATCGAAATTAAGGAGCAATACAGAAACATGAAGCAGCAGTTTGAAGGTAAAATGTACATCATCGACCGCGCTGCAGCAGCCATGAAAGAGGCGGGAATTGAGCCTAAAATCAAAGCCATACGAGGCGGAACAGACGGCGCTCAACTGTCTTATATGGGATTACCTTGTCCAAATATTTTTGCGGGAGGAATCAATTTCCACGGACCGTATGAATATGTAGCTCTGGAAAGCATGCAAAAGGCAATGGAAGTAATCCTGAATATTGTGAAAGCGTAAAATATTGGAATACTTAACTGAAATCAACTTTGTCAAAGTTCAGAACTTTGACAAAGTTTTTTAGTATGAGAGATATCCTTTACTAAATCTAGTTTCAGGATTTTTTACTATATGTTCTAAAAATCTTTTTTCGCAGGCTCCAAATTCCAAAAAGTTCAACCTACCTTGTCTTAAGGTCATGTGATTTGGTCCACTTTCATAATCCAAGTTAAAGTCACCATCATCTTCCCAAAAGCAAACAAGGCAAATTTCATAATGTCCTCTTTCTTCAAGCGTATAATATCCGCAACAATAACATTGCACATTCAGATTAGTAATTTCTTCATTCATAAATTTAAATTATAAAAACCACTACAAAGCAGTAGTCTCAAAATTAAATAAATTTTATTCGTTTTGCTGATTTCCTAAAAACGCATCCCAACCCTGCGCCGTCAAGGCAATCAATTGATTGGAACCTCTTGCCACCATAAAATTTCCATCTTCTTTTTCAACAGCATGGCCAATGATGGTGAAGTCCGGATGGTTTTTAATTTTATCAAAATCGTTTGGTGAAATCGTGAACAACAATTCATAATCTTCGCCTCCGCTTAAAGCGGTTACTACAGGATTTAAGTTAAACTCATCCGCTGTGGAAATTGTCAGGCTATCCATAGGAATCTTTTCTTCATACAATCTGAACCCTACTGCGGACTGATCCGACAGATGGAGAATTTCCGAAGCCAGGCCGTCCGAAATATCGATCATGGAAGTTGGTTTAATATCCAGCTGTTCCAACATACCTTTTACATCGGTTCTTGCTTCCGGCTTCAGCTGTCTTTCAAGAATATAATCGTAGCCTTCCATTTCAGGCTGCATATTAGGATCGGCAAGGAAAACCGCATGTTCTCTTTCCAGAATCTGAAGTCCCATGTAAGCGCCCCCTAAATCTCCGGTTACGACTAAAAGATCATTTGGTTTCGCCCCACTTCTTTTAACAATATTTTCCTCATTCTCCATTCCGATTGCTGTGATGCTCATCACCAAACCGGCATTAGAACTCGTTGTATCTCCGCCAATTAAGTCAATTTTGTATCTTGAGCAAGCTGCCTGAATTCCGGAATAAATTTCCTCTAATGCTTCCACCGGAAAACGGTTGGAAACAGCCAAAGAAACAAGAATCTGGGTTGGAGTGGCATTCATCGCTGCAATATCGCTCAGGTTTACGACAACAGCTTTATAGCCGAGGTGTTTCAGCGGAACATATCCCAAATTGAAATGGACACCTTCAGCCAAAACATCCGTTGTAAGGACTACTTTTTTATTTTCAGGATTGATGACAGCAGCGTCATCTCCAATTCCAAGTTCCGAAGAACTGTTAGACAAAGAAAATTGCTCTGTCAAATGCTTTATCAGACCAAATTCTCCTAATTTCGAGATGGGGGTTAGTTCCTGTGATTTATCTTCAAACATATCTTTACAATATAAGTAATAAATAATTAGTAATGAGTACCATTAATATGAAACTCAAACATTTAAACCTTAAATTCAGCCGGATCAATATTATGCGGATGGAAAGGAAACTTTTTAAAATCTTCCCTAGAAAGCACCTCCGTTTCCGCAGTTTTATATTTGTTCATGGCTTCTACTACATCATCCGGCGGAGTAGTCATTTTTCTGAGCATCATATCGATCCAAACTCCTGTAGCTTCGGAAGTAGCACAATGTACGCCGTCCGGCGTATAAAATTTGTGAAGGAATCTGTAGATGGAAGAATCTTCCGAGCACCCATCGATTTCAACACTTACAATTACTGTCTGATCGGCATAAATTTCTTTAAAAAAAGAATACCGCTCATGCAAAATCACCGGCCCGATTCCCCATCTGCTCAATTGGGTTACACCCATTTTTTCCTTCGTCATGAATGCCATTCTCGCCTGTGCACAGTATTGCACATAGGATGAATTGGCCAAATGTTTGTTCGCATCAAGATCGCTCCAGCGTACTTCGAATGTATGGTAGAATATCATTTAATTTTGTTTTATATATGAATTTAATTTCACCGCAAAAGTCACATAAGATCTTAGAACAAAATATTCTAAATATATCGCGTAGAAGTTCACATAAGCTGAAAATCAAAGATTTTCATCAACTCATATGTTTTTTCTGATGTTTAAAGGCAACTTTAATGACTTTTGTGGTTAATAATTTTCACTCTAAAAATGAAAAATTATATTCTTCAAAATTACTCAAATAAGATGGTTTATAAAAATTGTAGTTTTGCAAAAATAATCCTGAGCATAGGATTACAAGGAATATGAAACAAATCATCATTATCGGAGGTGGCGCTGCAGGATTTTTCTGTGCCGCCAACCTTAACGCAACGAAGTATAAAATTACTATTCTCGAACAGAATTCGGATGTTCTCCAAAAGGTAAAAATTTCAGGAGGAGGCCGGTGTAATGTTACCCATGCCTGTTTTGACCCGAGAGAGCTGGTTCAATTTTATCCCCGTGGAAATAAAGAATTGCTCAGTGTTTTTACCCGATTCCAGCCAGGTGATACGATGGAATGGTTTGAAAACCGAAAAGTTTCGTTAAAGATTGAAGGTGACAACCGTGTTTTCCCGGAAAGCAATTCTTCACAGACGATCATTAATGCAATGCTTAATGAAGTTCAAAGCAAAAACGTAGAAGTAAAGACCAAATGCTCGGTTAAAGAAATTGAAAAACAGGATGAGAGATATGTGGTAAAAACAAGTTTGGGTGATTTTGAGGCGGACTATATCATTTATACCACCGGAAGCTCACCAAAATCTTTAAAAATGATTGAAAGTTTAGGACACAACAGTATTGACCCGGTTCCTTCACTTTTCACTTTTAATATTAAAGATGACTTGCTGAAAGATTTGGCGGGTACGAGTTTTGAAATGGCAGAAACATCCATTCCGAGATTAAAAACGGAAGAAAGCGGACCATTGCTGATCACACATTGGGGGCTTTCAGGACCGGCAATTCTTAAAATTTCTGCCTGGGAAGCGATTAATCTGGCGAAGATGAAATATAATTTCGAAATCGAGGTTAATTTTATTTCAAGATCAATTGATGATGCGGAAGAAGTCTTCCAGCAATTCAAACAATCCAATCCTAAAAAAACAATCGGACAGTCGAAAATTTTTGATATCACAAACCGTTTCTGGCAAAGAATCCTGGAAGTTTCCAATATCGATCTTAATAAGCAAGTTGCTAATCTTTCAAAAAAGGAAATGGACAGAATTGTGGAAAATCTTTGTAAAAAGAAGTTTCAGGTAACCGGAAAATCAACATTTAAAGATGAGTTTGTTACTGCCGGAGGTGTTGATTTAAAAGAAATTAACTTCAAAAATATGTCTTCAAAAATTTTACCTAATTTTTACATCGCAGGAGAAGTCCTGAATATTGATGCCGTAACCGGAGGCTTTAATTTCCAGGCATGCTGGAGTGAAGCGTGGCTGATTGCGCAGGATTTGAATAATTTATAATAAATAATGCCATGAGCAAATTGTTAATATTCTCTTTACTTATTATTTCTGTCACAGCATTATCGCAAGAAGGTATTTCATCTAATCAGAAAAAAGAGAAATCTGAGAACACTTATGATAGCGTCTATCCCCGCGGAGAGTATAATTTTAGGCAAAAGTTTTATGAAATTTTTGACAGAGATAAAGTCTACGGAAAAGGAATAACAAGATCCGAAACAACATTTATCGTTACTTCAGAAGGAGAGCTCACCAACATTAAAACAACCGGAACGAACATTTCTATGAATAACGAAATGAGGCGAACAATTACAGAAATGTCCAAATTCAAATGGATTCCAAAGAAGCAGGCCGGGAAACCAATCGATTCTAAGTATAGATTCCCGATTACAATAACTTTCACAGAAGATTAGAAATGCTTTCAGTCAAAAAAAATATTCCTAATATCTTAAAAGTCCTTCTCATTATAGGATTCGGGTATTTCTTTTGGCTGATGCTGAAAATCACGCTGGAATATATTCCAATAAAAACAGAGGTGAGTTTTCTGCTGATTAAGCAAACGGAAGTTTCCGAAAGACCGGAATATCTTTATTTCTTCTACACCCATGTTTACACGAGCATTTTTGTATTGCTCAGTGGTTTTTTAGCAATTTTAAGAAAAGATTTCGGATTAAAAAATTTCCATAAAAATATCGGAAAATTGTACATTTTTCTGATTCTCATATTTGCTGCACCTTCCGGAATTTATATGGGAATATTTGCCAACGGCGGAATCTATTCTAAAATTTCATTTGTGCTGTTAGGCTGTTTATGGTGGATTTCAACTTTCCAAGCCTATCAAATGGCTCGGCAGAAAAGATTTAAAGAACACAAACAATGGATGTGGCGGAGCTTTGCCCTTTCGCTTTCTGCAATTACATTGAGAATGTGGAAAGTAATCATCGTGTATTTATTTCACCCAAACCCAATGGATGTATACCAAATTATTGCATGGCTGGGCTGGATTCCGAATATTTTATTCATAGAATATTTAATTGCAAAAAAATATATTTAAATTCAACCATTAAAAAACAACAATTGCATATGAAAAATTTAAAATTATTTTTGACAGCTTCCCTTCTGGTAAGTTTAGCGGGATGTAAAAAGGAAGCAAAAACCATCGATAACAAGAACGACAGTTTAATGGTAAAGAAAGATTCTGTTGCTCTCCCTGAGATTCATAAAGAATATTATGGAATTTACATGGGAGATTTTGCCGGAAGAGAGATGATTAGTCCTGAAATTGGAGAAGAATATGAAGGGGATGTTTACAAAAGAATAGCCCTGAAAATCAATAGAATCACAAAAGACAGCGTGTACGGACAAAGCATTGTGGAGGGAAACCAGCGACCTTTTCGCGGTGTTTTTAATGAAGCTGCAAAATCTTTCATCCTTGATGAACCGGGAAATGATAAAACCGACGGAAGGTTTGAGGTAAAACTCAATAATGACAGTCTTACCGGAACGTGGAATGCATTTAATAAAACCGCAGTAAAAGCGCCGTCGAAAAAGTTGAAACTCATTAAAAAAGAATTTGTTTACAATCCGAATTTTATGCTCAGTCCCGATAATGATCTCATCGACTGGGAAAACCCTAAAAACTTTGTGGAAAAATATACGGATGAAGAAACAGGAAAAACGGAAACCTACACGGCATCGAAAAACAGAATTGCTTCTGATGCCGTTTTCAACATCAACGCTTCTAAACAGAAATTAACGGAAAAAGACCTTAAAAATCTCCGTAAGCTGGATATGGAAATCATTAAAAATTCCGTGTTTGCACGTCACGGCTATTCTTTCAAAAAAGCGACGTACCGTAATTTCTTTGAGCAGACCGACTGGTACATTCCGGTTTCTGATAATATAGACAACGATCTTTCTGCTCTGGAAAAACAAAATGTAGCTTTACTGAATCGTTTCATTAAGTATGCAGAGGATAAATACGACAGTTTCGGAAGATAATTTTTTATTTTTTGGGAACAAAAGGAAAGAGCAGCAGACATCCCGCGGCGTAGCACACAATATCGATCCAGGAAAAAGAATTTCCGACGATTATATACATGATGCTTCCTCGCTGTAAGCCTAGTTTTTCGGCAATGCTGAAATATTGCGCCCATTCTACCAGACATGAAAACAAGAAAATTCCAAGAATGAGGTTGTGATTGTTTTTAATGATAATGAATGATTTAACGAGCGTAAAAAGCAGCATGACAACCAATACATCTCCAAGATAAGCCCTTACGAAGAATATTTTATTAAATACTGTGGCGATCAACACCTCTATGATAAAAATGCATAAGCTAATCAGGAAATAAATAAGGTTAAATTTTAAATTGATCATCCGAATGATTATTTGCTGCAATGATATTGAATTTTCAGTATTTATGAGCTTTGATTTCTATTTTTTTGTTGAAGACTTGGTAAACATATTTTTTGAAGATTTGTTTTAGGTTCGGCGCCTGCGGCGCCGAACCTAAAACAATCAACTCAAAATTAACATTTTCTTATTTCCCCGGACAATTTCTTCGGTGTTATTTTTGCTGCTTAAATTCATCAAATATATTTAAATCATGAAGAAGATTTTGTTAGTTTTAGCGGTGCTGTTCAGTACTTTCTTATTTTCGCAGTCGGAATACCGCTCCGTTTCACAGCTGCCGGATTATGAAATTTTAAAAAAGAAGATGAAGCTTGATGATGTTGTTACCAGGGCAGATACCCCTCCCGAATTTCCCGGAGGGATGGAAAATTTCAAAAGGCAGTTTGCAGAAAAAATGGATATTATTGATGTAAAGTCCAAAAGTATCGACACAAAAGTTTATTTCATTGTAGAGAAAACGGGATATGTACGATCTGTAACGGCAACTGGAAGCGATAAAAAACATTCTGATGCTGCAGAAGCGGCCGTGAGAAGATTATTTGTAAAATGGAAGCCGGCAACAGTAAACGGCGAACCTGTACGCTACCTATATACTTTTTCATTGACATTGAAGAAATCTTAAAACTCAATTTAAATATTTATATTTGGCAAATTTAATCATGAAAAGACTTTTAATTTGTCTGTCTATACTATTTTACCAAGTATATTTTTCACAGGCGGCTTCTGAAGCTTCAATATCTTATTCTGTTCCGGAGGATATTGCCCAGAAATTTAATTATGAAGCATGGAATGATGAAAACAAATTAATGACTATTCCCGAGTTTCCCGGAGGAATCAGCGAATTTAGAAAAGAATTTGCCAATAATTTTGACACATCCGCACTCCAAAAAGTAAAAGGACAGGTTTCAACAATCGTTTATTTTTCGATAGAAACGGATGGAAAAATTTTACAGGTTTTTGCTCAGGGCAATAACGCTGAATTTAATCAGGAAGCTGAAAGAACAGTCCGGAGCATTAAGAAAACATGGACCCCCGCGAAAAAAAACGGAGCCCCTATTCGATATATCTTTCAAGTGCCTTTAAAAATGCAATTTGAATAATAAGAAGCATTCCATTTAAATCAACATTTAATACATCTTTGCCAAAACTTTATCCGTGAAAATAATAACAATATTCTGTTTCTTTTTTTACATTTTCATCTCCGCCCAAGAACAACCCCTGCCAACTGCTGAACTTAATGAACTTTTGATGGTGGAGAGAAATGGGAGAGCAAAAATTGAATCAGAAAAACCAGCCGCATTCCCAGCAGGAGCAGATGCATTGAAAAATAGGATTGTGAAAAATTTCAGAATGCGAAAAATCATCAGTAATGCAGAAACAGAAACCTGCCAAATTAGTTTTATTATTGATAAAGAAGGTTCGATGGTCGATGTAAAAGCTTCCGGATCCAATGAGAGCTTTAACAGGGAAGCCGAGAGGGCCATTTTAAAAATTAAGGATAAATGGATTCCCGGTGAATTGAATGGTGAAAAAGTCCGTTGTAGATTTCGTATTCCTTTAACAATTAGTTTTGCTAAATAAATATGAACTTATCCGCCAATCATTTTTTTGATGGCGTTCAGCTTCATTAAAGCCTCTATCGGCGTTAATGTGTTGATATCAATCTTCGTAAGTTCCTCACGGATATTTTCCAGAACAGGATCATCCAGCTGGAAGAACGAAAGCTGCATGTTTTCTTCGGTTACCCTTTTGATACTTTCCGAAGAACTTCCTTGTGTACGGCTGGCCTCCAGGGTTTTCAGGATCTCATTGGCTCTGTTGACAACCTTTGCAGGCATTCCGGCTAGTTTGGCGACGTGAATCCCGAAGCTGTGCTCGCTTCCGCCCGGAATCAGCTTTCTTAAAAATATAATATTGCCTTTATTCTCCTGAATAGAAACGTGGAAATTTTTAACCCTTTCAAAATTCACCGTCATTTCATTTAATTCATGATAATGTGTGGCAAATAAGGTCTTGGCTTGAGTAGGATGCTGATGAAGATACTCTGCAATAGCCCATGCAATGGAAACCCCGTCATACGTGGAAGTTCCGCGCCCGATTTCATCTAAAAGGATCAGGCTTCGTTCCGAAATATTATTAAGGATATTGGCAGCCTCGTTCATTTCAACCATGAAAGTTGATTCTCCTGCAGAAATATTATCCGTGGCCCCGACTCTGGTGAAAATCTTATCCAGAATTCCGATTTCAGCATATTTTGCCGGAACAAAACTTCCGATCTGCGCCATCAGGCAGACAATTGCTGTTTGACGTAGAATAGCTGATTTACCCGCCATATTCGGTCCTGTCACCATAATGATCTGTTGAGAATCTTTATCCAGATAAATATCATTCGGAATATATTTCTCCCCCAAAGGAAGAGCATTTTCAATGATCGGGTGTCTTGCTTCTTTCAGATCAATCGCAAAACTTTCGTTGAGAACGGGTTTTGTATAACTTTCGGAAACAGCCAGTTCAGAAAGTCCTACCGCCACATCAAGCTGCGCAATGATATTCGAGTTCTGCTGGATCTGATCCATGTAAATAATGGTATCTCCGCAAACTTTTCTGTACAGCTGATTTTCAAGAACCCCGATTTTCTCTTCTGCCCCTAAAATCTGGTTTTCATATTCTTTAAGTTCCTCCGTAATATATCGTTCTGCATTGACGAGAGTTTGCTTTCTGAGCCAGTCTGCCGGAACTTTATCTTTATGAGTATTTCTTACTTCAATATAATATCCGAAAACGTTATTAAAATCAATTTTAAGGCTGGAAATTCCTGTTCTTTCAATTTCACGCTGACACATTTCATCCAGAAAACCGCGGCCTTTTGACTGTAATCCTCTCAATGTGTCCAGCTCTTCAGAGATTCCTTCTTTAATCACATTTCCTTTAGCAAGATTTACCGGCAATTCATCATTCAGATGATTCTGAAGGCATTTTATCAATTCTTCCTGATCATACAAAGGATCCAGCCACGCCAACACATCGGCATGAGGATGAAGCAATCCTTTGATTTTATGAATATTAATAAGACTCTGACGAAGATATCCCAGTTCTTTCGGGGAAATTTTTTCTGCTGCCAGTTTTCCCATCAGCCGGTCAAGATCCGAAATAGATCTTAGCAGTTGGGAAATTTCATATTTAAGGTGATCATTTTCATTTAAAAAGTCAATTAAAGCAAGTCTTCTGTTGATTTCATTAACAGACTTCAGCGGTAAAATAATTCTTCTTCTCAACAGCCTTCCTCCCATTGGTGTAGAGGTTCTGTCTATAATGTCGAGTAAAGATTTTCCCTGTGCACTGCTTGGATAGACAATTTCAAGATTTCTCAGCGTAAAATTATCCATCATCAGAAAATCTTCCTGCGGAATAATCTGAATTTTCGTAATGTGAGATAGTAAATTGTGATGCGTATCTTCAACCAGATAAGCAAAAATAGCACCGGCTGCAGTAATGGCCAGCTGCTGATTTTCAATTCCAAAACCTTTTAATGAATTGGTTTTAAAATGATTGGTAAGCTTTTCGTAGGCAAAATTATACTGATAGGCCCAGTCTTCCAATTTGAAAGCACTTCTGTTTTTAATCTGCTCCGGAATCTGAACACTTCTTTGGTAAATGATTTCACTAGGGTCGAAGGTATGGACAATATGAAGCAGCTTTTCCAGATTTCCTTCACTTACCAAAAATTCACCGGTAGAAATATCCACCAGCGCAATCCCGAATTTTTCTTTTTCTTTATGAAGGGAAAGCAGAAAGTTATTCTTCTTCGAATTAAGAACCTGGTCATTAAACGTAACACCCGGAGTAACCAGTTCCGTTACCCCTCTTTTTACAATTCCTTTGACCATTTTCGGGTCTTCCAGCTGATCGCAGATGGCGACTCTCATTCCGGCTCTCACCAGTTTCGGCAAATAAGAATCTACGGAATGATGCGGAAATCCCGCCAGTTCAATATGCCCTTCTCCGTTGGCTCTTTTGGTGAGAACAATTCCTAATATCTGAGATGTTCTAATGGCATCCTGGCCAAACGTTTCATAAAAATCTCCTACCCTGAATAGTAAAAGCGCATCAGGATATTTCGCCTTGATGGTATTGTACTGTGTCATTAAAGGAGTTTCTTTCTTCGCTGCTTTTGCCATTAAAATTCTGTCTTAAAATTGGTCGGTAAAAATAGGAAATAAAATATTAGCAGTAAAGTGCTTTATGATTTCTCACGGATCACACATCACACAAATAATTGAATGTTTTTTGTTAAAAAAAATATTCAATCTGTGAAAATCAGTAAAATCTGCGGGAAATAGCTAACCGTTATGTTTAGCCAAAGCCTCCGAGCTCTTCTCATACGCCCATTTCTGCTTGTAATTCACCCATTTCGCTTTGAAAAGTTTTCTCATAAGCTTATCCGTATACCGCATAATAAATACATGATACAGCATATTGGCAAAAACAGCAGGCTTGTTGGGCAGCGCACGAAGCGACATCGAAAATCCGGGCTCAAGATACCTGTTGAAATGCCAGAAACCTCCGGGAATAAAAAGCGCATCACCATGTTCCATAAAAATTTCGTAGCCTTGCGCATATTTTAATGCTGGAAATTTTTCGTAATCAGGATTTTCGTAATCCACCTCATAGATCGTATGAACCGACAACGGTACTTTATACAAATAGGCAGACTGCTTCTGATCAAACAGCAGTATTCTTTTCTTCCCTTCAAAATGAATATGCAGAAAATCTCCCAAATCAACATCATAATGCATCAGAACGTGAGCATCACTTCCTCCGAAAAACAATGTGGGAAGTCTTTTAAAAAACTTCATTCCCAAATCCGGGTAGCTAAAGTTTTTTAGAAGCTCCGGAAGACGGTCGGTAATAATATAAAAGAAAATACGCAGATCGGAAGGTTTATTTCTAATGGTATCGATATAATCCTTCATTTTCATGTGGGTAACGGGAGCATCGGAACTTTTAGAAGCATCTGCCGGTTTATTATCATACAGCGGAACATCCTGCTCACCTGCTTTTTCACGGATAAAATCAAAATTCCATTTGTCGAAAGCCTCCCACCGGCTTGCGAAATTTTTAATTAGGAGCGGCTTATGCTTTTTAAAATAATTTTTCTGAAATTCTTCTTTGGTGATATCAGTGACAACATCTACGTTTCCGAGGATCATTTGGTGTGGTGTTTTAATTGCGAAATAAAAGTACTGTTTTTTTAAAATTCTGGAAAACTTTTCGCCCTTTATTACTAATAATTCTGATCAGTATTACTTCAGTAAAAACAACAGAAGTGAGATAACTCCCCCAAAAAATATTACGGCACAGCCCTGCGGCGTTTTACCTTTTCTTCTTTTCGTTCCGAAAGTTCTTACATAATGCCCGCTCACCCATTTTCCGTCTTTTCTAAAGTGTCCTTTTCTGTAATATCCCATAGTATTCGTTTTTTAGCAAAGAAAAAATGAATACTCTTACAAAATTTATGGTTTTCCGTAAAACAAAAGTAAAAGCGAAATTTTATATTTGTACCACCAACCGATCGTATGAGAGTTTACAATACCAAACATTTCCTGAAAATCCTTTTCAGCCTTCATAAAAGCGATACCCTGAAAATTCTTTTTCCGACTATGGTTCTGATAGGATTATATTCTTGGGGAATTCAATATCTAGAGGTGGAGCACCTTCATCTTTCTTCGAAATCACCTATCAGCAATGTGAGTATGATTCATTCTCTTTTGGGATTTGTGCTTTCTCTGCTCTTAGTTTTCAGAACAAATACTGCCTATGACAGATGGTGGGAAGGAAGAAAGCTTTGGGGAAAGCTTGTTAATGATTCAAGAAACTTTGCCATCAAAATCAATACGATTCTTGCCGACGACCGGAAAAATACCGATCAAATTGCCAGATACCTGAAATTTTTTCCGCATTTTCTGGCGAAACACCTTTCAAAAGAATCTACAAGACTGGCTCTGGATGAAGATTATTCTGAGATTGAAGAATACATCAAGCACCACGGACCCAGTGAAATTGTCATTCTTCTCACCCATAAACTGAACCGGCTTAAGAAAGAAGGTAAAATATCCGACATAGAAATGCTGTATCTGGATACGCAGCTTTCCGGGTTCCTTGATGTTTGTGGCGGATGCGAACGTATTAAAAACACACCCATTCCGTACTCTTATTCTTCATTCGTCAAAAAGTTTATCATCCTATATGTGCTCGCTTTACCGGTAGCATATGTTATTTCTATCGGACTTTTCATGATTCCGCTCACGGTTTTCGTATATTACGTGCTCATGAGCCTTGAGATGATCGCCGAAGAAATTGAAGATCCTTTCAATAATGATGAAAATGATATTCCGATGGAAACTATTGCACAAAATATTGAAAGAAGTGTTCATCAGATTATGTGCTCAGAAAAATAACAAATCTGGAAGCATTTAGAAATCGTACATATTTATAAATATTTAATAAAATAATACATTGGTACAGAAATTAAAACTGGAGGAGCTCAATAGAATTGACGTGGAAACCTTTAAGACGGTTGAAAAAATTCCGTTAATTGTTGTTCTCGACAATATCAGAAGTATGCACAATGTGGGAGCAACTTTCAGAACAGCGGATGCTTTTCTGATCCAAAAGATTATTCTCTGCGGAATTACGCCTCAGCCGCCTCACCGTGAAATCCACAAAGCAGCGTTGGGTGCAACAGAAAGTGTTGACTGGGATTATGAAAGTGATATCAATACCGTAATTACGGATTTGAAATCCCAGGGATTTGAAGTTGTGGGTATTGAACAAACAACAAACAGCGAAATGATTACGGATTTTAGTATTGATAAGTCTAAAAAATATGCCGTGATTTTAGGAAATGAAGTGGAAGGAATCAGCGATGAAGCATTGCCTCATATTGATTCATTTATTGAAATTCCTCAGCTGGGCACCAAGCATTCACTGAACGTAAGCGTTTGTGGCGGAATTGTAATGTGGGAGTTTGCAAAAGCCCTGAAATGAAAAAACTGCATATGTCTAAAAGACAGTGCAGTTTGAAATAAATCTAATAAAAAGTAAAAATGAAAGGCGACAAAGATACCTAATTTTTTGTCACAAACAAATTTTAAAATCATTTTTTTATTTTTTAGAGAAAAAAAGTTTGACTTTCGGAAAAAGTTTCGTTTAATTTTTTATAAATTAGCACAATGTTTATCAAGGAATATATCTCAAAAGACTTTCCGTGTTTTAGCCTCACTGACTCTATAGAATCAGCAAGGGATACGCTAGAAGCGTTTGGATATTCTCACATTTTTATCAAAAAATCCCATCATTTTTACGGAGCCCTTGCAGAAGATTTTCTTTATGAAGAAGAAGGTACTCTTAAAGATCTTGAACACCAGATCGAGCGCTTTGCCATTCTCGAAGACAACAATATTATGGATAGCATCAGATTGTTTTATACATTCAATGCCAATATAATTCCTGTGATCAACAAGAATGAAAAATACCTGGGGTATATAAGCTGTGAAGACATCTTTCAGGATCTTTCAAAATATCCACTGTTTTCCGAGTCAGGGGCCATCCTTACAATTGAGACGCCCGCAAGAAAATATTCCATGACGGAGATCGCCAACATTGTGGAAAGCAACAACTCCAAGTTTTACGGAGCGTTTATCAGCCACATGTCTGAAGATGTGATTCAGGTGACGATTAAGATCAGTAATGAAAATCTGAGTTCTATTGATGAAACATTCGACCGATACGACTATCGGATTGTACAAAAGTATTACTCTGATGAAAAATCAGATTTGTTTCAGGACAGGTTTGGGTTTTTCCAAAAATTTATAGAAATATAAAAACTAATGAAGGCAGCCATATATTCCCAAAAAAAAGATTTAGATACCTTTTTATATTTAAGCAAATTTATTTCAGAGCTTGAAAACAGGGGCGTAAAATCTGTTTTGTTTGATGAAATGGCTGAGGCACTTCAGTTTTCAAAAATTTTCGAAACCTTTAATTGTAAGCAGGATCTTCTGGACAAGGAAATCGATCTGTTCTTTACCTTCGGTGGAGACGGAACCATTGTAAATTCGTTAACCTTTATTGAAAATCTGGAAATTCCCATAGTGGGAGTAAACACCGGAAGACTGGGGTTCTTGGCAAGCTTTACCAAAGAAGAAGCCTTCAACGAGCTGGATTCCATCCTGAAAGGTGATGTTAAAACCAGCCGCCGCTCCGTCATTGAAGTAATATCGCCAGAAATGGAAGACTTTTTTCCATACGCTCTGAATGATGTTACCATTTCGCGAAAAGAAACCACTTCCATGATTACGGTAGATTCTTACATCAACAATGAGTTTCTCAATGTTTTCTGGGGAGACGGTGTTATTGTTTCCACTCCTACCGGCTCTACGGCATATTCGTTAAGCTGCGGAGGACCTATCATTTCCCCGAATAACGAAAACTTTGTGATCACCCCAATTGCCCCTCACAATCTTAACGTTCGTCCGTTGGTGGTGAATGATAAGGTGGAAATAAAATTCAAAGTGGAAAGCCGCGTACCACAGTACTCTCTTTCTCTGGATTCCAGACTGATACACATCGAAACAGACAAGGAAATCATCATTAAAAAAGCAGACTTCCAGATTCTTCTCGTACAGCTGAATAATTTGAGCTTCTACGAAACCATCCGCCAGAAGCTGCTTTGGGGCAAAGACAAAAGAAATTAGCAATTAAGCAAAAATGATTACCTTTACAGGAATTTTACAAACCCTAATAATTTATATTAAAAAGTAAAACATGAGCAGAATTTTCCCGGCAGGAGTTGCCACAGGTCAATTAGTTACTGATATTTTTCAGCATGCTAAAGAAAACAAATTTGCATTACCAGCAGTAAACGTAATTGGTTCAAGCAACGTAAACGCGGTTTTGGAAACTGCAGCAAAACTAAACTCTCCTGTTATTATTCAGTTCTCTAACGGAGGTGCTGCTTACAATGCAGGAAAAGGATTAAGCAATGACGGACAGAAAGCTGCCATTTTGGGAGCTATTGCCGGAGCAAAACATATTCATACCCTTGCAGAAGCTTACGGAGCAACTGTAATCCTTCATACCGACCACTGTGCAAAAAAATTATTGCCTTGGATCGACGGATTGATGGATGCTAACGAAGAATTCTACAAGCAGACAGGAAAATCTCTTTATTCTTCTCACATGCTGGATCTTTCCGAAGAGTCTTTAGAAGAAAACCTTGAAACTTCCGCTCAATATTTCGAAAGAATGGCGAAAATGCAGATGACTCTTGAAGTGGAAATCGGTGTTACCGGAGGGGAAGAAGATGGTGTTGATAATTCTGACGTAGACAATTCAAAATTATATACTCAGCCTGAGGATGTAGCTTATACTTACGAAAAATTGAAAGCTATTTCTGAAAACTTTACCATTGCTGCGGCATTCGGAAATGTTCATGGAGTTTACAAGCCAGGAAACGTGGTTCTTACTCCTAAAATTTTGGATAATTCCCAGAAATACGTTCAGGAAAAATTCGGAACTGCTGCTAAGCCGGTAAATTTCGTATTCCATGGAGGTTCAGGATCAACTTTGGAGGAAATCAGAGAAGCAATCGACTACGGTGTGATTAAAATGAATATAGACACAGATCTTCAATTTGCTTACACAGAAGGTATCAGAGATTATATGATCAATAATATTGATTACCTTAAAGCTCAGATCGGAAATCCTGAAGGAGAAGAAAAACCGAACAAGAAATTCTATGACCCGAGAGTTTGGGTAAGAAAAGGAGAAGAAACATTCTCTAAGAGACTTGTTCAGGCATTTGAAGATTTAAATAACGTAAATACGCTTAAATAAAAAATTATTAATGATAAGTGATGATAGATAATTAATTCTAATTAACCGTTTTTCATCATTTATCATTTATTTTTCATCAATTATATAAACAATATGGCATTCGAGTGGTTTAAGAGAAAGGCACAAAATATTACGACCTCTACTGATCAGAAGAAAGACGTTCCCAAAGGTCTTTGGCATCAGACACCGTCAGGAAAAATCGTGGAGCATGACGAACTGAGAAGAAACAATTACGTTTCTCCTGAAGATGGATTTCATGTAAGAATAGGAAGTGCAGAATTCTTTGAAATCCTTTTTGACGAGGGCAAATTCACAGAACTGGACGCTAATGTTGAAAGTATTGACATTCTGAACTTTAAAGATACAAAACCATATGCAGACCGTCTGAAGGAAGTTAAGGCCAAAACAAAACTTACCGACTCTATCAGAAATGCCGTAGGTACTGTAAAAGGAACTAAAATGGTAGTTTCCTGTATGGACTTCGCTTTCATTGGAGGTTCTCTGGGTTCTGTAATGGGAGAAAAGATCAGAAGAGCCATAGACTACTGTATCGAGAAAAAACTTCCGTATATGATCATCTGCCAATCCGGTGGAGCGAGGATGCAGGAAGCAACTTACTCTCTGATGCAGTTGGCTAAAGTTCAGGCCAAACTGGCTCAGCTTTCTGAAGCAGGGCTTTTATACATCGCTTACCTGTGTGACCCTACTTTTGGAGGAATCACCGCATCTTTTGCAATGACAGCTGATATCATTATGGCTGAACCAGGTGCACTCATTGGTTTTGCAGGACCAAGGGTAATTCGCGAAACGATCGGAAGAGATTTACCGGAAGGGTTCCAGACTTCGGAATTCCTTCAGGAAAAAGGATTCGTTGATTTTATCGTAAAAAGAACGGAAATTAAAGATACCGTTTCCAAAACTGTAAATCTGCTAACGGTAAAAGCATAATTTTAACAAAATACAGCAATCTCTCTCTGAACAGGAGAGAGATTTTTTATTGATGAGAACGTTCAGAATATTTTTCAATACGATCCGGAGCATGAGCTTTAAAAAGATCACGCGCCTTTTATCGCTTGTTCTTCCTCATCCTTTTTATTCTTTGTTAAGTTTTTATGCGACCCTCCAGGCCTACTCCATTGCGCAGAAGAAATTTCCAAAAACCGCTTCTACCAATGGGATTGGAAATGCTTTCAGACATGCATTATGGTGTTGCTTTATCATGATGTATTGCTGTAAGATTTCCTCACCAGAGAAAGCACTTGCCTTCTGCAAACGGATGACCGATCTTCACGAAGAACTATTTCCCAATAAACCGCTGGAAACCAAAATGGATCTTCACAACAACAAAATCGGAATGGATTACTTCATGGAACTGCTTCCCGGAATCCATCGCCAGTTTTTTGAAAAAAGCTTTTTTATTGATGGCTTGGAAAAGAAAATGAAAGATGCTAAAGTCCTCAAAAATCTTGATGATGATTTCGAAGGTTTTTTGGTGTACCTGGATGAAAAATAAATTCAAACCATTAAGGAGAATTAAGGTTTTAAGCTTAATTAAGATAAATCATTCTGATTTTTAGGCTTTCCTTAATATTCTTAATTTCTTATTGAATCTTAATGGTTCAAATAAATAAAAGTTTTTTCAAGTTTTACTCATAATTTATTATCTTTTCTCAAATTTTTAATTTAATCAGATGGTTCTAAGCAGAATTTGGTCGGCTTTCATTATTGTGGCCATTGCCATTGCCAGTATAAAATACATTTCGTCAAGCCATTATAAAACCATATTCAATGATATGGTGGTGGGAAAAGGCGGCGATACGGTACAGGTTGCCACACAAAAAATAAATGCCGTTTCACCAATTGTGCGCGACAGTTTGATGAAAAAACCCGACTTTGCGGACAACAGAATTCACTACAAGACCGATTCTCTGAAACAGGAGGTACAAGTTTATCGTGTTCAGGAGGCAGACGGTGTAATCGGGACTTCAGAAACTGCCGTAAAAATATGTCTCGGGCTGATTGGCATTATGACCTTATTTATGGGTTTCATGAGCATCGCGGAAAAGGCCGGCGGTATCAATCTATTGAGCCGGTTAATTCAGCCTTTTTTCTCAAAACTTTTTCCTGAAATTCCTAAAAACCATCCTGCTTTCGGACATATGCTGATGAATTTCAGTGCGAATCTTCTTGGGCTTGACAATGCTGCAACGCCTTTCGGGTTAAAAGCCATGGAAAGTTTACAGACGTTAAATCCTCATAAAGATACTGCAAGCAACTCCCAGATTATGTTTTTATGCCTCCACGCAGGAGGAATGACCCTGATTCCGGTTTCCATCATTGCCATAAGAGCTTCAATGGGTTCAAAAACCCCGACGGATATTTTTCTTCCCTGTATGATTGCCACGTTTGCGGCAACACTGGCCGCAATGATCATTGTTTCCTTATATCAAAAGATTAACCTGCTAAGACCGGTTGTGATTGCTTATGTCGGAGGAATTTCGGCAATCATCGCGTTACTGGTTTTGTATCTGGTACAGTTGAGCAAAGATCAGCTTGATGATTTCAGTAAAGTATTGAGCAACGGTTTAATTCTTTTCATCTTCCTGGCGATTGTTCTGGGTGCAGTATACAAAAAGATCAATGTTTTTGATGCTTTTATTGAAGGTGCAAAAGAAGGCTTTACCACCTGCGTGAAAATCATCCCTTATCTGGTAGGAATGCTGATCGCCATTTCTTTATTAAGGACTTCAGGCGTTTTTGATGTGATTATTGACGGGATGAAATGGATAGCCTACAATGCAAATCTTGATGCGAGATTTGTAGACGGACTTCCGACAGCTTTAATAAAGCCTTTATCCGGTTCCGGTGCGAGAGGAATGATGGTGGACACAATGGCAACTTTCGGAGCCGACAGTTTTCAGGGTAAACTGGCAGCAGTACTTCAGGGAAGCTCAGACACGACGTTTTACGTAATTGCGGTTTATTTTGGAGCAGTGGCTGTGAAAAATACAAGATACACCGTAATTGCCATGCTTCTGGCGGATTTGGTGGGTATTATTACTTCCATTGCACTAGCATATCTATTCTTTGCTTAAAAAATTCAATGTTCAATGTTTAAAGTTTAAACATTGAAATATCATATGAACAACCTTAGACACTAAACTTTAAACCAAAACTATGATCACAGATAAAGAATTCACATTACGATTAATACGCCAGTTAAGTCAAGCTTTAGAAAAACTGATCCTGGATAAGCCTGAAGAAAGTTTAATGCAGAAAGAACTGGATTTCGATTCGTTAATGAGAGATATTTTCAAGATGAGCTTCACGGAGATTTCTTCCAAAACAAAAGAGGAAATCATTGAAATCGTGAATGAAAGACAGGAAATAGACCACAAAGATTATTATGAAATGTTGGGCAATCTTTTTTATTTTAAAGGAAAAGCAGAAGCGAATAATGACTTTCTTGACAAAGCAAAAACATTTTACGAACTGTATCTTCAGTCCAGCGGAATTTTTGCACTTCCTGTAATCAACAGAATTTCAGAAATAAAAAAAGCACTTGAATAAAGTGCTTTTGTATTAGAAAGTAATTTTATAAGTTCCTGTGGAAGAGACACTCGCTTTTTCCGCTTTTACGTATTTCTTAACCCATGAGACAGCATTTGAGGTGATACACGGATCTGAGGTTCCGCCTGATCTTCTTGCAGACACTACGTTTCCGGCCTTATCAACGGTATAAGATATGGTGATGGTTCCACTCGCTGTACAATTGTTTGCCGGTTGTGCTCCACCTCTTCCCATTGTTCCCGGGATGAAACCTACCAGTTTTCTGTCGATTCCCACTTTGCTGTCGCCATTTCCGTCTCCGCCCAGAGGATCTCCTGCATTTCCGATGCCATTTCCATCTCCCTGGCTTCCTGCTTTAGTCCCTCTTCCTCTGATCAGGTTTCCGATGGCTGCAGTTCCTTTCCCGTCACCGTTTCCTGTTTTTGAATTGGAAGTTACCGCTCCGGATTTTTTGGTGTTTTTAGTAGCGCTCGTACTTGCTGCAGATTTTTTGGTTTCTGCTTTGGATTCTTCTTTTTTCGGAACACTTATTTTTGAATTGTTTCCGGTAATGATTTTATCCTTTGCTTCCGATTTTTGGGTTTCAGGCTGAGGCTCTGGCTTTATAACCGTTTTTGTTTCGGGCACGGCGGCTTCTGAAGGTTCGGTAACATTTTCCGTGGCTGCGGCAAGGCTTCCCGGCTGATCGGCGGGTTCTTCTTCACCATTTCCGTTTCTGTTGTCCCCGAAATTCACGAGCATGGTCGTAACAATTTCAGGCTGCTCATCCATTTCCGGTTTTAATTTATATAAAAAAACAAAGAGTAAAATCGCAGACCAGATCAGGATAGAAAGCAATGCGCTTTTTACCCGGTCTTTATTCTGTTCGTCTCTGTTTATAATATGGCTTCTCATTTTAAAAGATCATTTCCGAGAGTTTCGGAGTTGTTTATTTGTCTTTAACTGTCGCAATGGCAATATTAAATTTATGCTTTTCAGCAATTTCCATTACAAAAACAACATCTTTATGCATGGTGTTTTCATCTGCGCGTATTGTGAAGGATTTATTTGTCTGATTGGTGAGCTTATTGACGATAATCTGTTCGAGCTGTGCTTTATCGACAGGGTTATCATCCACAAAATATGTTCCTTCCGGCTTAATACTTACTGTAACAGGATTCGGAATATTATCTTCAACCGCTCCTGTCTTCGGCAATTTTACATCAATGGCACTTTGATTCGCCGCGGATGATGTTACCATAAAGAAGATCAGCATCAACAGGATAACATCCGTCATCGCTGCGAGACTGAACTCGGGGTTTGCTTTATTTCTTCTCTGAATTTTCATCTGTTTATTTTTGCTAATTTTTAATGATCAGACGCAACCTTTCGGTTTCATATGAAGATTATAAAGGTTTGTTGATGAGATCTAAAAATTCTCCGGACATGTTCTGGGCTTTCAATACAAATTTATCAATTCTTGTTAATAATAAATTGTAGAAAAAGTTTGCCGGAATCGCAACAGCCAGACCAACCGCAGTTTGTCCCAAAGCCGTATAAATACCTTCAGATAATGTTTTAGGTGAAAAAGATCCGCTAGCGTGCGAAAGGTTGAAGAATGCAATAATCATCCCGATTACAGTTCCTAAAAGTCCCAACATTGGAGCAATACTTGGGACAACAGCCAAAAGGTTCAGGTTTTTCTCCATATTGGCTACCTCAACCTGCGCCTGAGATTCCATCGCGCTTACGATATCGGAAACCGGCCTTCCCAGTCTTGAAATTCCTTTCTCCAGAATACGTCCTTCAGGAGAATTTTGTCTTTTGCAATAATCCAATGCAGACTCTATTTTGCCTTCTTTAATAAAATCTTCAATATTATCCATGAAGTTGGCATCGGTTTTAGAAGTAAGCCTTTTAATAAAGAAAAAACGTTCAAAGAAAAGGTATACGGAAAATATACCCAACAAGAGTACGGTCACCATTACTATTTTGGCGAAAGCTCCTCCATGAAACATAATCTTCCAGAATGAAAATTCTAAATCTTCTGCCGCAACTGCAGGCGCAGCAACCTGTGCAAATAAAATCTGAGTAAGTTCCGTTATCAGCATTAATCTGTATTTTTATAAGAGTTGTAACGACAAATGTAGTGGAATATTATGAAATGATATCTTAAAAAATGCTTAAAACACATTAAAAAATTGTTATTCTCAACAACAGCAAACGTCTTTCCAAAAAATCTGAAAAGAATCTGATATAAAAATTTCGGAGAAGAAAAGAAGTACCAGGAAAATATTAATCTTCGTCTACTTCAATTTCGTCCTGCTTAAACTCGCATTTCAGCCTAAAAGGAATCGGGGTATCGGAACCTGTATAAAAATCATCAATCGTTCCTTTCCACACTACCTGAAGCTCGCCTTCTTCATTTTTATCAAACTGAAGCTCATTATCATAGATAAAAGCTTCCTCATCATCAAAAAGATCTACCTCTGTAAAAGTATCTTCGTCAGAATCATTGATGGTAATTGTTTTTCCTTCTATTTCCGCAGAATCGATAGGGAAATCAAAAATTTCAAGTGATAGCTGAGGAAAGTTGTACTGCAGAGAATCATCCTCTACATGATCCAGACTGTCATCCGTAATAATTTCAACCTCTAAAAAATGTTGCTGGTTGCTGTAAACCGCTTTACAATAAGTGTTTCTGATATTGTACTTTAGCGTTTCGTCCGGATGGTAAATTTTTAAAATCCCTTTCATTTTTTCTTAAAAAAGAGCTGTAATAATATGATTGTTAAAACGTTTTCAACAAAGATAAAAAATAGATTGAATGTGAAAAATTTTTTGAAAATTATTTTTCTGAAATCGGATTATTAATGAAGATTATTGAACAATATTTTGAATGTATTCTAAAAACGGAATATATAAGTCTATCTTAAATCTAGAAAGTTAAGAACCAATAGAAAGTTCTTTAAATAAAATATTTACATTTGTTTGTACAAAGAATTCCGAAGAATGAAAAATATTTTATCAAAAAGTATTATTGGTCTGAGCATGGTGCTAAGTCTTACTTCCTGCAAAAAATCTGATTCTCCTTTAACCAAAGTCACCCCTTCCAATCTGGACTCCATTGCTTCTAATTATTATGAGCAATATCTAAAGCTTTATCCTTTGGACGCCACTGCGCAGGGCGATTTACGATATAACGACCAACTTCCCATTAATATCGATAAAGATTTTATTTCCGGAGAAGTAGCTTTTTACCATTCTGTACAGAAACAGCTCGAAAATGTTGATTATAAAAATCTTTCCGATGAGGATAAAGTGGTTTATGATGTATTGAATTTTACACTGAGAGATAAAATCCAGGGGTACGACTATCATCCGGAATATATTCCTTTCACGCAGTTTGGCGGACTGCCGCTGAACTTTCCATTGTATGGAAGCGGAGAAGGAAGCCAGCCTTTTAAAACAGAAAAAGACTACAGCGACTGGCTCAAAAGAATGGAAAAATTTCCGGAATGGATGAATGCCGCAACCGATAATTTCCGCGAAGGGATCAGCAATAAAATGGTTTTACCTAAAAAACTGGTAGTCAAAATGATTCCGCAGATGAGAGCCGAGGAAATCATAACCTCTGACTTGGAAAAGAATATTTTTTACGGACCGGTGAGAAATTTTCCTAAAGATTTTACCAAAGAGCAAAAAGACAAATTTTCAAATCTATATAAAGAAGCCATTATCAAGAAGATTATTCCTGCTTACACAAAAATGGGCGATTTCCTGGAGAAAGAATATCTGCCAAAAGCTAGAGATACAGATGGTTACAATAGTCTTCCTAACGGAAAAGACATTTATCAGTATTACGCAAAAAGCTGGACGACAACAGATAAAACACCTGAAGAAATCAATAAAATCGGACTTCAGCAGGTAGCGATGCTTCGCTCCGAAATGGAAAAAGTAAAACAGCAGGTTGGCTTTACGGGAACACTGGAGGAATTCATCAGCTACGTAAAAACAGACCCGAAAGCAATGCCTTATAAAACTTCGAAAGAAGTATTGGCTGCGTTTAATGGTATTTTAACGAAAATCACGCCCAAACTGAAAACAATGTTCTCTGTAACCCCGAAAACCAAGTTTGAGATCAGACAGACGGAAAAATTCAGGGAGGCCAGTGCAAGTGCGGAATATATTCAGGGAACTCCGGATGGAAAAAGACCTGGAATTTTCTATGTCCCGCTTCCTGATCCTTCCAAATTCAATGTAACTTCCGGAATGGAATCTCTGTTTTTACATGAAGCCATTCCGGGACATCACTACCAGGTTTCTTTGCAGCAGGAAAATACCAAGCTTCCGAAATTCATGAGATTTGGATGGTTGGGTGCGTATGGTGAAGGTTGGGCACATTACTGCGAGACTTTAGGCCCGGAATTCGGGTTGTACACAGATCCTTACCAAAAAATGGGATATTTAAGCGACCAAATGCTGAGAGCAGTACGACTTGTGGTTGATACTGGGCTTCACACCGGAAGAATGACTCGCGAAGAAGCCATCAAATATTTTTTAAGCAATATTTCTTACGATGAAGCCGGCGCAACGGCGGAAGTAGAAAGATATATGGCAATGCCGGGACAGGCTTTAGGATACAAAATAGGATCTTTACGAATCCGCGAATTGAGAGAAAAATATGAAAAAGAACTGGGCAGCAAATTTAGTCTGGCTAAATTCCATGATGAAATTCTCAATCAGGGATGCCTTCCTTTGGATGTCCTGAACAGAAAAATGGAATTATGGGCGAAAAAGCAAAAATAATTGATTTTACCGCAAAAAGAAACATAGACTTTTGAAAATTTTTAATGTCTTTAATTAAAATAATTTTAAAAATGTTTTGTCCCCCTTTGCGGTAAAATCAAGCTAAATAAAAAATACAAATAAAATGTTTACCGTAGAACAGATTGAAGCAGCACACAGCAAAGTAAATTCGGGAGCAGACTTTCCGGGTTATATTAAAGAAATAAAAGAATTCGGTGTCCGGTCTTTCGAAACCTGGGTAAAGGACAACCAAACGGAATATTTCGGCGAGAATGGATACACCGTAGAATCCAAACCAAAATATGATGAACTAATCATTGAAAATAAGGTTGATAAAGAATTATTTATCAAACAGTTGAAAAGCCATCAACTCGGTGAAACAGATTATATGAAATTCTGTGAAGACTGCGCCGAAACAGGAATTGAAAAGTGGGTTGTCGATCTTAATCAGTTTACCTGTGTTTATTTTGATAAAGCAGGAAATGAAATTCTTACGGAAGAAATTCCTCATTGAACTAAGTCACAATTATTTGTGGCTTTTTTGTTTTATTTTTATATTAATTCAGCTATAAAAACATGATAACAAATCATTTACAATCCCTATTTTCAAGAGATTTAACTAAATTAAAAACAGAGATTGAATCATATCAAAACGAAGAAAACATCTGGAAGACTGATAAAAACATTTCTAATTCAGCGGGAAACCTTTGTCTTCATTTGGTTGGAAACCTCAATCATTATATAGGAATGACGCTTGGAAACTCGGGATACATTCGAAATAGAGAACTTGAATTTTCTTTAAAAGATATATCGAGCGTTAAATTGATTCAGCAGGTTGAGAAAACTATTGAAACGGTGACACTTACACTTGAAAACGTATCGAAAGAAGAACTACAGAAAGAATATCCGTCTGAACCTTTAGGCTATCCCATGACAACAGAATATTTTCTTATTCATCTTTTCGGGCATTTAAACTACCATTTAGGGCAGATCAATTATCATCGAAGACTGCTTGATCTATAATTCTCTTTTTAGCCACCCCGTCAAAAATTCTACCGAATTTTTAGCCACCCCTCCAAAGGAGGGGAATTTATTCTGTCACATTTTATTTTTCAAACAACATTTTCGTAATAAAATCTTTATTACCTTTTCCTCTTGCGGGCGAGTGTTCTCTTCCGTAAAAAATAATCTGGAGATGGAGCTTATTCCATACGCTTTCCGGCCATATTGCTTTTGCATCTTTTTCCGTTTCTACAACGTTTTTTCCGGAGGTTAGTTTCCATAGCGTCATCAAACGGTGAATATGGGTGTCCACCGGAAAAGCAGGAAACCCAAATCCCTGGCTCATGACTACAGAAGCCGTTTTGTGGCCAACACCAGGCAATGCTTCGAGTTCCTCATAGGTTTGCGGTACTATTCCATGATGTCTTTCCAGCAGCAATTCGGCCATTCTTTTAAGATTTCGGGCTTTTGTGTTGGATAATCCTATTTCTTTGATCAGTACCCTGATTTCTTCTACTTCCAGTTGCGCCATCTTTTCGGGAGTTCCTGCTACCCTGAACAGCTTCGGAGTAACCTGATTCACCTTTTTATCGGTGGTCTGTGCAGAAAGTGCCACTGCTACCATTAATGTGTAAGGGTCTGTGTGATCCAACGGAATCGGAACTTCGGGATATAATTTTTCTAATTCTCTCTGAATAAGTTCCGCTCTTTGCTTTTTTGTCATGTAACCATTAAATTTGAACAAAAATAAACATTATGCTTAAAGTCGGCGATAAATTACCTCAATTTGAAGGACTCAATCAGGATGGAGAAAAGGTAAGTTCTGAACAGTTAATCGGAAAAAAACTGGTTATTTTCTTTTATCCTCAGGCCAATACGCCAACCTGTACAGTTGAAGCCTGTAACCTGAGCGATAATTATTCTAAATTGGAAAAGGCTGGTTTTCAGCTGTTGGGAATAAGCGGAGACTCGGTAAAAAAACAGAAAAACTTCCATAGTAAATTTGCTTTTCCCTATGATCTTATCGCTGACGAAAGCCACGAAATTCTGGAGAAATTCGGAGTCTGGAAGGAGAAAACAACTTTCGGAAAAACCTATATGGGAATTGTAAGAACCACTTTTATTTTCGATGAGAAAGGAATCTGTGAAAGAGTGATTGAAAAAGTGACGTCGAAAACTGCAGCGGAACAGATTCTGGAAGGATAGTTTTAATCATTTGTTATCCTGAAAAGATTTAGTTAGAGTGTCTGAAAGTGGACCTTAATTTGTATAGATTCTTTCGGGATAACAATCTGGTGATTACCTATTTTAGATTCTTACGGAAATAAGAAGAAAGGAAACTATTCAGTTTCATAATACATTAATTCTTCAGGATCGTTTGGATTTTTTACAAAACGCTGAAATTTCAGTCCCAGCTTTTCAATTAATTTTTGGGAAGCAGTATTGTCCTTTGTTGTAATCGCTGAAAGTTTTGTTAATCCAAAATCATTCATCCCCACCGATTTTATTTTTAAGGCAGCTTCATAAGCATATCCTTTACCTTCAAATTGTTCGAGGAGAGAAAATCCTATATCCACAACATCAAGACCATCCCTTTCGAATATTCCCACACCTCCTATTTTGTGATGCCCCTCTTTCGTAAGCATAAGATAATTGCCAAACCCCAAATTTTCAAACTGCGGAAGAAACCTTCTTTTAATATAGCTTTCCGCATCTGAAACTGATCTTATGTAGCGGTCACCGATATACTGAATAAACTTGGGACTGTTATAAAGTTCCAGGATAAACTCTGCATCTTCCACAGCCATAGGACGAAGGATTAGTCGTTCCGTCTCGTAAAACTTATCTTCGTTTTGTAGATTTGTTTGATTTTTTAGGCTCATCTTTTGGTTCTTCTTTTTTTTCAAGTTTGAGCAGCCTCGGATTGTTGGTGCATTTTTTATTATACAGTTCAATGTAAGATCCGTTCTCTTTCACATTTAAAATTTTTTCTCCCGATTTTGGAATCGTTAAAGTAAAATGTTTTTTCTGATATGGACATTCTTTTGAGGTCAGCTTTCCCAAATCAAGGTAATAATTGGTAGAATCCTGATAGTAATTGGCTGCCAAATCTCTGAATTCTTCATCAATAATATATCCTTCGGTTGCTGCAAAAACCGCTGCATCGTAAATATTATCCACTTTACCGACAAATTTTCCGAGACCCATGAGATCTGTAATGTATTCAGGCTTACCTTTGGAGAAGTCAACGATGTAGTAGAATGAATCTCCATCAGAAATTCCTATACTGAATCCTAAAGACTGAGATTCAAAGTCTTTTTTCTCTCCAGACTGCTTTATGATATTGTCTTTTCCATAGCTTTTATGAATCAAAATCCACGAATTGTTTTTTACATCAGGGATAATATTCTGTAAAACAACAGAAACATTTGGAAACTGCTTTTTCTCCTGAGCAGATAAAGCTATTCCGGATAAAAAACAAATGAGCGCAAAAAGTCTGTACTTATACTTTATCATATGTAAAGAACGAAGATCAATCCGAATTATTTTACATGAATTTGTCACCTTTTTTAAGGTTTTTCAAATCCAATACATAATCTTTGATTAATTGATCATGTTCTTTAGGGCAAATGAGCAGAACTTTATCTGTGTCTACAATAATAAAATCTTTAAGAGAATCTACAATAACTGCTTTGTTGCTGTTTTTTATATTGATAATATTCCCTTCCGAATTGTAGGTTAAAATATGTTTTTGCTTGGTGGCATTCCGGTTATCATCTTTTTCCATATTTTCAAAAACTGACGTCCATGTTCCCAAGTCGCTCCATCCTAGATCCGCAGGAATCACGTACACGTTTTTTGCTTTTTCCAGAATCCCATTATCTATTGAGATCTTCTGTACCTTGGGATAAATAAGTTCAATACAGCTCTGCTCGCTTTCGGCATTATATTCACATGCCATAAAGTGTTGTGCCATTTCCGGAAGATATTTTTCGAAAGCATGGATAATGCTTTTAACATTCCAGATGAAAATTCCGGCGTTCCAGAGGAAATCTCCGCTTTCAAGAAAACTTTTTGCTATTTCCAGGATTGGCTTTTCAGTAAAGGTTTTTACTTTATAGTAATCTGAATCATGTTTATCTACAAACTGAATGTATCCATATCCTGTATCTGGCCTTGTTGGTGTAATGCCTAGGGTAACCAGATAGTCATTTTTAGCGGCGAGATCAAAAGCTACCTCCACTTTTTGCAGAAAAGTTTCTTCCTTTAAAATAAGATGATCTGCAGGCAGAACAATCATAGTAGCGTCCGGATCGATTTCGGCAATTTTATTGGCCATGTAAAGATTGCATGGCGCGGTATTTTTCAGCAAGGGTTCACCGACAATATTTTCCTGAGGAATTTCCGGCAGCTGCTGATGAGAAAGATCTACATATTCTTTATTGGTGATCACAAATATATTTTCATCAGGAATGATTTTGCTTATCCTGTCATATGTTTGTTGGATCATTGTACGTCCTACACCCAAAATATCCTGAAATTGTTTCGGAAATTTCTGCGTGCTTAACGGCCAGAATCTACTGCCGATTCCTCCAGCCATAATTACGCAATATCTATTTGATTTTGACATTGTTAAGTATATTTTTCTACCCTCGCCAAAGGCTTGAAAGAATACTTCCTTCCCGTAGCCAGATTCTTACAAAGATAGTTTTTTTTAATAAGACCTTCCAATAAATACTTCTCATTTCGATAAATAAAGAAGTCTCCTTTCTGAAGCTCCTCAATAAACACAAGCGCATCATCCTGTTTTTCAATGTGGAAATACTTAACGAGATCCGGGCTGGCCATAAAGTTTGCCTTAGGAGATCTGGAAAATTTTATGATGATCGGCCTAAGGTTTTCTTCATATACTTCAATACTTTGCAAAAGCATTTGTCTAAAGGTTTCTTTCCATTCGCTACCATGAGGAGATATTCTTTTGCCATATTTTTCAAAGGCAATAAGATGAGCCAATTCATGTGTAAGCACAAAGAAAAAAAGCTCGGGTGCCAGTGTGGAATTGATGGTGATTTCATGGGAATTATCAGGAAGTTTACGATAATCTCCTAATTTGGAATTCCTGTTTCGTGTAATTTTTATATGAATATAATAATCTGAAAACCAGACTTTTAAATATTGTAACGTATTGTGAGGTAGATATTTTTCTAAAGATTGGATTGACATTTTACAAACTTAGTGGAATTCCCGCATAGAAATTCAACAATTTAAGGCTGAAAAGATAATTATATTTAGCCTGCGCCACAGATCCCTGGGCATTGGCGTAATTGTTTCTTGCAATATTGACATCATAGATGGTAGATCTTCCTGCTGCATAACTTTTATCAGCAAAATCAAGAGCCAATTTTGTACTTTTCTCTGCTTGTAAAGCGGATAAGTAAATTTCATAATTCGCATCCACATCAAACTGGGCTTTCTGAACGTTTTCCCGTACAACCTGCTTCTGTTGCAGCAATGTAGTTTTAGCAATACTTTCCTGAAGCTTTGACTGTTCTACCTGGAGCTTGGTAATTCCTTTATTGAAAATTGGAATATTCACGGAAATTCCCAGGTTCTGTCCGAAATTATCTTTATATTGGTTGAATAAGGTTGGCTCGCTGACAGGATTTCCAAACTGATCGTATCCTGTAGTCCTTGTATTTAAGAGATTATTATAAAAACTCCCGATTCCTGCACTCGCGGTTACAGTTGGCCAGAAAGCCGTTCTTGTAACTTCGGTCTGTGCTTCTGCCGATCTGATTCTGCTTTCTGCAGCTTTCACCTGAGGTTGGGTCTCATAAGCGGTTTTTAAAACCTCATCAACAGATATCAATTGTGGCGCCAGCTGATCCGGCACATTAACATCTTCTACATCAAAATCTTTATAATCCTGTAGCTGCAATAGCTGAGCCAATGCAAATAAACTTCTTCCCACATTAATCTCAGCCGTTTTCAGATTCTGCTTTTCTCTCGCGAGACCCGCTTCCGCTTCGGCAAGAACGGTCTGGGCAGTTGTTCCGACTTCTGTGGTGATCTTCGATCTATCATACTGCTTTTGGGCATTTTCAACAGCAGCCTGGGAGATTTTAACGATTTCTTTATTTAATAAAGTGGTGAGGTATTGCTGCGCAATCTGAAGGGAAATATCATTTTTAATGGTCTCAATATCATATTGGCTCGCTTCTACGTCAAATTCGGTTTTTCTAATCGTTTTCTCAAGCCTTCCATTATTATAAACAAGAATATCTGCTCCAATATTGGCGTTATTGCTGAACCTGTCGTTCCTGATACTTCCTGTTCCTAAAGAAGCCTGTCCGAAACTCACGCTGTTTCCTACATTTGCAGAGACTGAAGGGAGATAATTTCTTTTGGCAATTTTCAGGTTGAGATCCTGTATTTGTTTCGAATATTCATTTTGGATTACCTGAAGATTATGCTCGGTTGCATAATCTACACATTCCCGCAAAGACCACTTCTTCTGGGCGCTGATAGCCAGGCAAGATAATCCCAAAATAATAGTCAAAACTTTTTTCATAATTCCGATTTTTCCTATTAGACGACCCAAATATAAAAAAGTTACAGTTTAGTAAAATTATTGTTTCGTTTTATTCAAAACTTTTGAGAATTTTGCATCATGACAACCGCACAATATCAGGAGTCTGTAGAATGGCTTTTCGCACAGGCTCCGAACTATCAGATTGATGGACAGAAGGCATATAAACCCGGATTAGACAATATCATAAAACTTTGTAATTTTTTCGGAAATCCTCAGGAAAAAATCAAATGCATCCATATCGGAGGAACCAACGGAAAAGGATCCACGAGTAATATGCTTGCTTCCATTCTACAGGAATCGGGTTATAAAACGGGCCTTTATAATTCGCCTCACCTCATTGATTTTACGGAACGTATCAAAATTAACGGAAAAAACTGTGACAAAGAATTTGTCTATAATTTTATTCAGAAGCTAAAGGGCCTTCCTGAAGATATTCAACCTTCTTTTTTTGAGTATACAACCATCATGGCTTTTGAATATTTTTATCAGCAGCAGGTTGATGTGGCCATTATTGAGGTGGGCTTAGGCGGGAGGCTGGATTCTACCAATATTATTAAACCTTTAGTCGCGGCGATTACAAATGTTCAGCTGGATCATCAGAATATTTTGGGAGACACCATTGAAGAAATTGCAGGAGAGAAGGCTGGAATTATCAAATCCCAAATTCCCATTATATCCGGGGACGAAAAAGACGTGGTGAAAAATATTATTAAGGATAAAGCATACAAAGAACATTCACTTTTTATAGATGCTACTCTGCTGAAAACAGATTTATCCTCGGATCTTAAAGGAAATTATCAGAAGAAAAATATCCGTGTTGTTTTAGCATTGATTCAGGAATTACGAAAACTGAATTTTATTATCTCTGAAAAAAATATCGAAGACGGACTTTTACATGTTCATCACAACACAGGCTTCATCGGCCGCTGGTTTGAGTTCTCACATAATCCGCTTACCATTTGTGACACTGCACATAACCAGGCCGGGCTGGAATATGTTTTTGCCCAGTTAAATTCTATTGATAAACACAAGCATATTGTCTTAGGATTTGTCAATGATAAAAAGATAGATGATGTGATGAAGATTTTGCCTGCAAATGCCACGTTTTATTTTGCAAAACCTTCTATTCACAGGGGCAGACCGCCACAGGAATATGAAGATTTACTTAAAGAAGGAAAAATTTCTTATACAATTTTCAATTCCGTACAAAAAGCGTATCTCTCTGCAAAAGAGAATTGTAGAAATGAAGAAATGATTTTTATCGGCGGGAGTAATTTTGTTGTAGGAGAATTTTTAGAAAAAAATTTGGAGATTTCCGAATAAGTCGTATATTTGCACCACTCTAATCGAGGAAACAACGATAAAGAGGGTTCTTAGCTCAGTTGGTTCAGAGCATCTGGTTTACACCCAGAGGGTCGGGGGTTCGAATCCCTCAGGACCCACAGAAAAGGAAACGAAACCTTTAAAAAAAATTCGGGTTCTTAGCTCAGTTGGTTCAGAGCATCTGGTTTACACCCAGAGGGTCGGGGGTTCGAATCCCTCAGGACCCACAGAAATCTTTCTTTTTTAAGAGAGATTTTTTTGTTTTATACCACTTCCCTCCTATTCATGGGAGTTTACAGTAATTCTCATTTAAATCCTAAGTTTTTCAAATCTCAATATTTTTCAATTTAAGGTAGACTTTTAGGTGTCCTATTTTTCTTCAAGGTGTCCTATTCAGATTTTACCATAAAAATCTATCTCCAAAATCATATTTCATTTCTTCAAATTTAACAATCTGTTTTACTTTTTAGCAAAGATTCAGGTGTCCCTTCAGGTGTCCCAAAAAAGTTCTGGTGTCCCATCTCAAACCCCTATTAATACAACAAAATGAAAATACTATTCTATATAAGAAAATCTAAAATGAATGCAAATAACCTCTGTCCTTTGACCTGTAGAATTACCAATGAATTAGAAAGAAAAGAGTTTTCAACTGGTATATTTATAAACCCAAATTCTTGGAATGCTTCAAAGCAAAAGGCATTTCCTCCTAACAAAATAAATAATCAAATCAACACTCAACTAAGCCTGATTAAACAAGATATTAATCAGGCTTTTTTATTCCTACAAGTTCAGGAAAAGGATTTTGATGTAGATGATATTTACAGACAGTACAAAGGAGAAAATATTAAGCAGGATAAGTCCATTAATGAAATGTTTAATTTACATATCTCTAAACAGGAAAAACTGATAGGTATTTCTACCACTAAAGTATCTATAGCTAAGTTTTATCAGACACAGACTCATGTAAAGTCTTTCATAAAGCATCAGTACAAAAAATCAGATTATCTTCTGAAAGATATGACAATGGCATTTATTACTGAGTTTGAGTTCTATCTTAAAGCTGAGAAACAATTTAAACAGAATACAGTTCATAAGACTATTCAGAGGTTCAAACAAATTGTGAAGTTAGCTGTAGGACTAGATTACTTACCTAAAGATCCTTTCCTACTCTACAAGAACAGGAAACCTAAGAAACAAATTGTATTCTTATCTAAAGATGAACTGGAAGCATTGGAGAAACATCAGTTTGCATCTGAAAGATTACAACAAGTTGCTGATATGTTCATTTTCTGTTGTTATACGGGATTAGCTTATACAGAGATGGCAAATCTAAAGGCAAGTGATATTCAATCAGGTTATGATAATAACAAGTGGATTCATATTCACAGAAAGAAAACTAAAAGAGATTATGACATTCCTTTGTTATATAAAGCAGAAAGTATTTTAAATAAATACAAAACAGATACACAGCTTCTTCCTGTTATTACTAATCAGAAGTTCAATTCCTATTTAAAGGAGATAGCTGAGATTGTTGGCATCAATAAGACTCTTACCCATCATATAGCTAGAAAAACCTTTGCTTCTACTATCCTACTTTATAATGATGTTCCTCTAGAGATAGTTTCTGAGCTATTAGGTCATTCAGAGATTGGAATTACACAGCAGCATTATGCTAAGGTGGTTAAAAGGAAGATTGGTGAGCAGATGAGTGTGCTAAATTCTAAGCTTAAATAGTTTTAAATTAACTGCTTTGTGGTATTTTTACAAGGCAGTTAAACTTTTTATTATGCAGTTACCTAATAAGTATTTTGGAGACTTCCCTATTGAGTTCAAACAAATTAATCCTGAAGACTTTTCAAAGATTTTTAAGACAGAGAAAACTATTATCGAACTAGAAGCAATGAGCTATCTCAATGATGTAGTCCAAAAAGAAATGAAAATCCAGAGAAAGAATACAGTTATAATTAATACTCCCGTAGGTAATGGTAAATCTTATGCAATCATTCAAACCATAAAGAGGTTCTATGAAGCTAAAGAAGAATATCTGATTTTTGTAGCCAGTCCTTTTGTAAGCCTTGTAGACCAATACTATAAAAGCATACAGGAGTTTTCGGGAATACCAGAAAGTCAGATATTTAATTATAACAATATTGGAAGAACTGATATACCATATATTGGAAAGAAAATTCAAGTCGTTACAGCAAATACACTATTAGGAAATCCAGGAGAAGATGGATACAAAAACTCTGATGCTAAAAGAGAGTATCTGAAAAACCTACAAGAACATTGTGAAAACAATAATATTAAGGTTGTTTTTATATATGATGAAATCCACGATATCATACATAATTTTAAAGAAGAGTTCATTTTTAATTTGTGGAACTGGAAGAATGTAATCCATAAAAATTTTATTATCAGTGCTACATTTAGTGAAGCCTCAAAAGTTGTTGTTGAATACCTTGCAGAACTTACAGATAGAAAAATTCAAATTATAGAATCTGAAAGAAAAAGAAATCCAAAAAATGAAAGTAAACTATTCCTGCATTATAGTTCTGTTCATAACTTTACCAATGAAACTCCTGAAATAAAAAATACTATTTTAGACATCTTGAAAAGAGGTAAAAACATTGATATACTTTCTTACTCCAAAGTACTAGCAAAATCTATAATAGCTGATAAAACTTTAGGAGGCTTATTAAAAGAGAAGTTTGGTGAGATCAATGACTGTACTTCTGAAAACATTGACAATGAAAGACCTGAGAATGAACCTCCTGAAAATAGATTTGACAATGATAAATGTAATGTAGGAACTAATTTTAAGTCTGGTGTTAGTATTCAAAAAGAGAATCATGCATTTGTTATTATTCTTCCACCAAGAGCAACCAGAAGTACTTTTAAAAACAAATATGGTATTTTTTCAAGTGGTATTACTTCTATAATTCAGGCTATTGCAAGAAAAAGGAAGAAGGGAGAAATACATATTATACTTCCAAGACCCGATGAATTTGATTATGAATCCTTAAAACACATCTTCACTGAACAACAACAATATCACTTCAAACATTGGTATCAGCAAATAAAACATTCTAACAATAAACTAAAGGACAAAGACAAAGTAAGATATATCCCTTTAAAATTTCAAAGTTGGTTCCTATCAGATTTTTATGAAGAAACATTAAAGAAAAATGTTTCGAGAGGAATAGACTACTCTCAAACCTCGGACAGATTGGATTTAGCAAGATTGGACTTTCCCCCTTATAAGAATTTTGTTTTGGCTAGAGGGGAAGATTATTTAGCTCAGACCTTTAAAATATGGGGAGCTGATCTGTCAGCATACCTTACATATTGTGCTTTTACCAATCAATTTGTAAACTGTAATCTGGCTCAAATAAACTATAAAAACTACCTATTCTTTAAAGAGAATGAAATACAAATTGGACTAAGGAAATACTTTGATATCTATTTTGGAGAAGGCTATGAGGATGGGTTATTTAGCTTTTCAAACTTCAACCTTGCTTATAATGACTTTAGGAACAGATTATTTGAAGAATTTACTTTAAAGTTTCAAAAGAAAGATAAAGAAGATTGGGAAACTATAAATCCATTCAATAATTCAAAGTTTGAAAGACAAGTATTAAGGTTTGTAGCTCATACTTACTATGGAAGAAACTATCACAACCAAAGTGATTATGAAGCTAAAACAGAAGATAGAGAATATTCACGAGCTGAGTATTTTGCAGATGGAATAAGTTGTGCTAGAGGTTTAAACCTAGAGGAAATAAGTTATAATGAAGAAGAAAAGGAAAGAGTTCTTGCTTTTCAAAACCTTAACTATTTTAGAGAAAAGTTGGAGCAGAATATTACACCTCACTCTATTGGAGAGGATAGCTTTAGCTTTCTTCCTGTAAAACCATTCAGAGATTTTATTTCTAATGATGAGCTACCTAAGTTTAATCAACTTACTGAATATTTTCGTAAAAATGATTTGCTAATAAAGAATGGTGTACTTGAGTTCATGAGGAAGTTTGACACTTTAACTCTAGAGAAAAAGGTTAATTCTTTTTATACAATAATGCTTGAAGACTTTTTTGTAATGCAACAAAGGGCAACCCTACCTAAAATTAATTTTGAAGGAAATAGAAGACTAGTAAAACCCATCCAATCTGTGAAAGAGCTTCCTGCTCGTAGCAAAACCATTAATCTCATAGAGCCTCAAGAATACACAGCTTTTGTTTCTGAAGATTATATTAAATCTTTTGCAGGAGAACATTATGGAAGTTTGGAGAATTATTACAAAATGCTAAGTGAAACATTAAGATAATAAAATGTCCATTTTGTGTAGGAACTATATATACAAGAACACAAAATGGACATTTTTCCAAAACATAATCCCTGTACTCTAGAAGCATAGGGATTTATTATTTCAGTTAAATATTCTACTCTCTCTTTCAAGATACATTATACTCCTAATGTACTAGCCTTAAAATGGATAGTTTCAGATAATGAAACAAGGGGTTCTTTTTAAATCTCCCCAATCTTAAAAATCTATGATTTAACAACGCACGAATTCAGAGGAGGACAACTCTGTTGTAGTTTTGTTCCAAAACTTTTGGTATACAAAATTACAATTTTTTCAGGACAATATCAATAGCTTTAGCCCTATTCATAAACATTTGAAGCTAATAGCCAAATTGTAATTCACTCATAAAATAATTCATTTTTCAACCATCTAAATTTTAAAATTATGCAATTAAAACAATCACAAAGACAACAAGTCAAGTTAAGACTTGGCTTGTCTGGAGCTAGTGGATTTGGAAAGACCAAATCAGCTCTATTATTAGCCTATGGAATGACACAGGATTGGAGTAAAATAGCTGTAATAGACACAGAAAATTCTTCTGCTTCCTTGTATTCAGACTTGGGAAACTATAATGTATTGGATCTACAAGCTCCCTATTCACCTGAAAGGTACATTCAGGCAATTGAATTGTGTGAGAAATCCAACATTTCAGTAGTAATTATTGATAGTGCATCCCATGAATGGAATGGTACAGGAGGTTGTCTTGATATTCATGAGAAATTAGGAGGTAGGTTTTCTGACTGGAGTCAAGTTACTCCAAGGCATCAGGCTTTTATAAACAAGATTTTACAATCTAATTGCCATATCATTACCACTACAAGGAGAAAGATTGACTATTCTCTTGATGTTGGAAGCAATGGTAAAACCCAAGTAATAAAACATGGAACTAAAGAAATCACAAGAGATGGCTTTGAGTATGAGTTAACAATCAACTTTGAGCTTATTAATGAGAATCATCTTACTAAGGCTTCAAAAGATAGAACAGGATTATTTATGAATAAACCTGAGTTTATTATTACATCTGATACAGGAAAAATGATTTTAGAATGGTGTAATTCAGGCTCACAAGCCAATCCTTCCCAAATCTTTACACCTAATTCTACAGGAAGAAACTATATGCCTAAAATAGATCCAAAGGATGCTTTTGAATGTCATGATAATGAAAATGGATTTATTCCAAGTCAGGATTTATCAAATACTTCTGAGCAAGAGGTATTTGAATCCATTGGGAAATGTAACTCCATTCAAGAACTATATGCTCTTTACAAAGCATTTCCTCAGTTTCAAGCTAGTTTAAAAGTAGATTTTGAAGCTAAAAAATCATTAATTACCAATTTGACTAACCCTCAAAATTTTTCACAAAATGGACACTCAAAGTTTCAGTAAAACCCCCAACATAATAGAAGTAAGTGTAGCACCTCAAGAGCCCTTAATTAATCTGCAACTAAGAAATGTAAGTAATACCACTCATGTAGAAAAGAAATCATTTAGAGATATTTTCCTAGATGACAATGAGAGCTTTGAAGATGCAGAAGTATTTTATCCAAGTAAGATGAATGAAGAACATAAGCCTGAACCTAAAAATGTAGTTCAGGCTTTTTTAATGCCTAATTCTAAAGTATATAATTTTGATGATTCCTCTGCTGAGCTAGATAAAAGTGGAGATAATCAGCATAAACCTTTTATTGTTGCCAACACATCAGAAGCAACATTACATCATCTACAGAATGATTGTATTATACCGGTTTTCTCTAAAGATAATGAGAAAACTATTGCTCATCAGGAATTTATTGAAGTTGTCTTAAGTGCAGTTCAGAAAATATTCCCACATCATAACATTACAAAACCTGAAATAAGAGTATCTCACCAAATCAAGGGTAGAACTCCTTCAGCAATTCACAAGCCTGTAAAAGAGCTTTTAGAACATGAAAAAACCATCTATTATGAAAGGATGGCATTCATTATTAAAGTTCCAACTATTACAGATATTGTAAATGGAAATGAGCTTTCTCTCACTATTGGAGGAGTACGAAGTTATAATTTGGAGAACCTTTACAATAAGAAATCTCTGGAAAAGTTTAAGTTCTTTATTGGATTTCAGAATCAGGTTTGCATGAATCTGTGTGTGAGTAGTGATGGCTTTGTTGAAGATATGAGAGTTGGAAGCTCGCAAGAGCTATATTCAAAGGCATTAGAAACTATGCAGAGCTATAATGCTGAACTTCATCTAATGGAAATGAAAGAGCTTTCACAAGATTTCCTTTCAGAGCATCAATTTGCTCAGCTCATAGGTAAAAGTAGATTATACCAGCACTTGCCTAAGTCTGAGAAACAGAATATTCCTTTATTGAATTTTAATGACAGCCATATCAACACTATGGCTAAGGATTACTATGAGGATATGAATTTCTGTAGAAATCAGGATGGAAATATTAATCTTTGGGATGTTTATAATCTCTTTACACAAGCAAATAAAAGTAGTTATATAGATACTTTTCTTGATAGAAATTTGAATGCTTTTGAATTCTCAAAAGGTATTCAGAAAGTACTTAATGGTAACTCTGATTATCATTGGTTTTTGAGTTAGAAAATCCCAGTCTTTTAATTAAGACTGGGGTTTATTTTTGAAGAAAAATCTAACATTAGGTGAAATAAAACAATATTTTTTTTACTTATTGTTGTGTGTTCAGAAATATATGAAAGATTATAGTTATCTATAAAAAAAATCGGCTTGAAATCAGTGAAAAAATTGCATTGTTCACTGATATTAGTTTTTCTTATAAAAAAGCCAATCATCCCATTTGCTTCATTATATGTAGGATAAATTTCATCAACATATCTTTTAATCCCATTTTCAATATATTTTGAGTACATATTGGACAGTGCATTTGATGGTGTAGAAGCATCAAGAACTTTACACTCAATATAGTAATAAGGTTTTTCTTGACCCGATAGTTTTTCAATCATATTAAAAATTCTAATATCAGTTCTTCCTTTGAGTGTAGAAATTTCTTTATCAAATTGAAACTCCTTTACGCCTAAACTTTCTTTAAGTTTGTGATTTTCAAGATACTTGTCAGAAATAAAAATGTCTCTTATCTCATTTTCTAAATGAGATATTGAATCATTTTCAGAGAGTATTTTCTCATAGCATGAATACAGGGCACTTAAAAGATATTTTAAATCCCTCTTATTATATTCAATTGTGAAAAGAAATTTTGATACCCCTTTCATAATTAAACCTTAGTGCTTTTATGTAGTTCTGTTATAAACTCTGATAAATCTAAATATGCTAATGCAGAATGCCATGATTTATATTGATTAGGTTTAGCTATGTAGAAATAATCTTCTTCAAAACCTTTAATGTCTTTTTGTAAAAATAAATTATCACTTAAATTATCAAAACCAAGTTTTGTAATATTTAATATTAGTTCTTTATCCTCAATTTTACACCACTTTATTAATCCTTTTTCATTGGAAGGCTGAGGAATTATATTAAATTTCATCATAATTATGTATTGAGACCATAATATTTCTACTTCAAAATAGTGACCATTGTAATTAAACCTGTTTTCAAAATGGTCTATAAAAACTTGACTATATTTTGTAAGTAAGTCATCTTTGTAGTCTATTTTACCAATTACTTTTCTTTTTTCTTCTTTAGTTCCTTTTAATAAAGGAATCGTTATATTATTTGTATAGTTTATTAAACTTTTTTCTTGATAAGATGGCTCAAATAATTCAATTACTTCTGAATTGAGGATTTCAATAGCATGATCTAATCCTATTTTTAGTAAATCATCCTCCATATCAGCATTGTAATAATTTTTTGAAAGATTTTCTACATTACAATACTGGATTATTGATTTTTCATTTTCTTTATAAGGAATGTCCCATTTTTCTTCATCATGTGTTTGTTCTCTTTCAATTCCAATTGAAGAACCTGTCGCTAAAATATAATAACTAAAAAATGATGAATTTAAAATAGAAGAAATCATTCTTAATGTATTTATATCTTCATCCTTAATAGCTTTAATACCTGTTAGTGAGCTCTTAAAAACAGCTTTTGTATAACTAACTGCAGAAACGGCTCTAAAATGGCTATTTATACCTTCAGTTATAAGTAGTATATTCTTATCATATAGTTGTGGATTTCTTGTTCTATGCACAATAGGATTTGTCCATATATCAGAATACCTTACGTAAAACTGTCTAACATCTTTCTTATTCGTATTAATATATTTATATCCTAGAAATTGGCTAAAATCATTCTCATCTCCGCCACCTTCCATAATACCTTGCCCAACTATAAACTTTTCAGTATTAGTTACTACATCTCCAATATTTTGATAATTTTCTTTCAGTCTCTTAACAAAATAAAAATCTAAAATGTTACCATAAACTAACAACTTCCAAATCCAATCATATTTTGAGAAATATTTCTGTGAAATTTCCTTGACATCATATTTTTCAACAACCATTAATTTGAAAGTCTCAAAGAATATATTAGGTTTTACTGAGATATGTTGTACAATATTTTCTTTTAATTCTTGAACATTATTTCCGTATTTATAAAATAATATTGAAGCTGGAGCTATTGCACTATCATTTGATTGATTAAAAATTTGATGTCTGACAGAGGAGAGCTCAACAACCTTTTTAATTAAAAATTTGCTTAAAAAGTATTTTCGAAAAATTCCTTTTTTTTCTTTTTTTCTACTGATTTTATATAGTATTTTACTAGTAATTATGAGGCTAGCGTAACAAAATTTAAAATCTGAAACTCTAACCAAAAAAGCTTCAGCTATTTCTCTATTTTCAATTTCTAACGTTGAATTTTCTTGTTTTTTTCTATTTTCGATATATTTTTCAAATAGTTGCTTTTCTTTTGGGTGCCCCTTTGTTTTCCAAGGTGGATTTCCTAAAACAAATTGAAAACTATGCTTTTTAAGTTCTGTATTAAATTCAGAATGAATATCAAAAAAATCTGATGCAAAAAAATTAGAATTTTCTAATAGTGGGAACTGAAAGCCAACAATACTTTTGGGCTTTAGATTATCCAAAAGAGTGATATAGAGAGAAAAAATAGCTACTGCAATTGCACTTTCATCTTTATCTATCCCAAAAATATTATGTTTTAATAAAATTTTGAGTTTTTCTTTATACGAATTATACTCTGAATCATCTTCTACATTTACAGGATATAACTTGACATATTGGGAAATGATTTGTCTAAGTGTTTCAACTAAAAAAATACCTGAACCACAAGCAGGATCTAATACTTTACAATTGTATTCATTTGGATTGTCTAAAAAGTATTTTGAAACAGTTTCCTTTTGAATATAATCAACAAGGAAAAGAGGAGTGTAGTAGGCTCCATTATCAGCTTGATTTCCAACTCCAATAAATTTTTCATAAACATTACTTACAAATTCAATAGGAATTATTGAAAAATCATAAATATCAAAAAAAGATGGAAATATATTACTATCAGGATGTATTTTGTTTCCTTTAAGAAGGCTTGTAATAATTGAAAGATGATAACTGTTAACTTTTTCTCTTTCAATTATTTCTACACCATCCACTTTATAGCTTAAAGGAAATAAGTTCCCATTAAAATCATCTTTAACCTGTTGAAAAAAATTATATGTTTCATCTCGGGTTGAAAGTATATTATAAAAATCTTCTTTTTGGGTTATGCCATACTTGTTTAATTCTACATTTCTGTCAATCAGATATCTAATGAATATTACCCTTCCAATAAGAGAGTTAGCAATTTTTGGATGTAAATTACCTATTTTATGATTTATTAATATACTTCTTGCATCATCAATATTCTTTAGTAGGTAATAATCTACTCTGTTTTTTTGTTCAAAATCTTTTTTATATTTCTCCCAACTTTTACCAGTTATTAATTCAAAATATTCAAAATCAGCTATGTTTTTGGTTAAAGTATCTAAACTTTTTGTTGACTCTAAAAATTTGAACCCATTTTTTATTAACCATTGATTATTATCATTAATAAAGATTGCAGGAGATTGATTTAAATTCCAAACTTGTTTTTCTAAGATATGTAGATCTCTCTTATGTTCAAAAAATAAAATTAAGGGCTCATTATTTATGCAAAAAAGAGCATCAGGTTTAATTTGTTCACAAAAAACTTCTTTTAATCTAATTGAAAGAAAATCAGTTTTTTTCTCTTTCAAATCTTCATAGAAATATAGCCCATCTTTATCATGTAGGTCCAACTTTTCCAAAAGATCTTTCAACTTCATACAAAAATAATCTTAATCTACAAAACTATCATTATTAAAAAGGAGAAACAATTTTTTTTACAAATAATATTAATTTATCATCTAAGTATCATAAAGCCAGTGCTTTAGTTCTGCGTGGTATTATTGAACTATTTTGGAAAGAATCTTAGATAAAATAGGTCCAAAATATATGCTATTTTTTCCTCAATTTCATTTTTGCTTTCTAAAATATTGGTGTTAATATCAATTTTCAAATAATTATCAATATATATCTTTAGATCAGCAACAGAATTGGTACTATTAATAAATCTCATAATCTGTAGACCCAATATTTGATTTAATACATGTTTTGTATCTTTTGCTCTAAACTTAGTTCCTGATTGTTTTTTTATAAAATTTGTGTAAGCTTGATAAATATTAGTAGATTGGATAATTTCTTCGTAAAGAACATAATTATCTTCTAGAATTTCTTTTGGAGTTAAAGTGTTTAATGCAGAAATATAAGTTTTATATGGTGCTGTTTGTTTTATAGAAAAATTTCCTGCAACGTGCATTCCATGACAAGTTGCTAAATTTAAATGTAATTTGTTTTTACATTTTTTATTTATTTCAATTAAAATTTTTTCCAGTTCACTCCAAGTTAATAATTCATAATTTCCAAATTGCATTTCGTTGTTACCTCCATGAGCTTCTAGATGTAATATAATTTCGTCCGTTTCATGAATTTCATTCTGAAAATTATTTATTACCTCTAAAAATTCTTGTTTAGAAAATGCAAAAAAGTATTTATTTTCAATCTTAAGATTTTCATCCTTAATTTTTTTTGCGATAATATTATTATATAATAATTCTCCCGTACGCAAATCTGCTGGTCTTAAACTTTCTATAATCAATATTTTATTTACCATGCTATATTTAGTTATTTATAATAATTATATTCTAATGTCCAGATACTTGAAACAAATTTTAAAGTTAATTTTCAAGAATCAACCCATTCTTTAAGTATATTTTTTGAAAATTCAAAATATCTTTCATTTGAATTTATAACTATAAGATTTTGTTTAGTTCTTGTCATTGCTGTATAAACAATTTTATCAAGTATTTCATCAGATACCATGTCATTTCTATTAATATACAATATGACATTTTTAACCTCCCAGCCTTTAAAGCTATGAATTGTTGATAATTTTAATTTTCCATCCCCCATCCAAAAGGCTCTTTTGTGAGTATGTAACTTTTTTTCATTTTCTTTTTCAAAAACATGATTCACATATAAGTTTTTTCTTGAATGAAAATGTTCTACACATTGATACCCTAATACTGAATCTGGTAATAAGATTGCAATATCTGAATTATGTTTATAGTCAGCTTTTTGTTTTATTAAATCAAAAGCTTCAAAAATTCTATCTATCCATTTTATAGGGTCTGAATTCCACCATAAAAAATGTTCTTTCTCAAAATTTAGTTGCCCTGTACTATATTTGTTACTTAGTTTAACATCCTGATTAAGATTAAACTTTTCACTAAATTTATTAGTCTGCTCAAATATTTTTACAGGTAACCTTAAATTATTTTTTAACTCATACCAATCTCCAAATTTTTTAACTTCAGTTCTCCTCCTATCTAGCCACTCTGTATTTCTAGAGTAAATATTTTGTCTTTTATCACATAGAACAAGAATTTCATCATTATCAGTTAGAAAATTACAAAGCATTAAGTACCACTCCATAAAATAATCTTGTCCCTCATCTATTAAAATAGCATCATATTTATCTTGATCAGTAATTTTATTAATGAAACTACTTACAATATTGGGAATTATAGTTTTAAAATATTCATGTAAATCTACCTTATCTCGTTGTAAGCTTATACCTAAATTATTTAAGTAGGTTTTGCAGAATCCATGAAAATGGTCAAAAGTAATTTGGCTCCAAGAAAATTCAAATGGACTTCTTTGAATCATATCTCTTATATAATGCCACAAAGTAATATTAAAAGTCAGAACTAAGACCTTTTTACCTTCTGAAGCTAATTTTCCTGCTCTATATGCCATTACTAAAGTCTTTCCGCTTCCAGCAATTCCTCTAATTCTATGATGTCCCTTTTGAGGAGTAGCAGCAATTTTTTGCTCTGAGGTCAAATCAATCTTTATTGTTTGTTCAAGAGAATGAAATGGAGGTATTAACCAAAATAATATTTCTTTGTTAAAACTTTTATCCCATTTTGAATATTTATATTTCAGCTCAGGTACAATATCAGAAAGACTTTCTTTTTTTAGGCTATCAAATCCAAATACAGGATGGTATTTGTATATGTTTTCACTTGATTTAATAAAATTTTTTGCTTCCTCAGTATTGGTATTATGAAAATAAACAGAATAGCAGACTAATACTTGTTCTATTCTATCCAAATATTCTCCAATTTGTGGAACTAGCTCTCCAATAAGTTTTGTTCGATAAAATTTAGCTTGTAATAGGGGAGACTTTATCTGGTATTCACCCCTTTTATCATGTACATAATATTGTACTTTATTATCATTAGTTCTTTGTGATGAATAATTTTTTAGATTCCAATCTTTTACTTCTATAATTTGGATTCCTCTATATGGGTGAAATAATATTATATCTGGTCTATTACCATTTAAATATGGTTGCACAAAAATTAACCAGCCATTATAAGTAGCTAAATCACCAGTATTAAATAACTCATCTTTTGGAAGGGTATTATCCAGGAATTTAATTATGTGTTTTTCACCTTCTGTTAAGGGTTGCTTAGAATTGTTTAATATTTTCCATTCTGGTATTATCCTTGAAAAGGGCATCTTTCGTAATTTAGAATTTAAAAATACATTTTTTCAACTATCTATACTGCAGTTAATTAAATTTTTATTTAATCATTTTGAAATCTATTACTATTTAAGCCTTTCCAATATAAAATTATCTGAATTTAAAATCTTAAAGCATGTTTATAAGAATGTGTATTATTGATAACTTTCTTCCTGATTTCTCATAATATGCGTTGAAAACTCTTATTTCTGAATGCGGTGTGTACTGTATGGTTTCATCAGAAACATCAGAGAAAATAATTTCTTCATTATTAAATGACTTTATATATTCTAAGTATTTTGTACTAAAATCAACAAATGATTTCCCTGTATAATAAACTCCTAAATATTTCTCTGGTAAACCATTAACATCATATTTTATAATAGTCTTTATTATATGTGCATTAATTGAAGATGTATTAACTGAAGTTAGATTTACTCCCTCAAAAATTGTTACAATATCTCCTTCGTTGCTTTCAATTTTTATATCTAATTCTCCTTGCCTCAATCCTGTGGATGATCTACCCCATAAACTTTGACCTTTAGCATTAATCTCTTTGCTTGACAAATAAGCTGCAATGAAGCTATTTCTGGAGTTCTCGTCTGAATTAAGTGATGCTGTTTGACCCTGTAATTGAGAAATAGCAGAAAGTAAAGGATATATAAACTTAGTTTCTGTATTTTTGATTCTATATAAATCTAATAAGTCATTAATCTTTACTGCAAAAGTTGAATTTTGACACTCAATCGTATCTTTACCTTTTAATATGTATCTTTTTAGGACAATATATTTAAAATAATAAGGTTTAGTTTGTTTGCAATCATCACAATTGCATGGAATCTCTTCAAAAAAATCTTCTCCCTCTTTTAAATTTAATTCTAAGTAAATTTTTGATAATTCATTTTTTATTAATGTGAACAAATCTCTTCTAGGGTTACCAATAATTTTGATTTCTAAAGATTTTTCAAGTGGCTTACACAATATCGAAGCCTTTGACATATCATAGTTTAAAACAACTCCATTCTTCCAAAAATTACTTGAACTTAGCAAGTTATAAAATCCACAAATTAATTTGCTAATTAACCCTTTTGGCATAAAAGTAAATGTAATTTTAAACCTTAGCCCGTCAGCATTTACTATTTCTTGAAACTCTTCTTCATTAGGTATTTCATCTTTGAGTAATTCTGGAATGATATATAAATCTTGTGCTCCAATTACCTTAAAGCAGATATTGAATTTTTCCATCAATTGTAATAATTGATGATGTGTTTCAAATGGGTAATCTTTTAAATCAAGATAATTTTCGAGATCAGCATAGTTGAATAATCCATTTTGTTTTTGAATTGGGATACTATCAATTAATGAATAAACTGCCTGCGTAGCCCATTTGGGGTTAATTATCACAAGATTTTTTAAACTTCCATCATTACTAAAATGAATTATGTCCCCAATATTATGAAGGTAATCACTTACCAGTTGAATTTCTTGTGTTGTTACAGATATTCCATTCTCAGCACAAATATTTCTAAATTCTGTAAAGCTTATGAAATCTCTCTCTAAACTATTAAGTTTAGCCCTTAAATTAAGCCATGTCTTGGGAAGGATTTTTCCCAGATGTGGTAATTTTTTAATACCTTCTATGATTGCATTTTTAAACTCATAAATACCTTCTTTTTTTAAGCAAGATATTTGATAAAAGCCCTGTATGCTTGGAAATAGTGATAAGTAGTTACTTTCATTTATAGGAACATGCCTAATATCACTTTTATTCATAACAATAAAAACTAGACTTTCTTGACCTAAAAGCTTGATAGTATTTAGCCAATATTCAAAATCAGTTTTATCATCATCTCTTCGAGGTTCCCATACGAAGATATATATTGATCTTCTTGTAAGAAAAAACTGATGTGTTGAGTAGTAAATTTCTTGTCCTCCAAAATCCCATAAGTTTACAGTTACATTTTTAGATATAAAAAACTCATCTCCAAAGTTTTTACTATTAAGAAATTCTACTTTATCAAAAACATCTAAATCACTTAGATATTCATAAACATCTTCATAGACGCTAAATCCATTTCTTTCATATACTTCAATTTCAGTAACATCCCAATCTTCTTCAATTTCTTCCTTAGTAATATAAATCTCTTTATATAGATTATCAATTTCTGAAAAATGACTATAATGAGGTTCTTTAGCTGGAAAATAAACTTCAAAATTCATTTGATCAACATTAATTCCAGGTGTAGCAAGCTCCTCACCAACTATAACATTAAATTTTTCATCTTTAAGTGTTTTTATTAATGTTGTTTTTCCAACTTCTCCACTCCCAACAAAGATTAATTTAGTTTCATACAGTTTTTCTAAGTTTTCAGGTTCCTTTGAAAGATTTAGGTAATATTTTACTGTCCATATATCATACAGCTCTAATGTTTCAGGTAGGTTTTTCAGAAAAGGATTATTATTAAATTGAATTTCAATTTCTGAATTAAGCAAACTTAGACTTTCTGGAATATCATATAAATAGTTATTTGAAATATCCAGTCTTGAAAGTGAATAATAATTTCCAAAAATGAAATCAATTTTTGAAACATAGTTGTTACTAATATTAATAGTATGAAGATTTACCATTTTAGTGATCATTTCAGGTAGTTCTGAAAAAAAATTAAAGGATAAATCTATTTCCATTAAATAATTCATTTCTGAAATATCTTCAGGAATTTTAGACAAGCCTAATCCACTTAAATCTAAATAAAGACTCTTTTGTTGTTTTGCCAGTTTTATTCTTTCACTTGCAGTTTCAATGTTTCTACTTTTTGACATAATACTAGTAATAATTAGAAATTTAAATGTATCTATAATAAATCTCAAAAAAAATATTTTCAAAAAAAAATTAAGAGCTTATTCCCAAGCAATCCTCCCTATCCCAAAGCCCCCACTCATTATTGATTGCGGGATTCCCCCGTACCTTTTTCTGAAAAAACAAGTTTGTTAGGCAGATTGAGCTTTAGTTGAAAGTAAAGTTTAGTTTGCTGCAAGCTTGCTTCTTAGAGAGATCATTTTTTAACTCAAAAATCAAAAACAATGGTAAGAATTTTAGGCTACAAACAAAGGCAGAAAGAAGATGGTACAAACTTTTATCTTCTAGAGGTACAGGGAGGTATTGAAATGGTATTAAGCAAAGCTACTGGTCAATATTATGCTACAGCTAAAAAAGCTACTGTATCAACTACATTTGATGAAGAAACCTGCAAAGGTCTAATAGGCTCACAAATGGCAGGTAAAATCTCTAAAATCACTACGGAGCCTTATCAGTACACAATCAAAGAATCTGGTGAAGAAGTTACTCTGAATCACAAATACATCTATCTTCCTGAAGGTGTAGAAAGTTCTGAGGAGAAATTAGCAAAGCAACTTGAAGAAGCCTTTGCATAAAAATCAATACGTCCATTTTTCCTGAATCCATATATAGGGTTTAAGAATTTTGGACGTATTTTATTTCTTTTATTGAACAAGAAAATGTCCATTATGTGTGGTATTACTATATACTTCTGCACAAAATGGACATTTTTAATTCTTTATCTAATGTAATCTATTAGAAAAAGTATGAGTTTTTGCAGGAGTATATATAGTAAATACAGAAACTCGTACTTTTTAGATTATTCATTCACTAACAGCCTTAATCTTTATATGAAAACAAATGCAAAAGTTGCAGAATTACTTGTTTCTTACTCTGCACATATAGTGTCTGAACAAAAAATAAGTAATAGCAGAGAAACTTACAGCCTTATAATCAACCACTGGAATCTAGATACAATAGAAATGTTTGAAGAAGTAAAGATATTGCTACTCAATAAATCTAATAAGGTTCTGGGAGTTTATGATTTATCAAAAGGAGGAATGTCATCTAGCATCATAGATATTAAAATAGTCCTTTCCATAGCATTAAAAACCTTAGCAAGTGGAATTATTATTGCACACAATCATCCAAGTGGAAACCTCAGCCCTAGTAAAGCAGATATTGATATTACTGAAAAATTGAAATCAGCCTGTAATTTAATGGATATAACAGTTTTGGATCACTTAATAATTTCAAAAGATAATTATTACAGCTTTGCAGATGATGGTCTTTTATAACTGAGTTGCTTATGCTTCCAGTATCATAGCATTATAAATGATTATAAGTACCAAAGTGCCATTTTATCCTGAGTTTAGTTTTTTAGAGCCAGCTTTAAATCGTAAATGTTAGAATATCAATATATTAACATTTTAATCTAGTGCATAGAACTGTATTGAAATGAGTTCTCAGATATTTTGGCACTTTAGCACTGATGAATCTCCTGTATTACTAAGATTATTTTTAATTCTAAATTATTCATACTCGCACATGGGAGCTAAATACCATTCCAAATAATTCAGATTCAAGGCAAATGGCTAAATCTTTATTACATATATAATATAGCGAAATTATAATATCCTCTTGGCTACTAGATGAATTTGGGGAGCTAATAATGAATGAAATAAGAATACTCATAGGCTTCTAGATGAAAATGGGGGTTAAACAAAAGAAATAAGCAGTAAAAATCTGTCTAACTAACAAATAGCCAAATCTTAGTCTTCAGGAATCTCTACAAGTTCGGACATAGATATTTCCAGACCTTCACACACCTCCATTAGATATAAATAGGTAGGATTAATACCTCCTCTTTCTAGTCTGGCAATGGATTCTCTGTCTTTATTGATCTTATGAGCCAATTGAGCTTGTGTCAATCCTTTGGACTTTCTTATTTCTTTAATCCTTTTACCAAACTTTTGAAGTTCCTGCTCTTTATCCATAAGTCAAAATTTGACCTTTAGGATTAATTTTAAAGGAACGTATATGTTACAATTTGAAATATTTTTGTATTTATGCACATAAACATTACAGTAATAATAAAAACCTATTTATATGAAAACAAAATTACTTTTGATATTATGTTTAATATCAGGAATATTTTCTTATTCTCAGCAGGGAGTAGAACTAAAGAAAAACTTGTACAGAGATATTTTAAACTTTACAATAAAAGCTCCAGATCTCAATTCAATAGGGGATGGTCTTGAAAGGGTAGGTTTTAAAATATCAGATACATCAACATCTAATGATGGTAAATTTATAACTACTTCCTACAATCTACCAGATAATGAAAGATTACTTATAATTAGAACTATCTCAAATTCTTCTGTTTATAAAATATACTTTGTTCAGAAACTAGATATATCCTATTTCATAATAGATTATTTGGGAAGTATTGCGAATACATATAAACCTAATCAGATCTGGTATAATAATGAAAGAACAATATTATACTCTTACAAAATTGATAATAATACTGGAGGTATATTAGAATTAACAAGTTTGTAAAGCATCAATAAATTAATCTTAAAACAAAAATTATGAAAAAGAAAAGTTCAACTTGGGCAACCATATTCTGGATTGTAGTAATAATCTGTGTCCTACAATATGTATTTATGACTGTACCCAGAATCATGCAAACTTCAAATGTTACAGGAACATATATTTTAGGTAGTCTCATACCTAATGGACTGATTATTTTAGTGTTTTGGTTAATTAAAAGAAAATCTGAGAAATAATATGAGTGAAGAAATAATAGTACACACTATAGAAGAAATAAGAGCTATTCATGATATGTATTTTAAAGAGATGCAACAATTATTTGAAAAAAGAAAGAATGAAAAATTAAGTTTTTCTGAAGAGCATAGATTGAATTTGCTTTTTCAAAGAGTCATTGCTTTAAAATACTATTTAAAGAGAGACGGAAAGGTTAGCAATCTATTTAAATCTTTCCACTTATATTTTCTTATAAAGGATAGGAGTGGAAATTATAGGATATAAATTCAAAAAACTCTGAATAAGAAAGTAGTTAAGTTTAAAGTGAAAAGGCATACTTTTAGGCATACCCTCATTAATAAAAAGATGTAAAATATTAAATATCAACCTGTAAACTAAAAGAGTTCGAATCCCTCAGGACCCACAGAAATCTCTCTTTTTCAAGGGAGATTTTTTTTATCTCTGAAATTTTCAAAAATAAACGTCCGGTAATCTGAACGTTTTATTAATAAAGTTATTTATTATGTCCCGGCGCATAATTTCTTGCCGATTTTGCACCAGTTACTTTCTTCACCTGTCCTGGGGGCAATCCATTATTACCGTTAGATCTTACTGCAACACATGAAGTGATGAACATACCAACAGTAAATGCTATAGCGATTTTTTTCAATATTCTCATAATTCAATCATTTTCACATGAATATTAAAATACTGTGCCATTGAAGGTTATAGAATAATTATTTAAAAGAGTTTTGATTATATTTTCTCAACAATCTTCTGTATATTAAGTTCCTCCAGACAGGCCCAGTCGCCACGGAAACATTGCTTATCTCCGAAAACAGAGCAAGGCCTGCACGTAAGATCTTTTACCTGAACCACATCCTCTTCGCTTTGCCCAAAACCTAAAAATCCGGCGTAAGGATGTGTCTGACCCCACACGGAAACACATCGTGTTCCCACTAGACTAGCAAGATGCATATTCGCAGAATCCATAGAGATCATCAATTCTAATTGTGAAATTGTATTCAGTTCTTCTGTAAGATTCAATTTACCTGCAAGATTTCTGGTATTGGGGATTTCGGTTTCCCATTTTTCCAGTATTTCGGTTTCCGCTTTTCCGCCTCCGAAAAAATAAACGGTCCGTTTTTGAGATAAAATTCTTGCTAATTCGTAAGACTTTTCAAGAGGAAGCATTTTTCCTGTATGCTGAGCAAAAGGGGCAAAACCAATCCCCGATTTATTAAGTACTTTAGGCCTTAGCTGATGAGAAAGTGTCACCTGAAAACCCATTTCACGAAAAACATCGGCATACCGTTCCACTGTTTTTTTAAGCTGAACTTTATTTAGGTTCCAGATACTCGTTAAATGCTCTTTTTCTTCTTTTCCTTTATTAATTTTAAAAACCTTAAATCCTTTAGTGCTGTAAATTTTATCCAGGATTTTTGTTCTGATTACATCGTGAAGGTTGGCGATAAGATCGGGATGAAATTCTTTGATGAGTTCGTTGGCGAGTCTGTTGAGTCCAAAAAAACCTTTATAATCATCAAGGTTCACACCTTTAAATATAACATTCGGAATATCTGCGAATAAAGCTTCAAAATTACTTCGGGAAACCATAATGATTTCCACTTCCGGATTTTGTTCCAGAAACTCCCGGAACACCGGTGCTGTCATTGCAACATCACCAAACGCCGAAAAACGATATGCTAAAATCCTGGTCACAATTATGATTTCAATTGGTAGGCAACAGCGTAAAATTTGATCTGTTTGGTCATGGCCATTAATCCGTTGGCTCTGGAAGGCGATAAAAACTCCTGTAACCCGATCTCCGAAATAAAATCAAAGTCAGAATCTAAAATTTCCTGTGTAGAGTGACCGCTGTATATACTTACCAGAAGAGAAACAATCCCTTTTGGCAAAATACCGTCGGAATCCGCATTGAAAAATAATTTGCCGTCTTTAAATTCAGCATCAATCCAGACCTTACTCTGACAGCCTTTAATCAGGTTTTCATCCGTTTTCTTATCATCATAAAGCTCTTTCAATTCTTTCCCCAGATCTATGATATATTCATATTTCTGTTCCCAATCTTCAAGAAAAGCAAATTCATCGATTATTTCCTGCTGTTTTTCCTTAATGGTCATTTTAATTGATTTCTTTCTGCAAAGATAACCAATTTATAAAGATTATTTTATTACTTACCTCATAAGAACTGATCGCAAGCCTTTGGTTAATGCCAAGTTTTCTTAATTTATTCGAAGCTTTTTCCCGCTTTCTGCTGTATCTTTTGTTATCGGCTCGGCGGCTTTGCCGCCGAGCCGATAACAAAAGGATGTCGCGACAATCGGGGCTAGGGTTGCAGTCCTTCTTTTAAACAATAGAAAATCTATTTAAGAAGATGCCTTCTCAAGAATTCCCAGCAATTTAACTTCTTCATTTTCCCAACACAGCATATTCGCGGCTTTTTCAAGTTCTGGCAAATATGCGCCCCTTCCTTTAATTAAAACAGACTGAATGGCCTGAGCTATATTTTCCGGGCTGTGATCCTTTATGATTTCACCAATAGTAAATTGATTTTTAATGTGCCGCATTTCAGGAAGGTCTGATAATATCAAAGGAACACGTGCCTGAATACAATCCAACACCTTATTCGGAAGCGAATAATAATAGCTTTTCCCGCCATTTTCTTCGATACTCATTCCGCAATCTGCAGTAAGCGTAACTTTCCGTAAATCTTCCGGTAAAAGTTTTCCCAGGAACAAAACCTTATCCTGAAGACTTTCTTTCACTACGAGTTCTTCATATTCTTTCTTTCTGGGACCGTCGCCTGCAATCTTAAAAATAACATTTTCCAGATGATGCATGGCTAGAATAGCCTTATCTATTCCACGAAACGGATTGATAACACCTTGATATAAAATAATTTTAGGATTATTTTCAGAAATTTCAACACTGAAATTAAGTTTTTGCGGAGCATTCTGTACAACAGTTGCCTGAATTCCGTATCGTTTCTTAAACCATCCTGCATAGCCGGAGCTTGCTGTAATCATAAAACTAAGATTAGGAAGTATGCTTTTTTCTACATATCTCCACAATTTTTGTGACATTTTGCCCTGAATGGCCGGCATTTCGGAAAAAATTTCATGGCTGTCAAAAATCAGCGGAATCTGATATTTTTTAGCAATTAAATAGTTGGGCAGCAAAGCGTCCAGATCATTGGCATAAAGAATCGTTTCCCTGTCTGCTCTCTTCTTTATCGCTTTATATAATTTCCAGTTGAATTCAAAATAAGCGGTCTTTAAACTTTTCGAAATCATTTTTATCTTCGAAACCGGATAAGGGCGTGACAATTTTTCATCCTCACCCCATGTATTACCGATGAGCTCAATCTCATAGCCTTTTTCATACATGGTTTTACAAACCTTTTCGATACGCTGGTCTGTATTAAGATTACTGAAGGCCGAGACAATAATTTTTTTTCTGTTCATTTTTTATTTTTATCGAACAAGAGATAATAAATCTGTATAAAACAAATGAGTCCGTTCGGGATAATCACCGGCCATAGCATGCCATTAAAAATACCATAAATCACAAAACATATACATCCTATCATATTGACAATCCTGATTTTTCTTACATCTTTCAGGATGAAGCTCAATACAATAAATAGTGATGCAGAATAACCGATATAAGCAGCAGTTTCGGGGTTCATGATAGAATTTTAGGAAGTCACAAACATAAACATTTTCAGGAAGATAATAAAATTTTTTCTGCCATAAAGTCATTTATTGATTTTTGGTAAAATATTTGTAATTTAGATAATGAATAAATGGCAATGCTGCTTTTATTCTAATGAGATATATTATGGATTATAAGTTTTCACAAGGTTTGAGCCAGGTGTTCAAACAAAGCAAAAGCGAAGCGAAAAGGCTGAAAAGTGAATTTCTTAATACAGAACATCTACTTTTAGGTATTATAAAAACGGAAAACTCTGCAAAAGAAATCCTTCAAAACCTTAATGCGGATTTAACACAAATCAGAAGAAAAATTGAAACTTTAAATACAGCAAGTCTTAATCCTATATCTGAAGAGGTTACCAATATTTCTTTCACGAAAATGGCAGATCATGCCGTTAAACGTGCAGAACTGGAATGCCGGCAATATAAAAGCAATGAGATTAATACCGTTCATTTGCTTTTGGGCATTCTTTACAAATATGAAGATCCTACTTCAACTATTTTAGGAGCTTATGATATTGACTATGAAGGAGTTTCAAAGGAATATCAGACCATGCTTAAAAATTCCGGACAATCGCCTCAAATGAGTGCGTATGATGACGATGACGAAAGAGAGGAATTTGAGCAAATGAGAAAACCTACAGGAAATTTAGGTTCTGCAAAAAGTAAAACCCCAACTTTGGATAACTTCGGTAGAGACCTTACCTCTTTGGCAAGAGATGGAAAATTAGATCCTGTTATCGGCCGTGAAAAAGAGATTGAAAGAGTTTCTCAGATTCTATCCCGCAGAAAGAAAAACAATCCGCTTCTTATCGGGGAGCCGGGTGTTGGTAAGTCTGCTATTGCTGAAGGCTTGGCATTGAGAATTCAACAGAAAAAAGTATCACGAGTTCTTTATGGAAAACGTGTGATCACACTGGATCTTGCAAGTTTAGTTGCAGGAACAAAATACCGTGGTCAGTTTGAAGAAAGAATGAAGGCCATCATGACAGAGCTGGAAAAAAACAGAGATGTAATCTTATTTATTGATGAGCTTCACACCATTGTTGGTGCAGGAAGTTCAACAGGAAGTTTGGATGCATCCAATATGTTTAAGCCTGCTTTGGCAAGAGGAGAAATTCAATGCATCGGGGCTACAACGCTGGATGAATACCGTCAGTATATTGAAAAAGACGGCGCATTAGAAAGAAGATTCCAAAAAGTAATGGTGGAACCTACTTCTATTGATGAAACTGTTCAGATTCTTAACCAGATTAAAGACAAGTACGAAGAACATCATAATGTAATCTATACTCCTGAAGCAATTGCAGCGTGTGTTAACCTTACATCGAGATATATTACAGACCGCTTCTTACCGGATAAAGCAATTGATGCAATGGATGAAGCCGGATCCCGTGTGTATATTAAAAACATGAAGGTTCCTACTGAAATCATTGATTTTGAAAAGAAAATTGAAGATATCAAAGAATTAAAACAGAAAGCAGTAAAAGCTCAGGATTATCTTGAAGCAAGAAAACTGAAAGATGAAGAAGAAAGACTTCAGATGGAGCTTAATTCTGCGCAGGATAAATGGGACAAAGATGTTAAGGAGAAAAAAGAAACCGTAACAGAAGAAAATGTAGCAGAAGTAGTTTCTATGATGAGCGGTGTCCCTGTAACCAAAGTAGGTAAAAATGAGTTAGATAAACTTGCCGGAATGGATGGAAACCTGAACGGAAAAGTAATCGGTCAGGAAGACGCTGTAAAAAAAGTTGTTAAAGCAATCCAAAGAAACAGAGCGGGGCTTAAAGATCCTAACCGTCCGATTGGTACGTTTATTTTCTTAGGAACAACCGGTGTGGGTAAAACCGAGCTGGCTAAAGTAATGGCAAGAGAACTCTTCGATTCTGATGAAGCACTGATTCGAATTGATATGAGTGAATACATGGAAAAATTCGCGGTTTCAAGATTAGTGGGTGCGCCTCCGGGATATGTAGGATACGAGGAGGGTGGACAATTAACGGAAGCTGTAAGAAGAAAACCATATGCTGTGGTGCTTCTGGATGAGATTGAAAAAGCTCACCCGGATGTATTCAACATCTTGCTGCAGATTTTAGATGAAGGTCATGTTACCGACAGTTTAGGAAGAAAAATTGACTTTAGAAATACGATCATTATACTTACTTCCAACATTGGTACAAGAGATCTTAAAGATTTCGGTGATGGTGTAGGATTCGGTACTTCCGCTAAAAAATCAAGTACAGATACAAGAGCGAGAAGCACTATTGAAAATGCTCTTAAAAAAGCATTTGCTCCTGAATTCCTGAATAGAATTGATGATATTATAATCTTTAATTCTCTTGAGCAGACCGATATTAAGAAGATCATCGATCTTGAGCTTGGTAAATTATATAACCGACTTGAAAAATTAGGTTATAAAGTAGAATTAACCGAAGAAGCAAAAGACTTTATTTCTGAAAAAGGATGGGATAAAGATTTCGGAGCAAGACCGTTGAAACGAGCGATCCAAAAATACATTGAAGATTTATTAGCTGAAATGCTTGTAAATAAACAATTAAATGAAGGTGAAACTGTAGTTCTCGACGTTAATGATGCGAAAGACGGATTAACCGGAAAGACTTCTAAACCTAAGAAATCGGCAGAAAAGTCATCTCAATCCTAAATAAATAATTTAATTATAATGAAAAAGCATCGGAACTATTCTGATGCTTTTTTTATTTTTAACAATCAATTCTTAATTCCCTCAGATTGCGCGGATTTCACAGCATTTATAAAACCTGAAAATTTAATCTTGAATTTAATCTGTGAGATCAGCGGGAAATCATTAATCTCACGCAGATTTTGCAGATATCGCTGATCTGAATGTAATGATCTTAAACCGTATTTTTCAGAATACAGATTAAAGCCCGACTACAAAACCAATATTCGGAACCAAACCGCTTGAAAAAATACTTGAATTTTCTTTCCACAGCACATTATACATTAGACCCAACTGCAAATAAGAATTATTCCCGATTCTCTGCATATAACCTCCTCCGAGATACAGGGCATCTTCATTTTCATTCGTCTTAAAATCGTAGAATTTATCCTTATAATTAATGAAATAATGCTGATAATTAGCACTTATAAAAAAAGTTCTTCCGATATAATAATTCAGAAACGGACCTACTCCAAACATGGTTGAGCTGTATGCGTTGGATTTTTGCCACGACACACTTCCCAAAACTCCACCTTCAAGATCATTGGTGAGCCTGTATCCTACTCTCGGAGCAGCTGAAAGGTTAAAGTAATTGTTGCTTCCAAAGCCCAGCCCGATCCCGCCTCCGAAAGTCCATCGGTTATTATTTTCCGGTGAAGCTCCAATGGCAACCTGAGAGAAGGCCGATCCTGAAAAAAGCAGCAATAAAGGAATAATAAACTTTTTCATAGTACTATTGTTTTTGTCGATGTTTAAAATTATAACTTTTTTGCGAATCTTTTTAATTGTATTTTTGCACCGTCAAACTAAGAACTCCCGTTAAGAGTTTCGTAAAATTGAATACAATGAAAATAGTAGTAGGCCTCTCAGGAGGTGTAGATTCCAGTGTAGCGGCATATCTGCTTCAACAGCAGGGCCATGAAGTAGTAGCATTATTTATGAGAAACTGGAATGATGCTTCGGTAACACTGGAAGATGAATGTCCGTGGATCGAAGACAGTAATGATGCGCTGATGGTTGCCCAAAAACTGGGAATCCCATTCCAGGTAATTGATATGAGTGAACTGTACAAGGAGAGAATCGTTGATTATATGTTCGATGAATATCAGAAAGGAAGAACCCCGAATCCTGATGTTCTGTGTAACCGGGAAGTAAAATTCGATGTTTTCCTAAAAACAGCATTATCGCTTGGCGCAGATAAGGTAGCAACCGGACATTACGCCAGAGTAGATTCTACTATCGATGAAAACGGGAAGGAAATTTTCCATCTTCTTGCCGGAAAAGACAACAATAAAGATCAATCGTACTTCTTATGTCAATTAAGTCAGGATCAGTTATCTAAAGCTTTATTCCCAATTGGGGAACTGACAAAACCTCAGGTAAGGGAAATTGCAAAAGAAATCGGATTGGTAACTGCTGATAAAAAAGATTCCCAGGGATTATGTTTTATCGGAAAAGTAAGTCTTCCTCAATTTCTTCAACAGCAATTGGTTCCGAAAGAAGGAGAAATTGTTGAAATTTTTAAAGATTCCCCACTTTTTACACAACCGATTCCGGAGTTTTCTTCCAAACAGGAAGAACTTGAATTTTTAAGCCGGAAAATCAATTATAAAAAATCTGATGGAAAAGTAATCGGAAAACATCAGGGAGCCCAGTTTTTCACCATCGGACAAAGCAAAGGACTTGGGATAGGCGGACACAAGGAAAGCTGTTTTATCGTCTCCAGAGATATGGAAAACAATATTCTTTTCGTAGGCGAAGGACACCAGTTTCCGGGACTGCTAAAAAAAGCTTTGAAAATTGATAATTCTGAACTGCACTGGGTTCGTAAAGATTTGCAGCTGAAAAGCGGAGAATCTATGGAAGTGACGGCAAGATTCCGTTACAGGCAGCCTTTGCAGAAAGCAATGCTGTATCAGTTTGATGATGCTTTTTATATTGAATTTGAAGAACTGCAGTCTGCCATTGCGGAAGGACAGTTTGCGGCGTGGTATGACGGGGAAGAATTGCTGGGAAGCGGTGTCATTTCATAAAGAAAAAAATTAATTATCATACATAAAACCCGGAGCATTTCGTTTCGGGTTTCTTTTTAGATAAATTTATTTTTTACTTTAATTTAAATCTCAAATAAGATCTTTTAATAATCATGAATACAATAAGTTCTAAAATTAAAATGATAATTAAAAATCCGACAGGTTTTCCCAAATTAATTCCTATGATGAGCTTTATGGTTTCTAGTAAGAAAACGGCGGACAAACAATAAAGGATTGTTTCAGAAACTTCTTTTCTGAAATGTTTTAATACAAAGGCTGAAGTATGATATCCGAAAATAAGAATCAGATAAAATCTGAGAAAATCAGGGCCTTTCAAAGAGAATGGATTTAGGGTATTGTTGACAGTAATAAGCCAGATAAAGCTGAATACGGCCGGAATCGTGTGAATGAGCACTTTTTTCATTGCTTTTTGGAATTTAATACATTAATCTCCGCCGCCACATCCTCCGCATCCTCCTCCACAACTGCTGCTACATGATGAACTTCCTCCGTCTCCTTGGGAGCTGTCACTTCCGCAGGTATAGAAAAAAGCTCCGTCACCTCCTGTTTCCGTGTTATTTTTATTTGATTCACTGTTTTTAGTAAGTGCTTTTATAATCAACACAATAATTACAAAGGAGAAAATTATCGTAAAAAATATTCCTAATCCTGAGTTATTATTTTCAGAACAGGAATAAATGATGAAAGCACAGGTTAGCAGGAGAGCAATTTTACGTAGGTATGAATTATTTTCATTGTTTGAAGGTATTTTTTGATCCGGTTTCCAGATGTCTTGCGGCGGTTCCTGCTGAAAGATTTCGCGGTAGCTTTTTAAGGTTTCATTAAACCAGGTTTTGTGCTTTTCATTTTCCTTTTGCCCTCCCTGAGACGGATCATGGTGCAGTTTTCTTTGCAGAATATCGGGGCAGAATTCTTCCCAATAATTCCGGGTATAGATTAAATGCATATGCCATACTTTATCAACAACTTCACTTGGTGAAGCTCCGTTGGGCAGTGTACAGCAGAGATAGACAAATTTTTTGTATTCTTCAATCGCTTTTGCCGTAAAACTGTCTGTCCAGTTTTCTTCTTTTGAAAGCTTTTTAGAAAAGGGAAAATCAACATTCAGTTGGTCTAATGAAAAGTTTTGAAGTCTTTGCCAAAGTGGATCCTGTTGTAATACGATTTTTGTTTCCATTGTTTGAATTTTTGTTTCTACTCAAATATCGTTTGAAACAGCAACATAAAAGTCTTACAACAGTATTATTAAGTTTTAAAATAATCTTATATTAGTCTTGTAATTTAACCGGGTGAAAAAAGAAGATCTGTTACATTTAGAAAAGCTGATGAATTTCTTAGCCATGCATTTTTTGAAGAAAAGCCATTGGGAAGATGTTTCCAAAACCGAATGGTCGTATGTTGTTGCAGAGCTTAATGACCTCATCAGTACTGAAAATCAGGGAAAAGGAATAAAAAAAGAACCGGATGTTCTGGGTTCTAATTATCTGTATGAACATGTGATCATCAACAAATTAAAAAAATATTATCAGAATAAAAATGCAGTTATCAGCAAACCGAATCTTGCCAAATTAAGCCAGATTGTGAGGGTATTAGGATATTCAAATTATATTGATTTTATTAATTCCAATACGGAATCATTTAATTTTAATGATTTACGGATTGATATGAATAATGTGAAGCAGAATACAGAATTGCTTGATAAACTGGTTGGCTGCTGGTATTCTTACAACAGAAATCTTCCTGAAAGCCCTCTCCTGGCCAAAGAAGACCGGATCTGGAGATCTGCCACAGAGATTTACAAATCTGAAACTTCGGGTGAATATTTCATCGAAAGAAGTGGCGGCGACCGCCATAAGTATTTTGGCAAAGTGACGGCTTATTCAGATTATGTTTTTATCATCATGAACAGCAATACGTTTATTCGCCAGCGCCATTTTATCTCAAGGATAAAAGATATCAAGGAAAAGCTTAAATATCCAGAATACAAGCTCCATGAATTGCATTTTATAAGTACGTGTATCAGTTTTAATCAAGAGCCCATCGCTCTTTTTGAAATCTTTCAGAAAGCAGACCGGAAAACATTCATTACAGATTCAATGAGCTTTCCCATCGACAGCGAAGAGATTCCTCAGTCTATTGTAAAACAGCTTGAAGATACGGAAGCTAATCGTATTGATTACAGATAGTTGAAGGTTTGAAGTTTATAGTTTGAAGTTTAAGGTTTGTGAAATAAGAGAAAGTCTATCATCTTTTCTTTATTATCTTTCCCATCCTTCATTAATTTACCAGCCAGTCTTTAAAATCCTTCACCCGGTCCCGGCTTACCGTAATTTCTTCTTTAGGCTGAAAATCAAGCTCCACTTTATAATTGGGTGAAGTATGGATATTTTTAATATAATCTGAATTGATGATAAACTGTCGGTTTACCCTAAAGAATGTCTTTTCATCCAGAATATCTTCCAGTTCATCCAATGTAAAATCCGAAGGAAAAGCACGCTCCTGAGTTTGCAGATAGACGATTTTATTTTCGCTGTAAAAACAGCTTACTTCCTGCGTCTGTACAATTTTAAGATTATACCCTATTTTAACCAAAATTCTGGAAAGCGTGGTTTTATCTTTTTTAATCAACTGCTTTATTTCCTGAGAATTAACAGAATTATCCGAAGGAATAAATGATTTAAATTTTTCAATGGCGGCACCAAGATCTTCGTCTAAAATTGGTTTTAAAAGATAGTCTATGCTATTCAATTTAAATGCTTTCAGCGTATATTGGTCAAAGGCTGTAGTATATATAATAAAGGCTTTGGTAGGAACTTTTTCAAAAATGTCGAATGACAGGCCATCTCCCAGTACAATGTCAGAAAAAATAAGCTGAGGATGTTCATTTTCAGAAAACCACGAGATGCCTTCTTCTACGGATTCTATTTTGGCAACCACTTCTATGTCAGCAAATTCGCCAAGCATTCTTTCCAATTTTCTTGAAGCCGGTTTTTCGTCTTCGATAATGACTGTTCTTATCATTTTTTGAGTTCCAGATTTAGTTTTAGCATTTAAAAATAATCAAAAGTTATCAGTTTCTAAAGCTGAATCGGTTCTTTTGTCTTTTTCATTTCTTTTTCGATGATGCCTCTTTCCCATTCCGAGTCGAAAATGAAAAGCTTTACGGCTTTCACGGTTAAAATAATTCCCCAGATTGCCAGAATTATTGATCCGTCCCAAAGGGAAAGGTTGAAAATTCCTTTTTCCAGAATATCATCTGCGAAAATGAATATGGCAACGATCCCAAACCATAAAAGGTTTTTGTAGAATTTTTTTAAATCGTGTACTCTTTGTTGTGCCTGAATGTAGTTCATTGTATTAATTTTTAAATGTTTATTAAATATTAAAGTGTTTTGGTGTTTCTTCTTTCCTCTTCCATCAGTTCTCTGATCTTTTTTTCTTCCCAGTCTCTTCCAATCCCGAAAGTATTGGCTGCATGTGCTGCAATCCCGATTCCCCACCCTAACATTGGCCATAAAAACCATAAATATTCCGGTGATGTGATAAGGTTTAATACTGCTAAAAAGGAAATAACCAGGCAATAGGAAGTAAGGTTGCCATAAAATCCTTTTAATTCTTTTACTCTTCTGGTCGCTTTTTGGTACGCTAGTTCTTCTTTGTTGGTGAAAGTTTCCATAATTTTTATTTTAAAGATTAATTGTTTGTTTTTGTTGAGACAAATGTATGATAGAAACAAGTCTCCAATCAATTTTATATGACCGAACCGTAGAATAGCTATTCTGAATTGTAAAAATCCCGACTCAATGGAGAATCGGGATTTTGTTTTATTTGGTCTAAAGTGTTTCGATTAAATAAATTTCTCTCGCTGATTTTGCAGATTACGCTGATATTTAATCCAATGTGAGATTAATAAATAAACGGAATTAATTTTTTCGTTTTTCTCCGGTATTCCAGGTATTCATCCCCGAACTGCTCGATTAAAGTTTTTTCTTCAACCGTGATCCTGTAACTGAAAGCGATAAAGGGAATTGAGAATGCCAAAACCAATGAAAGCCAATTGTTTAGATACAAACCAAGACCAAGCGATGTCAGCAGCGAAAAAGCGTAAGAAGGATGCCTTACATATTTGTAGAAACCTTCTTTTTTTATTTTATGATCTTCCCGTATGGTTACATCAACGGTAAAATATTTTCCTAATGATCTAATGATGATAAACCTCAAAATAATTCCTGTCCAGATAAGAACAACTCCAGCATAATAGATCCATTCTTCACCGGAAATCGGAATTTTTGTGAGGTATGAAACGATAACGGACGATGCAATAGAAAGCGGAATAGCAAGCCATAAGATATTCAGGGTTGACTGGTCTTTTCCTTTTTTGTCGTTGTCCCCGGATTTTAAAATATTCTTGTAGAGAATTTCGCTTAAAAACCACGCTCCCATAGAAGCGGCAAAAAGTATTTTTAATGTTTCCATCTTTTTGATTAATCTCTATTCTGACTCTCTTTTTCTTTTTCCATCAGTTTTTTTATTTTCTTTTCTTCCCAGTTGCTTCCGAGAATCACTCCCGGTACAAAAACGTTGATCGCATAGCCGATAAGCCCTATTCCCCAAAAGATGGGAAGTGAGAAGTATTTCAGGTGCCAGATGGTTTCTCCCGGCTTTAATTCCTTATAATTAATAAACATGATAAAAATATTCACGGCGAAGTAAACGAACGCAAAAACATAGAAACTTTTAATTTTCTTGACGCGTCTTTCGGCTTCTTTGTATCTGATGTCATCTTTGCTGATAGGATTCATAATATTTTAATTTTTAAAATGATTCTGTTTTTCTAAAATTTCCCGGATCTTTTTTTCTTCCCAGCCTTTGCCGATTGCAAAGACACTCATTCCGTGGGCAACAAGCCCGATCCCCCATCCCAGCATCGGCCAGTAGAACCAGATATTGCGTGGTGAAGTAATGAGGTTGAGAATAATTAAAAAAGGAATGATGATGCAATAAGAGATTAGATTTCCATAAAAGCTTTTAAGTTCTTTTACTCTTTTCTGTGCCCGTTCGTAAGCCGGGTCTTCGTTACTTGTTTTTTCAGTGACAACGTTTGGCTTTGCAGACAGTATCGGAAGTTTTACTTTAAAATAATCTTCAGATTTTTCAATAAAAACATTTTTCTTTGTAAGAAGAGCATATCGCTGTACAATATTGGCCAATCCGATCCCGGAACTTTCCTTGATCTGCTCCCGTACCTGAAGGTTATTCTCAATACACAAATTGTCATTTTCAGAGTAAATTTTGATAATCAGCGGTTTTGATGAAGTTGCAAAATTGTGCTTGATGCAGTTTTCCAGGAGCAGCTGAAGCGACAACGGAACAACAAATCTTCTGTAGTCTTCTTTTTTAACATCGAAAACGAAATCTACACTGTCTTCAAATCTTGTTTTCAGCAGTTCACAATAGGTTTTTGCAAATTCCAGCTCATCTTCCACGGTTACGAGTTCTTTGTCTTTTTGTTCCAGCACATATCTGTAAATCTTTGACATTGAGGCAGTAAACTTCTGGGCCTGTCTCGGATTCTCATCAATTAATGAGCTTAAAACATTTAACGAATTAAATAAAAAATGCGGATCAAGCTGATTTTTAAGACTTTCAAACTGGGCATTGGCAGATTTTGCAATGAGCTTCTGCTCAACAACTTCTTTTTTCGAGGTCTTTTTAAGCTCTTCCATGAAACCTTTTGCGTGGAGGAAAGCTGAGATCAGCAGTGCGATATTAATGGTAAACCAGTTGATATAATTATATTTACCCGTAAAATATTCTTCAGTAGTCGCTGCTTTCTGGAAAACGACAAAATTCATGTAATTACAGAAATACACCAGAATGATATTGGCCAACAGAATAGAAACAATACTTATTACCGCTCTTTTAGTAGTTGCTTCCGACCAGGGGAATTTCTTGTTGAGAAAATCGTTGATTAAACCATTTCCTGCGCCCAAAACAAAAGAGTACATGGATGATATGGCAATGGTAAGCATAAAATTTTCCAGGGTTTTCTCATCTGTAAAAACAAAAAAGAAAAACATGGATGTTGCCAGTGATATCCAGCATAAGGTAATAAAGTTCCTGCGTTTCATGATCAATTTTCCTGCCTCAAAATTAGGTTAACATAAAAGTATTAAAAATTATTTTCTCCCGAACGGTCGTTTTTTCGTACTGAACAGCAATAAAAAACCTTCTCCGAAGAGAAGGCTTATGGAATTATTTTGCGGCTCCGCTTAAAAAATATTCTGCTTCTGCTTTTCCCCAGCTCGGGTCTAAAGCAGTTTTCGGTTTAAAGGCATTGAATTTTTCCAACGCAGTTTTAAACTGTTCAAGTCCTTTCTCCTTGCTTCCGCCATATTGTTCAGGTGTAAAAAAAGTATCTTCAGCTTTAATGAGGGCAACTCGTGGATTATTAGGATCCAGGGTTTCGGCTTTTTTAAGCTCCTCCATGGCTTTCATTCCGTCTGTCATGTACCGTTCTGCAGGATTTTCCATCATTCTCAAGGAATAGGCCATTTTTCTCAGAAGATGAATTTCAGAATTATCTTTCCCGGCAATTGCTTCTGCCTGGTCAAGGTATTTATCAGCAGCATTGGCATTTATGGAAAGTTCAGACATTTTACCGGACTGCATCTGCATTCTGCCTTTCTGAAGGTAAGCCAGTGCGGCATAGTAGGAAGGCAGCCACTGTTTTGTTTCCTTTTTTCCGATTCTGTCGAAGTCATTAGCCAAAGCCTGAAATTCGTCGGTTGATCTGGTGGTTTCAAGCTTGGCAATTTTATCAGACATTACTTTCTCATAATCTGCCTGAGCAAAAGCCATAAAGCTCATCATACTTAAAGCGAAGGTTAATAGATATTTTTTCATTTCTAAAATTTTTTAAAGTTAATAGTATTGTTTTTAAATTTAATTTTTTTAATTCATTCAACAGCAAATTATAAATTATTGTTGATGGCATTCTGTGTCTTATCGACTCCGAAACTGATAAAGGCTCCTATAAAAACAAAGGTATTTACCGGCGGTACTACTGCAGAATTTCTGCTTCCGTCCATAGAAAAGTTGTAGCCATACACATTTTTTGAACCCAGCACATTCGATACGCTTAATACCAGAACCGTAAAGGCTTTTGCATCATTCTTTCCTAAATTCGGGAGATAATTTACACTGAAATTTAACGCATTATAATCCTTCAAACGGCCTTCGTGTCTAACAAAATATTGCTGTTCGCCGTTCACATCCTGGGTCGCAATATCGTAATATGGCCGTCCTTTTGCGTAAGTGTATGATAAATTAAAGCCTGTTTTCCATTTCGGTACAAATCTTTTGGCTACTGCTGAAAGCGTATGTTCAGAAGCGAAGTTGGGCTTTAGACTTACCGGATAATTCATAAAATCTCTTTTTGAATCCAGATAAGAATAGCTGATCCAGTAATCAATGTTTTCAAAAGTCTTTTTATCCCTCCAGAATAGTTCAAGTCCTTTTGCAAAGCCGTAGCCGTTGTTGTTATCTGCAGTTTGTACATATTGATTCTGTCCGTCAATAAAACTCAGGTTTTTAACTTTAATCAGGTCATCATATTTTTTATAAAAGGCCTCGAATCTAAGGCTTCTTCCTTCTGATGTTCGCTGCACCTGGAAAATATAATGATGTGCTTTCTGAAAATCGAGATCTACAGGTACGTTGATGTATCTGCTTTCCGGATTCTGATAAAAAATACCATATGCGAAAGAGGTTGTCCAGTCTTTTGCAAAGCGATAGGCTAAAGCCAGACGCGGGGCAATATTGCTTTTCTCAAGATACGACGAGTATTCTGCTCTTACTCCTATTTTGGCCGACAAATGGTTGCTGAATCCCAGATCGGTTTCTACGAATGCAGACGATATCAGATCTTTGTAGTGTTTCTGTACAAATTCATTAAAGCTGAGTTTTTCACTGGTTCCATTTAATTCAAACCCTCCGCGCAACGCGCTTATTTTATTCACTTTTCTTTCCAGAACGGTTTTAAAATTAATGTAATTTCCGTCCGTTAAAAGTTTTGTTTTCCCATTTTCAACATCATCCTTTTCCGTGGAAAAATTAAGATCCGACCGGTTGAATGAATAAGATGTTCCTGCATTCAGCAAATATTTCCCGAATTTCTGTTTGAAGGATAGATTGTGATACGTATTTTTTCCTTTTAATTGTACCAGAGACCAGTAGTACTCTTCCGGTTCCAGGCTTTCGGTTTTCACTCCTATTCTGTTGGAATCGTACATTCCGTAATATTTAAAAAAACCTCCTGCTTTTGTTTTGATTCTGAAATTAAAATCGCCGTTGAAGCTTTCCGGAGCCTCTGAAAAATCGGTATTAAAATTAAACACATCCTGCATCAGCTTTAGATTGGAATATCCTAAGCTTGCCCCGAAAGATGAATTTTTGCTGTCGGTAAGCCTTTGAAATCCTGCATTTAAAAATATGGGTGAAACTCCGAAATCATACGAACTTTGATCCGGGAGGTCAACACTTTCCAGCATCAGTGCTCCGGAAAGGGCTTGTCCGTACAACGCAGAATACCCTCCGCTTGAGAACACATTTCCTTTAAAGAGCGAAGTATTGAAGCGGTCTCTTCCCGCAATTCCCGGAACCGAATTTGAGAAATAATTGTTGATCAGGCTTCCGTCCATGAAAATTTTAGACTCCGTTCCTGTTCCACCACGAATGAAAAGGCCTTCTGTCTCGCCCACTTTCTGAACGCCCGGAAGATAATTTAACGCCGAAGAAATCTGTCCGTCTGCTCCCGCTGTTGTGTAAATATCAATGGGAGTAAGAAGTGCCGTAGCCCTTTTTTTGTCGCTGGCTTCAATAGAACCTGCCGATACGACAACGGCGTCAATTTCATTAATCTGTTCTTTTAGTTCAGCATTGACTGAAATTTCCTGATTATCAACTAATATCTGTTTTTCAACTTCAATGTATTTGGGATGCGAAAACAGTAAAGTTTTGTTTCCTTTTTCTGAAGTTTCAAAAGAAAAATTCCCGTTTATATCTGTTGTAGCTCCATCATACGTATCTTTTAATGTTACATTTACCTCAGCTACCCCTTTATTTTTGTAGGTTACTCTTCCTGATATTTTTGTCTGAGCCATGTTTAAGGCAAAAGATAAAAAGGTAACGAGAAATAATAGTTTTATTTTCATAGCTTTTATTTTCAGTTCAAAAGTATAATGAAATTCCAGTGAAGATAAATTTTTTTTGCCGAACGGTAGAATTTGGATTCTGAACCGTTGATTTTGGATGGAAGACAAGGGGTGATATATTTTGTCATTATGAACGAGAAAGTTATAATGAAGATCGTGCTTTATTAAACCACCCCGACAAAAATTTTTCTAAATTTTTGCCACCCCTCCAGAGGAGGGGAATTTTTACCGCTGATTTTCAATGTAGATACATATAAAATTTAACCCTCTTCTTTTTCCTTGAGTTATATTAGAAATGAAAATTAATCCTGTTTTATGAGTATTTTCGAAAAGATCCAGAAATCATAAGGCTTATGAGTAAATGTTTTTTTAAATTTAACATAAAATCACTTTAAATCATTTAAAAATGAAAGCTAAAACATTATCACTACTGGCAGCCGGTGCTTTATTTGTGGTTTCCTGCGGAACGACCAATACTTACCAGGTTATGTCTAAAAGCAACACGCAAACTGGCGGAACAGCAAAATTTACCCAAAAGGGAGATGAAGTTATTATGAAGCTTGATGTAACGAATCTTACTCCGGGAATTCACGCAGTGCATATTCACGAAAAAGGAGATTGTTCTGCAGCGGACGGAACTTCTACGGGAGGACACTGGAATCCTGCCAAAGACGACCACGGAAAATGGGGCGCCGAACATTTCCATATGGGAGATATCGGAAACCTTACCGCTGATCAGAACGGAAATGCCATGCTGACTTTCAAGACCGACAAATGGTGTCTTGGGTGTACAGATGAGTCTAAAAATATTATCGGAAAAGGATTGATCATTCATGCGTCTGCGGATGACTTCCATACGCAGCCTACGGGAAATGCGGGAGGAAGAGTGGGATGTGTGGAGATTAAGTAACCCGAATTGTCCTAATAAAAAAACCGTTGCTTAAAAGCAACGGTTTTTTGTTTTTATCTTAATTATTATCGTTTAATAATTAAGATTTGATTATGATTTTACATTCATGTCTGCAATAATGTTCATCGCTTCCTGAAGGTAAAGGTCTTTTTTGAGATTTTTGATCCAGATTTCAGATTTCTTTTTGAAAGCTTCATCCTTTTTCTCTCTTTCTATTTCACTTGGATACATTGAGAACTGAAGTCCGTTTTCAAATTTGGTTAATGATTTGAACTTCTCAATCTGGGCTTTTCTTTGCTTCGTAACCTCATTAAATTTATCAATATTCAAAGTAATGGATTCTTCTTTGTCCAGTTGTTCTCTCCATTGTGCAGATTCAAGCAACAACTGGTATTTCGCATTTTTCGCCATTCTGTCGGAACTTGCTTTTTCTAAAGCCTGAATATTGAAATAATTAAGTTTTTGAAAGTTGGTGGAAGGAATTTTATCCCATGCTAATGCATAATCATCATATCTTTCTCCAATTTCAGCATAGGTGAAGAAATCCTTCATCTGAATATCGGAAACGATCCCTTTTCTCTGGGTAGATTCCCCGGTAATTCTATAAAACTTCTGGATAGTAAGCTTTAAAGATCCAAAATCATCTTCTGTATTCAGGAATCTGTTAAGATCCACAAATGTCTGAACCGTCCCTTTTCCGAATGACTGCGGAGAACCTATAATCATTGCTCTTCCGTAATCCTGCATTACCCCGGCAAGAATCTCAGAAGCGGAAGCGGAAAGCTCATTTTGCATTATTACTAATGGCCCTGTCCAGATCGGCGCTTCCTGTTTATTTTTTAAGGTCTGAATTTTTCCGTTTCCGTCTTTTACCTGCACATAAGGTCCTGCGTCCATGAAAAGTCCCATAATATCACCTACTTCCGTAAGAGAACCTCCTCCGTTATTTCTTAAGTCAAGAACGATCCCTTCAATATTCTGCTGTTTTAGCTTAATGATCTCATTTTTAATATCATCGGAAGCATTTCTCCCGTTTGGATTTTCAAAATCTGCATTGAAGCTTGGCAAATTTATGAAACCATATTTTTTGCCGTTCGGAGAGTTGATAACAATACTTCTGGCGAACGTATCTTCAATAGCTACTTCTTCACGGATCATGGTAACGTCCTTAATAGAACCGTCTTTTTTCTGAACCGTTAATGTTACCGGTGTCCCCTTTTCTCCTCTGATCAATCGTACTGCTTCGTCAGAAAGCATTCCCACCACGTTTACGGCATCTTCCTTTGGTTTAGATTTTACTTTTAAAATTTTGTCTCCTTCCGAAAGCTGTTTCGATTTCCAGGCCGGTGCACCGATGGTTAAAGCACCAAGATAAAGGTTTCCTTTTTTCTCCTGGATGATGGCTCCGATTCCGATTACTTTCCCTGTAAAATTGGTATCGAAATCTTCTTTATCTTTCGGGGAATAATAGTTGGTATGCGGATCGAAAACCTCGGTATAAGCATTCATATATACCGTGAACCAGTCCATTTTCTTTCTTTTTTTGAATCTCGTAAAGGTTTCTTTCACAAGATCTTTTACCTCATCCGTTGCTTTTTTAATCTTCTGATCCGGCGCAATAGGTTCGTATTTGATCGTATCTTTCAGCTTGTATTTCTGAACAGAATCCTTTTTTTCTTTCTGAGTTTCTTCCTTGCTGTTCATCGATTCAATCTCCTGAAGAATGTTGTATTTAATGAATTTTTTCCATTCATTATACATTTCCTGTTTGTTTGCAGGTGCTTTTTTAAGTTTCGGTTCAAGGATCAGCGATTCATCTTCCTGAAGGTTGATTGGTTTGCTGAAAATATCCTGAGTCATTTTATCGATTTCGTCGGCACGCTGATATAATCTGTCTACTGTAAGTTTGTAAAACGTAAGATCTCCCAGATTGATATAATCATCAAGTTTGGTTTCGTGCTTGGAGAATTCATCCATATCCGATTGAAGAAAGTATCTTTTTCCCGGATCTACCAATTCGAAATAATGTTTGTAAACATCTTTAGAATAGGCGTCATTAATTGGTTTTGGGCTGTAGTGCAGGTAAGAAAGTGTATTTTTTACGCTCACCATTATCGTCTGCATCTTTTCATCATCATTTTTAGGCGAGTTGAAACAAAACATTAGACTTGTTAATGGAATGAGGAGTAAAAATTTATTTAGCTTAAAATTTTTCCACATAAATCTGTAATGTATTTATTAATTTTTATAAAAAAGTATTTTAATAAGTAGTAATTTTTAATTAACTGTTACAAATTATCAAATTTAATACCTTCTTTACAAATATCGGATAGTTTTAAGTATTTTTGTTAAAATTAAATTTTAATATGGAAAAACCACTTATTCTGGTTACTAATGACGACGGAATTACAGCACCTGGTATCAGAAATCTTGTAAGTTTTATGAATGAAATCGGAGAAGTAATTGTGGTAGCGCCCAACTCTCCACAAAGCGGTAAAGGGCATGCCATTACCATCAATTCAACCCTAAGTTATGAAGAGGTACATCTGGAAGGCCCGCAAAAAGATTTTTCCTGCAGCGGAACTCCTGTAGACTGTGTCAAGATGGCTCTTGATAAAATATTGCCGAGAAGACCGGATATTGTAGTTTCAGGTATTAATCACGGGGCAAATTCTTCCATTAATGTTATCTATTCCGGGACGATGTCTGCTGCAGTGGAAGCTGGTGTGGAAAATCTTCCGGCCATCGGGTTTTCATTGCTTGATTTCAGCTGGGAAGCCGATTTTACTCAGGCAAAAGAATATATTCAGAATATTGTTAAAAAAATACTGGAAGATCCAATGCCAAAAGGTGTCGTTTTGAATGTGAACATCCCGAAACTTTCAAAAGAAGAAATTAAAGGCGTAAAAGTATGCAAGCAGGCTCATGCCAAGTGGGAAGAAAGCTTTGACGAAAGGATAAATCCCCACGGAAAAAAATATTACTGGCTTACCGGATATTTCAATAATATGGATGAATCGGAAGATGCTGATGAAACCGCTCTGGCGAATGGATACATTTCCATTGTTCCTGTAAAATTTGATCTGACGGCGTATGAGTACATGAATACGCTGAGTGAAGTGATGAAGTTTGATTAAAATATTTGAGGCGTAAAACAAATTTACGCCTTATTTTTGTCCTGAAATGAAAATTTTTGCACCCAATAAAATCCTAATCATATCAAAAATCGAAAGCTTTATATGGCGATATTCTAATAGTTTAATTGCTTTTTTAATCTCTATATAATTAGAGTAATCAAAACTTGAAATTCTTTCGATAATTCTATTATTGCTAACCAGATACAAAACATTATACGTTTGATATTTTGATCTTTCTAATTTCTCAAAACAGAAATCTAATTCCTCTAAGTTTATTGTATACGTTTTAAAAAACTTCTTAAATACTATATATTGATCAGTAATTATAATTTTTGTGTGAATCTTAAAGAAAAAATTCCATATAAAAATTAATAGTGAAACTAAAAAAATATCTTTCAGAAATGTTAATAGCTCGAAATTCTTAATATCATCTATTATAACAAAAGTAAAAACAATAGTTAACATAAACGTCAAGGCATGAACGATGATAAATGATTCAATATTGATTTTGGACCGTATCATAATTAAAACAAAACTCTATCCTCCTTCCTCAATTCCTCCAGATATTTCTTTTTATCATCCCGATAAAATAGATTCATGGTTTCAAAAGGAATTAACTTCAGGTCTTTATTCACGATATGAACACAGGATTTCTTTACGGCCCGTACATCAAAATCATGAGCATCCATAAAGTTCATAATAATAATTCTGAATAAGTTATCATAATCCAGATTGGGTGCGGAAACGTCAGGAAGACAGCACAATAACTGGTTGACTTTAGGTTTCACTTTATCTACGGAAATTCCGGTACTGAAAATATCGAGAAGCTGCATCTGCAATCCGGTATCCTGTTCGTAAACAATGGTATTTCGGGTTTCATTATTCAGTAAATCAGCAGGATTGATATAGCGTGTTAAAGGAATCGTTTCGCCTTCCAGTTTCAGAATATATCCCATCGCCAAAGCATCGGGATTACACGGAACCGGAATAATATCGTCCGAATTGAGAAGCGGAAACTGGTTTAATATTTCCTGTCTTACTTCGGTAAGGGTAATTTTTTCATGCGCAGAATCATCCCGGTTTCTTCCTGCAATTTCTACCGGTTGGAAAGTAATTCCGCGGACACATTTCTGTTTTAACGCAAAATCAATAATCTTCCCGATTTCATCAATATTTTTTCCTTTTTGAAGTACGATAACGAGCGTTGTGGAGAGATTTAAGGCATTTAATTTTTCCAACGCTTTCATACGGACATCCGTTAGATCTTTTCCTCTGAAATCTTCCAGGACTTCCGGTTTAAAGGAGTCAAACTGAAGATAAATTTCAAATTCCGGAGCATACGTTGCTAATTTTTCGGCAAAACCGGGATCATTCGCAATTCTTACCCCGTTGGTATTCAGCATTAGATGTTTAATCGGTTTCGACTTCGCAATATCCATGATTTTAAAAAACTCAGGATGAATGGTTGGTTCTCCTCCACTGATCTGCACAACGTCCGGTTCGCCTTCATTTTTAACAATGATATCAAACATGGCTTCAATCTCTTCCAGACTTCTGTGACTTCCGTAATGTGGCGATGACATGGCGTAACAGGTTGGGCAAGTGAGGTTACAGCGATCCGTTACTTCCACTATGGAAAGGCAGCTATGTTGCTCATGATCAACACATAAACCGCAATCGTAAGGACATCCGTATTCTACATCGGTTCCAAAATGTACAGGAATTTCTGATGCTTTATTGTAATTCCTTATATTTTTATAATACTGAATATCAGAAGCAATTTTTGTTTTGAAAAATCCGTGATCCGGGCATCTTTTCGTCATAAAAACCGCTTCATCTTCAATAATGATCTTTGCGCCTACTCTCTTCAGGCATTCCGGACAAAGACTGATGGTATAGTCGTAATAGGTATAGTTTCTTACTGGCATAATTTATTTTTACATTCCACCGCACACAAAACCGCTTATCAGTCCGCCAACAAGCATTGATATCAAAACCGTTTTCCAAAACTGTCCTCTTGAAAATTTTTTGTCATTGTTCCATTCATAAATAATCTGTACAAAAGCTGCAACAAACGTAGAGACAACAAAAAGCACAGCTAAAATAATAGCAATAACGAATATAACCAATCCAGCGACATCCAGATTCCCAGCTTCAAGTAATGTGAGTAGTTTCATGAGTAATATTTAAGGTGAATTTACAACTTTTGTCGATTTAAGTTTGAAGAAATAATAAAAAATCACAGCAATACAAACCAACTGTATCGTCCCGAACCCTGCAATAAGATCTACTTTAGGCTTGATAAAATCCAGCATAAATCTGAAGCTGAAATAAGTGATCATAAATAGCTGGAAGATAAATCCTGAAGGGAATTCATTTTTTTCCTTAATTATTTTCAAAACAATCCATAAAACAATAAGGAAAGCAATTTCATATAAAGCAACAGGATGCCTAAGATACTGATCTCCAAGATGCATTCCAAAAACGGAATTTGTAGGAATACCATATGTTTCTTCATAAATTCCGGTCAGAAAGCAGCCTACTCTTCCGATAATTATTGCTAAAATTAACGGGAAAACAATCAGGTCGCCTGTACTTTCTTTATGGCCAACAATTTTTTTTGCCCATTCTACACCAATTAATCCAAAGGCCAGTCCGCCAACGATCGTATTATTTGTCCAAAATCGTTTGAAGCTGAAACTTTCAAAAAGAGCATATGGATTTTCTAAATTCCCGATAAGTTTTGATCCTATTAAAGCTCCTGCGGTTGCTCCTATTAAAACGGCTGCAGAAGTATTGAAAGACATCTTTTCAGCAGACTTTCTTTTTAAATAGAAATAATAACGCATTCCGGTGAAAATTCCTGCCGCTTCAAAGAGCGGATGTGCAAGGATTGTCTTACCGAAAATGTGAAAAGTTACAGGGAAATCCATGGCTTCAAAAATATCATTTTAATTTAAATTCTAAATATTTATTTCAGATTAATCAATATTGATTTTGATAAAACCCTAATATCGATTGTTAATCACCTTAAAATAATTATCCATTCATCAATCTTTTTCCTTATTTTTATTTAAATAAATTTCCAAATTATGAGAATAGAATATGATATAAAACTGGGTTTTAAGGATGTGATGTTCCGTCCGAAACGTTCTACTTTGAAATCCCGTTCGGAAGTTGATCTGGAAAGAGAATTTACCTTCAGACATACTCGGAAAAAATGGAGCGGTGTTCCTGTAATCGCCGCCAATATGGATACGGTAGGAACTTTTGAGATGGCTGTAGAACTTGCAAAAGATAAAATCGTTACCGCAATTCACAAACATTATACTCCGGAAGAATGGACTTCATTTCTGGATTCTCAGCCAGAAAGCATCTATCAGTACATTGCATTAAGTACCGGTACGGGTAAGTCTGATGAAGAAAAGATCCGTACCATCCTCGAAAAGCATCCGAAAATTGAGTTTCTCTGTATTGATGTAGCCAATGGCTATTCGCAGCATTTTGTGGATTTTGTAAAGAAAGCAAGAACCGATTTTCCCGATAAAATTATTATTGCCGGAAATGTCGTTACCGGAGAAATGGTGGAAGAGCTGCTTCTTGTTGGTGCAGATATCATTAAAGTAGGAATCGGACCCGGATCTGTGTGTACCACACGGATAAAAACCGGAGTAGGATATCCGCAGCTTTCAGCAATTATTGAGTGTGCAGATGCTGCCCATGGACTGAAAGGACATATTATTGCAGACGGAGGCTGTAAAGTTCCCGGAGATGTGGCTAAGGCTTTTGGCGGCGGAGCAGATTTCGTGATGTTGGGAGGTATGTTTGCCGGACATGATGAAAGTGGCGGCGAAATCGTTGAAGAAAATGGTAAAAAATTCCGTCTCTTTTATGGAATGAGTTCAAAAACTGCTATGGAAAAGCATTCGGGTGGTGTTGCAGAATACAGGGCTTCGGAAGGCAAGACGGTGAAGGTTCCTTACAAGGGTCCTGTTTCAGAGACGGTAAAGGATATTTTGGGAGGAGTACGGTCTACCTGTACTTATGTAGGCGCTTCAACGCTAAAGGAATTGTCTAAAAGAACTACTTTTATCAGAGTTCAGGAACAGGAAAATCAAATATTTAAGGATTAATTATAGATAATTAATTCTGTAAAAAAACAAAATAGGCTGTCTTAAGGACAGCCTATTTACATTTTATCTTATTTTTTATTACGTTAATAAACCGCCGTCTACATTCAGAGTCTGGCCGGTAATGTAGGATGCCATTTCACTTCCTAAAAATACACACGCATTTGCAATATCTTTTGTCTGACCCAATTTTTTCATAGGGATCGCTTCGTTCCATTTGTCTTTGGCCTTATCATCAAGAGCATCTGTCATTTCAGTCTGAATAAAGCCCGGAGCGATTGCATTGCAACGGATATTTCTTGAACCTAATTCAAGGGCAACAGACTTTGTGAATCCGATAACTCCGGCTTTTGACGCTGCATAGTTTGCCTGTCCTGCATTTCCACTGATCCCAACTACAGAAGTCATATTGATAATAGATCCTTCCTTCGCTTTCATCATCGGCTTGATAACCGCTTTCGTAAGATTGAATACGGAATCCAGGTTTACTTTAATTACTATATCCCAATCTTCTTTAGACATTCTTAGCAGCAAATTGTCTTTTGTAATACCGGCATTATTGATGAGGATATCAATTTTTCCAAATTCTTTTAGAACTTCGTCTACTAAAGTTTGAGCCGCATCAAAATCTGATGCATCAGACTGGTATCCTTTAATTTGAGTTACAGAACTTAAAGTGGCTTCTAATTCTTTAGCTTTATCAACAGATCCGGCATAAGTAAAAGCAATTTTTGCTCCCTGTTGGGCGTACATTTCTGCGATTCCTTTTCCGATTCCTCTTGTAGCTCCCGTAATTAGCGCTACTTTTCCTTCTAATAGTTTCATATATGACAATTATTTTCTTTAACTTACTAGCCTTTTGAAAGTTGGCTAATATACATTATTTAATTTTATACAGATTAAACAGTGCGCAAAGATATTACAAAATGTTATTCATTGCATTTTAAATCCCACTTTTAGTGAAATTTATTATCTGTTTTTTATCATAATTGTGATTATTCGATAAAATCTTTTTCATTTTGTTCAGTAAAATAAATAAACTGTAAATCTTTTCCTTTAATGAGTTTCAGCCCTTTTTTCTCCTGAATATATCTGTCAAAAACAATTTCTGCCAAAGGTTCATTTTTATGATTGGAAACCCCAAATTTGTTGTCTTTTTTTACCACAAACTCATTAGCTCCTGAAAAGGTAATAATATCATCATAAGCAAAAGGAACAACCACTTTACCATTCTCATTGAGTACTCCATAATAATTGTCGATATTTTTACCTATCAGCATAGGATACATTTCCTGCTGTTTAATCTCTTTAAAACCTTTCAGTTCTATGTACTGTCCGTCTTTCGGCGAAAATTTGTAGTAGATATTATCCTTACTTACAATAATGGTATTTGGGAATATTTTTTCAATTTCGTAGCCTTCCTTCAGAACATTTTTAAAATTTTTATCTACAATGCTTTCCTCATCATTCTTTCGCAGATAAATGTATTTTTCTCCGGCAATGGTAAGTCCTTCCACTCTGTCGTATTCTTTAGGAAAAATGATCTCGCCCGTTAAACGAACCACAGCAGCTTTAGGATTGTTCTGATCCTGAGATGTTTTAAACAAACCGTTAAAAATTGGGTTTACATAATGATAATCAAGATTATAGACCTTTCCCTCCTTTTTTGAAAATATACTTACTTTATCATCCTTGGTAAGGTAAATATGCTCTCTTCCCACAAAAGCCTGCTCATAAATTTCATCAGCAATTACGTTCTCCTTATCATCAATAATTCCGTATCGGTTTTTTACGGCATCAAAGGTTACAAGAAAAGGAAATGCATTGATATTGTCTACGCTATGATCAGAAATTGTAGTTATTGTTTTGCCGTTATTATCAATAATTTCACCGGATTTTTCACTTTTAGAAATATAAGTACGTCCTTTATAGAAACGAAGATCGGTTTCAAAGGTTCTGTCTGAAATCTGTTTACCATCGAAATCATAAATCATCCAGACTCCGTTTTTTTTAACAAAGAATCTGTTTTCGCTGCCAAATTCTATTTTCTCGGAAAAAGGAATAATCTGTTTCCCGTTAAAGTCATAAACAGATTCTTTTCCTTGTCTGGTGTAGATGAGGCGGTCTTTATTTTCCCATGTTCTGAACCTGAAGTTGTCAAGAGGAATAAGTTCGGTTCCTTTTTCATCTATAAGAGCAGTTTTTCCTGTGGAATTGCCAGATTTAACTTTGAGAATAAATCTGTCTTTCCAAATCCTTGAAATTTCGCTTTTGAAAGGGTAAGTAAAAGTAATGTTGCCTAAAGAATCTACGATTCCGGAAGTTCCGGTTTTGGCATCGCTGATCGTTCCGTAGCCTTTTGTATAGGAACGCACCTCTTTGCCCAGTTTTTTTGTTAAAAGTATCTGCTTGTACTGATCCGTCTGTCCGAGGCAAACCGACGAAAACAGCACGAAAATTAGTTTTTTCAATTAAATGGAATTATTTACGATGAGAACGATCTCACCTTTTAAGGTTTTGCTTTTGGAAAATTCAATGAGTTCAATAATTGTTCCGCGTTTGGTTTCTTCGAATTTCTTTGAAATCTCTCGGCTCAGGCTCACTTTCGTATGTTCTCCGAAAAATTCTTTGATTTGCTCCAGCGTTGTATTGATTTTGTGCGGACTTTCGTAAAGAACAATCGTCTTTTTTTCTTCTGCCAGCTGTTTCAGTTTGGTTTGTCTGCCTTTCTTCTGCGGTAGAAATCCTGCGAAAAGAAATTCGTTATTGGGAAGTCCGGAAACTACTAAAGCCGGCACAAAAGCAGTGGCTCCAGGGAGACAAATCATATCGATATGATGATCTGCGCCTGCTTTAGCCAATAAATAGCCGGGATCCGAGATTCCGGGGGTTCCAGCATCGGTGATAATGGCAATATTCTGTCCGTTTTTCAGATCAGCAATCACTTTATCCGTTGCCTGATGTTCGTTATGAAGATGATAAGATTTCAGAGGTTTGGAGATCTCAAAATGCTTCAGAAGAATTCCGGAAGTTCTGGTGTCTTCACATAGTATATAATCCACTTCTTTTAAAATACTTACCGCTCTGTAAGTCATATCTTCAAGGTTCCCGATGGGTGTGGGAACAAAATATAGAATTCCGCTCAAAATTACGTTATAAAAATTTGTTTTCTACCAAGATCCAGAGTCTTTGTGCATACTCATCCACCTTACTCCATTTTTTAGCATAATAAAGATCGCTCAGGTACTCTTTTGCCTCCTCTAATGTTCTGAAACTGTTTAGATTATTTACTACTTCATTCAGTTCCGACTGGCTTCCTCCGAATAGCGTTTTTGTAAAAGCAATACGATCATTTAAATCAAGTTTGAATTCAGGCTTTTTCTTTTCAGCTTCCATAAAATCCGTTGGAATATTTGTTTTTAAAATACTTCCCGTATCTTCTTTTTTGTCTACGGGAGTAGTTTTTTCTTCCGGTAAGATTCTCTCCAGATGATCATCATCAAAAAGCGTCTGAACAGCTTTTAAGCCTTTAATATGAGCCAATTTTATTTTTTTCTCCTGTTGATAAGCTTCGAGGTTTTCAAAGCTCTCATCAGAGGCTGGCTTTTCTTTTTCTTTTTCGGAAACGGGTCTGTCGATCTCAACAATTTTCCTTCGATCGTTAATTTCTGCCAGAATGGTTTGCTCCTGCTTTTCTTCTACAGCCGCTTCATGTCTTATTTCCGTAACAATACTTTCCACATTTGAGGCATCGGCAGCTATTTCACCATGTTCAAGTAAGACTTCTGAGACGGTAAAATGCTCTTCATTTTCTTCAATCAGGAGATCTTCATCAATAGATTCTGTGTCAAAAATACTTGGGATCGTTCCGCTAATTTCCGTTTTTTCGTCATTTTGAGGATCTGTCTCAAAATTATTTCTGATATTTTCTTCCTCATCAAAATCGTTCAGATCTCCCTGATCATCAGAAATTTCATTTTCAAATTCATCGATTTCATTAAGTTGATTATTAAAAACAGCTTCTTCTTCCGTATTTTCCCTGTTGAACATGTCTTCATGAATATCATCATCATTTTCCGGTTCTGAGTTGGCTAATATCCTTTCTTCATCTACAAAATTCAATGCATCATCATTATTATCTGGAATTTGATGTTCATCAATTTCCTCCATCTGTTCATTAAAAATATCACTATCTTTCTGGTTATCAGGAGATTCTTCGTTAGAATTAATTTCAGATTCACTATTTTCTTCAACAAAGTTTACCAGAGTTTCGTGAAGCTCTTCTTCCACAATTTCATTGAGCTGATTGTTGAAAATGGCTTCTTCTTCAGTTACCAGATTATTCACCGGATATTCTTCATTTTCGCCAATTTCATTAAGCTGATTGTTAAAGATAGCTTCTTCTTCTATTTCATGATCGCCTTCGATGAATGTTTGAGATGAAAAGTTTTCACTATTCTCTTTGGTTGAAGAAAAATTTTCACTTCCGAAATATTCTAGATTTTTTTCCAGCAATCTAAGAAACGAGATCCTGTTGGCAAGCTCATCCACAAGATCCTGCCTGGAAAGTAATTCGTCTACAGTGCTTATTTTATCCAGAATAGCGATCATATTCTTGGATTCAAAAAAAATCTTTTCCTTTAAATCTTGGATGTTTTGCATATAAGAATCTTGTTAAAAAATTGCTTACTTTTGATGTTAAAAATATACGGCTAATTTAACAAATGTTTTTAGAAAATACAATTAATCATTCCAAACAAAGCGGTTGGATGGAAGTTATTTGTGGCTCAATGTTTTCCGGTAAGACCGAAGAGTTGATCAGGAGACTGCGAAGAGCAGAAATGGCGGGGCAGAATGTGGAAATTTTTAAACCGAAACTGGATACTCGTTATTCTGAAGATGATGTGATTTCTCATAATCAGAACAAGATACGCAGTACACCGGTAGAAAATCCCAATGAAATTATTTTGCTGGCTTCTAATTGTGATGTGGTGGGTATTGATGAAGCACAGTTTTTTGATGAAGGCATTGTAGATGTAGCTAATCAACTGGCAAACAGTGGAATTCGCGTGGTAATTGCCGGTCTGGATATGGACTTTCTCGGAAGGCCGTTCGGGCCAATGCCCAATCTTATGGCCACTGCAGAATATGTTACAAAAGTGCACGCCATCTGTAAAAGAACAGGAAATCTTGCCAACTATTCTATGAGGATATCCAATGGAAATAATTTGGTAGAACTCGGAGAAACGGAAAGTTATGAAGCAGTGAGCCGCCGTGTTTTTATTGATGAAGTACTTTTAAAGAAGAAAAAACAGTAAATTAGGCCAAATAAGCTGGAAAGCGGTAAGCGAATTATTTAGTCATGTTGCTTATTACTTCCCGCTTACAATAAGCAGAACAGGCACCAATGAATTATACAATACATCAGATTGCAAAAATCACCAATGCACAGGTTATTGGTGAAGAGAAACTGTTGATTAAAAACATTGCTTTCGACAGCAGGATTATCTATTCTACCAAAAATACTGCATTTATCGCTATCAATACACAGAAAAATTCCGGGGAAAAATTTATAGAAGCGGCCATTGACAGAGGTATAGAAGTTGTTATTTCAGAAAATCATTATCCTCAGTACGAAAATATTACCTGGATTATTGTCAAAAATACTGTTGTATTTCTTCAAAAGCTTGCAAAATATCATTTCGAAAACGCTCACATAAAATCAATCGGAATTACAGGAAGCAACGGTAAAACCATTTTGAAAGAATGGTTGTATCAATGTTTATGGAATGAATTCACAACGGTAAAAAGTCCTAAAAGCTTTAATTCACAAATTGGGCTTCCATTATCTCTGCTTCAGATTAACCCTTCTCATGAGTTGGGAATCTTTGAGGTAGGTATTTCCGAACCTGACGAAATGGAAAAGCTGGAAAATATTTTCCATCCTCAAATCGGATTATTGACACACATCGGAACGGCACATCTTGCCAATTTCGCTTCGGAAGAACAGCTTATTGATGAGAAAATAAAATTGTTCAAAAATTCCGAAGTTATTATTTATAATGGTGATAATTTATTGGTTGACAGTAAAATAAAACAACTGTATTCAACAAAAAAATTAATTACTTACGGCTTTTACGAAAGTAATGATGTTCATTTTAAAAATGACACACTCAATGATAAAAACATTGTCGTGAGATACTTTAATGAGCAGATAATTTTTCCTGTTCATCAGAGAGATGAGGCAACATTAACGAATGTTCTTGCACTTTTAGCGGTATTAAAAGAGTTGGGAATCAGAAATGATAGGATCGTAGAAAAAATCAATGCGCTGAAAGCTGTTGAAATGAGGCTTGAAGCTATAGAAGGAATTAAAAGCAATATTATTATCAACGATTCTTTTAATCTTGATCTGGATTCTTTGACAACAGCCCTACAATTTTTAAAAGAATATAATAAGCCCAAAAAATCTTTGGTATTAACAGATATTCTGGGAGTCAATTCAAATGCTGAACAGCTTTATGAAGAAGTTTCGGAACTGGTAAATGAGCAAGGATTTGATTATGTATTCTTGATCGGGAATGAAATATCTAATTATAGTAAATTATTTAAATCTAAAATTTTTACTTACAATAACACACAGGAATTAATTGACGGTAAGCATATTACAGAAATAGAAAACCAAATCATTCTTCTAAAAGGAGCAAGAAAATTTGAAATTGAAAAAGTTAAAGATATTCTTGAACTCAGAAAACATGATACCGTTCTTGAAATTAATCTCAATGCTATTTTGCATAACATTAATTATCATAAATCTTTATTAAAGCCCACAACCAAAATGATGGCCATGGTAAAAGCCAATGCCTATGGTCTGGGAAGTTATGAAATTTCCGAATTCCTGCAACATCACCATATCGATTATTTAGGAGTAGCTTTTGTAGACGAAGGTGTAGAACTACGTAAAAAAGGGATTACTGTCCCTATCGTAGTTATGAATCCTGAACAGCACAGCTACGAAACAGTCATTGCCTATAACTTAGAGCCGGAAATCTACAGTTTCAGGGTATTGGAGCAGTTTTATGATGCAGTACAAAAATCAGGATATGACAAAAAATATCCTATTCATATCAAACTGGAAACGGGAATGCACCGTCTTGGTTTTAAGGATTCTGAACTGGATGAACTAGGCAGCACTTTAGCTCAAAAAAATTTAAAAGTACAGAGTATATTCAGTCATTTATCATCATCGGATCTCCCTTCCGAAAGAGAATTTACTTTACTTCAGCTGGAAGTATTTGAAAGAAATTCTAGTCGTTTGATAAAAAATCTCGGCTACACTCCTATCCGCCACATCCTGAACTCTTCCGGAATTACAAACTACACAGACCATCAATACGATATGGTGAGAATTGGGATAGGAATGCTAGGAGAATCACAAAATAGTGAAATAAATAAACAGCTGCGCTCGGTTGTCAGCTTTAAAACAGTTATATCACAAATATCGCTAGTGGGAGATGGAGAATCAGTGGGCTACAGCAGAAGATTTAAAACAGATCACCCTACAAAAATAGCCACAATACCTGTTGGTTACGCAGATGGTATACCAAGACTTATTGGGAATCAGGTAGGAAACGTAGGAATTCATAAGAAGTTCGCCCCTATTGTTGGCAATATTTGCATGGATATGATGATGATTAATGTAGATCATATTCCGGATGTAAAAGAAGGCGATACCGTTACCGTATTCAATGCAAAACCAACCCTGAAAGAATTTGCAGAGTACTGCAAAACCATTACTTACGAAGTATTAACCTCCATTTCGCCTCGTGTGAAACGGATTTATGTAAAAGATTAATCTATGAGAAAGCTCCTGATCCTTTTATTCGCATTTCAGATATTTTTGATTCAGTCTCAGGTGAAGAAAGATCTGGTGATACCTAAAAATCCAAGAATAGGATTATCGCTTGCCGGTGGTGGAGCTAAAGGATTTTCTCATGTCGGAGTACTTAAAGTACTGGATTCTTTGGGTGTAAAGGTTGATTATATTGCCGGAACAAGTATGGGGGCGATTGTCGGCGGTTTATATGCATCAGGATATTCCGGGAAGGAAATAGAAAAGATTGTCATGGATACGGATTTTTATTCATTAATCACGGATCCTAAAGCCACAAGACAGGAAACCACTTTTTTCAATAAATCAGTTGATAAATATCTCCTCACCATACCATTGAAAAATGGGAAAATATCTCTTCCCTCCTCTATCAGTACCGGACAGAAAAATGTTTATCTTTTAAAAGAGCTTTTTAAAAATGTATCCAATATTGATGATTTTTCAAAACTGCCTATCCCTTTTATGTGTGTAGCTACTAATCTGGAGAGCGGAAATATGCAGATTTTTGAAAAAGGAGATCTGGTACAGTCAATTATGGCCAGCTCGGCATTTCCTTCTTTAATGGATCCTGTAAAAATTGGGGACAGCATTTATATCGACGGAGCGATGACGGTAAACTATCCTTCAAAGCCGTTAAAAGATAAAGGAATCGATATTGTGATCGGGGTAGATCTTAACCAGGATTTATCCAAAAGAGAAGACCTCGGAAATATTATTTCCATATTGAACCAGGTTATTGATTTCGGTATTAAAAAAGATACGAGAAGACAGTATAAATTCACGGATATCAATATTAAACCCAACCTTACCGGAATGACCGCTACAAGCTACGATGAGAAGAAAAAAATCCTCGACAGCGGCTATGCAGAAGGTATGAAGTACGCAAAAATTCTGGATGAGCTCCCAAAACGTCCGTTTGACCGTCTCAGACAGCGCGTAAATCCCATATATTCCAATGTATATAAGATAGACAGCGTAGCGATAGAAGGAGGCCGAATTTACGGCAAAAACTATGTTCTCGGGAAGATGGGACTGCGGCTTCCGTCCCTACAAACATATGGAAGCATCAATAAGAAAATAGATAAGCTGGTTGCTACCAATAATTATAAATTCATCAATTACGATATTATCTCTGAAACTGATGCTAATTATTTGAAATTATACGTCACTGAAGATAACTCACGCCACTTTCTGAAATTCGGACTTCATTACGACGAAATTTTTAAAACCGGTCTTCTTTTAAACTATTCCGCAAAACGTCTTTTATTTAGAAACTCAAATCTCTCTCTGGATGTTGTTGTGGGAGACAAACCTCGTTATTATCTTAATTATTTTATTGATAACGGATACATTCCCGGCTTCGGAATTTATTCTTCGGGAATGAGTTTTGACCTGAAAGATATCAATAATTATGCAGTAGATCAATGGACATGGCTCCGTAATGAAGCATATATACAATCAATCTGGAGAGACAAATTTGCCGTAGGAGCAGGAATCAGCCATGACTATTTTGAAGCTGAATCCAATGGAAATAACAAACGTTATAACCGCTTCCTTAATCCTTATGTATTTTTAAAAAGCGATACCCAGAACGATAAAGACTTCCCTACCCGCGGTATTTATATTAATGCAGAAGGTAAAGTGATAGACCTGATGAAATCTGAAGTTGAAAAAAGACTGGTGCAGGTAAAAGCAGATATCAGGATTAATATCCCGCTTTCCAAGCAATTTGCTTACCGTCTTAATCTTTATGGTGGAATTACCATAGGAGAAAACCTTCCTAATTTCTATCAATATCGGCTCGGTGGAATATTCGAACAAAATGTTGTTAATTTCAGAAGCTTTCCGGGATTCTATTTCGGGCAGCTCAACAGTAATAACGTGGTCTTAATCTGCAATGATCTGCAATTTAAATTCAATAAGAACTATTTCATCAGCGGAAATTTTTCTTTCGCCAATCTCTCAGATGACATAAGTTTTGAAGACGCGGTAAAATTAAATTACAGCTCCGTAGGACTTACAGCAGGTTATAAGTCTCCGTTCGGACAGATTAAAATAAACTTCAGTCACTCACTCAAAAATAATCAAAAAGGCATATTCAGTGTAATTTTAGGACACTGGTTTTAATACAATGATACAATTCTTTTACGAAAACTTACCGGAAACAGTCAATACCGGCTACAAAATCTGGCTGGAAGACATCATTCTTTCAGAAGGCAAAAAGCTTGGAGATATCAATTATATCTTCTGTGATGACGAATATCTGCTCAAAGTTAATCAGGATTATCTGCAGCATGATTACTACACAGACATTATAACTTTCGACTATGTAAAAGGAAGAACAATAAGCGGAGAGATTTTCGTATCTTTGCAGCGCATTTCAGATAACGCTTCTACTCTATCAAGAGATTATGAAGAAGAACTGAGAAGAGTGTTGGCGCATGGAGTTCTCCATCTTTCAGGATACAAAGATAAATCCGAAGAAGAAGAACAGCTGATGCGAAGCAAAGAAGATTTTTATTTAGCGAAATATGGCAAATGAAAAAATTAAAGTGGTTAAATAAAACAAACTTTTTTAATATTTTTTTTCAGAAGCTTTATCCCGCTCTACGCACTCGCTATTTTCTTTTTTCAAAAGAAAATGAGCTCAGACAGATGCTGCGATCGGGGCTAAAACAGGCGTATTAGAGGCGATTTCAGGCCATAATACAATCCAATGTTTCACGTGAAACATTTATAACAAAAATTAAAATTTGAAGCTTAAAACAAGCGAAAAAGATGATTTCAGAAATATATGATGTAATTGTAGTAGGTGCAGGTCATGCAGGATGTGAGGCAGCCGCTGCTGCAGCCAACCTCGGATCCAAAACACTGCTCGTTACAATGAATATGCAAACGATCGGGCAAATGAGCTGCAACCCTGCGATGGGAGGTATTGCCAAAGGACAAATCGTTCGTGAGATCGATGCAATGGGAGGCTATTCCGGAATTGTAGCAGATAAATCTGCCATACAGTTTAAAATGCTTAACCTTTCAAAAGGTCCGGCAATGTGGTCACCAAGAACTCAAAACGATAGAATGTTGTTTGCAGAAGAATGGCGTTTAGCATTAGAAAATACACCTAACCTGGATTTCTTTCAGGATATGGTGAAACAGCTTATCATAGAGAATACCAAAGTAATAGGTGTGGTTACTTCATTAGGAATCGAGATCAAAGCACACTCTGTAGTACTTACGAATGGTACGTTTCTTAATGGATTGATCCACGTTGGAGATAAACAATTAGGTGGCGGAAGAATGGGAGAGCCGAGAGCTTTCGGAATTACCGAGCAGCTCGTTTCTTTAGGTTTCGAAGCCGGAAGAATGAAAACCGGTACTCCACCACGTGTAGACGGAAGAAGCCTGGATTATTCTAAAATGGAAGAACAGAAAGGAGATGAAAATCCACAAAAATTCAGCTATTTAGATACTCCTAAATTAACCAAACAATTAAGTTGTCATATTGTTTATACCAATGAAACCGTACATGATATTTTACGAGAAGGATTTGATAGAAGTCCAATGTTTAATGGTACTATTCAAAGCTTAGGTCCACGATATTGTCCTAGTATAGAAGATAAAATCAATCGTTTTGCGGAAAGAAACAGACACCAGCTGTTCGTAGAACCAGAGGGATGGAAAACGGTAGAAATTTATGTAAACGGTTTCAGTTCTTCCCTTCCTGAAGATGTACAAATCAAAGCGATGAAACATATTCCTGGCTTTGAAAACGTAAAAGTTTTCCGTCCGGGCTATGCTATTGAATATGACTACTTCCCTCCTACCCAATTAAAGCATACCTTAGAAACAAAATTAATTGATAATCTATATTTTGCTGGGCAGATTAACGGGACAACAGGGTACGAAGAAGCTGCAGGACAAGGACTCATTGCAGGAATTAATGCCCATAATAAAGTACACGAAAAAGGTGAATTTATTCTTAATAGGGATGAAGCCTATATAGGTGTTCTGATTGATGATTTGATTACAAAAGGCACTGAAGAACCATACAGAATGTTTACTTCCAGAGCTGAATACAGGCTATTGCTGAGACAAGATAATGCAGATATACGATTAACAAAAAAAGCATTTGAGTTAGGACTTGCTAAAGGAGAACGTTTAAAAAGAGTTGAAGAAAAAGTTGCTAAAAGTGACGAACTTGAGAACTTCCTTAGAGAAACTTCTTTAAAACCGGGAATGATCAATCCTATTTTGGAAACTATCGAAAGCAGTCCGGTAGATCAGGCTTACAGAGCAGCACAGATTCTTACCAGACCGAATATGACGCTCGTAAAACTGGAAAATATCGAAGCCATCAGAGAAAATGCATCAAAATATGATGATGAAGTAAGAGAACAGGCTGAAATCAATATCAAGTATAAAGGTTATATTGAAAAGGAAAAAGAAAATGTAGCCAAACTGAACAGACTTGAAAACATTAAAATTCCTGAAGATTTTGATTATACTAAAATTTCTAGTCTATCTGCAGAAGCTAAACAAAAAATGTCAAATGTAAGACCAAAAACCATTGCTCAGGCAGGAAGAATCAGCGGAGTTTCACCGGCTGATATTAACGTTTTACTGGTCTATTTAGGACGTTAATTGATAAATGTTTCACGTGAAACATAAATGAAATTTGAGCAGAAATTAGGGTGTTTTAAAGCTATTGAAAATTTAGAATACCTTAATTTTATTTATAAAGAATTGCATACCAATGAAAATTAAAGATCATTTTCTTTCGCAGGAAATATTTGAAATTAAAGAAACGGAAACACAAGGGGTTTATAAGACCTCCCCTATTCCATCCAATATTTCAAAATACTATGAAAGCGAAGATTATATTTCCCATCACCAGGATTCCGGAAGTCTGAAAGAAAAATTGTACAAATTTTTACAGTCGTTCAATCTACAATATAAGAAAACAATACTGCTAGACAGAATTCCTAAAAATTCAAAAGTACTGGATTATGGATGTGGCGCAGGAGAATTTGTAAAGTATATCGAAAATGATTTTGAAGTATTTGGATTTGAACCGGATGCTGATGCAAGAAAAGCAGCAACCGGAAAATTATCGAAAGCTGTAATTCTGGATAATATCGATACCATTGAAGATCACAGCTTGGATGCAGTTACCCTTTGGCACGTTTTCGAGCACATCGAAAATCAGGATGAAATGCTTGAAATCTTTAACAGGAAACTAAAACAAAAAGGAATTTTGATTATTGCAGTTCCAAACCCTACTTCCTATGATGCAAAACATTATAAAGAATATTGGGCCGCTTATGATGTACCGAGACACGTTTATCATTTTTCTAAAAACGGAATGGAAAATCTCATTTCGAAAAAGCCGAACTGGAAATTGAGAAAAATAAAGCCTTTGGTTCTTGATTCATATTACATCTCCATGCTGAGCGAAAAATATCAAAAATCTTCCCTTTTTTGGATTAAAGCAATGATCTTCGGGACGATTTCTAACGTAAAAGCTCTTTTTTCGAACGAATTTTCAAGTTTGATATACATTATCGAAAAAAAGTAGAAAATGGAAATTTGGCCTATTTCTGAAGGTCACTTTTCATACATTTTCTTGAAAATTTGTTAGCAAAGTACGAAATTTAGGAAAAATTTAGTTTTTTGGAATTTTCATTCAAGTCGCTGAGAATCGCTTAAAAAATTTTTACTCAACCTTATTTAAGAATATACAAAATAAACCCAGCTGATTTTGCTGGGTTTTTAATTTATGAAAAAAATTTTTTTATTGATTAATTGCAGCCACTCCGGGAAGCTCCAAACCTTCAAGACTTTCAAGCATCGCACCTCCACCGGTAGAAACATAACTTACCTTATCGCCATACCCAAACTGCTTCACGAAAGCCACACTGTCTCCTCCCCCAACTAAAGAGAAAGCTCCAAGTTTTGTTGCTTCAGCAATACTGTCTCCAAGAGCAATTGTTCCTGCAGCAAAATTTGACATTTCAAAAACTCCGATCGGCCCGTTCCAAAGAATTGTGCGGGAATCTAACAATACATCATTAAATTGATCTCTGGACTTAGGTCCGGCATCTAGCCCCATCCATCCTTCAGGGATTTCATAGATGTCTGCTTCCTTTCGGTCTGCATCATTGCTAAAACTTTCAGCAATAATAGTATCGGAAGGAAGATAAACTTTTACATTATGTTCTTTAGCCTTTCCAAGAATTTCAAGAGCAAGTGGTAATTTATCTTCTTCTACAAGTGAATTTCCGATTTTACCGCCAAGTGCTTTAATAAAGGTAAAAGCCATGCCTCCACCAATAATAAGGTTATCTACTGCAGGTAAAATATTTTCAATAATAGTAATTTTAGTGGAAACTTTAGATCCTCCAAGTATCGCAGTTACAGGACGTTCACCAGATTTCAGAACTTTATCGATCGCCTGAAGCTCATTAGCCATCAATAAACCGAAAAATTTAGTTGAAGGAAAAAATTTGGCAATTACCGCCGTTGAGGCATGAGCTCTATGTGCCGTACCAAAGGCATCGTTTACATAAGCATCACCTAATTTTGAAAGCTTTTCAGCAAAGGCTTCATCTCCCTTTTCTTCTTCATTATGAAAACGCAGATTTTCCAACAACAGTATTTCACCTGGGTTAAGATCTTTGGCAGCCTGTTCAGCCTTCTCCCCTACACATTCGTCAACGAATTTTACCTGGTGCCCTAATACATTGGATACTTCTTCCACAATATGCTTAAGTGAAAATTCATCTTTTACCTCACCTTTCGGTCTTCCAAGGTGCGCCATAAGAATCACTGCTCCACCGTCGTTAAGGATCTTATCAACCGTTGGTTTTACGGCTACAATACGGGTATTGTCTGTTACTTTCAGCTGGTCATCCTGAGGAACGTTGAAATCTACCCTTACCAGTGCTTTCTTACCGCTAAAATTGAAATCATTGATTGTTTTCATATGTACATGTATATTATTTCTTCGGTCATAGGCAACCGACTGTTCCTGCAGCATTATACAAACCTGCGGCCAGACGGCTCTACCTATCGTTGAATTTTCTTTTCACAAATGTAAGATTTTAAAATTTTTGAATCGCGGCAACCAGACAAAAGTTTTCAGAAAAGTTTCCCGCAAACCCAACAATCATCTATCAACAATTTTTTCTTTACTAAAAAAAAGAATACGCTATTGTTGTTGAGTGTTGTGAATTTAGGGGATAAGTTTTATTTATAATTTTCACCACATTTAATTTTATATACAATTCACATTTTATTTACATTACAATCTGTTGAAAATCTGATTTTTCGAACGGTTACTAACAATTATTAATAACTTTTCCCCAATTCGCTTTATGGATAACTGATTTATGGAAAAACGCAAGAATTCCTGCACAGAAGTTTTTTGAAAATTTTAACATTTTTTTTGGTCTTACTTTTCATTACAAATTTTTCAAATGTTACGAAACATTTATTTTGCGGGAGTTATCCACAGTTATTCACAATGCTTTTCACAATTTACTCCCGAAGAACTAACAAAGAATCTTATTTTATTACCTTTGTATTGAAATACCTCTAAAAAAAGACTAAATAAAAAGTTATGAAAAGAAAAATTGCTGTTGCCGCAGACCATGCAGGCTTCGAATATAAAGAGATTGTTAAAAACTATTTATCAGAAAACTTTGAAGTTCAGGATTTTGGAACGTTTTCCACAGACAGTGTGGATTATCCGGACTTTGTTCATCCTGCGGCGACATCCGTTGAAAACGGAGAAAATGAGCTGGGAATTTTATTTTGCGGAAGCGGAAACGGAGTACAGATCACAGCCAACAAACATCAGAAAATTCGTTGTGCCCTTTGCTGGATGCCGGAGATCGCTTCACTGGCAAGACAGCATAATGATGCCAATATGATTTCTATTCCGGCAAGGTTTATATCTAAAGAGCTGGCCATAGAAATTGTAGACAAATTTCTCTCTACAGATTTTGAAGGCGGAAGACATCAGAACAGAGTTGATAAAATAGCATATTGCTAAAAACATAAAGGCTTGTAAATCAAATTACAAGCCTTATTTATTTTTTATTTGTATATTTGCAGCGTCCGGCAGGATTTACCATCCTGTCATTTCCATTAAACCTGTTATGATATTTTAAAGAGATTAATAAAAGGTTTTTCCCTACTCTTCTCCATTTTTGTATTAAATTTATGCAAAACTAAAAGTTCCGTCATTAAAAAGTTGGAAGGAAAATTGATGTTGGTGTGATAAATGAGTTGCATACTTATTATTGTACAAAAGCATTAATGAAGTTATGTCCGAAGCAGTTTCAGATTATTAGTAATATTTAAAAATCTTACAGAAATATAACTGCCCTACTCGTTTGAACAGATAAAAAATTAAAATTAAAAAAGATGCCAAAAAAAAGAAAATATATAAGTCAGAAAAATGATCATAAACTACAGGAAATCGGGAGACTGATACTGCGTTTTATGAATGAAAATTCAACAAAAATATATAATTACAAACAGATTTCAGATGGAATAGATTATAAAAATCCCAGACAGAGAGAGCTTGTAATTCAGGCTTTGCATAAACTGCAGGCTACAGAAAGAATTAAAGAAACAGAAAAAGGTAAATATATCGTTAACCTTAATATTAAAGGTACACTCACAGGAATAATCGATTTCAACCAGTCAGGAAATGCCTATGTTAATGTCGAAGGTCTGGAAGATGATATCTTCATTCATTCCAAAAATGTGAAAGATGCATTGCAGGGTGATAAGGTTTTAATTGTTACCTACACCTATAAAGGAAAAAAACTGGAAGGCTCCGTGCTGGAAGTCCTGGAGAGAACAAGAACTGAATTTGTAGGAACTTTACAGGTAGTCCCACACAAGGATTTCGGATTTGTTGTTTGTGATAAAAAGACCATTAATACCGATATATTTATTCCGAAAGGAAAATTCGGTGGTGCTGAAGACGGTAATAAGGTTGTGGTAAAAATGACAGAATGGAAGCCTGGTGACAAAAATCCGGAAGGAGAAATTGTACAGGTATTGGGAGCTCCCGGAGAACATGAAACGGAAATCCATTCTATTCTTGCAGAATACGGCCTGCCTTATGAATTTCCTGAAGAAGTGGAACGTGATGCAGACAAAATCGACAGAAGCATTAATGAAGAGGAAGTGGCTAAACGTTGGGATATGCGAAGCACTACCACCTTTACCATTGACCCGAAAGACGCAAAAGATTTTGATGATGCTCTTTCCATCAGGAAACTGGAAAACGGAAACTGGGAAATCGGAGTGCATATTGCCGATGTTTCTCATTATGTAGTTCCCGGAACCATGCTGGATGATGAAGCATATCAAAGAGCGACATCCGTTTATCTGGTAGACCGTGTTGTTCCTATGTTGCCGGAGGTATTGAGCAATGATGTATGTTCACTCCGTCCCAATGAAGATAAATTCACATTTGCAGCAGTTTTCGAGCTCGATGACGATGCAAATATCAAAAAGCAATGGTTTGGAAGAACAGTGATTCATTCTGATAGAAGATTTACCTATGAGGAAGCTCAGGAAAGAATCGAAACGAAACAGGGCGATTTGCAGGAAGAGATCAATGTGCTGGACAGACTGGCAAAAATCATGCGTGCAGAACGTATAAGAAGAGGAGCTATTACCTTTGACAGAAGCGAGGTAAGATTTAATCTTGATGAAAACAACGAGCCAATCGGGGTGTATTTTAAAATCAGTAAAGATTCAAATCACCTGATTGAGGAATTCATGCTGCTTGCCAATAAAAAAGTTTCAGAATTTATATCACTTAATAAAAAAGGAGATATTACCCAAAATACCTTTATTTACAGGGTTCACGACGATCCAGATCCTGCAAAACTGGAGTCTCTGAGAGATTTTGTAGCCACGTTCGGATATAAAATGGATCTTGCCAACACTAAAAAAGTAGCAGAATCTCTGAATAAATTATTACATGACGTAAAAGGAAAAGGCGAAGAAAATATGATTGAAACCCTTGCCATGAGAAGTATGAGCAAAGCAGTGTACTCTACAGAGCCCATCGGACACTACGGACTTGGTTTCGATTTTTATACCCACTTCACCTCTCCTATCCGTCGTTACCCGGATCTTATTGCACACCGTTTGCTGCAGCATTATCTGGACGGAGGAAAATCTCCGAGCAAAGCCGAGCTGGAAGAAAAAGCAAAGCACTGCAGTTCTATGGAGCGTCTTGCGGCAGATGCAGAAAGAGATTCCATTAAATTCATGCAGGTGAAATTTATGGAAAAACATCTTGGAGAAACGTTTACAGGTGTAATTTCAGGCGTAGCGGAATTTGGTTTCTGGGTGGAAATTCCTGAAAATGGTGCAGAAGGGTTAATTAAATTGAGAGATCTTGTGGACGACTCTTATTCGTATGACGCCAAAACGCACGCTGTTTACGGAATGAGACATGGGAAACGCTATCAGTTGGGAGATCAGGTACAGATCAAAGTAGTGAAAGCAAACCTGATACAGAAACAGCTGGATTTTAAGATTGTTGATTAATATTAAAATTTTTATAATAAATTCCGTTTTACATGTATTGTAAGGCGGAATTTTGTTTTTGTTATTAAAAATTTTCATGATTTTATATAAAATTATTTAAATAATACTTTTCTTAAATCCAGAGCTATTGAATAATTAAATCATAAAGTTTAAATTTGTATAAATGGAATGAAAATTCAGATTTTCATTTAAAAAATTACTTGATGTTTGAACTTATATTATCTGCAATCGTATTAGGATTCATGCTGAGTCTGGTTTTTATAGGACCCATTTTTTTCCTTCTCATCGAAACCAGCTTTTCCAGAGGGCCAAAACACGCATTAGCTTTAGACATCGGTGTCATCTCTGCAGATCTTCTCTGTATATTGGCGGCCTATTATGCCAGTGCAGATATTGTAACTTTAATTGACAAACATCCGGGTTTTTACAGGATTACCGCCATTCTCATTTTGGTTTACGGAGTGGTAATGATGGTTACAAGAACCAAAATGCATATTCCCGGAGAAGAGAAATTCATCAATCAGAATTATTTCAAGACCTTTATCAATGGTTTTTTCTTTAATCTTCTAAACGTTGGTGTCATCCTCTTTTGGCTGGTAACAGTAATCTCAGTAAGAAATCAGTATCCCGACACAGGTAATTTTATTTTATACATCGGTATCGTTATTGCCACTTACTTATGTATCGATCTTGCAAAAATTTTTCTTGCCAAACAGTTTCATGATCGGCTTACACAAAAATTAGCCAATCGCATCAGAAGAATTGTTGGCGGAATTCTCATCATCTTCAGTTTCTTTATTTTCCTGCAAAGCTTTAAAAAATTCAATCAGTTTGATAAAAGACTGGAAGAAGCCGAAAAAACCGAAGTCAAATACCACAGAGAAAAATGAAAAAAATAAATTTCCCCAACTCATTAAAAAAAGGCGATAAAATAGCCATTATATCTCCCGCAGGCGCAGTAGAAGCTTCACAGCTGGAAAAAGGAATTGAAATGATCCGGAACAGAGGTTACGAACCTGTTTTCGGAGAACATCTCTACAGCAGTTTCTCCAAAGGCTACAATTATGCAGGAACAGTAGAACAAAGAATTAACGATATCAACTGGGCTCTAAATGATAATGAGATTGCTGCTGTCTGGGCTTCCAGAGGCGGTTACGGCTGTCAGCATCTGCTGGAACACATCAATCTTAAACATTATAAAGAAAATCCGAAATGGTACGTTGGATATTCTGATAATACCGTTATTCAAAGTTATTTGTTGAAAAAAGGCTTTGCTTCCATTCATGGCCAGACGGTAAAAACGTCCAGCTTCGGAGTAACAGAAGAAAGTTATGGACTTATTTTTGATATTTTAGAAGGAAAAATACCGGATTATAGCCTAAAATCAAACCATTTTAATAAAACGGGTTCATGTGAAGGACAATTGGTTGGAGGTAATTTAGCCTTGGTTTATGCGCTTCTGGGAACCAACTATTCATTTAAGTATAAGAATAGAATACTGTTTATTGAAGATATTGGTGAAAATTTTTATGCATTAGACAGGATGATGATGAGTCTTGAACTTGCAGGCGTATTCAAAAAAATTAGAGGATTAATCATTGGCGGGATGACGAATATGGGAAATGAAAAAGAAAATACAGCATACAATGAAAGCTTCGATGACTTCGCTTATCAGCTTATTTCAGAAAGAATTTCAAAATACGATTTCCCGACAGTTTTCGGATTTCCAAACGGTCATATTAAAGACAACAGACCTTTGATTATAGGCGGAAATATAAAATTAAAGGTTGAAGATAAGGTTAAAGTTGAATTTGAAAATTAAATAGTTTTTTAATAAATAACTCTAATACTTTAAACGATCTAACTCTCAAAACCCTTATATCCTCATACTCTCCTACCAACAATGGCACAACACAATGATTTTGGAAAAAAAGCAGAAGATCTTGCTGCAGATTTTTTATTAAAAAACGGTTATAAAATTCTGATAAGAAACTTCCGCTATCAGAAGGCAGAAATTGATATTATCGCAGAAAAGGATAATCTGATTATCATCTGCGAAGTTAAAGCACGTTCTACTGATGTTTTTAACTTACCGCAGGAATCTGTGAATAAGAAAAAAATCAAACTGCTGGTTTCAGCGGCAGATTATTATTTACAGGAGTTTAAGGTTTTAAAAGAAGTACGCTTTGACATTATTTCCTTGCTACCGGACGAAAAACAAAATTTAGTAATTGAACACATTCAGGATGCATTTGAAGCATTTGATGCCAACTAACTAATTTAAAAATGAATCAATGTAACAGCTTACCAATTAATTAATTAATATGGTATTCTTAGACTGGTACATTAATACATTGGTATATTTTAAAAAATTTTTATGAAAACAATATTGATAACCGGAGCCACGTCCGGAATAGGGAAATCTACGGCAGAGCTTCTTGCCAGAAACGGAAACCGAATTATTATTTGTGGTAGAAAGCAGGAAGTTCTGGAATCTATTAAAACCGAACTTTCTCAATTCACCGAAATTTTTAGTTTAAAGTTCGATGTCCGTAATTTAGAAGAAGTTGAAGCAGCTATTAATTCGCTTCCTGCGGATTGGAAAGATATAGATGTGCTCATCAACAATGCAGGAAATGCACACGGTTTGGATCCGCTTTCTGAGGGAAAAACAGATGACTGGGATTCTATGATCGACGGAAATGTGAAAGGACTTTTATACGTTTCCAAAATGATTATTCCGGGAATGAAAGAAAGAAATTCGGGACATATTGTGAATATCAGCTCAGTTGCGGCGAGACAAACATATGCCAATGGCGTTGTATACTGTGCCACAAAAAAAGCGGTGGATGTTATTTCGGAGGGAATGAGAATTGAGCTGACAGAATTCGGAATTAAAATTACAAATATTCAGCCTGGTGCTGTTGAAACGGATTTTTCAGTGGTACGATTCAAAGGAGACCGGGAAAGAGCAGCAACCGTTTATGCAGGATATGAGCCTCTAAAGGCGGTAGATATTGCAGATTCTATTGCGTACTGCATCAATGCTCCGAAACATGTCTGCATTTCGGATATGACCATCTACCCTACTGCCCAGGCAGAACCGAGAACGATTTACAGAAAAGGATAATTTAACTTGGAAAATGAGGTACTTCACTATTCTATTTTTTTGTTGTTTCTTTTTGGGATTTTCTCAAAAATATTCAAAACAGGAAAAAGCAGTTTTGATGCAGGTAAAAAGGTTGGATTCTCTGATGCAGAATAACGACTCCAATATTTTAAATCTGTTTGAAAAGGATGTTTCATTTGGTCATTCAAATGGTTGGGTTCAGAATCTTGACGATTTTAAAAAAGATTTTAATTCTAAAAAAGTAATCTATAATAACATTCATCAGATCGAAATTTCCGAAGTTAAAAAAAATAGGAAGATTTATTCCATAAGAAGAAAAATAAAAGTTTCCGGAGTTTACAAAAACCAGAATTTTGAAATGATGCTCGGCTTGCTGGAAATCTGGAAAAAAGAGAAATCCATCTGGAAATTATGGAGCCGCCAAAGTGTGGAAATAAAGCCATAAATTTGTACCAATAAAGCGTATTTAAATTAAAAAAATGAAAATCCTATATATTGAAACTTCCTCGAAAAACTGCTCGGTGGCGATTTCCGATGATGAAAAATTACTTTGTCTCACCGAAGAAGTTTCTGAAAACTATAAACAGTCCGAAAGCCTGCACACTTTTGTGGAATGGGCTCTGGAGGGTGCAGAAATCTCGCTTAAGGATATTGAAGCGGTTTCCCTGGGAAGAGGACCTGGTTCCTATACAGGATTAAGAATCGGGGCATCGTCGGCAAAGGGATTCTGCTACGGACTGAAAATCCCTTTGATTGCAATTAATTCTATGGAAAGCATGATAGAGCCTTTTTTAGGCGAAAATTATGAGTTTATCATTCCATTGGTCGATGCGAGAAGAATGGAGGTTTATACAGCTGTTTATGATGGTAAGACGGGACAGGAACTATCTGAGACCGAAGCGAAAATTTTGGATGAAAACTCTTTTGGAGAATTCAAAGATAAAAAAGTACTATTCTTAGGAGACGGAGCGAAGAAAGCAAAAGAAATTTTGCAGCTTCCCAATGCCGATTTTAATGAGGAAGTCTACCCTTCTGCGCAATATCTTATCAGAAAAACCATTGAAAAACTAGAAAAGAAAGGATTTGAAGATATAGCGTATTTCGAACCTTTTTATCTGAAAGACTTTCATGGGGTTAAGAAAAAAAATAAAAGCGAAGAATAATCTTCGCTTTTGTTTTTATTGAGGTTTTGCTGGAACAGTATTGGCAGGCTGTAGCTGCTGATTGTTATTCTGTATTTTCGACGATTTGTTATTATTCATCGGCTGGCTCTGTTGAGGATTGTTCATAAAATTATTTCCCGGCTGTGAAGGAACTCCTGTTCCGTTATTCTGCTGGATAGGCTGTTGAGGAACACCATTAGCCATATTTCCGGGATTCTGGGGGATCATATTTCCTTTATTATCCGTAGCCTGGAAGTTCAGGTCGCTTTTCAGGTAATTGAGCATTTCTTTAGCCTTCTCACCTTCCGGAGTTTTTCCATAATTTAAAGCGATCTGCTCCAGCTGAAGAATCATCACCTCTTTCCCACTCGATTTTCCAGAATTAAAAGCATTCAGCAGATAGAGTTTAGGTACTAGCGCATCCTTTGGATATTGCTGAATGGTTTTATCAATCAAATCTTTACTTTCAGCAAACTTTTCAGATTCATATAATGCGTAAGCCTGTTTATATTGTCCTTCAACATCTGCAGAAGATTTTACAAACGTACTGTTCTTAGGATTTCGTGCGAATTCAGCATAGGAAGTATAAGGATAATCTTTTAGTAAAATTTGTCTCGCTCTTTCGGCCGCCTGTGGATTTTTCTCATAATTCATTGCAAAAATCTCATACAAAGCCTGGAGCATCACTTTTTCTTCAGGTTTTACATCAACAAGATCATACAGAGTTTTTGTTGCTAAAGGGGTATTGGTAAAGTAATTCTGATACATTACTCCTAATCCTAAGGAAGCCGTATCCCTGTCTTTCTTAAGCTGGTCAAGCTTTGCTATATCGGTAGGAATCTGCTCAATATAAAAGGCGGGTTCAAAACGTCTCGGATTGGGTGCTGCATTGGTACCTAAAGCGTCGTTTTTCATATCCTCAATCGTTGCCATTTTTTTTGAAAAACGCCAGTTGTCAACCAAAGCTCTTTCACCCCAGGTTTGCTTAAAAGTTTGTGTTCCCTTGGAAACCGTTCCGGTATTGCCGAAATAAAATCCTTTAGGAGCTACTCCGAAATCCTCGAAAGAATTGGAACTATTGGCAAAAATTGAATTCGAATTGTAATCTCCGGTATCAAAACCTTTACTTCTTTCCGCACGTCTTCTTTCCAGTTCTTCTTTCTCTTCTTTCGCCTTTATTTTTGTGATGTATTTTGTGAAAAAGTCCGTTTTCTGTTCCGGCGACATTTTAGCCAGATTCAGGATACTGTCATTTTTCTTGATCAGGTAATAATTTTTAGAAATCTTTTTAATATAAACAGACTGGTCTGCAAGAAGAACTTTAGAAGGTTCGTACGTCATTACTGCCAAGGCAGAATCGTAATAAGCTCCTGCGCCGATATAATCGTTTTTATCAAGGTATCCCTTCCCTATTTCATAATATGCAAGACCACGGATCTGCCCGTCGGAAACTTTTTCTCTCAAAGATTTTCTGAAATATTCCTGGGCCTCATCTTTTTTTCCGGCTTTGTTAGCCATTAAACCTAATGCGTAATAAAATTCATTTTTTCTTGATCCGTAGGTTCCTTTTTTACTGATGTCTTCAAGGTATTTTCTTGCACCACTGTAATCTCCGTTTCCGTTAAATGTTTTGGCGATTTCGATTTGTGATTTTACTTCAAATTCAAAGTCATTAGCATACTTGTAAGCTGCCATAAAGCTTTCTCTGGCTTTTTCGTTCTGATTAAGACTTTCCAATACCTGTCCTCTGAGATAAGCGATTCTGCTTTTAAGTTTACGGTTGCTGTTAAGTTCGAAGGCATCATCAAGTTCTTTTACTGCTTCCTGCTTTTTTCCTGCATCCAGTAGCGATTCAGAATAATAGATGCTTAATAATTTTTCGTATTCTTTGCTTATTTTTTCACTTTTCAGCTTGGCAAAAGTCTCGTGTGCTTTATGATAATTTTTAATCTGATCGTAAGCGAGACCCTGATAAATTCTTGCCAAAGGAATTCTTTTATCGTCCTTCATGTGAGTGAAAACATAATTTAATGCATCGAGAGCTTCCAGGGATTTTCCCCTGTATATTCTTGCTTGTGCAAGAATCATATAGGCGTCGAAAATCTGTTTATTCTGTTCTTCACCATGTTTAATGACAGAATATTTATTGATTGCTTTTAAGGCTTTGGCTTCTGCAATTTCAAGGGTTGTTGCGCCTTTTTGTTCGGATTGGTTCGGATCTCCGGAATCATTTCCCATTGCGCCGGATGCAGAATTATTTCCGGGCATTCCGGGTGGCATTGACGGCGGCCCTCCTCTTTTGCCCATATTTTCAGAAGGACGGTTTACTTCAGCCATCTTCATGGAGTTTTCTGCAAACGCGGCAGACTGTCCCAAGTCACTTCCCAAAGGCTGATCTTCATAGGTAAGAATAGGAATATAGGGCGCATAGAAATTGTCTTTATGAGCCTTATCTCTCGTTTCAAACTCATTATTTAACGCATCTTTTGCATTAAATAACGTATTGTAGTATGTTGAAAATCCTTTCATGAACTTTGAACGCTGCTCCGGCTTCTTGGTTTTTGTAGCGCAGGAAGCAACAATACAAAGTGTTAAAAGGAATAAAATATTTTTTTTCATTATTTCAATATAACTCGCTAATCCGCTTTTTATTATGAAGCGGTTTGATAATTTTGTAAAAATAATAAAATTTTATGGTGAAACTCGTTATATTTCTTTCAAAATTTTGTAAACCAAATGAGTAGGAAGCCCCATAATGGTATAAAAACTGCCATTCATTTTTTTTATTTTAGCCATTCCCAGCCATTCCTGAATTCCGTAGCTTCCTGCTTTATCAAAAGGTTGATACCGTTGAATATAATATTCTATCTCCTGATCAGTGAGATCTTCAAATTCTACTTCTGCAATGTCAGTTTCAGTAATGCTTTTTTCAGGTGTTCTAATGGTAATTCCTGTGTAAACCTGATGCGTTTTGCCGGAAAGCATTTTCAGCATTTTGGTCGCATCTTCCTCGTCTGCAGGTTTTCCCAGAAACTGGTTGTCGATGGCAACTACAGTATCGGCTGTTAAAAGAACTTCCCCATCTTCAAGAGAACGGAATGCATTAGCTTTAAGCTCAGAAAGATAGGCTGCGGAATCTCCTACTTTTATATATTCGGGAACAATTTCTTCACAATCAATTTTCACTACCTCAAAAGTAAAACCGAGATTGGACAGTAGTTCTTTTCGTCTTGGAGATTGTGACGCCAGTAATAGTTTCATTTATATATTTTATACGGATTGTGTATTATCATCATGCCATTTTCCCTGTGCTTTCATTACCTGCTCGATAACATCCCGGACAGCACCGCTCCCACCTTTCACCGTTGAAATGTAGTCTGCAATTTCTTTGATTTCCGAGACGGCATTTTCAGGACAGGCCGCAATGGCGGAATTTTTCATGATATGAAGATCCGGGATATCATCTCCCATCGTTAGAATTTCTTCATTTTTAAGATGATGTTTCTTTTTAAAATCTTCAAAATCTGCCATTTTATCGTGAGATTTTGCATAATAATCTTCAATCCCAAGATAGTTGATCCTATGTTTTACCATCTCATCATTTCCTCCCGTAATAACCCCTATTAAATATTTGTTTTTTAATGCTTTAACGACAGCGTAACCATCCAGGACATTCATTACCCTGCACATATTTCCTCCCGGAAGAAGATATACGCTTCCGTCTGTAAAAACACCGTCTACATCAAACACAAAAGCTTTAATATTCTTAAATTTTTTTTTATAGCTCATACATTTTCTGAATAGAATGATTCATTGTTTTATAAATATCAAGACTCTCACCGCTCAGGAGATGTTCATGCATCAGCAATATTCTTTTATCATTTCTTACAGCAGGTCCGGTCTGCGCAGATTTGGGATCTATTTCATAGATTTTCTGAACGGTTTCGTCAATTAACGGTAAAAAATAATCAAACGGAATGTCCTGGGAATCTGAAATTTCTTTAGCTCTTGCAAAAAGATGATTCACGAAATTACAAGCAAAAACAGCAGTAAGATGAATATATTTCCTCTTTTCAGGGGTGCTTTCCATCACATTTTCCGAAATCTTCGAGGCAATGTTAAAAAGGATTTTACGGTCATCATCATTTTCAGCTTCAATAAAGAACGGAATTTTTAAATAATCCAAGGCTTTGGATCTTGAAAAAGTCTGCAAAGGATAAAAGCTTCCTTTTCGGTAGTTTCCTGCCAGAATCTCTTTAGGAAGTGATCCGGAAGTATGGGCTACCAGACAATTATTTTCAGTGATCATCTTAGAGACATCTTCCACAGAATTATCACTTACACAGATAATGTACAGATCAGCTTTCGCCAGATTTTCTGTAGAATACGGAATATTTAATTCTCCCGAAATTTTTTTCAGTTCTTTCTCATTTCTGCCAAAAATCTGTACCATGGGAATTTTATTCAGAACAAAAGCTTTTGCCAGATGAAAAGCAACATTTCCGGAACCAATAATTACTATTTGCATAAAACAAAGATAATATTTTATGCAGGAAGATGGGAGAGAGGAGATATAAGTTTTACAGTTGTTTTTTGAATTGATAGTAAATGGTATATGTTAAAAACATATTCTGATCGAATTTTACAGGAAAAAATATAATCATCACTTTTATTTGAGGAAAAGGAAATTTGTAAATAATGAGTATATTGGACTAAAAATTGAATACATAATTTAACTTTCAGTTATTTTTGTAATCCAAAACAATGAAAGCATCTTATGAAGATTAAGGACGCGGAAATTATTTCGTTAATGCAACATCCACGAACTCAGGAAAAAGGAGTTCGCGCTTTGATGGATGCTTATCAAAGCAGACTGTATTGGCACATAAGAAGAATTATTGTGGACGGAGATCTTGCTCAGGACACTTTGCAGGAGACTTTTATTAAAGCTTATCAGAATTTTCATCAGTTTAAAAACGATAGCCAGCTTTACACATGGCTGTATAGAATTGCAACCAATGAAGCCTTACAGCAGATTAATAAACTGAAAAGAATGCAGAAAACGGATGAGGATCCGGAATACCATATGCAGAATCTTGTTGCTGATAACGCTGGAGAAGATGCGGAGGACATACAGATTTTGCTTCAGAAAGCCATACAAAGTCTGCCTGAAAAGCAGAAACTGGTATTTATGATGCGGTATTATGATGATTTGCCCTATGAAGAAATATCTAAAATTGTAGATATGTCGGTGGGGACTTTGAAAACCAATTATCATTATGCCAAACAAAAAATAGAAGAATATATTAAAGAAAATTACGAGAGTTAATTTTTGAGACAACCGACAATGAAAGAGTTCGACATAGAAAAATTAGAACGTAAAAATATTTACACAGTACCTGAAAATTGTTTTGAAAATATTCAGGAGAAAGTATTAAGCGGGCTGAATGAGTTTGATCTGGAACAGCTGGAGCGTAAAAATATTTATACAGTATCTGAAAGTCTGTATGTAGATGTTCAGAATCATGTAATAAATAAAGTTATCCTCCGTAAACAGGCACCTGTTTTCAAACTTAATTGGATGTATGCTGCAGCGGCATCATTGGCATTGATTTTTGGAGCGACTTTTGTTTTTAATTCTGATAATGAGCCTAAAAAGCAAAGTACTATGGCAGACACTGCCTACGCCGTAAATAATAATGAGCCGAAGACAGAAAGCGAAATAGCTTATGAAACATTACAATCCGATTTAACTTCTGTTGAGAATAATAATCAAAAAGTTGTAAGTCAGAGCAATAACAAATCATTTGCTCGGGAAACATCGGGAAAGGAACAAAAAAAAGCAGTTCAGGCGGTAGAACCTGTTTCCAAACAACAGGAAAGTCAGATGAACGAATATCTTGATTCATTCACAAATTCTGAGATTTCAGAATTGGCAAGTAATTCAACTCAGGACGTTTATTTGGATTTGTATAATTAAAAAGGAAAGATGAAAAAGATATTATTTATGCTTTTATTAATTTCCGGATTTGGTCTCAATGCCCAAAGAACGGATTATGACTGGAAGAAAATGGACCCCAAACAAAGAAAAGAGGCCATCAACAGTCTTTCTCCGGAAGAAAGAAAAGCACTTCTGACTAAATTCAGAAATAATATGGTGATGGATAATTTGAATATAGATCCTGGAGACAAGGAAGAATTCACAGATATTTATAACGAATACCTTGAAAGCCAGAAGCAGATCAAAAGCCAGTTTAATTCTGATTTTAATCCTGATAAATTATCAGATGAAGAAGCAAAAGCCAAGCTTCAGCAAAGCTTTGAGGTAGGGCAGAAGCTATTGGATAATAGGAAGAAATATGCTGATAAAATGCAACAGGTGATTCCTTGCCAAAAAGTCTTGAAGCTATTTCAGACAGAGGGAATGATGAGAGATAAGGTGAATGAGAGAAAACCTCGGGGAGATAATGCTCCAAGACAAAGATAAAACCATAATAGTTTATTTTTTTAATGTTGGACGACTCTTGCAATTTATTGTGGGAGTCGTTTAATTTAAAGTTATTCTTGGTTTTGCAGAAAATTAATTAATGAAAAAAGGTACTGTATTGATTTTGATTATAATTTCATCTTTTCTAAAGGCACAGAAATTAGAATTCATTAAACTTGATCAAAATATCAGGGACAAAATATCAAGGACAAAAATTCAAGGACAAAATCACTTATTTTTATTGAATTGACGTTTACATGGATTCTTTAACGGGCAGCTACTTTTTACAAAATAAAAATCTTTTTCGTTATTAAATAAGAATTAGAAATTCCCTTCCATTTTATTATCTTTGCAAATTACAAGATTCTTAAATGAAAAACATACGAAATTTTTGCATAATCGCTCATATTGACCACGGTAAAAGTACTTTGGCAGACCGTCTTCTGGAGTACACCAATACGGTGACCCAAAGAGAACTGCAGTCTCAGACACTGGATGATATGGATTTGGAGAAAGAACGCGGGATCACCATCAAGTCTCACGCAATCCAGATGGATTATGAATACAAAGGAGAAAAATATATCTTAAATCTTATTGATACACCGGGACACGTAGACTTTTCTTACGAAGTTTCCCGTTCTATTGCAGCCTGCGAAGGTGCTCTTCTTATTGTAGATGCGGCACAGAGTATTCAGGCACAAACAATCAGTAATTTATATTTAGCACTTGAAAATGATTTAACGATCATTCCGATTTTAAATAAAATTGACCTTCCTTCCGCAAATCCTGAAGAAGTAACCGATGAAATTATGAACCTTATCGGCTGCGAATATGAAGATGTATTAAGAGTTTCAGGAAAAACAGGAGAAGGGGTTCACCATTTGCTTGAACAAATTGTTGAAAGAATTCCTGCTCCGGTAGGAAATCCGGATGGTCCGCTTCAGGCTTTGATTTTTGATTCGGTTTACAATCCTTTCAGAGGAATTGAAGCCTATTTCAAAGTGGTAAACGGAAGCATTTCAAAAAACGAAAAGGTTAAATTTTTCGCAACAGGAAAAGAATATGGGGCAGATGAAGTAGGTACTCTGAAGCTGAAGCAGGTTCCGAAGAAAACCATTCAGTGTGGAGATGTAGGCTACTTGATTTCGGGGATAAAAGATGCCCGTGAAGTAAAAGTGGGAGATACCATCACTTCATTTGAAAACCCGGCAAGCGGTCCGATTGAAGGTTTTGAGGAAGTAAAGCCAATGGTTTTCGCAGGTATTTATCCTATTGATTCTGAAGATTTTGAAGAACTTAGATTCTCTCTTGAAAAGTTGAGACTGAATGATGCTTCGCTTGTTTTCGAACCGGAAAGTTCCGCTGCTTTAGGTTTCGGGTTCCGTTGCGGATTCTTAGGAATGCTTCACATGGAAATCGTTCAGGAACGTCTTGACCGCGAATTTAACATGAATGTGATCACAACGGTTCCGAACGTATCTTATTTCGGATATTCCAAAAGAGAGCCGGAAGTTCCAATTTTGATCAACAACCCTTCTGAAATGATGGATCCTACCATCATGGACAGGGTAGAAGAGCCCTTCATCAAAGCTTCCATCATTACAAAATCAGATTTTGTAGGTGCAGTAATGACTCTGTGTATCGAAAAAAGAGGAGAAATCGTTAATCAAAGCTATCTTACTTCGGAAAGAGTTGAATTGGTTTTCAATATGCCTTTGGCGGAAGTTGTTTTCGACTTCTATGACCGCTTAAAATCTATTTCTAAGGGTTATGCCTCATTTGATTATCACCCAATAGGATTCAGGGCTTCTAAGCTCGTAAAAATGGATATTCTGATCAACGGAGATATGGTAGATGCTTTATCTTCCCTGATTCATGATTCCAACGCCTATCACATCGGAAAAAAAATGTGTGAAAAACTTCGCGAGCTGATCCCGCGACAGCAGTTTGATATTGCGGTTCAGGCAGCGTTGGGAACGAAAGTTATTGCAAGAGAAACGATTAAGGCATTAAGAAAAGACGTTACCGCAAAATGTTACGGAGGGGATATTTCCAGAAAGAGAAAACTTCTCGAAAAACAGAAAGAAGGTAAAAAGAAGATGAAGCAGATTGGAAGGGTAGAAGTACCGCAATCAGCATTCATGGCTGTTCTTAAACTGAATGATTAATATAAAAAAAGACCGATAATAACAGTATCGGTCTTTTTTACTTTCAGAGATTCCTTTGCTTTTCAATTAGATTCCCCTGAATAACGAATGCTCCCAATCCCAGAATAACTTCTGCAATGCCTAAAATTCTTACGAGATTGAGTCCGCATACGAGGCACTCCGGCTCAGGAAAAGGTTTTTTTCCTGCCACAATAATCAAAACACCACCAATAATGATGATGATAACAATAAATACTCTCAGTACTACTTTCATGATGATATAAATTAGTTTTTAATGCCTACTTTTTCAGGATTTCGGCGTTACCTTTATTTATATCAAAATTGAATATAATTATCAGAAAATCAATACGTAAAATCACGATTTTAATACAGTGAATTTACTGATTATTTTTTACGGGTATATTTTATTTCCATGGTTTTAAATTCTTTTCCCGTTTTAGCATCCGGGCCGTACATTTCCATTTTTTGCGTATTATCATCTAAGAATGTATAAACTTCTCTCACATTACAATCTTTTCCCGGCCTTGAAGGATCCGTCATTTTCCCTTTAAATTCTATAGATTTTGTTGAAGCATTCCACACACCTTCCATGTTCATTATTCCCGTTCCCATATTATCAATCCAGGTACTTACAAATTTCTTCTTAGAATTATCGTATCCTGTAATACTCATTCCCTCAAAAGGCATTCCCATAAAATCTCCTTTGTGCTCACTTACCTGATAACGTCCTCCAAACACCATCTTGTTCGTGGCTTCCGATGTGCTGGTTACAGGTTTTGCTCCATTTTCCATCCACATGGTATTTTCTCCGTTCCATTTTCCATCTGATTTTGAAAGCATTGTATGCATTTCTCCCGGATTTGCATAATCCATCCAGGCCTTTGTAGCGGTTGCTGAATCTACGGGTTTCCACTCTTCATTTGCTGTAGAATCCGTTTTATCAGATGATGTTTTTACATCCATTTTTACCTTATCACAGGCAATGAATAAAGAAGCTGCACAAACAGCGAGTAAGAATTTTTTCATAATTAGTTCGTTTTAGGTTGTTTATAAATGTAATAAAAAATAGTATTCAAATAAATTTTATTTTAAGGTAGATAATGTTTCTATTAAATCGTAACTTTGTGTATTCAAAACGCAAATAAGCATAATGAACACTCCAAAGAAATTACAGGATATTAAAGTAGCCGTAGACGCTGTTGTTTTCGGATATTTTGATAAAAAAGATCTTCAGGTTCTACTCATTAAAAGAAATATTGAGCCTTTTAAAGGAGGTTGGGCGCTTCCCGGCGGACTGGTGCTTGATGATGAAAATCTCGATGATGCTGTAAAAAGAGAACTTTATGAAGAAGCGGGCATAAAACCGGATTTTCTGGAACAGCTCTATACTTTTGGGAATGTAGGCCGTGACCCGAGAAACAGGGTAGTTTCCGTAACCTATTTAGGATTGGTAAACCCTTCTTATCATAACCTATCAGCCGATTCTGATGCAGATGATGCTCAATGGTTCAGTGTTAATGGCCTTCCCGAGCTCGCTTTCGATCATAAGGTTATTATTGATACGGCATTAAAAAGACTTCGTACCAAAATCCAGTATCAGCCGATAGGATTTAATTTACTGACTGAAGAATTTCCTTTTTCAGATCTTGAAAATTTATATAAAACCATTGTGGGAAAAGAAATTGACCGCCGGAATTTTCGAAAAAAAATGATGAGTTACGGACTTTTAAATGAAACAGAAAACGTTAAAAAAGAAGGCAGCGGCAGGCCCGGAAAGCTTTTTACTTTTAATCAGGATAAATACAAAGAACTTGAAGAACAGGGATTTTATTTTGAAATTAAATAATTGAAAGCTTACATATGACTCTATTTTAAACCATTTCATTTACCAAAGAGACTGATAGTTTTTATATATTGAAGAAAACTAAAGAATTGCTTAAATTTGTACCTGAATTAAAAACAAAAATATGTATCCAACAGATTTAGTAATGCCTATGAAGGCTGAACTTACAGATAAAGGTTTCCAAGACCTGACAACACCATCACAGGTAGAAGAAGCAATAAAACAATCAGGAACGACTCTTTTAGTAATCAATTCCGTTTGCGGATGTGCGGCAGGAGCAGCAAGACCGGGAGTGGTATATTCTTTAACAGGCGATAAAAAACCGGATCACCTTACAACCGTTTTTGCCGGTTTCGATACCGAAGCTGTGGTAGAAGCAAGAAAACACCTGGCTCCGTTTCCGCCAAGTTCTCCTTGTGTGGCACTTTTCAAAGATGGTGAATTGGTGCATATGCTGGAAAGACACCATATTGAAGGAAATCCTGCAGGAGCAATTGCAGCAAATCTTCAGGCAGCTTACGACGAATACTGCTAATAAAAAATTATATATCAACAGAAACCGTTACCCATCAGTAACGGTTTTTTTATTTTAACATAATAAAATATTTTTTGAAAATACAAATATTGTTATATTTGTTGGAATGGCAACAAAAGCACTTTTCAATACTGTGGTCAACTGGTTTATCCGTCAGAGAATAGACCAGATTCAGAATTTTATAGATCATCCTATTGAAACACAAAAAGGGGTCTTATTTTCCCAGCTGTTTCATGCTGAAGATACAGAGTATGGTAAAAAGTATGGATTTAATTCTGTTTCCAGCTATCAGGACTTTAAAAACAAAGTTCCGATAGTTACTTATGAGGAAATTGAACCTTATATCGAAAAGGCAAGGCAGGGCCAGAAGGATATTACCTGGCCCGGATATATTAAGCATTTTGCCAAATCTTCAGGAACTACAAACGCAAAAAGCAAATTCATTCCCATTTCCGCAGAAAGCCTTGAATATTGCCACATGAAAGCAGGAAAAGACATGGTATCGATTTATGCCAATAACCATCCTGAAAACCAGCTTTTTAACTATAAAAATCTCCGGCTTGGAGGAAGCTCGGAACTGTATGCCGATTTTAACACCAAATTCGGCGATCTTTCCGCAATCCTGATTGATAATCTTCCATTTTGGGTTGAAATTACAACCACACCCAGTAAGAAGGTTTCGCTGATGGGAGAGTGGGAAAGTAAGCTGAAAGCCATAATTTCTGAAGTTAAAAATGAAGATGTAGGAAGCATTCTCGGGGTTCCGAGCTGGATGATGGTGCTTCTTCAGCGTGTTATCAACGAAACCGGAATGAAAAATATTTCCGAATTGTGGCCAAATCTGGAAGTTTTCTTTCATGGCGGAATCAGCTTTAAGCCATATCGCGATCAATACAGGCAGATTATCGGGAAAAATATCAATTATTACGAGATTTATAATGCTTCTGAAGGTTTTTTTGGGATTCAGGACAGATCAAACAGCGACGAAATGCTGTTAATGCTGGATTACGGGATTTTCTACGAATTTATACCGATGGATCAGTTTCACCTTTCCGATCCGAAAGTAGTGAACCTGGAAGATGTGGAAATAGGGAAGAACTATGCCATGGTTATTACCACAAATGGAGGCCTTTGGAGATACCTTATTGGTGATACGGTGGTATTTACCTCTATAAGCCCTTTCAGAATAAAAATTACGGGAAGGACGAAGCATTACATCAATGCTTTCGGAGAAGAACTGATGATCACCAATGTAGAATCTGCGCTTACCAAAGCCTGTGAAGAAACGAATGCTTCCGTTTCCGATTTTACGGGGGCTCCTGTTTTTATGAAAGAAAATGAAGGCGGCGCGCACGAGTGGATTTTTGAATTCTGCAATATGCCCAATGATCTGGAACGGTTTATCGATGTTTTTGACGACCATTTAAAAGCTATTAATTCTGATTATGAAGCGAAACGCTACAATAACATGACTCTTAAAAGACCGATTGTACATATTGCAAAACCTAATCTTTTCTATTGCTGGCTGGAATCTAAAGGTAAGCTGGGAGGACAGAATAAAGTACCGAGATTGAGCAATGACAGGGAATATATAGACCCTCTGCTTGAGCTAAATAATAATTAATAAAAATTAGAAAAAAAACCACAGTCTAGACTGCGGTTTTTTTAATTATTCAAGCAAATAATATGTTATCTGTCTAAATCTTCCCTAAGTTTTTTGGCTCCTTCTTCTACTTTTCCGGCACCTTTTGCAGCAGCATCTTTCACATCTTTACCTACTTTGTTGGCTTCTGTTTTGATATCTTGTCCTGCTTTCTGGAGGTTTTCTTTTGTTTTATCCGCAGTAGCATCCATCTTACTTTTTGCATCTTCAGCGATATTATCTATTTTTTCACCGGCTGCATCAATTCTGGATTCTGTTTTTTCCTTTACATCATTAATCTTTGCCGTATCAACTCCCAATCCGCTCTCAGAAACGGTTGTTGTTGTGGTAACGCTTCCGTCCGGGTTTTCTACCGTCTCTGTTTTTGATGTTGATTTGGTGCATGATACCACCAATGCTGCAATCATTAATCCTGATAAAAAGTTTTTTTTCATATGTATTGATAAATTTTTGATTGAAATTCAAATATTATTCCTTTTTCAATTCGGCAGCAGGAGGCGTTTCTGAAGCTTTCTGTTTTTTGTCTTCCTCTGCTTTTTTCTTATTTTCTTTTTCCAGTTCCTCTTTAATTTTTTTCTCCTGTTCCAGAATTTTCAACGCTTCTTTCAGGGAGTCCTGGTATTTTTGTGAAGACATCCTGATCTGTTCTGCTACATCCACAGATATGGCCCCATCAGAAAAAGAATCAACTGCCATCGTATCATAGCTTGCTTTCGGGCTGTCTGCCGGATAAAGGTCCTGCGGTTCTTTTTTCGAGCATGAAACGGCTGAGATTGATGAAATAAAAATTATAAAAAACAAATTTTTCATGAGAACTAATTTAACAGAAATTCTGTAATTAATAGAAAAGTTGCAGAATAATTTATAAGCGTTTATTATATTCAAGAAAAATTAATAAAACCAGAAGTATTGAATCTTATTTTTCTGTTTTAAATGTTGCAATAACAGGAAAGTGGTCGGAAAGCTTTACGGAACGGTCTACTTTGTAACTTAAAGGCTTTACTGATGGCGACGAAAAGATATAGTCAATTCTTATCGGGAATTTATAATCGTGAAAACTGGTACCGCTACCTCTTCCTGCTTCAACAAATGCGTCCTGTAATCCTTCCAGTAAATGATAATATTCATAAGAATTAGGCACAGAATTAAAATCTCCCGCAAGAATTACCGGATAAGGAGATTCGTCAATACTTTTTCTTATCGCAATGATTTGTTCCTGATGCATTTTAAAGGTTGGAATAAGCCTTTTTACCACATCTTTCACTTTCTGTTCATCTTCTTCACTATTGCCATTAAGCTTTACCATATTTTTTTTAAACTTAAAAGGCTGAAGATATACGTTGATGAAGCGATACATCTTTCCTCTGATTTCAATATCTGTATGGGAGACATATGCATTGTTATAGATGTAGTCGCTCTTAATAAGCTGCTTATGTTCTACGATTTTATGTTTTGTAAAAATTGTAATCACATAGCTTTGCGGACCTTCCTTCATACCATTAAAATGATACTTTTTGTTTGTACCGTATTCCTGTAATAAAACGACATCGGCATTTTGGTCATCAACAAACTTTTCTATCTTATTTTTTCCGGAAAAACCGTATTTTGCGTTAAACGAAATAATTTTCAGATCCGGAGTTTCATTTTTTTGAGGCGTATAATTGATCCATCGTATAATTGGTTTAAAAAACATCAGTCCGAAAAGTAAAAATACAAATGCCCTTTTTTTCCAGCTGATAATCCAGAACAGGGTAAGGAGGATATATGCAATCATCAGTACTGGAAACCCTAAAGAAAGCAGATTGAACCATGGAAATGTTTTCGGAGGCACATATGCATTCAGAAGAGTTGCTGCCAACAGAAGCGCTATTCCTATGTGTCCAATGAAGAATATAAAACGAACAATTTTCACGTAATTTTAGTTAAATCTATATAAATGCTTTTTCCAGATTTTTGCAAGAATCCATCCTACCAAAGCTCCACCTACGTGGGCCAAATGAGCAATTCCCCCAATGTTTCCCGAAATTCCCAGCCATACGGATCCAACGACAATAATAGGCAATAAATACTTTACTTTCATAGGAATGGGAATAAACATGATTCCGATCTTTGCGTCTGGATAGAGTGTCGCAAAAGCTGCCACAACTCCGAAAATTGCTCCGGAAGCTCCGACCATTGGTGATGTTAATGACATATAAAGATTATAAGCATCCTCATTATTGGCATAAGCATCGGGATTAAATTTAAATCTACTCAGGTCTGCTTTTATAAAAATATCTGCAACATTGATATTAGCATTCGTAAGAGCAGAAGTAAGCTGCTGAACCTCAAAAAAGTTCCATAAATTAAAAAGAAAAAAAGCGCCTAAACCGCTTAAGAAGTATAAAATCAAATATTTTTTCTCTCCCAAAGCCTGTTCCAGGACCGGACCAAAACTCCACAGCGTTAGCATATTAAAAAGAATATGAGCAAATCCTCCGTGCATGAACATATGCGTAATAATCTGCCATGATCTGAAATTGGGTGAAAATGGATAGAATGCCGACAGAGAAGCATAAAATTGAGGTAATATAAAACCAACCGCAATAAATACAATGATGTTGATAATGATGATATTTCTCGTGATAGGAGGGATACTGTTAAACATACTTTAAAATTTATTTTTAAAATCATTAAACGGAACTTCAAAAAAGCATCTTTTCCCATTGGGTAAAAATTCGGGAAATCCTAGTGCTGTAAAGTCTTTAATAAGCTGTTCCGCATCTTTTTTATAGATAAAATCAAATCTTGATTTAGACTGCATTTTGCTCCATTGGTTCTGATAAAACTGCAAGAACTCCTCTTCCGTCCTGTATTCCAGGATGTCGAAAAGATTCTCCAGGAATTTCATCACCTGTGTTTCCTTTAACCCTTCCGGTACGGCATCAATCCTCAGGACGCTTTCATGAGCGATGCTCATTTCAAATCCCAATTCAGGAAGGAATTTTTTGATGGATTTATATTTGTTCTTCTCAATCTCATTCATGTGATACTCGAGGGAGAAAAGCAAAGAATGACTGTTAGTAGTCCCTTTTTTTACCGGTTTTGTATTTTCGGAAACCACGAGTCTGTGCATCCTTCCAAGATCCAGCATTAAGGTTTTATCTCCTTTATTGAACAGCCAATAGCCATTTGGAAGTCGCATCAGATCTTCATCAAAATCTTCATCTTCAAAGAGATTGATTTTTGAAGGCTCGGCTGAAATATTCTGATGGTACATCTCAGCAAGATTCTGAATTTCCGTCTGCTTCACACCTCTTTCTTCCAGAAACGGATTATAATCTTTGTCTACAATAATTTCCGGCATTTTGATAAATCCGCTTCCTCCGCCTCCGTTACTTTTGCTTGGAAACGTTTTCTGCATGATTTCATCCAGATGCGGATCTTTTTCAAAATCAAGGCTTGGCGCAACATTATAAATTCCCAGCGATCTTTTAATGGTAGAACGCAACAATGCAAAGATCAGGTGTTCATCTTCAAATTTCACTTCCGTTTTTTGAGGATGAATGTTCACGTCGATTTTCTCAGGATCTAACTCTAAGAAAAGAAAGAATGTAGGAATATATCCCGGCAGCAGCAATCCTTCAAAAGCTTCCTGCACCGCCTTATTGAAATACGGGCTTTTAAAATATCTTCCGTTCACAAAAAGAAACTGTTCTCCTCTTGTTTTTTTGGCTCCTTCCGGCTTAGCAACAAACCCATGAAGTCTGCACCAGATAATATCTTCTTTGATAGGGATCAGCTGTGGCTGGAGCTTTCTTCCGAAAATATCCACAATACGCTGCATTTGGCTTCCTTTTCTTAATCTGAAAACCGCTTCATCATCATGAAAAAGGGAAAACTCAAGGTTTTCGTGTGCAAGAGCAACTCTCTGAAATTCATCAATAACATGCCTGAATTCAATATTGTTGTTTTTAAGGAATTTTCTTCTTGCCGGAACGTTGTAAAAAAGGTTTTTCACTAAAAAGTTGGAACCGTCTGCTGTCTGAACAGGATCCTGAAATTGAAAAACCCCGCCTTCTATATAAATATTGGTTCCGATTGTAGCGTCTTTCTGCTTGGTTCTCAGTTCTACCTGGGAAACTGCTGCAATAGAAGCCAGTGCTTCCCCGCGGAATCCTTTTGTAGCAATTTTGAAAATATCTTCCGTCCCTCTTATTTTCGACGTAGCGTGTCTTTCAAAAGCCATTCTGGCATCCGTCTCAGACATTCCTTTTCCGTCATCCACTACCTGGATCAGATTTTTTCCCGCATCTCTTACAATCAGTTCAATTTTTGTAGCTTCGGCATCAATTGCATTTTCCAAAAGTTCCTTTACAATGGATGCAGGTCGCTGCACCACCTCTCCCGCTGCAATTTGATTGGCCACATGATCCGGTAAAAGCTGAATAATATCTGACATAAAAAAGTAAATCAACTTACAAAAATAGGCATTCGGAATAAGAATTAAAACAATAAAGATCTGAATTAAAATTTAATTATCAACATATCAACACTCCTGCTGCACTTTTATTCAGCTGAAAAAGCTTTCGGTAAAGCATTTTCTTTAAAATACAATCCCCCAATTGTATTATACAATTAGAGGATTGATTCACAGCTAGTTTACACAAAATTAATACTGATATGTATTGTTTTTTAAATATGAAGCCTCCTTATAAAATGTTATTCTTCGAAAATAAGCTTCCTTTTTTTATCACTCTTTTCTTTGATATCGGAATTTCCATGAATTTTATCATACAGAAAAGCTAGCAGATTGGGTTTTTTATAAATTTTACTATATCTGTATTGGGTATTAAAATGTCTTAGATGAATTTTATAAGCATCATACCCGATTACAACTAATAAACAAAGACAAATCACATAAAATACCCTGAACTCAAGATAATAATAAGTAAGCCCCGAAAATACCGCTCCCAAAACATAGGCAAGCATAATGCTCATCAATAATTTAGCTCTTGCTACCAGCTCTCCGTTCTTCCTGAACTGTTTCTGAGTAAACATAGAAAACAGGATCCCCAAGTCGGTAGTAGTACCGGTAAGATGAGTTGTTTTCACGGAAAAATTAGATATACTTGCCGTTAATCCATTCTGCAGTCCCGTTGCAAAAAGCATTAATGCAACAAGGTATTCTGTTTCTTCAAGCGTTTTACGATAATAGAACTGGCCGTAGATTCCTACAAAAAGAAGGCAGGCAATTTCAAGCACCAAAGGCATGGCGTGTGCAAAATATTTACTTTTCTTATTAAAGTTAATTACCAAAAAATTGGATACAAATCCTCCAAAGAAGAAAAGAAAAATCCAGCCTCCCACTACGGCAACCTGAGACCAGTTGGCTTTACTGATTTCTGCTGCCAGAATAGCATAATGTCCTGTTACATTTGACGTAAATGAGAGAAATATCAACAGAGAAGCAATATTTATAGTACCTGCCGTAAAGGCAGTCAGCGTTCCCAGTCTTATGTTGTCTCCCAACGTCCTGCTGTTACTATAATTCCTTAACATTTTTAAATTTTTTTAAAATTGATTTAAGCTTCCACAAAAATTTCCGCAAGTCTTCCTTTTTCGGGAAGGTGTTCTCTAAGCTCTACGGAAATTTCATAGCTTTTAAGATCTTTACACTTTTTGATATAAGGAATGAGATCAAACTTCCCGTTCCCTTTGCTTTTAATTGACGTTGAATAATAGGCTTCTTCAATGTTTTCAGCTTTTATATAGTTGTTAAAAGTCCTTTGAAAACTTCCCGTGAAAATATCGCAAACGATCTTATTGATAAGATGAGGATATTTGTTTTTAATAATGGCATAAGCCTCACAAAAATCCTGGGGTCTCAGCTTATTGAAAATCGTACTCTTTGTATTAAACAGGAGATCTCTAATAGAATCCCCCATATCGTATCCTGAAACCAAAATAATATTATACTGATTTTGGTCTTCAGCAGCATCTTTCCCTCTCATTACTTTCTTAAGTATATTCAGAGATTCAAGAGAATAATCTGTGGCTATTAAAATCGTCTTAGTCATATTGTTGAGATTTAGGTTTTTATTTATCTTTTCGATGATACAAAACTAAAATGACCAGATTAAAAGTTCTTTGGAATAGAATTAAAATGTGATTAAAGAGATTAAAATCAGATTAGAATATTAAAAAAACATATCGGGAATAAAATTAATAGTTAAAAAAAATAATAAAAAGTGTAACAAAAACGAAGTACTATCAACTAATACCATAAACATTAGAAAAACAATGAAAAAGCTATTTTCAATATTTTTTATCGCGCTCTTTGCTTTTGTAAGCGCTCAGGATAATGAGTCGAAAGAAACAGCCAACCGCTTTTTTTATGAGCTTACTTTTAAACCAAAGAAGGATTCTGCAAAACTTGAAAAAGTGCTTACTGTACTTGATATTGTTAAAGACCGTTCTGTTTACAGAGACTATACCGTGATAGGGCAGGACTCCATTATTAAAGTACAGGTTGAAGCAATGCAGAAATCAGGCGTATTCAAAGACCTGTCAAAAACTATCAGAATGCCGAAGTTTTCGGAAAAGATTGTAAAATATTATCCAGATATGAAAGTGCAGTATGTTGAAAGGATCGCAAGCGGATTTTCACCAATGGGAATTGCATACAATGAAACGATTAAATTCGACTGGAAAATTTCCAATGAAAAAGAAAAGATAGGTCCTTATAATGCTCAGAAGGCAACTGCAGATTTCGGAGGAAGAAAATGGACGGCCTGGTTCAGTACAGATCTTCCGTTTCAGGATGGGCCATATAAATTTTCAGGATTGCCGGGACTTATCGTAAAAATTGAAGATGAAGGCAAGAATTATTCATGGACATTGCAGGGAAATAAAAAGGTTCAAAATTGGGAAGAACTTTCTTACTCCGAAAAAATTTCCAATATGTCATTGAAAGTGACGGAAATGCCGAGAGAGAAATTCGAAAAAACATTCAGTGACTTCAAGAAAGACCCTTTCGCAACTGCAAGACCAATGATGACTCAGGAAATCATGTCTAAAACAATACCGGGAATGGACGGAACGATAGGGGATATGATGAAAAAACAGGAAAAAATGTACAAGGATTTCTTTAATGCCAACGATAATCCTATCGAACTTATAATACCTTCTACAGACAAAAAGAAAAAGTAAACATTCATATTTAACTAAATTATATTGAATCAACCCAAATGCATTTTTGTATTTGGGTTGATTTCTTTCATACCAGATGTTATTTAGATTAAATTTAAATAGCGTATATTTGCATACAAAATTTTGGCTTTGAAAGAGATGGGTTTACATAAATTAAGTGGATTTCCCAAAAATAGAATGGGAAAGATTTTAGGGTATGATAACGACAGCCTTAAAATGCCTAACAAAATTATTGAAATGGGGCTTCTTCCGGAAACCTCGTTCAGGATTCTGTATCAGGCACCCTTCAAAGGTCCTATGTATGTAGAATTTGGGGAAGAAAAAAGCCGTATTGCACTCCGTGAAGAAGAGGGCAGATATATTATTGTTGAAGAATTGAATTGATGCAGGGAAATCATAAAAAACAAATACTGTTAGTCGGAAATCCGAATGTAGGTAAATCCACGGTTTTTAATGCGCTTTGTAACAAAAAGCAGAAAACGGGGAACTACGCAGGGGTTACCGTAGCCAGCCATTCCGGATTTTATACCTATAAAAATGAAGAGGTAGAAGTTGTAGACCTTCCGGGATCTTACAGTATTTATCCAAGCTCGGAAGATGAAGCCATTTTCTCCAAGTTTGTGATGGAGAACCAAAAAGATTACGCAGGTGTAATCTACATTCTTGAAGCGTTAAGCCTAAAAAGAGGCCTGCTTCTTTTTCAGCAAATCCAAGATCTTGGGATTCCGATGATTTTGGTGGTCAACCAGATCGACCAGTCCGAAAGAAGAGGGATTTCTATTGATATTGATAAGTTTTCAGAAACTTTAGGGATAAAAATTATTCGGACCAATGCGAAAGAACAGATTGGTATAGAAGAACTTAAAGAAGCTGTTTTCCAAAATAATTTTGTGAAAATATCAACTCAGTCTTTTGAGATACCATCCGAGCATAAAGATTTTATCCATAAAGTAGCTTCACATAAAGGTATTGAAAACGAGTATAAGACCTGGCTAACATTGTCTCTGGGTACAGATTTAGGAAAAATCAACTCGGTGGTTGAGCAAATCAACGAGCCCGATTCGAAAAGTCTTGTTCCTAAAAGATTGCAGGTACAGGAAACGGTTAGACGGTATCAGAATATTGACGGTGTTTTGTCGAACGTTATTTCAAAAAAGCCTCAGTTTAAAGAATTATTAACCGAAAAATTAGATAAAATTTTAGTTCATAAATTCTGGGGATATGTCGTTTTTATGATGATTTTGTTGGTCATTTTTCAAAGCGTATTTTTCCTGGCGGAATACCCGATGAACTGGATCGATGAGTTCTTTGCATGGCTTTCCGCTTTCACAGCAGAGCATCTGCCGGAAGGACCCCTAAACTCACTGATCTCCAATGGAATTGTTCCGGGAATAGGAGGGATTGTCATCTTCGCGCCGCAAATCGGGATTTTGTTGTATTTTCTTTATCTCTTGGAAGACTCCGGATATATGGCAAGAGTGGTTTTTTTGATGGACAGGCTTCTGCGGCCTTTCGGGTTAAATGGGAAAAGCATCGTTCCGTTGGTTTCCGGGACAGCCTGCGCAATTCCTGCGGTCATATCTACAAGAAATATTGAAAACCTGAAAGAAAGACTGTTAACAATTCTGGTAACACCTTTTATGACTTGTTCTGCAAGGCTTCCCGTTTATAGTATCATTATCGGGTTGATTATTTCAGATGGAACATTTTTAGGAATAAAATACAAAGCGCTGGTATTAATGGCAATGTATCTATTAGGTTTTGTGGTTGCTTTATTATCAGCCGCAGTTCTTAACAGGTTCATCAAAAATAAAGGAAAAACCTATCTGGTGATGGATTTGCCTACGTACAAAAAACCACTTTTTGGATACGATTTTAAAATGGTTTTAGGGAAAGTGTGGGACTTCATTACAGGAGCGGGGAAAATAATTTTCATTGTAAGCATTATTATTTGGTTTTTAAGCTACTTCGGACCTAAACAAAATCCGGATCAGTTTGTAGCTACCAACGTGGAACTTGACCATTCATATTTGGCCAAAATGGGTAAAGGAATTGAACCTGTGATCGCCCCACTCGGCTACGACTGGAAAATGGGGGTTGGAATTCTTACGAGCTTTGTAGCAAGAGAAGTTTTTGTAGGAACAATGTCCACATTGTACAGCCTTGAAGATGATGCTCCGGAAGTGAAAGTAATTGATAAAATGAGAAGAGATGTAAAACCGAACGGTGAAAAAGTGTTTAGTTTTGCAACAGGAGTTTCGGTTCTTCTTTTTTACGCATTTGCAATGCAGTGTGTTTCTACACTTGCAGTAGTCTACAGAGAAACCAAAAGCTGGAAATGGACGGCTTTACAGGTAAGTATGATGACAGGATTGGCCTATTTTGTGTCCATGTTTGCATATCAAATCTTAAAATAATGGATTCTTCCTTACTTTTACAATATATTGTTGTTCTTCTTGTGGTAGCATTTGCCTGTTATTCATTGTTCAGAATACTTAGAAAAAATTTTGCGCCTAAAAAGTTTAGCTCTAAAAGAACAAACTGTGATAAGGATTGCGGTTGTTCATAGTTAAATATATAATTTCAAAAACATTTCTTACACTGTTTAAATAAATATAATTTTGCAAATAAACTTAAAATATTAGTTTTGTAAAAAATTATTCGATGAAAAGCCTTATTACTTTCGTATTTACACTTGGCGTGTCTATTTTGTTTAGCCAGAAAAAGGAATGTTACGATGAATCTTGGAAAGAAATAAGTTGCAATAAGAATTATGCTTATTATAGATTATTTCTTAATAATAAACTTTCAGGGGGACTTTATAAAGTTGAAGACTACTATAAAGACGGAACTTTACAAATGGAAGGTTCATACTCCGACAATCTTTATTTTTACAAACAAGGTGAATTCAAATATTACTATGAGAACGGAAAAAATTCTTCTATTGAAAATTATGCAAATAATAAGCTTATAGGTGAATTTAAAAAGTGGTATCCTAACGGACAATTAAAATGGGAAGGACGATATTTAAACGATGGTAATCCGGAGTATATTAATTTTTGGACAGAAGACGGAATACAATCTGTAAAAGATGGTGATGGGAAATTTTTTTTAAAAAGCAATGACGGTTCATTTTCTGAAGGGAATCTAAAGAATGGTAAAGAAGATGGTATATGGAAGGGATATATGCCGGATTTAAACCTTACTTATGAAGACAAATATGACAACGGAATATTTATAGAAGGAACAAGTAAACGAGAAGGAAAAAAATATATTTATACAACAATTCAGGATATTCCTTATCCTCAAAAAGGAAATGATGATTTAAGAAATTTTGTTATCACTAATTTTAAATTTCCCGAAAAAATTGTAAAAGACAATTATTCAGATGCAATAATTTTAGTCATAACAATTGATGAATCAGGAAAAATTTTTGATATTAACACTGAAAATATTGTTGATGAAAAAGTAAAAGAAAAACTCATAAATACTGTAAGAAAATATCCGGGTAAATTTATTATTCCTAAAATAAGGGGCTTTGTTACTAAGCAAACAATAAAACTACCAATATTAATTATAGAATAAAAATTAAAATAAAATGTCACTAATAAAAAGTATTTCAGGAATCCGTGGAACCATCGGAGGAAAAGTAAATGATAATCTTACGCCACTTGATGTGGTAAAATTTGCTTCCGCATTCGGAACATGGCTTCAGAATAACAACAATAAAAAGGACCTTACCCTCGTTATCGGTAGAGACGCAAGAATTTCGGGGCAAATGGTTTCCTCTCTTGTTACCGCTACATTGCAGGGATTGGGAATTAATGTGATTGATCTGGGACTTTCCACAACACCAACGGTGGAAATAATGGTTCCGGAACTGAAAGCCGACGGAGGAATTATCCTTACCGCTTCCCACAACCCAAAACAATGGAACGCCCTGAAATTACTCAATAATAAAGGTGAATTCATCAGTGGAGAAAACGGTGCTGAAGTTCTGGCTCTTGCTGAAAGCGAAGATTTCAATTATGCAGAAGTAGACGACCTTGGAAAATATGAAACAAGAGACGATGCTTTTGATATTCATATTAAGCAGATTCTTGATTTGCCAATGGTAGATGCAGAGGCAATTAAAGCTAAAAAGTTCAAAGTAGTTTTGGATGCGGTAAATTCTACGGGAGGTATTGCTATCCCGATGTTATTGGATAAATTGGGCTGTGAAACCGTAAAATTATACTGTGAACCAACAGGACACTTCCCTCACAATCCTGAACCGTTGAAAGAACATTTAGGAGACATTTGCGAGCTGGTAAAAAAAGAAGGGGCAGATTTCGGAATTGTAGTTGATCCCGATGTAGACCGATTAGCTCTCATAGACGAAAAAGGAGAAATGTTTGGAGAAGAATATACCCTTGTTGCCGTTGCAGACTATCTGCTGAAACATAAAAACGGAGTAGCTGTTTCCAATCTTTCTTCAAGCCGTGCTTTGAGAGATGTAGCCAAAGGCCACAATTCGGAATATTTTGCAAGTGCTGTAGGAGAAGTGAATGTAGTTACTTTAATGAAGGAGAAAAACGCCGTAATCGGAGGTGAAGGAAACGGAGGGATTATCTATCCTGATCTTCATTATGGAAGAGATTCTCTGGTAGGAGTTGCTTTGTTTTTAACCCATCTGGCGAAAGAAAACAAAACGGTTTCTGAGCTAAGAGCGGGATACCCAAGCTATTTTATGGGTAAAAAGAAAATAGAACTTACCCCGGAAATAAATGTAGATGATATTTTAACCAAAATGGAAAAAGAATATCAAAATGAAGAGGTCTCTACAATAGATGGAGTAAAAATAGATTTTGAAAACAACTGGGTTCATTTAAGAAAATCAAATACAGAACCTATTATCAGAATTTATACAGAGGCTAAATCGCAGGATGAAGCTGATCGGTTAGGTGATGAAATGATAGCTAAAATCAATAGCTTGATTTAATAAAATTAACATCTTTTTCATCATTTTAATCGTATTTATTATTAAATTTAAAACTAAGATTTTCAGAAGCGAGTATTTGTATATCTCATATCTCTAGTCTTAAATCTTAAAACTGTTTTATATTGGAAGAATATTTTGGAAATGAACTTGTAAAAAAGTTCGAGGAAATGATGGAAAATAATGATGAATTCTACTTCGATACAGAAGAGCTTGAAGACATCATTGTTTATTACCTGGAGCTGGGAGACTTTAATTATGCAGATACTGCAGTCAATTACGGGCTCAAGCTGCACCCCAATTCCTTAGACATCAAGATCAAAAAGCTTGAAATTCTTTTGGAATGGGAAGATTATAATACGGCCAAAGAGCTGATCGACGAGCTGAAAGGTTCTTCTATGGAAAACACAGACTTTTTGGTCTGCTATGCGAAGTATTATTCGAATTTAGGAAATCCCAGAAAATCCATTGATATCTGCAAAAAAGCTTTAGAGCTGAAAGAGGAGGGAAATTTTCTTCACAACTTTATCGCAGATGAATATGTAAATCTCGGAGATCCTTTTAACGCTCTTAAACATTATAGAAAAGCGCTTAAAGAAGATCCTACTGATGATTATGCACTGGAAAACTGTATGGTCTGCTTTTCAGATTTAAATAAGAGCGATGAGGCAATTGCCTTCCTGAATGAATATCTTGATGAATATGCCTATTCGGAAATTGCCTGGTTTGAGTACGGACAATTTTACTTCAACCGGAAAAATTACGACGAAGCGATCAAAGGCTACGATTATTTGCTTGCCATCAACTCGAGCTCGGTAGGAGTATATGCCAATAAGGCAGCTTGTTATGAAGCGTTAGGAGATTATAAAAAAGCAATATCCGTTTATGAAGAAATGCTTGAGCTGGAATATACCAAAGCATTTACCTTCTATAAAATCGGACTTTGCTATAAGGCGCTTAGACAACCGATTGTTGCTTTAAATGCTTTCCAAAAGTCATTACGGGAAGATCCGCAATTTTACCTGGCGATGATGGAGCAATCTTACATCTATGAGGAAATGGGCGGTATGACCGAAGCTTTACATTTTGCAAGAGAGGCTACTCACCTGAATGAAAATAATCTTGATTATCAAAAAAGACTGGCATTTTTATTTATTGATGCCGGAAAATTTGAGGAAAGCCTTGCCTGTCTGAAAAAACTGGTGGATGCGGAACCCTCCAGATTTTATAATTGGTATGCTTACTCGGAAGTGCTGATGCTGTTGGGCGAGTATGAAGAAGCTATTCTGGTTTTAAATAAGGCCGTAAAAACGCATCACAGAGCAGAATTGTATTATCAGCTCAGCAATTGTTATTTCAACCTTAAAAACCAGGAAAAGGGCAAAGAAGTGCTCCTTCAAGCTTTGGAGCTGGATCCTTCTCTTGTTTCTGATATGCAGAAAAAATATCCTTTCATTAAAGATGAGGTGAAAAAGGCAAAGGCCAGAGTGAAAAAGAAAAATTCCGAAGGTTAACGTAAACTAACTTATATAAAAAATCCCGCAAAATGCGGGATTTTATTTGTTTATAATAGTAGGTTTACTTCTCAGGAAGATAAGTCCGGCAATAATAATTCCTGCTCCTCCAAATTGAAGTGCCGTAAGCTTTTCTCCATCAAGAATACCCCAGATTATCGCAACGATAGGCATTAACAACGTTACCGTGGAAGCAAATAAGGGAGAAGAAACTTTCAGAAGACGATAATTCATCATCATCGCCAGTCCGGTTCCGAAAATCGATAATAAACTTACAAACATGAGTCCGGTAAGATGATCTCTATCAAAACTGAAAGTTGAAAAAAATCCGGTAAAAGTAAGGGCAATTACGGAAGGCAAAAGCAATACAAATGTAAAAACAAATGCAGACAATACCGTAGACGAAATGTCCATTAATTTTGATTTGACCGTTGTTGTGCTTACTGCATAGCATAAAGTAGCCAGCAACAATAGTAAAATAGGAATTAGCTTAAAGGTTCCGCTTTCTGCATCCCCTCCAAAAGCAAGGACACAAACGCCTGTAAAACTTATGAAGGTTCCCATAATCTGTCGCCTCGTTGTACCAAACTTCCAAACCAGCGCACCGACTATAATCACAAAAATCGGCATCATTGAATTTACAATTCCGGCAATGCTGCTGCTTACTTCTGTTTCGGCGATAGGAAACAGGAACATCGGAATAAAATTTCCTGTAAAAGCGGCCAGCAAAAGCCATTTTAAATGTTTCTTCGGAAAGAGTTTATATTTTGAAATGGCAATCGGCATCAGGATAATTCCGGCAATCAGTACCCTTAAAGCTCCTACCTGATAAGGGTTGAAATGTTCCAAGGATTTTTTAATTAAAATAAAAGACGATCCCCAAATTATACTCAGGAGGATCAGAAGAATCCATTTTTCTCTATCTGTGTTCATTATTTTTATATAAAATTGTAAGAAATTCCCGCTTGGGAATCATTCTGGCGCCGAGGCTTTCTAAATGATCGGTATGAGACTGGCAGTCGATAAGTTCCAGCTTGTTTCTATACTTTTGAGCAAAATGAATAAATCCGGCTTTAGATGCATTACTTACTTTTGAAAACATACTCTCTCCACAGAACACATTGCCGATCTGAAGGCCATAAAAACCGCCCACCAATTCCTCATTCTGCCAGACTTCAATACTTTTTGCCAATCCGTAATCATGAAGTTTGATGAAAGATTCCATTAGCTCATCAGAAAGCCAGGTCCCGGATTGGCCTTTACGGCTGATGTCCTGACAGCTTTTAATGACTTCCCTGAAATTTGTATTTTCCGTGAAGGTAAATACCTTTCTTTCCAGTATTTTTTTCATGGATTTTGATACTTTAATTTCCTGGGGAAAAAGCACAAATCTTGGATCCGGACACCACCAAAGAATTTCTTCTCCCGGATTAAACCATGGAAAAATGCCCAGCTGATAAGCAAACCATATTCTTTCTACCGAGAGGTCTCCGCCAAAAGCAATGATCCCCTCGTGTCCATCATACAGCTCTGGGTCTGGAAAAGAAATCTCATTTTCGTCTAGTCGAATCATTTTCGGGAAAAAAAATCCCACTTAAGAAAGCAGGATTTGTATTTCAATCGTATTTTTAAAATATTAGAAAGGCAAATCATCATCATCGTCTCCTGCAAAAGGATTTTCATTGGAAACAGAAGATGCAGACTGGGAAGGAGCAGCTTGTGTTGGTTCTGAAGCATTGTCAGAAACTTTCTCTACTCTCCATCCTGTAATAGAATTGAAATATTTTGTTTCACCCTGTGGAGAAACCCATTCTCTTCCTCTGATGTTGATTCCTACTTTTACATTTTCACCTTCTTTCAGGTTATCCAATAAACTGATCTTATCAGACAAAAATTCTATGTTTATCGGCTGTGGATATTGCTCCTGGGTTAAAATAACCATTTCTCTTTTTTGGAAACCGCTCGCAAAAGTCTGAGCATCAAAAAGTTTCTTTACCGTTCCTTGTAATTCCATATCATATTAATTAACGAATGTAAAAGTAATAAAATGAAATGTAATAAAGATGGTCGGAAATAAAAAATGTAAAAATTTTAATTTTTTCTGCTGAAAAGTTTGGCGGTAAAAGAATTTATCCTATCTTTGCACCACTGAAAACGAGAGGAGATCATTAAAAATTCAGTAAAACAAAAACACGCGGATGTGGTGTAATTGGTAGCCACGCCAGACTTAGGATCTGGTGCCGAGAGGCGTGGGGGTTCGAGTCCCTTCATCCGCACAGTTTGCGAAAATAGCTCAGCTGGTAGAGCACAACCTTGCCAAGGTTGGGGTCGCGGGTTCGAATCCCGTTTTTCGCTCCACGCCTGCCCTGGTGGTGGAACTGGTAGACACGCAGGACTTAAAATCCTGTGCCTCTTTTGGCGTGCGGGTTCAAGTCCCGCCTGGGGTACTAGCTGAGACATTCAGCGTACAGCTCTCTTTTATAAGAGAGCTTTTTTTATGTCTGAAAGTGAAGGGTTATTTTACTTGATATTTATAAGCCTCATTTGATATTCAATTATTTCCGTAAGTCAAATTAAAAGCTATAATTCATTTTTAGCATTGCTGTAAAAGGAAAGATACGGTATTGTGTAATCATAAAAACCTGGTTAGTAAAGCTACTGTTATAAAAGTACCTTTGATTGAAAATGTTTTTAAACATTAAATCAAAAGAATAGCTTTTGTCTGGCTTTATAAATGAAAGGTTAAGGTTGGCAATGGTATAATTTTTATTATCGCTGTAATCAAAAAAATGTTTGTATTCAACAACGGGAGTAATGAAAAAATAATTAAAGACTTTCAATTTCGTATCGAAATTAAGATTGAACGTTCTGAAAATATTAGCATCTCCATTAGCCTGAATACTTTTCCTGTGATCATACAGCGTTTCTAATGTGAAATTCGGGCTTTCTTTAAAAAGGCTGTTAACTTTAAGGAAGATATCTAGATGACTATTTTTATTATTTTGCACAATTTCATTGTTGATAGATTTCAGGGTATGGTCAGAAAAATCTGCGCCCAATTTAAAATTTACCTTTTTAATTTGTTTTTCTATGCTTGCAGAAACTTTGTACATTTCAGACAAATTATCCAATACAATCGGATACATCTGATAAAGGTTTAAAGTCTGAATATTTGTCAGCGAAAATCCCTTGATCTGCTTAGAATAGTTCATTGAAAGCGAATAATTAAGTTTGTAAAATTCAATCCTTCTATACAGCAATACGTAAGCGTTCTGAAATAATGTATTTTCTAAATCGGGGTTTCCTTTGAAAAGGATATTGTAATCTTGCAGAAGAAAGTTTTCAAAATAATTTTCAGCTGTAGGAATAGATGTATTTAGAGAATAGCTGCCTTTAATGAAATACGATGGTTTTATCATCCAGTCTATGTCCACTCTCGGAAGAATGTAATTTTTTGAATTTTTATGAACCTGCGATTGCTGGTTTTCTTTATATATATTTTCATAGGTTAGTTTAGTTTTGACGGTAACTTTGTTGATAAGCCGTTGATATTCCACGGCAACAGAGTTATCAGAGAAAAAGTATCCCAAATCTCCGAAAGAGGTATTTATATTTTCATGATCTTTATTCTGAATGAGAGCAAATCTATTGTTTCCGGTTGTAGAATTACTTTTTGTATTAAATTTAAGAATATCGAGCGATGATATTTTATATTGGAATTTATAGTCAAAATTAAAATCTAATTTCTTAAAATCCTGGTTTTGGAAAAATAAATAGCCATTATTGCTGTTCTGTGCAATACCGATTGGAAAAACATTGTCGGGAGAAATGAAGTTTTGATTACCATCATTATCTTCCATATTTACTTTTAACAGTAATGTTGAAAGTTGTTTCGGGTTATGACGATATACTTTTTCGTAGTTGACGGAAAGGTTTTTATAATCCGTTTCATTCTGCTTGTTTACGAAACGATTCAGGTTGAAAAAGCTGAAATTGTTTTGGTTATTTGTAGTATTGTTATTGTATTTGAAGAAAATAGTAAACCGGTCTTCCGAATTAACATCACTTTTATGGAGTTTTATCTGTGAAATCAAATGGCTATTATACTGACGAATATTATTTTCTGAATTTTCTTCAAATAAAAGATTTCCATTCTGATAATATCTTCTCAGCATGCCACTTTCTTTACCCAATTCATTATACTTGCCAATTAAAAAAGCTTTTACACTCCATTTTTTAATATTTCTGGAATGATCTATCAAAAAGCTATTGTCATTGGATGTAAACACATTTGGGTTGCTGAAAATATCAAAATTTCTAAAAAAATCACCTTGGAAAAATTTTTCCGCATCTTCAAAAAGCAGTCCGATATCCATTGTTTTCATCAATAGTTCTTGTGAGCTAATGGCCTCATCATTAATATTGTTGGAATCGAAAATACCTGATAATGCTCCTTTTTTTACTATTTTCACCAAATTTGCATGAGCAGAGTAATAATTCTCATTTCCTTTTCCTGCGGATACATCACCAAAAACCCTTCCTTCATATTCCTTTTTCAATTTCAGATTGATGATATTGCGGTTGTTTGTTTCCCCAAAACCCTTCAACAGTTTGGATTCGGAAAAATTACCGATTACTTCTAATTTTTCAAATGCTTCGGCAGGAAGATTTTCAAGGCTGGCTTTTTGATTTCCGGCAAAAATATCCTGATTGTTTACCGTTATTTTTTCGATTTTCTGTCCATTTACTTTTATGCCTTCTTTGGTAACTTCTACTCCGGGCAGTTTTTTTATAAGCTCTCCAACTTTTCTTTCTGTTTTATCAGAAAACTGATTTAAATTATAAACAGTAGTGTCCTTTTTATAAGTAATACTTTTTTCTATTGTGACTTCCTGGATTTCCTGAACTTTCTCCAGTACTATTTTTAAGGTATCTGAAGTAGCTGTAAAAGTTTTTGAAGAATATCCTTTTTTTTGTATTACGAAACTTTCATTTTTATAAGCTTGAAGATTAAAAAAGCCTTTAACATTGGTTGATGCAACAGTTTGGTTTTGTAAATTTTTTATTTCAGCTTTTTCTATGGCCAAATTGTTTTCATCAAATATATATCCTGAAACAGAAAGTCTATTTTGTGCACACAGTAGACTGAAAGGAAGTAGAAAAATTAAAATTAATATTGTCCTCACTTATTCTTTTTCTGATTCTTTAATGAATTTTTCAAAATCTTCTTTGCTAATTACTTTTCCTTTCTTAGGAATTTTTATTTTAGGAGCTTTTTCAAGTTTTTTAATTTCCGTAGCAATGAAATGCATTCCATTTAAGTTTAGTTCTAATATTGTTCCCTTTAATCCACTAAATTCTAAAGGACCAGAAGTACTTTTTATGTCTTCTGTATACCACACAACAGTATTGTCGGAATCAGTAGCTTTAATACATTTATATCCTAAAATATTTTTTCGTTCATTAGTAATTATCCATTTTTTATTTTGTTTATCTTCAATAAAATAGGTGTTTCCTCTATAGTTTCTTATATTTATAACCTTTCCTGTATTTAGTTCAGTATAAAAACTTCCGATTTTGTCCGAAATACCTTCTTGCATAAGTTTTTTAAACATATTTTCAGTCAGCTCTTCTTTTACAGTAAAGTAAGAGGCATTTTCACCTATTGTTAAAAGAAAAGGAATTTTATTGGATTGAAGTATTCTCATTAAATTTTCTGTCTTACTTTTAATTATTTCAGCATCTTTACTATTACTAGTTTTTGTAACTGAATCCAAAGCTTTTTTACCTTGTTCACTATTTAGATTGATTTTGTCAAATAAACTCAAATCATAAGTAATTTGGTGATAGTTTGAAAGTTCTTTATTTTGGGCTTTAATACAAAAGAGCAGCGATGTTATTAATAAATAACCAATAATTAATAATTTTTTTTGCATAATAAAATAATTTCAAATATTCAGTAATACAGCAATTGTACAAAGTACAATTGCTGTATTCAGTAATTAATTTTTAGAATACAGAGGCTACCCAACAAGCAACTGTAACAGCTATCTCTACAATGCTTAAAACGGTAGAATTAGTTACTCCAAAGTAAGTAAGAAGAGATCTTACTGCTTGTCCTACAGTCTTGCAGTCTACTCCACTTTCTTCAACCAGCTGTTTGTTATCCTTAACAATTTGAGTAAGTTCATTTATTGAACTTAATTGTTGGGAATCCAAATCATTTATTGATTTAATAGAAGTATTGTCATTAAGGTCTTGTAAATTACCTACCAGAGTTTTAATACGACCAAGATTTGAATTTTCAATATTACTCACCATCAATGTCTTATTATTCTGGTTTTTAATAGCAGTGTTTTCTTTAGCACTTACTAAACCTGCTACTATAATAGCAGCTCCTACAAATAATTTTTTCATTCTTGTTAATTTTTTTAAAATTAAGATTTTTTTTTGCCGTACAACCCCCGGCATGGGTTTTTGCTGATCAGCGGTTTTGATTTATACTTTTGCAGTGCGCACTTACAAAAAATAAACATTTGTGTTTTTTGTTGAAGCAAAGATGCAACGGTGCGATAATTTTTACAAACAAAGTATCTCGAAATTGATAAATTCCGTCTTTTCTATTTTGAAAATTGATAAATTCGGGAATGCAAATTAAAGATAATCAGATGTATAGCTGATTAGCTGATTTTTTTTATTTTTGCACCACAAAACCAAATATGAAAAAACCTATGTTTACTTTTATAATCGCGAAAACAAAACATCTCAACTTTTAAAACAAAACATCCAAAAAAAATTAAACCCCATTTAAATACGCTTTAAATGGGGTTTATATCATAGTATTAAAACTTATAAATTCTTAAGTATATTGAAAACTCTCTGAGCGAATGATAAAGTAGAAGCAGGATCAAAGTGATATGAGTCGAACAAATTACCGTCACTCATATTTACTAAATATGCAAATTTATCTTCTGTATCAATTTGATGATATGCGTTATCGACTTCGGTTGTGAATCCTAACGAGTTTGGAACTATAGTACCGAAAATAAAAGGAAGCTTTGGATTTCCGACAATACCTCTTGTATAACGAATTACATTTTTTTCATTTTGATAATACTTAACCTTTGCAGAAGCTGTTGAATCTCCTTCTCCTTGATGATTCAAAATAGCTTTTGGCTCTAAATTAGGATTGGCAGCCATGGCATTAAGAACTTTTATTTTAAGTTCTTCAATAAGCTTATTTTTACCTGCTGGAATATCTTCAGTATATGGAGTCCAATAACCGCCGCCATTCGTTCCAGTTATGTCGATTGCTGTACCCCCTTGAGCTCTTTTAACAATATAAATGGTCTTTCCTAAATATTCAGCTAACATTGCAGCTGCTATTATATCGAAGCCGTACCATTCTAATTCTGATTTCGCACCGGGAGCACCACCGCCTGTATTTCCGCCAACGCCAAATTTAAACGGCGTAAATGCTTTTATACTATCATCCCAGATTAAAACTCCTTTAACTTGACCTTGAGCATTTAAATATTGAGCAGGAAAAGTAGCTTTATCATTTCTTCCGTCAATATTGGATTGCCCCAGACAAATAAGTAAAATGTCTTTTGTCGTTGATATTAACTGCTTGGCGAGGCCACGAAAATACATTCTGTCAGCTTCTATATCACTTGGACTTAATATTGAAAATTTTGCATCATTTAATTTGTCTTTATTTATTAGATAAGTAATACCTTTTTGATAGTTGATTGGTTCGGATTCAAGTATCTTTACAAATGCAGTACCGTAAGCACCATCAGTATAATCAGATATTCCAAAATATTCTTTTTCAGATGCAGTGTATGTTCCAGTGAAGAATTTTCCTATTGTGCTGGAATCAAGTTTTCTGATGTTAGCTTTAAAGGTTCCGTCAAGATTATAAGTATTTAGAACTGCCACACTTCCGATCTGTGTGTAACCATTTACCCCGTACGAGACCGTTTGACCTTTTTCCAGTAAAGTTAGCCCTGTTCTTTTATGTCCGTATGCTGTTGGTGCCACTTGACCATTATGTGAATAATAGTATGAAGAAACATTTATAGGAATAATTTGTTCAGGAATTAATTCTGATGAACCGTTTAATATTTCCTGTTGATTTTCTTCAAGAGATTTGACTCTATTATTTATAGGCTCTAAGGCCGTCTCTATTAAAGAGTGAATTTCAATATACCTTTGTCCCATATTTGACGTTGAAAAATCAGTTAAAGTGACCAAAACATCTTCTAAAGGTGCGTAAGAATCTTGCTTAAATTGATTTAAAAAGTCATTATGTTTAAATATATTAGCCTTAAATGTTCCATCAAGATTATAGATGTTTAATATTGCAGCTGATCCTCCAGAAGCATTAAAAGTATTTATTCCAAATTTTAAGTTTTGACCTTTTTTTACTAAAAATGGTTGTGTTCTTTGCATTCCATAGGTTGTTCCGGTTGATGCTCCTCCTGATGTATAATAGTATCCATTCTCCCATGTATTATAAACAGTAATATTTTTTCCTTCAATAAGCCTTTTATATGCTTTATCTCCTGAAATTGCTTGTATCTCATTCGGAGCAATTTCGCCTATAGCAGATGGTAGTACTTTTGCTGATAAAGCTTTTTGAGAAACTCCATTCTGCACCCACAATTGAACGTTATTATTTGCTAAATCATTAGAGCTTACAGTAATCGCGGTATTTGTTACATCTTTAAAATTTGTGTAAGTTCCAACTGTTTTGACGTCATATTTTTCATAAAGACCGTTTGGATAATCAGTAGGATTATAGGGGGTTGGTGAACTTGAAGGCGTAGCTTCACCCTTGAGGTTTGATATTACAGCATCTGCAATTGCATTATTAATTTGTTGTTTGCTGAGAGTATTTCCTGTCAGATTAAGATCAGGACGATCAATAGTAGCCACATTTTTAGGGCTTACTTGTTCTGTTACGTTTACTTGAATTGGCATAGTTTTAATATTTTATTTTTATCCGATAAAGAGTCCTTTGATGAATGTGAATGATACACCGTTTATTATTTTAATTCCTGTAAAACCAGTATAAGCTTGATTCGAAGAGTCACGTACAACAATTTCTCCTGATCCAATGCTTAAGGCCGTATTAGAAGCTGTAGAACCACTTACTGATATATGAATTCCGCTTTTAGAATAAGATGAAGATTTTGTATTTTCGACATGTACAAATGCTGTAGAGCTTTCCGTTCCAGCAATTTGAACGAACGATTTCATATTGCTTGTATAATCACCTGATATTATATAGCCCTTGCTCGACTTTATTCCTAAATTAAATATCTGAAATCCGTTATCTCCTTCTCCGAACCAACCTGATTTTGCTTTTATATTTCCAGAAAAATCACCATCTGTAGCCTTCACATATCCCTCAATATGTGCATCACCTGCGTAAAATTTTCCATTTCGGTAAAATCTCACTTTAGCTTGGTTTCTATTTCCGTATGTAGAACCACCCCAAAGGAAAACATCATTCACCGTTCCTTCTCCTGTAATACCTGCATTGGTTCCCGTCTCATAATTACCCAGTAATACGGTTCCAGTAGCAATAATATTCCCATAAATTGAAGTGGTTAAGAAATTGGTTTTCTTTTCAATTTCTTCAATTTTCATATCTGCATCATACTGTGACTGGTTATAATCAGTAGGCCTGTTCCCAATTTCCATTTTAGGTTTCTGCATTGGAACATCTTCTCCTGATGGATTTTTAACAATTTTAATCTGTATGTTTTTATACTTATTTAAAAGGGCTTTAAACGAAACCCAAACTCGTTCTAAAAACCCCTGTGTCTCAAATTCTTTTTGTGCTATCACTTCATAAATATTTGTATTCTTATTTTTACCTAAAACCACCAAAACCGCGGCAAAAACGGTTGTTGATAAACAGTCTACACTCACAGTAAACGGTAGCTCTTGATTTAGATATCTTTCTTTATCATCAATCATATCGTAATAGTCAAGCTGTTGAATTGTTCCGACTAAGAGATTTTCTCCTCCTATAAAAATTTGATTATTGATTTGCTCAAACGCAATGGAGTCATCAAGAAATTCAACATCTGCATGAATTTTAATTTTATCCTGCTGAATATCAATATAACTTCCTCCATAAGGAGCAGATATTTTTCCGATGGAAAGTTCAGCCGGGTTTATCAGACCAAAACCATGAGTCATTTTTATTTGTCTATACCCGTCATTTATTGATGATAGAACACCTGCCTCAAATAAATAATAATCTGGATCACTATCAACAAGAATCTGAGCTTCTGAAATCACTACAGTAGCAGAATTTCCTTGTTTCTCGGCTTTTATATAGATGTAATTAAACTTACTTGATAATCCAACCAAAATGTTTTCTGGTAAAAACCATGTACGCGACCCGTCCGGAATCAAACCAAAATGAACAACTTCGCCGGAAGTGTGTGAGACAGACGTTAATGTACTTTCAACAAAAAACTGAACATTTGGAAGTGCAAAAGCTTGCATGGGGCTTCCTATCGAAATTGACTTAGTTTCAATCGACAATGGTTTTATGTTTTCCGGATCAAAATATCCTTCACCATCAAAAACTTTATCAAACATTTCACGGGAAAAGAAATAAGCTTGTCGAGCCAGCTCTGTATTAAATTTTGTATTCTTTATAATTCCGGAAAGTGTATTGCTATTGTTTATATAAGTTTTAACGATGCCTGGTAAAGAACTCACTTCTGCCATCTCAAATTGAACATCATACTTATTTTGAATATTTTTAACAACAGAAGTTATTCTGATATCATCATTCAGGCCAAAATCTGCATCAATAAATCTGCTTGTGAACCCAAGAGAAATATTGATATCATATTGTTTAAAATAAATCGGATCAGCAGAAAAAAAATATTGGTGACGTACACGGCTATTTTTATCAAGGTATTCCTGAGCCTTTGCTTGTAGTGCAGCCTCAGCATCATTAATGTAAGCCTGTGGCATCATGATATCCACAATGATATACTTATCACCTACAGCCGGACGAATAAGATTTGACGGAACCTCAATCGTTTTTTCATCTTTGTTGACCAAAAGTGTGAATGTTTTAGTAGTAGAATTAAACCCCGATTCTCTGACCTCAAGTGTATATCCTGCCAATTGCCCTGTTTGAAAAATAACTTTTGCAGATACACCTTTAATAAGAATTTTAGTGTTTCCGTTGGAGTCTGTTTCATTAAGATCAAAAGGAAGATTTGCATCTTTAAAAATTAAAGGATTTGAAGCATCTACAGCCGTAACCGTTCCTTCGTACTTTGGGAAAATATCATCAAAGTTTTGCGTTTGTTCAATAATCTCATAGATATCGGTATTTTTCTCAAGATATGGAACAGGCATTCTCAGCCGTTTTTGTCCACTTCGATAATTTGCAGGAAGATTTTTATCACTCCCTGCTGCATAAATACGAGTTACTAAAGATGATTCCTGTAATTGATTCCTGCTAAAATTTTTCAAACCGTTTCCTTTCCCATAACGAAAAGTATATCCAGATGAATTGTCACGTTTTGTAAAGTGAATGGACTGATCACCATCAACCCAGAATTCAAGATCAAAGGTCTCGGAAATGACATTTAAAGCTGATAAGCAATTGTGATTTGAGAAATCAACCTGCTTATATTCTGTTGTATCAACTATGCCCTTTATCCAACCGGATTGAGTTCTGTTTGCATTTGAAACAATAAGTTCAACGAGTGTTTCAGCATTGGTAATTACTGAAAACTCGGGAATTGTAAGATCATGGTTGTTATCATACTGAAAAAACTGAACCTCTGAAAGCTTGTATTTTACGCCCGCGAATTGCAGTTCATATACAAATTCCCGCGAACTGTTTTTTGTGCAAGATGGATCAGAAAAAAGATAATAAGTATTACCATAAACACTTACTGTATCACCAATCTGAAAATTAATTTTATTAGTAAGCGAGAAATTCATTTTTACCAATTCCTCACCCATTAGCTTTGTGGAAATTTGTCCTTCTGCTCTCACGCTGGCAATGACTTCAGCTCCTCTTTTTATTTGGTAAATCATATTTTTACTTCTAATGTTAAAGTGAATTTTACTGCCACTTTAGGCACATTCTTCAATCTTTTGCTTTGCTTTTTAAAACCTGATGTTTTCTTGTAGTAAACCTGATAGGTTTTGGAATGATCGTGGATAAATAAATTTTGTAATCCTGACTTTGTTATTTCATTGAAAAAAGCATTATAAACACTCCAAAACACTGTATCATTGTCAACAATGAAAATGCAATTCAGGTTTACTTCCTTGTCCTTGAATCTGACTAGCTCTAAATCTGTTTCGGTTCCATTTTCCTCGCGCCAATCATTGGTTAAAGAATCCTTTCTTTCGGGAAACTCTAATAACTCGTGTGTTCCTGTCTGTATTATCAATTTGTATGTTGATAATAGATTATTACCGTTTATTGTATCTAAGAAAGCCATAATATTAAGTTATAATTCCAGCAGCTTGTAAAGCTTGATAATATTGCTGTTGCCCTTCGACAACCTTTTCAACGTTATGATTTACATCGTAGAGTTTTTCTGTATTTTCAGCTGTTCTACGGGTGTTTTTCTCGATATCGATCTGCAATTCTACCATTTTACTCATTTGGGAGAGTTGCTGTACTGTTCCGGATTTGATAAGCTGATTTGTCTCAAGTTGAGCAAGCCTCAGTCCTCCAAGTTGACCACTCATGACATCTGCACTTTCTTGACTCATTGATCTTAAAGCGCCTTGCAAAGAATTTGCATTTGCAGTGCCTGTTGTGAGGTCAACTCCTGCCTGGTTAATTACGTCCATGTACTCTTGAGACTGAGTAACGATAGCCATATACATTTCTTGGAATTTTGCTCTTTCATCAGCGGAAAGGATTCCATCTCCCATCATATCGGCTAAAGCATCCTGCAATTCTTGAATTTTAGGTTCAATCATTTTAGCTGATATACCTGAGAGAATAGCTTCTCTAAGAAAACCTTCGATATCATTCGCAAAATCGGCAAAGGATTTTTTTCCGGATTTAAGACCTTCTTTGATGCTGTCTGCTAATGCTTGAGCCGTGGTTCCGGTTAAAGTATTCTTAAGCTCGATTTCAAGCTGTTTATTAAGTTCTTCTATACTGCCATACTCATCTCTCAGCTTTTTTAATTGGTCAAAGGCTGCTTTGGCTGCTCCTGTAAATGGATTTTGAGCATTAAGCTTTTCCAGCTTATCAAAAATCTCATCTGTAAGTTCAGCTGTACCTGGTGCAAAAACAGAAATGTTAGGAATGCCTGTTGCAATATTTGCTCCGATACCCAGCAATTCAGCAATCGTTTTCATCTCTTCAACGGTACGTGTTTTTCTTCCCATTCCTAAAAAACCACCATACTTTTCAGTGTGCATTCCCACAACAGTCTGAGCATTTAATAATCTATTAAAAACCTCCTGCTGATCTTTAATAATTTGAGCCTTATTTTTAGAGTTGACAGCCATCTCTTCTTTGATATTGTCAACCCGCGATTTATAGAGATCATTAAGTTTAACTTCCTGAGAAATCCGTTTTCTCAATTCTGCATTATAATCAAGCTGACTTTGAAAGATTTCATCATTATACTTCTTCAGCTCTTCCTGAGCCTGCCTTTCGCTCTCTCTCGCCCTTTTACCCATAGTAAAGAGCTTACCTATCCATTTTATTACAGTAGCAACGAGCGAAACAATACCATCTACCAAACCTTTCTGAAACGCGCCAATAACATTCGATACATCTTTTCCTAACTCTGAAATAGTCTTGAGCGTTTGTGCTAAACCGGAATTACTATCATCAATAGACTCTACCAAATCAGCAAAAGCTCCAGATATTTCAGAAGACCAGTCAGCTACTTTTTGATATTTTTCGAGATTAATATCTCTCAATTTTTCATTTACAAATGAAAGCTCATCCAGTAGATTTATTATTAACCCATTTTCTGTAACACTTAAAGAATTGCCTTTACTTTTTAGTGAGTTGATATCCTTTAATAATTGCGCTTTCCGATCCAAAAGAATTTGTTCATTTCGATCGGTCTCAGACTTATTAAGATATCCTTCAGCTTTTTGTAATTCGTTGGTAAGTTTGTCTTTTTGCTCTTTGGTAAGACTGATTTCAGTATTCAAAAACTCTTTCAGAGTTTGAATTCTGCTTTTCAGTTGTCTTGTTGTGATACCCAAAAGGTTGGCACTAAGTTCATCTTCTAAATGCTCCCTCATGTATTTAGCAGTCGTAACCATTGCTATTTCCTGATTTAAATCTCTTTGTAGCTCAGTGAGAAGCGCTGCACGAGTTTCTGGACTTAAGTTTTTCTTTTTCTCAATTGCCTCCCTCATTTTAGCGTACCTATCAGTAATTGCTGCTTTTTGGGCTTCGAAATTTTGATGGGTAGAAATAAATTCGGTGATCATGGATTTTAATTCCTGCCTTCTTTGGTCAATCTGTACATCAAGAAAAGACCAGTACCCCTGATCCACTTTGTCATTATTTAATTTATCCCGTTGTTCTACTAAATAATCAATCTGCTGAGAAATTGTTGGAAGTTCACTTAATTGCTGTTCTGTTTTCTCAGAAAATAACTGGAAATCACTTTTATTATTTAGAAGCTCATCCCTTTTCTGGTTAATAAGTTCCAGAGCTTTTTTTTGCTCATCAGTCAAAGTACCACCGTTTTCTGTAAGGTTTAATAATTTATCTCTCTGACTTCCGAGCCAGTCATAATAAGACATCCCTTCTGCTCGCAGTTCTGAAAATTGTTCTTTTGCAGCTTTGGTTCCGAACTCTTTTTCATATTGATAATATGCTTTCCAGCCACTTTCCATTTCTGAAATGGCTTCGGTAAGCTTAAGAATTCTGATTTTCTTTTCAGCTTCTGCCAGTTGATCTAAGAGAGAAGCCCTCATATTCATAGCTGTTTTAAGATTTACAACTTCTTTTGTAGCATATTGTTTTCCATATTTATCAATAGCGCGGAGGCGGACTTCTCCGTTTTTACCCATTCTTTGTAAAGCTCCGTCCAGCAACATTATTTGTTGCTGTAACTTCATGACACTACCGGGATCAAAGGTTTCTGCCAGCTCTTTTTCTTTTTTTGGCTTTTTTGGTTTTTTTTCTTTTCCTAAATATTCTTTGAAGCCGTATTTTTTATAAATCTCATCTTTTCTCTTTTCAAAATCAACAACATCCTGAATGCTTTTTTCGTATTCAGCTTTAAGCTTATCGGACTCTTCATGAACCTGATTGATGTATTCTTCGGTACTTTTACCTCTGACGCCCATTTGCCAAAATTGCCCGATGTTCTGGCCTATTGTCGGGTTGGATAATTTCTCATTTTCCTCATTTCGTTGAACCAAATATTCCTTAAACTTTTCCTGAGCAATCTGAGCGGCGGCGGCGGCCTCGGCTCTTGCCATCATCGATTCGACAAAAGCCTGGGTATTGGTGACTAAAACATTTTCAGCATCAGCAACATTATCAACTTCAACTCCGAGCTTCTTGAAAGCATCTTGATTTCCATTGATAAATTTTGTCTTTGATTTGAGATCATTACCTAACGAATTCCACTGAATTTGTAATTTTTTGTATGCTATTACTTGTTCCGCTGCAGAATCAGCTACTGCCTCGGCGTGTCTCCTTTGAGCTTCTTCTACCTTCTTTTGCTCTTCTTGCCATTTATCCAACCACACAAGTATTGCCCCGATTGCAACCGACAATCCAAGCGTGAGAGTACCAATAAGAACCCGTGCGGCAATGTTCGCAGCGGTGGCAGAAACTCCCATTGCAACCAAAGATGCAGTAACCCTGGCATTTGCTACAGTCCAAAGATTTTGAACGGCAATTAATGCTCGTGTTGATGCTGCATTTCGATTATTTAAAGTGTCGGTGATTTCTTGAAGTCCAATAGTGATAGCCATTAAAGATTGAACCTTAAGCATTATCCTCTGAAGATTTTCATTTTCACCAGCAAATAATCCCATTGTTCCCTGAGCAACCGATAAACCTGATGATATAAGAGTTAACAATCCTAAAAACGCAGCAAATGAACTTCTGGAAGTGTTGTTAAGATCATCATTTAAACCTTGCAAAACTTGGCGGTAATCCTGGCACTTTTGAATCAGATTTTTGTACTCCTCGGAGTCTTGCTGTTTAGCAAGAGCCAATTCTTTAAGGCGGGCAAGGTTACGTTCGTATTCAGTTGTAAGTCCTTTAGCCGCTTCCTTATTCTGATTATAAGCCGACTCTACCTCATTTAAAGCCTCTTTCTCCTGATTTAGTTCCTTCTCAATTTCCTTTGCTTCACGAATTAATGCCGCCTGTGATTTACCAGGCGCCGTTTTATCTATCTGCTTATAAAGAGATTTTATCTGATCCTCCAAATCTTTAATAACCTCCTTCTGGATATCAATATTTTCCTTATCTAACCCGAAAGAATCAAAATCATTGTTTACCTTTTTAGCCGATTCACCTATGTCTTTTATTGATTGATTGACGTTTTGAAAATCTTTTGCTGCACCAGCCTGCTCTTTGGTAATTTGGGAAAATTTCTCTTTTAATTTGTCGAGTTGCGAATCAGCATCCTTACCTCCCGCAAGGAACTTCTGGAACTCTGACATAAATTCTTTTGAGTTCCAGTTTAATTCAATTTCTATAGGGTCTTGATCTGCCATGATTAATCCAGTGATGTTTTAAAGAATGAAGCATATTCTTCATCTGTTGTAAGTTTCTTATTATTAGTTTTTCGTATAAGTCGGGGTGAGTCAGCGAGCATAAGGTTAAGCTCAGAGAAACTGACATCATTTAAAATTTGTTCTTTACTCCATCCGGTCTTTTCAGCGACCATCATTATAAAACCAAAGATGCTATGGAAGCTTTCACTTTTTAACTCATCTTTTCCTCCGGACTCAGATTCATCGGTTTCGTTATCTTCATTGTCTCCATTAATCTGATAGTATTGATAAAATCCTCAACTCCTCCATAAATTACAAGAAGGTGGAATAAATAGTTTATTTCTTCCTGTTGTAGACTTGTTGAGAGGAACCTGGAAAATATTTTGTACATCCACATTTTTTTCGGATCATTAAGTATTGCTATAGCAATAATATCCGTCATAGATTTGCTATGGTTTTTTAACATTGTAAATGCTTCTGGAATTGTTAAATCATCTGATTCCTCAATTCTCATAGAAAGATACTTGTATGATATCTTAATCAATGTTGCTGCAGTTGGAGCGGTAATGACAAACTGTATTTTTTTCTTGCCGAACAGTCGTAAAAAAAGAGGTGCGAGGACTTGCACCTTTACACCTCTTTTAAGTAATAGACTCGCAGCTCTTTTCTCTTTATCTATATTATCCACCTTATGCTGGTTTTGTAATTGATACTTTGGATTTTGGTTTGAAAATCACATCAATCAATGCGACATTCTTTTTTACAAGCTTTAGGTTTTTTTTGGCGAAAAGCTTTACTACAGGATATGCAATTGTATGACCTGAATCCGTTTTGAATCTGATTGCCATGTCTATTCCGCGGTTACTTCCCTCCGTCCAAACGTTATCCACTACAGTACCTCCCATAAGTTTTTGTAACGTAACTGGATCATACTCATAACCGGAGAACTTTCCATCAGTCTTCCCTGCTTCGATGAAAATTTCGATGGCTTCATCCATTTGATCGCAATATTCCTCTGCGATATCAGGATCATTATCCACAATTTCAACTGAGTCTCTGTATGTCTTACAAAGCTCTTCCCAATCTGCCTCCAGAGGCATAGTTCCGTCCGGCGTTACTTCTGCAAATTCTACTTTTTTTGTTCCGAAAATTGCCATTGTTTAAATAGGTTTTAAAAAGTTATTAATTAGGTTTTAAAGATTATGCAGGATTTTTCAGCTCCGCTTCTTTGGCATCAATCTTTTCTTTGAGTTTTTCGGTTCCGATATTATGATGAGCCTTTTGTCCGAAAAGCTCTTCATATTTGATCATAAGAGCTTCTCTCTCTTCCGGATCATTATCCGCCGAAACTTCCTCCGATTTTCTGGTGAAGGTTTTCACCGTTTTGTCTTTGTGATAACGAGCGTGATCTTTTGCTTTCTCTTCATCGGTGAAGCCTTGCCCGTCAACAGTAAGATGAATTGTGTTGATATTTGGATAATTTTCAAATATCTCTGCTGCAATGTTTGTAAGATTTTTTTCTTTTGACATGATATTTAATTTAAAATTCGATTGCGTTATAGTTTAAACTAGCTCCTACATACGGAACTACTTTCAGCGTGTTTCCATCTTTAGCCAATCCGTAACCCACACTGAAACCTAATCCGAAACGGTTAGGGGAAGATTCTTTAACCCTGTAGCTTTTTAAGCCGTTAATGGTCACTCTTTTGTCCTCAGGAAAAAGGTCAGTATATCTGTGTTCTTTTCCCAAAAACCATTTTTTTTCTTTAAACCTTACATCATTAAAACGGATATCATAAGCCATTTTAACAGAATCTGAATCAGGATAATAGGTAAGATCGAGGTATTTATCTTTATGGGTTTTTACTATTTGGCCGGATGATGTTTGTTTTGTAGATAATGCGAGTTGTGCTTCTAATCTCGCATTAATTTTTGTTACCTGATCAATCTTATCGATCGATACTTTGAGGGCTTTTTGTAGACTGTCTGCATAAGTTTTGCCCAAAGCAAGAACCTTTTCGGATTTTGTATCATTGATAATTCGATCCTCATAAATTGTGTGTGTCACACTATCTTTTACATACTTTTCAATGATTTTATTTTGTCCCTGACCCTCTACAAGTGAAGAGATGTTTTTGTCCCTTTTTTTCTCTTCCTTCTTAAGGTAGAAAATAACACCTAAACTTGCTATGAGCGTTAAAACAAGGAAACCAATAAATAATTTTTGAACTGTTTTCATGGTATTAATTTTTGCACCAATGGTGCTGTTTTATCTTTAAGTACACTGTCTTTCACTTTGAGTTGCTGCGATTCATTTTTGTAAAAGATCATCTTTTCATAGAAAAATATTCTCGCATTTCTTTCCTCGATGATAGTTTGATAAAGGCCTTTTGTTTCTGCCTTGCAATCATCATCTTGCTTTTCCTTTCGGTAATATAGAACTCCAATTACACCTCCAAATATTAGGAGAAGGCCGATTAAAAGTGCTATCACTACCGCTTTAGGGTCTTTTCTTATCGCCTCTTGTTCAAAGGGCTGCGGTAGTTCTGGTGTCATTAAACTTTAAAATTTATTTCTTTCAACCAGCTTTTAACATCGAAACTCGGACAATCTTTTTTTACGTTTGGAAAATCACGATGTCCTAAAATTTCAGCGTTTGGAAACTGCTTTTTAAGCTCTTTTAAAAGCTTTATTTGAGATTGTTTTTGAGCTTCTGTTCTGTTGTCAACAGCTTTGTTTTGTGAGTTTACACCACCGATATATGAAATGTTAATACTGGGAGTATTATATCCGGCAACTCCATTCGAAACTTTATCAATGGAAAGCGTATTGACAATTTCACCGTTTGGTTTTATCATATAATGATATCCGGGGCTTTTCCAATGCAGAACATTTTTCCAGTGATTTTTAATACTTTCAATTGTTGCAGTTTGAGGAGTTGCAGTACAATGCAGTACTATATATTTTATGGTTCTCACGGTTATTAGTTGTTTTTTTTAGATAAAAAGCTCCTCCGTAAAGGAGCTTTCATGATTATAGATATGAGTAAGAAGAAATTATGCAGCAGAAGCTTGTTTCATTACGACCAAGCCTTCGAAGTTTTTACGTCTCGCACGGCCTCCCATTCTTACAAGGAATGAATAAATATCACCATAGTAAGTTGGATCACCGATATTTTCAAATGCTTTTGTTTGTCCGATAGCTTTCTCAACCATGTTCTTATTCCAAGCAAAGATTCCTTCGCAATCTGTCCCGCTGACAACTGATCCGTGAGCTTTGAATGTTTTATCGGCTGCTAGAATGTACACTGTTGAGCGAACAAAAATATTGAATCCTTGAGCTTTATACATAACACCAGAACGTCTTTCGGCTTCAGATACAGAAGCCATGTAAGTCGCCGTGATCGCTGAATCCGCGGGGAACATTTGCACCGCTGCATCAGCAGTCAAAAGAACATTCATTTGACCTTCCGTCCATGCTTTTTGCTTAATAAGGAAGTTTCTTAATGTTTGAAGGTCTTTAATAGAATACGCCTTCCTGTTTCCGGTAGAACCAGTAAGACCACTGGCAACCGCTTCTCCTGAAGTTTCCAAGATGCTTGTAGTTGGCAATGTTGCATTGTTTCCAACGGGCGAAACAATAAAGTTCGTCAACATCCCTTCTGCAACTTCATCAGATAGGTTTGCTACATCCTGATCGAGAACACTTCTCCTTTTGTCGTATGATAGCTCTTTGCTTTCTGCATCCTGAATGTGAACCGGATCGGTTGTAAATTCATCAATCAGATACAAAACTTCACCGTCCGTACGTCTTGAAACTGTAGCTGGAAAAACCGATCTGTTTTTCACCACATTTGAGGGGCTTCCTGCCTGAGGAATGTGAACAATAGTTCCGTTGATAATATTATCAGAAGAAACATCTGCAACCTGTGTAAGGAAACTATTATCCTGAAGTAGTTTTTCTTGTATGGTATCATGCCATACTTCAATTTCTAATGCCATTGTTTATTGAATTTTATGATTATTAATTTTGTTATTTAGACGGCTTTCTTCCGAACTTCTGCTCAAATCTTTCAGCATAATACTCAGGATGATCCGCTTTAAGCTTTTGGAGTTTGTTTCCTTTATCTAACTCCTCCCAGCTTAATTTCCCGTAAACTTCCTGAGGTGTTTTCCCGTCCGAATTGTCTACTTGAGATGAAACAGGCTTTCTGATTGGTAAAGATTTTAACAGCTTCATAGCACTTTCATGAGAGAGTTCTAAAATTGGAGCTTTACCAGCTTCATCAATTCTTCCATCCTTAACTGCAGCATTTAATTCTGCTGTTAATTCTGCTTCGTTTTTTTGCTTCGATTCTGCTTCGAGTGCATCAAATTTTACTTTTAGTGCTGCATATTCGTTTTTAGAATCTGTGAGTTTTTGTTCATTAGCTTTAATAGCTGTTAAGATCGCCTCCTCCGTTGCTGTCTCAGGAAGCTGTAAATGAGCGGTTACTAATTTCATTTTATTGTTATTAAAAGGTTTTGCTGTTTTAAGTGAAAGACAAAGTGATTTAATATCTTTTTCCGTTAACTCTTTTCCGTCCATAGAGAACAACGCGATTGCATTTCCATTGGAAGGAACAGGAACGATTGATACTTCAACTAAAATGCATTTAAGAAGGATAAGCTTTCCGTCAACATTAGCCATATCAACCGGATCGAACATGATACCAATAGAACTGCCTTTGATGGTTCCATTAAGCACCTTTCTCACGACCTCTTCTCCGTCTAAATCTTTAGTATCAAAAGACGGCCTCATATATAATTTCCCGTCCTTTACTTCGATATCGATCCATTTTCCAAGAACATGTTTAGAATCATTGATATGACCGTCAAGACATACCGGATTGTCTTTGAATCTTTCCTCGATATTAATACCTGAAGTTTGAACGGCGAATCCGTAAGAATTTAAAACGGCTTCGTCACTAACTACAAATAATGGAGCTTTACTCATGGTTTTTAGTTTTTTTGTTCACTTTGATGATGCAAATTTTCATCATTAAAACCGCTCTCAAAAGTTCTCATTTTATGATACCGCAATATTCTGGGTATCATACCCTTAAAGCATCTGTATGATAAACTGTTAACTTCTGTAATGCCATATATAGAAGCAATTTTGCATTACTAATAATTTTGAAATGGCAAAAAAAGGAAGATTAAACAGAGATGAACTTTTGCAAAAACAAGAGCTTGCAAAACTTATTTATATCACAGAAGACGTAACTCAAAAAGAACTAGCTGAAAGAGTTGATGTAACTGAAAAAACCGTTTCTAAATGGATTGAGGATGAAGGCTGGTCTAAGCTCAAAAGAAACATTCCATTAACAAGAGATGAACTCCTTGCTTCTTGGTACGATGAATTAGCAGAGCTAAAGGCACATATACAAAATAAACCTGCAGGCCAAAAGTTCGCAGACTTTAAAGAGGCGCAATTGAGAAGGTCTTTACTTAAAGACATTGCTACTTTAGAGCAAGATTCCGGAATACCCGAAATCATTTCGGTGATGACCTCCTTTGTAAAATTTATCAGGAGGAATGATCTTGAAAACGCGAAAGAGGTTTCACACATTGCGGATGCATTCATTAAATCTAAAATACGCGGGTAATGGTTATCAAGAAAAAGCTAATCAATACCCGTGAGGAGAAGGAAGCTCTGAGCTTTTGGGATGAATATTACAAGTCACTCCAAAACACGGAGATTGTCGATACTACAGAGACCCCTGATGAAAAAGAAGATCGTATCAAAAGGCTGGAAAATGATCCGGAAGCGTGGTTCAAATATTATTTTGAAAAATACTGTACTGCTGAACCGATGCCTTTTCACAAACGTTCTACTAAAAGAGTTCTTGAGAATCCTGAGTTCTATGAAGTAAGACCGTGGTCTCGTGAGCTTTCAAAGTCCGGACGTACTATGATGGAATTGCTCTATCTGCATTGTACTGGAAAGAAAAAGTTCACCCTGATGATTTCTGCAAACAAAGATGCTGCAGTAAGACTTTTAAAGCCTTACAAACTTGCCTTTGAGAAAAACCCGAGACTAATTAATGATTATGGGAATCAGGTCAATTATGGGAATTGGGCTGAGGATGAGTTTGTAACTCGTTCAGGCTCCATGTTTATTGCTGTAGGTGCAGGGCAAGCTCCAAGAGGGGCAAGAAATGAGGAGTTCAGGCCGGATTCAGTTGTAATGGATGATTTTGATACTGATGAAGATTGCCGAAACTCTGATATCATAGATAAGAAATGGGAATGGTTTGAACAAGCAGTTTACGGAACCCGTTCCATTTCGAACCCATTACTTGTTATTTTCAACGGAAACATTATCGCCGATTATTGTTGTATTAAAAAAGCAATGGAGATTGCTGATGCTTATGAAATCGTAAACATCCGAGATGAAAATGGTAAATCAACATGGCCGACCAAAAACACAGAGGCCATGATTGACCGTGTTCTCTCTAAAATATCTAAAGCATCCCAGCAGAAAGAATACTTCAACAATCCTATTGTATTAGGGAAAATATTCAAAAAAATAAACTATGGAAAGGTTCAACCACTAAATAAGTATAAATATCTAGTGGCATATACCGACCCATCTTATAAGAAAGGCGGTGACTTCAAAGCAATGTTTATTATTGGTAAATATAAAGAACAGTATCATGTACTCTTTGCAAGATGTCGCAAAACAACAGTTGCTGAAATGATAAGCTGGCAATTTGAAGCAATAAAGTTTGTAAATGACAGAAGCGCCCTTTATCTCTATATAGAATACCCCTGGATTGATACAGATTTAAAACGGGAAATTAAAAAAGCAAATAAGAAGCACAACAGAACGCTTAACCTTAAGGCAGATGAGCGGGACAAACCAGATAAATTTTATCGAATAGAATCAAATCTGGAACCTCTTAACCGTGACGGGAATTTAATATTTGCTGATTATCTGGAAGGAACCGAGGACATGGACGATGTAAAGTTTCAATTTCTGGCACTATCTCCAAAATCAAGGGCGCATGATGATGCTCCGGATGCTGTAGAGGGTGGTGTGTGGATAATCAATAATAAAACTTTTACCGTAAAGAAACCTCCAAAAAACTACAATCTTAAAAACTTAAAAAAACGATACTAACCATAATACCAAATATAATGAGCCAATATATTACAGTTGACGAACTTAAAACTCACGCTTATGATGAAGAGCTAAAACAGATCATAAGAGATGATGAGAGCATTGCTTTAGCCTCTATAGATATGGCTATTGAATACGCCGAAAGCAAGCTTTCAAAATTTTATAATACCGATATCATATTTGCCAAAGAGGGTGAAGAGAGAAGCAAACTTTTAGTTGGCTTCATCAAAGATATTGCAATGTGGTACTTAATAGGCCTTGCCAATATGTCTATTGATTATGATGATAAAAAATTCAGATATACTGAGGCTTCAAATTGGTTTAAAGCAGTATTTAAAAATAAGGATATGAAATTATCCAGCAAAGATTTCCCGAAATGGGAAACAGTTAAATCGACGTCATTTTCATATAAATCAAATACTAAAAGACAAAACTATTATTAACCATGAAAACGGTACAAACATTAGCTGCAAGCAAAAAAGGATCAGACTTTAAAGTTTCTCAGGTTGTAATTGTTCAGCCTCCAAAAAGAGAAACACTTGATATCTCAAAATATACTGGCGCCGTTAAATCGTCAGATAAAGGAAAAAGAAACAGCCTTTACGATATCTATGATAATATATTAAAAGACCCTGTGATAGGTGAATCTGTAAGAAAAAGAGTTCGGAAAATAACCAATGGAGGACTATTTTTTAGCGATGAAAATAAAGAAGTCGATGAAATGACGGATTTGATTAAGACTCCTGTTTTCCGGAAGTTACTTTTCAATATTATTATGACAAGATTTTTCGGAAAATCAATTATTGAATTAAGTTTTACGGATGGTTTTAATATCAGCCTCATTAATCGGAAAAATTACGATACCTCAAAAAAACTCATTCTCAAAAAAATTGGAGATGATGATGGTATTCCATACGAAAATGATGATTTCCTTTTAAACATTGGTGAGGATGATGATTTAGGCCTTCTTATGGAAGTGGCTCCCTTTGCTATTTTCAAAAGAAATGGAGGAGCTGATTACGCTGAATTCTGCGAATTGTGGGGAATTCCTATTCTTGCCGGACTCTACGATCCTGAGGAGGAAGATGCAAGAGAAGAGATGGAAGCCACTATGGAGAAAAGAGGGGCGGGCGGTTCTATTGTCATGAGCAAAAACAGCGAGGTTAAATCTATAGCCTCAGAAAGCAAAGGAGCCGTTCATAAAGAATACCTGGACTGGATAGATGAACAAATGCTTATCAGTTTGATCGGTCAAACAATGACAACAAAAGACGGTAGCAGCAGATCACAGTCTGAAACTCATGAGGAGGTTCAAAACGAGATTAGTGAAGATGATAAAACTTACACGTTGGAAATTCTCAATTATATGTTCCTTCCAAGATTGGAAAAAAGAGGCTATCCAACCGGAAAAGGATGGTTTAACTATCCTAAAAAAGATAGTTTAACCATGCTTCAAAAAATTGAAATTGCTGAGAAAGTTGATGATAGAACCGAATCAGGAGTTGATGAGGATTACTGGTATGAGCTTACCGGAATTCCCAAATCAAAAACTCCGAAAAATAAAAAGAAAGATGATTCCTCGGATGATTCAGACACTGATCCGGAACCTGACACAAAAGGCAAGAAAAAAGTAAAAGCAGAAGAGTTAAGTTTTTTGAAAAGAATTAAAGATTTTTTCGACCACGCTCCTCTGTAGATTTCTATCTATATGAGGAGCTGGACTGGAGAAAGCTTGAGCAGGAATATAATAATTGTTGTGTTCATTTAGCTAATGAAAAACAACCTAATTGGGCTGATCTTCTGGCAGCAGATTTTGTCAACCTGATAAGAGATGTTTATAAAGACAAGAAGATTCCGGAACAAGGTTATAATAAACCGCTGGTTCAAAAAATGGCTGGCAAATTTGCTGACAGCATTGACACTTCTGTAGACTGGGACAGCCCGGATGAAGAATTTAGAAAAATTCTTAAAAACAATGTGTGGAAATTCTCAGTTGCAAAAAACCATAATGACTGCATAAGATTATCAAACTTATTACTTGATGATGATGGCAAACTTCGATCATGGTCTGAATTTAAAAAAGAAGCTTCAAAAGTTGTCGGCGATTCTAACAGGTATTTAAAAACTGAATACAATACGATAGTTGGCGCTGCTCAAATGGCAAGACTATGGAAGGAAATCCAGAGAGATAAACACATTTTTCCGTTTGTACAATTTGATGTGGTAATGGATGGGAGAACCTCTGATATTTGCTCCCCGCTGGATAAAGTGATTATGGCTGTAGATGATCCGATGCTATTGATTTATTTTCCTCCGAACCATTTCAACTGCAGAACTACAGTAAGGAAACTCCGAAATGGCGTTCCTACGAAAAATGTGAACTATCCGGATATTCCAGAAGCATTCAAAAATAATGTGGGAGCAAACGGTGAAATCTTTACCAATGAAAACGCATACATTGCCAACACTCCCAAAGAAGTTTTAGCATATTCTGAAAAACACGCGGAAAGGTGGTTTAAATTCTACGAATTACAAAAAGACAAAGACTTTACTGACGTTGCTTTCAACATGGATAATTTGGCTGTAAAAGCCACCCACAAAGAGCATAATTTCAATAAGCATACAGGAAAGTATGAAAAAGAAGTTCAGGACTTGTTTTTTAATAACGGATATGAAATAATTCTCGAGAGTGAAAGTTCGAAAATTCCCGGAAAAAAATTCGATGGAACTTTAAACGGTGACAGCTTCGATATCAGTTCTATTTTGGGAGATGGGAAAAACACTATTAAAAATGCTTTAAATCATAGTAAAAGTAAAAGAGCCGATATCGCAATCCTTCATTTTCCTGATGCTTCCAAGTTTTCAATAATAAGATTAGAGACGGGCATCAAAATGTATAAAGGACAAAGTGATTTTGAGTTTAAGCAAATCATTTACATCGTTAATGGAAAAATATATTTTGTAAAATAAAAAAACCACTATAAAAGTGGTTTTGAGCATAAAGAGCAGCTTATCCTGGTCTCTCTATAATGCAAATATACAAATTATTTAAATAGAATTTAATACACAGTTAAAAATGGCAAAATCGGTAGAAGAAAAATTGAATAAAATACAACAGAATTTGGCCAATACCTTCAGGGAACTTCCGGCAATTATGGGTGAAGAGATTGTAAATTATTCTCTTGAAGCTTTTGAAGATGAAGCGTGGGACGGCAAAGCATGGGAAAAGCGGAAAAATCCAACAAAGTGGGGCAAGCCCGATGATACAGATCGTAAACTTTTAGTGAAAACACTGAAAATGAAAAGGAGTATCAGAATTGCACAAATTATCGAAGATAAAATTAAATTGAGTGTCGGAGGAGCCGATGTTCCATACACAAAAACTCATAATGAAGGTTTTAATGGATTAGTAACCCAAACCGTTGACGGGCATTTGAGAAGAGGAAAGAAAGGCAAAATTATAAGAGTGAAGCCATTCTCCAGAACCATAAATCAGCACATCCCTCAACGTCAATTCGTGGGAAACTCTCCTTTCTTGAAGGAAAGGATAAAAAAAATTGTAATGCAGGAAATATTTAAGAATCTAAAATAATGAAAACACTTTATTTGAAGCTCATAGAGCTGTTATCCGAAATACCGGAACTGAAATATATTGATCTAAATTGCGGACAACTACAGGAAGAAAAGCCGCCTATTGCTTATCCGGCCGTTCTGATAAATTTGAATTCAAACTGTACTGATATTGATGGTCTTTTTCAAATGTATACAGGAACCATTGAACTGACTATTGTGTGTAAAATATTGAGCGAAAGCAATAGTAATGCTCCTGAGGATGTACGGGAAAGATCATTGAATTATTTGGAACTGTCAGAGAAGATATGGAAAAAATTACAAGGTTATAATGATTTTGACTTTGATAAAATAACGCGCATGACTGTTAGGGATCAAAATATCAGAAAAGGATTAAAAACCTCAGTGCAGACTTATGAGACAAGTTGGAGGCAAATTTCTTAAAATGGCTTGTACTGCCAGTTTAAAAAAGGATATTGCTGTTTTAATTCATTAAGGCCAATTTCCTTTCTTTCCATGCCGGAAACCATTTCTGCATTTTCTGCAAGTAGGTCACAAATACGGCTTTCAGAAATATCAAATTCCGGAATAAGGAACTCAAGGCATTTTGAGAATTTCAAGCCTATTATACAGCTATAGAAATAAAAACGAGCCGCTAATTTTTGATTGCGGTAGTTTATTAATTCTGCATTCCTGCCTTTAGTTACTGTATTTTGGACATCCATATAGTGCAAAAATAACAAAACGCCGAACTCTAAGCAAGTCGGCGTTCTGTCTTTGTAACAGAAAAACAATTTCAATGTTTTATATCGGTGATTTTATATGTAACGGTTCCGAAATTCATTTTCCCTTCCGGATTCAGATAAACGATATATGGTTCATTCTTCCAGCCTTTTTCTATAAGCGAACCGCTAATATAGTACGGGACATTTGTCTGCAATTTTTCAGCCTTTTCAGTTGGAATTTTACCTATAATTTCAAATGAATAAGAGTCATAATTGATATATTGCTTTTTATTGTCAAATTCGCCTAAAACTGCAGTTCTAAATTTCACCCATGAGAAGCCGGAACCAGCATCAATTCCCGTTTCAAAAACTACAGGATAATCTTTTATGAAATCAGGCTCTTTCATTTTTTCGAGATAAGAAGTTTTTGCTTCCTTTTCGATCCTTGACCTTGCTATATCGTTACTCATATCGATTTGAGCAAACATAGGATGGAAGAGCGTATTCAATCCAGTATCTTTGTACACAGGTTTTGACTGCTCTTTTTTGTTGCAGCTAAAAATAAAAAGTAAAACAATAAGTAAAAATATATTTCTCATGATCTTTAAATTCATTTCAAAATTACTTTAAATTTTGTTCATCCGTATTGTTGTTTTTCCTTTTTTTTACTATTGTGTTTAGTTTGTCAATCGCAAGCTGTCTACGTTCTGTACAAATAGGACAATCCTCAAAATCTCGGCCGATAAAATAACCAAACCAGAATAAATCCTCAGGTTTAATTTCTTTCTTCTCATCTTTAGTTTTAATAACAATAGTAGATGAATTTTCAGCCGAAATAGTTTCAATGTTGCAACGCGCTGCAATTCCTTCTCCGATCATAAGCTCCTTAAAAGCTAAAAGTACTTTTTCGATCGTGTCATTTTGTGAGTTAATTCTGTATTCTGCCATGTGACAAAGTTATTAAAGGTTAAAAAAAATAGGTTACGGGAATCCATAACCTATTTAATTTCTTTTAAAAGTTCTTTTAATTCCCGTTCAAATACTGTTAAAAACAGTGTTTTTTCCGTTTGCTCTTCACCGTGTTTAGTTGCTGTGAAAGTCCAATATTCATGAAGGGTGGTTCCGTTCGGAAAAGTTTCATCTTCAAAAATATATAACCACGGTTTTGTTTCATATCCTCTTTTATGCAGAAATGCAAAAATACTTTCATGAGGTAAGCGCATTTTGATTTCCATATTGTATATATTGGCGCCTTCCGGCCTTATATTAATCATTTTTTGATTTTCTTTTTTTATTCTGGTTTTTCCGGCTTTCCTGCTCAAGTGCTAAAATCTCATAAACTTCCGGATGAGAGTATTTTGAGGTGTTGCCGATCATGGTTTCTAAATGCTCATCACTCATTTTTTTCGAGGCTTCTGGAAGCGCTTCGATGTATGCTTTATAGTCAAACAGCGGATTTCCTTCTCGTAAAACTCCAGTATTCCTACTTATAGCAGTGACAGTGATACTCTTTGATAATTTTTCAAGGTACTGCTTTGCCTTTTCATCCGGAACATGGTTTTTAACTGAATCATCTTCCTCACGTTGGCGGATATTTCTCTCATTCTGAATTTCATCTTCTCGTGCCTGTATTTTCTTGTCAAAATATTTCGGAAGCCATGAGAGTATTACTGTTGAATCAAGCCTGTAAAAGTCTCCAAATTGACCCGAACGTGCCATTTTAAAGAAAAGCAGGATATCATCTAAACTTTCACTTCCAAAACGCTCATACAAATCAGATGCAAGTGCTATCATTTGGTCTTCATTCATCTTTTTAGCAACATTCACCAAATCATTAAAGCGCTTCACCATCATAAATATACTTTTGACCAGATCAGCCTCATTATGCTTTTGGTTAATAAGAAGAGGAGCGGAAAGGCACTTTTCAATTGTCAATGATCGTTCAATCTGTACCAGTTCAAACTTATCCCCGTTTTCTAAACATTTCATCAATTTTGCTGAACGCGCCGGAAGTACTGTTATTTCCTCCACTACGTATTTTGTTGATTTCTGCAAAGTGTTCCGCATACATTTGTGGATTTTCTTTTACGTTGATTACTTGATTTATATACTTGTCAAAATTTGACTCTCTAAAGATGGTTACAGGATTGAGATGAACGCTCATTTTTGCATTTTTCTTCCATTCAATTGTTTTAAGCTGAATTACTTCCTGAATTTCTCTTAAAGTGTAGCCTTCTTTCAAAACTCTCTTTATACCGCTTAAATTAGCTTTCCCTGCTTTGTGACGGTGTCCTGTAATTTGATTGAACAAATTCAGAATCTCAATTTCTGGTGTTACGGTTTCTGAGTCCATATATTATCCCTTTTTAAAAAATTAATAATTTTATTGAGGTATCTTTCTTTTCGCCCGTGAAACCCTAAATAGATTAAACCGTCATTAAATTTAAATCCTTCAACGAATGGATTGATTTCTTCAACATATAGCCAGGATTCTCCAAATTGTTCATTTAATTTATTTTGAATTAACGGAATCTGTTCCCGTGAACAGATGATTGCAAACTTCTCATCTGTTTTATGTTTTGCAAAAATTGTTATTTTCATATTCTTAATATTTTAAATTAGTCCAGTGAATAATTTTACCGCTAAACCAATAATTACCCATAGCTTTTCCATTCATTTCAATTACACTCAAAAAGTAATTTCTAAAATCGTCATATTCGGAAAATCCATCATTAGTGGCTAATTGGCCTTGTGTAAATGCATCAACATAAAAATCTTCGCCTCCAATATATGAGTCCTCTTTTGCAATTGTAATTTCAAGCATTGAGCCTCTTCTGGTCATAAATATTTCCTGTACCGAAATCACTGGAATTCTGGGCGCGAAACGGAACATGTTTTTCTTTCTCGCATTGATAAAAAAGTCAATCATCATTCCTGGTTTCCATCGCTCTGTTTTATCTTCCCGTATAGTATGAAGTTTGGGAAACATTCCAAAAGCATCGGGATGGAAATCATATTTTTCATATATTTTTCCTAATGTAAACCACTCTTCTATATACTTATCGGCTTCTGGGAAGCCTTGCCATATTTTTTCTACAAAATATGTAGGCTTATCGTTTAATTGTGTTGAAAATGATAATATCATATCAATCCTTAACTAAAATTCCATGAACCAATTTAAAAGTAGGAGCTTGAGTAACAACAAACTCTTTGTCAATCTCAGTGCTTACTCCTTTGAACAGGTAAACTGTTTTTTTAATACCTGATCGCTTTACAGTCTGTTGACCTTTGTATTGATAAGAATGATTATCGATCTTAACAACTTTATTCAGGCTTATTCCTGATATCGGGATGATTGTAATTGTTTCCATTTTTTTTAAAGGTGTATTTCTTAATGCTTCACGCTCAGCAAAAAGAGCATGAAGCGGTGTTTTTCTTTTTTTGAGCATTAGTTATGTTTAATCTTTTCTTTTCCCTTTTCCCACCATGCCTTTGTAAATGGCTTTTTTGCGCTATTCTCATTATTTGATTGAACTGCATGGAGTTGAACATGGAGTTGTTTTAATTCCTCAATTGAATGAGCGTTTAAATGCTTTTTAAATTTACTGTTGGTAAACATCCAATTGTTGAACTTATGAAAACTACCAACCTCTTTGATTCCTGTCGTCTCGGCAAGTTTTAGCACTTTTGAAATCCATGCGTTTCGGAGCAGTTGTTCCTTGAGAGCATTGTTCTCTTCTGCCAGTTCTTTTTCGCTGGGAGTGTGGATGGAAAGAAGCCTAATCGCTTCATCATCTGTAAGGTCGTCAACAAGTGTCGTTCTGAAACCTGTAAAACCATTGATTTCAATTGCAACCTGTATCGGATTACGGTCTGCAAATAATTGTTTTAATTCTTCTTTAGCTGTCATATCTATGTATTTTTTTTATAATAATCAGTCCATTGTTCTGCCATTGCTTCTGCAATTCCTATATGAAATTTTGATCTTTCATGTCCCTTACCTTTTCCCAATTTCCCAAAAACACTGTACTTACTTTTTCCGGATTTTGTTTTTTTTGAATTGTACTCAATGTATTCAGGCTCCACTGCTGTTTTACTTTCAAATAAGTTATCCTCAAGAGTATATTTTAACGGTGGAAGGTTTTAAGCCAAAGGCAGGTTTTTTTAGGTATGTTATCTCCGAAATAGTAAGGATGAATTATCTGATCAGGTTTTCTAATGAATGTGGAAATTACTCCCACCGGATTCTCCAAGCCAATATGTTTTATATCTGCTGTTAATAACTCATGGACAAATTTTAAAGCATCTACCATTTTTTGCCATCTTTCATGATTGTTTGGGACATGCCTGTTTGCTGCTACAGTTAAATATGTACAAGGCGGAAAAGCAATCATCAAATCGAAACCATTGTTGATAATATCAAGCACATTTCCCTGATAATGGTTACCTTCTTTATCTGCTGGTAAAATATCACAACTTGTTACATTCCAGCCTTTTTTTTCAAAGGCTTCACTTACGATTCTTGAATATTCACATGCAATTATTGCTTTCATTTTTTACCCCTATTGTTCTTTTTCATAGTAAAGTTTATAGAATAGCCCGTTTTCGTCCTGGCCTTGTGTGATCTTATTTCGGTCACCATGAACATAGACATGAAAGTTTTTATCAAGCTTAATGATGCTTTTAAACTTACTCTGTGACTTCTTTACGGCGCTATGACTAATCGGAAATTCTTCTGCAATATTGATTTGCATATCCTGCTCATAGTCGGTTTTAAATGTGTTAAAACTTTCAATTACTTTTTCATCAGCTAAAACTTCATTGTTGAACTCTTCCAGATTAAATTCTTCTTTCTCCTTGAAAAAGTTTATTGACTTATTCAGAAAGTCCGCTTGATCAGCTTTTGAAACTTCAAATTCAACAGGAAGCTGCTTTCTGATATATTCTTTAAAAACAGTTAATGATTCCTGTGTGTGAAAATAATCATCAGCCCTCTGTTTTACCTTCAAAAAGTCTTCGAACCAATAATACATATCACCGTTTTTATTGTTGTCAACAACTTGCAAAACATAACCAGTTTCTCTATCCTTATTGTAGATCAAAGCTGCTTTATCAATTTTATTAAAACTGAATCCCTTTTCTGTTTCAATTCTGATATCACTTTCGTTCCGAGGGTTATTCCATTGCACCACATTGAAAAATGATTCTTTTTTTTCTGTTTTAAAGATTCCGATCTTATCGACATCATTTTCGTTTTCGGCCTCAAAAAACACTATGAACAATTCTCCACTTTGAACTCTTGGATTTTCTGCAGCCTCATAAAGTAATCGACCTATATTTTTTGAGTTGTCAATAAGTGAATTATTATTTTGAAAAATATCAGATACTAAAGAAAACAGAGGATTATTGATTAAGTATGAATCACTGTAAAAATGATATGTTTCCTCTGTTTTAAAAGCACTAAGAAAATAGTTTTCAAACAGGCCAAACATACTTTCGTCAAGTTGTATTTCTTCGTCAGCAAAAGAGACTCCTTCACCGTTAATTTTATTTCCGATTTTGTGAGCAATTATTTTCATTTTTTTAAAATTTTGTAGATCATTAATATTGTTATTCCCGAACCAGCCAAAAAGCCTATTAAAAAGCTTAATGATATTATAAAAGCCGTGTCCATAACTACAGCGCTGAGAAGTTTAATTCAATTGATTCGTATTTTCCATCATCATTTTTCAGCCATATTTTGTGATAAGATTTGCTCTTTGGCCGTGAAATGCTTTCATCAATCAGATTCATCGCTTCATCCCATCCTTTTTTGATGTTTCCTGTCTTAATCCGGTTCGTGTGTTTTCTAAGGCTGAGGATTTTCTTTGCATCTAGTTTACCTCTTGACGTTTGGAAGGCATCCTCCACAAGAGAAATGATAAAATCATCACCGGAAACATTTGTCCTGATAAGGTTCATCAGTTTTTCTTTAGCGGAAGCAATTTTGATTTCATCAAACTTGATAGTCTCATTGATATCAACCTGAACCTTGATAGATCGGTCAAAGTTGTACCATGTATAATTTCCTTTTCCGTCAAGTTTTACGTTGTTGGCTTCTCGTTCAGCATTTAGAATCTGTTCTGTAGCTTCCGAAACAGCTTCTTTAACTTCTTTCAGAAACTCATTTGCTTTCAGAGCTTTTTTGACTAAGGAAAATGCAACTTTCTCCTTTTTCCTTTCTATTGGTGTTGTTCTGGTGAACGGGATTTGCATCCCGCTTTCATCCGTCCAGAACTGATCTTTTGATGTATGTTGTAATGTCATTTTTTTAAGGTTATTGGGTGAGCTAATATTGAATGAACAATAGTTTTGTTGCCTATTCGCTGGAAAACTTTTTTATATTTAAAGATTCCGGCAACCACGATCTGAGCACCTTTCTTATTTGAAAACTCACGACCTCGTTTTTGTCTCCTTTGTCTTCTGTTAAGTTTTACGGGTTGTTTTTCCACTTTCCCCAATAATTCATTTAAAAATGTTTTCCCTTGTTGTCTCATATTGTAAAATTTTTAATTGTTAGTTGTTTCAGTTGATTTTCTTTTTCTTCAAGCAGGTCGGCTATTTCTTCCCATTCCTTCTTGTATCGCTCATCTTCGAGTTTCTTTTTCAGAATGAAGATTATCTCTTCGAGTTCTGTTTCTGTTGGTGGAAATAAATCTGTGTTCATCAGAATCTTGTTAATGTTAATAATCCAGGATATTTTTCGTAGTATAAGTCCAGATAATCTTCTACAGGCAGCCATAAATCTGAGTCAGGCTCTTGGAAGTATTGTAAATAATCTTGTCCGTATTTCATCAGAGGAGATTCCCATCCGTACGTAACAATCCAGTGATAAGCATCATTCACTTTTGGAGTGATTTTTTCTATCTTACCAAGCATATAAAGGTGAATTCTTATCCGGTCTTTCCAATGCAAAAAATTGGTTAAACTGTCAAGCTGTAAGATTTTAAAGAGTATATCGTTGTTCATGATTATGTTAGTTTTATTTCTGCTTTTCTTGCTCCCTCCTCCCAGATAACAAAAGGTTCATTTCCTCCAAATCTTGACTGTATATTTGCCACAAAGTTTTTGACGTTTATTTTCACATCAGCATCATAACGAATGGCATCTGCTACAGAGCCTTTTGGCTGGCTTCCTTTTGCGTGACTGACGAAAATGAAGAGAACATCCTTAAACTCGGAAAGAAGCTCCTTATATTGCCTTTCTGTTATTCTCAGGTATTGGAGACTGTCAATGAAAACTATTTTTGCACTTCTTTTTTTTCTCAATCTTGCTTTCATGGTTTCAAAGTCTTCACTTTCAAATGAAAATCGGGAACCACAAGCCTCCATGTTATTTCTGTGACATGCAATTTCAAAAGACCTCCTTCCTCGCTCTTCTAAAGTGTTGTAATGAACTTTTTTGAATGTTGAAAAATATTTAGCGAGCTTTAGAGAGCAATCGGTTTTACCGTTCCCAGATTCCCCCCACAAAAGCCAGCAACCATTTGTTTCCGGAACTCCAAAACTGTCTTTAAAAACGCCTCTAAAATCAAATGTTTTAAAGTTCTGATTATAGAGATCAGTAATTGATTTTGCTTTTTTTACTTTAATCTCTTCCATATTAAGCCACTTTTTTAGTCATGAAGTATTTCTGAATCTCTCTTTTTACCCTTCTAAGGTCTCCATCACATATATTGAAAATGTGATTAATAGTGTCTTCATCGGTCAAACCATTTGCCTCACAGATCAAAGCCACATCTTTTAGAGTGATATCATCCAGATAGATGAAGTTTTTACCAATTCTGCTGTAAAACTCTTTGTAACCGGATTTATCGAGCTGGCAACCTCTCAAAATTCTCTTTTTTAAAGCAGGAACTCCTGAAACAACAAAGGAGCAATATCCATCCAAAGGGTTGTAAAAATCCATGAACAAATCAAGTGAGCTGTCATTCAGCTTGTCGAGTTGATCTATAATCACAATCGGCTTTTCTAAACCTTCCAGATAATCAATTAATCTTTCTACCATTACATCGATGCTACCATCATTAGGAAGGCCGAAATTCTGCAGGAGATTTTTCATGTAATTTTTGCGAGTCCAAAAGGTTTTACATTCTATATAAAACACATTCTCAACCTGTCTTTCATAATGAGAATACGTGTGTGATTTTCCGGCTCCTGCATCGTGTGCGATTGCTACACTAATACTTTTTTGCTTACAATTATTTAGAAGAGCAATCAACATTTTGAAGTTTTCAGTTTCTGCAGTTTGCCATGTGAAATCAATCTTTAGTGCAATCATTACTCTTCTCCACATTTTATCAGCAATTAAAGTCCAGTTTCTGTTTATCATCTGAGAAATTGTTGCTGATGAAACTCCACACCTGAGTGCAAGTGAATTTTGGCTTTCTCCTTTTCTTAATCGTATTTTCAATTCGCCTGTGATGGCTTGTTTTTCTGTATCTTTCATATCTATAACTTTTAAATTCTGTGAAGTATTGCTGATTCTGCATCCATTGCAATGGCTTGTTTTTTTGGAGCGGAGCCTTTGAATTTTATATCTAAATCCTGCTCTTGTATAAGCTTTTCAGGTGTGATTCCTGTTCTTTTTCTTAAAGCTTCAACGGCCTCTAAATCTCTTTTGAATTCCTCCTCCCTTATTTTGTAATCAATCGCCCAAACCTTTTTATCTGCTTCATCCATAAGGATCGGAATATTGACTTGTTTCCTTTTCGGTTCCGCGTTTGCACTGAAAATCTTTTGTTTGTCCGGTGTTATTTCGTAGAGCTGGACGAAAACATCCATATTATCCGGATCATATCGCACAATGAATTTTTTACCAATGTTTTTTCGGCGGAACTCCGTGTCAATTGTTCTATCCTGATTGTATACCTCAAACTGATAAGTTTCTCCTTTAAGCTTCATTGTAAGACCATCATTTTTATAAGTGATCGGTTTACTTTCTTCAACCCACATATAAGAAAGTATTTCAGGAAGGGTAAGAGGTTCTTTTTGCTTCATTGGGTGTGCATAAACTGCTGTTCGGCTTTCATTGAAATGTGGATGTTTTGCCGAATTCCATTTTTGTACTGCAGTTTCCCACGCTCTGAATAAATCCTCCTTAGTTTTCAGATGATGTTGATTTTCTAAAATAAAATCAGTATTTACTTTATTATCATCTCGTTTTACAGTTATGCTTTGACCATCTGAAAACCAAAACTTCGTAATAACTTCCTGCTGCAACCTTTTGAACAGACCCTCGGCCGGACTGCTGTGGCTTCTTGCTCGGTGAGAGTAATGAGTTCCTCCATCTTTGGCAACAACATTGCTGTAAAGCTCCTGCATTCTCGCAGACATGTGTCCTGACTGTTTATCATAAGTAAATAAATATGGTCTGTGTCCGGCGTGTTGTGCTGCCATTTTCATTGCTTTGAAGTGATCCGTATGATCTTCTGACTCTGAGAAACTCCAGCCGATAATTTTCTCGCTGTAAACATCAAATATCACATTGATTCTTAATGAGGCAGCCATTTTGTTTGATTTGGAACCTTCAAAGTGAATCCAGTCAAGCTTTGTTCCGTCAATCGCCCAATATATATTAGGGAACCATCCACTTTTATCGATTGATGTCTTATGCTGATATTTATTATTATATGCTTCTTTGCCGTGTCTTGCCAGTGTCCAGATTCTTTCTTGTTCTGGTTCATATAGCCATTTATAAATGGCAGCCTCAGTGAGTTCTGGGAAATTTCGCTCTTCTTTTACTTCGTTGTACTTACTCAAGACCATCGGAATTGTAAGTTTTATCGGGAGACTATAAAAAGCCAGTATAAAATCAGCTACATCACCTTTAATTTTAGTTGTATTCTGATTACCCTCATTTTTATGAATAAATGTTTGATATCCATTTTTTAGATAATCATTATATCTTAATCTGAGATTCTTTGCTGCAGTTGGTAAACTATGATCCCATTTTTTTGTATCCAATTTGTTTACTGCATCTGAAACGTTGTCCCAAATTTTCATTTTTCGCTTTCCGAACATTTTATTTGCTACACCATTGTCTTTAAATATGGTTTGAATAGCATTTAAAATGCAGCAATTTAATGTGCGTTGTCTCTGTTTTTCAGGACTTATTGATTTGCCTTCAGGCGTTCTGTGATCTGCATAGTATTTAGAAGCGTTTTTATCAAATTCAATGTAAGGTTCCAACAAATTAATTACTGTAACCTCCTCAGGTTTTCCAAGTTTTTCGATACACAATTCCTGTAACTCAGGAGGTAAGTGGTAAAAACTTAATAATGCTTCATTTCCTGCTCCTTTTCCCTCACGGCTTCTTATCAATTGCCTTCTGTGACATCTTATATTATAATTGCTATAACTCATCACCGCCCAGTCTTCATAAAGAAGACTCGCGGGGATAGAGAGTATATTGTTATGATATAGATAAGTTTTCATTTCTTTAGTAATTGCACAGAGAGTGGGAATCGAACCCACCCAGTCGGTTTTGGAGACCAACTCGTCAGCCTTGAGCATTCCTCTGTAGTAAATTATTTGTATTTTACACTTATGATCAATCCAAATAAAATGTGGTAAGTCGCTTTTTGAAATTCTCCTGTCTTTGCATCAACAACATCAATAGTTGTGTGATAAAACAGATTTTGCTGGATAAATTTTCTGATCTTTTTCATACTTTATTTCATTAAAAGTTCTTTCCGTTTATTGATTACGTCTTTCAGAGCTTCTACAACTTCAAAATGATGTTTCTGAAAAACCCTGAAAAATGCTTTTTCTGCCGATGCTGAGGAAATTCCCACGATCTCGGCCACAAGCAACCAGTCTCCACGCCTTTTTTCTTTTAAAAGAGTTTCTAAAGCCTCCAAATGTTGTTTTTCTTCCTTGTTTTTCGGAGTATATGAAAACCTTGATTTAGTAGGTATTTTTACGGTTTTTACGGTTTCCCTCATCTTATGTCTATTTTTTGTCTTACTTTTGTCTTGATAACAGTACAAATATCGAAACTTTTTTCGAAAACTTTTTCGAAAAAGATGTAAAAAACTGAAAATGAGTACAATAAATTTTCGAATTAAGCAGCTTGTAGAGCATTTTGCACACGGAAATAATTCAGAATTTGGTAAAATGATCGATGTAAATGAGGCAAATGTCAGAAATTACATTAATGGAACTGAACCAAAATTCAATATAATTGAGAGAATTGCAAAAAAGTTCGAAATAAGTTTCGAATGGCTTCTTTTAGGCATTGAACCAATGTTGGCAAATAAAAATCTCGTCAAAATTCAAAATACTCCACAATCATTTGAAAATAGAGTACCTCAGGTAATTACTGTAGATTCTCATAATGATGACAATATCGTGCTTGTTCCGGTTAAAGCTAGAGCAGGATATTTAAACGGCTATTATAAGCCTGAATTCATAAGAACACTTCCGAGCTACCGTTTGCCGGCAATTAATAACGGTATTTTTAGAATGTTTGAAGTTAAAGGCCAATCAATGGGAAATACTCTTCCGAGTAAAAGCATTGCTGTAGGAGAATGGGTTGATAATTGGGTGAATAATATTAAAGACGGTAGAATTTACATTATCATCTATGATGATGGAGACAAAATGGAAGACGGTGTTTTGATAAAGAGATGCCTGAATAGAATAAAAAAGTATAATAATTTAGTTTGTAAATCTGATAATCTGGATAAAGCCAGTTATCCGAACATAAGTATTGATCCTGAACACATAAAAGAAGTTTGGGAACTCAAATCAGCACTTAAATTTGAATTCCCTGACCCATCTGATTTATATGGTAGAATAAACCATCTGGAAGCTGAATCGCATCAAATTAAGACTCTTTTAAGGCAACTTGCTAACAATCAGGGACTTATTGCTGATTTTTAATTTATTTTCATGTCATTACGCTTGCATTATAAGCTTTTTTTTAGCGTTTTATGTAGTGTTTTTTTGAAATATACTTCACTCTACATAAGCGAATTTATATTTTTTGTAGTTCTTAATGTAGTTCTTAGTGTAGTTCTTTTTAATTTTTATATTTTTTATACTGTTTTATAAAGCTTATGTATTAGAAAACTGCTAAAGTGTTATAAAGTGGTTGATAGTCAATAGTTGTAGATAAAAACAGTTATGAGAAATATTAAGCTTTTTAATCGTATTTAAAAACGGCTAAAATGGTATTTAAATAGTATTTTAGGGATATTTTGTGCAAATAAAAAAAAGAGCCATTTTTGACTCTTTTTCCTTTGTTTATCGGCTTTTCAACTCATTTTTTTTCTTTTTATTTTTGACCTTTTTGTTTTATGGGGGGTACTTTTAAAAAGTATAAACCGCTCTTAATAAAGCAGTTTATTAAATATTAACGGTTTATCGTCATTAAAGTTTCTTCTGAAATCTTATATTCACCTTTTTGATAGATATCTTTACTCGATAGTAAAACTTCATAAGTATAGATTCCTTTTGGTAAATTATACGTACACTCTTTTTCGTCTCTTTGAATAACGAACTCTTTTTTTATTTCTTCATCTTCAATTTTTCCCAATAGCTTTATAATGATTTTTTCGTCCATTTTGTTTTTAAAACAAAAGCTGTCCACGGTTTTAGCATTAGGATCAACCTGTTTTGCGCCATTTCCTTTTAAAGCTATATAACCCTGTACAAGTATGTTGCCGATTACCAGACCTTTATCTAGCCCCGTCATTGTGGTTTGAGCTTTAAAGTTTAAAGAAAAAAAGAAGATGAAGAAAAGAGATAAATCTTTAGACTTCACGTTTAATTATTTAAATGAGTTTAATTTTTTTGAAAACTCTTGATAATTAATTGAACCCTCTTCACTATGAACAACTTTTCCATTTTTAATAATATAATTTTTCGGTACTACATCTGTGTACAATAAATTATTCTTATCCTTTCCATCTAAAAAATTTCGAATAGCCTTTCTATAATTTCTGTTCTCAAAAGTTATATCATTAAGTGCATGTTGAGAAATATAAGATTGAAGTTTTGCACTATCTTTATCTATTGATAAGAAAACTAATTTAATTTCTTTATTTTCAGTTGCAATTCTTTCAAAAATGGGCATTTCTTCTAAGCAGGGTTTGCACCATGTTGCCCAAAGATTAACAACGACTATACCTTTTTTGCTTAAGTAATATTTTTGAAATGGACTATTTAAAATTTCCTTATCATCATTAATACTAATTTCGTCGTTTGGTTTGCCAATAGTTGTATTTCCAATCTTAAAACTAAACCTTGATCCGATTAAGAATAATGCAACTATAAGAACTAAAATTATGGCTATTCCTTTTTTCATCATTTAATAATTTATTGATAAATATATATAAAATATTATTTTATTGAAGAATTGATGATGTAAATTTCATCATTTTCATTTAGAAAATAATCACCAGCTTTTATTGTATATTCCACATCATCTTTATTAACAAGAATATTTTCTTTAAATGTAATTATGTTATTATTTTTTCTAATTTCTTCTCTTTGAGATTCAGTAAGCTCAAATTTCATAGAGACGCTTGCTTTAGCTGATCTATTTATAGTGGGATAAAAAACACATAATGTAACCGTATAATTAACACTATGTCCTAATATTGTTCCTGTTACATGTTCTGACCAACAAACAGCATTATGCCGAATCTTTGCTAAACCATATTGAACTTGATTATTTTTAATGATATATTCTCCTTTAGGTAATACTAAAGCTTCTCCTCTTTCGTCCTTAAATTGCGGCATAATAATGTCCTCGTCCACCTTTACAATACCATCTTTAATAGGTTCATTACTAGTAAATGTCGATGTATAAGAGTTTTGCTGAGAACCATCTCTGCTTACTGTGATGTAATGGCAATGAGTTGTAGATATTAGATCAACATCAAAAAAGCCAAAGCTGCAACAGGATGTTGTATAGCAAGCAACCTTTCGCCCCTTATCAGTTTGAGAATAAGCAAGGTTAATTAGTAATGTGAGTCCTAATAAAACAGTTTTAAATAAATTTGTCATAAAAATTTCATTTTAAAAGATTGTTGATTAATTTTTTGCCGTACAAACCCCGGCATGGGTTTTTGCTGATCAGCGGTTGATTTATACTTTTGCAGTGCGCACTTACAAAAAATAAACATTTGTGTTTTTTGTTGAAGCAAAGATGAGATGGTGCGATAATTTTTACAAATAAAGCATGTCGAAATTGATAAATTCCGTCTTTCTTATTTTGAAAATTGATAAATTAAGGAATGCAAATTAAAGATAATCAGATGTATAGATGGTTAGCTGATTTTTTTTATTTTTGTACCACAAAACCAAAGATGAAAAAACTTACGCTTTTTACGCTGTTCATTTTTCCTTTTATGATATGCTTTTCTCAAAGTATAAAAGGATTTCATATTCCGGACTCACTGAAAAATAAAAATTATACTCAATTACAAAAGGCTTATGATAAAGTATTTCAAATCGATAATGATAAGGCCGAAGTTTATGCAAATACAATTCTTCTTAAAGGTAAAAAGGATAAGAATGCTATTTATATATATGACGGCTATTATAAAATTGCCCATTCTAAAGGATTAAAACCGGAGAAGGGGCAGCCTTATGCGGATAGTTTAATCATAATAACCCAGGATATCAGTACCAAAGAATATCCCGCAAAGGCTCATATTATAAAAGGAATATTGTTATATAAGGAATCTAAACACAAAGAGGCATTAGATCATTATATAAAAGCACAAGAGATGTCCAGAAATAAAAATGAAGATCAGTTTTATTATATAAAAAAACTTATTGGGATTTTAAAGACGGCTACTGAAGAAAATGAAGAAGCGCTTCCTCTATTTTTAGAATATTATCATTATCAAAGAAAAAAGCTCAATACATCGGATAAAGATATCAAAAGTTATATTGGGTCTATTTTCTCTGTTTCAAACGCTTACAGTAAAAATAAAAACTATAAACAAAGTAAAGTTTATAATAAAATAGGTATTGCAGAGTGTAAGAAATATAATGATTATAGCCATTATACTTATTTTATAATGTCTGATGGAATAGCTGATTATTATTTAAAGAATTATCTATCAAGTAAAGCTAATCTATTAAATGCTGAAAAAAATCTTTTAAAAAATAAGGATCAGGCTAATCTTTCAGTTTTGTATTATTTTCTCGCTAAAGTAAATAATGATACTGGCAAGGAAAAACAGGCAATTCATTATTTTATAAAATCTGATTCTCTTTCATTTGTATCAAATGAGTTTATGCCTGTAACCAGAGACGGATATGAAGTTTTGATAGATTATTACAAGAAAAAGGGAGACAAGGAGAGTCAGTTGAAATATATTAACAAACTGTTTTATGCAGACAGTATTATTAGTAATAATCAAAAATATCTATCCAAAGAAATTTATAAAAAATACGACACTCCCATACTATTAGAAAAAAAAGAAAAATTAATTAATGACTTAAATAACAAAAATGCCTTATTGTATTGGTTCTTAGGTACGGGTTTACTTATTATTATTGTTTTAGGATATTTCTATATCAAAAACAAAAGAAAAATAACAGGTTACAAAAAACAGGCAGAACAATTGTTGGAAAAGTACCAAGGAACTTTTGTACAAATACCGGATGCCAATCAGATAATCAACCCAAATAAAGAAGAAAAAACCAGGACACAATTATCGATTGATACATTGCATGATATGAAAATTAAACTGGAGCAGTTTGAAAACAATAAAGGATTTTTAAGGAAAAATATTACTGTAGAAACTTTGGCAAAAGAAATGGAAACGAACCGCGATTACCTTTCAAAATCTGTGAATGAACTTAAAGGGAAAAATTTTCCACAATATCTGAACGAACTTCGGATCAATTATATCATAGAAGAATTGAAGAATAATGAAAAGCTGAGAAAACATACGATTTCTGCTATTGCAGAAGATACAGGGTATAACAGTTCAGAATCGTTTTCTAATGCTTTTAAAAAAATAACTGGGACATTACCTTCTTACTATATAAAATTGTTGCAAGAACAAAGTGAAAAATAATTGCATGAAAATGAAAGGGTTATATAATGTACAATACGAAATTGATAAATTTCGAGATCAATTTCTTTGACGCTTTTTTAAAAGAGGGTTATTTTGCTATATAATTAATATTTAAATTTATTCAGATGAAAAAACAAAAAAACTCAGAAAAAAAATTATCATTACAAAAGTTACAAGTAACCAAATTGATTCGTATAAGAGGAGGTAATGGAAACAATGATACCATCTTAGATAATACATATACTAAAAGTGGTAATAAATGCAAAACAGATGGAATAGATAATTAATAAATATGAATAAATTCTTCATCATATATTTTGCCTTTATCTTCCAATCTGTTTATTGTCAGAAAATAAGTCTAAATAGAACTGATTTATCAAATAAAGAAAATATTGCAAGATATTTAGCAAATCAACTTACTGATAATTATAAGGAAAAAGATTCTGTTAGTTACTATGATAATCTTTTCAGATTAAATATGATTAACGAAAGAAATGACTTAGCTCTTTTTTATCTGAATTCATTAAGAAGTATTCTTGTTAAAAAAAATACTGCCTCATCTAATGCAACGGGGAGTCAATTTGAAATTTACATTAATACCATTCAAAGGACAAAAAAGAATAGTAGTAATTTCTACAAAGTATATGAAGAAGAATTTAACAAAAAATATGAGAAATTAACTATAAAGGAACAAAATACACTTACTCAAAACTTTGAGTTTGATACCAAAAAAGCTGAAAGAGATATTGAAGAAATTCTTTTGAAAAAGATAAAAAATGATAGTATCGAAACAAAAGATGCAATACAACTATGCAGAAAATACAATTCCCTCAATGTTGCAAAGAAAACTTTTAGCCATGCTAAAAATTTATTGAGAAAGCTCGATAAAGAAAATTTCACAGTATATGACAGCGTAAAAGTTACCAGTAAAGATCATGGAGGTCTTACCTTAAGTGTAGTTGTCTATAATAAAATACCAAAACCTCAAAGTACCATTTTAATAAATACAATATATTCAGACGAAACAAATGTATCTGATGCCAAAGAATATGCTTCTGCAGGATATGCCTGTGTCATTTTAAATACTCGTGGAAAATATTTGAGTACCAGTGAAATTGAACCCTTTGAACATGAAGCAGAAGATATTAATGAAGTGATCAATTGGATTATTAAGCAACCATGGAGTAACGGAAAAATAGGAATGATCGGTGGCAGTTACCTTGGATTTAGCCAATGGGCAGCAACAAAAAGATTACATCCCGCATTAAAAACAATAATACCTCAAGCTCCTGTGGGAATAGGAACAATGGATTTCCCTTTAAATAATAATATCTTCACCTCCTATGCCCTTAGATGGCTAAACTATGTCACAAACAGTAAAATGACAAGCTATGAAGATTTTGATGAAGAAAAATGGAATCCTGTTTACAAAAAATGGTACGAAACAGGCAGACCATTCAAAAGATTAGATTCCATTAGCGGAAAGACAAATGAAATTTTCCAAAGATGGCTTACACATTCCAGCTATGATAAATACTGGCAAAATATGGTTCCTTATAAAAAAGAATTCTCTAAAATCAATATTCCGGTTCTTACCATAACAGGATATTATGATTCAGATCAGTTAGGAGCTTTGTACTATTTTAAAGAACATTATAAATACAATTGGAACGCAGATCATTTCCTGATTATCGGTCCATACGATCACGCAGGAGCTCAGGGAAATATAAAAAAGCAACTGAGGGGATATACAATAGATAAAACAGCCAATATTGATTTAAATAAAATCTGTATTGAATGGTTTGATTATGTATTGAAAGGCAAAGAAAGGCCAGCATTTATAAAGGATAAAATTAATTATCTGGTTATGGGAACTGACCTGTGGAAAAGCACAAATAATATTGATGATTTTGATAAAAACAAACTGAAATTCTATTTAGAAAATGCAAATAATACATTGAATTTAGCAACTTCTAAGGATAGAAAAACAAATTTTTCATCACTAAAAGTAGATTTTAAAGACAGAACTGATGCAGATGAACTGCTTGCATTAAAATATGATGTAATTGAAAAGTCTCTCTATAATAAAAACAATTTAATATTTTCAACAGATGCTTTTGATAATGCATTTGAATTTTCGGGAAATTTTGCAGGAAAACTTATATTTACCATTAATAAAAAAGACGTTGATTTTTATGCTTATTTATATGAGCTTATGCCTAATGGTAAATATTTTTTGCTGTCAACTTATCTGGGAAGAGCCAGTTACTCGGAAAATAGTGAACGCAGAAAATTAATTACACCGCATAAAAAAACAGCTTTATCTATTTATAACAACGAATTTGTAAGTAAAAAAATCGGAAAAGGAAGTAAGCTTGTTTTAGTAGTTGGTGTTAATAAAAATCCTTTATGGCAAATCAATTACGGAACGGGAAAAGACGTAAGCGAAGAAACCATAGCAGATGCCAAAGAACCTCTTGAAATAAAATGGTACAATGACAGCTATATAGAAATACCCGTTACGAAGGAATAATTCTAAACACACATTAAATCTCACATAAAAACCACAAATGAAAAATATACTTTTTGGTATTACTTTACTGTTAAGTCAGAATTTTTATGCACAGTATAATTACCCGGCAACCCCGGAAAAAGCTGTTGTTGATGATTATTTCGGAATAAAAATCACCGATAATTACAGGTGGATGGAAGACGTGAAAAGTCCCGAAGTACAATCCTGGTTTAAAAATCAATCGGATTACAGTCACAACGTTATTGATAAAATTCCACATCGCAAAGAGCTTTTTAACCGGATGAAAGAGGTACAAAAGATGGGCGGAGATTCCTTTGAAACCATCCAACAAAGGCATAATGTATATTTCTATACAAAAACCAAAAAAAACGAGAACCTTTCCAAACTTTATTCACGGGATATTTCCACGGGAAAAGAAACCTTGGTGTTTGATCCTGAAACTCTTGGTAAAAACACACAGATTACCAATTTTAATGTGGATTCCAAAGCGAAAAAAATCGCCATTTTATTATCAAAATCAGGCGGTGAGATCTGTACCCTCAGAATTTTAGACCTTACCACAAAAAAATTATTAAGTGATGAGATAGGCCCCATCTGGAGTGAATTTGCCTTTGAATTTACACAAGATGACAAAGCCATCATTTACACCAGAATGAGTACTGCAGATCCTGACAGCAATATGCTTCTTAAGGATATGAAAGCCATGCTTCATGAGATTGGGACTGATGCAAAAACAGATAAGATACTGGCTTCCAGAGAAGAGTATCCGGAATTGAACGCTTTAACCGAACAGTTTACAAGTCTATATTTTACGGATGATTATAAGTACATCGTTCTGAGATTAAGTTCAGTGAAATCTGAAAGCCCAATTTTTATAGCACCTTATTCCGAGTTAAAAAATAAAAAGATCAAATGGAAACAGATTGTTAAACCCTCAGATGATATTACAGATGTGTTTATTTCAGGAGATAAACTTTTCCTGCTTACTCATAAGAATGCTCCAAACTACAAGATTACCCTTACAAGTCTATCAAAACCGAATTTTGAGAAAGCAAAAGTAGTTGTTCCCGAAAGCAAAGATGCCGTAATCATTGCCATTCACAATTCGAAAAACTACTTGTATTATTCATTGGGAAATGGCATTAAAAGAGATAAATACCAGGTAAATATTAATGATTTGGCAGCAAAAAAAATCCAGTTTCCTACAGGAGTTAATAGTTCGCTGTCACTCAATCCTCGTGAAAATGATAATATCTATTGTGATAATATGAACTGGCTGACCCCATTAACTATTTATGAATATAATCCCCAAAAGGGAATTGTAGAAAAAAGCAAATACCTTAATTCCGAAGGAAATTATCCGGATTACGAAAAGCTTTATACTGTTAAGGAAATTGAAGTAAAAAGTCATGATGGGGTAATGGTTCCTCTTTCTATCATCTATCCTAAAAACATGAAAATGAATGGCACCACACCGGCATATATTACAGGATATGGAGGATATGGAATATCTTATGAGCCTCGTTTTTCGACAAGACTTTCTGTATTGCTTGAGCAGGGAGTTGTATTGGCAGTAGCTCACGTAAGAGGTGGCGGAGAAAAAGGAGAAGAATGGCACAAAGCAGGTATGAAAGCGACCAAACCCAATACCTGGAAAGACTTTATTGCGTGTGCAGAATATCTCGTTAATCAAAAATATACTTCACCATCAAAATTAATAGGAAACGGTGTAAGTGCAGGAGGAATTCTTATCGGAAGAGCCATTACAGAAAGACCCGATTTATTTGCCGTAGCCATTGCTGAAGTAGGTCTGACCAATGCATTACGCTCGGAAATAACCGCAAATGGCCCTAATCAAATACCGGAAATAGGCACATTAAAGAACGAAAAAGACACAAAGCATTTGATTGAAATGGATGCCCAAAGCAAAGTAAAAAAGGGAGTAAAATATCCTGCTGTTATTGTACGTACAGGAATGAACGATTCCAGGGTAGTACCTTGGCAACCTGGAAAATTTGCAGCAGTATTGCAGAAAAATTCCGGTTCAGGAAAGCCGGTTCTACTCTATATAAATTATGAGAATGGGCATTTCACCAGCGACTTTGATGTTGTTTTTCATGAATATTCAGATATTTACTCATTTGCTCTATGGCAGGTAGGACATCCAAAATTTCAACCTTCTGACAATTAACCATGCCCCGTTTCCCATTTCAATTTTTTGATGAGTTCGTAGTTCGTACTCCTTTATTTTCGCGGAAAGACTTTCAGGAGCAATTGAGCGGAAATGAAATTCCTGATTCTGAATTAAAAGAAATTTGCAGAAATCCTGTTTTTCTGGAAGCGCTTTATCTTGCGTCACCCAACCTGCACGATGAAGCCTGTAAATGGATCCGGTCCGAAAAAGACTTTTCATCTAAAGAATTTCAGAAACTAAAACAAACCCTGTTAAAATATTACAGCAGGATAAGCTGCCGTTGTACACCTTTCGGATTATTTTCGGGAGTTGGGTTGGGATCATTCGACAAGCTCAGGATAGCAATTCCGGTTTCGGAAAAAATCCGGGACACCAAGCTTGATATGCATTTCCTGGTCACTCTTGCTCAACATTTTGTACAGTTGGAAGAGATCAGAACTCAGCTGTTATTTTTTCCTAATAACAGTATTTATAAGGTGGGGCGTAAAATTCGTTATGTTGAATACCAGTACAGCGAAGGAAAAAGGGAATATATTATTTCTTCGGCGCCGTTGTCGGAAGAGCTGCAACAGGTATTATATTTTTCAAAGCAGGGAAGAACCATAGATGAAATTGCCGGGATTTTGGTGAATGAAGAAACCGCAACATGGGAAGCTGAAGAATTTTTAGAGGAACTCATCAGCAATCAGGTATTGGTGAGCGAACTGGAGCCGAATGTTTCGGGAAATGACTTTTTAGATACCGTCATTGCTGTTCTAAACAAGATACAATCAAATGATAAAGCCGAAATTTTAATCAACATAAAAAATAAGCTAAACGACCTGGACCAGAACATCGGAAATCCGGTTTCAAAATATACCGAAATTGAAAGCCTTATTAAAAAGCTCAATATTAAATACGAACAAAAATATCTTTTCCAGACCGATCTGTATGATAAAGAACAGTTTGTATTGCCCGGACATTGGAAAAAAGAACTCAAAAAAGGAATCAGCTTTCTTAATAAAATTACATTATCTCATAAGCAATCGTATTTAGAAGAATTTAAAAAAGCCTTTTATGAACGATTTGAAACCCGGGAAATGCCTTTGGCTTATGTACTAGACACCGAAATAGGAATCGGGTATAAACAAAACATCGCATCAAACGGAATTCATTCTTACCTCGAAGATCTGCCTCTTTCTGATTTTTCTCAAAAGCAGGTTCTTAATCTCAGCCTGAATTCCGTTCAGAAAATTTTCAACGAAAAGTTACAGGAAGCGTTAACCGAAAACCGGCAGGTAATAATCCTGACTGACGAAGATTTTGAAGGATTTATTGAAAACTGGAATGATCTTCCGGATACGGTTTCTTTTATGGCAGAAATAATTTCAGAAAACGGAAATGAAAAATTATATATAGGGAATGGTGGCGGAACCAGTGCGGCCAATCTTCTGGGAAGATTCTGCTCGGAAAAGGCGGACGTTCAGAATCTTACAAAAACCATTACCCAAAAAGAAGAGATGCTTCGGAAGGCAGAATGTGGCAATGATGAGATTGTAGCAGAAATTATCCATCTACCGGAAGCAAGAATAGGAAATATCATCCGCAGACCGACCATACGATCGTACGAAATACCGTATCTGGTGCAGTCTGTATTACCTGAAGAAAACCAAATATCTGTTGACGATCTTTATATTTCTGTTCAAGATAACAGAATTGTTTTACGGTCGAAAACGTTAAATAAAAAAGTGAGGCCTTATCTTACCAATGCCCATAACTACTTTACGAACACGCTTCCTGTTTATCATTTTCTTTCTGAACTCAATTCAGAAAACAAACGAAGCGAATTATACTTTGATTGGGGAAGTTTAAGTCAGATTTACCATTTTTTACCAAGAGTTGAATATAAAAACATCATTCTCTCAAAAGCACAGTGGAAGATCAATGAAAAAGATATTGCCGAACTGGAAATGTCTGCAGATAAAAACCAGACTTTAACAATCTTTAAAAACTGGAGGGAAAAAAGAAAAATTCCGCAATGGATTCAATGGGTAAAATCTGATAACACGTTAACTTTTAACCTTGAAAATTACGATATGATACAGTTATTCTTTCAAATCCTGAAAGTACAAAAGACCATCATCATTGAAGAATTTCTATATAATGAAAACGACGATTTTAAGCGGGAGTTTATCTTCCCGATGTACAAAATAAGATAAAAACACACCACATAAATGATGAAAAGAAAATTCCCTCCCGGAAGTGAATGGCTTTACCTGAAAATCTACACAGGGATAAAAACAGCCGATCTGGTTTTGGAAGAAATTATTCAGCCTCTTGTAGAATACTTTCAGCAAAAAGAATATATTTCAAAATGGTTTTTCATCCGTTACAATGATCCCAAGCCGCATTTAAGGGTAAGATTATTGTTAAACAATATCAATTATTACAATGAAATTCTTGAGAAAATTAACCATGCGTTTGAACAGATTATCGACAGCGGGGAAATTTCACACATCCTGATTGATACGTATAACCGGGAAATTGAACGGTATGGTAAAAATACCATGGAAGATGCAGAATCCCTATTCCATAAAAACAGCGAATTTACCCTTCAATGTCTTCATTTTGATGATGAAGAAAAAATCATGGTAAGTCTTTTTTACATTGATAAAATAGTAAATAAACTTGAACTTTCCATTCCGGAAAAGCTAGGCTGGATTAAAGATTTCAATAATGCCTTTAAAACTGAATTCAATGCTGATAAAGAACTGAATTCGAGCCTGGATAAAAAATACCGTGCGTTCAAACCAAAATATATAGAATTTCTTCACTCCGATGAATTTTCAGAAATCAGAAACTATACTCTTTCTCATATTGAAGAAAGTGATTCTGTGCTTCAGGAAATAATATTACTAAATAAAAGCCGATCTTTAGAAATACCTTTACAGGAACTTTTTCAAAGTATTTTTCACATGAATATCAACCGGCTGTTTATTTCTCAGCAAAGGCTATTTGAAATGGTGATTTACGATTATCTGATGAGGTTTTACAAAGCACAAGCCTGGATGAAAAATAATTATTATCTGAAATAAAATGTGATTATTGTTCCATTCACTAAAAATTTGCTTAAAAACGAAAACATAAATACATTTGTAACCAACACAAATGATATAAAATGAAAAAAAGAACCCGTTTCCTTCCGAATATTGATCCCAGAATCTATCTAAGCTTTGGAATCATTTTCTTACTCAGCCTTGCTTTCCTGGCTTATCAGTTTTTCCGTCATGTTGACTGTGAAAATGCCGATTTCTATATTCACACAGACGAATATATTGTCAACAAGGTCGTTGAGTTTAATGATAATACTCAGGGAGCAGCTTCATGGGAATGGGATTTTGGGGATAATACACCTACTGACCGAAGACAGCGTACGCTCCATTACTACAAAAAACCGGGAGAATATATTGTAAAATTGAAAATTAACGGCAACTGCATTCATGAAAAATTGGTCACCATTACCAATATTAGTCAGCAAAACGGCTATCTTCCTGTTATCATGGCTCCGGCTGTCGCCACTGTGGGAGACCCCGTTTATTTCAATGCTGAAAAAGAAGACGGAGAATCCTGGGAATGGAGTTTTGGAGAAACCGGATCAACGGATGCCCTGGAAAAATCGCCGGTTTACAGGTTCAAAACAACAGGGGATAAAAAAATTACCCTTATCGTTAATGGAGATGTAGAACATACTGCGGTAAAAACACTCTATATTGCACCCAAAACGATTCGCGCAAAACAAAAAATAGGCATCAACTCTTACGAATTTGAAAAGCCGCATTCCGCATTTTCATTGCCTCCGGGAGAAGCCCAGAAAGATCCTCTGGTAGATATGCTGCAATATATACCCGTTTCTCCGAAAACAAAAACCCGGAAAGATTCAGTTATTGCTGCAAAGAAAGTTCCCGAAGTTTCCAATGAGCAGTTTCAGATGATGCTCAATCAGGTAGCCGTACAATCCAAAACCAAGGACGACTTTAAGGAGTATCTTTGCGGCAGATATGATATTCCTGTTGTGGTGAATGATAAAAAACTAATGCCTTTAGAACAATTCTGTCAGGAAATTGCCGGTAAAAAAATTAAAATTACTGCTTTAAGGATAAATAAAGATCCTAAAAACTGTATTCAGAATATCAATATCCATTACAAAGTGAAAAGATGGATGATCTGGATGGAAAATTAAAATAAAACCTGATTTTTTGCGCGTAAAAAGGAAAGTAAAATATAATTGTTAAAAAATCAACATAATTTAAATTATATTCAAAAATATTGCACAATAATTAAATATTGCAACAAGCTAAAAATCATTTTATTGTTAAATATTTAGTTTTGTATGGTTTTTATTTTAAATTATTTCGGTTTTGGAGTGGATTATTGATAAATTCACAATAAAATGAATATATTTGATGCTGTAGATTATTTTATTAAAATGATAATAGGCTACGGTAATTAAAAACACAAACGTTATACACTCAATGAAAAAAGGTAAATTTCACGTTATTGCATATGTACTGATCAACATTGCCATCCTTTCTTGTGGCGGCAAAAAGTATATTGCGGAAATTCCTTACCATTATTCAGATCAATATTCCCATTCAACCCTCAATTTAAAAAAAGACATTGAATCAAAATATTCCATAGTAGACGATAATCCGCAGGGTTTGGGCGATGACACCCTTACAATCAAAGAAAAATATTCAATCATTATGGAAGTAATGCCTAAAGAAATTACAGATTACCGACTCTATTCCTATATTGATGAATGGCTTGGAACTCCCTATGAAAAACAGGCTCTCGAAAAGCAGAAAGCAGTAGATGCTTCGTATTTTGTACAGGCGCTGTTTAGCGACGTATACGGAGAGACGTTTCCTAAAACACCGGATGGTATTTTCCGCTCAAAATTGTTGCAGCTTTTTACTGGAAGAACATTTTTGAAGGAAGGAGATATTATTTTTTTTCGGTATGATAAAACTCATCCGATTTCCGATGTAGGAGTCTACCTTCATAATGACCGGATCCTTGCGTGTACCGCTAAAGGTCTCAATATTTATGACTTTAATGATGAGTATTTTCAGCTGCGTTTTGTTGCCGCAGGAAGATTAAAAAAGGAGAAATAATGAACAGCCTACAACATATTGCTTCGCTCATTACTTCCCTTCAGCACGACATTCGCGCAGAAGTTATCATCAATGATCTTCTGCAGATCGGAGCGCTGAAAGCTGAAGAATATGCTATCCGCAAAGAAGGCCAGTTTTCCAGGGCATATCGTTTCGATATTCTTGAGGCAAAAGTTCTGGATTCGGATGATGAAAAAACACAACTCACATTGAGCCTTTCCCGCGATAGCATGTACGATATGATGCCAGAAGGAATTTCGCATAATTCACAAAATGATATTTCCGGAAAAGACGTGGAAATAATGATCCGGGAGTATTACGATCAGAAAAAACAGCAAAAAGCAGCAAGGAAATTTTTTCAGCCTTTCGAAAATGAAATATTTGAATTCGGCGTAGAAATAGAACGCTTTGAAAGTGCTTTTCTGTTGGAGCTGAACGGAAACAAAGCGCCCGATATGTTTTATGCATTCTGGAATATCAACAAAGATTTTCCAAAACTGTTGATTTCTAAGTTTATAAGGCTTCTTCCTTTTGCGCATAAAATTGTAGGAAATATATCCCTGGCCTGCCATATTCTTTCGGTACTGCTGGAAGAAGAAGTAATGGTAAATGAACGGACGTACCAAAAGTACACTGATGAGAGTAAAGCAACGTTTCTGGGAGAAACACGTCTCGGACTGGATTCCATCACCGGAACGCAATATGATGATTACTCAAAGCATATCGATATAAAAATCGGCCCTTTGAAAAATTCATTATTCACAGATTTTATACAAACAGGAAAAAAGAAACAATTTGTTGATCTGTTCTGTGAATACTTTTTCCCGATCGAAATAGAAATTACCACCATAATCCTGCTTCATGAAAATGAAGGAAAATTTGACATGAGCCGGAAAGCAGAAACTGTTTTAGGATATAATACCTGTATATGAGTAAGATAAAAAAATATATTACCAATTTATTTGATCCGCAACTTCTTGTTTTTGTCTTGGTTGCAATTGCCTTATGCATTATTATTACGATGATTTTTTCTCAGAAACAAAAAGAATTTAAACAAAAATACCGGTCCAGATTCTATGTCTATCTTTTTTCATTTGCTTTTATTTATGCAATCATTGCGCTATTAGGCTATAATAGGCTATTTCAGGGGAATAATCTTTATGAGTTTATCTTTTATCAGCAGTGCTCACTTATTATAGGAATTATACATTGTTATGCGTATCGCGCCTATTTTGATAAGTTTGAATTCCGAAAACCCGGGAATGAATACCTTTTTGCTTTACTTTCGGTTTTGTATGCTTCCGTGCCATTTATGCTGATTTATTCGTTTCTTAACGGCACAGATCTCGTCTATCTGATGCTGGGACACTTCATTGTATTTTTTATCCCCACTTTCCTGAATGATACATTTAACCGGGCAATGAATATTCCTCCTAAAGTATATTTAACATGGCAGTTCCCCGAAAATTATAAAGAAACCGTAGGGCTGTCTGATGATGAGTGGCGGGATATGGTGGTCTTCACTTATGTGATGGATAAAGACAAAAATGCCAGAAAATATAGTGTCTACCGAGCAAAAGGACCAACAAGGCTCGATTTCGGGAGACTTTTTTTCAATTTTGTGGTAGATTACAACCAAAGACATCCGGAAGACCAGATTCAGGTAGAAGATGAGAACGGCCTTTTCAGCTGGGTGTTTTTCCTGCAGCCGAAATGGTACGAATCTACCAAATATATTGATCCTAATCTTACACTTTACATGAACGGAATTGAAGAAAACAGCGTAGTATTTTGTATGAGAACAGATCTGGTTTTAGGTAAAAACAAACAAACCGAAAAAGAAGATTTTATATACAGTCAGGAAAAAGAATCCGAATACCAACAGAACCATTAAATAACCACAATGATAGAAAAATTAACTCACTTTCCCGTCAATTGGATAGACGGAATGAAGATCAATAAAACGCATTTTATTGATGTTCAGAATTTTGTAAGCGATTCGGTGCGGGATGCCGTAGGAGTGCATACTTCAATGATTAATTATGGCCTTCTGCCGGTAAAAAATTCTATTAAAATTCATCTTGTAATTGACAACCATAAACTTCTGCGCATAAAAGTGGAAGAGTGTCATGCCATAACGCCTAACGGTTCAAGAATAGAAATCGGGGGAGATCATCATGAAAATCTGGTACTGTCTATTCCTTACCCTGAAGCAGTGCGGGAACTAAAAGAAAATGAAAATGCGGTTTTAATGGCTTGCATTTCAGTGAATCCATTTAAAAGAACGCCTTACGGAGAACCTGACCCCGAGGAAAATCCGCCCCGATATCCATATACACAACCCGAATATTCACTTAATTTAATATCGGAAGACGAGCTGAAAAATACCATTGGGTTTGGAAGCAGCTACCTCACGATCGGGAAGATCCTGGTGAATGCTGGAGAATCTAAAATCGACGACAATTATATTCCGCCAAGTGTCAGTATTTCCAGTCATCCGAAGTTGCAGGATCTCTATACCGAAATTGATCGTTTTTACGGACAGATTGAACTGTATTCTACACAGATTTCACAAAAAATTTATGCGAAAAAACAATCAAACAGCCTTGCTGTGATGATGGAGCTTATGTGTGATAAAGCCTTGAATTATTTAGGAATTGAAATCAACCGCTTCAGGTGGATGACGCCACATACAGCTCCTGCAGAAATGCTGCTATCCGTTGTGGCATTGGCAAGAATTCTTAAAAACTTCATTGATGCCCGTTCCGGAGCGGGAAAAGAAGAGCTCCTGAATTATTTCGCCGAATGGTGCAACGTGAGCCAGGGAGATTTCGAAATCAGATTTTCAGATATTATTAATCTTGATTACACTCACAACCACATAGACAGAGCCATTGTAAAAATTACCCGTTTTATGAAAACACTGGAAGAACTTTTCTCAATCCTGAGCAGGCTCGATTATATAGGGAAGAAACGAGATGGGAGTATTTTCGTGTCAGAAAATACCGATGAAAGAGATGCGATCATCCATGCTAAAAGAAGCCGGACTTTCCTGGCAGATTAATTATAAGAACAGCAAACCTCAAATTATTTTAAAATTAAATAGTAATCATGGAAGTTTTAAATAAAAATCAGCGGAGAACTGCTTATTGGTTTTTTGTAATGTTTTTCCTGCTCACATCCACACTCATTGTAGTGGCGGTCTTTTTCAACACCTATTTTCCGTTCAAAGAAAACAGCCTTCTGAAAGCAGAAAATATGCGAATGAAAAAAGAAATGGAAACCCAGAATAAATTTTCCTTTCAGCTGGAAAAAGTAAAAGCAGCGGTAGATTCTATGGGAATGCCCAAACAAAATGACTTTTTTAATGAAAAACTGGCTCTTTCCATTCTTGCAGACATGTACAAACAACTTCCGAAAGACACCCTGAAAAACAAGAATATGTACAATAATACCATCATGACCTACAAAGATTTGATTGATGCTAAAAAACAGATCAAACAGCTTTCAGGAAATCAGGCACTGATGGATAGTTTAAGCACCATCAACAAAACACTGAAAGAAGAGTACGATAAAATGAAAACAGATCTGGAGGTGTGCAGGCAATTATACCAGGTCCAATAATGGATGATTACACTAAAATAAAATCGGAAATGCTAAAATTCGTTGCTTTTTTCTGCATACTGTTTTTTGCGGTGGATTTTTATGCACAGGATATTGCATTGGACTCTACAGAATTTGCCCATTTTGACTGTGAAATTACCCAAACCAAACAAAAGCTGAATCGCCGTTTTTTTGCAAGCGTACCGGGAATAAAATTTAGGGTAAATAATGAAAATCAAATGTACGCCTCATTTCAGTTTGGAAAGAGAAAAAATAAAATATTTCTCTATCTGAAGCTATTGGAAGACAATATCTGCCTCAAAAATGATAAAAATGTAGATCTTCATTTTAAAACAGGTGAAATTATTACCCTGAAAAATGAATATCCTATCAACTGTCAATCGCTTTTTGTAAAACAACTAACTAAAAAAGAACTTAAAAAACTTAAAGAAAATGAGCTGACGTTCTTACAAATTTACACGTATAAAAAGAATTTTGAAATCTACATCAATGAAGTACAAAATCAGGATATTCACCATTACATCGACTGCCTTTCAGGATATAAAATCAGGAAAACAAATGAGGTAAAACCTGAAAAAAAAGAAAAATAAATAAACTTCTTAATAAAATATTCATAAGATGAGTCCTCTGCCCGAATTAAACCTGAATTTAGGAATGTCAAAAGACAACAATTTTTCCTTGACTAAAGATGGAAAAGAAGAAGTCATGCTACGAACAGATTCTGCTCTTCGGAAATATACGATTAGTCTTATGATATCCGATCAGGAAGCTGGAACAATAACTTTGCAGATTGACGGAAAAGAAATTAATGTTCCTACCTATAAACTGACCGTCACCGATGATAAAACGGAAGAGACACAATCCTTTCGGGTTACAAGAGATGTATTAAGTTTTGCTAAAACCAAGACTAAAAAAAGCTTTTTGTCATTCTTCGGATTTAAAAAATTTGATAAAACTTCTCATTTCTACGAAAATATTCCTTTTCAACCAAAGCTAGATGATATTGAAACATTTGATATTTCAGCATACAGAAAATTATCCCACGATACACTGGTTTACCAATTGGAAAGAAACGGAGAAAAGATGATAATCTATTCTGGAGACATCAGCAGGTTTACAAGACTGGAGCACGTTGAAAAATATTTTATCGTGGTGGATAATGATCATGGAAAGAGTTTTATCGGAGATATTCTTTACCGTGAAAAATTCCTGAAGCTTACCCCAAAAGTAGAACTCAGAATTATTAAAAGAAAGCAGCTTCCTAAGAATTTCGAATATGATGATAAAGGAAATATCAAGAAACTGGTTTATCTATAAAATTTTAAAATATCATAAAGAAAATAATGAAAGGTATATATTATAAAATACCAATTGATTTTGAAGGGCTTAGCAGAAAAAATGATATCGAAAAGATTTCTTTGGAAACTTCACTTCGACAGCATCTCTTTCTGCTGGCTACCACCGCATTGGGAGAGTGCAAGTTTGATGAAACCTACGGATCAGAAATATGGGAAATGGATTTTGATCTGCTCAAGAGTGACAACAGCCTGAAAGAACTCATCGCAAACACACTGAAAAAAACAATTGTAAAACATGAGAAAAGGCTGGAACTGGAAAGTATCGAAGTGTATGTAAACGACCACAATTTTGGAAATTCAGATAAAATAAGAATGAAAAAAAAGGTGTCATTTGCTATTAAAGGGCTTATTGCAGAGACCAATCGCCCATTTGTATACAGCAGCTCATTTTTTGTGGGACCACTCTCTTATTAAGAAGGTTAAAATTATAAGCATGAATCAGGAAAGAATTAAAGAACGCATATTAAGAAAAGCTTCACGAATGTGGGGATACAGCGAGCTGGAGTCGGAAAGTTCCTTCGATCCCGTTGTGAGCCTGATGTTATCTGCATGTGCGGCGGAACTTGAAAAACTGGGATCTGAGCTAGAAAACTCACGTTCCAGGATTATAGAAAGAGTGCTGGAAGTAATGTTTCCGGAAGAAGTTTCGGGAGTATTTCCTGCACAAACCCTCCTTCAGGTAAACCCGCTCGAAAACAATACCTTCATTTCATACTATAACAGTTTTAAAATAACTGTTCGCAAGCAGAATATTTACAATCCATCCGAGAGTGTACTTAAAGAACTATATTTCAGTCCTTCCATAGAAGCAAAACTAAGTACAGCAAAAGTAAAATACGTTGCTTATGATAATTTGATGAAGCGTATTGATGACTTTTTCTATGACGAGATTGTGGCAAAAACGCAACAACATATTCCGTCAGGTGAGCTCTGGCTTGGTGTACAATCCTCTCAGAACGAAGATCTTGAAGACCTGATGTTTTTTATAGACAGTAATAACAGCTTCCAGAAAGAACTTTTCTTTTTTTACCTTAAGCAGGTGAAAGTTTTTTTCGGAGAAAAAGAATATCATCTCAATGAAGGTTATAATGTAGAAAATGACAGTCTGAATATCGAAAATATTGTTGCTGAAAACTATTCGGATCTTAAGCATATTTACAGTCAAATCAACCGGTTTTACCAACCATATTTCTTTACACTGAAAGCAAGATTGTCATCCTCTGAAAAGGCATTGAAAGAAGAAGTATTTCTTAAACACTTTCCGGGGAACGAAATAGAAACTGAACATGATGTTTTTTGGCTGAAATTTAAATTTTCGGAAGCCATTGTTCCTGAGATTTTGCAGAACGTCCGTTTTGCATTAAACTGCATTCCTTTCCTTAACATCAAAAACGAAAGCATTAGCCGGAGAATAAAAGGAAAGCTTAATATCATTCCGATTGATGAAGGAGACCAGTTCTTGGAGCTTGATTATGTTTCGGACGAGCGTGGAAAAAGATTAGACATTAAAAATTACGAAACCGAAAATGAAGAATTAACGGCCGTTCTTAGAAAAGGAGGCGTTTCCAGGTTCGACCGCAGAAGTGCTTCGGAACTGCTGCAGTATTTATTGGAACTCATAAAAGATGAAACAGCGGCTTTTGCAGGAATGGGAGCCAATTCAGTCAACGATATTCTCAGACAGATTAGTCAGAATGTAGCATCACTTCATCAGCTTGCGAAAGAAAAAAACTTTACCCAGGCCAACAATCCTTATCTGGTCGTTTCATCCGCAAATCCGGAAACAGACGCACAATGCAAAATTTCATACTGGTCTACTGCTGCGCAGGAAGGGAATGGTATAAAACAAATGATGCGTCTTACAGCTGCAGGTTCGGAAAACGGAGTGCTTGAGAGTTCTGCACTTTCTATCCATACTTCGGTGGGAGGTAAAAAGAAGCTTTCCCCACAGGATAAAATACTAGAATACAGAAATGCCCTGCTCACAAGAGGCCGCATTGTTACGGTGGCAGATATCAAAGCTTTTGCAATGAATCATTTCAAAGATCTTATCAAAGATGTTGAGGTTCAGAAAGGAACACAGAAAGAAGCGTCATTAAAAGGAGGTTTCAGCAGAACGGTTGATATCTTTCTTGTACGAAATAAAGAAGAGACAGGAAATACCAATAAAGAAGAATGGGAATATCTATGCGACAGTTTTTTGCTGAATCTGAAAAACGCATCGGCAAATATTTATCCTTACCGGTTATTTGAAAAATAAATGAAAATCATCACAATTTTATGTAATAATTAAAAAATAGAAACAATTTAAACACAATATATTATGTTATCAAACAAAGGAATCGGTGGTAATGAAGTACCATTGGACGCAAACGAAGCGATTGTGGAAATCCCGCAAAACAGAACACTTTTCGCACAAAAGCTTACAGCAGAAGAACCGGTAAGACCAGAGCTCGTAGAAGGACTTAACACAGTGGAAAAAGTCTTTGAACATTTTAAGCCTGAAATTAAAGTTGATTTTGAAAATGCAGAAGGTGCTACACGCATGGAAAGCCTGAAATTCTGTAATCTTGGAGATTTCGGAACTAAAGGAATTACCGCACAGAGCAATTTTCTTAATGAACTGGAAACGGAAAAAGACCAATACCAGAAAATTGTAAAGCAGCTAAAATCAAACAAAATCCTAAAAGCGGCACTGGAAGATCCCGAGGCAAAGAAAGCATTGCACGATACCCTGCTGTTGCTCATCAATGAACTTGAAGAAAATAGATAACCTTAAAAACACAAAAGTTATGTCACAAAAACAACAGGAATCGCAACAAATGGAAGCTCCCGTACAGGAGCAGAAAATAGCAGGACATGCTTCTGCAGATAAGCTATTGGAAAAACTGGCACGCTATGGTGGATTCGACTTGCTGGAGACCTCTATTGAAAATGTTCAAAATGTAAATCCAGACAGAAAAGCGAGAAGAAAAATCTTCCTTACCGAAAAAAGTAAAGAAGAAGAAAGAGAAGTTCTTAAGAAGACGCTTAAGCTCTGGACCAATGTAATCGGAAAAAATAATGCGGTTGCCGATATGGTGTCGCATTGCGAAGCTCAAAAAAAATCTGCGGAAGAACTGTTGGCAAAAAACCTTTCCAGAGCAGTGGAAGCGACCCGCGAACTGGAAGCCAACTACAGAACAATTGCTCTATTCTATAAAAATACAGAGTCGGAAAAAGTAAAAAATATCACGGTAGTAAATGCCACGCTAGACCAGTTAAAGGATCTTGATAACACCCGTTTCATTGACACGATCCATGCGGAACTTTCTGATAATTACGACAGGCTCGACCTCAAGAACAATTACGGTCTTCTCGTGATTCCGGGATATTTGGGTTCTAATATCGTTGTTGAAAAATGGGCTAAAATTGCTCATGAAAATAAAGTAATGCTGGTAACGGATTTTGAACATCTTGATGAGCCGGATGATGTGATGGAAATGTTTGACCAAGCCTATCTTACCGGTGGCGAAATCTACCGCTCGAATATTTTAATGACCTGCAACTGGCTAGTTGGAAGAGGAAGGTTTGAAGAAATTCATGAACATGACGATTTATTTGTGCCTCCATCCGGAGCGTTGGCAGGAAAGGTTTATAAAACATTGATGTCACAGGTTACGGCAGGGAAAAAATTCGGGGGGATAAATGAGGTCGACGGCGTAAAGTTTGACCTTAAAAAAAGTGAAATTGCCAACCTTGAAAATATGGGATTGATCCCAATGGTAAATGAATATGGAAAAGTAATGGCTTTTTCCGGAAAGACTCTTTTCAACGGAGATAATCTTGGTCTGCAGACTTATTCTGTGGTAAGAGTATTCGATTATGTTACCAAAGTACTGATGGATTTCCTCAACAGAAGAGCTTTTGAAAATTTTACGGCTGTAACCAGAAAAGAAATCATGAATCAGATTGTACGTTTTTTAGATGCGATTACAGGTCCCGGAAAACTTATTGAAAATTTTGAAATCAGAAAATTTGAGCAGGATCCTGTGCAGAAAGACAGGATTCATCTGGATATTCATATGAAACCTTATTTCCCGGCAAAGAATTTCCTTATTAAAATGGACGGCCATAAAGGAGATGATGGAAATGAATGGAATACAGAATATGAACAAAAATAACCGAAAATAGCATCGATCTCACGATGCTGCAGGAGTGAAGAAGATATAGGTGTAAGTAACTTCCTCCTGTCTTTTTCGTAATTTGTGTTTTTAGCACAGGGGCAATTGCTTCTGTGCTTTTTAATTATAGTTTCCAAAGCATCAATGTTGATTTTCTGATTATATAGATTTATAATTATAAATTTTAATCAAATAATTAAAAATTTATCAAAATAATTTATTTTTTATATAATTATCATATAATGCAATGAAATAATATTAACATAATAAAATAAATGGCAAAAAATTATGAATATTAATTGTTTGTAAATAAATAAATTTTATTTTTGAAAATGCATTTTGCTTTTTAAGCAAGATGAGGAAATTCAGGAATATATTCCATTATTGGTAGTAGTACTATTTTAAACCTAAATATATTATTATGTCATTTAAAACCATTTTAGAATACGCTGGCACAAAGCGTAATGTTTTATCAGTAGAATTCGGGATGTTACAGGAAACCGACAAAACCGGAAGACCTTCTTCCGTCGCCAGAGGAGGAAAAATTCATTTAACTGTAGAAGGAACTGGGGCAACCGATCTTTTTGAATGGATGACCAATTCTTTTGAAAGAAAAGACGGCAGCATTAAATTCATTAAGAGAGACAGCGATGCTACATTGAAAGAGCTGAAATTCAAGGAAGCGTATATCGTGAAATACACTGAAAATTTTGACGCATCAGGAGAAAATCCGCTTACTGAAACCTTCGTGCTTTCGGCAAAAGAAATTGAGCTGGGTAATGCAAAACATGTTAATGAGTGGGTATAAATTTTCTTACAGTACAAAGAAATTGATTCTAAATTAAAAACACAAGATTCTTTATTCTTAATAAGAGATATTTCCAGTCCGAAATTTTTACGAAAAATCGATCATTAGTTAAGACAAAAAATCTTTTCTCTGATATCACTTTTCAAATCGTTTTAGGAAAAAAGAAACTTGTTATTAAATAAACACTTAAACGAAAAATTATTATGTCATTTAAAGCAGTATTAGAAGTAGCCGGAAAAAAATACAACATTCTGAATGTAAATTACGGATTATTCCAGGAAACTGACGCTACAGGGCGCCCGTCTACCATTACAAGAGGAGGAAAAGTAGATGTTACCGTAGAAGGAACAGGATCTACAGAATTTTTTGAATGGATGACCAATTCCTTCGAAAGAAAAGACGGAAAAATAGTATTCTTCAAAAGAGACAGTGAAGCAACGCTAAAAGAACTGAAATTCACGGAAGCATATCTCGTAAAGCACAAAGAAAGATTTGACTCGGTGGGAGAAAACCCGCTTACCGAATCGTTCACCATCTCTGCAAGAAAAATAGAAATGGGGAGCGGCGCTTACGAAAACGAATGGGTATAGTCCCTTAAGAAAATGGGTAATATCAATGTTGCCCATTTTTATTACTATATAATATGCTAAACTATTTTCCAATCGACAAACTAAGGAATTATGTCATTTTTATCAAAATTAGAGCTCGACGGCAATACATATACTATTCTCGAATGCAAGTACAGGTTTACCCAACCGGTTGATGGTACCGGCAAACCAAAAGGAATTCCTAAGGGCGGTGAAATCATGATCCGTATTGAAAGTACAGGCAATCCGGAACTTTTAAGCTGGATGCTGGATCATAATCAGGTAAAGAACGGAAAAATTATTTTTTACAGACGAGATGCCATGAGTAAGCTACAGGAACTGATTTTTGAAAAAACTTACTGCATTGAATTTTCAGAACACTTTAATGCCGCCAACGAAGAACCTTTACAGATAGAAATGCACCTGATTGCAAAAAAGTTTAATATAAACGGCGCCGTTCACGAGAAAATGTGGCGTGATTAAAGCAATGAATCCTTGTGCGTCAGCATAAAGCATCAACCAAAATACAAATATGGAAAATACAGATTTTGATCATACCCTGATCTTCGGGACTTCCCGTTCCTTTAAAGAATGGCTTCAGGATCCTTCCAACCCGATTGTCTACTGCATGCTTACATTAGACGGAAAAGAATTTCTTTCCAAAAACAGCTTTTCGGTAGAGCTTCACCAGAAAACTTCAGATCACGATACTTTCACCATCATGGTTCCCGATGATGCATTAGACAGTTTTGAAGGATACATCATGGAAAATTCTAAAAACCTTCTCGGAAAAAATGTTGGGATTACGTATTGGCGTTTCGGGAAAATAAGACAATATTTTTCAGGAATTATCACCGGGATTAAAAATAGAAAAGATGAAGGCGGAGGATACGGAAACCTCGTTATTACAGGCTGTTCGCCGGGTATTTTGCTGGAAAGCGGAAAAGACTGTCAAAGCTTTGAAAATAAAACACTGGAAGAAATAATTACCCAGATTACAGAAGATTATCCCCAGGAAGCCAAAATAAAAGTAGACCTTCCCAATACCGGGAATGCTTTACCGTACACCGTTCAATATGCGGAGTCCGATTATGCTTTCATCCGGAGGCTTGCCAGAAGACACGGCGAGTTTTTCTATTATAATGGAGAAAAATTAATTTTTGGGACGGTTACCCAACCTGTTGTCGACCTTGCTGAAAACGTTGATCTTATCAATGTTGAATTTGACCTGAAAATAAGAGCCCAGGATTTTAGCTTTACAGCCTACGATACTCATAGCGGATCGAAAATCGAAAAAGACAGCAGCAGCCTGAAATCTGAATTCAAGGAAAATATTTTTCAGACGATCGGTGTGAATGCATCGGGAAAGATTTTTCAGAAAAAGCCTAAAATGTTTTTCAGCCATACTGGAATCAGCGAAAATTCAGAAAAAGAAATGGAAGATGCTGTACGGCTTGAAAAAGAACGTCTTGAAAACCTGATGCTTGTGAAAGGCAAAAGCAAAGACCCCGAACTGAAAATAGGAGGTAGAGCTAAGCTGACTGATATCAACGGGAAAGCGATGGAAACCTACCGGATTATAGAAATCAGGCATATTCATGAAGGAAGTGATGATTATTACAACGAATTCGTAGGAATTCCGGACCTGTTCAATGCCGCACCGTATATTGACACGGAGACCGTACCCAGAAGTAAGGAACAGCCTGCAAGAGTTTTAGACAACAACGATCCGATGGGAATGGGAAGAATCCGTGTACAGTTTCCATGGCAGGAAGAAAAAAACCAGAAAACCCCGTGGATCAGAATGATACAGCCTCACTCGGGATCAGGAAAGGGGTTTCATTTTATTCCCGAAATCGGCGAAGAAGTGATGGTTGGCTTTGAGGCGGGGAATGCGGAAAAGCCTTTCGTAATGGGAGCGCATTATAATGGAAGTGAAACATCCGGTTATGGAACTGCTGAAAACAGTATAAAAGCCATCCACACACGAAGCGGACATATTTTGAAATTTACAGAAGACGAAAGCATTATCCTAACAGACAAAAGCGGCAATATGATGATTTTTGATACGGCAGGAAGCAACATTACCATTACCGCACCCGAAACGATGACTTTCAATTGTAAAAATATGAACATTAATGTGGGAGAAAATATGACGACGAATGTGGGTATGAACCAAAACAATACTATTGGAATGAACCAGATGGAAAGCGTAGGAATGATGAAAAATTTTTCTGTGGGTGCCAATTTTATGACTAATGTCGTAGGTAAAATGGTTGAATTTATCCAAGGAAATAAAGAAAGTAAAATTGAAAAAGATAAGCAAACGATGATAAACGGAAAAGGTTCTATACAAGTTACTGAAAATCATGAAGTACATTCTCAAAAAGAAATACAGCATAATTCAGGAGAAAAATCTAAAAGTCATTAAGTTATGAGCAAAGAAACTTTTATAGGCGGTGATTTGATAGAAGAAATAGGAGGAAGTTATAAGATTTATACACAAGATAGTTATGAAATTAGCTCAGGAAAACAGATTGTTTATAATGGTGAAGTTGGTGTAAGTCATGACTCTCCAAAAGCTCCTGTTATTAGTAAGGAAAATAAAGTAACGAGAGAAATTTATCTGACTTTTGATGATGGAATACAAGCAGGGACAGAAGAGGTATTACAAGTGTTGAAAGATACTGGAGTGAAGGGAACATTTTTTTTGACAGGAATACACTTATACTATTTTATAGAAAAAAGTAAGGATAGGAAAAAGGCTTTAACAATACTTAAAGATATTTATGAAAATCATGCGATTGCAAACCATAGCTATTCTCATGCGAATGATAGCTATACATCTTATTATTCTAAAGGTGTAAAAACAGACAACCAGAACACTAGAAGGTCAGTTTTTACAGATTTTGTAAAATGTAAAGAACAATTTTTAAGCTATTTGGATGAAATATATGGAAAAGGTGCAATTACTAATAGAAGTGTTCCTTTAGCAAAAAATCAAAAAATACCATTAGCTCGTTTTCCAGGAAGAAACACATGGTACACTAAAAATATTCAGTCTATTGATTCTGACAACAATAAAGACACAAAACAAGAAGCAAAGGAATTGTATGATGAAAGGGATTATCAAGTTTATGGTTGGGATGTGGAGTGGCATATGGAGTTTGCATTTGCCAAACATTCTCAAGAATTAATACAAAAATCAGGAATAGATTTTTCAAAAGATGAGGATGCACATCCCTATTATGATATGTATTCATCTCAAAACATAGGATTTGATCGGGTAAAAAATTCATGGGAAAGTGTTAGAGATGAGCTTTTAGATTATGTATATCATTCAAAAAGTAAGTTTCAATTTGGCGACGACAAATCAAAAACTGATGGAAAAGTGATTTTATTGATGCATGAAAGAGCATTTAGGAGAGGTAAAAAAGGTGATTTGAATAGTTTAGAAGAGGCTGAAAAACTGAAAAAACTTATTATGTACTTCAAGGACATAAAGGCTGAATTTAAAACATTAGACAAATATTAACTTTGCAATGAAAAAAAAATATTTCATCCTCTTAGTTTCTATAATCATATTTTTTGTGATAGCATATTTTATACCTATACCTACAAATAAAATGTGTGGAGAATCTCCATTATGTTGGTATAAATTTGGGGTTTATTGTTATGAATATGATGCAGAATCAGGAGGAAATACTCATTTAGGGGGTAATATACACATATATTCAAAAGTTGGTGGATTTACAGAGTATTTAGGACTTAAAGATATTGATTGTAATAAATAGAAAGCATAACTTAAAAATTCATTATGAACATTTATAATATCAGAAATTAATGGAGAGACTGTCCTTGATTGGGATGTAACATAATTGATGGCAAGACAACGATATATATACAATATGTAACGCTTCAATTGGAAACAATACCTCTGTGATGGACTGTTTACATGCAGAAGGAGAATTTTTAAAAGGAAAATATCAAGGAGTTTGGAAGTATTATGATAAAAATAGAAAAGTTATTAAAAAAGAAAAATGGGAAATTACTTTATAGAAAAGAAAAGGTAAGCTAACCAATGGGAAAGTTAATTTATCAAATACTGACGAATTGGTTAAGCTAAAAAAATTAATAGATTATTTCCAAAAGATAAAGCTGAATTTAAAACTTTAGAAGACTATTAATATGAAATTTCTGAAAAATTTAATCAAGTTTTTTTTTATAATTTCTGTTATCATAATCAGTTTTTTAGTCGGAGGATTATATATATACAAATATATATCCACAAAAGATATTAGTGAAGAACCTGATAATTTAAGTATAAAAACTTTTAAGCATAAAAATATAATTTTTAAATACGGAAGAAAAGGTGATTATCCTTTTATAAAAAAATCTTACGATGGAAAAAATTTGAAGAAAGTTAATATTGGAAACCTTTGGATAAATAAATATCCTGAGGGTTTTAATTATTATTCCATGAACTCTGTACAAAATACGATTTGGATAGAGTGTTTTCATTGTTGCTCCAAAGGTGATTGTGAAACATATGTTTATGATTATTATTATAGTGATAACAATGGAAGAACTTGGGAATCTTTAAATAATAAAATAGGTTATGATTGTTATGCATTAAGATTTAAAAGCGACAATCAGCTACCTATTATTATGAGCTAAACGACAGAAATGTTTATCTAATAACAAATGATGGAGGGAAAACCTGGAAAGAGAGAAAATAAGAATCATTCTCTTATATTATAATTAATGATAGAACAGTTATTCTTCCTATACTTGGAGTGAACAAATAGTAAATAAAGAAATTTTTTAAGTAAATGCAGAGAAGAAAAAAATAAATATTCAAACTACAGAAATACTACTACTGCTAAAACAAAACTTCAAAATTATTTCTCATAATAGATATATTTTAATATAATAAAGATTTTCATTTTATTCCCGAAATCGGCGAGGAAGTGATGGTTGGCTTTGAGGGGGAATGCGGAAAAGCCTTTCGTAATGGGAGCGCATTATAATGGAAGTGAAATCAGCTCCTATCATACTGAAGGAAATGACATGAAAGTTATTCATGCCCGAAAAGGCAATAGGAATTATTTTAAACGATGGAAGTTTGCTGTCTAATGAATACCTAAAGAACCCTAAGATAAAAAAAATTAACTAAAATTATTTGAAAACATAAATGACGAACATCAGCATCACCGGCTATCTGGTCAGAAAAGGAGACACTTTAGAATCTGTTGCCCGGCAAACAGGGATTTCTGCCGAAGCATTGAAGCGGTACCACAATACCTACTGCAGTCTGGATGAACTTATCGGACACAACCTTGAAAATGTTCGTAAAATACTCATTCCTCCGCCGGAAAAAATCAGGGAACTTAAAGAAAGTAATAGTGTTATTTCAAAACACGAAATGCGTCCTTCGCGTTATCTGTTCAAAAATTTCTACGCAGAAAATTACGAGGTTAGTGAATATTTCGAAAAACCAGGAACAGAAGATTTGATCATTAGTTACAACGTTTCAATGACTGTTTATGAATTTAAAAATCAGGGTTTTATCGTCAAAACAGAAAGCTCTGGATTTAAGAAAAATCATGAAGTTCCCGATGATAAAATAAGCATGCTTTCACTCTCCTGTATGAAAACGTTTTATCCGGTCGCATTTATTGTTCCCGCCCAGGGAAGCATTTTCGGATTGTATGATTATCAGGAAATGATAAGAAAATTAGGAGAGAAATCAGAAGATCCGGAAAACTTTTTTGCTGGTGAAATTTCTCAGGATTATATCAATAAATTCAGGGATTATTTTAATAATGAAATGCTGCTGCTTGAAAAGTTTCGTTCTGCAATGCTTTATCAGTTCCTGTTTCCTAAGATGGAATGGTTTCATAAAAATAAACCATGGGAAGAAAAGCTGTACATCGTTCAACACTCCTTTCTTGTAAGCTGTCTGATGGAAGCTGAATATCATGACGAATCAGAAGATTATATTCAGACAAAACTCCACGGGAATATGAAAGACAATTGTTCCTTACAGGAATTGCTTATGGGACGCAGGTTCAAGCAGAGCCCTGAAGAATTTGTTTCCGGAGAGATAATCTGCGAATATCAGACAGACAAGAAAACGCGTCAGCTTTTAAAAGCAATAATCAGAATTGTTTTGAAAAATAAAGGTAAAGTATTCAGCACGTACAAATTAATTCTTCATCGAAAGAATTAATTTATTAAATTTAATCCATCATAAAACACAACATCCGATGAAAAAATACCTTATCCAGAAGGGCGATTCCCTTTCATCCGTTGCAGAGCGGCATTCTGTAAAAGATGCACAAACACTCCGGAGTTTTCATAATACGCACTGTCCGCTGCAGGATTTGCTGGGCTATGAACTTCTTCCAGGAAAAGAACTGCTGATTCCTCAAGACAAACAATACCTTAAAGAAGATGAAGAAATAGCAGATCCTTTAAACGGGTTTGATGATGAAATTCCTTCCGCAGAAAAAAGCGCTGAATCCCAAGAAAAACAAACAATAAAAGAGAAAAAAACCGAAAACAATACAGGCCCTTCCGGGCCGCACAATGGAAAATATTTTGTTATACAAAAAGGGACTTGCCAATGCAATCAGGGTTTTAAATTTCCGAAATTCAAAGTAACCAGCCATCAAAAACATTATTGGAACGATGGTGAAGGAAAGTCAGACTATCTTGCAGTAACCGAAGACGATACCCAGTTTGATCCTCCTGCGCAGCCTTTCGGGCAATGCAAGCTCAAACCTTCATCAGGAGGCTATCTTCCGTGCGCCTATGCTCCGGCCGGTAAATGGACGAAAACCTACGGAAAAGTAAAAGTAATGGACAAAAGCTGTGTCACAGAAATCTCCGAACTGATGTGTACCTCCGGAGGGAAAATCACCATCCTGAAACACGGACAGCAAAGTGAGCCCGGAAAAAGCCATGTTGCAAAAGCAAATGCGCGGGAACAGCATATCTATAATCCTGTAATGGATTTTGTTGAATTTCAGGAGGAATACGGAACTAATTATGGAATGGCCTGGTAATCTAAAAGCATAAAAGGGATGAGTAAAAAAGGCGTTTCGGCAGTTTCAGGAAACACTTGTCCTCTGGTCGGAGAAAAACACAGCTATCATATTGCCGGTTGGTATCCCGATACGCCGGTTACGGAAAAAGATCCCTCTAAAGTAACCTGGGAACTCTTCATAAAACGAAGCAACGGAAAATTTACCACGACCAATATTAAGAAAAAAGGAACCGGTGATTTTACATTTGGTGAAAAAGCATTAGGACATACTTTCCGTTTAGAAGCTTATCTTTATAAACCGGAGGGAGGCGGATTAATAATCACACCCAAACGCGACAAAATACCGAGAATAAGTAAAGTCGAGCTGTTTTATGTAGATGATTCCAGAGGCGATACGTTCAGCTTCATGGAAAAGCTCCGCGCAAGAGCTTACACGGTGAATCTGTTTGACGAAGAGGTAGTTTTTACCCTTTGGGAAGATGATGCAAAAGGGGGCGGACATCACAAAAGCAATACACCCATTGCCACTCAAAAAACAAAAGTAGACCAAAACGGCATTGCCGTTACAGAATTTCTCCTGTCGAAAGCTTTAATGCAAAAAGCCATGCAGGGAGAAACTGATCCCAAACAAGTAGAGTTTTATGTAACGGTAGAATATTACAAAAATAAAAAACATGCAACGGATAATGTAGAGGTGAATAATCCTTTTCCGCAATCTCCGAAATCAAAAACCTCATCAATACCTGCCAAAGCTAAAGGTTCCCCGGCAGAACAAAAACCAAAATCAAAAAAAGAGGAAAAAGGAATTATGGAAAGTATCGCAGACCAATTTCTGGAACTCTGGGATTGGGAAGAAAGTAAAGGAACGATCAAAAAAGAACAACCACCAACCCGACAGAAACCGGAAGGAAGAAGTCCGGCGGTGGTGAGTGAAATTAAGCAGGAGAAAAAAACGACAGAAGGAAGATGTCAAAGGTGTGAAAAATTAACCAAAGAAGAGTTAAAACAAATCTTTACTGATGCATCTAGTACGACATTAAAAGAGGTTGTTGCAGCGTTCAATGAATTAAATATAAAGTTAGGAATTGATACATGCCAGAAAAAAGCTCATTTCTTTGCGCAAATTAGGGAAGAGTCGGGAACAAAACTTACACCTCATGAACCTGAAAGTCTTAATTATAGTGTAAGAAGACTTAAAAATGGAGACTATGTAAGTGGAGCGGGATGGGTAAAAGATTTAAAAAATGGAGGTTACTATACATCGGGAACATGGAAAGAGGGACCATTCTCATATTTTAAGAAAAATCCATCAGAAGCTGATCTATATGGACGAAAAGATTTAAATAAATATGGAGATGGAGGAATTCAAAAGGCGAATCAAGAAGCTATAGCAAATAGGGCTTATTCAAATAGAAATGGAAATGGAAATGTGGCGAGTGGTGATGGATGGAGATATAGAGGACGTGGATTAATACAGCTGACAGGGAAAGATAAATATGATTTGGTAAACAATAAATTAAGAGAAAAAGGAATTAGTTTGATAATTGATGGAGATAACGTTAATAACAATAGAGAAGGAACTATTGCATCAATGGCTTATTGGGCAGCAAATGGATTGAACCAAAAGGCAAACGTAGGAACTGAAAATAAGCATGTTGATGCTATAACAACGGTTATAAATTCTGCCACAGATTCTTACAGTGCTAGACAAAATCATTTTAAAAAAGCATATCGCATTTTTAATGTAGATATATGTTTGTCAAAATTAGAAAAGAAAAATGAAGAACCCAAGTTAGGAAAAAGTGAAAAGTATGATATTGAAAAAGCGGTTGATCATGTTAATAATAATGCACATTCAAAGTCGAAAGGAAAATGTGCCTTATATATAAGACAGGCAATTAATGCTGGAGGAATTACAGGTATATATGGCCATGCTAGAGAATATTACGACACTGATAAATTAATAAATAAAGGTTTTACAAAAATAGGAACAGATATAAACTCTATAAATTTGCAAAAAGGAGATATTGTTGCTTTCGGGGCAGTTAAAGGACATCCTTATGGGCATATTGCTATGTGGAACGGAACACAATGGATTTCTGATTTCAAGCAAAAGTCATTTTGGGTAGCCAATCAATATTCCATAGAAAAGAAATATGCAATTTATAGATGGGAATAACCAATTATATAAACAACAAAAAATGAAAAGATCAATTTTAATTATTATTTTATTTTTTTTTATAAGTTGTAAACAAAATGCACAAACACCTGATGAAAAAATAAACAGTACGGATATTCTGGAAAAAGATAATGATTTAGATCGGAAAATTCTTTGTTTAAAAGAGTTTTATTCTTCGGTCTATGGTTCTGATGATAATAAAGAATATTTAAAGGAAAAATATGTTTCAAAAAGAGTTTTAAAAAGAATAGATAGTCTCACAGGAGGAGAAAACCTTATTCTAGATTATGATCCATTTATTCAGGGGCAGGATTATAATAGCACTTCGATAAAAAAAACACTTAAAATAGTACCTTTAAATAACACAAATAATTTTAGGGTAAGTTTTTTATTATTTGGAAATAAAGATGAACAAAGAACAAATATTGATGTTGCTTTACAGAAAAATGAAAAAGGAAACTATCTGATAAATAGTATCTTAAATGATGAGTATTTAAATTTTAAAGATGATTTTTCCAAAACCATAACCCAACAAAATAGTTTTTATGTTCTGGATAGTGGTAATCTAAAATTACAGAAAGATATTTTCGAAATATATATTTTAGAAAAAACAGAAAATAGGAATAAGGACAATATGCAACATAATTCCAATCCAATTTTATTGTATAAAAATGGTAAAAAATTTACTGAAAATAAAAATCTTATATTTTCTTATAATGATAATTGCCCTGCTGATGGGTTTCAAAAAATAATTTCAAAGAATAATTTTTTTACTTTTGAGCAGACTTATTGTAGAGATTTTTTATTAGTTTACTCTTACACAACTTTTAAGATTGATACAAAAACAAAGGATGTTTATCTTTTCAAATATGGAGAAGAGTATACCGATAGAAGTAATATTAATAAAGATATTCCAGCTAAAGTTAAGACGGTTAAAGATTTTGGAATAGTTAAATTTGAATACGTTACGGAAAAATTCTTATTACAATTATTATAAACATCAAGGTAATACTACGAATGTTATGTAAGGTTAACTTATCGTGGTTAAAATACCAAAACCATGCAGGGAGAAGCAGATCCCAAGCAATTAGAGTTTTATGTAACGGTAGAATATTACAAAAATAAAAAGCATGTAACGGATAATATAGAGGTAAATAATCCTCTTCCGCAATCTCCGAAATCAAAAACCGCATCAATACCTGCCAAAGCTAAAGGTTCCCCGGCAGAACAAAAACCAAAATCAAAAAAAGAAGAAAAAGGGATTATGGAAAGCATCGCAGACCAATTTCTGGAACTCTGGGATTGGAGAGAAAGTAAAGGCAGAAAGAAAAAACAAAAGATAACAGAAAAAAATTATACTATTCAAAGAACATAAAATATGAATTTATCTTAAAAGCAAAATAAAATGACGGATTAATAACTTTGGTGGAAGCTCAATTTCCACACTTCCCGATCTTTTTCTATTTTTGTATAATTCCCTATTCTCATGAAAAAGATTATTCTCATTGAAGACGAAACAAGCGTGGTGTCCTTTATTAAAAAAGGGCTTCAGGAAAGCGGATATGAAGTTTCCGTGGCATTTGACGGGAAAACAGGCGCTCAGCTTGTACAGTCCAATGATTTTGATCTCGTGATTCTGGATATCATGCTTCCGGAAATGAACGGGCTCGATGTCTGCAAAGAAATCCGGAAAACCAATCAGCATGTTCCTATTTTGTTTCTGACGGCACTCGGAACTTCGGAAAATATTGTCCTTGGATTGGAGAGCGGAGGAGATGATTATCTTGTAAAACCATTTAAATTCATTGAATTGGTTGCCCGCGTAAAGTCACTTCTCAGAAGAAGCACCAATGGTAACATAGCTGAAATTGAAGAGCCGGAAGCAGGCCAGGAACATATTTATCAGTTCTCAGACCTCATTCTTAACGATTACACAAAAAAAGTAACACGAAATGGTGAAGAGATTTCACTCACTTCCACAGAATACAAGCTGCTGCTTTACTTTCTAAATAATCCCGAAAAAGTAATCTCAAGAGCGGAAATTCTCGATGCGGTTTGGGGGGTTAATTACGAACTCGGTACCAATGTTGTCGATGTTTATGTCAATTATCTCAGAAAGAAACTGGATAGCCAGGAAGATAACAAACTCATCCATACCGTTATCGGGATGGGTTATGTTTTAAAAAAACCGTAGCAGATGTTCAATAAAGTCATTACCAATCAGACCAAAACGATGGTGCTTCTTATGCTGGTTTTTACAGCTATCATTTTGCTATTCAGCGGGTTGGTGTATTTTTCCATTGTTAATTTTTCCCATCAGCGGTTTTATGAGCTATTGAAAATCCGTACCACCACGATTATACAGGTTGAAAAAAGTAAAGACAACCTTGATCTTCCGGAAAATTATATCCTTAATGGTTTGAATGATGAAGAGCTTCCTATGGAAAGAGACTATGTTTTTGCGGTTCCCACAGATTCTAATTTTAATAAAATTTCACAGGAAATACACATTCCCGCATCTTTTTTCAGGAGTATTGTTAAAAAAGGAGAGTCCAATTACAATGATAAAGAATTTTATTACATAGGACAAACGTTCCGGCATGATGATAAAAGCTATATCGCCATTGCTTCTGCAAAAAACCATTATGTAGTATATTACCTCGGATTTTTAAAGAGAACATTAATCACCTGTATTGTTTTGTCATTGTTTTTCAGTATGATTTTTTCTTTTTATTTGTCTAAAACATTGTTTAAACCGATCCTTAAAATCACCGGAAAGGTAAAAGAAATAAGTTCCGAAAACCTTCACCTTCGCTTGGAGCCGCAGCCGGACAATAAAGAGCTCAACGAGCTGGTAGAAACATTCAACGATATGCTGAACCGTATCGAAACGTCTTTTGAAACCCAGAACCACCTCATCGGAAATGTCTCACACGAATTGAGAACGCCACTCACTTCCATCATGGGAGAAGCTGATGTGGCACTTTCAATCTCAAGAACCAACAGTGAATATAAAGAAACACTCGGAATTATCCTTGATGAAGCCGAAAAACTTGATAAAAAGATCAACGCCTTATTGATGATCGCACAAACCGGATTCGACGGTAAGATCCAGAAAATGGATAAGGTAAGAATAGACCAGCTGCTTTGGGATGTTATTGAAACGTTGAGAAGGATTGATTCAAGAAATAATATTTATCTCGATATCAGCATGCTGCCCGATAATCCTAAAAAGTTAAAGGTTCAAGGAAACGAACAGTTGCTTCATCTTGCCGTCACCAATATTATCCAGAACGGATGTAAATATTCAAATTTCCAGCAGGTAAAAGTATCTCTGGGTGCTACTGATAATGATGTTTATATTATCGTTAAAGATAACGGAATCGGTATTCCGCAGGAAGAGATGAATAAAATTTATGATCCCTTTTTCAGGGCTTCCAATACAAAAAATTACGAAGGGTACGGAATCGGGCTTCCTTTGGCAAGAAACATCGTCAGAATGCATCATGGCGAACTAATTGTAAGCTCCTACGAAAACCAGGGAACAACCGTACAGCTTCGTTTCCCGAACTTTTACAGCACTTTGCAGGAGAGCGAAAGAGAAAGCTGACCGGAAATTAATCATAAAAAAACCAACCTCAGTGAGATTGGTTTTTTACTGTTATTTAAAATTGAATTTTACCGTAAACATGACCTGGCTTGGTCTGAGGAGAATTCTTGTAGCGGTTGTTCTGGTAGCATCAATTTCAAAAGTTTCAAATACTTTTTTATTGGCTATGTTCATCCATTTCAATTCAAAATCAATTTTCTTTTTAGCCCATGTAAACTGGTAAGAAACATCGTAGAACCCGTTGCGGTATTTTTGGTTCGGAGTATTGGTGTCCGTCTGATCCCAGCTGAATCCTACAGTATGGTTTTCGATAGGGTAGAAGAATAATGCAAGATTATGGTTGAATCCTGTTGTTGTTGCATTCGTAACTACGTCTCCCTTACTCGTTTGTTTGGTTTTTGTAATCCGCGCATTGTAGTCTATGCTCATCCAGCTGAAATAGGTATTATTAAATTTTATCCCAAAAGACTGTCCCGTGTTTTTATTATTGTAAGATAAACTGTCCAGGATGGCATCAGATTTTGTCGTGTTATTGCTGTAGCTTACGGAAGCATTTGTTTTAAATTTAGGGAAATATTTCCCGATTTCAGCACTGTAGCCATTAGTAAGAACATGGTTGTCTCTCACAAGATAACTCATAACAGTATATCCTGAAACAATAGTAGGGTTGGAAATCAGGTTTCTTTTCGCATCAGAAAATCTGTAATTAACGTTAAAGAAAATATTATTCAGCGGATTTCTGTACTCTAATCTTGTTCCGGCAGATTTGTTATTGTTTTGAGGAATAGGGTTTTTAGGATCCATTGCATTAATTCCTACCGGGGAAGTCATTAGGAAACCGGCATACGATGTATTGATCTCACCAAAATTATTATTGATGTTGGCATTTACCGACGCTTTCCAGAATGATGCGAAGGTGTACTGCGCAAAAATACTCGGTTCAAAAGTGACTTTATTGAGTTCCCGGTATACTGATCTTTGAGGGTCTTCAGCTCTTATATTGTTAGAATTTACCGGAAAGTTGGCATACAACATCCAGGCATCGTTCTTATAATTTACTCCCACACTTCCATAAGGAGTTGCAGTGGTGTAATTAAGGTCATTGCCATATTGTGAAAGCGGAGCCGCTGCATCCGAAGTGATATTTGATAAATCAGAATCCAAATGCGTTGATTCGAAGTTAAACCCTACCTCCGGAGTGAACGTCCAGCCTTTTGTAGAAAACCCGATATTGGCAGAATGGTTGGCTTCAAATGTTTTTAGCCTTAAATGCTGATCAACAGAGCTGCTCGAAAGATTGGGCGTAAAACCGGGGATATCAAGGTAGGATGAAGGAGAAACACGCAAATCCTGTCTGTCTGTCTGATAACTTACGAAAGACAATACATTCACCATTTTTTCTTTCCATGGAATAATCGTGCTTAATGAGTTTTGGAAAGAAGTAGTTGGCGATTCCAGTGCTTCTTCTCCGCGTCTTTGAGTACTATTAATACCGTCTCTTCTCTCGACAACACCTCTGTCTGCATTCCAATATTGGGAAAAGCTTGTGGTATTTTTAAAGAATCCTTTTTTGGCGTTTTTGGTGAATATTAATTCTCCTTTCGCTTTATCGGTATAAAAATTATTGAAAATATTCAGATTGTTGGAAGTTCCGTTGAAGAATGTAGTCTGGGAAGTAGATTCTCTTTCCACCGCATTATTCGTATAGTTGGCGTTGGCTTTCAGCTCCCATTCTTTTTTCTTATCGATATTCGTAAGATAGTTGGCAGATAAATAATGTACGTTATTCATCAGATACCTTTTTACCGGAAGATTGGGGGTGCTTGCATTTTCCACATTCAGCCAGTCATTTTGGGAGGCGTTGATTCTTCTTCCTTCAAACCTGTTTCCGAAAGCAAGGATATTTCCTTCATTTTCCACCTGTTCTCCCATATTATTGGTTTTGTAGTTCACTACCCACTGGCTTTTCTGCCCGAAGAACATAGGGGTAAGCTTAACGTTCCAGAGCCACGGATCTCCAAATCCTGTTCCTACTTCTCCTCTTCCCGTCATCGTAACAGAATTTTTCAGCTTGATGTTGATCGCGGCCTGATCAGAAGGCACTTTGTCCTGAAGGATTTTTACCGGCTGGTGATTTTCAAGTACTTCAACTTTTTGCACCGCATCTTTCGGAAGCGAGTTGTTGATGGTTCCGTAACCTCCTTCCATTAGGTCTTTTCCGTTGACATAGAATTTGTTGATGGCGTTACCCTGATAAAGAATGGTTCCATCGGCATTTACTTCAATACCCGGAATTTTTTTCATTACATCCGCAAGGGTTCTGTCGCTTTTGCTGTCAAATGCTTTCAGGTCATACGCGATGGTATCACCTCTTGCCGTAATCATTTTGGTTTTCAGCTGTACTTCTTTAATTTCTGTGGCTTCGCCCTGCATGTTAAAATTTACAGTCTGATCACTGTTGCTGATTTGCTTTGTTAAAGGCCTTTGATTGAATGCCTTTACCTTCAGGTCAACATTAGATTCTGCAGAGGTAAAAGTTACTTTGTACTCTCCCTTGGAATTGGTAATAGCGTAAGCAAGGATGGCATCTTTGCCCGGTTCTTCTATGGTAACACTGGCGCTGGGAATTCCCTGGCCGTCTTCATCCGTAATTTTTCCCGAAACAGTTTTCTGCGCGAAAGAAAGAACGGAGAAAAAAATCATGACGAATAAAGTAAGTTTCAATTTCATAATTTACTATTTAAACTAATTAGTTATCTGCTAAAGCTTTTTGTTACACAATAAAAAAGATTGATGGAACAGCGAAAGGTTAAAAATATTTTTATAACTACAAAAATAGTGATAATTTCTTTTGTATTTTTTTATTTTTTCCGAGAAAAAAAATTGATCCCGTTTTTATTGATTATTTAGCTAAATGTATAAATTTGTAAAAACAGAGTAAAAATATGGGAGTAGGAACCAACCTTAAAAAACTTAGAAGCACAACGAAACTTTCTCAGCAGGAAATTGCAGATATGCTTGGGCTGGACAGAAATACGTACACCAATTGGGAAAACGAAGCCACCGACATCAAATCCAGTTATATTCCTAAGCTGGCTGAGATTTTCGAGGTAAAGATTCAAGACCTTTTTGAAGATGGACACAAATCAGCCGTTACAAATACTCAGGATAATTTTGAAATGCATGATAATTCAATTGGACAAAAAGATTTCCAACAGGGAATTATTATCAATATCACCGATTCTGAAGCCGCAAAAGTAATTAGCACACAACTCGAAGAGCTGATCAAAGCATTAAAAAAGTAGCATCATTTTAATTGATGGCATTTGTTATTTAAGGCTTCGATAAGCCGAATCATAAGGTGTTGTTAATTAAAGTTTAGTATTAGCAATGTCATCCTGAGCCTGTCGAAGGATTTTACCATTCCTTGCTCATAAATAAAATTCCAATGGGTTATTTAAGCTGAAAGCGCATTATTATTTTTAATTCCGTAGAAATCTATATGGGAATTAAAAAAAATTAGCTTAAACTTTTATAAGATCACAAAAATTCTATTCAAAAGGTTTTAGCTCCAAAGGGTTATTGTACATTTTCTTCTTTTTATCATATACACTTTGCATTTCTTTTCTTAGTTCCTCACCCATATCGGCAGGATAGCCGGCAAGTGTAAATTCCATATTATATTTAGCTTGTAAGTAATTCTTTTTGTTCATTAATTTATATCCGGAAAGATTAAAAGTGAATTCATCAGAATATTTTTCAACTTTAGTTGCAGTGAAATGATAATCATCTCTTATATCATATAACTCAAAAATTAATCCCGGCAATCCATTAAATTTATAAGGTCCTAAAGATTGTGTATATTCTCTCGAAAAATAGGCAATCCACCTTCTTCCGTACTTATTTGTAGCTGCCATTTGGCATTTTACACCATTGATTATTTTTGTATCACTATATAAAACCCATTGTAACCGGTCTGATTCATCATATCTTATTTTAGAATCCATTATATTGGTGAAAACAGTTGTTTTATTATCTGCTCTAATGATCCTTTCCTGAAAATAGTCACTAATTGATCGTGTATCAATTCCTATACTTTTATATTGTCTTGTATCATTTAAATAATTCTGTGCCGCTCCGAAATAGTAGTCCTGAGAATTACCAACCAAAAAGAATCGTTGATTGTGATAATATTTTTCGCCTAATTGAAGCTTTGAGTCATAAGTTACTCTAATGTTAGCATTAAATTTTATTCTTTGAGGAAGGATAACAGTAAAAAGCAATACAGCAAAAAAAGAAAAATTTTTTTTCATATATTTTGAATATTAAAGATAGGCAGAATTACTCTGCCTATCAATATTAATTATGGATTAATAGTCACATTTGGCCTGGTGCCACATTCCGCTTCATTTATTGCAGCAATCGAATTAGCCATTTGATTGTACGTCCAATTATCCGGAAACGAGGTATAATGTTTTACACCGCAGGTTGAAGTCCAAACCGCTTGAACTTTGGCAAACGCCATAACGGAAATCCCTATCATGGCGCAAAATAAAATTTTCTTTTTCATAAAATGTTTTTAGGATCGTTAATACTAAATTTCCCAAGCTGCACAATTTTATCTAGAATAAATTGTACAGTTGGATGATGCATCAGTATGACAAATTTGAAAAATACAGTTGGCAGAATGCCGTCCTGTTCGCGAACTTCTCATTTGTGTCATTTCACAAACGTAAGAATAATTTTTAAGAGGAGAGTATAAGAAAACCAGCAAATTATGCCTTGTTTTTTAAGCTTAAAAAAGTGAAAATTTTTGTAAAAAGAAAAATTTAATATAAAATTACATTTCCTCTTTCGTACTTTATAAAACATTTTAGTGTTATAGAAAATTATTTTTAAAAATCTCTATTTTAATCTTGTTTTATTAACTTTTTAAGAATTAGCTTTATCAGATAAAGTTTTTATATTAGCATTAAGATGAATCTTTTTTGTTCATTATTGTGTTTTTTTACCCTGTAAACTTTACAGGGTATTTCGTTGTAGGGAAATTTTATTTAGAATAAATAGGTAAAAGTGATTTGAATCATAGATTAAAAAAAGCTTAAATCTGTTAACATATATTTTTATTTAATAATTTTGTAACATTAAATTTTTTAAAGAAATGGGAATCAATTTAAAGCCTATTGATATTGTAGATGATATTACTCAAGAAGAATTCATTGAAAAATATCTTAAGCCCAGAAAACCTGTAGTCATCAGGAATATGGCGAAAAAATGGCCTGCCTATCAAAAATGGACCATGGATTATATGAAGGAAGTTGTAGGAGATGTAGAGGTGCCGTTGTATGACAGTTCCAAGGCTGATCCCGCCGCTCCCATCAATGCTTCCGCAGCAAGAATGAAATTTAGCGATTATGTAGATCTTATTCAGAGAGAGCCTACCGATCTCAGGATTTTTCTTTTTGACCCCATTAAATATGCTCCCAATCTGCTGAAAGATTATATTTTTCCTAAAGATCTTATGGGTGGCTTTCTGGATAAATACCCCAATCTTTTCTTCGGTGGAAAAGGTTCTGTAACGTTCCTTCACTTTGATATTGATATGGCGCACATCTTCCACACGCATTTCAACGGAAGAAAACATATTCTTCTTTTCGATTATAAATGGAAGGACAGGCTTTACAAAATTCCTTATGCAACCTACGCACTGGAAGATTATGATATTGAAAATCCGGATTTTACAAAATTTCCGGCATTGGATGGAGTAGAAGGGATTGAATGCTTCCTTGAGCATGGCGATACCTTATTTATGCCAACCGGATGGTGGCACTGGATGAAGTATCTGGACGGAAGCTTCTCCATTTCGCTGAGAGCGTGGGACAAATCATGGGCCGTGAAAGCACATTCTTTATGGAATCTTACCGTACAGAGAAAGTTTGATGATGTCATGAAGAAAAATTTCAAGAAGAAATACATGGACTGGAAAGAGAAAGTAGCCGTTAAAAGAGCGGAAATCGCCTGGAAACGAGGTCTTCCTAAATAATAATACAGAAGAGACTGTCTTTTAGGCAGTCTCTTATTTTTTATATCAGGATGTATTTCGTATCCACAAAATCGGTCAGCCAAATTTTATTTTACCTATTTTCCATTAGGCGAGATTTACCAGTTTGTTAAACAACAACTGCATTCCTTTTGTTGCGGTTTCTTTCATCACAACGGCTCTCTGTCCGTACCCGAAACTGGTCTCATTCGGGTTAATGACAATTAAAAGACAGTCATCCTTGATATCATGAAGCAATCCTGCTGCAGGATATACCTGTAATGAAGTTCCGATTACCAGGAAAATATCGGCTTCTCTTGCCATTTTTGTGGCTTCCCTCATCAACGGAACATCTTCTCCAAACCAAACGATAAACGGACGTAGCTGTGCGCCATCTTCTGCTTTGTCGCCGATATTGATGTCTCCTTTATGTTCGTAAATCAGGTTTTTATTGTTGCAAGAGCAGGACTTGAATAGCTCGCCGTGTAAATGTAAAATTTTCGTAGAACCTGCTCTTTCGTGCAGATCGTCGATATTCTGAGTAATGATCTGAACATCGAAATACTTTTCAAGTTCTGCCAATAATCGATGGGCATCATTCGGTTCTACTTCGTGAAGCTGCCGACGTCTCTGGTTGTAAAATTCAAGAACCAAAGCTCTGTCTTTTTGCCATCCTTCCGGACTGGCAACATCTGTGATGCTGTGATTTTCCCAGAGACCGTCTCCGTCTCTGAAGGTTTTTATTCCGCTTTCGGCACTGATTCCGGCGCCGGTTAATATGGTTAGTTTTTTCATTTGTTTTTAAAATTATATGAGCTTAATAGATTAATGAAATCTGGATCGTTTTTAAAATTGTCCCAATCGCTATCATCATTAATGTATTCTAATCTTATTAATTCTTTTTCTAATGTTTCTTTTAAATATTTTAAAGCATTTTCTTTATCACCTAATAGTGAATATATGCATGATAAATTGTAGGGGTTAGCTCCTAAAAAATATGCTCTTTCTGATTTCTCTAAAGCTTTCAACAATATCGTAATACGATCTTCATCTTGTAAAAAGTCAGAGTATCTCATAAGTCCCAAAGCCCAATTTTCATGAGCACGAATATTATTAGAATTCAATTGTAGTGCTTTTTCAAAATTTAAAAAACTATCCCGAAAATTGAGTTCATTTTTATTAAGAATTCCAAGATTCAATTGTGATAAACCTAACTGAAAATATATGTTGTCATCAATTTTATCATATTTTAAAGCATAATTGTACAACTCAATACTTTCACAAAATAATTTAGTATCTTTTTTTATCTCTGCTAGTATAGAAATAGAATTCCCCCAGTTAAAAAAAGCTTTACTATCTTCTGGATTTATTCTAATTGCATTTTTAAAATAATCAAAGCTTTTTTCAAACAAACTTATATCGGCTTTATTTTTTGCTATTATCGTTTGAACTATTCCACAGTTATTATATACATCATAAGCTTTGATATTTAATTCAATAACCTTTTTAAAATTTTTCAGACTCTCTTCAAATAATTTTGAATCATTATTCAACTTAGCATAAGTAAATAAAACTATTCCAAGATTATAGTAGCTAGTTTCATTTTCAGGATATTTTCTTATTATATTATTAAGTGTTTTTATACTTTCATTATAAAGCGAATCATCACTACTTAATTTTGCTAAATCTTTTAATGCTAATCCTAATGAATTTGATGTTTCTACATTTTTTATATTAGATGATAATGCTTTTTTATAAATTGAAATGCTTTCCTTGAGTTTATTCTTGTCATTGTCTATTTTTGCAAATTCATGTAATGCACGACCCCAATTAAAGTAAATTGCTTTATCTTCAGGATTAATTTTTAAGGCTTTCTTAAACTTTAAAATGGATTCATTGAAATATCTTTTCTCTTTAGTAACTTCTCCTATGTGTGCTAACGTAGTTCCCCAGTTATAATAAAGAATATAATCCTCTTCGATATTTGCAGCTTTCTTAAATAAATCTAAAACCTCTTCAAACATATATGGTCCATTGTCAAATATAATTTTCTCATACATAATGATTGCAAGATTAGAATACATACTAGCATTCGTGGGATTAAAATTTAAACCTTTTCTTAAATTTGCAATTCCGTTATCTAAATCAAATTTATTATGGTTTTTTCTAAAACTTTTTGCATCTTCTACACCCCATTCCCCATAATAATTTCCTAAGGTCTGTTTAGCTTTTTTATACTTATTTTTTTCTATCTGATCTTCAAAAATAATTGCGTCTTTAATTGAAAAATCATGCTTAATTGCTTTTTCAATAATTCTTTGGATTAATTGTTCTTCGCTTTCTTTATTTTCAATTGTTTCTATTGCTTCTGTTACTTGCTTTTTGCTAATTTCCATTCTTTCCTGTACCCCTTCGAAAAGATTTTTATGATCACTATTTTTATCTATTTGAATATCTCGTACCGTTTCCAACATAGTTTTTAAGAAAGAAAATGGCTTATTAAAAATTTCTGGAGTTTGTATGCCTAACTCTGAATGAAGTTTTAAAAAGAAAGAATCTGAATCATAACCTTTTATATGGTAAGCATTTGTTTGAGGATTAGTGAATAATTTTTTTTGTACTTTATTTGATATAGGATTATTATTATATCCAATCCAATATAATTCATTTTCAAAGCTTCCTACCTTAGCAATTTCATCTAAAATATCATCTTCTCCACTATAACCAATAACAATCCAGGTTCTGTTGTGACAAATTCTCTCAAAGATTTTTGGTATAGAATGTTTTACTTTTGTCAATTCACCCTCTGCATTCAATAACCATTGGCCATGATGCTGGCCATGTAAATAAGTAATTGATTTTTCTAAAAATGTGGTTGTAGTAAAATCATTTAATATTGATATATCATACACAGGAGGAATAAAATTAAACATTGCACATGCTTTAAGCATTAAGTCATCAAAATTTACTGTAAGGACATAATCAATTAGTCCTTCTTTCAGCATTTGAGCCAAATAAATATGTGTAACATTTAATTTTACCTTTTCGTTATTGATATACTCATAGAAAATATTTCTTCTTTCTTGGGCTGATAAAGCTGCCATGAGTTTATAATAATCCCTTTGCTGATAGTCTTTTAGTCTTTTAATAGAAGGCTTTTCCTTATGTATTTCCAGTATGTCTTCAATAATTTTAACTGTTAAAGGAATTCCTGCCGAAACAGATGCTCCGGCACCTAATAGTACAATAGGCTTATTTTTAGCATTTTTTATTAAATAAGCAATATCCTCAATTGTTCTGTGAGTTTCCATAAAGTTATTATTTAAGATTCAATTTTATTATCAACAACGCTTCATCGTCAGAAAAACCAGATGCGGCTGTGGCTCCACTATTAATTATAGGAAGTCCTTCTCAATTCCGTTACTAAATATAAAGCCATTAGTGAAACAATTTATTAATTAAGTTTGTTTTTACGTAAATTAAAAATGAAATTTTTACACCTGTTTTATCCAGATCAGAAACTTTCGATATTCACTGTTCTTTTAATTTTAATTCATCTCTTACTTCCATTAATGCAAATCCCAGCAGGTTTTCACCATTCCATTGTGTCGGATTTTTGGTGTTAGGATCTGTTTCCAGCATTCCGATTCCCCAGATGGTATCGTATGGACTCGCCTCCACTAATATTTTGTCATCTGTTGAAAGCAAGAATTCTTTAAACCTTACATTCTGTGAAAATTTCAGAAAATTTCCCTTTCTAACAATTTCATATTTATGTCCGTTCCAGATATCCGGATCAAAGTTTTTTACTTTTCTTCCCAAGCTTTTTGCTTGGTTTGGTGTTTCTGCTTTTAAAATTTGCTTTAAAATTTCATGGTCATTAAATAATTTTGCCTTTCCAGCCATCATATAATGTTCTGCTGTTTTGTAAATGATTCCGTTTTCTTCAAATTCATATGGAAACCACTGACTAAAACAAGCCTTTGTAATTTCATCTTTAGCAGTATGTCCCCAGAAAAAAAGAAATTCAAGATCTTCATTATTTTTACTACGTTCAACAATATTTTCTAATGTATATTTCATTATTGCGTTATTATTACACAAATTTAACGGATTCTTAATTAACCAGCCAAATTAATTTGTGTTTATTTTACGCTAAATAACTCAAATAATTGATTTTCAGTAATTTTTATTTTGATATTGAAGAGGTTTATTTAATGATTAATGTTTTGGGAAAGTTTAAAAATGTTTATTCCCAAGAGAAATTATCAGTAATTTGCAAGAAATAAGTTATTTAAATTAAAATGTACCATTTGTTTACATAATTTATAAAAAACAATTATCTTTGGAAAGATTCTGAAAACAATACCATGAAAAAAAGTATTTTAAACAATTCCCTCAGAATTAATTGTTCAATTCTTATGATTTGAGCTCTTACTAAGGAGAAAAAATAAATGAAGCCCGGAACTGGAAAAGTTCCGGGCTTCTTAATCAAATCGATATGCAAAGGTTGAATATCCTTATAAAAACTGTTGTTTGTAGAGTTTTGCCGGTTGTTTTTTTTCCGGAAACTCTTACAATCAACTAGGAAAGCAGCTTTTTAGCCATCTCGGAAATACTTTTTCCGTCGGATTTTCCGGCTAAAGATTTTGAGGCTATTCCCATTACTTTCCCCAAATCTTTCATGGAGTCGGCGCCGGTTTCGGCGATAATGTTTTTTATTTCCGCTTCCAGCTCTTCTGAAGAAAGCTGTTTAGGCAGAAACTGCTCGATGACCTTCATCTGGGCTTCCTCTACTTCCGCAAGGTCATTTCTTCCCTGTGCAGTAAACTGATCGTAAGAATCCTTACGCTGTTTTACCATTCTTTGAAGAATAGCAATTTCTTTATCTTCGGTTACTTCCGTACCCGGAGCTTCGGTTTTAAGGAGTAATATCTGTGATTTTACAGCACGAAGCGAATCCAAGGCAACTTTATCTTTTGCTCTCATGGCTGTTTTTATCGCCTCGTTTATGGTATTTTCTAAGCTCATCTTTAATTAATTTAACAATGCATCAATGTAACAGTTTACCAATATTATTTTTTTAATTGCAGCATATACAGTAATTGTTACATTGGTACATCTCTACATTGTTATATTTTTTTAGTCTACATCTTTATTCAAAAATCTGTTTTCTCTGACCTGTACAGAACCATTGTTTTCAGACAGATAGGTGTTTATATTCTGTTCTGAAGGATTGTTACCTTCGATAGAGATATTTTTTCTTTTAAAGGCCGGAACCGATTCAAATTCGCTGGAGCTGTCGAAGCTCTGATAGCGTGAATTGAACTCTTTTAATTTATTTCTTCGTTCCGTTACTCTTTCCTGATCTACCGTTTTATTCACAAATGTGAATTCTTCTTCTGCCGGTTTTGGAGCCTGTGTTTCTGGTTGAGTTTCAGCAACAGGTTCTTCTTTCAGGTGTTGAAAGAAATGCTCTACTTTCTGAAGAGGCTCTTCCGTAAGCTGGTTTACTTCATTTGAAGAAACAAGTTCTGCTTTCGGCCCGAAATCCGACTTCTGATCATTATTTTTAGAATCATTCACAAAGAAGCTGAATTCAACAGGCTTTTCTTCAGAGTATGATCTGCCTGAAGAATTTCCGGTTTGCGGCTCTTCTTTTTTATGGTCAAAATCGAATTTGAAAGACTCTATTTCAAGATCATTCGGATCTTCCGGCTCTTCATCGAGCGAAAACAGGCTGAATGACTCTTCTTCCTCATTTCTCCAGCTGTGTTCCGGAGCGTGAATCGTATCTTCCTCTCTGTCAGTGAATTTTATTTCTGTTCTTGCAGGCTCTTCTTCAATAGTCATTTTTTTTTCAGAAGATGAGCTGAAGAATGGCGCATCATTATCTTCGTCATCCAATCTGAAAAGGCTTTTTCCTCCGAAATCATAAGACTGCTCCGGTGCATCTTCTCTTTCCTGTCTTGTTTTGAAAGGAGATTCTTTCGGTGCGTCAAAACTGTCGTTCAGGCTGATCTTAATTTTCTCGGTAGGTCCGGAGAATTTTTTATTATCATTTGAAAAACCGGTAGCGATTACAAGAACGCTTACAGAATCTCCAAGCTCTTCATCAGAACCAACCCCGAAGATAATATCTGCAGTATTTCCTGCTTCTTTCTGGATGTGATCCATAATTACCCCGATCTCATCCATGGTTACCTCTTCTACACCGCTTCGGATCAATAACAGAACGTTTTTAGCTCCTGTAATCTTGTTATCATTCAACAATGGAGAATCCAAAGCTTTTTTAACGGCTTCTTCGGCTTTATTTTCACCTGAAGCAACTCCGGTGGACATCAACGCTGTCCCCGAATTTTGAAGCACGGATTTAGCATCTCTAAAGTCAATGTTGACATCAAAGTATCCAGTAATTACTTCAGCCATTCCTTTGGCTGCGTTGGTCAATACCTCATCGGCCTTTGAGAATCCCTGCTTAAAGCCCAAGTTCCCGAACTGCTGCCTTAATTTATCATTATTGATAACGATCAGGGAATCTACGTTATTTCTTAATTTATCAAGACCGTTTTCCGCCTGCTCCAGCCTTCTTTTACCTTCGAAGCTGAAAGGAACGGTAACAATCCCTACCGTAAGAATTCCCATATCTTTTGCCACTTTGGCAATTACGGGAGCAGCACCGGTTCCTGTACCACCACCCATTCCGGCAGTGATGAATACCATTTTGGTATTCTGGCCCATTGCGGCTTTGATATCTTCGATACTTTCGATGGCTGATTTTTCCCCTACTTCAGGATCCGCACCAGCTCCTAGACCTTCTGTAATGGTAGTTCCCAGCTGTACTTTGTTTGCAACCGGGTTATTATCCAACGTTTGAGCATCTGTATTGCAGATTACGAAATCTACTCCGTGAATCCCTTTTTCGTACATGTGTTTTAGTGCGTTGTTTCCGCCGCCTCCAACACCGATCACTTTTATTATTGATGAGTTTCCTTTTGGCAAATCAAATGAAAACCCCTGTGTCCCTATATTTTCCATAACTATATTTTTATAATTATTATTGATAACTGATTAATGATCCTGATAAGGAAAAGATCATATATCGCCTATCATTTTATCATTTATATTTATTCTACTTCTTCAAAGAATTTTTTTACTTTTTCCATCAGTGACTGTCCGAAAGTCAGTTTTGCTGCTTTTCTGGACTGTTGCTCGCTTATGGCAGGCTCATGCTGAACAGTTTCTGCCTGCTGAACATTTTCCGGAGTATTTTCTGCTGCAGATATCTGGGTTTCAGTATTTGCTTCTGCAGGCTCCTGAAGGGGCTCCTGAACTTCTGCATTCTGTTTTTTGTCTCTGATCTTTAAACTTTCCATTAATAATCCGATGGAAGTTGCAAATTCAGGTCCTTTAAGATACTGATTTTTATCGTTTGCAATGTATTCATTGGCAAAACCAATTCTGCTGTCGAACCCGGTAGTGTAATTAGCCAGCTGACGGAGATGCTTCAGATTGGAACCGCCTCCTGTAAGTACGATTCCTGCAATAAGCTTTTTCTTTTGTTCGAATGCGCCGTAGGCTTTTAATTCCGTATTCACCATTTCCAGGATTTCCTCAACTCTTGCATTAATGATCTGTGCTAAAGTTTTAAGTGAAATCTCTTTATCCGGTCTTCCGTGAAGCCCGGGAATGGTTACGTATGTACTATCTTTTTCAAGCTCAGGAACGGCAGAGCCGAATTTTACTTTCAGCTGTTCTGCATGTTTTTCAATGATAGAGCAGCCTTCTTTTATATCTTCGGTAATTATTCCGCCACCGTAAGGGATTACACAGGTGTGACGAATAATATTGTCTTTAAAAATAGCGATATCGGTGGTTCCCCCACCAATGTCTACGATGGCAACTCCTGCTTCTTTTTCTTCTTTCGTCAGTACAGCTTCCGAAGATGCTAATGGTTCCAAAGTAAGAGCTTCCATTTCGAGACCTGCTTCGCGCACGCATCTGGCGATATTGCGAATGCTTCCCATCTGGCCTACAACAACATGGAAATTAGCTTCCAGACGTTTTCCGTGCATCCCGATGGGTTCCTGAATTTCTCCTTCAGAGTCAACTTTATATTCTTGGGGAAGAACATGGATAATTTCTTCGCCGGGGAGCATGACCAGCTTCTTGACCTGATCTTTTAATGCTTCAATGTCATCATCTGTGATGAATTTGTCCGGATGTTCACGCATAATATAATCGGAGTGCTGCAAAGAACGGATGTGTTTTCCAGCAATACCCACCGTCACTTTACGGATAGGAACTCCTGCGCTGGACTGTGCTTCAGACACAGCAGCCTTGATTGAATTAATGGTCTGTGAGATATTATTCACAATACCTTTGTGAACACCAAGACTCTTAGCCTTCCCTACACCGAGAACTTCTATTTTCCCGTGTGCATTCCTCCTTCCGACAATCGCGACAATTTTTGTCGTCCCGATGTCCAGACCTACTGAATACTCTTGATTTTCCATTGTTTATATCGATTTGATTTTTATTCTATTTTAATTTTTGCCTTAGTTTTCGGCTTTGCTGCCGTAGATTTCTTCTCTGTTTTTTTTGTTTCCTTTGGCTTGTTAACTGTTTTTGGTTTTAAAGAGGAGGTTGGTTTGTTAGTCTTTTTTATTTCGTCCGGCTTGGGCTTATCGTCCGGTTTTTTTATCGGAACAACCGAAGCTTTTGCCAGTTCTTTATGTGTTGCATTTAGAATACTGTCGTTTTCTTTAAAATATGGATTTAAAGTAGTAACAATCTGATTCTGGTATTTTACGGATACCATTCTGTATTTTTCCGGATCCTGATAGACCAAGTATTTTTCTACAAAGGTTTTAAAGCCTTTTACTTTAAATTCAATATTATCCAGATCGCCGATCTCCACTTTATAGTTCCCTTCGCTGGTGAGAAGGTTGTAATCGTCATTATCTTTTGAAATCCCGATAAAATATTTCTTACTGAAATCATCTTTATCAATTTTTTCAACTAATTCCGCCAATTTTTTGTACTCATCCTTTTGTACATCTCCTGTTACCAGCATGCATGGGTGAGAGTAGGTTTTAGAAATCGGAAATTCAATGCCTTTATCATCCACATAAAAATCACGCCCGTTTTTATTAAGCCTGAAAACGGGAACCCTCTGTTTGATATCCAGATTCAGTTTTCCGTTCAGATTTAGATAGATGTTGGCGCTGTCTACAGCGGGTAGAGCATTGATCTTCTTTTCCAGGGCAGGAATATTAAGATCTCCTACTTTTCCGGATGGATTTTCTTTTTTTACAATTTCCCGGATGTCTTTTTCATCAATGAAATAGACAGGTGTCTTTTCACTCATTTTTACAGAAATTTCATTGTCCGTAATCTTCTGTCCACTGAATTTCTTCAATGAGAAGCTCAACAGAAATCCGAGGATGATTACTGTGACGGCAATTTTTAATATTCTGTATTTATTTTTCATACTGGTTAAATTTTTAACGCTATGATCGCAAGGTTTTGTTTTTTTATTATCTGTTATTTTTTCGTTCGCGAGGGCGTTTCACTCAGCAAATGATAACCGAAAATATTTTTACTTCTTTAATTTATACTTTAGCAAATCTTATTTATAATTTGTTACTGCTCTTTTTACACCGTCTTTAAATAAGATGGAATGAAAATTTAAAATCATTTCCAACTTCATTTCGGTAACTCTTAAATAGTTAAGAAGTTGAAAGAAATGATACTTATTAATTTCCGGAACTGCTTTTATTTCTATAATTACTTTATTATTAATCAACAAATCCACTCTGAATGCTTTCTCAATGATCAAACCTTCATAATTGACACTAATATCTTTTTGACTCTCAATGCTAAGTCCACTATTTTTCAATTCGTGAATTAAGCATTGCTCATACACATTTTCATAGAGCCCTATTCCAAGTTTTCGATGCACTTTCATGCCTGCATCAAAAACAATATTTGATATTTCATTTTCTGTCATTTGTGTGTTTTTTATATTCCTAAAAGATATTTTCAGCTATCATTTGCTGAGTGAAACGCCTTTGCGAACTAGTTAGAATCTTCTAAAAATTTCTCTTACGTTCTTAGCGTTTTTTAAATTAATTCTTCTCCATCCACTCACAGATAGGATCATACAGCGTATCGATATTCCCTGCGCCTACGGTGAGAAGGATATCAAATTCTTTTTCTTTTATCTTATTGAAAGCATCATGTAGTGTTGAAACTTCCTTTTTATCTAAAGTCACTTTTTCCAGGAGCCAGTCTGAAGTAATACCTTCAAAATTTTCCTGAAGTTCTCTTGCCGGATAAATATCAAGCAGTATCAATTCATCGGCCTTACTAAGACTTTCTGCAAAACCGTCAGCGAAATCTCTTGTTCTGCTGAACAGGTGCGGCTGAAATACCACCAATAATTTTTTTTCGGGGTAAAATGTTCGGATGGAGCTCATTACCGCATTAATTTCAGTGGGGTGGTGGGCGTAATCATCAATATAAATTTTACCAGTCTCATATCTGTGCTTGGTATATCTTCTTTTAATCCCTTTAAAATTGATAATTGCTTTTTTCAAAGTTTCAAAATCGACTCCCAGATTATGAAGGATTGCCAATGCCACGGTCGCATTTTCCACATTATGGATTCCCGGAATTTCCCAGGCAAAATCTTCTACCGTTTCTTGTGGAGTATGGAAATCAAAAAAGATCGTATCCTTCTCCATTCGCAGGTTATCGGAATAATAATCTGCTTTTTCATTTACAGCATAGGTAAGATGGGGCCTTCCGATGTCAATGCCTTTTCTTACGAAAAGCTGTTTATCGTCAGGAACCAATGCCGCAAATTGCCTGAATCCTTCTTCAATGGTATTTTTGTCGCCATAAATATCCAGATGATCCGCATCAGTTGAGGTAATAACCGCCCAATCCGGGGACAGGTTAAGAAAACTCCGGTCATATTCATCTGCTTCCACTACGGAATATTGAGCTCCGTTGTACAGGAAATTGGATTTGAAGTTCTCAGAAATTCCACCTAAAAAGCAGGAAAACGGTAAATCTGCTTCTTTGCATAAATGCGAAACCAATGTAGAAGTTGTAGTCTTTCCATGAGTTCCTGCAACGGCGATACAGTCTGTATTTTCCGTAATTAATCCCAGTACTTTTGCACGTTTTAAAACCGTAAAATTCTGATTATTAAAATAATCCAGTATTCCTAACGTCTTAATGGCAGGTGTATAAATTACCAATGTATCTTCCTTCTGAAGGGAGGTAATTTTTTCATCAATTATATCATCAAAAACAATATCAATTCCTTCGTTCATCAGAGCCTGTGTAAGCTTGGTGTTTGTTTTGTCATAACCAGACACTTTTTTGCCCGAAGCATGGAAATACCGTGCCAGAGCGCTCATTCCGATACCTCCGATCCCCACGAAGTAAAAATTTTGATATGTTTGTAAATTGTTCATTTATTTCTGCGTTTTTGCCCATCGACAAGCTCCGGGTGACATTGCTAATACTAATCTTAATAGGAAGCTTTTAATCAACAAGCTTAATGACTGTTAATAATTAATTCAATTTTTAACGGTGTCAGGCTGAGCTTGTCGAAGCCCTTTACTTTTTCATTTTATTTTTTGATAATTGAGGTAATAATTCCCAGTTATCATTTATTATAGCCTCTTTCTTTTTTCTGCTCCATCCTTTAATTTGCTTTTCAAACTGTATGGCTTGATTCACATCATTAAATTCATTATAAAAAACCAGTTTTACAGGTCTTTTTGTATGTGTATAACTTGCCGGATTTACTCCTCCATTATGTTCATTAATTCTTCTCTCCAGGTCATTGGTAAAACCTGTATAATAAGAGTTATCAGAACATTTCACAATATATACATAATATATTTTCATTCATTTGTGTTGTTTGGCTGCCCTTCGACAATCTCAGGGTGACATCTCTAATACTAAATACTTTACTTTGTCAATCTTAATATTTCAAAGACTAATAGGTTTAATCCTTCTTCAATTTCAAATAGCATCTTAAGACAAGCCTTTATGCTGTGTCAGGCTGAGCTTTTCGAGGCCTTCTTTATTACATCGCTTTTAAAATCTCATCCACAATTTCTTTTGCCGCATTGGGCTTAGCGAAATATTGCAGATTCTGAGACATTTCTTTTCTTATATTTTCATTTTCACAGATTTCTGAAAGAGTATTCCAGAATTTCTCTTGCATTTCAGAGTCTTTTACCATTCTTGCCGCATTTTTTTCTACCAGATTCATCGCATTTTTGGTTTGATGGTCTTCTGCTGCAAAAGGGAATGGCACCAATAACACCGGTTTTTGTGCTACTGCTAACTCTGAAATAGCAATGGCACCTGCCCTGGAAACAATAACATCTGCGGCGGAATAAGCGGTTTCCATATCTTTGATGAACTCTTTCAACTGAATTGAAGCTGGAAGCTGGAGGCTGGAAGATAGTTCTGCGTAGTCCAGTTTTCCGGTTTGCCAAATCAACTGATAGCCTTTTTTGTTTAGATTTTCAAGATTTTCTTTCCATGCGTTATTTAAGGTTCTGGAGCCTAAAGAACCACCGACTGATAAAATCGTCAGTTTGCCTTTGTCTAGGCCCATTTTTTCTTTTGCCTGAGCTGTGTCCTGTATTCCGGAAACTATTGTTGAACGGATGGGATTTCCCAGAAAGTGTATTTTATCTGTGGGAAAGCCATCAACTTTCGGATAGGCAGTAAATACCGCTCTGGCTTTTTTACTTACTATTTTATTGGTAAGTCCGGCATGGGCATTCTGTTCCTGAATAAAGATCGGAATTCCCAGTTTACTTGCTGCATACAGGGCCGGTCCGCTTGCGAAACCGCCTGTCCCCACTGCAAAATCCGGAGCAAAATTTTTAATAATCTTTTTAGCTTTAGATAAACTTTTCAAAATCTTAAAAGGCAGCCCTAAATTAGAAAGAATATTCCCCCGGTTGATTCCGGCGATATCAATTCCTTCTATTTTATAACCGGCTTGCGGAACTTTTTCCATTTCCATTTTGCCGTTGGCTCCAATGAACAAAAATTCTGCATCCGGAAATCTTTTTTTGATTTCGTCTGCAATAGCAATGGCCGGGAAGATGTGTCCTCCTGTTCCGCCTCCGCTTAATAAAACGCGGATAGCTGGCTTATGGCTGTTAGCTGATTGATTGTTCATTTTTATTATTTAATCAAATTTTATATGATTCGTTTTATTTCGATAGGATTTTATCCTATCCTGATTTATGTCGTCCCCTTCGGGACTCCCATTTTAAGCAATGTCATTTATTTCGGCAATGCTTTGTTTCTTACCCATTCCTTCTTCATCATAAATCTGAATTCTGGAGCTTATATTTAAAATTATTCCAAGCTGTAAATAAGTTACAAGCATAGAAGTACCTCCGTAACTAATCAAAGGCAGCGGCTGACCCGTCACCGGAATCAGGTTGACGGCTACTGCAATGTTTACGGAAAGCTGCACGAAAATCATCACTCCAAGACTGAGCACGAGTAATGATCCGAAGAAAGCCGGCATTTTGCTTGCGATCATTACAATCCTGATCATCATTATAAGATACATACTGATGAGGAAAGCGGCTCCTATTAATCCATATTCTTCAACAATTACAGCGAAAATAAAGTCGGAAGCGGACTGCGGAAGCATTTGCTTTAATGCACTTTTCCCGGGTCCCATTCCTGTTATCCCACCATGAACAATAGCTGCCTTGGCCTGCATCACCTGGTAGTTTTTTGCTTTTACACTTTCGTCGTCTACATCTGCTGATTTGGCCTTGCTGGACGTAAATGTCTCGATACGACTCATCCAGGTATGTACTCTGTTTCCGCCGATGAGGTTTGTATTAAGCGCAATAATCAAAAACAAAACAATTGCAACAAATGATGCGGATATAAATCCTGCAATGTATTTCCAGTGAAGTTGTCCGATAATCAATACGATTACTGAAACCATTAAAATCATTAATGCGGTAGATCCGTTGTCTTTTGCTACGAGGACAAAAACCAATAGGATAGGCCCGAAAATATACATAATGTTCTCAATCGGGAGCCTTTCTCTTGTGATCTTCTTGGTTAAATATCTGCAGAGATAAATAATCAGCATAAGGAAAGCAAAAGAAGAAGGCTGGAACGATATCGGCGTTCCCGGAATTTTTAACCACCTTGAGGCGCTGGCTCCGTCGATGGTCTGTCCAGTAAACATGGTAACTATCAGAAGAATAATCATTAATCCAAGCAAAATGCTACTGAGCTTTCCGATGTATTCGTATTTTACCATTCCTACCACTCTCATGATGGCAAGACCCAAGACTACAAAGAACATATGCTTAATGACGTGACCAGTGGTGGTCCCGTTATTTACAATATATTCCAGATTTGAGCTTGCAGAATATACAGGGAAAATAGAGAAAATGGAGATCACAAGAATGACCATCCAAAGTACCTTATCGCCCTTCAGGAATTCAAATCTGTTTTCTGTGTCTTGTTCGTTCATACTTATTGCTCTTGGCTTTTAGCTGTTTGCCACTGGCTTTAATACCTGTTCTTTAAACTGTTTTCCTCTGTCTTCATAGCTTTTAAATAAATCAAAGCTTGCACAGCATGGTGAGAGTAAGACTGCATCTCCTTTTTTAGCCAGTGATTTTGAAATTTTTACCGCTTCTTCCATACTTGACGTGTCGTAAATAAATTCTTTCTTGTCTTTAAAGAAGTTTATAATTTTTTCATTATCAATACCTAAGCATACAATTGCTTTTACTTTTCTTTTTACTAAATCTTCAATTTCGGTATAGTCGTTTCCTTTGTCAACACCACCAACGATCCATACGGTTGGGTGTTTCATACTTTCCAAAGCGTAATAGGTTGCGTTGACATTGGTTGCCTTGCTGTCATTGATGTATTTTACGCCATCAATCTCTGTAACAAACTCCAGCCTGTGTTCAACGGCCTGAAAAGTCATTAATGAATTTCTGATGCTTTCATTGTTGATTTCCAATATCTTACCTGCAATAGATGCGGCAAGACTGTTAGCAACATTATGGTTTCCCAGCAATGATAATTCGTCAATTTTCATTGCGAAATCATCTTTTAACTTAACTTCAATTTTATCATCGTGAATGAACCCTCCTTCTTCAAGTCTTTCTTTTGTTGAGAAAGGAATCATTTTAGCTTTGATCTCTAATTTTTCAAGGATGTTTTTGCTCATTTCATCATCTTTGTTATAGATGAAGAAATTGTCGTTTTCCTGATTTTCCGTTATTCTGAATTTTGCTAATGCATATTCTTCATAATTGTAATTATACTGATCCAGATGATCCTGCGATAAATTCAGCAATAAGGAAATATACGGCCTGAAATTCTGAATATCATCCAGCTGAAAAGAGCTTACTTCCAGTACGTAATAGTCATAGTTTTCGTCGGCAACCTGCTTGGCAAAGCTGTATCCGATGTTCCCGCCTAGGCCTACATTCAATCCGTCGTTTTTAAGGATATAATAAATCAGTGATGTGGTGGTTGTTTTCCCGTTGCTTCCTGTGATGGCAATGATTTTGGCATCGGTAAATTCCGAAGCAAATTCAATCTCGGAAGATAACCTTATTCCTTTATCGTGAATTTTATGGATAATATCTGCCTTTTTGGGAATTCCCGGGCTTTTTACGATCCAGTCTGCCTTCAGGATTCTTTCTTCATTATGGTTTTCCTCTTCAAATTCAATTTCATTTTCCGTAAGAAACTGCTTATAGGGATCCTTAATAGATCCCTGGTCTGAAAGAAAAACTTCCAGGCCTTTTTTTTTAGCCAAATAAGCAGCACCGCAACCGCTTTCTCCTCCTCCTAAAACAACTATTTTCATATCATTTTGATTTAATGACTGAAGATTCTGAATTTAAATGTCCCGAACCATTCAATTTTAAATTAATTTCTATCTCATCTTCAATGTAATGAGACATACAATTGCCAGCATAACACCTATGATTATCATCCTGTTAACGATTTTACTCTCATGGAAACCGCCTTTCTGATAATGATGGTGAAGAGGTGACATTCTGAATAATCTATTGTTCTGGGCATATTCCAGCCCGTATTTTCTTTTTCTGTATTTGAAAACTACTACCTGCAGCATTACGGAAATGTTTTCTATTAAAAAGATTCCGCATAACACAGGAATCATCAATTCTTTTCTTAAAATAATGGCTAAAACTGCAATAACACCTCCCAGCATGAGACTTCCTGTATCTCCCATGAAAACCTGCGCAGGATAGGTATTGTACCAGAAAAAGCCAATCACGGCTCCCACCATGGCGACCACAAAAATGGTGGTTTCACCCATGTTGGGGAGGAACATAATGTTCAGATAATCAGCAAATATGATGTTACCTGAAAGGTAGGCGAACAGTCCCAGTGTAAGTAAAATAACAGTACTGGTTCCCGCGGCAAGCCCATCTATTCCATCAGTAATATTGGCGCCATTTGAAACGGCCGTTACAATGAAAATTACAATAGGAATAAAAACGACCCATGCCCACTCGTGAGCATCTTTATCATTCATCCAAAAGAGAATTCCGCTGTAATCAAATTCGTTATTTTTAGCAAAAGGCACGGTGGAAATGGCAATTTTTTCGGTAGGCATGAAGTTTTGCTCTACGTTGTTGCGGTTTACTACTTTGGCATCTGCATATTTTCTTTTAACAGTAATATCAGGGTGGAAATACATGGTTACCCCGACAATTAGCCCTAATCCAACCTGTCCTACGATTTTAAATTTACCGCTCAGGCCATCTTTATTCTTTTTTATTTTTTTAAGATAATCATCCAGAAAGCCAATAGCTCCCATCCAGATAACCGAAACAATGAGAAGAACAATATAAATATTCGTGATTTTTGTGAATAGTAATACAGGAATCAGGGTAGCAAGAATGATAATAAGGCCTCCCATTGTCGGGGTACCTTCTTTTTGTTTTTGCCCATCTAGCCCAAGATCACGTACCAGTTCGCCCATCTGTTTTGCTCTCAGATAGTTGATGATTCTTTTTCCATAAATAAGAGCAATGGTTAAAGAAAAAAGAACCGCCATTCCTGCACGGAAGGAGATGTACTTCAACAATCCAAGTCCGGGAACATGGATGCCGTGGTCGGTTAAATATTCGTATAAATAGTATAGCATTTTGTCAAATTTTAATACATGATAAATGATGAATGATAAAACCAATTAGCATTTATCAATAATCATTTATATTTACTTGCTCATTAATTTCCAAAGCTCATTAATTGTTTCTTTATCATCAAAATGATGTTTCACACCATTAATTTCCTGATATGTTTCGTGCCCTTTTCCAGCTACCAGCACAATATCTTTTGGCTCGGCAAATTTTATCGCCATTTTAATAGCCTCTTTTCTATCCGGAATGGAAGTATACTTGCTGAAATTCTGAGGTTCAACACCTGCTTCAATTTCTTTGATAATCGATGCCGGGTCTTCCGTTCTGGGGTTGTCTGAAGTGATGATTGCCAATGTCGACTTTTTGGTGGCAATATTTCCCATTTCGGGTCTCTTTGCATGATCTCTGTCCCCTCCGCATCCGAAAACAGTAATTAGCCTTTCATTTTTTGTCCTGATGTCGTTGATGCTGTCCAGGATGTTTTCCAATGCATCCGGAGTGTGGGCGTAGTCTACAATAAAAATGATTCCGCCATCTGATTTGAATGTTTCAAACCTACCGGAAACTCTTTTTAGCTGACTAATAGCCTGCAGAATTTCTTCCTGCTCAAAACCAATTTCTGAAGCAATCCCAAAAACAAGCAATAAATTATAGACATTGAACTTTCCTGTTAAAGTCGTCCAGAATTCTTTTCCATTAAAATTTAAAAGCATTCCGTTGAAATCAACTTCCAGTAATCTCCCATGATAGTCTGCCATTGTCTTCAAAGCATAAGACTTTTTTACAGCCTTTGTATTCTGAAGCATGACATTCCCGTTTTTGTCATCAATATTGGTGATAGCAACGGATTCAGTATCAAGCCCATCAAAAAATCTCTTTTTTGTTTTTAGATATTCATCAAAAGTTTTATGATAATCCAAATGATCGTGGGTAAGATTCGTAAATCCTGCAATTTTAAAATGAAGTCCTTCAATCCTGTTTTGGGCAATTCCGTGAGAACTTACTTCCATGAAAGCAAATTCACATCCTTCTTCAACAGCCTGAGCTAAAATTTTATTGATGGTAATTACATCAGGCGTCGTATGAGTCGCAGGAATGATCTGATCAGCAACTCTAATCTCAACTGTAGAAAGCAGTGCAGAGTCATACCCTAAATTTTTGAAAATATCAAAAAGAAGAGTTGAAACGGATGTTTTTCCGTTGGTGCCTGTAACACCTATTAATTTTAATTTTTCTGAAGGGTTTCCGTAAAAATTGGAAGCTAGCTGTCCCAGAGTTTTAGATGAATCTTTTACTTTAATATAAGTAACATTTTCATCTGTATTTTCAGGGAATTCTTCGCAAACTATTGCGTTTGCTCCTTTTTCAACGGAAGATGCAATAAATGAATGTCCATCCACAACCGTTCCTCTCATTGCGATATACAAAGAGTTGTCGGTAACCTTTCTGCTGTCGAAAACCAATTGTGAAATTTCACGGCGGTCGTCACCATGAATTTCCAAAACCGGGATTCTTTTTAATAATTCTATTAATTGCATTTATCTGATGCTTTATATTCTAATATCTATTTAATAGGATTTTATCCTATTCTGTTTTAAATCGTCCCTTCGGGACTCTTTTCTTTTAATTTTGCAGAGATAAATAAATTCTCTGGTTTTTACTGATTGTTGTACCTTCCAACGGGAATTGTTCTTTAATTCTTCCCACGCCTTTAAAATCGACACGGTATCCTAAATTTTCCAGCTGTGGGATGACATTTTTACCGATCAGTCCTACTACATTAGGCATTTGTTTATGGTTGACGGCAACTTTTACATTAGGTTCAACCATTTTATTAAGGTTTACTTTTCTGTCGACCAGCATTTCTCTTTCAATATTTTGTGGTGTTTTCAGGAATGTTTTTCCTGCAATTTCTTTAAACACTGGTGCGGCAACCGTTGCTCCGTAAAATCCTTTTGAGGTGTTTGGTTCACTGATCATCACGTAACAGGTATACTTCGGATTATCAGCCGGATAGAAGCCTGCAAAAGATGAGCGGTATTTCATTGGGCCAGGAAGCCAGTATTCAAATCTTGCGGTTCCTGTTTTTCCGGCCATTTTTAGATTCGGAGTAAAAATACTTTTGGCGGTTCCTTTTTCCACAGCTTTTGTTAAAGCATGTGTCATCATTTTAATGGCTTTATCGGACGCCATTCTGCTCACCATTACTTCAGGTTTGGCATTGTACATTACCTTGCCGTCTTTCATGATTTTATCGATGAATAAAGGCTTTAGCATTTTACCGTTGTTAGCAACTCCATTGTAAAACGTTGTCAACTGTAAAAGATTGATGTTGGTGGAATATCCGTAGGCGATGGATGCTAAGGTTGCGGCATTCCATCTTTTGTTTTCGGGTGTTACAATTCTGGGTTTTGTAATTCCGGGAAGTTCAATATCCATTTTATCAAACAATTTCCACCGCTTCAAATGGTCCAGAAAAATCTGAGGTTTTTCTGCGTAGTATTTTGTAATAAGCTTGGCCGATCCCACATTGCTGGATTTTGCCAGTACATCACTAATGTCATAGGTACCTCCGCCGTGACCATCCGAAATTCTTTGTTTGGCATATACCCAGATTCCGTTTCCTACATCGACGGTTGTATTTTCATCAATAAATCCATCATCCATTGCAGCAAGAAGGGAAATAGTTTTAAAAGTGGATCCCGGCTCGATATTGTCTTTTAAAGCATAATTATAGGAGTCTATATATTCTCCGTCGTCATTTCTTCTTAGGTTGACCATGGCGCGGACTTTCCCTGTTTCCACTTCCATGACAATTACGGTTCCATGTTTTGCCTCGAAATTGACAAGCTGTTTTTGTAGAGCTGAGTGTGCAATATCCTGAATTCTAAGGTCTAAGGTAGTGTAAACATCTTCACCGTCAACCGGCTCTTGAACCTTCCAGTAATCAATTGGTTTCCACTGGGATGAGTTGATTCTCTGCTCCAGCCTTTTGCCGTCTGTTCCTTTTAAATATTTTGAAAAAGCGCCTTCAAGCCCGGAACTGAATTCTCCGTTGTCCATGCCGATGGTTCCAGCACCGATTTCGGAAGTGGCCAATTCTCTTTTATAGTTTCTGTCTACAATAAATCCACCTTTATTTTTTCCTTTTTTGAAAATCGGAAATTTTCTGATTCGGTCGTACTGATCAAAATCAAGGCCTTTTACCAAAGTATAATATTGGTTTTTCTTTTTTCTTTGCTCGTCAAATTTTTTCCTGAATTCCCCTCTTGGTTTGCCGAACATTTTGCTCAAGGAATCAGTTAATGCACCGATATTGTTGGTGTAGACTGTATCCTTCATCGTTTTAAAATCAAGATAAATATCATACCGCATTACGGTAGTGGCAAGAATAGATCCGTCTGAGGCGAAAAGATTTCCACGGGCAGCCTTAAGAGTAGCTTCCCGGTAATTTTTATTAATGTAATCGTCTTTAATCTCCTGAACATTAGTGTTCTGAAGAATTACAATCCTTGCTAAAAACATGACAAACACGCACAAAGCTACCACTGCAAAGAGGTAGCCCCAACGTAGCGTTTTTTTACGCTTGTTATCGTATTCATTTTGTTTTTGCATCCGTACTGTCAAGTTTTATGAGCAATTTGTGAGGGTGGCTTTCCAGGGTCATCAAAGAATCCCGGGCGACCTCTTTTCCCAATTCCGATTCCATTTTTACTTTAATCAGCTTACTTTGTGCATAAGCATTTCTCGATTTATATTCTTCTGTTTCTTCCTTTAAGGCATTAACAATTTTGATCTTCTTATTAACGAGATGATTACTGTAGATCATGGCCATCATCAGCACAAACAACAGAAGAAAATACCGATAGTGTATTTTAATCTCATCCCTATTCAGGAAATTCCCTTTTATGATATCTATAAAAGTGAGTCTTTTCTGGGCACGATATGTTGTTCTTTTTGCCAATTTTAAATGTCAATCTATTTTACAGTGAATTCACTTTGTTGTCAATTGTCAATTTTTTCCAGGTCGAAAATTAAATTGACGATTCACAATTCACATATTCACAGTTATACTTTTATTCCTGTTCTCATTTTAGCACTTCTGGCTCTTGAGTTTTCTTCAATTTCCTTGTCGTCGGGAATGATAGCTTTACTCTTTACGAGCTCGAATGCTTTTTTATAATTTCCGTAAATATCTCTTTCGGGCTCACCCTCAAACATTCCGTTTTTCAAAAATCTTTTTACCAGTCTGTCTTCCAGCGAATGATAAGAGATAACTACCAGTCGGCCTTCCGGTTTTAAAATATTGTAGGCCTGAACCAGCATTTCTTTCAAGACTTCCAGCTCCTGGTTTACTTCGATTCTGATCGCCTGGAAAAGCTGCGCATAGAATTTGTTTACTTTATTCGGCGGAAGGTAACTGAAAAGTTTCTTCAGATCTTCCGTTGTATCTATGCTTTTGGTTTTCCTGTGATGCACGATATCTCTTGCGAGTTTTCTTGCTTCTCTCAGTTCGCCGTAATAATAAAATATGTCAGCAAGCTGCTCTTCATCGTAATCATTAATTACTCTTTTGGCATCAAGGCTCTGCATTACATTCATTCTCATATCCAATGGCGCATTGCTTCTTGTGGAGAAGCCTCTTTCTGCTTCATCAAACTGGTGAGAAGAAACTCCAAGATCCGCCAAAATACCGTCTACCTGAGAAACACCGTACATCAGTAGGGAATTTTCCAGGAATCTGAAATTCTGATTGATTAATGTGAATCTCGGATCCTCGATCGTGTTTTTAAGCGCATCGAGATCCTGATCAAAGCTGAAAAGTTTTCCTTTATCCGAGAGGCGGCTCAATATTTCTTTTGAATGGCCACCACCGCCAAAGGTACAGTCCACGTATGTTCCGTCTGGATTCGTCACCAAATCATCAACACTTTGCTTCAACAAAACGGGGTTATGATACATGTTTAAGTTGTGTTTTTTAGCTTTTTAATTAATAATCAGCTTCGTTATTCTTCGTCGAAAGCGCCCATCACATCTTCGGCAAGGTTTGCAAAGTCTTCTTCGTTAATGGAAATTACTTTTTCATAAGCTTCTTTATCCCATATTTCGAAAAGTTCTCCCGCGCTGGTAATCACAATGTCTTTCTGGAGGTTTGCGAAAGTGATCAAATCTTTTGAGATCTGAAGTCTTCCTGCATTATCCAGTTCTACTGTTTTTACACCTGCCGTAAACATTCTAATGAAATCAGCATTCTTTTTAATAAATCTGTTCAGTTTATTAATTTTGCCCATTACTTTATCCCATGCATTCATAGGATAAACTTCCAGGCAGGTTTGGAACACGGATCTTTTGACTACAAAAGCCTTATCGTCGAAGTTTTCCATCTGTTTAATGAGAGATGAAGGAACTTTTAAACGGCCTTTGTCGTCAATTTTACACTCATATGTTCCAATGAAATTTTTCATTTGGGACAAATTTATATAATAATTTCCAAAAGTTCCCACTTTTTCCCACTTTTTGCCTTAATGTTGATAAGTTTTATTATAGATTGAATTTCAGTTGTTTAATAAACTGGTGTGTTGGAGATAGTATAACTTATTATTCAAGCCATAATAAGTGTTTCAGAAAAAAATCTCAAAAAAAGAGTTTGGTATATTATTTTTATTTTAAATTAGGCTTATCAAAATATTTTTGAGGTTTAATTTGTATTTTTGCAAGGCTTTATTAAGGCATTTTATGATTTTTAGTACAAAAAAAGAAAAGAAATATACCTTCATTGAGGCGGGAGAAGGACATCCATTGGTGCTGTTGCACGGTTTAATGGGTGGGTTGAGCAATTTCGATAAGATGGTTGATTTTTTTTCAAACAGGGGATTCAAGGTATATGTTCCCCAGTTGCCAATCTACGATTTGCCGGTACTTAATACTAACCTTACAACCATCGCCAAATATATCGCCAAGTTTATAGAAACTCATGTAGAGGCACCCGCAACCATTGTTGGAAATTCTATGGGAGGGCATATCGGGCTAATTTTAACACTGGCAAGACCGGATCTGATTAAAAATCTGGTTCTTACAGGAAGCTCCGGTTTATATGAAAGAACTTTCGGGGATAGCTTTCCGAGAAAAAATGACCGTTCTTATATAAGAAAAAAAACAGAAGAGGTCTTTTTTAACCCGGCCATTGCGACAGAAGACCTTGTAGATGAGGTTTTTTCGGTTGTTAATGACAGAATGAAAGGTATTAAAACCGTAATGTTGGCGAGAAGTGCCATCAAGCACAATATGCTTCATGATCTTCCTAAAATCTTAACACCAACATGTCTGATCTGGGGAAAACAAGATAATGTAACTCCTCCCGAAGTGGCGGAAGATATGCATAAATTCATCCCGAATTCGGATTTGTTCTGGATTGATGAGTGCGGACATGCCGCTATGATGGAGAAGCCGGATGAATTCAATGAAATTCTATACAGCTGGTTAAAAAATAAAGTTTAAAAATTAAAATATAATAAGCCATTAAGAACTTTCTTAATGGTTTATTTTTCTAAAAATATTTCAACAAAATGGTTATTAAAACAGCAACATTCGTAAAGAGTAGTGGTAAGTGGCAGGACTGCCCGGAACCCAATATTCCGGAATATGCGTTTATAGGAAGATCCAACGTAGGAAAATCTTCATTGATCAACGCCATGATGAACCACAAGGATCTGGCTAAAACTTCGCAGACACCCGGAAAGACACAGCTTATCAATCATTTTCTGGTTAATGAAAGCTGGTATCTTACGGATTTGCCGGGCTATGGCTATGCAAAAGTTTCCAAGTCGATCAGAAAAGATTTTGAAAAGCTTATTACCAATTATATCCTTAACAGAAAGAATCTCGTTAATCTTTTTGTTCTGGTAGATTCCCGTCATAAGCCACAAACCATCGATATGGAGTTCATCCAGTGGTGCGGGGAAAGCGGTGTGCCTTTTTCCATTGTTTTTACTAAAGTGGATAAGCTGAAACCGAACGCAGCTATAAAAAATGTTGAAGATTATAAAGCCGAGCTTCACAAAACATGGGAAGATCTTCCTGAGATCTACGTAACCTCGGCGGAGAAAAAAGAAGGCTGTGATGAAATTCTCGATTTTATACAAAAAACCAACGAGTTTCTGGCTAATAATAATGTAAGTTTCGATGAGTAATATTATCTGGAAAATCAAAACTTTTGAAGAATTTACCGTTCAGGAATTGTACAATGTACTCAAAGCAAGAATCAATGTTTTTGTGGTAGAACAGAATTGTCCTTATCCTGATCTGGATGATTATGATCAGAAAGCGGTTCACATTTGGGCGGAACAAGATGGTGAAGTCCTTGCCAACTGCAGGATTTTTGATAAAGGCATAAAATATCCGGAAGCCTCCATAGGAAGAGTACTGACCACTGAAAAAGCAAGAGGTAAAAATCTTGGAAAGCAGCTGATAGCCTATGCAATGGAGACCATTGAAGCGCGTTTCCGTACGGGTGAAATAAGAATTTCCGCGCAGGACTATTTGTTGAAATTCTATGGAGAATTCGGTTTTGAGGATACCGGTAAGAAATACCTGGAAGATGATATTCCGCATACGGAAATGCTTTACCGAAAAAAACAGAAAAGGCTTTCATAGATCTGAAAGCCTTTTCAATATAAATCTAATGGTAAAAATGTTCTAATTTGTGTTTACGGGATTTTTTCTTTCATAAGAATTATTGTCAAAACTGATTTTATAGCTGGATTTAAACAGTTTGCTTGGCTGATAATAATCTGTTGTAATAACCTGTGCGCCGCTTTCCTTAGCCTTTTCAAATCTTGAATAATCTTCTTCACGGGCTTCCATCGTATCTGCATCTGCTCGTGTTCTGATGATATAACCTTGCTTTACCAACTCTGCAATTTCGGGATTGGGATCATTTCTAAACAACACCGCAGATTCAGGAGTTCCGGGTTCGGAATTGGTAAAAATCATTCTGCCTTTTAACGATGGATGATCTTTCATATAGAGATCCCTGTTTTCACTATTGTTATCAAGTACAAACAGAAATTTGCCCTTCGCATCTTTCACCTTCGGCCAGTTTTTATGTAAAACCGCTTCATTTAAGGTTTTATATGAACCACGGATATCATCCGGTGTAATGATTTTATTTTTTCCTAAATATTTTTTCAATTCATTATCCAGATCGTTAAAAAGTTCAGGAGTATAATGCTCCGGTTCTGTACCAAACTGGTTGGCTTTTCCGTCTTTCGGTTCCAGGGTGATGAATACAGGATTATGATCAGGATGCGCATCTGACCATTTTTTTAGGTCTTTCAGGCAGTCCTCCAGCGTATAATATTGCGTTTGATAATCAATATCCGTAATATGAATCATTTTATAGCCGGGCTTTTTCATTTTACCTGCAGGATCGAAAGGCTGAGATGTTTTTACCAGATCTAAAATTTTAGGATGCGCATATTTTCCACCTTTGCTGTCTGCGTAAACGTCTATTTCGAGATTTCTCAAGCCAAGATCAAGCTGTTGCGGAATAGGAATATGTTCATACTGTATTCTCGGTAGGAAATTCAATGAGTCCTTTTGCGATAAATAGTTGTAAACCTCCGGCAAAATCGCCTTTTTATAAGAATTATGCGAACCGATTACCTGAACTTCATTTATTTTTAAATCATTAAGATTTCTTGATTGTGACTGGAATAGATTTAATGATAACACATATAATCCTGCTAAAACTGCCTTTTTCATTGCTTTAATTTTCATAGGCGAAATTATGAAGTCTTAGTAAAGATAGGTTATATATTATGTTAAGTGTTTTTTAAGATTGCGTGAATGAATAAAGGCAAATTAACGGTTAAACTCCTGAAAATTATCCGTTAGTACTTTAATAGGGCAGTACGAATTGATATTTTATTGATTTTAAGATAATATTATGTTAAAATGTTTTCAGGTTAAACGTTTTTACTTTGTATCCCGAAATAAAAACTAACGACGGGCAGAAATGAAAACCACTGTTGCGGCAACAACAGCGGCTTTTTATTAAGCAATGTAACGTCATGTAATTACTTTACTTAAAGATATGTATCACAAAATTAACTCTTTTAGTTTTAAAAAACTAATTCCGGTTGCGATGATTTTCCTGCTGGCAAATCAAACCTACGCAGAAAATCTTTCTGCAAACCACACTAGTGCTTTTCAGGTGAATGAAACGATCACCGGAAATGTAACGGACCAGGACGGTGCTGCCATGGCAGGAGCAACAATTACTGTTGTTGAAACCGGTGTTACGGTGCTTACCGATGATTCCGGAAATTTTACAATTTCTGCAAATATCGGTCAGACATTATCCATTTCCTATGAAGGATATGAGGTTCAGAGAACAAAAATTTCAGGGACTTCAATTGCTGTTCAGCTGAAATCAAAGAAAGAAACAACCGCTATTGAAGAAGTAACGTTGGTAGGATACGGGTCTCAGAAAAAATCTGATTTAACCGGTGCAATCAGCCAACTGAAGGCAGAAAACTTCAGAGAAGGTATGAATATCTCTGTAGACAACTTGATGCAGGGAAAAATCGCAGGGGTACGTATTGTCCAGACAAGCGGTGAGCCGGGAGCCGGTGTGAATGTTTCCATCAGGGGAATCGGATCCATCAGAAGCGGAAGTACTCCTTTGTTTGTTGTAGACGGCGTTCCGTTGAATAACGATCCGGTAAGTGCACAAAGCCCGAATGTAGGTTTGGGAAATGTTCAGGCTAAAAATCCATTGAACTTCTTAAACACTTCTGATATAGAATCAATCACGGTATTAAAAGATGCCTCAGCTGCTGCAATCTATGGAGCAAGAGGTTCAAATGGAGTTGTTTTGGTAACGACAAAAAGAGGAAAAAGAGGAGAACCGATTTTTACCTATGATACTTATTTAGGCTTTTCTTCCGTGATTAAAAAGCTTGATCTTTTAACGGCAGACGAATACAGAGCAGCAGGAATCAACAAGTTATATGATCATGGTGGAAATACGGACTGGCAGGATGAAATTTACAGAAATGCCGTTTCATCCAATCACTCGGTATCCTTCTCAAAAGCAACGGATACAGGAAGCTATTTCGCATCCATTTCTCATATGGATCAGGATGGTATTGTTTTAAACAGCAGCTTTAAGAGAACAACAGCCCGTCTGAATGCAGAAGAATCTTTTTTTGATAATAAAAGATTAAAGGTAAAACTAAATCTTACGGCGAGTGATATCAAAGAAACCGGAATTCCGAATGGAGGAAATGCCGGATCCGATGGCCAGCTGATTATTCATGCGTTAATGGCGAATCCTACCCGCTCTGTGTATGACGAAAACGGAAATTATACGAACTTTAATATGAATGCTCACTACAATCCTTTGTATTTACTGAGTGTGTATAATGATAAAACCAATACTTTCAGGATATTGGGAAATACGGAAGCAACGTTGAGAATATTATCGGGACTTAATTATAAATTCAATTTAGGAGTTGATAAAACCATGTCGGAAAGAAATACAACCATGTATCCGAATGTTACCGACAGAACACCTAAAGGAGTTTATGTTCAGGCAAATCTGGATTCTTATAATGTGCTTTTGGAACATTACCTAACGTATGATTTTAATCTCAACAGACATAATTTCAATGTTCTTGGAGGATTCTCATATCAGAAATTCAAAAATACAGGAACGTATTTCGGAGTAAGAGATATTGCTGCCCAGGGAGCGGGAATTGCTCCGGAAATTAATCCGGGCTATTCAGGAACGGCTTTTGTTCCGGGTGCGGGCTATGCTCAGGAAAATGAATTACAATCGTATTTCGGAAGGGTTAATTATAATTTCGACAAAAAATATTTATTAACGGCTTCATTAAGAGCCGATGGTTCAACACGTTTTGGAGATAACAATAAATATGGATATTTCCCTTCTGTTGCTGTGGGCTGGACGGTTTCTAACGAGAATTTCCTAAAAGATTCCCAAATTATTAGCGAACTAAAATTAAGAGGAAGCTGGGGACAAACAGGAAACCAGGAAGTTCCAAATAAAATTACACAAGCGAGTTCTTCTCTTACACAAGGTTCAGGATATTATTTATACTCTAATCTAAATTTAATTAACGGAGTATCTATTAACAGAACGGTGAATCCTGATCTGAAGTGGGAAATGGTAGAGCAGAGCAATATCGGGGCAGATTTCAGTTTATGGAGAAACAAATTGTATGGATCATTGGAATATTACCATAAGACAACAAAAGATCCTATCTTAAATATTCCTTCAAGCCCTTTGAGCCCAACAAGTACTGTGTGGAGAAATGTGGATGCAAAAATCGTGAATAAAGGTTTTGAATTTTCATTAGGTTCAGAAATTATCCGAAACGAAAACTTTACCTGGAATGTTGATGTAAACGGAGCAACGGTAAATAATGTGGTGAAAGACCTTCCTGTTTCTGCAATTTATTCAGGAGAGGTTTCCGGACCGGGACTTTCCGGGGTTACTGCCAATATTTACAGAAACGGCTACGAAGCGGGATCTTTCTACATGTACAATTATTTGGGTGTCGACGGCAACGGAAAATATATTTATGAAGATCTGAATTCAGATGGAAGAATCGATCAGAATGACAGAAAGATTTTCGAAGGAGCGATTCCAAACTTCACTTTCGGGATTAATTCTTACATGAAATATAAGAAGTTTGATTTTGCCTTCTCATTCATCGGGCAGACCGGAGGTTATCTGGTAAACAACACGGCACTAGATCTGAACATCAATAATTTAGCTTCAGACAGAAACGTATTGAAAAGTTTTTACGAATCCGGAGCAAGTTTCACCAATCAGCCGCAGCTGTCTTCTTTATATCTTGAAAAATCAGACTTTATCCGTCTGAACAATGTACGATTAGGCTATACTTTCGATATAAATCAATTGAAATTTCTAAAAAGCATCAATTTGTATATCAGCGCACAGAATCTATTCACCATTACCAATTATTCGGGATACGATCCGCTTGTTGACACAAATAAGCAGGTGGGAGGAAACCAGTCACTGGGAATTGACTATACAACTTATCCGTCTGCAAAGACATTTATCCTGGGAGCAACAGTTAAATTTTAATTAAGCTAAAAAATTATGAAATCTAAATTTTTAACAATCAATAAAATCATTTTATCCGTTGCAGTATTAGCTTTGACAGGCTGTACCAATCTGGATGAAAAAGTAATCGATGAAGTACTGGGTGCAGAAGTGGCAGATCCTGAAGCAGCTTTGGCTGCAGCTTACAGCCAGCTTGGCGAAGGAACTTTTGTAGATCATGGAAGTGTTTTCGCTTTGCAGGAATATTCTACGGATGAAGCCCTTTTGCCAACAAGAGGAAGCGACTGGGGAGATGGTGGAAAATGGAGAGCCATGCACGAATTTACCTGGGATGCCAACAGCGATGTGGTAAAAAATACCTGGAACCAGCTCAATTTCGGCATTACAAAGTCTTTAACGGCTATCTCTAGTGCCAATAAAAGTACGGGAACCAACAAAGCATTGTTTTTGGCTGAGGCAAAAGGGTTATTAGCGTTTTACACATATACTACGATTGATTTGTTCGGGCAGGCTCCTTATAGAGACCCGGATAACATCAATGCGCCGATTCAGATCAGAAAAGCTGACGCTACCATTGATGAATTAATCAAAGAAGTGGAAGGGCTTATCCCAAATTTAGCGGATATTAAAACCCAAAACACTCATGCAGGAAGATTCACAAAACAGGCGGCTTATGCATTGTTGGCAGATATGTATCTGAACAGAGCTGTTCTGAAAAACAAAACGGCAAGTACTTTCAATTTCACGGAACAGGCTGTGAATGGGGGAGGAACGGATATGGATAAAGTGATTCAGTATTCCAATTTGTTGATTAACAATCCATTGTTCAGCTTAGAATCCAATTATTTCCACAATTTTGATATCAATAATGACAATAGTAAGGAAATGATTTTCTCGATTGTTCAGAAGAAATTTGCAGGCTCTGATAAAGGTTCTGATAATGACCTTGCTTATATGTCGATGGAAAGAATTCAGAAACCCTCTCCGGATAACAGAGGAACCAATGCATCTTGCATAACTCCTGAATTTTATTACTCGTGGAACGGAAATCACGATGACCCGCGTTTCCAGAGATCGTATCAGTATGAAGACGGGACTTGGTTCAGAAATGACGGAACGGATGTAAGTGTACCATCAACGAGCAAAGTAGAAGGAACCGGAAAGCCGTGGTTCCACTTCAATAGAGGTTTGCAGGTTGGGCAGCAGTATGGTCCTAAAATTCTGTCAAACGGTAATTTTGATATGACTTCAGACGGGAGAATTAAAGTGTACAAATTATTCACTGAAAAAAATACGACGCTTGCAGCCGATTTCACTCCGGAACTGAATTTTGACAATCCTTCGGAAGCTGTGTTTACTCAGGCACAAATCAACAGAGGGGTAAGAAATTTCAAATTTGAATTTGATCCGGGTTACGGAAATAACGGGACAAGTGGAATGGATGTTCCTTTATACAGATTAGGGACGATCTATATGATGAGAGCAGAAGCGTATTTCAGAAGCGGAAATGTAACGGCAGCATTGTCAGATGTTAATAAGCTGAGAACAAGCAGAACAAATGACGCTTTAAAAAATAATGCTCCGGGTGTTGCCCTTACTTCTCTCGATGCGAATGCGCTATTCAGAGAGTCAGGATTTGAGCTTTATTGGGAAATGTACCGAAGAAAAGCGATGATCAGGTTCGGAAAGTTTGATCTTGCCGGAACAGCAAAACCTGCATCCCAGCCTTATAGAAGAATTTTCCCGATTCCTCAAGCAACCATTGATGCCTCAAAAGATTTTACCCAAAATCCGGGATACTAAAAATATCTTCATAGACTTACCATTAATTATTGCAAAAGCGAAGAGAACTAATCTCTTCGCTTTATTTTATCTCTAAACCTTGAAGGTTTGATTTTATTTATTACTCTGCGTTCAGCATTCCCAATTCGCCGAAATGCTTTTTGAACTTCTGGATTTTAGGACCAACAACGGCGCTGCAGTAAGGCTGCGTAGGATTTTCGTTATAGTATCCTTGATGATACTGTTCTGCCGGCCAGAATTTCTCGAATTGGGTTAATTCCGTAACATAAGTTCCCTGCCATCTTCCGGACTGTTTGGATCTTTCAATGGCTTGTTCGGCTTTTGCTTTTTCAGCCTCATCTTTATAATAAATTACCGAACGGTATTGGGTACCGATGTCATTACCCTGTCTGTTAAGCTGTGTAGGATCGTGAAGGAAAAAGAAGACATCCATCAATTGTTCATAAGAAATGATGGCAGGATCGTAGGTGATCTGTACTACTTCGGCATGTCCCGTTTCACCTGTGCATACTTCCTCATAAGTGGGATTATCTTTATGCCCTCCCGAATATCCTGAAACTGCAGAATGTACACCCTTCAGCATATTGAAACAGCTTTCCACACACCAGAAACATCCGCCTCCGAAAGTAATTTGCTCTAAATTGTTGTTATTCATTGTAAGTTGATTATTGTATTTGAATATTTTCTCGTTAAAGAATAATGGAGAAAAAAACCAATCAAAAATAAGGAAAAGTTTTTCAATTTTTGCGTCATCATCTGATTCAAATCCAAATGACAATGATAGATCAGACAAATTATTTGGAACAAGAGATCCTTTAACCTGCGGAAGTTTTTTAAGCGCAAAGATTTATTTTAAAAGCATGGTATTTTAAGTGAGCCAAGATTAATCAGCAAGCTGATTGATAAAGCTTACATTTGCTTCGCGTTGCAATTTATTGCTTTTGCTTTCTAGAATCAACTGGCGGATAATTACTCTTTGCGTTTAATAAATATTATATACAAAAGGGGAATTAAAAAAGCACCCTTAAAAAGGATGCTCAATTAGTATTTAAATTAAATTATTTTCAATTATTTTTCCCAAACCAAGGCACTTGCTCCCAGAATGGCGGCATCCGCTTCATCAAGCTCACTAAATACCAGCTTCACTTTGTTTCTGAAAATAGGAAGTAGATTTCTTTCCATGTGAAGTTTTGTAGGTTTTAAAATAAAATCACCTGCTTTGATAACACCTCCGAAAAGAAGAATTGCTTCAGGTGAAGAAAACATGACGAAATTGGCCAATGCTTCCCCTAATTTCTGTCCAGTATATCTGAAAACCTCAATGGAAATAGGATCGCCTTTCAAAGCGCATTCATGTACGGTTTTAGAATTGATGGCCTCTTCAGGATATTGATTCAGCATAGATTCCGGAAATTCGGCGCGCATTTTTTTTGCGGTAATGGCAATTCCAGTAGCAGAAGCATACGCTTCAAGGCAACCTTCAGAACCTGTGCTCCAATGCTTTCTTCCGCCAGGCTTTACAATGGTATGTCCAAGCTCTCCTGCGAATCCGTCATGTCCGTAGATTAGTTTTCCACCGGCAACAATACCGCTTCCAACACCTGTTCCAAGGGTAATCATAATGAAATCCTTCATTCCTCTTGCTGCACCGAAAAGCATTTCTCCAATAGCTGCAGCATTGGCATCATTGGTTATGGTACAAGGCAGCCCGAATTTGGCTTTTATCAACTCCGCAAAAGGAATCGTTCCTTTCCATGGAAGGTTTGGAGCCTGCTCTATAGTTCCTGTATAGTAGTTGGCATTTGGAGCTCCCACTCCTATCCCATCAAAATTTTTGTTTTTTCCGTGACTTTCGATCAGCGGATGAACGGCCTCGTATAAAGCATCGATATATTCTTCTACGGTAGGATAGGCATCGGTGCGGATATTTCCTTTTTCCAAAACTTCACCTCTGTGGTTTACCACTCCAAATTTTGTGTTCGTTCCGCCGATATCAATTCCCAGCGCAACCTGTTTTGACAAATCTACTAATGACATTTCTCTCTTAATAATTCTAAAAGGCTAAAATTATAAAAAAGATATTATTATTAGACGATTAAGCAGCATTTTATTTTAAAAAAAATATTAAGCTGTTTTTATCTTTTTCTTTTTTCTCCTTCCCCACCAGATCATAAAGCCGGTTACTGGTAATGAGGCACATATGAGGCTTACGATAAAAGCAATGATCTTTGTAGGAAGTCCCAGAATAGATCCTACGTGGATATCATAGTTGGCTCCTACTGCTTTTTCGCCAAAATTTTTGTCTTTCATATCGTGGGTATGAAGCAATTCTCCCGAGTTTTCATCGAAAATAAGACTGCTGCTTTTATGATAAGAGTAGGATAAGTGTTTTACATACACCTCAAAATTCGGATGTTCATGATCGTCCATATGTTCATGGCCCAGATCAATAGAAAATCCATATGAATCAGGATATTTTGCTTTAACAGTATTGCTGATTTTATCTAAAGTACCTTCCGCTCTCATCTCAATCGGAGCTTTTGTTTTAATGGAAGAGAAATCGGGATAAGCGGTTTTACCTCCCGAAAAAATAAAATAAATCGCTGCCTGAACGACAAAGAAAGCATAAAATAATCCTGTTATTGAAAAAATCAACGCAAAAACGGAAGCATAAAATCCAAGAACATTATGTAGGTCGTAATTTTTTCTTTTCCAGCCTTTTACATTTTGCCATTTAAAAGAAAAACGCTGTTTTCTGGCGGCTTTATTTTTTGGCCACCAAAGAATAATTCCGGAAATCAGCATGATGATAAATATAAGCACGGGAATCCCTACCAGATATGTTCCCCACGATTGTTTCAGAAGATAGCTCCAATGGATCATTTTTACAATCTGGAAAAAACTGTTTTTCTCATCGTAGGTTCTTAGGACTTTTCCGTTGTAAGGATTTACATATGCTACTTTATAGATGGGAAATTCATCAAAATAATTCCAGCCTTTAGGATCGTGCTCGTACCAGTAAAAAAGATAGGACATCTTTTTATCAATCGGAATATTTACCCAGTGAACTGGGTATTTTTCCTTTACCTGTTCAACAACGGATTTTTCCAAAACACGGATCGGAAGAACCTGTTTTTGTTCTATATTCTTTTCATTATGGTAGATAACATCTTTTCGGGTAAAATTTTCTATTTCATCCTTGAAAACGTATAAGGCACCTGTAATTGAGATAATAAAAATCAGAAAACCGATGCCTAACCCGAACCACAAATGAAGCTTGCCGGTCCATTTTTTAAAAGCGGTTGGTTTTTTCTTATGGTGATGCTTTTTCCTCATGTTCATCCTTAATTGCCGCAAAGATACTGTTTAATTTTTATTTAGAATATTTATAATTAAGGATTTTCATCAGGTTTTGCTATTATTTTTATACAGGCAAAATTTGTAAATAAAATACACTAGCGCTCTGTAGATTATAATAAAAAGCCAAACTGCAAGTGCAGTTTGGCAGACCTTTTTTATAAAGTAAGGTTTCTTTATGATGATATTTCTTCCTCGTAGTAAAAGATAGCCTTTTTAGGGTCAACTTTTAATCATTTAAAATTTATATCCTATTGAAAGTCTGAAATTTCTCGGAGCTTCTGCCTGGTAATAGTAATAAGCTCCGTATGGCGAACCTGAATAAAGGAATCTGTTAAATACGTTAAAGACATTCAGACCAACTCTGAATTTGGTATTTTCCCAAGATAAGCCGGCATCAAACTTTAAATAATCATCCATATCTTTTTGAGCTCCGGAGCTTGCCCAGTTCCAGCTGCTTCTGTCAGCAAGATATGTTCCTCCGAATGAAAGTCCGAATCCTTCTAATGTTCCTGTTGTAAAAGTGTAATTCAGCCATCCGTTTGCCGTATGTTTTGCATATCCCGGAACTCTCATTCCTACAGGGTTATTTACGGGATCATTTGACTCAGTTACTTTGTTTTCGGTAAATGCGTAATTAACAATAGCATTGAATCCTCTTACAATTTCTCCCTTCAAATCAAACTCAATTCCCTGTACTCTTGTTTTGCCAAGATCTATCACGAAGTTTTCAAGAGCACTGTTTGTCGGATCGTTTACAGTAGCATTTCTTTTGATAATATTATACAATGACAAGGTTGTATTCCATTTTCCGCCGAACCAGTCTCTTTTTACACCCACTTCCATATTGTTTCCGGTAATAGGTTTAGGAATACCGCCTGTTCTGAAGAATCCTGCCTGTGGCACGAATGACTGGTCATACAAACCGTATACGGATGTATTGTCATCGATAGAGTAGCTTATCCCTATACGTGGCGTTATTTTATCTGCTTCTGCATTGGTTCCGTAAGAATTTTCCTTCACATTCGTATATCTTGCCGCAAGGGTTAATCTTAAAGCGTCATTAAAAAAGCCTAATTCATCCTGAACATATAATCCGGTATAGTTTTGTTCGATAGTGCCATAAGGAGTAGCTCTGCTTTGCAATGAGGTACTGGTGTCAAATTGAGCATATCCGTTTGCAGGAGGAGTGTATGTTGTTGAATTTACATTGAAAGGATTGGCATCTGTATCTAAATTGTGGGATTGATTCCAGTCTGCCATATATTTTTTGGAACCTAAATCGAGTCCTGTTAATATTTTATGAGAAACGGCTCCCGTTTTTACATAACCGTTTAAGAATACCTGTCCGAATTTCATCACATTACTTGCTTCCCAGAAGTAAAGTGTTCTGATCATATCGCCATTTGGTAAAAATTTGGACGGCCAGATATCGCTTCCTAAAGTATATTCATTAACGTAAGTAAGCTGGGAGGTCAGTTTCCAGTTTTCATTGAATTTATGCTGAAGATTGACATTCACCGTATTATTATCAACATTGGTAGGGTCAATTCCAGGGTCTGTCATTGTATATTCAACAGGCTTGGTAGCATATCCTTCGTAACTGAATACATATGCAGAACCTACTTCAGACATTTTTGCTTTCTGATAAATATATTCTGCCGTTAAAGTTGTTTTATCTGTAAGATTTACTTTTAAAGACGGGTTAATGATATATCTGTCATTAAACTCATAATCTCTGAAGCTCTTTTTATTTTGGGCCATTAAATTCAGCCTGAAAGCTACCTTGTCTGTAATTTTTGTGTCAATATCCGTTTCTCCTCTGTACATATTGAAGCTTCCCAAAGTTACTCTTGCCGAACCATTCAGCGATTGTCCTGTTGGTTTTTTGGTCACAATATTATAGATACCGCTCGGTTCACCGTTTGACATTAAAAAACCGGATGGTCCTTTTATAAATTCGATATGGTCTACATAGCTCATGTCTTCACTTAAGGGACCCCAGTTTGAAGTTATATTAACACCGTTCATGAAAGCAGCCGCTCTAGAGCCTCTCATATTGACCCGAGTATACATGTCTCCCCAATGTTCCAGCCTTTGTGCTCCTGCAACATTTCGAAGTACACCATCTCCTAATGTTGTTACCTGCTGATCTTCTAATGCTCTGTTTGTAATGATAGAGACATTCTGAGGGATTTTAATTAATTCCTCGTCAAGACGCATAGAAGACGACCCTTCTTTTTCTACATACTTTTTGTAATATTTTCCGTTTACAATAACTTCTTCAATATCATTTGATTTAATCGTATCGTTTTCCTGAGCAAAAGTTAGCATCGAACCTAACACGGAAGCGCAGATCAGTACATTTTTCATGAAACCTTAAATTTTTCTGCAAATATATTGTTTTTAATTATTCTAAATAAATAATTAGATTGATATTTATCATAATATTAATATATGAGAATGTAAAAGCCGCTCCAGGTCATTCTGAAGCGGCTTTTATGCTTTTAAATTATAAATTTTTATGCTGGAATTTCTCCTTTATATAAGAATGAAATAATTTCCTTGTTTAATTTGTCAATCATTTCACTGAATAGATGGAAAGATTCCTGCTTATAGATTACCAAAGGATCTTTCTGCTCGTAAACAGCACCTTGCGAAGATCTTCTTAAATCGTCCATTTCACGAAGATGCAACTTCCAGTTTTCATCAATGATAGATAAAGTAATATTCTTTTCAAAATCGTTGATTAGACTTTCGCATTGCGTTTCATAAGCTTCTTTAAGATCGGTAACAATAGTCATCGTTTTGTGACCGTCAGTGAATGGAACCTGGATCATTTTAAACATTGACCCTTGGTTCTGATACACATTCTCAATAATTGGGAAAGATTTTTCTTTCAGCAAGTTCAATTTCATCTGATAATCTTCCTGAGCGGCCTTGAATAAAATATTCGTTAAGTCCTGAACGGTCTTATTCTTGAAATCATTCTCATTAACTGGAGATTCCATAGTGAACGTTTTAATGATCTCGTATTCGAAATCTTTATAATTTCCTGATGCCTTTCCTTTTGCTGCGATAGAGTTTGCTACATCAAAGATCATATTTGTGATATCATATTTCAGGTGATCTCCGAACAATGCATTCTTTCTTCTCTTGTAGATTACATCACGCTGCTTATTCATTACATCATCGTATTCAAGAAGTCTCTTTCTTGTTCCGAAGTTGTTTTCCTCTACTTTTTTCTGTGCTCTTTCAATAGATTTTGAGATCATAGAATGCTGAATAACTTCACCTTCTTTATGACCCATTCTGTCCATCATTTTTGCGATTCTTTCAGAACCGAAAAGACGCATCAGATTATCTTCAAGAGAAACATAGAACTGTGAGCTTCCCGGATCTCCCTGACGTCCCGCTCTACCTCTCAACTGTCGGTCTACACGTCTGGAATCATGTCTTTCTGTACCGATGATTGCTAAACCTCCTGCTTCTTTTACTTCTTTTGTAAGCTTAATGTCGGTACCACGACCCGCCATGTTGGTTGCAATGGTTACCACGCCCGGCTGTCCTGCTCCTGCAACAATTTCTGCTTCCTTCTTGTGAAGTTTTGCATTCAATACCTGATGCGGAATTTTTCTTAACTGGAGTGCCTTTGATAATAACTGAGAAATCTCAACAGAAGTTGTACCTACCAGTACAGGTCTTCCTGCGGCAGTAAGTTTTTCAATTTCTTCAATTACGGCATTATATTTTTCGCGATTGGTTTTGTAAACCAAATCTTGTTTATCATGTCTTAAAATCGGACGGTTGGTAGGAATTACCACCACGTCTAATTTGTAGATTTCCCAAAGCTCGCCGGCTTCCGTTTCTGCAGTACCCGTCATCCCCGCAAGTTTGTTGTACATACGGAAATAATTCTGAAGGGTAATGGTTGCAAACGTTTGCGTTGCTGCTTCGATTTTCACATTTTCCTTCGCTTCGATTGCCTGATGGAGACCGTCTGAATAACGTCTTCCTTCCATAATACGGCCTGTCTGCTCATCTACGATTTTTACTTCACCGTCAATAACTACATACTCGTCATCTTTTTCAAATAAGGTATAGGCTTTAAGCAATTGGCTCATCGTGTGAACTCTTTCAGATTTCTCAGCAAATTCGGAGAATAATCTTTCTTTCGCTTCAAATTCTTCTTCTTTTGAAAGGTTTTTAGCTTCCAGTTCTGCGATTTCAGTTCCGATATCCGGAAGAACGAAGAAATTAGAATCTGAGTTACCCTGAGACATGTATTCAACACCTTTGTCGGTAAGATCTACCTGGTTGTTTTTTTCTTCAATTACAAAGTAAAGATCTTTATCTACAATAGGCATATCGCGGTTATTGTCCTGCATATATTGAGCTTCCGTTTTCTGAAGCAATGCGCGGTTTCCGCTTTCCGATAAAAATTTAATTAACTGTCTGTTCTTGGGAAGACCTCTGTACGCCTGTAGTAATTTGAATCCTCCTTCTTTCGTGTTTCCTGCTGCGATTAATTTTTTAGCTTCATTAAAAATAGCAGAAACGGTTTTTTTCTGAACTTCAACGATTCTGTCGATAGATGGTTTCAAAACGTCAAACTCCTGTCTGTCTCCCTGTGGAACCGGACCGGAAATGATTAATGGTGTTCTTGCATCATCCACCAATACAGAGTCAACCTCATCGACAATTGCAAAGTTCAGTTCTCTTTGCACAAGCTCTGAAGGGGAGGTTACCATGTTGTCTCTCAGGTAATCGAACCCAAATTCGTTATTAGTTCCGTAAGTAATATCGGAATTATAAGCTTTTCTTCTTCCGTCTGAGTTTGGCTGATGATTGTCAATGCAGTCGATTGACATTCCGTGGAATTGGTATAATGGTCCCATCCACGCCGAGTCTCTTTTGGCAAGGTAATCATTCACCGTTACCACGTGAACTCCTCTTCCCGGAAGGGCATTTAAGAAAATAGGAAGCGTTCCTACTAAGGTTTTACCTTCCCCGGTAGCCATTTCGGCAATTTTACCACTGTGAAGAATAACCCCACCAATGAACTGTACATCATAGTGTACCATATCCCAGTTTACGGGAGTTCCGGCTGCGTTCCAGGAATTTTTCCAAACGGCTTGATCTCCCTGAATTTCAAGGAAGTCTTTGCCTGCAGCAGCCAGCTGCTTGTCCCAGTCTGTTGCTGTTACACGGATTTCTCCGTTTTGTGCCCATCTTCTTGCGGTTTCTTTTACCAAAGCAAAAGCTTCAGGAAGGATCTGGCCCAGAACTTTTTCCTCAATATCGTATGATTCCTTTTTTAGAGCCTCAATTTTTGAAAAAAGCGCTTCTTTTTCATCAACGTTTTTCGAATTTTTTATCTGCTCTTGTATCTGTTCTATCTGAGCTGTGATTTTGCCGGTTGCAGATTTAATGCTCTCTTTAAACTCAGCAGTTTTTTCTCTCAAACCATCGTCAGACAACTGTTGAATATTCGGTTCAACAGCTTTGATTTTTGTTACAACTTTTTTTACTTCTTTTAGGTCCTGCGCTTTTTTGTCTCCCAAAAACCCTTTAAGAACTTTGTTTAAAAAACTCATAAATTTTTTGCTTTATGCCTAAAGCGTATGCTTTAAGCGTTTTAAATAACACGCTTTTCGTGTAAAATTGATATATAAAAAAGGCAAAAAGCTCTAAGCGAAGCCTAAAGCCTGATTGCTTTTAATTAATATTCGTCTTCGTTCCAAAGGAAGTCTTCATCGGTAGGATAGTCACTCCAAACTTCTTCAATAGATTCGTAAATCTCTCCTTCATCTTCAATTGCCTGAAGGTTTTCCACTACTTCCATTGGTGCACCAGTTCTGATTGCGTAATCAATAAGCTCTGCTTTTGTCATTGGCCAAGGTGCGTCACTTAAATATGAAGCTAATTCTAATGTCCAGTACATAATTTTCTAATTTTTTTGCAAAAGTATAAAAATAGCTTATATTATATGCTTTTTTACACCTGATTTTCAATTCTTTTTATTAATTTTTGTTTATGGTGCATCACAGACCTTAGTTCAAGCGTGATGTCAGCCTGTTTGCTGTCATTTTCTCAAAAACCATTCCACAAATATTTTTATGCCATTTTGGAAGTTGGTGTCAGGTTTATAGCCAATTAATGTCATAGCTTTACTAATATCTGCATTGGTTTTCAGGACATCTCCGGGTTGCATTGGCAGATTTTTCCGTATGGCAGATTTTCCTAAATTACTTTCTATGGTTGACAACATTTCATCAAGGGTAATTACTTCACTTTCTCCAAGATTCATAATCTCATAAATGTTAAAGTGATTTTCTAAGTAGTGAATGGACTTTACTATTCCATCAATAATATCATCGATAAAAGTATAATCCCTTGCTGTTGTGCCATCACCATAGAAAGGGACTTCCTGATCTTCTGAAATTAATTTTGTAAATTTATGAATAGCGAGATCGGGTCTTTGTCTGGGGCCATAAACGGTAAAAAACCTCAGCTGAATCATATCAATTTTATACAAATCATGGTAAACATGGCCTAATATTTCACCACATTTTTTAGTTGCTGCATAAGGCGAAATAGGATTGTCTACATTGTCGGTCTCTGAGAAAGGGATTTTTTCATTGTTTCCGTACACGCTTGATGAAGAGGCTGCGATAACTTTTTTAACATTAAATTCTTTGCACAATTCCCACAGGTTCATGGTGCCGCGGATATTTACTTCTTCATACTCTAATGGTCTTTCTATGGATGGACGTACGCCGGCAAGGGCTGCAAGATGGATTATCATGTCAATAGAATGTTCGCGGAAGATCTTTTCAAGTCCTTCTTTATCACGGATGTCCTGATAATATAAGATATACCGGTTTGATTTTGTCATGGCAATCAGTTTTGCAATATCATCCTGTTTTTCCAAAAATTCAAAATCCAAAAAATTCTGTATTGAATCTAAAGTATTCTTGATTTTTATCTGATAATTGTAGAAATCATCAAAATTGTCAATATTTATGACAGAATGTCCCTTTTTTAATAATTGTTCTACAAGATGAGAACCAATGAATCCGCTGCCGCCCGTTATGAGATAGACCATTTGTGACTTTTTAGTAGAGCAAAAATATAAATTTATTTTTTGAAAATATAATCATTACTTTTACTTTACAAAGTTATATACACAATATGCAGTTTCAGGGACAAATTTTAAAAATGACAAGCTTCAATGATGAGCCTATACAATATTATCTAAATCTTTCTGGTGATCTTATTCATATGAATGAGCTTTTTGGTAAGGAGATAACAATAAAACATACAGGTTTTCAGTGTGTAAATTGCCACGAAAATAAACCGATTTACAGAATGGGTTTCTGCAAAAACTGTTTTTTTGAAAGTCCTTATGCAAGTGATACAATTATTCGTCCCGAGCTTTCTACCGCTCACCTGGGAATTGCGGAACGGGATTTGGAGATAGAAAAAGGAATTCAGCTTCAACCTCATACGGTTTATCTGGCTTACACTGGAGAAGTAAAAGTAGGTGTCACAAGAAATACACAAATTCCTACAAGGTGGATCGATCAGGGCGCGACTTTTGCTCTGCCTATTGCGAGAACCGAAAACCGATATGAAGCGGGGATGATTGAAGTTGCTCTCAAACAGCATGTTCCTGATAAAACCAGCTGGAAAAAAATGCTTCAGGATGACCTGGAGGATGATATTGACCTGGCGGATTTCCAACAGAAAATAAAAGAATATTTTCCTGATGATTTCCAAAAATTTTACAGTGAAGGCGAAACACTCTGGAGATTTGATTATCCTTTCGAAAAACCGGAAAAAGTAACGTCTTTTACCCTGGATAAAAGACCGGAATTTACGGGAAGGCTTACAGGCATCAAAGGGCAGTATCTTGGTTTCGATGGGGGAGAGTTTATAAATATAAGAGGACATGAAGGATATTTTATAGAGCTCAATGTCAGGAGCTGATTTAAATAAGTAAAATAGGTAAACATGAAAAAGTGGGTAAAAAAGCTATTGGTTGGTCTGGGAGTTTTGTTGGTGATCATTTTATTGGCAAACTTCGGGCTTAACATCTGGCTGAAGACCCAACTCCCCAGTTACATTAAAAATAATACCGATTACAAAGTTTCCTACAAAAGTCTCGAAGTAGACGTCATGTCAGGAAATGTTCTTGCAACAAGAATTTCGGTCAATAATAAAAATCCTGAAAATAATAATATAATTGGCATTCAGGGAACAATTGATACCCTTAAAATAAGCCGGTTTGGAATTTATGATGCACTTTTCAATAAACAAATAAGTTCCTCCGATCTTTTGCTATCCAAACCCAATCTTAATATAATCCTTTCCAAACCTGTTGACGATAAAACCGGGAAAAAGAGAAATCCCGTAAAGTTTGAAAATATTAGAATCAATGATGGAAATCTAAGTATTTTCAGACATACGAAACAGAAATTTCTTTCGGTTCAGGATCTTGATCTGTATGTAGAAAATCTCCAGCTTACAGAAGAATCTGTGGAAGATCGTCTTCCTGTTATATTTGATGCATATGATATTAAAGGAAAGAATTTTTTTCTACGTCCCGACGATGTTTATGCGATCAGGATAGATGATATTAAGACATCAGAGGGGCAAATGACGATTAATAATTTTCAGTTGGTACCCGTACTGGATTTTGAACAGTTTAAAAAATATTATCCTAAAAAAAGTAAGCTTTTTCAGTTTGCTATTAAAAAAATGGAATTCAAAGATCTTGTGCTGAAAAAGAATAAGTTATCTCTTGCTAATGCCAGCTTTTATCAGCCAAATCTTTTGGTGTATACCACGGATGTTGTTGTTGTTAAAGTAAAGAAGCCTTCAGATTTTGAACTGAACCTGGAAAATATAAAACTGAACGATGCTACGGTGCAGGTTATGAAACCCAATGGCAATAAACTTTTATACACCAAAAATCTTAATGTTGATGTCAACCAGCTCAGATTCGACAAAGAAACGAGAGAGGAGCTTATTCCTGTAGGGTATAAAAAATTTCAGGTTTCCGGGAAAGATGTTTTGTTTTCCAATCATCAGGATTTTAGATTTGCGAGTATTAATCTAAATCCTAAAAAAGGAGAGATAAAAAATATTTCCGTATCCCCCAATGGAACAGCTCCAGGGAAAACATCAATGGATCTTGTGGCAGATCATATCGTTTTTAATATTAATAAATGGGATTTTGCTGAAAAGAAAATGAACTTAGATATAAACGATATTCTTGTAAGCCATATTAAGGGAAAAATTACTGCCGCTACGGATAACCCTGTAGGTTCTAAAAAACAAAATGTTAATGGAATTCAGTTTCCTATTCTTATCAGAAAGGTTGTACTGCAAAATTCGGATATTATCTACTCGAAAAACAATCAGCCGCTGAGCTTTCAGGATCTTAATGCTACGGTTAATGATATTCAGCTTGTTTCAAAAAAGGATAACTCCGGTATACAGGCAAAAATAGGGAAGTATGCAGTTTCAACTAAGAATTTCGGTTATAAAACAAAATTTTATAATATGACGGCCGGGTTTTTAAGGCTTGACCAAAATACAATAAATGTAAATTCATTTGCAATGAAGCCTTTGGTTTCAAGAGCGCAGTTTATCAGGATGATTCCTGTTGAAAGTGATTTGTATGATATCACGGCAAACCAGATTACTGCAAACGGAACCTGGGACTTGTTTTCTGATCAGAAACTCATACGTGCTTCCAATGTCACAATCCGTAATGCGGATGCTGTTATTTTCAGAAGTAAAATTCCGAAGGATGATCCGAAGGAAAAACCTTTGTATTCAAGAATGCTGAGATCTATTAAAATTCCGATGGTTGTTAATGATCTTAACCTTAAAGATTCGAAATTAGTATATGAGGAAGATACACCTGAAAGTGCCGGTCCCGGAAAGCTAACGTTCAGTAGTTTTAATATGAATGTTAAAAATTTAAATTCAGCAAAAATTAAGGGAAATCCAACCCGGGTTGATATAAAGATAAACTGTTCTTTTATGAATCTGGCGCCGCTTTCGGTGAATTGGAATTTTGATGTTGCTGATCAGGGAGATCGTTTTGCTATTTCAGGAAGAACAACAAATCTTCCCGCTACAGGAATTAATCCGTTTATCCGTCCCTATCTTCACGTAACTGCTACCGGAACCATCCAGGAAATGCTTTTTAATTTCAGAGGAAATCCAAAAGGTTTGAGCGGGAAATTTAATCTTAAACATAAAGATCTTAAAGTAACCATCCTCGATAAGCAGAATAAAGAGAAGAAAGGCTTTCTTACAGCAGTTGCCAATCTCTTGGTAAAAACAGATTCCGGGAAGCTTCCGGAAGATGTGGATGTTGAAGATGTGGAAAGAGACCCAACCAAATCGTTTTTTAATCTTTTCTGGAAAGGAATTGAGCAGGGCTTAAAAAAGACATTAATAGGAATTAATATTGATACTGCCAAGAAAACGGCTGATAAAGCGGCTTCAACGGTGAAAGCGGCAAAGCAGGATGTTAAGGAGATGAAAACATCGGCAAAGGAAATTGGTCAGGCCATGAAGAAGAACCCTGAGACCGAAAAGCCAAAAGAAAAGAAAGGGTTTTTAAACGGTGTATTTAAGAAAAAAGAAAAATCCGAAACTGAATAGTTTCGGATTTTCTATATTAGTCAAAATCAAATTCGTCGCTCTCAAGAATAGGAACTTCGCGCAGGAAGTCATCGAATTCTTTAGGATAATTGCTTCCGGCGCCATAAGAATCTATGATCATACCCATATTTCCTTCAGTATCTTTTACAACATATAAAACGGCATTGTCGTCAGGGCTGCTTGGTCCTTCAAAACGGTAGGTTTTAATAATAGTAAGCTCATTTGGCTGATACGTTTTTTCGGAGTTTTCTAATTTCATTTCAAGATCTTCGTTCATCCTGAATTCTCTGTGAATCCCTCTTTGGGTAAGTCTTGTCATAACCTGACTTAGTGTCGTCATTTTGTCTATATTTCCTGTGCCTTCCATAATAATATTTTTCTTTTAAGATGCAAGAATTAAACCAATCATTTAAATAGGGTACCTACAAAATCATGCTTTTTGTTAACAAAAATTATATTTATTATTTATTGTTGGGTATGCTTTTTGCAATAAAGAGAATAATAAATCAGACAAAATATGAAAAAGGAAGTTGGCGTTTTATTGGCAGGAGGAGTCGGTCTTCTGGCAGTATTAAGTATCATCGGAATTAAAAAAATATTACATAGAAAAGCCAAGAAATATAATGATGCCTACCTTGATTATCACAGACATTTTGATAGAAGAAATATCGAGGAAGATTATCATGGTATTGAATTTTACGCTTTAAAATAATAAAACAAAATATATCCAATTATTGATCCGACTCCGATAAGGTGTTGGATTTTTTTGTGGAAAACTTTATTGTTAAAACTTATTATTTTCCAGAATTTCCATTCTAAATTTACATTATAATGCAGAGTGAAAATATCATAAAAGGACAGGGAGCTCAGCGAAATGTAACCAATCGTTTCGACAGATATACTTATGAACCGGAGGATGAGGATTTTGAAGCGGTAAAAACATCTTTTACAGAAGTTTTTCCAAAAACCATTGTAAATCAGGTTAAAAGTGAAGATCTCCCGATGGAATATTCCATGAATCCTTATCAGGGATGTGAGCATGGCTGTTCCTATTGTTTTGCAAGACCCACCCATGAATATTGGGGATACAGTGCCGGAATTGATTTTGAAAGGAAAATTATGGTAAAGAAAAATGCCCCGGAACTACTGGAAAAATTCTTTCAGAAAAGAGGTTATCGACCGCAGCCTATTTTGCTTTCAGGAAATACTGATTGCTATCAGCCTGCAGAGCGGCAGTTCGAAATAACCAGAAAATTGCTTCAGGTGTGTCTTGATTACAGGCATCCTGTGAATATCCTTACAAAGAATGCTTTGGTTTTACGCGATATTGATCTATTAGTGCCAATGGCTGAACAGAATATTGTTTCAGTTTCTTTTAGTATTCCAACCATCAATGAAGAGTTGCGAAGAAAAATGGAACCGCGTACAAGCTCTACCACAAACAAATTGAAAGCCGTAAAAATTCTTTCGGAAAATGGTATTCCGGTTAATGTAATGGTGGCGCCTATCATTCCTGGACTGAACAGTGACGAACCTCTGTCAATATTAAAAGAGGTTTCGGATGCAGGAGCAAAAAGTTTCGGCTATACTTTGGTAAGGCTTAACGATGCAGTAGAACCAGTTTTTGTAAACTGGATTGAAAATGCTTTTCCGGATCGCGCGCAAAAAGTTTTAAATTTAATCCGTTCGATGCGCGGAGGTAAGCTTGGGGAAAAGAAGGTTTTTGATCGACAGAAAGGAGAAGGCAATATTGCTGAAATGATTCATAATACTTTTAAAGTCGGAAGAAAGAAATTTTTTGAAGGAAAAGAGTTTCCTGAGCTTTCCACAAAAAACTTTACCGGTTCAAAAGATCAGCAGTTAAAATTGTTTGATTAAATAGAAAAACCGCTCCCAAAGGAACGGCTTCTTTATGAAAAAATGTTCTGAATTAAATTACATCGTGTCATCCACAGGACATTTGAAATCTTTACTGCATGTTGCGCAGATTACTACGTTTCCACATACGTACATACAAAATTCCGGTTCAGGAAGGTTGATTCCAGCTCCTGTAATGCTTTTTAATTGGCCTTTGCTTAGTTTTTTTAAATTTTTCATATTGTTTTAGTTAAAAATTTGATACTTCTGTAAAGATAATTAAAAAATGAATAAGTCAAACAATTGTGGTATATTATTTTTATATGAAGAAAAATTTATTTTATTTTGAAATTAGCGAATAAAAAACCGGGCAATTTGCCCGGTTAGAAATTATTTTTTAATCAGTCCCAATTCTATCAGTCGTTCATGGAGAAATTCTCCAGCCGTAGTGTCTTCATACAATTTCGGATGATCTTCATCGATACAGTTTTCCAATGCATTTAATGACATCGAACTTACCGGATGCATAAAGAACGGAATAGAATATCTTGAAGTTCCCCATAATTCTCTCGGTGGGTTTACTACTCTGTGTATGGTAGATTTCAGTTTGTTGTTGGTATGTCTGGACAACATATCTCCTACGTTAATCATCAGCTCGTCCGGTTCTGCAATGGCATCGATCCATTCTCCCTTATGATTCTGAACCTGAAGTCCTTTTCCCTGAGATCCCATTAGTAGTGTAATGAGGTTAATGTCTCCGTGAGCAGCTGCTCTTACCGCATCATCAGGCTCCTGTGTGATTGGCGGATAATGAATAGGTCTTAAAATAGAATTTCCTTCTGCAATTTTATCATCAAAATAAAATTCATCAAGACCAAGATACAATGCTAACGCTCTAAGCACGTATTTCCCTGTTTTTTCAAGCATCTGGTAAGCTTCCTTACCGATTTCGTTGAACTTTGGAAGTTCTTCAACAATTACATTATCCGGATACTCATTCTTGTATTGGGAATCTTCGGACACATACTGCCCGAAATGCCAAAACTCTTTTAAGTCTCCTTTTTTGAAGCCTTTCGCAGTTTCCTTACCGAATCCTACATAGCCTCTCTGTCCGCCAATTCCCGGAATCTCATACTTTTGTTTCGTTTCCGTTGGCAATTCAAAAAAGTTTTTTACCTCTCCATATAATTCATCTACCAATTTGTCATCAAGAAAATGGCCTTTTAAGGCAACAAAACCAATTTCTTCATAAGCTTTTCCGATTTCATTTACAAATTTCTGTTTGCGTTCCGGGTCGCCCGAAAGGAAATCACGCAGGTCTACACTAGGTATTTTATCCATTTTTAGAAATTTAACGAATGGCTAAATTACAGATTTTAAATGAAAATCTTTTTATAGTTAATTATTTATAAATTAAATTTGTGCTATGAAAAAATATTCTTCCAAAAGAAGTATTCAGATATTGGCACATCTTCTTCAGCAATATGGAATTTCAGATATTATTATTTCCCCGGGATCCAGAAATGCCCCTTTGGCAATCCATTTTTCCGAAACAGACAGCTTCAACTGTTACAGTATTGTAGACGAAAGAAGTGCCGCCTTCGTAGCACTTGGAATGGCGATGAGTGAAAAAAAACCTGTAGCCGTTACCTGTACCAGCGGTTCCGCGGCGGCCAATTATTATCCTGCCATTACGGAAGCATTTTATTCCAATATTCCGCTTTTGGTATTAACTGCCGACAGACCAATGGATTATGTTGATATTTTTGATGGGCAGACGATCAGGCAAAATAATCTTTTTCATCAGCATTCTTATGGAGATTTCCAGTTGCTGGAAGACGGAAAGGAAGATGCGGAAGACCTTAATTTTGACACGATAAAAAAAGCTATCGAACTTTGTATTGAAAAGCAGGGCCCGGTTCATATCAATATTCCATTAGAAGAACCTCTTTATGAGCTGGTTTCGGAATTGCCGACTTTTCCTACAGTGGAGAAAACAATCAGGCAGAAAGAATATGAAATTCCGTCCAATTTAGTTGCGGAATGGAATACTTCCCAAAGAATCATGATTCTGGTAGGAACAAGAGATTATAGTCCTGAACTTGAAAATCAGCTTACCCAGCTGGTTAAAAACCATTCGGTTGTGGTTCTCAGTGAAGCCAATTCTAATCTTCATCATGAAAAATTTTTTAGGCATATTGATCGATATGTTTTTAATTTTACAGAAGAAGATTTTAAAACCTATGCTCCTGATTTACTGATTACAGTGGGACAGAATGTAGTGTCAAAAAAAGTAAAGCAGTTCCTGAGAAAAGCACATCCTAAACAGCACTGGCATTTGGATGAAGTATGGCAGCCGGATACCTATTTTGCTTTGACCGAGAAATTGCTAGTAAAACCCGAAGTTTTTTTCTCAAAATTGCTGAAATTTATCAATCTGGAACCCAGTCCGTATTTTAATCTTTGGGATGTCCTTCGCGATAAAAAAGACGCAAAACATGAAAAGTTTCTTAATACGGTAGATTTTTCAGATTTTTATTTTTTCCATAAAACTTCGCAAATGATTCCTGAGAATTATAACGTACACTTCAGCAACAGCTCGGCGATACGTTATGCGCAGTTGTTTGATTACGGTAAGAGAAAAATTTACTGTAACCGGGGAACAAGCGGAATTGATGGTTCAACATCTACAGCAATGGGTTTTGCTATAAAAAATACTAATCCTACCTTACTTATTACAGGAGATCTTAGCTTTTTCTATGATATCAACGGACTATGGAATCAGTATATTCCGCCGTTTGTAAGAATTATAATTTTTAACAATGGAGAAGGAAATATTTTCAAGATCATTCCCGGACCGGGAAATGCCAATCCGAATACGTTGGATGAGTTTATTGCAACCAAACACCACAAAAATTCGGAATTTTTAGCAAAGCATTTCGGATTCTCTTATACGAAAGTAGATGATGATGTTACGCTGGATCGTGTTCTTGAGAATTTCTTCAAGCCGGATACTCAGCCTAAAATACTGGAAGTCAACACCTATGGTAAAAATAATGCGGATATACAGAAATCTTATTTCAATTTTTTAAAGGATAGTTAAAGGTCTTCATATTCTTCATTTCCAGGTAGATTGATGATCCTGTCGATAGCATAGATAAAATTTTCGTCAAAATCATTCAGAGCGTTAATTATTTGGAAATGAGAGAAGTCCTTGATGTTTTGAAGGGTGATTTCTGTTTCTTTTATTTGTTTTTTTCTTAAAAGATGCTGTCTTTGAACTCCGTTTAAGAGATAGGAGGTGGGGGTAAACCAGTCTTTTCCCTTTAAAAAAAGGATATTGGAATAAGAGGTATCGGTAATATGATTGTTTTTAACGATAATGATTTCTTCAGCCTTAGCCTTCATCTTCATTTTTTCAAGTTCTTTTCGGTCTTCAAACTTAAAAGAATAGTCGAAGCTGTTATTTTCCACCAGCTGAAAGTTTTCGATCTCCGGAATAGCGTAAGGAATCATCTGCGTTCTTATCCTTTTGTCCAGATCGTACACAATTCTAAATTTAAAAAGCCCATCCTCATCATGCTCCAAATGATTATAGATTTTGGCAAGATCAATAGTTCCTTCTTTTCCGAAATGGGCAAAAGTAGCGTCTACACGCTTTTGGTGTAATTCCAATAAGAAGATTTCCTGATCTTCAACCTTTATACTTTCAATGAATTGGTACATAAATTTTATTTTTCATTTCTTCGTACTCGTCTTCGAGCTTACTCATATGCGTAATTCCGCCGCCACTCTTGAAATACAGCTGATCGCCCTCCTTTTCAATAAAACGGATCATCACACAGCTGTCAAGGTTTGTACCATCGAACCAGCCGCATACTCCGGTGTAATACCCTCTGTCATATTCTTCCGCATCCAGGATGATTTCCAGGGTTTTGGGTTTTGGAGCTCCTAAAATGGAGCCAGCGGGAAGCAGCTTTTCCATGATACTGCCCAATTTTCCGTTGAATTCAGGTTTTACAATTCCTGATATTTCAGAACTCATGGCATAAAGATTTTTTTGCTTTGTTCTAATGAAATCAATATACTGAAATTTGTCCACCTTCACATCATCAGCAACCATACTGAGATCATTTCGCAAAAGATCCACAACCGTATAATGTTCCGCTTTTTCCTTGATGTCATTTTTTAAAACTTCCGGAGCATTTTCCACCGAAGCATCAATGGTACCTTTCATCGGATAAGTGAATATTTTTCCGTCAATAATCTTTATGAAAGTTTCGGGAGAAAAAAACACGAAAAAATCTTTATAAAATACTTTGTATTTGGCAGAAGAATGATAAAAAATTTCTTTAAGAGATAAATTTGTATTAATTTTTGTTTTTCGTGTATAATTTGCAAGATAAGAATTTCCGAGACGAATATTTTTCTGAACTTTATCAAAACCGCTTTTAAAGCTTTCCAACGTTTCCGGAAACGATTTCCACTCCATGTTTTTAGATAATGGATGTTGCTTGTTTGTGTTTGAAAAGGTTTGGAAATCAATCAATAATCCTGATTTTTCAATTTCATCTTCTTTAAATATTTCAACATTTTGGGCGAGGAAGTCGACAATAAAGAAATAGGGAACTTTCTGACTTGAAAGTTCGTCCATTTCCATAAATTTTTGATGATTCACTGAAAACATTCCGCAAAAGTAATTATTGATGTTTACTTTTGCACAAACTTTTTTTAATGGAAAACAAATATCCACAGAAACCGGGATTAGATTTTATACTGAAGCAGGCATTTTTCTACTGGAATAAGACGCTGATTTTTCAGCTGATGTTTTCAGTGCTTTACTTTGCCATATTTTTCACCTCTATGTTTTTCTTTGCTGAAAGATTCGGTGTACTTGAGCAGCAACAGCAACTTATCGAAGCATATCAAAACGGAATGGATGCTTATCTGGCAAAAGCAGCTGAACTTGGACAAACGGATGATTCTAGATATTTCAGCTATGCATTACTTGGGACGTTGGTTTTTCTCTATCCTCTAAATCTTGGATTTTTTCAGATTTTCAGAAAGATTGACCTGAATGAAAAGGTGGAGATAAGCGATTTACTGGCGGGTTACAGCGGGACGAATTTCTTCAGGTATATTTCATATGGAATGTTTTGGTTTTTGATCTATGCCATGATTTTCAATACCTTAATTTTGCCTTTTATCTGGGTTTGTATTACAATTTTTGTAGCACCGATGATGTTTTTTATGAACCGAACCATCTTCGAATCGATTTCTCTGAATTTTAAAGCATTGAAGATGTATTTTGTAGAAATATTTGTTTGTGTGATAGTTGCGGTGATTTTTAAATACATCGGATTTGCCTTATTTTTTGTAGGAGGATTATTTACATTTCCTTTCTGGAATGCGATAATCTACTCGCTTTATAAAGTTATTTTTTCGGAGAAAAATTAATTTTAGTAGTTTTTAATGGATGTTCTGCTAAAAAAAAATTAAATTTGGTAGAAACAACATTAAAATTTAAACACCATGTCAGAATTCAATGAATTTGAACAGCAGGGCTCTGTTCCGGAAAGAAATACGGGCTCTATTATTTCTCATGCTTTCGAAATGTATAAGGGAGTTTTTCTCTATGCAATTGTTGCGATGATATTATATATAATCGGTGACGTTATTGTACAGTCAGTTACAGGATATAATTCGTGGGGAGGTTTCAGGGATTTTAGGAGTTTTAATGACTTTGAAGACGGCGATTTTTATAATTATGAATACTGGAACGGACCAGGAGCCTCTTTCTATTATTTACTGTCTTTTATTCTGAATGTTTTTTTATGTCCGCTTTATGTAGGGCTTATCTATATGGCAAATAAGTATAATACTAAGATTACAATTGAATTCTCGGATTTATTCATTGGTTATAGACAAAATTTCGGGAATATTCTTATATACAGTTTAATAACAAATATTATTTTAGGAATTTCCGCCGCATTATGCGGGATTCCTTTCTTCTTTGTTTTTCCCCTCTTTTTATTGGGCTATCCTATCCTCTTATTTGAAAATGCCACAGCGATGGATGCGCTCAATAAAACGTACAATATTGCAAAAGAGAATTATGGTACATTTTTAGGTACATCACTTTTGGGACTTCTCATCAGCGTTGCCGGATTGGTACTATGCTGTATAGGAATTATTGTTACAGCTCCATTTATTATAGTTGTAATGTATTCTACCTACTGCGCCTACCTTGGAAAACCAAGACAAATACTATTAAACAAATAATGAACAAAAACGAACAAATAAGCAGTATAAAAATAAAACAGGTCGCACTGCTTGCGATCATTCTGGTTTTGGCAGGACTGATCTGTTTTAATCTGGCTCTCTTTATTCCGTCTGTTTTAGGAGCTATTACGATCTATGTCGTTTGCAGAAAGTATAACTTTTATCTTCAGGAAGAAAAAAAATGGAAACCTTGGGCCTCTGCACTGGCTTTGATGTTTGCCAGTCTTATTGTTCTTATTCTTCCCATTTACTTTATCGGAGATTTGTTGATTGAAAAGCTGGGAAATGCTCAAGCTTACATGGATAAATTTAACATCTTTCTTGAAAAAATTCATACCTACATTTATTCTAAAATAGGCTTTGATATTCTGAGTAAGGAAAATATGGACAAGCTTAAAAACAATGTGGGACAGTTTTCTACAAAAGCTCTGAGTGGTACATTTAATACACTTACCGTTGTATTGTCCATGTATTTTATGCTTTATTTTATGCTTGAAAAGCCAAGATTTTTTGAAAGAATACTGTCATCTTCCGCACCGCTTAAAAGATCGAATGTATCTTTAATAGGGGAAAAGATGAGAAAACTTATTATGGCAAATGCCATAGGAATTCCTGTTGTTGCTCTTGGGCAGGGAATTGTTGCCCTAGTGGGCTATTTTATTTTTGGTGCACCAAGTCCCGTACTGCTGTTCGCTTTAACCGCTGCAGCATCTATGATTCCTGTTGTTGGAGCAGCAATCATCTATGTGCCGATCTGTATTTACATGATCGCAGAAGGAGATACCGGAACCGGACTCGGACTGGCTGCGTATTGTATGATCGTCGTTGGATTAACAGATAATGTTTTACGTTTCACGCTCTTAAAAAAACTTGAAGATATTCATCCGTTAAATACTGTTTTCGGAATTATTATGGGAATGAATCTTTTCGGTTTTATGGGATTGGTTTTTGGACCGATTCTGATATCTTTAACATTGCTGCTGATTCAGGTATACAGAAACGAATTTTCTGATGATGATACCCCGGATCTGAAGCTTCCGGATAAAGATGATGAGCTGGAAGAAAAAATAAATCTGATTGTATGATGGAGAACGGAATAAACCCGGAAATATTGAAAGAAATTTGTGAGGTGAAAATGCCTTTTGGAAAGTATCAGGGAACAATACTGGCAGATCTGCCAGTAAGTTATCTGGAATGGTTTCAGCGACAAGGAATGCCGAAAGGAAAATTGGGAATGCAGCTGTCTACCATATATGAAATAAAACTAAATGGCTTGATGGATTTGCTGATTCCTATTCGGGGAGGAACCGGAAATTATGAAAAATATAAGAACAAGACCTATAAGTTTTAAATTTTCGGCGGCACCCAAGGTGCCGCCGAAAATTTTATCCCTTCAAAGCAGCAATTTCATCCCTTAATTTAGCAGCTTTAATGAAATCCAGGTTTTTTGCAGCAGATTCCATTTCCTTTTGTTTCTGCGTAATTACCTTTTCGATATCTTCGGAGGTGTAGCTCGCTTTGGCTTCTGCAACTTTCTGAAGAATCTCTTTCTGGGTATATTTTTCGTCCGGGAAATCTTTCGTTCTTCCGACTAAGCTTTCAGATATTTTCTTGTTTAAAGCAACAGGAACCTTTCCATGTTGTTTATTGTACTCCATTTGTTTGGCTCTACGATATTCTGTTTCATCCAGAGTTGCCTGCATAGATTTGGTGATCTTGTCGGCATACATGATGGCCCTGCCGTTGAGATTCCTTGCAGCACGGCCTACCGTCTGAATCATTGATCTTCGGCTTCTCAGCATTCCTTCTTTATCGGCATCCAGAATGGCAACGAGTGAAACTTCCGGCAAATCAAGACCTTCCCTTAATAAATTAACGCCAATCAAAACATCAAAAAGGCCCACTCTCAGATCCTGCATGATCTGAATACGCTCAAGGGTTTCAACATCAGAATGAATATATCTTGTTCTGATTCCGAATTTTGTAAAATATTTGGTTAATTCTTCGGCCATCTTCTTGGTAAGAGTCGTTACCAAAACTCTTTCGTCCAGATCTGCCCGTTTCTGGATTTCCTCCATTAAATCATCAATCTGATTGATGGTTGGCCTGATTTCAATAATAGGATCCAAAAGTCCGGTCGGACGGATAATCTGCTCAATATAAGCTCCGCCGGTTTTTTCAAGTTCATAATCAGCTGGTGTGGCAGAAACGTAAATCACCTGATTCTGAATGGCTTCAAATTCTTCAAACTTTAAAGGCCGGTTGTCCATTGCGGCGGGAAGTCTGAAACCGTAATCTACCAGAGATTCTTTCCTGCTCCGGTCGCCGCCGTACATGGCATGAACCTGCGGAACGGTAACGTGGCTTTCATCAATTACCATCAGATAATCTTTAGGGAAATAATCGAGAAGACAGAAGGGTCTTGTACCCGGTAATCTTCCATCTAAATATCTTGAGTAGTTCTCAATTCCGGAGCAATATCCTAATTCCTTGATCATTTCAAGATCAAGCTCGGTTCTTTCCTGTAATCTTTTGGCTTCCAGGGGCTTTTGTATTGCGTTAAAAAAATCTACCTGCTTTACGAGATCATCCTGAATGTTCCGGATGGCACCATTTAATGTTTCTTTCGAGGTTACAAAAAGATTAGCAGGATAAATCTGAATCTGCTCAAAATTGGAAGTTACATTTCCGGAGACAGGATCAAAACTTTGGATTTTTTCGATTTCGTCTCCGAAAAACTGAATTCGTACGGCGTTATCTGCGTAAGCCGGAAAAACATCAATTACATCTCCCTTTACTCTGAATGTTCCTCGTTGAAACTCATTCAATGTTCTGGAATATAAAGCATTAACTAAGGAATGCAGCAATGCTGTTCGCGTTACTTTCTCTCCGATAGCAATAGAAATTAATGATTTATGAAATTCCGTAGGATTTCCGATACCATAAATACATGAAACCGAAGCTACAATTAAAACATCTCTCCTTCCCGAAAGCAGGCTTGCCGTAGCAGAAAGTCTTAGCTTCTCAACTTCTTCATTGATGCTGAGATCTTTTTCAATATAGGTTCCGGTAGTGGCGATATAAGCTTCCGGTTGATAATAGTCATAATAGCTGACGAAATATTCAACGGCATTTTCAGGAAAAAATTCCTTAAATTCCATGAACAGCTGTGCGGCCAGGGTTTTGTTATGAGCCAAGACCAGCGTCGGCTTCTGAACATTCTGCACCACATTGGCTACTGTAAAGGTTTTCCCGGAGCCGGTAACCCCAAGAAGCGTCTGGTATTTTTCACCGATTTTTACGCCTTCGGTAAGCTTTTCAATGGCTTGTGGCTGATCGCCGGTGGGTTTATATTCTGATTGAAGTTTGAATTGCATAGAAATTTGTGATCTTATCTAACAAAAATACGAAAGATATATTTGTTATTGAAAAGTATTCGATACCTCAAATTATTTATACATGTAAAAGTTTCAAATAATTAAATGAATTTTGAGTATTCATCTATTGGCATTATTTTTCCATTCATTAGTGAAATCATTTAATTGTAATAATATGAAAATCAATAAATTTTACATTTCAGCGGTCAGCCTGTTTCTGATATTTTCCTCATGCAAAGAAAGCAAGGTTAATGCACAGCAGGTTGGAAGCGACGGGAGCGTTGAAACCAAAGCTCCAAATTCTCCGGAATATAAACCTGCTTTTGCCGGGCAGACAAGAATTAAAGCGGTGAAAACCTCAACGCCTTATCAGGTTGAAGTGTTGAGCAAGGATTTAGGAAAACCCTGGGGGATTATTAATGTACCGGATGGTAGACTTCTGATTACCGATAAGAGAGGGTATATGAATGTTGTTTCCACCGACGGAAAACAAATCTCAAAAATTGAAGGCTTTCCAAAAGTTGATTCCAAAGGACAGGGTGGAATGCTCGATGTTGCTTTGGATCCGGATTTTGGCACCAACAGTATCATTTACTTCAGTTTTTCAGAACCTTATGAAAACGGAAATCATACAGCGGTAGGAAAAGGAAAATTGTCTCCGGATTTCAAAACCATTTCTGATGTGAATGTGATATTTAGGGCAACTCCAACGTATGATGGCGATAAACATTACGGCAGCAGGCTGGCTTTTGATAAAGTTCGAAATTTATTTGTAAGCACAGGAGAAAGATCCGATAAACAAACAAGAGTATATGCGCAGAGAACGGATAATTATTTAGGAAAGATCTTAAAAATTACAAAAGAAGGAAAACCTGCACCGGGAAATCCGTTTATTGGCAAAACAGGATTTAAGCCAGAAATTTATGCATACGGAATCAGAAATCCTCAGGGAATGGCAATCGATCCCAACGGAAATTTGTGGGATGTGGAAATGGGCCCGAGAGGAGGAGATGAAATTAATTTGATCAAAGCCGGAAAAAATTACGGATGGGGAGATGTAACCTACGGGATTGAATATTCGGGAGAAAAAATTAATAACGGTACGACCCAAAAAGCAGGAACCGAACAGCCTGTTTATTATTGGGATCCGGTAATTTCTCCAAGCGGTGTCACTTTTTATACCGGAAATATTGGCGAATGGAAAGGAAACCTGATGATTGGTTGTCTAAGCGGAGAGCATATCACCCGAATTGTAATGAAAGATAATAAAGTGGTGGGCGAAGAAAGGCTTTTGGCAGATGAAAAAGAGCGTTTCCGGGATGTTCTGAATGGAAGCGATGGCAATCTGTATGCGGTAACAGATAGCGGAAAATTATACAGAATTTCAAAAAAATAATCTTACGTTGTCTTTTATATAAAGGTTGGGGCTCAAAACGAAGTTTTGAGCCCCAACCGATTTTTTAAGCTTCTTCAAGCTGAACCGTGAAATGTCTTAACAAATCAGGTTCCCATGTTATTTTATAGCCTTTTGCAATTTCATCACGTCTTTCATAAACGTTCTTGATAGCAGCAGCAATATAATCCATATGGTTATTCGTATACGTTCTTCTGGGGATGGCAAGACGCACCAATTCCAGTTTAGGATAGCGGTTTTCTCTTGTCTCAGGATCTCTGTCAGCCAATAAGGTCCCGATTTCAACGGTTCTGATACCGGCTTCTTTGTAGATTTCAAGTCCCAACGTTTGCGCCGGATATTCCGAACGGTCAACTTTTGGAAGGAAATTCAGGGAATCAATAAATACAGCATGTCCTCCGATAGGTTTTTGCACCGGAATTCCATATTCGATTAATTTATTTCCAAGATATTCTACCTGAGAGATTCTGCTCTCCAGATAGGCAAATTCAGTCGCTTCATCAAGACCAACGGCTAAAGCCGCCATATCTCTTCCGGCCATTCCTCCATAGGTAATAAAACCTTCGTAAATAATGGTAAAATTAGACGCTTTTCTGAAAACCTCTTCATTGTTTAAAGCAATGAAACCTCCGATGTTTACCAGTCCGTCTTTTTTAGAACTCATCGTCATCCCGTCACCGTAAGAGAAAATTTCCTTGCAAATTTCTTTGATGCTTCTGTTTTCCTGTCCGGCCTCTCTTTTCTTGATGAAATAAGCATTTTCTGCAAATCTCGCTGAATCAAAGAACACAGGAACTTCATATTTATCAGAAAGTTCTTTTACCGCTTTCATATTTTCCAGAGAAACAGGCTGTCCACCGGAAGAGTTACAGGTAATTGTTATGAGGCAGAAAGGAATATTTTCTTTTGGATGACTTTTATAAACTTCTTCTAATTTTTCAAGGTTAATATTTCCTTTAAAAGGGTGAAGGTCATTGATATCAAAAGCTTCATCTATTGTACAGTCGATAGCATGGGCTTTTCTGAATTCAATATGCCCCTTTGTCGTATCAAAGTGGGAATTTCCTGGTACTACATCTCCTTCTTTTACCAGAACGGAAAACAGAACGTTTTCTGCAGCTCTTCCCTGATGGGTAGGTAAAAGATATTTAAAGCCAGTGATATTCTGTACGGTCTGGTGCAGCTGTTCAAAAGAACGTGAACCTGCGTAGCTTTCATCACCCATCATCAAAGCCCCCCATTGTCTGTCGGACATTGCCCCGGTTCCGGAGTCCGTAAGAAGGTCGATAAAAACCTGTGAAGATTTTAGATTAAATAAATTATAATTTGCTTCTTTAAGCCATTGTTCTCTTTCTTCTCTTGTTGATTGGCGGATTTCCTCAATCATTTTAATGCGGAAAGGTTCCGCGTACGGTAAGTTCATGATAGTATTTATTAGATTGTTTTGTAAAGAATTTTTATTTGAAATAATTTCAAATTCATCAAAGGATAATGTGTTTTAAAGCCCTACTATTCCGGAGCTTTAAAAATATTATCATCCGAGTGGAATCCTGCAACGCCGCCACTCACCGCAAATTTCATTGCAGAAGCCGCTGTCATTCCCACTACGGGTTTGATGTTTTTTTCTTCCGTAACAATTACCCATCCTGAAATGGCGTAAGAATGTGGCAGGTAAACTGCTACATAATTGTGTTTTTCTACATCTGCCATTTCCTTTTGGGTGAGAAACCCAATTCTCCATATTTCAGGATTTTCATTGGTTTTTACCCAAACCGGGTCATTAAATTTTTTTTTATCTCCCACGAATGAAGACATGACATCTTTTGTCGGGGTATAGATATGTTTTACGCCCGGCGTTTTTTCCAGCAGGCGATCCATCGCATCGAAAAAGAATCTTCCGACAACAAACTTATTACCCAGATATCCCAATATAGCCGTGAATACAATAGTAGAGATGAAAACAAGTCCGGGAATTTCTTTGGCAACTGACGGAATAATATTATCTATGGAAGTAACGACATACCAGATTACAAATATGGTCAGTCCGATAGGGCCGATAATAACCAGTCCCTGAAAAAAATTCTTCAGGAACCAATTGGCAATATTTTCAAACGTCAGCTTTCTCAATTTTATATTATAGTTTTATCCGTGGATGGTTTCTCCTTTTCCGTAAGACTGGATAACTTTAGCTTCATATTCCAGCCATTCTTCCCATCTTACGTTTACTCTTTGTTCATCACCCAACTGTCTTGCAAAGCCGATAAAGGTAGTGTAGTGATTGGCTTCAGAGATCATTAGCTCTCTGTAGAATGTTTTGAGTTCTTCGTCTTTTATATTCTCTGTAAGCACTTTGAATCGTTCGCAGCTTCTGGCTTCGATCATAGCTGCAAAAAGCATCTTATCAACAATAAGGTCATCTCTGTTTCCTCCTTTCTGTATAAAATTTACCAGCTCGTTCACATAATCATCTTTTCGGGTACGTCCGAATGTGTATCCTCTCTGTTTGATAATCTCATGAACCTGTCTGAAATGTTCCAGCTCTTCCTGTGCAATGGCAAGAAGTTCGGTAACGATTTCCGGATATTCAGGAAGCATTGTGATAAGCCCGATTGCATTGGTTGCTGCTTTCTGCTCGCACCATGCGTGATCCGTCAAAATTTCTTCAATGTTTCCTTCTGCTATATTTGCCCACCTTGGATCGGTAGGAAGTTTCAACTTAAACATGTTTTAAATTTTGTGTAAAATTAAAATATTTTTATGACACCGCATAAGTTATTTTTGTTGAAGATTTTCATTGAATTTCATTCCTTTTACGAAATATCGAAACCTGATGGTACTTTTTTTGTTATTGTTTTAAAACCAATTAAAAATATAAACATTATGGAAACGATCACAGCTATTAAAAGTAAGATGAGTGCTTTACTTGCATTTACATTTTCAGTATTTATGTCTTTTTATTCATTTGCACAAGATAATGCGGGAGGAGTGGTGACTACGGAAAACAGTACAACAACCACTACAGAATGGTATGCTAATCCAGTCTACATTATTGGCGGCGCTATTGTTCTCATCATTATTATTGCATTGATTGCTAGAAATGGAAGAAGAGACTAACAAAAGAATAAAAAACTGCTATTTAATAGCAGTTTTTTTTCGCAATATTTCCAAGATATTCCATCCAATACTGTCTACTTTCTTCAATACAGCTGAAATTCCAAATGCAAGGAAGATATTAACAATATAAATGAGTATCATTAGAATCCACCAGGGCATATATTCTTTTAAAGGAACCACCAGAAAATAAACCACGGAAGAGCTTATTCCCTGAGCAAAATAAAAAAATATGGCGTTTTTGCCAATATACGTTACAAAACTTTCTGACGAAATTTTTAAACGGTTATAACAAGCAAATAGCGTCACCAAAGAAAACATCGCCCATATAATGTATGGGATTTTTGGTGGGAATTTATTTCTATTGATTTTGTAAAAAATTTCACTTCCATAATACCAGAACATCCAGACCAAAGCAGCAGCGACACAGGCGTAAAGTACCGGAATTATTTTGTCGGGTATTTTTTTACCCTTCATTCTGTTTCCAATGAGGAACACAGCCAGATAGAAAGCGACATAACCCACCTGTCCGTCAGGATATATCTGTGGAAAAATATTGATCAGCAATGTCAGAGCAATACATAATGCGATGAACCAATGGATATGTTTAGGGAAAAAGCGTAAAATCAACACTCCGAAAACTGTTAGGATAAAGTATACTTTCAGATACCAAAAGCTTCCCATTACTACCGGGAAAGTATCCGCATTGGTGTATTGGTGAAGATACCAGTTACCTAGATTTTCCCATTGCGGGGTAGTTGAAATATTGTTAATTGTATATTTTGATCCAAAGGTGGAGTAGAAATCCTTTAGCCATTCCAGGGAGAAAAAATTCAGCCCGAAAATTTTAAAGAAATAATCCATAAAAAACAAAAAGGTTACGAAAATCATGTACGTGATCTGCAGTTTTAGTAATCTGTAGAAGGTTTTTTCGATATTCGAACCTGAAGTTATTCCGCTTAATGCATAAAAGAGAGCGACATCAAACACCAGAGAAAACACTCTCACTTCTGCCGGAATATAAAACTGACCCGACCAAAAAGCGGTGTGAATGAAAATAATGGATAACGTCGCCAGTCCTTTTGCAAAATCAATATATAGATCTCTTTTCATTATATGTAGATAATGCATCAAAAGTAAATAAACTTTATGAATATTTTTAAAAGAAAAAGAGACAGGAATTACCCTGCCTCTACGAAAGATATATCGAGAATGAATGTTATTTTAAATTTTTGAATTCTTCTGCTGAAATTTCCCCGGTCTGTATTTTCTTGAGTTCATCCAGATAGTGGTTCATATACGCATCAAGCTCCGGAAAACGGGAGTTTTTTGCGGTTTTATAGGTTCCATTCAAAACGCCCTGATAATAATAAAAGAAATTATAATCAAAATCAGCAGCTGAAAGATCATATTGTCCTAAAAGAAAACCTAAACGTACGGCAGACCTTCTTTGCGGCGGCGTTCCGTGATGGCCGGGACTGTTCGTCTGATAATCGCCGATGCTTTGAGCGAATTCGTAAGCTGCAGCAATCTGCGCAAAACTTGTCTGATTGTAGCCATTCGGCCTTCTTAAATAATATCCGGCGAACCCGTCTGCTTCCAGTTCATTAGGTCTTGCCGTAGATTCGTTTACTGATGGAAGTCCGAAGATATATTGCAACTGATGGCCGTATTCATGAGCCAGGATCATCGCATTAACAATGTCGCCACCTTTTGATTTGGCGTCATAATAAATGGCGTAGCCGTAATAAATTTTTCCGGTTGAATAAGATATGGCATTATACGTTGAATTATAGTTGGAAGGATCATTGACAAAACGAAGAGTTGGGTTGCTCCTTCCCCAGAGGCTTGCAATTTTTGTCATTTGCGAATTCATAAAATTCGTGTCCGTAGAATTTTGTAAATACGTTAATAAGACGGCAGAAGAGCTCCAGTACTGGTCTACATAATAACATACTTTTTCAAGTGCTGTTGGCTGTTCTATTTTTTGGCTTTCGGATTGGTGGTCTGGCTGTACAGGAGTTTCCAGTGATTCGTCGTTACATGCTGATAAGAATAGTGCAGCAAATGCTCCCGCGAGAATGCGGAAATTAAAGTTTCTTTTCATATAAAATATTTTGGTTCAGCGAAGTTATAGTATTTAACGTGAAATAATATCACTTTATTGTGATAAATTATTCAAAACATAGTTAAAATTTTAATTAAAAAAGATTGGGTTGAATTTGAGGAGATTAGAAAATATTTCTTATATTTGCACCTCGAAATAACTAAAAATTTTATAAACAATGTTTGCAATTGTAGAAATAGCAGGGCTTCAATACAAAGTTGAGCAAGACCAGAAGTTGTTTGTAAACCGTTTATCAGGAGACAAAGGAGGTAAAGTATCTTTCGATAAAGTACTTCTTACTGTAAACGGAGCAATCACTGTAGGCGCCCCAGCTGTAAGCGGAATCACTGTAGAAGCAGAGATCCTAGACCATGTAAAAGCTGATAAAGTAATCGTTTTCAAAAAGAAAAGAAGAAAAGGTTACAAAGTGAAAAACGGTCACAGACAATCATTAACTCAGATTCAGATTACTGGTATTACAGGATTTGAAGGAGCTAAAAAAGCAGAGAAACCTGCTAAGAAAACAACCAAAAAAGCAGATGCTGAAGCTGCTGAAAGTGCAGAATAATTGTTAAACCAAAAAACCTTAAAATAAAATGGCACATAAGAAAGGAGTTGGTAGTTCCAAAAACGGTAGAGAATCTCACTCTAAAAGATTAGGGGTAAAGATTTTCGGTGGTCAGGAGGCTATTGCCGGTAATATTATTGTTAGACAAAGAGGTACACAACACCACCCAGGTGCAAACGTGGGAATCGGTAAAGACCACACTTTGTTCGCTTTAGTAGATGGTAAAGTAGTTTTCAGAAAGAAAGCAAATAACAGATCTTACGTATCTGTAGAAACAAACGCATAGTAATACGCGTTTTCATACATAAAAAAACCTCAGCGCACGCTGAGGTTTTTTTGTTATTAGCAGAAAATAGTTAATTTTTTTCTTTAATTATTCAATTTCATGGGAAATATTTATATATTTGACAATCACAAAAGAATAAATAAAATTGCGTAAGCCGAAAAGCAAATAGAGTAGGCAACAAATTAAACAAATCTAATATGAAAAATCTAAAAAAATTGACAAAAAAACAGCTAAGAACAATAGCTGGAGGAGAAGTGTGTCCTGGAATAGCGACTTGGTGCTTCGAATGGTGTACATGGACACCGTGGCAAAAAGCAAATTGCCGAAACGCGGTTATTGACTCACCTTGTTCTTGCTAAATTTAATTAGGTAAAAACTTTAATTAAGTTAATTAAATTAATTCCTATGAAGAATTTTAAGAAAATCACAAGACAGGATCTTAAGGATGTAATGGGAGGTGTTGCTCCTGTTAAAGAGTGTTTGCCATGCAATATTTATTGCAGTATCCCCGAAGGTGAGAGGCCGCCGTGCAATATCGTCTATATTGTAGCGCATTGTAACGGCTGTAAAAATTATCCTTCAGAGTCTTAATAGAAAAATCTCCTTTTCGTAAAAGGAGATTTATTTTTTCTAAAAATTAACCTGAAATCCTGCTTTGATGCCGAAGGTTGAAATGTCAGGGCGGTCAAGATAGTTGCCGCGCCAGTTAAAATCTACTCTGAAAATCCTCAAATTTCCAAAACCTATATTTTCAATTCCGAAACCATATTCATAGTAGATATGATCGCTTGGCGCAGAATATTTAAATCCTTCTACATTAATTGCTTTTGATGCGTCGCTCAATGTTCCGTATGCGCCTCTGATAAAAGCAATCTCTCTCAATTTCAGTTTTTTAATTAACGGAATAAAAGAAAGAATCTTACCATTAAAATGGTGTTCCAGGTGAAGTGTAGTGTAAGTGTCTGCTACAAATTCGTAATAATTCAGTTGGGCAAAAGTATTCTGTGCAAGACTGTAAGACTGGTTTCCCGGAATTATATTCTGTAACGCCAGAGGAACGGTATCGAAATTTTTTCCGGCTTCGAAATTAACCTGCAATTTTCCCCAGCTTCCTATTAAAAAAGGTTTGTAGAAAAGGAACTGCAGTTTATTATAATTAAAGTCTGATCCGAATAATCCTTCAATTCCTTTCGTATATTTTAACACAATTGTCGGAGCCAATGTTCCATGTTCATAACGGTCGATGCCGGTTTGGGAAAATTTGGCTCCTGGCCTTGCGATCAGGCTTAGGGTAAAGTGAGAATCATTAGTTGTTTTTCTCAATGCCCCGTCTTTATAATACATTAGACTAAAACCGTCCGGATTGGCAGATTTAATGCTTTGCATCGTCCCGTCTAGTCGGATCTGGAAGTTTTTCCAGGGTTCAATAGAAGTAAAAAGATTCGTCTGATTCAGGGAACTCAATGTAGCGTTGTCACCTCTTGCAAAAATGGTTGAAGAAGCGAATGTTCTGGCCATAATTCCATCATCATTCGTTAATTGTACTCCTAACTGAAGAATATCTCTTCGTGTTCCTGCCCCAAGTGTAAAGCGGTTAACCCGGTTGAACATAAATCTTGCTTCCGCTCCGTATTTTACCTGATGGTCTTTAAAACCGTACGCTGTATAAAACTGTACTCTCCATGGATCATTTCTTGTGAAGTAGGTTCTTGCACCTAAACGTATTCTGTCTCCTTCAACTTCATTTTTACCGTAAATAGAGAAGATCGGACCTATATCGATGCCTAATTTTTTTACATTATAATAACCTGAACCCAGCGTTTCATATAGCTTTACGATCCTGTTGAATTTCGGGGTCTCCTGAAGTTTATCAAGCATTTCATAAATTCCTTTTTCGCTTTTGGATAAAGAATCCGGTCTGGCTTTCACCCAATAATCGTCGTCCTTATCCGTGAAGCTGTCTGCATATTCTTCTTCCGTACGTTTGAAAACCTTATCTTCAAGAGGTTTATTAAATTCATATTCAGAATAATCGACCGAGCGTTTGGCAACAATACTTTTGGCGGTTTTCTTTTTGGAAAACGGCGTCATTTCAATTTCTGTAATGAACTTCCTCGGTAAGAAGGTATTTTCGTCCGGATTATCATACTCAAGCTCGGTGGAAATTCCGTTGATGAAATTAACGTTTATTTTTTGGGTTGATTTTAAAGTAGCTCCCAACACGGCATAGCTGTCCGTATCAATATACAGATATCCCTGAAATGCCAGAACTTCCGTTCTTTTTGGAAGATACCTGATCTTAAAAGCATTTTCTCCACGGATGGAAATCGTATCCACTAAATTATAATCATATGTGCTGAAACCCGTTTCTCCCACAGGACTCGGAAATCCAATGTCGAAATAATTCAGCGTATTGTCGTAAATATTAATATCGCGGTACAGGTTTTTAGCGGTGAGTGTCACGATCTGGTTATCCTGAAACCCGGAAGTTTTCTGTGCCACCAAAAGCCTCTTTGTTCTTTTAGACGGTCTATTTTCTCCGTAGTTCTCATAAACTGCTTCGTTCAGGAATACGGGAAGTCCTATTTTTCCGCTGGCGGTAGAATCTTTATAATCGAAAATAAATTCAAGCTTATTGAAAATTTTTCTATTCATAAAGGCGCTGTCCAGGTTGTTGGCATCAAACTGGATCTTCTCGTATTCTTTGTATGTGTACGTGTCGAATTTATCCAGTCCGTTATTTCTTTTTCTGGCCCAGACTTTCTGCATGATCGCATAAGCAGGATTCTCCTTTTTATTTTTATACTTCGGTTTTTCGTTGTGGATGACAACTTCTTCAATATTGCTTACTTTTTCCTGGGAAAGCTGTACAAAAATATTAGTGGCACTTTCAGGAGTAATATCTACGGTTTCGAGGGCGTAATTTTTTCTTAAAAATTTAAGCTTATAAATAATACTGTCAGACTGAACCATGAAGTTACCGGAAGTCGTGGTAATTGCCGGCTTATTGCTTTCGTTAATGAAAACGTCTACGCCGCTGATTTCTTTATTGGTTTTGGCGTCTGTAATTTTTCCGCTGGCTGCATTTTGGGCATGTACAAAATGGGTGAGAAGGATAAAAATAAAAAATGGATAATATCGCGGTCTGTTAATTAACATTTGTTGTTCTTCAAGCTATTGCATAAACAAAAAGTATGCAGATTTATTGTAATGATTCAATAATATTTAATTTTTCAAGTAAATAAATACAAAACTGCAAATGTAATGAAATAACGTGGTTGTAATACATTAGTACTGTTATTATTTTGTTAATGTAATGGATGTTGAATAAAAACAAAAAAAGACCTACATTTCTGTAAGTCTTTTTGCTCCTCCTGCTGGGCTCGAACCAGCGACCCTCTGATTAACAGTCGGTTTTATTGTGTTTTATTATAATTTGCTTAATCTTTATTATGCTTTATTTTCTTTGATTATCAATTGTTTACAAATATTTTTCTTGTACAGTATTTTATAATATTTTACTTTTGGAGGGCAAATGTTCGTGAAATGTTCGTGAAAAAATTTTTGTAAAACACGATAAACAGGAACATCTGAAAAAAATGTTCGTGAAAAACGATAAAAATTGACACAAAATGGTAAGTTACACCTTTACACTTGCTCCAAAAGCGAATAAAACAGGGGAGAGAAGTATCATAATTTCATTTATAAAAGACCGCAAAAACACAAGTCTTTCAATCGGGAAAACTTGCAAGGAGAAGGACTGGAGTTTTGACGCTTGTCGTCTGAAAACTTCGCATCCCAATCACGCTAACCTCAACAAATTTATTGAGCGCAGAATTAAGATCATTGACGAGATTATCGACGATTTCGATAAAAATGGAATCTACTTCACGCTTCCTGATCTTATCAATAAACTAAAGACGAGCAGCGGACAAAGCATTTCCTTAACCTATACGAGTTTCCACGAAGATTTGATTAGAAATCTTTTGGCATCGGATAAAACCGGAACAGCGAAAGTGGAAAAAGATACTCTGAATGCGCTGCAACGGTTCTTTGGCAAAAAAGACATTAGCTTTAATGAATTGGATTATTCTAACTTGAAAAAATTTGAAGCCTATTGCATTTCTCGCGGGAATAGGGAGTCCAGTATCGCGATTAGAATGCGGACTTTGCGTTCGGTTTTTAATCAAGCCATTAGAAACCAAGTAATTACGGAAAAACAATATCCTTTTAGGCATTATAAAATTTCAAAACTGAAGGAAAGTGGGAAAAAGGAGTATCTGAATGAAGAAGAAATAGAAAAACTCAAGAAATATGAGCCAAAAGACGAAAAACTTTCTTTTGCAAAAGATATGTTTTTGTTCAGTTATTATGCAAGAGGAATCAACTTTTTGGATTTGATTAAGTTGGAAAAAAAATTCTTGAATATTGATCGTATTAATTATATCCGCAGTAAAACAGGCGTTCCGGTGAGTTTTAAAATCAATGATTACGCTCGGAATATCATGGAAAAATACAAATCCGAAGACAGTTCAAAGTTCATTTTCAACATAATGAATACCGAAAAGCCAACGCAGATTTACCTAAAAAACAGATCCAAAAAAGTGCTGACCTATTATGTGAATATGCAGTTAAAAGAAATAATGAAAGAACTGCAAATCAAGAAGAATATCTCTTATTACTGCGCCCGTCACTCGTTTGCCACAGTTTTGAAGTTCAATAATATTTCAATTGAGACTATTCGCGAAGCACTTGGGCAAAAAGATATAAAATCTACACTGTCTTATTTAAACAGTCTTCCGGATAATAAATTGGATAAGATTATTGACGAGGTTTTGAAGTAAGAGTATTTGTTTAATATTTTAGCAAAACCTTTTCCCTTAAATCATTTCCCAATTGAGGCTGTTGATTTTATCTTTTAGTTTTTTAAGAGTTTCAATTATTTCAGAAAAAGTTGGTCTGTTTTCGCCATAAACCATTTCTTCTCGCATTTTGGCATAATCTTTTTCCCATAATTCAATGATATTTTCTGGTGGAATAGGGTTTATTGTGGCTGGCCTGTGCAGGCTATAGTCGATACCGGAGATATTGGCAAACTCCATTCTGTGCTTTACAATGGTTTCATAGAGTTCCTTATTCTGTAGGGCACTTTCTGCATATTCTGTTTTTGAAAGAGCATATAGATCGTACAAATGGCGGCTGAGCCGATCTACCCTTATTTTTTCAGCGGTTTTCTGAAACTCTTCATGCAGAAGGAAAATTTTTTCTAAAAAAGTCCTTTCCGGATTAACGGATGGTATTTCTTCGCTTTTCTCCGAAAAACTCTGCTCTGGATATTCATCATCAACCATCGCGGAAATTTTTTTCATCGTAAATGGCTCAATCAATGAACGGCACCCGACTTCTATTTGAACTCTCGGCTTCAGATATTCCGTAACTACAATTATATTTGGATAAAAAATATTGATAATACGAGGATCCTGATCGGAATCCTGGGTTTCGGCCAACGAGAAAGTGACATTTTCCAAGCCTTTCTCTTTAAATTTTTCCTGTAATTCTAAATAAAAAACCTCGCTGATATATTGGCCGGAAGCCTTCCTTAATTTGGTTTTCTTGTTTTTAGTCAAACTTCCTTCGAAGCCAAGAAACTCTCTTTCGATGGCCAAATCAATGTCTTCGGAAAACCTTTCTATGAGGTTCCACGCCTTGCTCAGCGAGGTGCCACCTTTGAAAACCAAATGCTCGGCTACATCCAATTCAAAAACCGCTTTCAAAGTTTGCGATACCCACCAGTCTTTTTCCACGGCAAACGGTGTTATTCCTCTTTTTTCGGCAACTTGTGTAAAAGCAAGGACCCTCGTTTATTGGGGAAGGGCTAAAAATTTATTTGTCATTATTTTTATTTATGGCGTTCCGCATTATTATCCTAATCCATTCTGGCGCAAGGCGAATGTCGTGTTCCAAGCGGTATGGATTTTCCTTTTTAAGTTTTTCTATAACTAAATCCTTTTCCTGTTGAGTGACATTGTCCTTCCCGATTTCTTTCAAAGCTTGGATTACAAGTCCGCTTATTTCACCAATCGCAGCGAGGTTTTTCGGGCTTGTTTTTTTGAATTTTATTTTTCTTTTGCCGAGATCAACTGTTCGTGCAGAACCGTCTGTAAGATACACCAAATTGAGGGGAATCTGGGTGGAGAGTCCTAGTGCATTGAGCGCCAGAATTCCCGTTGGAATAATGCGCGCCTTGTCTCTTTTGCGAATTACCTCTGCAATCTGTTCGGCAGAAGGCTGAATATTTCCCAAAACTGGATCCGTTTGTAAAACAGCGTAAATCCCCTCGCAACACGGGAAATACCGCCGCTATTGACCAATCTTTCCAATGCTTTTGCAACTGCTCTGGCATTGCCGAAAGCAAGAAAGCCTTCCATAAAAAACAGCGTACCCCTCTTCGCTTTTTTTATTTTTACAAGTATTTTATCATCAATGCTTTGCATATGCAATTTACGGTTATTTTGTCGCAAATTTAGAAAATATTTGCGACGAAAAAGAAGATTCGCTTCTCAAATAATTAGAGAAATCGGACGAATAAAGATTGAAAATAGTCTTTCTAGAACCTGGAATAAAAAATAAATTATTAAAACACTTAATTAAACACAACCTCGGTTTTATAAAAGAAAGTCTTTGTTGTTTCGAAACCTTCTGCCCTTTTCATAAGATAATAATCCAATTTTTCGATGCTTGCGCTGGCTACTTTAATAATCTTCATAAAGTCAGAAAGTTCCATTATATTGAGATAACAGTTATATTGTGAAATTAATTTAAAAATTGAAATGTTAAAATCTTCCCATTCCCCAAATGAGGGTAATTCTGAAACTAAAATAATACATTGTGGTACTAACCCTTTGTTAATCTCAATTTTCAGATTTGATTTAGAGTCAAATACCGATATTTCATTTGATACACTTCTCAAAGCTCCGGCAAGTTGATTAACCGCCTTTAATATTTGCTTTTTAATATTATCCTGTTGTTTGGAAATGGATTTATCAAAAGCCTTTTGAGAAGATAAAACCTTGGATTCAATATAAAATGTTCCCAATTCATAATGGGCAAAAATATCGGTGAATTCCTTTTTTCTGCCTGAAGAATTAAAATAAGGATTGAGAAAAATAGTATTGATTTTAAATATAGACTCTAAGGGTACGAACACTTTTTTTTCAAGCTGATCTCCCTCTTTTTCCTCTAAATAATGAGTGGTAATATTTTGATCAGTAATAAAAGCAGATTGTATCGCAACTGCATTGGAAACATTTATTTCTATTCTCTGAAAATCTTGATAGTTTTTGGCGTCAAAATCCAATTTCATTTGATCTAAAACTTTCTTCCAATTATCATTGTTATATTCAGTATCAATGTTTTGCCATTGAATTTCAACGGTATTCTCACTTAGGGTAGGATTGCTTGATAAAACGGGAACCCCCAATTCATCATAAAAGTCCAATAAAATTGAATTCCCTCTTTTCAATATTAATTTAAGTGCATCTATTTCAAGCAGGAAATTACTGGATTGAGTTACAATCAAGGGATTATCAATATGGTCATAAATGAATAATCCAATAACAGGGTATGTTTTTTCTGAAACAAAATACTGCCCTACTAACATTTCTAATTTACATCCTTGGTTGATGGCTCTAATAATATGATTAGGCAACTTAATAATAAACTTCTCTAAACCATTGTCATAAAACCAGATTCCCACTTCTTCATCATTAAGGCGGGAAGAAATAAAATCATCCAATGTTTCATATTTATTATTAAAATCCAAAATCTATTAATCCAGTTTTTTTAAGTATTTGAATTTTACAAAACTTGCAACTATATCGACTTCTGGAAATAAAGTAGCTTGGTTGAAACCAAAGCTTTCCAGTTGTTGTAATATTTGAGTTTTAGACTTTTTATCGATAATAATTCGTTGATCTGAATCACTTCCTCTTTCAATCCATTTTTTGTTAAATTTAGCCATTGGTTTATATAACCCGAAAACAGTAAATAATGATGGACTAATACCAAAAATTAAGAATGCCCCATGTTGCTTGGCAATCCTTGGGTTGTCAAGTTTAGGTTTAACGGCATAAACAGAAGAAACATCTTTCGGATCGAGATTTATCTTCACGAATGTTATGTAGTAATTTTCCAAAATATGTTTGATTGCATACTTCAATTGAGTCCTGAAGTTCTTTGCGGAAGTGACTTTGCAACTTTTCAACAAAAAAATATCTAAAAATGTTAACTTCTGAATTTGTTACAAGAGGAAACCTTACTTTAAATAAATTTAGATAAGAATTAAAGACATGCTGAAATGGGTGCCCGTCATTTTCTTCGTAGCCCTCAATTATCTTCTCTTCATTGTCATTTAAAAAATTTAAAACTTTTGGGTGAATTTCATCAAAATGCTCATGTAGTTCCACAGGGAGTTTTTATTTAAACCAATAAAGCAATGTAAGTCATCATTTTACTGACAGTAAGCAAGTTAGATAATTTTATAAACGCATAAGGCATCGTATAAACCATTAAACAATCCCCGATTTAGTCCCTGATTTTAGAAGTAGGGACTAGAAATTGATACTTCAAATTTCTTCGTAATAAGTATTTTCCCCCTTCCTTTATTACATATCTGGCTGCGTACGAGCAAAATAAAGTGCAATCGGTCTTTATTTAACGTGTTGCATCCTATTAAACATTGCTCATCAACAGTATCTTAATAATTCAAAGTAATCCCTGCACCCCAGCTCATATCGCTGTCGTAGTGGGTTGAGATTCCGATATTTTTTGTGACGATATATTTAAGACCTGCCATATATTCTTTGTCGGTATTGACCATGAATGCCCCGCGCAAACGCGCAGTCAACGGAATGTCTTCACGTTTCAGCTGGAACCTTACAATTCCGTCTGTAAATATTTCTGCCTGCAGGTCCACCAACATCGGGAGTTTATACATGATACCAGCGCTGAAAGTTTTTCTTTCATCTTTAGTAGATGCCTGTCCAAAAAGGTTTTTTTCAATATTATTCCTGTCAATCTTTCTATAATGATAGTTAAATCCGATAAATGGTTTCAGCCACTGCATACGGTCCACATACCTGCCGAGTTGGGTTTCCACCTCGTAGCCGTGATGGGGATTGTAACCTAAACGCCATTCTGTTCCCAATTCCCAGCGGGCATTTGAAATTCTCGCCATCCCGTCGTTACCATTGGTGGCGAAATCGTTTTCGGCCATCAGGTGCCACATGTTACTTTCGCGCTGAAGCTTTTTATAAGTTGAAGCTTTATCCCGCAGCAAAGGATTCTGATAATCGCCCACTGCGAAAACGCGGTTCATCCCCGCCATCATGTGATAGAGGATGTGACAGTGAAAGAACCAGTCCCCATCCTGGTTGGCTGCAAATTCTATGACATCGGTCTCCATCGGCATAATGTCCAACACATTTTTGAGCGGTGCCCGAACACCGTTTTTATTTAGCACCCGGAAATCAAAACCGTGCAGGTGCATCGGGTGACGCATCATCGAATTGTTGAAGAGTGTTATGCGAAGTATCTCTCCTTTTTTTACCAATATTTTGTCGGACTCCGCAAGGACTTTATCATCCATACTCCACACATAGCGGCTCATGTTTCCCGTAAGGGTAAACTTGAGCTCGCGCACGGGACTGTCTTTCGGAAGCGAAGTGTCATAAGGCGACTTCATCATTCCGTAATTCAATGTGGTAATCCCGGAAGCAGGCATCTGGTGCTTTGAGTGATCCATTTCCGCATCACTGTTGTCCATTGTATTCATCGGCATTGCTGCATTGTTTTCAGTATTAATCTCAGGGTACATCACCTGATTCATATCCATCGTCTGATAACTCATCTTCATGCCCATATCTTTCATGTCACCGTTCATCTTCATCATGTCATTCATCATCCTCATTCCTTCAAAATATTTGAGTTTGGGTAATGGTGCCTGGGCTTTTTTAATTCCTTCGCCAATGTAAACGGAAGCCGATTTTGTGCGGTCTTCGGGCGTAACAAGGAGCTCGTAGGAGGTGTTTCTTTCAGGAATTTCCACTACGATATCCACTGTTTCAGAAACTGCCAGAATAAGACGGTCCACTTCTACCGGTTCAATGTCCAATCCATCACTGGCCACTACTTTAATTTTTCCTCCTGCATAATTGAGCCAAAAATAGGAGGAAGCACCGCCGTTGGCAATTTGAAGCCGCACTTTGTCACCGGCTTTGTATCCTGCGAGCTGGCTTTCTATTTTACCGTTAATCAGAAAGGCGTCATAATACACGTCACTCACGTCCATGGCCAGCATCCGCTTCCACTCGTTGGTGAGTTTTGTTTTAAAGTGGCCTTCTTTAATGGCTTCGGCATAACTTTGAGTACTGCCTTTTTTAATAGCAAACCAGTCATTGGCGTTGTGAAGCATCCGCTGAACATTATTGGGGTTCAGGTTTGTCCACTCGCTCAGGATAAGGTGCTCTGTGGGCAAATCATCAATCCCCGGCCGGAAAGTAGGATCTTCGGGACGTTTTTTCAGAATCATCATCCCATACATTCCAATCTGCTCCTGCAGGCCAGTATGTGAGTGATACCAGTGGGTTCCGTTTTGGATGATCGGAAACGAATACGTGTAGGTTGAATGTGGTGGAATGGGTTTCTGGGTAAGCCAGGGAACCCCATCTTCTTTATTTGGAAGATGAAGACCGTGCCAGTGCAGCGAAGTTTCTTCGTCCATTAAATTATGGACAATCACTTCCGCCGTATCGCCCTCATAAAACTCCAGTTTTGGCATCGGAATCTGCCCGTTTACGGCAATGGCGCGTTTCTGTTTGCCCGCGAAATTTACCAGGGTGTCTTTCACATAAAGATGGTAGGTCACTTTGCGTCCGCCTTTTAGGTGCTTTTCGGGCATGGGCATGACCATTTTGTGTTCACCATGTATCTGCATGTTTCCGTGTGCAGAATGATCTTCCTTCTTTCCTTTTTTGAGGCACCAGATTCATACCGCACTTGGGACACTTTCCGGGTTTGTCCGATATCACCTCGGGATGCATCGGGCAGGTGTACATCTTTTGCGCTTCTTCATGCTGATGCGCATCTGAAGTTTGATGTTCCGGGGTTTTGCCGGTAGACTGATGCCGGCCGCTTTCCTTCTGAGGGACCAGATTCATTCCGCATTTCGGACACTGTCCGGGTTTGTCTGAAACGACCTCGGGGTGCATCGGACATGTGTAACTTTTTTGCGCAGCTTCATGCTGATTATGATCTGAAGTTTGATGTTGTGGGGTCTTAACGGCGGCTGGATCTTTCGGTGTTTGTTTAGCCTTTGGCAGGATCGTTTTTTTAACTTCCGTTACCGTCTTTGTTTTTGCAGCGGTAATTTCAGGTTTCTTAGCCGTAGTTTTTTTAACTGCTGTAACTTTTTTAGGAGCAGCTGCGGATTTGGCCGCCGTTTTTTTCTCAGTAACGGTTTTCTTCACCAGTGTCATGCCGCAAATGGGGCAGTTACCGGGTGCTGATTTCACGACCTGTGGATGCATCGGGCAGGTGTACACGGTTTTGGTGCTCTGTGAATAACTGTTTATGGACATTGCCATAAATAGGAAGAGCGAAAATATATATTTCATCCTGTGATTATTTAATTTTTAACAAACTTGCATTAAGTGCGACCACGATGGTACTGACACTCATCAGCACTGCGCCCATGGCGGGACTCAGGACAAATGTAGGATACAGAACACCCGCAGCAAGTGGAATAGCCACGACGTTGTAGCCCACTGCCCATACGAGATTCTGGATCATCTTGCTGTAGGTTTTCTTTCCAAAATCTATCATTTTCACCACGTCTCGAGGGTCACTGTTGACCAGAATAATATCTGCGGTTTCGGCAGCAACATCAGTTCCGCTGCCAACTGCAATGCCTACATCTGCTGCTGCCAAAGCCGGTGCATCATTTACGCCGTCACCTGTCATCGCAACGATTTCCCCTTTATCCTGAAATTCTTTTACTTTTTCCTGTTTGTGGTGCGGAAGTACATTTGCCAAATATCCGTCCATTCCTAACTGCTTTGACACCGCCGCCGCTACCTTTTCGTTATCACCTGTAAGCAGGAATGATTTAATGTTCATGCTTCGAAGTTGGTCAATAGCTTCTTTTGCGCCTTCGCGAATGGTATCTGCTAAAGAAACAATACCCACGGGCACGTCATCAATCAGAATAAAGTTCACTGTTTCTGCATCCTGGTTGATTTCTTCCGGAATGGCAGGTACCTGTTTATTGTTTTGAACAAAATAATTAGGACCAGCCGCGACAACCGATTTACCGTTTACGATTCCTGTCACTCCAATTCCCTGCATGTAGCGGAAACTGTCTGACTTCCATAGCTCCAGTTTTTTCTCGGAAAGGGTCTGCATGATTCCTTTTGCAATATGATGTTCGGAGTTCTGCTGCACTGCCGCTGCATACTGGAGTAAATCGTTTTCCGAATAGTGCTCAGTTAGAGGAATGATTTTCTGCACGGTGTGGGAACCTTTCGTAAGGGTGCCGGTTTTATCGAAAATAATGGTCGATAATTTTCTCGTGGTTTCAAAAGCCGTTCGGTTTCTGATGAGTAAACCATTTGTCGCTGAAAGTGTAGTGGAAATGGCCACCACCAGAGGGATTGCCACTCCTAAAGCATGAGGGCAGGCTGTTACCATTACCGTTACCATCCGTTCCAGAGCAAAAGCCAAATCTCCCATGGTGATGTACCAGTAAGCGAAAGTTCCTACTCCCACCACAATTGCTACTATAGTAAGCCATTTGGCTACTTTATCCGCCAGATTCTGAGTGTTCGACTTTGCTGCCTGAGCATCTTGAACCAAATTAATGACCTTATTGAGGTACGAATCCTTCCCAACCCCTGTTGCTTTTATCTTTAAAGCCCCGTCTCCATTGATAGACCCTGCGATAACCTTTCCACCGGACTCTTTTCTTACAGGAACACTTTCTCCCGTCAGCATGCTTTCATTTAAGTAAGAAGTGCCCTCGACAATCAGACCGTCAGCGGCGACTTTTTCGCCCGGTCTTATGATTACAGTATCTCCGTTTTTCAGCTGTCCCAGTTTTATTTTAACCGGACTTCCGTTCTGCTCGACGGTTACGTCATTTGGTAGTAAGGCAACTAGAGATTGCAACGCTTTTGAAGCAGCCATCTGCGAACGCATCTCGAGCCAGTGCCCAAGAAGCATGATCACAATTAAGGTGGCAAGTTCCCAGAAGAAATCCATGCCCGGCAGCCCGAATACGACTGCAACGGAATAGACATAAGCTACGGTAATCGCCAAAGCAACGAGCGTCATCATCCCAATAGCTCCGGCTTTCACTTCGCCCAAAAACCCTTTGAAAAAAGGCATTCCACCGTAGAAATAAATAATACTTCCCAAAACCAGAAGTACATATTTATCACCGTTAAAAGCAATTGTGAAACCAAGCCACTGCTGAATCATATGAGAAAGCAGAAGGACCGGAACGGTAAGTGCCAAAGAGATCCAGAATCTCTTCAGGAAATCCGGAGTATGATGACCTGCATGTTTGTCAAATCCCGCCGCTGAACTATCAGATTCTGAGTGATGATCATGATTCTGATGATGATGGCTGTGTTCGTCTTTTTCAGGTCGGGCGGTTCCTCCCAAGGGAATTAAGTTCATTCCGCAAAGTGGACATTTCCCCGGTTCGTCCTTCAATATCTGGGGATGCATGGGACAGGTGTATTTTTTCATAATTCAATTTTTTTGCGTTAAATTCTGCTATTTGAGATTACTTCCGGGTTTGAAGTTCCTTAATTTTCGCCCTCATGACGGCAATTTCTTCCTCCTGTGCTTTGATAATTTCCTCGCCCAACTTTCTCACTTCCGGATCGACCAGATTACTTTCTTCGACCATAAGAATAGCCCCTGCATGGTGTGGAATCATGGACTTTAGAAACTGGACATCTCCCACGGCTGTCTGCTGCCGAATCCCGGACCAAAACAGCACCATCATCAGCACTCCGAGGCCCATAAGAATTTTATTGAGTTTTTTGTTGGGATACATCTTCCCCATTAACAGCAGTTCGATGATTAACATAGGAGAAGCCATCAGGCCTGCCATGTATAACTGGTTTATGTTTGGAATTACGTTAGCCAGCTTGTCCACCATCGCATACATTAGTATAAACATTGAAATAAAGGAAATCAGAAGCATCCAAAATAACTTTTTGTATGCAGAGGCATGGCTTTTTTGCGCGTGCTGTACAGACTCCTTGCCCGATTCCATTTCATGTTTGGAATGATTGCCTGTTGCTGAATCAGTATCCTTAAGCATGTTGTGATCATGTTCTGAATTTTTCATAATAATAATTTCTTATATGTTAACAATTTGGATGAATATTTTTTGTTCATAAATTATCTAAAATGAATTTCACTCTTTCTTCGGGAGGCAAAACCGGAACAAAAACGATAGTGAAACCGAGATTGGTATAGCTTTCTATTATCAACTGATGAATTAGTTTTTGATCGTCTTCATTTTCGGTTCTCGCATAGTCTTTGGTAAAAGGCAATCGGTCTAAAATAAAGATTTTTTTGTAGGAAACCCCGTTGACGGCATTAAGTAACTTTTCATCATAATCCAAGTTTAAAAATTGATAATAAGCCATTGCGTCCGGGATAGCCCTGTCCAAAAAAACCATATCCTCCTTATTGAGCGATCCTTCTTGGGCAATCTGCATATCTAACACGCCCAATTGAAATTTCTTCTTATTGCTTCTAATTTCTTTAACGGAATTTCCTTCATTATGCATGGTATCAATGTAATGCCTTGCGTGTTCTATTGTCGTATGGTAACCTTGCTTCTGAAGCAAATCAATGGTCGTTGTTTTTCCGGTACTGGGTCCGCCGGTAATCACATACCAGTTGGTCTCTTCTGAATGCTTGATTTTACTGTCCCTTATATGATTCATATCTCCAAATTATAATTCTTCAATATCATAAAGTTGCGGTATTTGGGAATCCCAGCCGTAGGTTTCTTTTATGCCCAGCTGCAGCGCTTCTGCGCCTTCCTTCTCCCCATGTACGATGAAAATTCTTTCCGGAATATTTGTTATTCCATTCATCCAGCCAAGGAGTTCATTGTGGTCTGCATGTGAAGACAGTCCTTCAATTTCCGCTATTTCCATATTGAAAGGAACCCATTTTCCATACACTTTTAGTTCTTTCTCACCATCCAATAGTTTTCTTCCACGGGTTCCTTCGGCCTGATAGCCGACAAAAAGCAGGGTATTATCAGGGTTTTGTGCCTGGGTTTCAAGATAGTTGAGCATTCTGCCACCGGTGAGCATCCCGCTGCCGGCGATAACAATTTTTGGTTTGTTGTCGGACCGCAACTCCATGGTTTCCTGATAGCTGCTGACCACCGTGAAATGATCGCACATTTCATCACATTCGTCGGTTGTTAACCGGTGCCAATCTCTGGTACGGTAAAACAGATCGAGTATGCTGGCTCCCATCGGACTGTCCATGATTATCGGTACTTTGGGTATTTTATTTTCGTTAAGCAACCTCCATAAAATAAGCATCATCAGTTGAGCACGTTCAACCGAAAAACTTGGGATAAACAGGCTGCCTCCACGGTTAATGGTGTCGTTGACTAATTTTTCAATCTCCGGAACCGCTTCCACTTCATCCGGATGAAACCTTCCTCCGTAGGTCGACTCTATGAAAAGAACATCCGCCTTTTCTGGTTTCAGGGGTGGAAACAACAATAAATCATTTGTGCGTCCAATATCCCCGGAAAAAACAAAACGTTTTTCATGTATCTCCAGCTCTATGAAAGTAGAACCCAAGATATGCCCATTGTACTGAAATCGGGCACTGATGCCCTCAAACAACGGAATCCACTGTGATGGTGGAACCTCCTTAAAATGGGAAATGGTTTTTGCTACATCCTTCACACCATACAGCGGTTCTGCCGGACTGTGTTTGGAGTAACCTTCTTTATTAGCTCGCGCCGCTTCCTGTTCCTGGATTTTGGCACTGTCATTCAGAATGATTGTGGCAATATCCAAAGTGGGATTTGTTCCGTAAACTGGTCCGTTAAAACCATATTTTATTAATCGTGGAAGGTATCCTGTGTGGTCGAAATGGCCATGAGTCAATAAAACGGCATCAATGGCTGAAACGTCCACAGGCGGATATTCCCAGTTTTTAAGCCGTAATTCCTTTAACCCTTGAAAAAGGCCGCAGTCTATTAAGAGTTGATGATCTCCTGTATCGATTAAATATTTGGAACCCGTTACTGTTCCTGCAGCTCCCAAAAAATGAATGGTAATTTTAGTGTTTTTCATTGGTCAGATTGTTTAATGTAAAGAGCATAATTCTTTTGCATCTTTTATAATGTTTTTATGGCGAGGTTTTGAAATACCGATTTGGTTTAAGACCTCCGGGTTTTCATAAATTTCTTTGCACAGGACTAAGCCGAGGTCTAACAATTTTGTTTTTTCGTTTTTTGTCAGGGTCGTTAATGCGGTTAATGGGTGCAAACCGGATTTGTCTATTCTCTCTTTTAAACCGTTCCCAAAAGGATAGTCCCAGCTTGCCATTAGTAAACCTGCACATTTCCCATATTGTGTGGCATCAGAAGTGAATCTTGTATTGGTGTACACACCTCCTTTAGATATTTTTCCTTCGTTACTTTTTTGTTTTTTCCACTGTTTTTCTACATCCAGAAATCTGGAATTGACATACAGAGGAATTTTTACATTGCAAAATCTCCCTTGGTCGCTGTGAAATTTACATTCAATAAAACAGTGCTGGTCGTCTTTGTCAGCGATGACATCTATTTCATGCGACACGCAATTTCCCTGAACAATGACCCCAACCTGGGTGGAAAAACCTTCATGAGCCATCAGTTTGCCCACTAATTTTTCAAAGGGAAAACCGGAGGGACCCAATTCAAAGAGTGCGGTTTTGAGTTTGTATTTTGAAGCACTTACGCGGGAATATTTTTTTAACAAATCAAAAGCAATTTTATAGATCTTTGAGGTGGTCATGCCCTCGTAAATCGTGGACTGAACCTCACCAACAATTTGCTGAATGACGTTTTCCCCAGCAGACGCGCGCCTAAGTGAATTAGTGAGTTTTTCGACATCAAATACGACAATATCTCCGGACTTTTTTACGATGCTAATGGGAATCTTCATTTTCTGATAGTTTGTTGAAACTTACTTTAGGCAACTGTTATTTTATTATCGAGATATACATTCTGTACCCTTTGTAGCAAGTTCACACCGTCTTTAAACGGGTGCTGAAATGCCTTCCGTCCCATAATCAGTCCAGTGCCGCCCGCTCTTTTGTTGATGACCGCTGTTGTAATGGCCTCAAGCAGATCTGACTCACCTTTTGAATCGCCACCGGAGTTAATTAATCCGATTTTGCCCATGTAACAGTTCGCTACCTGCAGCCTGCAGAGGTCAATCGGGTGGGGAGTTGTTAGTGCCTCATACATCGCGTCATCGTATTTACCGAACTTAATGTTTTTGAATCCAAAATTATTTGTCGGCAATTTTTGTTTAATAATATCAGCTTGAATTGTTACTCCGATATGATTGGCTTGTCCTGTCAAATCCGCAGCGGAGTGATAATCCTGATCTGCTGTTTTAAATGCCTCATTTCGAAGATAGCACCATAATATAGTCGCCATACCGAGCTGATGGGCATGCTCAAACGCCTCGGAAATTTCTGTGATCTGCCTGTCGCTTTCGTCGGAACCAAAATAGATGGTTGCTCCTATGGCAAGGGCCCCCATATCCCAGGCGTTTTTAACTTTTCCAAATAGCGTTTGGTCATATTTATTTGGAAAGCTCAGTAATTCATTGTGATTAATCTTTACAATGAAAGGGATTCTGTGCGCATATTTTCGGGCATTCAAGGCTAACCCGCCGAAGGTAGAAGCCACACCGTTACAGCCGGCTTCGAGTGCAAGTTTTAAAATGTTTTCAGGGTCGAAATAGTCGGGGTTTTTATAAAATGAGTACACAGCACTATGCTCAATACCCTGATCAACGGGAAGAATGCTCAGATAACCCGTGCCGCCAAGATTACCCTGACCATAAAGTTGAGCGAGACTCCGCAGAACCTGCGGGTTTCTGTTGCTATCGCCAAAGACCTTTTCCAGAATGTATTTGCCTGGAGTCAGCAGTTCATCTTTTGTAATTTTTTGGCAAACGTGATCCAAATAGAAGGCTGCCTTCTTGCCTAATAAGTCTGCAATGTTATCGTTCATTTTCATTTTTTTTTAAATGACTACTTGATATTATGCCTAAAACTATTTTTTTGAGATATAGAAGCTACCACAAGCCTGTCGAACAGGGATTCTCCAAAGTATCTTCGGTTGAACTTGTAGCAGTACTCATTGAGGTAGCTTTG